>ORJL010385919.1_pt1 | contig 560520 bp, 582 predicted proteins | sample 1779941 | NCBI WGS metagenome assembly ORJL01 (sample SAMEA104232317, study PRJEB22302) | groundwater metagenome | biome: forest; feature: aquifer; material: groundwater | place: USA | collected 2011-08-07 | depth 5.8 m | reverse complement strand
GCCCAGTAAATCCGGATAACGCTTGCACCCTACGTATCACCGCGGCTGCTGGCACGTAGTTGGCAGGTGCTTATTCGCCAAGCCTTGAAAAACTTGGCAAAAGGAGTTTACAACCCGAAGGCCTTCTTCCCCCACGCGGCGTCGCTGGATCAGACTTTCGTCCATTGTCCAAGATTCCCAGTTGCTGCCACCCGTAGGTGTATGGACCGTGTCTCAGTTCCATTGTGGCTGGCCGACCTCTCAGCCCAGCTACCCGTCATCGCCTTGGTAAGCCTTTACCTCACCAACAAGCTGATAGGACGCAGGCCGCTCCATCGGCGGGCGGTTAAGCCCTTTTACCTTTCGGTGTTATGCAGGATTACCCCTCCTTTCGGAAGGCTATCCTCCACCAATGGGTACGTTCCCACGCGTTACTCACCCTTCCGCCACTCATTCTAGCAAGCTAGAATTCGTTCGACTTGCATGCTTAAGGCACGCCGCCAGCGTTCATCCTGAGCCAGGATCAAACTCTCAAGAAAAATTTTCAATTTAAGTTTCTGCGAAAATTTTTCGCAGTCCCGCCGAAGCTCGAAGAGCGAAGGCGGACAAAAATCTCCAATTAAGAAAGTTCAATCTAAAAACTCTAAAGAATTTACATTTTGCTTTCAGGCCATTTGGTTCTTTGGATATTAGATAAAAAACCTAATCTCCTAATCGCCTATAACCTAATCGCCTAATTTGGGTACCACTTTCTAAGGTTTAATCAGAAAGTATCAACTGTTAAAGAGCAAATCGAGTCAAACTCGATGCAGTCCTTCCGAAGCTTTACACAAAGGAGGACAAAAAAAGCGCCTTACGCGCCTTGCTAAAAGTTTAAAGGCAATAAATGCCTATTTATTCAAAAAGCTAAATAATGTTAGTTTTATTTCCTCGCTTTCTGCTTTAAACCCTTAACACTGCGCTCCAAGCAAAGACTAATTCTACATATGTTGACAAGCCGTGTCAACGACCTTATCCTTAAATTAATGCCCAGATTAATTCGTAGTCTTGAGTCGGTAGTTAATAGAAAAAAATCTACACACTACAAACTACCCTTCAGGGTGAACCTTCAGGGTGAACCCACTACCTACTCCAAAGTGAAACACGGTTTCACTTTAATTGAACTTCTCGTTGCCCGCCATCCGAAGCTCTGGCTTACAGAGCGTAGGAAAGCAATTCATGGATTTACATTAATTGAATTGCTGGTGGTCATCTCAATTATCGGCGTTTTAGCAGCACTTACCCTAGCCTCTTACGGCAATGCCCAGGCAAAGGCCAGAGATGGGATCAGAAAAAGCGATTTAGCCCAAGTCAAACGGGCCTTTGAACTCGCTAAATCAGACTGCAGTGGAAACGCCTGGTATCCCAATCTGAGTGACTATGGTACAACAGCAAATACTAGCATCAAGGACTACTTCAAATATAATGGTTATATGAGCCCTGTTCCTTTTGATCCCAAAAATAGCGGCACACAAGTTTATACTTTCTATAAGACCGGGGCAACAGTAAGTTCAACAAATGTTTGTCCTCCTGCCGCCGTAGGAACAAATATATCAGGAATAGACAATTACACTATTTATGTCACGCTCGAAAGAACAACAGATCAAGCTGGTTCTGAATCAAGAGACAAATGTGACGGAAAACTCGGCGTTCCAGCAGCAGCCTCTTATGTGCCAGGTACTTATTACATTTGTAGCAATTAGTCTTTATTGACATTCCTGCCACTTCGCCCCACAATTTAATTAATGCCCAAGAAAGTTTGTAGTTATGAGTTTGTAGTTCGTAGAAAGAAAACTACCCACTACCAACTACCCTTCAGGGTGAACCTTCAGGGTGAACCCACTACCCACTCCAAAGCGAAATATGGTTTCACTTTGATTGAACTTCTCGTGGTTATAACAATTTTAGGAATTCTGGCAGGCCTCACGCTTGCAACTTTCAGTGGCACTCAGGAAAGAAGCAGGGATTCACGAAGAAAAACAGATCTGGATGCAATAAAAAAAGCGTTGGAATTAGCGAAGCAAGATAGCACAGGGAGCTATTATTACCCTGCATGCAGCCCATCAGCTGTTTCTTGTATTATCTCTGGAACAAATACAAATCCTCAACTCACGCCAGGTACTGGAACTCCTTACTTGGCGAACGTACCTACCGACCCAAAAACAAATACAGGTTATACTTACATCCCCACCCCAGCTTCATGCACTGCCACAACTTGTACCACATATACACTCATCGCATGTGTCGAAAACGGAAGAGACACACAGAGTGTCGCAGATGCCACAAACTGCCCAACCAGCCCTCAGAAAGCATATAAAGTCACCCCAAATTAATCCTTATTAATAACTTAATTTACTTGTCACCGGGCTCAGTAAAAACCTTTATTGTTCGAGCTTGCCTGCCCTGAGTTTAATCGAAGGGTCGAGAACTTCTCGACTTGGCTTTTAGCCTCGCTCGAAGAGTAAAAACGATAGGTTTTCACAAAGCTCTTGTTACCTATCTGCCCGTACAGAACTCGTTTCTTGTATGGGGTTACTTATTGACTGTAAACTGTGATTAATGCCCTTTCGTAGAAAATCCGAATTAAGAATACCGAATTATGAATCATGGAAGAAAAGAAAAAATCATGCTTCATACTTCATGCTTCATGCTTCAAAATCTGGTTTCACTTTGATCGAGCTTTTAATTGTTATAGTGATAATTGGAATTCTTGCAACGATAGGTATATATATGTCGATAGGAAAAGTTGCCCAGTCCAGGGATGCCGTAAGAAAATCAGATCTCAATCAGATTAAAAAGGCCCTAGAATTTGCTAAATCTGAGTGCAAAACAGGCGTCTGGTATCCGCTCAAGGCAGCTACAGCAGCAACACCAAAAACAAAATACGATGACGCAACTTTAGGTTTAGCAATTTATCTTTCAGACCCAGACCTTAAACACTTGAAATCTCCACTTTACGATCCTAAAAACAATGCCACATATTATTACGGTTATTCGGTAAATGTTACAGGATCCGGACAATATTCTACTTTGGTTTGCCCGGATGTAGATACTGCCCCGAACATAGTCTCTGGAAGCAAAGATTACAGGTTAACCGTAACACTAGAAAAAACTAATGACCCCGATATTGCAAAATCCAAAGCTAAATGCCCGTGGAGTTCTGATTTTACAGGGCTTTCAGATTATTCTGCTTCTACCTCATATGTTTACGTCGTCTGCCCGAACTAAGCTTCTTTTTCCAAAGCCCGATACAAAATAATCGCTAAGGAAACCATTATCCTTCGATATCAGCCTTTGCCTATGGCGAATCTGATATATCAGAGGAGCAATATTGAAACTAAGTTTCAAATTGACCTGCTGATATAAACTCAGGACTTCAGCTCTATGAGCTTCAGCATTAAATTGATCGGTACAAAACGATAGCTAAACTCACCATAACGTTTAAACTTTTATTTACCCCGAACATAGGCAATTCGACAATTTCATCTGCCAATTTCAAAGCTTCTTTGCTTACTCCGCTGGTTTCATGGCCAACAATAAAAGCAATCGGTTCTCTGTATTCAACCTTTCGAAAGTCCACACTCTCTTTACTCTGCTCAATTGCAACTACCTTCAATCGAGGTCGTTCCTCGCGGAGTCTCTGGCGAGGTGCGACCTCATATAAATTCCTAACGTTTTTAATTGCAGCCGCAGCAGTTTGCTGATATTGCCACGGTACCCACTTTTCGCACCCCACTGCCGCTTTGCTTATCCGGTGATACGGCGGAGTCGCAGTGGCCCCGCAAAGATAAATTTTGGAAGCTGCAACAGCATCCGCTAACCTAAAAATCGACCCGATGTTATAAGTATCCAGAATGTTATCGCAAATTATATAAATCTCTCGCCTCTTAATCTTGGCCAAATCCGCCTGAGACGGACTACTAGATCTTAGTGCCTTAGCATTTAGTTTTGTTGTCATGAAGCTAATTCTACCAACTACCCTTCAGGATGAACCCACTACCCACTGTTTTTGTCGGCTCATTCACACGAAGTTCTTTAGCATTCAATTTCATCATCAAATTTTAACAAACAAAACCCAATTAGACACAAGTCTATTCAAACTTTCGTATTTACTTTATTAGTTCTAATACACTAGACTATTAATACTAATGACAAAAGTTTCCAGAAGATTTATTGATAAAACATTAGAAAGTTACATTTTCGCTATTTTTTTGAGAACAATACTCAACCTCAAAAATTTTGACGACGCTAAAAATTTTTTGGAAGACCTTCTTTCGCCTACTGAAAAAACAATGCTCATAAAACGATTGGCAATTGCTATTTTGCTATCCAAAGGTCACACCTACAATGAAATTGATCAAACTTTAAAGGTATCCAGAAATACTATTATGAATGTCTCCAATTTCTTAAAGCACAGCCCCGGCGGAGGCTACAAAAAAACAGTTCAGAGGATAATTTCAGATCAAAAAAGAGAGGAATTATTTGATAAAGTTGACGAATTAATTCTTGCCATATCACCAAAAAAATTCTATGAAAGTCCAGCGTACGAAAACAAGAAAAAATCCGGAAGAGAATTATTTATGCGAAAACTATTAAGAAGAAGGCTGTAAAAACATCTCCCTTGCGGTTCAATAGTTCAAACTATCGAATTGTTAATTACTTGACCGTAACGCTTTTAGCGATATTGCGTGGCTTTAGGCGCGCAGTTCTGCCCAGCAGAACGAGCACCGCAAGCCAAGAAATCATTTTACGGTGACTGATTTGGCTTAGACCCGCAGCGCAAGCGAGGATCGCAGCAAAAAGTTTCACTTCACTGTTACACTTTTTGCTATATTTCTGGGTTTATCAACATTATGTCCCAACTCCACAGTCATGTAATAGGCAAGAAGCTGTAGAGGAATTACATTCATGACAGCACTTACTTCCCCGCAATCCGGCACTTTTAGAAAATAATCAAAGCCCTCATAATTTTCCGGCGAAATTCCGATAACTTCGGCTCTCCTTGCTCGTACCTCATTTACAGCATTTAAAACGTCCTGCTTTGCTTTATCATTTGAAACAGCAACAATAACCGGTACACCTTTTTCCATAAGAGTTATCGCGTAATGTTTTAAGTCTCCGGAAGGCATCGCATGTGCATGCCTATAAGTTCCTTCAATTATCTTCACCATTCCCTCCCGAATGATATTTAAGTTTTGAAATTTCCCTAGCAAAAAAATATCCTTTTTGGAAATCAAGTGTTTTGCCAACTGCTTAATCGCATCCAAACTCTTTTTATCATTTAAATATTTCCCCATGGCAAATGAAAGAAGTTGCAAATTTTTGACTCCGCTCTCGGTTTTTCCGCTTGCAGCTTTTGCAACCAAATAACCCCACGCCATTTGGGAAACAAAAACTTTCGTGCTCATAACGCATACTTCCGGTCCTGCGCCAGACATAAAAGGAAAGTCCGACATTCTTGTCAAGGATGACCCCTGCATATTCACAAACGAAGCTATTTTTACCTTTTTTTTCTTTAGCTTTTCCAAAATTTCCAAAACGTCTGCTGTTTCTCCGCTTTGAGAGGGCGCAATTACCAAATCATCACCGGTTATCAAATCGAGATACTCTAAAGCTTCTGCCCCAATCAAACCGGTTGCCTTTATTTTGGCGTGTTCCCTTAAATAAAATGCAACTTGAGAAGCCGCAATCCCAGTCGTTCCGGAACCGATTGTATATATATTCTTGGCAGACTTAATCGCTGACGAAAGTTTAGCTAATAGTTTTTTATCTTGACTCAACACCTGTCTGATTACATAAGGTTCCTCATTTATTTCCTTAAGCATAAAGTGGGGATACCCCTCTTTATCGATTCTGTTATCCTCAAAATTTATTTTTTGCACCTGATACTTAATTGCTCTTCCGGATTTAATGTCAAACATTTCAACTTTTCCTTTTGAGCATTTGACCATCTGACCGTTCTCAACAACGATCATTTTCTTTGCGTAAGGAGCAAAAGAAAGAGTATCTGAAGATAAATAAATTTCATCGCCTGATAAACCAACTACCAAAGGAGACCCGTTTCTTGCAGCAATTATTTCACCGTTTTTTGTAATCAAAATAATGGTATTTCTGCCAGAAAGCTGCAAAAACGCTGCACAAACAGCCTCTTTTAGCTCTATTAAGGGTCGGACCCCTTTAGGGGTTAAACCCCTAAGTTGATCCTCTATAAGTTTAACAATTACTTCCGTGTCCGTTTCCGTTTTAAACTTCCAACCATTTTTTACGAGAACAGATTTAAGATCCATATAATTTTCAACAATTCCATTGTGCGCCAAGGAAAATGATTTATCAGAAGAATAGTGAGGGTGTGCATTTGTTTCGGAAATCCCTCCGTGAGTAGCCCATCTTGTATGGCCAAGCCCAATAATAGATTCCGGAAGATTCAACTCTCTGTCCAAATCACCTATCGCCCCAACCTTTTTTGAAGTTGTTATTTTGTTCTTTTCAAGTACAGCAATCCCCCAGGAATCGTACCCGCGGTATTCGAGACGTTTTAATCCACCCAAAATAATATTTGCGGCATCACCTGCCGGCTTGCCATTCCGAAGCTTTAGCAAAGGATGGCCGATGTAGCCAAAAATCCCACACATAAATTTTGTTTTTGGTAAATTCTAAGTGGCGTTACTTTGAATTCCTCAAAGTAGAAGGCATCCGCAGATAATTTCGACTTTAATCTCGCCCCTTAGGGCGGACTTTACCTCTTTCGAGCTCCTTCTCCTCGTATCTACGTTCAGTTTACATAAACGTAGCCACACGCTGCGCCAAAACTTTACTAATTTTCTCCTTTCTTTAACGGATAATCTTTAGCTTCGATAATCACTATTTCCGGTACTTTTTTGTATTTCTCATTCTTAACCAAAACCGGTTTCCCGTCGCGCTCTACAACATAATATGCAAATCCCTGCATTGCTTTCACCGCTTCATAATCCGCATGCCCTGGCAAAGAAACGGGGTCCACTTCTTCAAAATTAACAGGTGAATCGTCTGCCGTCACAAAAAAAGTCCTGGAAATATTGGCAACCAAATGCCCCCACTCCGCAGGAATAAAAATCGCATCCCCAGCCTTAACATGAACCACATACATTTCCTCAATTTCTTCATTTATAGGATTTCCGGATCCATCAACTGCCCTCTTTTGGACCAAAACCACACCTTCTCCAAAAAGCACCCAATAAGTTTCATCCAATTTCCCCACATGATAATGTCCGTAAGTCTTGATATATTCCCCGCCAACCAAACCCGGTTCCCATACTGTTATATTCTTTTGTTCAGACCCTCCCCGGACCATATGGTAGTGAACTACCGGTCCCTCTTCATTTGGGTCCATAAGCACATCGCGCATTTTTTCATGCGTTCTTTCTGCATAATGCTGTTTAGTGTAATCTTTCATTAACTACTCTGCCTTCCAAAATCGTCCTCAACCCTTTCAATGTCTGCCTCGTCCGAAAGGTTGTTAGGATCTGAATGTATCCAAATTTCAGCGACAACTCCTCGCCCATCGAGACCAGCTAACCTGTGTCTGGTGCCAACCGGCAAATCTATTGTTTCGCCTTCATTGAATACCTCTGATTCCTCAGGTTGCACATCAGACTCGCTGCGGTATGCGCCAACGGGTCCTTTTATAACTCGCCAAAATTCTGCCCTTCTTTTATGCTTTTGCCAGGAAAGTTTTTTACCCGGCTCAACAATCAAAAACTTTGGACTTAATGTTGCCCCGTCCGTCGCAGGGGGTAAACCTACTCCATTAAAAAATTCTTGAAGAAACCTGAGGGCTTGATCATCAGAAATTCTCAAAAAACCTCCCCATGGACGTTCCAAATCCTCTTCCACTACAAAATATCCGCTTTTTTTGAGGTCCCGAGTAAGATTTGCTGCAAAAGTATCTTTTGGCAAATCATCTCCGTAGTGAAACATATCTACGGATTTCATTTCGGTCATGAATTAAAAAATAAGCAGAGTTCGAAACTAGCTTCCATATCGTCTCTGTCTTGCTGAATAATCACTAAAAGCTTTGGTTAATTCCTCCATGGAAAAATCCGGAAACAAAAGCTTGGAAAAATAAAATTCTGTATATGTAGTTTGCCATGGAAAAATTCCGCTCGTTCTCATTTCACCGGAAGTCCGGATTAAAAGATCCGGGTCAGGTATTCCCGCCGTATCCAAATTTTTACTAATCAAATCTTCGGTAATCTGAGATGGCTTAACTTTTTTCTTAATAAGCTTTCTAAAAACCCTGACAATTTCATCATGACCGCCGTAATCAAGGCAAATATTCAAAATATAACTTTTATTTGCCTTTGTCTTCTTTTCTAAGCCCTCTAAAATTTTTTTAAGAGCTATTGGCACCCTATCTCGCCTTCCAAGCCATTTAAACCTTACACCCTCTCTTATAAGCTCAGTTATATGCTTCCTTAAGAAGATCTGGTAAAGAGCCATTAAGTACTTGACCTCTGTCCCGGGTCTTTTCCAGTTTTCCGTTGAAAAACCCCAGATCGTCAATACTTTTACTCCGACATCTTTGGATTTTCTGACAATTTCCAGAGCTTTCTCAAGTCCCTTCTTGTGTCCTTCCATTGCCTCCAGGCCGTGTTTTTTTGCCCACCGTCTGTTTCCGTCCGGAATTAGAACAACGTGTTTGGGGATAATTTTAGAAGTTGGCATATATGTACCAATAATAGGAAGAATATCAAAAAGAGTAAAGTCTTTCAACAAAATTAACTTTCTCTCTCTCCTACAAATTCGCAAAGATCATTAAAAATAGCCAGATGTTCACTGTTCTTAGTAAGATAAACTGCTTTTTTCTTTGCTTTCTCAATCATTTGTCTGTTCTTCGCCCTAGCCCAGGTAAGCGCACCGCACACTTCGACAATTTTCCGCACTTTTTTAAGCTCATCCATATTTGCTCTCTCATTCCCCCAAGTTTGAGAAAGAAATTTCAGTTCCTTACCTTTTGCAAGTTGTTTTGCCTTATGAATAAGAAGGGTATTTTTCCCTTCACGAATGTCTGAAAGGGACGACTTACCGGTTACCTCCTCGTCCCCAAAGATACCCAGAATATCATCAGTAAGCTGGAATGCACTCCCGATTAATAAGCCAAAATCAATGAACCTTTTCAGGCTATTTTCCCGCATCCTGCCTGCTATTGCCCCAAGCAGAAGCGGCCCGACAAAACTGTATCTTGCTGTCTTTAAATTGGTCACCTTTTCTATTTCACCAAAACCGGCTTTTTTGTTCGAGTTATAAACATCTAGGGCTTCTCCGTATCCGGTTTCAACTAATACTTCGGAAAATTTCCTAACCAGAGAATTTTTTATATCAGGGGAAAAATTACTTTCCGAAATTAACCTGAAGGCTTCAAAACAGGCAATGTCGCCGATTATTATTGCCTGGGAAATTCCGTAATGATAATTCAACTTCTTCTCATACACTTTGTGCATTGTCGCTTTACCTCTTCTTACCTCCGACTTGTCAATTATGTCATCATGAATTAAAAGAAAGCTGTGAACAAGCTCAAAGGCTAGGGCAACAGGCAAAATCTTATCTATTTCGCCTTTTCCGTAAGTTGTGTAACCCAGGTAAACTAAAAACGGCCTAAGCTTTTTCCCTCCTTTAGAAAAAGTGGATAACTCTTTGTAAAATCCTTCAATTAAAGGCGAATACTTTTTTCCTTCCCTTATTTTTTTCCCGAAAAATTTTTCCTGATAAATTGTGAATTTACTTAAAAAAGCTTCAATTTCTTTACTCAAAGAAGAAAATTTCATCTTATTAAGCTCTTTTACGGCCAAAACTGCCCAAGGGGTATATTTTTTAGGATTATTAAAAACATCCAAAACCAACCGGTTAAAATCCACCTTTTTAAATTCATAAACTTCCTCTTTATTGGGAATAATTTTTCCGTTGTACGAACCTATAAGGATTGCGCAGTATTCGTTTTCGCAATTTTTCCCGTCGCGTGCAAAATAACTAAACCCTCCGGCTTTCTTAACCGCAATATGAGAAATTCCCATCTCTTTTTTAAGTGCTCTGTCACTTGCCTCCTGATAGCTTTCATTCCTATTCGAAATGTGAAGATTATGACTGATAGCTGTTAAATCCCAAAAACCGTCGAAAAGTTTATGTTTCCTTTTCTGTAAGATAACCCTCCCGCGCCTGTCAAATACAATTGTCACAAAAGCCCTGTGTCGCATGCCGTTTCCCGTGTGGCACGCTTCTTTGGGCGCATAGCCGGTTTGCATGTCACCTTCATCAACTAAAATTAATGTCTGCTTCATTCTTGTGGCAAAGTTTAACAAAAACTCCTAATTTCTTCGAATTTTGCTAAAATAGCAGCTCGATGAACAACACAAAACTAAGAAATTTTAAAGACGCAATAGCCAGGCGGAATTTTTTGGAGAAATCCCTCAAAATTAATTTGAAAAGTATAGCCGCCACTGTTATTTCGGAAAATCAGGTATCAGGTAAAAATATTGAAAATTTCATCGGCGGCGGACAAATACCGCTTGGCATAGCCGGCCCCATCATCATTAAATCGGATTCAAAAAAATCTTCTCACTTTGTACCTCTTGCCACAACCGAAGGAGCTCTTGTTGCTTCCGTTTCGCGCGGAATAAAGGCAATCAATGCTTCAGGCGGTGCAGATGTATATATCGAAAAAGTGGGTACAAGCAGGAGTCCGGTTTTTAAAACCGAAAATATTAAACATTCAAAACAAGTAGAAAAGTTTATCGGAAAAAATTTCGCTTCCCTAGAAAAAATTGCATCACAAACATCTTCCCATTTAAAACTAATAAGCCATTCGACAAAAATTATCGGAACAAGTATATACGTCAGGTTTTCTTTCGACACACAAGATGCAATGGGTATGAACATGGCAACGATCGCAACTGATTCGCTGGCAAAATTTATCGAAACTAAAACCAAGGCCGGTTGTATCTCGATAGCTGGCAATTTTGATGTCGATAAAAAGCCTTCGTACCTTAATTTTCTATGCGGTAGAGGCATAATGGCCTGGGCAGAAACAACTTTAAAAAAAGAAATTGTAAAAGAAGTCCTTAAAACAACACCAAAACAGCTTGTCGAAACAGTTTATAGAAAATGCTTGCTTGGTTCCATCGTAAGCGGAACGCTGGGTGCAAATGCCCATCACGCCAATATTATTGCAGCCATTTTTCTGGCAACTGGTCAGGATGCAGCACACGTAGTTGAAGGGAGTATAGGAACAACAACTGCAGAAGTTACGAATAACGGAAATCTCTATTTTTCAGTATATTTACCAGCCCTTATGCTGGGAACGGTTGGAGGGGGTACTCATCTTCCAACGCAAAGTGAAGCAATAAGGATAATGCAAGTCAAAAATCCCGAAAAGTTTGCCGAAGTTGCAGTAGCAGCAGTTCTTGCCGGAGAATTGTCCTTACTTGCTTCTCAAACAGAAGGGACTCTGGCAAAAGCTCACCAAAAATTAGGGAGGAAAAAGTAAAATGCAGCTCAACTTATCACTTATCACTAATCACTTACTTGCCCCAAGTGTTATCGAAGGGGCGCTTTCTATATGGTAGGTATCACATCTTACGGAGTTTATATTCCCCGTCTTAGGTTAAAAGTAGAAGAAATTGCCGCTTTTTGGAACAAAGATCCCGCCGAAATTCAAAATCATTTAGGTATTTTTGAAAAATCGGTTGCCGGGATGGACGAAGATACAACAACCCTTGCAATCGAAGCAGCTCTTGAGGCAATAAACAACAGGGAAATTGACCCTGATGACATTGATGCTATTCTTATTGGATCCGAATCACATCCTTACAGCGTCAAACCAACCTCAACTCTAATTGGTTCTTTTTTGGGACTTTCCGGAAATTTTATTGCGCTTGATACCCAGTTTGCCTGTAAAGCGGCAACAGCAGCAATACTGCTTTCGGCGGGTTTAATTGAAGCGAAAAGAATCAAAAATTCCCTTGTAATAGGCGCGGACACAGCCCAGGCAAAACCGGGTGACCCTCTTGAATACTCGGCGGCAGCAGCCGCTTGTGCCTTTATTCTGGGAAACCGCACACCGATTGCAATCTTAAAAGAATTTGCTTCGTATACTTCCGACACACCGGATTTCTGGAGAAGAGACGGGCAAAAATATCCGTCTCATGGCGGAAGATTTACCGGTGAGCCTGCATATTTCCACCATATAATCTCCGCCGCGAATCTTCTATTTGATAAAACGAAAACAAAACCGGACTACTTTGATTACGCAGTATTCCATATGCCCAACTCCAAATTTCCAAAAGAGGTTGCAAGACGTCTGGGTTTTTCCCAAAAGCAATTAAAAGACGGGTTTATTGTGGATAAAATTGGTAATCCATATTCGGCATCTTCACTAACCGGCCTTGCCGGAATTTTGGACATTGCCAAGCCGAACCAAAAAATCTTTGTCGCCTCCTATGGTTCCGGTGCCGGAAGCGACGCCTTTATTCTCGAAACTACCAATCACATTTCAGGTTTTCAGAAAAAAATTGCAAAAAAAGTTTCCACCCAGATTAAAGAAAAACAATATACCGATTATCCCCATTACCTAAAAATTGCAAAAGGCCGAAACTACCATCTATGAAAATTTCTATAACAGGAACCGGAATAACGAAGTTTGGAGAACTCTGGGATAAATCATTATTAGACCTTGCATTCGAAGCGGGCGAAGAGGCACTCAGGGAATCCGGCCTCAAAAAAGAGCGTGTAGACGCACTGTTTGTGGCAAACATGCTCGCAATTAAATTTGATACCCAAGCACATCTTGGGCCTGCACTTGCACAAAATCTCAAACTTTCCTGTCCCGCCTATCACGTCGAAGCAGCCTGCGCCTCAGGGGGTCTGGCAATAAACCTGGCCAGAGAATCAATAATTTCCGGCCGCAACAAAAACGTACTTGTTGTAGGTGTTGAAAAAATGACAGATGTGCCAACCCCTGATGCTGTTGCCGGCCTTATGGGGGCTGCATCGGAAGAAGAAAGGGATTCCGGTCTGACATTCCCCGGTCTTTATGCCCTGATGGCAAAAGCTTATTTTTCCAAATTTAAATCAAACGAAAGGGATCTGGCCTATTCATCGGTAAAAAACCACTTTCATGGATCTTTAAATAAAAATGCCCAGTTCCAAAACCTGATAACCGTTGATCAAGTTCTTTCAAGTACAAAAATCGCCGACCCTCTGAAACTCCTTGATTGCTCTCCGATTACGGATGGCGCAGCTGCAGTAGTTCTTTCCTCCCAACCTACAAAAAATGCGCCTTTTATTTCCGCAAGTCAGGTTGCAATCGATTCCTTAAACTTAGCCCAAAGAGACACATTATTCGAAATAAAAGCAAGCCAAAAAGCAGCGAAAAATGCCTTTCTGGAAGCAGGTATAGAAGCAAAAGACCTTGATCTTGCCGAAGTCCATGACTGTTTTTCGATAGCAGAAATAATGGCGATGGAAGACCTGGGCTTTTCCCAAAAAGGTGAAGGAGCAAAACTTATAAAAAGCACTCAAACCACACTTGGAGGGAAAATGCCTGTTAATACTTCCGGTGGCCTAAAAGCCTGTGGCCACCCGGTTGGGGCAACCGGAGTAAAACAAGTAGTAGAAGTTGCAAGGCAGCTAAGAGGAAGAGCCGAAAACCGGCAGGTTGAAGGCGCAAAAATTGGCCTTACCCACAACGTTGGAGGGACAGGAGCAACCGTTGTAGTACACATTATTCAAAATTAATATGGAAAGTCCGCCAAAAGTCTGGAGAAAATCTAAAACAATTGCAAAAGAACTTGGCCAAAACGGTCTTGTTATATCGTTTACAAAAATTCATGCAGCCCCTTCCGGTTTCGAGCACCAGATTCCCTACTTTGTTGCCATCATCAAATTTAAAGACGGCCAAAAGAAAACCTTAGAAGTCGTCGATGTTAACCAAACCGGCTTAAAAATCGGAACAAAAGTCACAACTGTTCTAAGACGAATCAACCAAGCCAGCCCGGAAGGAGTCATCCACTATGGCATCAAAGCTAAACCTGTCCAAAATATCAAGCAGGTGCGCAGATGACAGATCGAAATTTAGGAGATATTTATTCCAGAAGAAGTAACGAGTTTGGTCCGAAAACATATTCGGATCAAGCATTTACTGAAAAAATCGCCTCAGCCATAAAACTTCGTAGTCTACCAAGTAATGCAAGAGTACTTGATGCAATGTCAGGGCCGGGAAAACTTGCAGAAATGCTTAAAACACAAGTTCCAAACGCACCTGCCAACTTTCACTTTATAGATCTTAGTCCGTCTCAACTACAAAAAATAACGGAAGGCGACCGCGTAACAGGTGACGTCAGACATCTTCCATATCGTCCTGAATCATTCGACATAGTTTATGCCCGGTACGCCATTAAAGATCTACCTGCAGAAGATCAACTAATTGCAATGAAAGAATTAGTTTCTTCCATTAAAGGCGGCGGGGCTTTTGTTTTAATCGATATGTATGTGCAAAATACCGTAGTTTTAGACTGGCTTAACAGACAACATAGCATGAAGCAGGAATTCAGCGGCCGGGATATCAAGCGTGACGGACATTGCAATATCAGGACTATGCAAGGCTGGATTGAAATGCTGAACAGTTCGGGACTTTCAATTGAAGCCGTATACATGCACTTAAGTCAGGTAACAACAACTGATTGGTTAAAGAGTAATCAGGTTAGTGAAGAACAGTTACAAATGCTCGATGAATATATTCTTTCTGCTCCACCAGATGTTATAAAAGCCTTCAGTATAAGATCTGTTGATGGCATGGTTATGATCGATTATCCAACTTGCATCATCCGGGGAGAAAAAATATGATCCAAGTGTCATGTCCAGGTAAAATCCACCTCATTGGTGAACATGCGGTAGTTCATAACTATCCGGCAATTATTGCTGCAATAAATTTGGATGTAACTGCAAAAATAACAACATCCAAAACAAAACAAGTATTTGTTGAAAAAAGAAACGCGGACACAAAAGTCTTAAAGTTAACAGACATTATCGAAAAAGAAATAAAAAAAATGACCGGCACAAAAACGATTCCGTCTTATCAAATGGAAATATCGTCAAATATCCCAATCGGCAAGGGCTTAGGCTCGTCTGCCGCTCTTTCGGCAGTTGTTGCAGCTGCCCTTATTAAGTATTTAAAGCTTAAAATTGATCTTAGAAAACTGGAAGAAATCGCATACCTTGGCGAAAAATTCTTCCATGGAAATCCTTCCGGAGGAGATTTAGCGGCCGTAATAAATGGTGGTCTCGTGTGGTTTCGGAAAGAAAATGAACTTCTGAAAATTCTAAAACCACTACCCTTCTCCCCGTCAAAAAAAATAAAAGCGTTCATGCTTATCGATAGCGGAACACCAAAAGAGTCGACAAAACAAATGGTAGAGAAAGTCCAAAAACTTGTTAACAAATCCAGAGAAAAAGTCGAAAGCATTTTTGAAGACCAGGAATCTCTTGCTCGAAGAATGCTAATAATCCTTAAAAATGGCAATGAAAAAGAACTGATTCAAATAATCAAAAAAGCTCACAAAAACCTCGTAACAATTGGTGTTGTAAGTCGAAGAGCTTGTGACATAATCGAAAATATCGAAAGAATCGGCGGAGCTGCAAAAATTTCCGGGGCAGGAGGGATAAAAGACGGCTCCGGCATGCTTGTTTGTTATCATCAAAATCCCCAAAAAGTGCTAAAATTCGCATCGAGTTACAATCTTCCTGCCCAAAAAATAAAACTTAATCCTAAAGGGTTATCCATAAATGAAAATTAAAGTTTCGGCACCGGGAAAATTAATGCTTTTTGGCGAACATGCTGTTGTCTACTCTCATCCATGCATAGTTACTGCTGTGGACCAGCGCCTAAGTTTAAAAGCCCAGACAATAGATGAGCCTGTTTTGCAATTAAATGCTCCCGATGTAGGCATAAAAAATTACACAAAAAGCCTCAAACAGCTTGGAAAAGGCGAAATCCCCAAGGAGGCCAAGTGGGTAGAAATTGCAGCCAAAAATTTTGCCAGAAAATATCCTTTAAAATCAGGGGTTAGCATCCAAACCCAGTCCCAGTTTAAATCTACTTTCGGTTTTGGATCATCTTCGGCAACTGCAGTTTGCACAATTAAAGCTCTTACCAGCTTGTTCAAAAATAACTTATCGAATAAACAAATTTTTGACCTTTCCTATAAAACAGTTCTTGATATTCAGGGAGTCGGTTCAGGTTTCGACGTTGCAGCTGCAATCTGGGGCGGAACCCTGCTTTTTGAAACTGGCGGGATTGTCATAAAACCTCTCAAGACAAATACTCTCCCACTGGTAGTTGGTTATACGGGCATAAAAGCAGATACGGCAACTATCGTTAAAAATACGGCTTTAAAAATGAAAAGATTTCCTCAAATCTTTAAAGATATTTACAACTCTATAGAGAATCTGGTTTTAACGGCCGAAAAAGCGATAGCAAAAAAAGATTTAAAAAAACTTGGCGAACTCATGAATTTCAATCAGGGATATCTGGAAACAATAGGGGTTTCTTCATTAAAATTAACCTCAATGATTTTCTCGGCAAGAGAAAGTGGTGCCTACGGCGCTAAACTTTCCGGGGCTGGCATCGGTGACTGCATGATTGCCCTTGCCCCCAAAAACAAATCAGCTGTCGAAAAAGCTATCGAAAAGATAGGCGGACAAATTCTAAAAGTAAAAACAAACGCCCAAGGAGTGAGAGTCGAACGATGAAAGCAACAGCCATCGCCCCTTCAAACATTGCCTTCACTAAATATTGGGGCAAAAAAGACGAAAAATTACGGCTTCCCGAAAACGGGAGCATCTCCATGTGCCTTTCAAACTTACTGACAACGACAACTGTTGATTTTGATTCAAAATATAAAAACGACGAAGTTATTATTAATGGTAAAAAAGACAAGGATGAAGCAAAAAGAGTAGTAAAACATTTGGATAGAATCAGAAAACTCGCGAAGATAAACTTAAGGGCAAAAGTTGTCTCCAAAAACAATTTCCCAGCATCAACCGGCCTTTCTTCTTCCGCTTCAGGTTTTGCCGCATTAACCGTTGCAGCCGCAGCTTCAGCCGGCCTCAAACTTTCCGAAAAGCAATTGTCGATTCTTGCACGTCAAGGATCAGGTTCAGCTTGCAGATCGATTCCAAGCGGTTTTGCCGAATGGCTGGACGGAGACACCAGTGAAACATCTTTTGCTAAAACAATTTTTCCTAAAGATTTCTGGAAAATTGCGGATATTGTAGCTGTTGTCAGCGATCAAAAAAAGGAAGTTTCAACAACAGAAGGACAGGGATCCGCATCAACAAGTCCATTCATGGAAACCAGACTTCAACAGATGGCCAAAAAAAATCAGCTGATAAAAAAATTAATAAAAGAAAGAAAGTTCAGGGAATTTGGAGAACTTATTGAAAAAGAAGCATTGGAACTTCATTCAATCTTTCTTACCCAAACTCCTCCGTTAATTTATCTGTTGCCGGAATCACTAAGTCTTATAAAACTAACAAATAAATGGCGCAAAGAAGGTCTGTCGGTTTACTTCACAGTTAATACCGGCCAGGATGTCCATTTAATTGTCGAACAGAAAAACATCAAAAAACTCCAAAACAAGCTCAAAAACCTAAAATTTGTGAAGAAAATTATCATTAACTACCCCTCAGGAGGCACAAAACTGAGCTCCAAGCACTTATTTTAACAAGTTCAACAAGATTGATCTCCTTCCCTACTTAATTACTTAAAGGTCGGACTTTGCGGAGTCTTTTGGCAAAGTCCGACCTTGTCCTAATATCTTCGCCATAGCAATAAATTGCATCAGTAGCTACAAGTTGAGTTGACAAAATTTATATTAACCATATAATTGCTCCAAATGCCTGAAAGACCAGATCTAAAAATAATAGCAATTGATACTATCGATACGTACGACGAAACACTTAAAGGAGAAAAGACTGCAGATAAATTATTAGCGGTAGCAATGAGGCACGGAAAAGGAAATAGTAACATAGGTGGGTTGTATGAATTTTTTCATGCTGGAGAATCATGGTCTTTCTCGACAAGATTTGACCCCGATTCCCAAAAAGCATTTATAGATTTAGGAAGAGTAGGTCACGACTCTCTTATTGTCTGCCATACTGGAGAAGATGAGAAGAAACCAGACATATATGATTTTGATGGAAATTTAATCAGAGGAGAAAAACTACAAAATATTGATATATTAATCGATTTTCTAAAAGACTACTATATAAACGGGTTCCCTATTACACAAATTTAATCCTCTATCTCAAACCCGTCAAACTCTTCCAAATTGTGCTTCCATTCGACTTCGACATTTTCAACCTTCGCAAGCGGCGGCCCTGCTTCACACCACTTAATAAATTTTTCAACTGCCTTTTTATCTCCCTGTGCAATTAATTCAACTGCTCCATCCCGTCTATTTCTTGCAAGCCCCACGACCCCAATTTCCTCCGCCTTCTTCTGCGCAGTTCTCCTAAAGAAAACTCCCTGAACCTGGCCGTAAACTAAAATGTGAGCTCGCACGTCCATAACGTAAAAAGAATTCTAACACGAAGGGAAAATAAACCTAAAGGATCGAAGTTTTTAAATCGACATGCATTTCATCGACAAACTTTACGCCTTCTGCTTCCAGCCTTCTTTTCTGTTCAACTGCTCCGTCCCAGCCAAGGGCTGGTCCGCCTCTGGCGGAAAATGCCTGTCGCCCTGGACCACCAAAATTTGGTGCCAAGCGCCCGTTTCTATCTACAACTCTATGGCAAGGCACATCAGATGATTTGTTCTGATGAAGCGCCCATCCAACCTGCCTTGACCAGTTTCGCCTGCCCAATATTTCAGCTATCGATCCGTAGGTCGTAACCTTCCCCTTCGGGATTCTCTTTACTGCTTCGTAAACCTGATCTCTAAAATTGTTGTTTTTCATTTTTTGCTATTTACTATCTGCTATGAACTACAAACTACCTACTAGTTGAAGGCGTTCATCGTAGCTTCGATCCCGCCTGAAATAAAGGATCTGACAGCCTCATTGGATTTCCCGATTATACTGTCAAGTTCTTTCATTTCTTCCTCATCAAACTTCTCCAAAACATATTTATCTACATCGATCTTTAAGTCTTTTTCTCTGGGGTGCGAGATACCGATGCGAAGCCTTGCAAAATCCATAGTTCCCAGACTTTTTATAATACTCTCAACTCCGTTATGGCCCGCGCTGGAACTGTCAAAAGAGATCCTGATTTTGCCGAATTCAAGGTCCAAATCATCATGAATTGCCAAAACATCCTTTTTTTCAATCTTGAAAAAATTTGTAACATTTCTGACCGCTTCCCCGCTTTTATTCATAAAAGTCGAGGGTTTCAAAAGAACATAATTCGATGCTTTAATGAAATATCCAAGGTAATCCGGGCTATAATGCCAACCTTTTGCCTCCTCTTTTGCAAAAGTATCTACAACTAAAAAACCTATATTGTGTCTTGTGTCTCTATATTCTTGACCAGGATTTCCTAATCCCACTATTAACTTCATAATATTATTGACAAAAATATCTTAATTTAACCAAGCTCCAGTAGCTAGTAACCAGTTACTTTGCTCGCAATTTTTCCTACCAAGGGCCATTTAAAAAAATCTCCCCTCCATGCCCGAAATATTGAAACTATCCAGAACATAATAGCGGCAAAAACCACTAATGTACTGAAAAAATCTCCAACAACGCGTAAGAAGCCAAGTGAACTAAAAATCAAATTCACAAGAATATTGGCTACAAAAATTCCGCCGAATAATATCAGTGATTGCATAGCATGGAACCTCACAAATTTATCCCTTCTCTCTATTAAAAGAATTGCAATCGCAGTTATATAAAAGAGGGAATAACTAACCGCAGCCATCAAATTTCTATTTTGTGTTCTATTCATATTTACGAGCCACGCGAATAAATATTAATATCAGAGGTTCGCTTTGAGCATGACCGAAGGGTGCTCAAAGCGAACTGCTGATATTCATATTAAACTAAGCTGGTTTGCTTCGTCTTTCTTAACCTCTTCTAAGCCCTTTATACCCTCTGCACCATCTTTACCATCCAAATAATCAGTGATTTTTTGGAAATCTTCCTTTATTGAAGTCAGAATTGCCGTTGCGCGAAGCGCCGCAGCCGGATGATACATCGGCACTATTGTTGTTTCTCTACCCTGAAAATCAACCAGGAACTTTATGCCATGAACCTGCGAAATTTTTACCTCCGGCAGGAATTTACCCATTGAAAACCTGCCCAATGTGACAATAATTTTAGGGTTAATTATTCTTATTTCCTCATCGACATATGGCGCAAATGCAGCAATTTCGTCCGGTTCAGGATCGCGGTTTCCCGGAGGACGGAATCTGACAACATTGGAAATGTAAACATCGCTTCGTGTAAATCCAATTAATTCGATCAACTGATCCAGAAGCTTTCCAGCGAGTCCCACAAACGGCCTCCCCTGTTTATCTTCAAAGTATCCCGGTGCTTCCCCTAAAAAATATAATTTTGTATCGGGATTTCCCTCACCAAAAACCAGTCGTGTTGCACCTTCGCGGAGCGGCAAAGACACATCCTTCTGCATCTTTTCTTTAAGGTCTTTAAGAAGTTCCTGCTTTGTCACAAGACAATTTTAACACTACAAACAAGAAGTAATTACGGAAATCCCAAAAGAGGTCAAACAACTAACTCTTCTGCTTCCTCAATAAGGTCAGCCGAAGTTAAATAACTATGATCGTCAATCCCAATGGATACTCTTGAGGGGATTTCATCGCTTTTGTCCGTTCCCACTATTTTTATTGAACTCCCCCATTCTTCAATCCCGTCAATATTCGTGATTAAGTAAATTCGTCTTCCGAATTTACTTGGATTCGTAGGATTCACCCACCCGCAAATTACGTCAACACCTGAAACAGCTCTTCTTAACTGAAATATTATTCTCATCGACTCCAAATATGGACCAATCTCTGTTAAAACAAGATTTCTTTTCCCCAATTGTAACAACCAACGATCTTCATCTCGATCCCTTAGCTCCAAAAGCCTCCCTGCTCCATCTACACTATTTTTAGCCAAAAATCCTCTGGCCGCTTCCCATTGAGCTTCAACCGATTTCTCAGAATGTGTTGCTTGCTCTACCATTGCCGCGAAGTATAGATCTGCCTACTTTTAATTGTCAACAATTTTTGTTTTTGAAGTTTCCCACTATGAACTACCAACTACCTACTACGAACTACAAACTTTTCTTCAGTGCCACCCCAAATGCCGCACCAGCCAAACAGGTGTCGCAGCCTCCGTTGCATCGTTTTCCAAAAAGTCCAAAATCTCAGCAAGAATCATAAAACCCGCATTTGTCCAGGCAAAACCGGAAGGTGTCGGGTATTTATCCGGTACCCCGACTTTTCCGTGCACAACATCATACTTTTCCCAAAGTTCGCCGGTTTCTTTAAAAATCCTAATGTTTAGAGAAAGCCATTTCAATACCAATCTTTTTGCTAATTTGTTATATCCATAGCGCATTAATCCCTCAACAGTCCGCAGCTGTAACGGTGCCCACCCGTTTGGCCAGTCCCATTGAAAATTCTCGACAAACCGCACACTCTGCACTACTCCGTAAGGTCTTTGGAGTTCATGGTTTATTACATTTACCACTTTTTCTGCCTGTACAGTCGTAGCAATTCCAACATTCAAAGGATAAACACCGGCAATCGTTATTAAATGGCTTTTTCGCTTATTCACAAAATCGTAATCGAAAAAATACCCAACTTTTTCATCCCACATCAAATCATTCATCGCATTAGCCCGCTTTTTTGCGGCCGTCAGATATACTTCTTTCTTCCGTTTATGACCCAAAACCTCAAAAGCTTTCGCAAGGTCAACTTCATAAAGATATAAAAGAGAATTCAAATCTACCGGCAGAAAATCCATGCATCTTCCCATAAACCTGGCCGTGTTATCCCAGCCGGATTCCGCTTCTGCCAAAATATGCAATGCATTGAGATCGTAATATCGGGAAAGTCCCCTATGTGCTAAACGGAAATTCTTTAAATGGGTTCTTCCCATCCACACTTCCATATATTCCTGCTCTAAAAGTTTAATTGCTCGCCCGAACCATTTTTTATTTTTCGTTTTGGTATAAACCATCCAAACCATACTGGAAAGTAGCGGCGGCTGCGAGCGCGAAAGAAAATACATCCTGTTTGCGTTTGGAATCACTCCAAAACGTTCAATCAAATGCAGCAAATTATCGACCATTCCTATGGCCAAATCACTGTACTTAGGATGGTCAATTAAAGCCCTCACTACAGGATACGAATCCCAATAGTATTGTTCCTGGAATATTTCGCGCTCGGCAGGAACAACGTAAGCATTGGGAAGGCCTATTAAAGTCCTCTCGTCTTTAGGATGGTACCTAACCAGTTTCGGCCAATATGATTCAATATACGCAAGAACGTTTACAAGATCTTTCTTCTCTATTTCCCAATGAGGCTTTCCGTTTGAAGACATATAAAGATTATAACCAAACCAACCAACTTCTCGACCAAAACCCCGCTGGTTAGAGAAAAAGGTCGTTAAAGAAGGCAACTACATGGAAAATTTATTTAACATAAACAAGACTCAAACAAGGTCTCTCCTTGTTTCAAGCTATTTTCTTCAATACTGATTTTTGTATAACTTTTTAACCTCGTCAACTGTCGTCGCATCTTCAACTCTTTTTAGGCCCGCAACAAAGTGAGGACCGCAAGCGCACCGAGCAACAATAAAATTATTTACGTTTGAACTGCATTTCATAAAGTTTTTTTACCTCACTAACTGTTGTGGAATCTTCTGGACGCTTCTCCGATTCGCGAAACTTCACCAATCTCGGAAACCTTAACGCATAGCCCACTCCATCTTCCTCTCCTGCAGTATGAATCGGTGATTTGGTAATTTCGTCGGCATAAACTTCCAAAACCACCTTCGGTTCCACCCAATAACTCGGTTCGATTTTAGAACTTACCCTAGCCGGCTTGTGCGCAACCTTCAATTTCTGCGCAATTTCATGTACCTGTTTAAATTCCTCATCTGTTAAACCGGTCCCAAGCCTGCAAATCGTCACAAATGCGTCATTCTTTTCATCATAAACCCCGACTAAAAGCCCGCCAACTCCAAAAACAGTTCTTTTTCCTTTGCCCGCATAAACCCCCAAAAGCACGCAGTCAACAGTGTCCGCAAGATCTCCGCTCGATGCCCTCTTAAACTTTATCCAGTGAAAACCGCGCCCCCCTGCCTTATACGGCGAATCCAGTTTTTTAATCATTAATCCCTCAAGACCGTCGGAAATTGCCTCATTAAAAAACCCGCTAATTTCCCGTGCTGTCGAAATAATTCTTTGCTCGGCAATTCTGATTACGGCATTTCCTTTGGGAACTACTTTTTCAAGAAGCTTCCGCCGCACAACTTCCGTTTCCTCCGTTATGTCCTTGCCGTTTAAATACAAAATATCAAAGGCAAACATAACCAAGGGCAGTGCTTTTGCGGTTTCCGCAATCTTGTATTTGCGCCTGCGCTTCGTCGTTTCCTGAAAAGGCAAAAATTCTTCCGTCTGCGGATTATAGGCAATGGCTTCGCCCTCCATAATCGCCGTTTTTGCCTCAACCTCATTTAATACCCCTTCGGCAAGATCCGGAAATGAATGCGTCATGTCCTCCAAATTTCGGGAAAAAATCTCTACCTTATCCCCGTTTTTATGAATCTGAACCCTAAATCCGTCAAATTTAGGTTCGGCTGCAAACTTGTCTCCCATGCGCTTGACCACTTCATCGGCATTTGGCATTCGCTCCGCAAGAGCCGGCCTAACAGGTTTTCCGACAATCAACTTGATATCCGCCAATCCTTTTTGTCCTTTTCTAAAAAACACCTCCGCAACAAAACCCAGATCACTTGTTTTGTTGTATGCGTCCTCAATAACCGGACGCAATTTTTTGTTTCCCGTTTTAGCCAGTGACAAAGCGTCCATCACAGTCGGGTCGCCAATCCCCAGGCGAAGAGTTCCTAGAGGAATATTAACGATATGCTTTACCGATATTGGATCAAGCATTTTCAATATATCCGAAAGCGCAGAAACCTTCTTTTCTACCGTCCCCTCACCAACAAAATCTGCAATTTTTCTAAGACCCCCAAAAACCTGACTCACGGTCTGTGAACCGTGCCACCTCTGGCGAGCCTCGCCTTTGGCGGGAACTTTCAACCGTGAACTTTTTGCTAGCTCCTGCGCCGCCAACCCCATATTTCCCTTTTGACGATAAAGCTTTATCACTTCTTCTTTAGTACCGCAATATGCGCGGGCGATTGCCTGTGCCACCATAGATTCGGCCATTCCAAGCTCAATGGGTTCAAAAAACGGCGCAACCCTACCCTGAATCAAATAACAAATCTTTCCGATTTCATCTGCGTTGGATTCTTCAAACAATTTCGACAAAATATCAACTAATTCGAGTCGCTTAGAAGTCGCCTCTAACTTCTCGTAATATTCCGCTAACTGAGAAAACTTCATAACATTCCAGTCTAATACACTAGACTATATAAACTAGTGATCCCTGTACTTCTCCCCCCTTCTTTTTCGCCAATTTCCATAAATTATTTATCATGTAATTTACCGCTCAAATCTTATCCGCTTCATGGTTTTTTATACTCTTTTATCCTTTCTTCTATTTTGCCTTTGATCCAAGAAGGTATTGTATTAGGTTCTTCGATTTCAATTATTTGTGCCAATCGCTCTTCTATCTGCCTGCTAACTACATATTGGACATCAGAAGGCAACCTGCCATCAAACATTTCTCTTCCAGCCTCATCCTCTACTTTATATCTTTCCTTAACATATGCGACCCTCCCTTTTAAAGAAACAATTTCACTTCCCAAAGTAATATCGTCTACATAATGCATAATAAGATCGGTCAGGGGAATATCTTTCTTGAGAGTTAAAATTTCTGCTTTTGGATCCTCCAAAAAATGCACTAATGAATAACCACCTGCAAGCTCTGTTAGTTCTGCTATATCATCCTCATACCCAAGACTTCTAATAAATTCTGCTTGTTCCAAGTCAGCTTCTTTTGCACCTTCCGCTCCTCTTAGGTTAAACGCTTCCCTTTCCTTGCGTTTATATACGTCGTGAAGCAGTGCAGCAGTTGCTCCCTTTCTCTTTTCATTTTCAGATAGACCTACTGCATCCGCCAAAACATCAAAAGCCTCAAATTCCACCAACTCATGCTCGACTACGTTTCTCCAACCTTCACTTTTTGGAAAAAGACCAGCCAGCTTTGCAGCTCTCATCTCGCGGATATGCCCAAGTGCTCTTTTCTGCCAGTAACTAACCTTTTGGCTCTCAAAATTCTCCATTATTTCAAAGTATACACAGCTCCCTTTGTTGAACCCTTTTTCTTAATTAACCCTTTTTTCTGCAAATCTTTAAGATCCCGAAGAATCGTATCGTCGGAATAATCTCGGAGCAGACTGCGCCATTGTTTGTTGGAAATCGATCCGTAAGTTTCAATAAACTCCACCATTTTTAATTGTCTTTCCGAAAGCGCAATCTGTCCTGTTTTTCCTTTGAGTTTTACGTCCAGTGATAACTTTTTGACCTTTTCTTTAACACGGTTTAACTCTTCAGCCATTCCCTCGCAAAAGTATTCCAGCCATGGAGTTAAATCCCTCTCCGATAAACTTTCGACTTTTTGGTTTGATACACTCTGCAGGGTTTTGTAATATCTCGGTGCATTTCTGTCAAAATACTCCTCGATCGAAAAAAACTTTTTGACATCGTAGTCTCTTTGAAATAAAACCATCGTTGCAAGCGCTCTTGCCGCCCTGCCGTTCCCGTCTACAAAAGGATGGATAAAGGCAAGCACATAATGGGTAATTCCTGCAACCAGAACCGGATGGACCGACTCCGATTCTTGCGAATTTAGCCACACAAAAAATTCCTTAGAAAGTATTGGTACATCCCCCGCTTCCGGCGGTTTAAAGCTGATTTCCTTCGTTTTCGAATTCTTAACAACAACCTGCGTCTTGCGGTATTTTCCGGAAGCCTCGTTTCTTAAAAGTTTTTCGACCGTAAGTTTATGAATTGCCAGTAAATCTTTTTCATTAACTTCCTTCTTTTTTCCGTCTATGTACGAAAGCACCTTCCTATAATTCAGAATTTCCTGAACATCACGATCCCGAGCATCGATCTCCTCACCTTCCAACACAGCCGCAACTTCGCCTGTATCCAAAGGATTACCTTCAATGTGCGTCCCGTGATGAACAGTTCTGATTATCGCTTCCTGCCTGAATTTGGCCTCATATGCAGGAACCAGCGGTGCATTTTCGATGATTTCGCGAGAGGCTTCTATCTTTCCAATCAGACCAAGGATTGTGTTTGTAATAGTAAATTTCGGAAAAAACACTTCAATAATTATCGCATAATTACCGCAAGATTTAAAGTTCTATTATTTTTGCTTTTTTCAAAAGCTCTTTCGGCACGGACTCCTTCTCTGCCGCTGTAATTATCGTCTGTTGCTTACCAACTACTTCTAAAACAGCCTCCCTATGTTCCCAATCTAACTCCGAAAAAATATCGTCAAGGGCCAGAATCGGCCTTGCTTGTTTTTTTAACTGAAAATATTCGAGTTCCGCAATTTTTAAAGCCAGAACCGCCATTCTCTGTTCCCCTCGGGATCCGAAATATTCAAGATCTCTCTCATTCATTTTAAACCGGAAATCATCCCTTTGCGGCCCTGAAAGGGTAATTCCGGCAGAAATATCACGTTCCCTGTCACGAATCAGTTTCTCCTCACTAATAACGCTTTGCTTAAGATCCCAGGAAACATTCCATGCAGAAACCTGTCCGCTGCTTGGAAGGTTTAAAAATTCAAAAAATTTTTCTCTTTCCTTCGAAATAAACTTCCCGTGGGACACTAAACGCTCGTCCCAAAAATCCAGTTCATTTTTTTTGGATTTTCCCTCAATTATCCGGGTTAAGACCTTATTTCTTCGGGTAATTATTTTGTTATACGAAGACAAATTCCGCCAATATTCACGGCTTAAAACGGAAAGAATCTGGTCAACATGGTGCCTGCGCAGCGAAGGCGATCCGGAAACCAAATCCAGATCAGCGGGATGAAAAACAACTATTGCAAGACTGTCTAAAAAATCCGAAAGTCTCTTCTTGATATTGTCAGTAAAATAAGCTTTCCCGACACGTCTCTCATCAAGAGCCTGTATCGCAACAGTTAATGTTTTTACAGCTTGAAAGTTATTGACTATTCCTTCAATTTTTGCTTCATCTTTCCCAAAAGTAATTAAATCAACATCTGTTTCGACCTTCTGGGATTTTATTCCGCAAAGCAAACTTATTGCTTCGAAAATATTGCTTTTCCCCGAACCGTTTGGTCCGATTATAACTGTGAGTTTCTTATCAAAATCAACTTTCTTTTTTTGGAAATTGCGGAAATTGGAAAGGCTCAGCTCTAAAATGTCCATTTGCGTCTCATCATACTCACAAAAATAGATAGCGCAATAAAGAACATCCCGGCAACCGTTAAAACACTGGCATAACCAAAAAGCGCTACCAAGCCTGCAGCAAGTGGCGACATAAGGGTTGCAATTAAAGAAGATAAAACAAAATTTGCCCCAAAAACACTCCCCTGGTATCTATGGTCAATTCTTTTTTGAATAACCGTTCTTGAAGCTATCATCACGCATATCAATCCAATGGCACTAAAAAACAAAAAAACCGTAGCAAGAATAATTAAATGAAATTGCGCATTAAATATTCCGGCAAAAAAGCCTAATACTGCTGTTGCAAGCCCGACAACCAGTAGGCCAAAAACAACCAAAAACCCTTCTCTTTTTTTAAAATGGCTAAAAAAAGCACCTGAAACTATCCCTAAAACCGTCGGGGGAAATATTAAAAGAGGGCTTTTTTCGACAGAAAGGCCGACTACTTTGTCGAAAAAACCCGGAGCAAGGGTTGCTGCAAAAGATATCACGCCCTGCATAGAAGCAAAAATAAAGAAGTAAAACAGGATCGTTTTTGCACTAAAAATATATCTAAAAAACCGGAAAATATCTAAAAGGGTTACAAATACAGATGCTAGCGCTAAACGCCTGGGCGGAAGTTTCGGCAAAAAAAACGGTAGAAGCGCTGCCACAATTAACATAAATTCACAAACTAAAAGCAACCACAAATTTTCAAAGAAAAACTGCACAATTGCCGCAAAAAAAAGTCCCAGCATTTGCCCGCCCGCAAGGGTAGTAAAAAAAATTGAATTGCCGTCTACCAGCTGCTTTTTTTTAAGAAGCTGGCCGCTTGCGGCGGTAACAGCCGGGTAAAAAAAGGAATTACCGGCAAAATATAGGAAGGAAAGTGCAATTAAAAGAACTACATCCTGTCTAAAAACAAGGATTGCAGTAACTACCAGCGTGATAAAAACGTTGGTGATAATAATTATCCTTCGTCTATCCAATATGTCGGAAGCAAGACCGGCAATAGTCATTAAAAGAAAAGCCGGGGTCGAAAGAGAAAGGATCACACCGCTGACTCCAAAATTACTTCCGGTCTTTGTAAAAACGGCTGTTATCAAATAAAGCAGCAAAAAAGCCGAAGCAATTTGGCCGATAAAAAGAGTTGCAATTAAAACAAAAAAATTTCTGTTACCAAGAACAGAAAGGTATGAACTAAAGTTTTTTAGCATTATTTTAGCTTTTGGCAGTTATGCCTGCCCGCCAAAGTCTACGGCCTTAGCCGTTGGCAATTCGGGCAAAAATGCGCGCTCCTGCCGTCCATCTTCTCGCGGATAATAGGTGTTTTACAATGACCGCAGGGCCTTCCGGTCATATGATAAGCTTTGGCAAAACTTAAATACAAACCCTTTTCTCCTCCGCTTCCGACAAAAGAGTTCGCGCTGGAACCTCCTTTTTCTATTGCAAGGTTCATGCTCTCCCTAACACCCTTATAAATTGCCCTAAGCTCGGCATCCAAAAGGCTAACAATTGGACTTTTTGGATGAATTTTTGCTCTCCACAGACCCTCGTCGGAATAAATATTACCGATCCCGGAAACCACTTGCTGATCCATAAGTACTTTTTTTATTCTTCCCTGAGGTTTTTTTCTTAACCGATCTTTAAACTCGTCAAAACTCATCAAAAGAGGATCCGGTCCAAGCTCAGCCCCTATCGCTTCTTTGACTTTCGACTCTTCACTCCCGACTATTTTTACCCAGCCGAATTTGCGCATATCATTGAAGTAGAGGTACCCGCCGTTGGTAAATTCAAAAGTGGCGCGTGTAGTTTTATTAGGAACCGGTAAATTTAAAGGCGGGATTGGATGGCCGCCCACAATCCTTGTTTTTTCGTCCTGATAAATAAGTTGTCCCGTTAGCTTAAGGTGAATAACAAACGCAATATTTTTATCCGTTTCAATTACAATTACCTTCCCTCTGCGATTAACTCCTTTAATTTTGACGCCCTTAATATCTTTTAATGAAAAGTCTCCCCAATAAAACTTCTTCGCCCAGTCGTACTCAATCGACTTTATTTCTAAACCCTTCAGCTTCTTATTTAAACTGTTAACTATAACGGTGACTTCCGGTAACTCTGGCATTTCGATACAAAATACTTACAAAAACTATCTATAGCTTTGCTAAAGTTCCTTTCCTTCTAACCAACGCAAACATATAAGTAAAAAACCCGATAACAACAACAAAATAAACTAAATTTAGGCCAAGAGCAATAAAGAATTCGATAACCTCCAACTTCCCGCTTCTTAAGGTAAACCTCATCCCTTCAAATACATGCGAAAGAGGCAAAAACCAAACTATTTTTTGAACAAACTTCGGCAATATTGAAACCGGGTAAAACACTGCCGAAAAGGGCTGCAGCGTCAGCGGCAAAATCCAAGTTAGCGGCCCAAGAGTATGACCAAAGCGCATAATAAGTGCCACATTAAAAATACCCAAAATAACGGCAAAAAACACCACGTTTATCCACAAGAAAACTAAAGAGCTGCCCAGTGAACTTAAATTAAAACCATAAAATAAGGCGGCAATCAACCACATTGCCGAAAGCGAAACAAAAACTTTCAAGATTGTAATTGCAACCAAACCCCCAATGTGTTCAAGAAGAGTAATTGGTGATGCGAGCACATTCATCAAATTGCGTTCCCAAACGTCCCACATAAAATCAATACCGACTCCAGTCCCTACTCTTTCAAAAACTATCCACAAAATTAGACCCCCCATAAAAAAAGCGGCTAGAGTTGAAGATTGCACCTGCACATACTTTGCCAAAAATCCCCAAAGCAAAAGCCCCACAATTGGGAAAATAAAGATATCGGCAAAACGCTCCAGCTGGTGCATTGTCAAAAAAATATGCCTAAGCATAATTCCCCAAACCCTTGATAAACTCACAACTCCCCCCCAATATCCGGTCCTTTTTGACGCGAAAGCCTAATAAAAACTTCGCGCAAATTCGGTTCTTTTGATTCAAGTTTTATCTCCTGCCTGGTTAGCTCAAGCGGGCTTCCCTGCGCAATAATCTTGCCATGGTTAACAAAAACAACTGAATCGGCAACTTGCTCAATTTCCCACATATTATGGGAAGTATAAATAATACTGATTTTGTCCTCCTTCTGGATTTCTTTAAGGACACTGATACCTTTATCCACAATATCCGGGTCCATTGATGCCATTGGCTCATCAAGAAGCAACAATCTTGGCTTGTTTAAAAGTGCCTTGCAAAGGTTTGCTCTAGCCCTTTGCCCAAAAGAAAGCTCTCGGATAAATTCCTTTCGTAAATCACCTATTTCAAATGTTTCAAGCAATTCATCAATCCGGGCCTTCGCATTGGCAACAGAATATAGCTTGCAAAAAACTAACAAACACTCATAAACCGTTAAATGCCATGGCAAATTGTATTCCGCACTGCAATAGTTAACCTGCTGCATTATTTCCGTCCGATTCGCAAACAGCTCCTTACCGAAAATATTGATCTCTCCTCCGTCTGGCTTCACAATCCCCAAAAGACAATTAATGGTTGTACTCTTTCCTGCCCCGTTAGGCCCCAATAATCCTAAAATTTCACCTTTTGCGACAGAAAAAGAAATGCCGTCGACAGCAGTAAAATCATCAAATTTTTTTACAAGGTTTTTAACCTCCAAAACTTTTTGAGGCATATTGGAAAAGATTGTAGCAGAAACTTAGAAGTATTAATTACTTGTCGTAACCTGTTGCCCTGGCCGCGAAATCATTTGCCAGAGTGTCATGAGGCTTTGAGGTTGAACCTCTACTGGCGGATATTTCCCTTGCCTTCTTTCCCCGAAACCCTCGAGGCATCAGATCCAAAAGAGGATTTGCAGGATCTACAATAAAAGTTTGTTTCCTCTCTCTCGACATGCAAAGTCCATTATCAACTATTTCAGGGGAAAATCAACTGCTTGACACAGATTCTACAAACTCCTTAATTTCCTTTTTAAACCTTTCTATACTAAACTTTTGTGCGTGTTTTTGGATAAAAACCGAGTCAAAATAGCCTTGTTTCTCCAAATCCGCAAAATTATTAATGGCGAGAGTTAAAGAACCGGAAGTTGCAGGGTCAAAATAAACACCCGTACCTTTTCCCTTTCCTGCGGGTATTGCATCGATTACTGTCTCTAGTACCCCGCCTTCTGCATTAACTATAACCGGCACTCCGCAGGCCATCGCCTCAACCGGCACCAAACCAAAATCCTCCATTTGCGCCGGAAAAATAACTGCTCTTGCACCTTGATAAAGTTTAATAAGATCTTCATCTGAAACTCCGCCTAAAAACTCCACACAATCCCCCTTTTCATACTTTAAGGCTAAATTTTTTAAATTCTCCAGTTCCCTGCCTTCTCCGACAACTTTTAACGGTAAACAAAGCTTCGCGCAAACTTCCACCACAACATCCACTTTTTTAGCAGCAACAAGGCGTGACACAACCAAAAAAAAGTTGTCGGTTGTCGGTTGTCGGTTGTCAGATCTCTTTTTAACTGTGAACTGTGAACTGTGAACTGTGAACCTCTTTACATCCACCGGCGGGTAAATTACCGTCGATTCTCTCCTGTAAAACTTTTTAATCCGAGAAGCTACTTCTTTTGAATTTGCAATGAAATAGTCAACCTTTTGGGCGGCTTCAAAATCGTAAACCCGCATAAAGTGATTAACAAGAAGCGCATAAACTTTAACCGGCCAGTATTTTTGCCAGTCAACCGAAGTCGGATAACCGTACAAATACCTCGGCGGAGTATGACAGTAACAGATCTCGACGGCCTTCCCTTTTCTAAATCCTTTCGTCACATACCAGCTTGCGGATCCAATCACTACATCAAATTTTGAAAAATCAAAACTTCCCCAAATTAAAGGCGCCAAAAACCTTAAAGGACTGTGAAGTTTGGAAGCAAAAAACGGCACATTCTGAGCCCAGGAAGTAACTATCTTTTTACCATTGAAACGCTTAAAAGCAGAAGATTCCTTGTTAACAAAAGCCGTATAAATCGGTGCATCGGGATAAACTTCCGAAAGCGCCTCAAGTACTCTCTCGGCCCCTCCATACTCATTGAGATAATCATGAACCAGTGCAATCTTCATTTGGATAACTTATTAAAGATCTCATCTGTTATCTCATGCAAACTTTTTACAATTAAATCTGCATCATCGTGCCAATTATCAAAATATCGGGCGCTCGGCACATAAATAACCTTCATCCCAGCTGCTTTTGCCGACTCCACTCCATGAGGAGAATCGTCAAGGGCAAGGCAACTTCGCGGTTCAACCTTTAATTCTTTGGCTGCAATCAAATATACTTCGGGGTCCGGTTTGCGCTTTAGTGCCTCATCTGCGGTAACAATAGCCTCAAAATAATCTAAAATTCCGACCCTCTTAAGCCCATCCAACACATCTACTCTTCCCCTCCCGGCTGCAATTCCACATTTAACATTCCACCTTTTTACCCTTACTAAAATTTCTGTAACTCCTTCCATAAGTGCCAGCCTTTCCTGGAATAACTGGTCAAAAAACACTCTTCTCTCTTCGGATAATACAGCAACTTTTCCCGTAAGTTGGTATTTCTTTTTTAAAAATCTCGTAACCTCATCCCTGCTCCCCGTAACAGTCTCTTTATAATCTTTATGGTTAAATCTTTTTCCGTACTTTTCTAGAAAGTTTTTAATTGAAAGTTCCCGAAGTTCTTCCGTATTTACCAATAGCCCGTCAAAATCAAATATGACTGCCTTAATAAATTGCATTTGGAGAATTCTGGATAAACCTGCGGATTATAGTTATAAGATCGGTGCCGTAAAAATAATACAAAATAACATCAAATAAAACTGCCAGAAAGAATAGTAACAAAATTATCATTTTAATAGGCATCACACTATATTCGCCACGAACTACGCTTTTGAATAAAGAATCACGAAATTCACCAATATAAGCAAGAATTTCGTAAACATAAGTTTTCATTAAATCAACTCCAGCTGGTCGGAACTGTTAACGGCTACCTGTTCACGGTTAACAGTCGTTTTTTCCTGTGAACTGCCAACTGAGAACTGAGAACCAGACTGCGGAATCTTCGCCGCTATCGATTTAAAGCCCAATTCCTCGTATTCTTTCCTCACTTTTTCCCAATCAGGATCAAAACTAAGATCAGAAAGCTCAAAATCAATATCAACTTTTCTATCCAATTCCACAAGTTTTTTAGCAGCAAAAGCAATATCTTTACCCGCCTCCAGTTTAATCCGAGTCGTATCAGTTACCTGATCCAAATTATCAAACAATTTCTCAAGTGTATGAAATTCCGCCAGGAGCTGAGCGGCAGTTTTGGGCCCGATTCCTGCTACCCCCGGAACGTTATCGGAAGGATCTCCGATCAAAGATTTATAATCAACCATTTGATGTGGTTCGAGTCCATACTTTTCTTTGACTTCTTTCGCACCGATTAAAGTTACATCCTTCAAATTCCAACCTGGCATTTGAACCTTAACCTGACCATTTACAAGCTGCAGAACATCCCTGTCGCTGGAAAGGATAATGACGCTTAACGCTGAAGGACTAACGACTAACGCCTTTTTTGTTTTCTGCTTTAGTCTTTTGTCTTTAGTCGTTTTGCTCAATACGTGCGATGCCAGTGTCGCGATTATGTCATCTCCCTCATATCCTTCTTTTTCGAAATATTTGACCCCAAACGCGTCCAAAACTTTTTTTACCTTGGGAAGTTGTGGATATAAATCGGGTGGAGCTGCAGGTCTTTGCGCTTTATACTTTTCAAATTCAACGTGCCGGAAAGTCGGCGCTTTTGTATCAAATGCACAAGCAATAAAATCAGGTTTTACCTCTCCAATTGCCTTAAGAAGCATATTAGAAAATCCAAAAACAGCGTTGGCGTTTTCACCGGTTTTGTCAGAAAGCGGCGGCAATGCATGGTATGCCCGGTGAAAAAGCGAATTGCCGTCAATAAGAAGTAACGTATTCACTGACTAATTTTAACAAGGACAAGGTAAAAAGGGCTAAAGTTATTTGGGTCTTTGTAACACAATGTGCTTCATTTCCCTTATTGCCCGCTTACCATACTCCAAAAAGTGTTCATTCGAAGGAGTGCCCACTTCATATGGAGATAAATCCGTGGAACCGTCAGGTGTTGTTTTTGCCAGTACCATATCGCCTGAAGTGTCTACATAAACACCGTATCCGTTATCCCTTTCATCACAAACAAATATAAGTTTCTGAATTTCTCTGTGATCGTTTATCCAAACAACTCTTTCCGGGAAAGCATTACCCTGAACTAATACCTGAGCCGCCTTGCGAACATTTTCCCGCAATTCTGAAGCCGCACTGACTTCTACGTTCTGAGAATCGTGCAATAAACCATCGATTGACCTCAGCATATCCGGCTTTTGACCAGTTGAATTCTCTAACATAAATGTGAATACTATAAGGTAAAACTTATAAAGTCAAGCTACGCCTGTGCAGACTTTGGTTTTGAGGTTTTCTTAAATTTCATCTCTCCGTTACTAACAGGCTTGCCTACTAATTTTTCAAATTCGTCACGCTCCAAAGTTTCTTTTTCTAAAAGCGCATCTGCAACCCTATCCAGTTTTCCCCTGTTTGTTACCAGTAAACCTCTCGCTTGTTTGTACCCTTCGTCGATTATTTTAGAAACTTCCTTATCAATCTTTGCAGAAAGTTCCGGTGACACTACCGGCCCTTCCCCAGGCATACCCGGCCATGTTCCGAACTGTTGCCGCGGTGCAAAAACTGTCGGCCCAAGCCCGCTCATACCAAGCTGTGTAACCATTTCCCGTGCAATACCCGATGCTATTTCCAGATCGCTTGATGCTCCTGTCGTTACTTCCCCAAATATTAAATCTTCTGCAGCCCTTCCCCCCATAAGAGTGGCGATCCGCTGCAACAACCTGGTTTTTGTTTCCGTATATCTATCAATAGCAGGAGGAACCAGAGTATGACCACCGGTCATCCCACGGGCAACAATAGAAATTCTATGAACAGGGTCAACATCCGGTGAAAAGTGAGCAACAATTGCATGCCCGCCCTCGTGGTATGCTGTCATTCTTCGCTCTTCCTCGGACTGCATTCTCTTCCTTTGAGGGCCCAGTTTAACTTTTGTAGCGGCCTCTTCAAAATCCACCTGATCAAGCTCTTTTTTACCCGCTCTCGCAGCTAGTATTGCCGCTTCGTTAAGCATATTTGCAAGGTCTGCACCGGAAAACCCTACTGTTCTTTTAGCAAGTCTATCAATATCAACATTGGCCTGAAGAGGTTTACCCTTTTTGTGGATATTTATAATTGCTTTTCTACCCTCAATATCCGGAAGATCCAAAGCAACCGTCCTATCAAATCTCCCCGGCCTTGTTAAAGCGGGATCCAAAAGGTCGGGCCTATTTGTCGAAGCCATGACCATCACATTGTCATTAGGAGCGAACCCATCCATTTCCACCAGAATTTGGTTTAATGTTTGTTCCCTCTCATCATGTCCGCCGGAAAAGCCCATTCCTCTCATTCTTCCGATAGACTCCACCTCATCAATAAAAATAATTGCAGGGGCACTTTTTTTTGCCTGCGCAAAAAGATCCCGCACTCTTGCTGCCCCGACACCAACCAGCATTTCCATAAATTCACTACCCGCAACCGAATAAAACGGCACCCCTGCTTCACCGGCAACGGCCCTTGCAAGTAAGGTTTTACCTGTTCCGGCAGGCCCTATCAAAAGTACCCCCTTTGGAGTTCTTGCACCAATCGCCCGGTACTTTTCCGGATGTTTCAAAAAGTCGACAACTTCCTGCAGTTCCAGCTTAGCTTCATCAACACCGGCAACATCCTTAAACGTTATTTTGGGCATATCGCGGGTAAATTGCTTGGCCCTTGACTGCCCAAAAGAAAAAACGCTGGAGGCCCCTTCCCTTGCCTGTCTGAAAATAAAGAAAAAGAAAATAATAATCAGTCCAATCGGCAAAAAAGTGGTTAAAAGTGTAAGCCAAGTCTGGGAAAATGTCCTGTTTTTTATAACAACCGATGTTTTTGAGACATCAACATTCGCATTCTTAAATGTCTCGATTAAAGACTGCCCTTCTTCTTTTCGGGAAACATAATCCTCGCCTTCTTTCAAATCAACATTTATCTTGTCACCGTCGACTTCAATTTTTTGAATCTTACCTTCCGAAACATCGTTAAAAAGCCTGGAAAGCGGCTCTTCAGGTAAAAACTTGCTACTTGGATTGGAAGTCAATACAAAAAAAACAAACAGAAGAATACCTAAAACCGCATAAATCAAAAAGCCCCGCCACGAATTTTTACTGGAAATCTTCGGCATCGAGACTTTCGGTATGCCCTTTTTTTGTTCTGAATTTTCGCTTTTATCCTTATTTTTATTCATAATAAACAATATAGTGCTGGATATCTTTTGCCATAAATGTGAGATTTGTAAACGTATTTATTTTCTAATTTCTGAAAAGAAATTATATCAATTAATGGAACCAAATGCGAGAAACGGATATCACTTGAACGTCTAAATTGCCAGGGAATATTTATATCTGTCTTAAAGACTCGAACGCACGCGCCCAATCAATTGTTCTGAAGTAACCGCCCCTAGTTTTTCTATATAACCCCTTTTTCTCGACGCCCAATCACAATCAAGAACTCCTCGCGTGAGTTACCCATCGCTGAAACCGCCTCCTGAAATTTTTCTTAATAATCTAGTTTCCCAGGGAGCAACATAAATTTCAAATTGATAGCCTCTGCCTCGCCCTTTAATAACACAAATTCTTTTTTCGGTTCTCTGCAAATAATCACTTACAGACTGTACGCGTACAATCCTATCCAAAACGTCTAGATTAACATGTGCCCTTTCGAGAGGCGATTTTTCCCCTTCATCTCTTTCCATTCTCCCAAGTTCTGAAAGTGCAATACTTTTGAGCATTTTGGTAGGCAATGTTTCACCAACCGTAATTGCAGGACCTGTAACCTCATGTGTCATGCCCGACAGTTTACAACTTTAGGAGAAATAGTCAAGCTTCATTGCCCGTTTAACATCAGTAAGTGTTTTCTTAGCTTCTTCCCTCGTTTTTTCGGTTCCTTCCTTTAAAATCTTCTCCACCAGCTCTGGCTGTTTTTCAAAATCCGCTCTCCTTTTTCTTATTGGTTGCAGAAATGCTTCCAGAACCTCAAACAAAAACTCCTTAACCTCAATATCCTTTACTGTCCCCTTCAAATATCTCTCCTTAAAATCCTCAAGATTTTCGAGAGCTGCAGGAATTGCAGAATCGGCAGCAAACGCATCTAAATAAATAAAAACCGGATTATTCTCAACCTCCCCAGGTTCGTCTCCGTGAATTCTCCTTGGATCCGTATACATTCCCATCACTTTTTTTCTTACCGCATCGGTTGAATCTGTCAGAAAAATTGCATTCCCGAGCGATTTACCCATTTTCGCTTTACCGTCTGTTCCGGGTAGAGTAGGTACCTTGCTGATTAATGGTTCCGGGATTGGGAAAACTTCTCCGTATTGGTTATTAAATTTGATGGCAATATCCCTCGCATATTCCACGTGGGCTTTTTGGTCTTTTCCAACCGGAACAAGGTTTGCTTTCGGAAGCAAAATATCGGCGGCCATAAGAACCGGATAGTAAAAAAGGCCGACCGTATCTTCCGCTCCCTGATCCAGTTTCTCCTTTAAAGCCGGCTGTTTGGCAATAATTGATCTTGGCGTCAAAACACTTAAAAAATAAGCAAGCTCCAGAACTTCCGGGACTTTCGACTGAACAAAAAAGGTTACTTTTTCAGGGTCCAATCCCACTGACAAATAGCCAAGCATCAGACCGCGGATATTAGCTTCCAGTTGTTCTGTTTTATCAAAATGAGTAATTAGGGCATGCAAATCGACAATCGGGATGAACACTTCATATTCGTCCTGCAGACTAACCCTGTTTCTAAGCGAGCCGGCATAATTTCCCAAGTGAAAACTATCGAATGTCGGTCTGTCTCCGGTAAGAATGCGTTTTCCCATAATCCGATTATATCAGTAAGGCGTCCTTGAATTATCCAGGAAAACGCCTTACTGAAAATCCTTTCTCTTTTTAATCGTGACCTCCGAAAATTCCCCCGGCTTCATTTATCCTTCCATTATTTACCTGCGACTTTAATTCATTCATAGCCGTAATCTGTCTTTCGGTAAAAGGAGTATTCCCGAAAAGCTCTTCACCTTCTCGTCTTTCTGGCATAAATGCAAGCATCCCGTGAAACCTTACCGCCTGCATTCCCGAAGGAATCGCCGGAATTTGTATATCCGGAAAAAGTTTTGGACTTATTCTTTCCTGTTTTTTAGCTTCGCATCTTTCCTTTCTCTTAACACTTGCCCTACGACGCTTTATTATTCTCATTTCCTCTTTGCTAAAATTAAATAATCTTTCCACTTACCTCACCTCCCTTCGAAAAAATCTCCTAAGTAGTGCTCTTGCTAAAATTTCGGATGATCTAAACACAGGCAACTCGAAACTTTTCGGAAATATCAATGGCAGTTCTGTACAGCCCAAAATAATTCCTTTTGCGCCTCGTTTCTCTAAACCCTTCGCTAGCCCCGCAAGTACTTCTTTGTCTTTTTGCCCGACTTTGCCGGATATTACTTTTCTTATTATTCTTTCGAGTAATCCAAGCTCTGTTACCCCAGGTAAAACGGTTTTAATTCCCGCCTTAGAAAGTGCATCCTCAAAAAGCCGGCTTTTTATAGTGGTCGGTGAAGCAAGAACACCTACAACATTTATTCTTTTAAGCTTTACATCGCCAACAACCTCATCAATTATGGAAACAAAATGTTTGTCTGTTTGCTTTTTTAAGTCATCAATCATCAAATGAGCAGTGTTACAACAAATGGCAAAAATTCCGGCAAGAGGCTCCAGTCTGCGGATTCTGTCAATCAGGGTATTTAAAACAGCATTTTTAGATCGTTCGTCGGCAATGAAATCTGCAACCGGAACCGAATCAACTATAATCTCGGGAAAGTCGTCATTGTCTTTTGCACCAAACTCACGAGCCGACATATCCACAATATCCACCAAAAATCTGGCGGATGCCTGCGGCCCCATACCTCCTAATATGCAAATAGCTTTTTGTTTATTCATGTTTTTTTCCGCACAAAAAAACTCGCCCCTCCGGCGAGTTATCTTTTGGACTTTAAGCGTCACAAAACGACCAACCGAAAGGTTAGTTCATCTTGTAATACCAAAATGCGATACTTCGCATGTCCATTGAAAAAAGTATAACACCTATAGTAAAAAGTGTCAATCGTTCTAAATGCATTTTATCCCCACCACTGTTTCGCGCTTTCATCTTGAAATTCTTACTACTTTTACCTCAATATCTCCTCTTTCGTGGTTCCAAACATAGAACTCTGCCCTAAAAAACCCTTTTTGTCCCATTTCATCAAGCATTGAATTAACAACCCTGCCAACGGTTTCCTGCTGAGAAAAACGATCACTCGTCTCTGAACCGTTTCCGCCCCGAATTAAACCCGCAACTTCATCCAACATTCCCAAGGCTTTGAATCTATAACCCGATTCTTTCACGTACCGGACTGCAGAAAAAACCATTTCCCTTAATACTTCCTCCTGCCCCTGCTCAATTCTTTTACTTTCCTTAAACATTTTTTTCCATAAAAAACTAGCCTTTCGGGCTAGCTATTTTGTGTTTTTTGAGCTTTTACTTCACAAAATACCAGCCCGCATTTAGCGGCTAATAATTCCGTGAATAATTGTCCTTACAGACACAAAGCTCATTTAACTTTTGAAAATATATCAAAGTACCCAATTTGTGTCAAATTCATTGCTTTCCATTCGCCCTTAAATAATCAAGGATCCTACCGAAGGATCAAATCAGCTATATCATATTCACCAACAACTTTGAGTAAATCCGTAAATTTCATATCAAGTCCGCGTGTTAAATCTCCGGAACCCATATTGACTTTCTTAAGCTTCATCGCCTTTCCGTCAAAGTAGACAGGTACTCCTATACCAATCGGACAAACCGCACCAACCGGTACGCCTACGATTTTCAGAACTTCATCAGCGCCAGCCAGTGTCGCCTTTCCGCCAAAAATCCTTCGTACTTTCTTAAAATCCAATTTGTCTGCACCTCTAAGTGCAATCGCCACAAAGGATCTTATAATCCCCTTAATTGAATCCTTCTCTAATTTGATAAGAAGCGTCTTCAAAATTTCATCAGCATTAACCCCAACCTTCACTACATCTTCTACCCTAAATGCTTCACCGCCCAAATCTATTATTCGGTAAAAAACTTTTTCCCTATCAAGAATAGCTTTTATTTGACTTAGATTTGCCATATTTTAGATTAAAACATAAAAAAAGAGCCCATTGCGGGCTCTGTGTAATTAGCAGATCAGTCTGCACTCTGCTAACATTTCACACCTCAAAAGAGCATTACTTAACTAAATTATTACATATCAAATATTCAAAATGCAAGCCTTTTTAGCACTTGAAAACTTTGAGCGATAACTATCGGTCTCCACTTTACAAATGACCTTAAAAACCTTCATTTGATCTTGCCAAGCGCTGTTAACATTTCCAACGCCGAAAGAGCCGCTTCCCTACCTTTATTATTTTTTCCGCTGGTACGCTTTTTAATTTGCGCAAGACTATACGCCGAAAGAACTTCAAAAATTACCGGAATATTATGCTTTATAGAAACCTCCATACAACCCCTGGCACACTCACTAGACACTAATTCAAAGTGGTAAGTATTCCCCTTCAATATCACCCCGAGCGCAATAATCACGTCCGCGCGTTTTGCTATTGCCACTCGCTGGGCAGTAATCGGGATTTCCAAAGAACCAGGGACCGATACCATCAGAATCTGTTTCTTGGATAAACCGGCCTCAAGTAATGTCTCAACACACGCCTCCTCCAGTTTCCTCGTAAACTCCCCATTATACCGAGCCCTGATTATGGCAACCTTTGCGTCGCTTATTACCCTTTTGCCAATTAAAACTTCTTGATCCGATTTCCCTAGCATTACCTCGAAATCAACCTTTCAATATACTTTGCCAGAATATCAACTTCGATATTAACCTTATCTCCAACTCTAAGTTCCTTTACCATCGTATTTTTCCAGGTGTACGGAATAACTCCAATTGTAAAATAATCTTTGCCCGCGTCAATAACAGTCAGTGAAATTCCGCTTACCGCAACTGATCCCTTACCAACCAAATACCGGCTAATGTCCGCGGGAACCTTAAACATAATAATCCGGCTGTTACCTTCTTTGTGTATATCAGCAACTTCACAGGTTCCATCAACATGCCCCAAAACAATATGTCCGTCAAACGCACCATTCGCCCTAAGCGGAAATTCCAGATTGACGAGATCTCCCTTTTTTATTCGCCCAAATGCCGTTTTCTTCAAGGTCTCAGGCATCAAATTAACGGAAAAAGAACTTTTATTAACAGAAGCTACTGTCAAACACGCACCGTTGACCGCAACACTGCTTCCCGCCTTTATTTTCCCGAGAAAAGATTTCCCAGCCGTAAACGCGAAGGAACCATGTTTATTCTCTTTAAACGTAGCTATGTGGGAAATTATTCCGGTAAACATCAAAAAGACCTGTGACGACGGCAGGGATCGAACCTGCGACCTAGGGGTTATGATTCCCTCGCTCTACCACTGAGCTACGCCGCCGCGATGCAAATTATCTCACCTGAGAATTTCTTTGGCAAACTACTTTAAGGCTTTAACTAATTCATAAAGGAGATCTTTGGGTTTAAAATGCGAAAGCTCATGAACTAACCGATGGGCATACGAACTTGCATCTCCTTCTGTCATTTTTCCCCAAAACTTCTGAACCCAATCTTCATTCAATTTATCAAGAGAAATTTCTGAAAGATTAACGTTATCTTTTGCCCATCTGTCCATAATAGTAGGGCCCACTTTTCCTCCTTCTCCGTTTTCTGTCAGATTACCTGCGAGTGCTAAGCTATACTTACCACCAGTTGCCCTTTTGCCTCTTATCACAGGAATAACTCCGCCCGCTTCCAATAATTCCTGAATACCCTCTTTATTAGCAACTGTATTTAGTATATTTATGAGATCCATAGCGTTTTGTTCTGTTCTAGTATCAGTTTCATCTGGCATTTCCCTCCCTGCCATAACTTTATAAACAGATGGCTCATCCATAGTCGAAATGCTTTCCAGTGTCCGGTGAGCAATCCTTCTTAAAGCTTTGAGTCTCTCTCTTATTCTGATATCAGCTTGGCTTTCGGGCCGACGCTCAGTAACTTGCTGCTGTTCTGCCATATTAGGTGATAATAAAAAAGCGGAACCTTGTGTAGACTACACTTCCATTCTTACGAACCCCATTATAGATGAATTCGTTCAAACTCTTAAAGATTGGAAAGTAGTCTTCGAGCAGTATAAATTACCCACGTTAGCCTATGCAAATGCGTAAGAGGATACTTGTTCCTATTGTCTCCATTGTCATTGGATTTCTGCTTGGTAGTTCCTTCATGTATCTGGTTGATACCACTTGGGTCAATAACAATGCCAAATCAAACCGAAGTAAGTTAAACATCACTAAGCTTCAATACTCTGACGCCCTTGATGCTAGTAGCGCTTTAGTCAACAACTGCTATGACGCTTTCTATGCGATTTCCAAGTGCAGCACAAAAGAGGGTTGCAACTTTGAATCCACAATATTTAAGTTGACGAAGCTCAACCTTGAAAGAAAAACTCTTGAGCTTAAACTCGACCAGCTCCTGGGTGGCACAGAAATTTCATGGTCAAAGAAGCCGGCGCTTTGACCCCCCGGCACACCCAATTTTTCACCATCCGAACCCCTATAAGACCTCGAATAAATCCGCAGCAAAATTTTGAAAAGTCGAGGTTGAAGAAGTCGAACTATTCCTTTTTCTTTCTCACAAGTTCCATTAGATCTTCTTCGTTTTCGTAACCCTTAAGTCTGCCGGACAAATATCCAAGTCTGTAATGGGGCCCATCACTCATTAAACGCCAGTTGGTAGGCTCCAAAGTTTTCTTAATAAGTTTTTTGAGATTGTTTATGCTGTCATATTTTTCGCGGCTTGTATCTGCATCCTGAACTGTAAAAGGGACGATAACGAACTTGTCCATCTCCGGCTTTTCAAGAGTAAGCTTCGTATATTTTTCTTTTTCCAAAGCTTTGGTTAAAAGCTTTTCAAGCTCTACTATTTTTAGCTTTTTAAGTTTCATAGCCCTATGGTATGCCGGGTCATTTTCTTTTGTTTCTTTATCCTTCATCATCTCCGAAAAGTTCTTCATGTCCTGGGCATGAGAAGCGTATTCCTGCCCCTCTTTTTCTGACATGCAAAACTCTTTCCTATATTTTTCCAACAGTTTTCGGTCTCCCGCTCTTTGCCTGGCATGTTCTTTGTCGTCCTTATCAAGATCCCAGACATCCGTGTTTTTATAGGAGCAATAGGGGCAAGTAGAAACAGTCGTAATCACGTTGCCTTCCCTCGACATTTTTTCGTTAAGGGTCGAGCTGCACTCTGGACATTTGGAGTCTTTTGCAAATTCCTCCCCGTTGTCAAATACACCCCTTTTCTTATTGCAGTTTGGGCATTCAAAGAAAAAGAGAACTTTAGCGTTTTCGATTTCGGAAAGGTAAAGATCTTTTGAGGTGGTTTCCATATGATAGTCGCAACGCGAGCAAAGGATAGAATCAGGCGGAATAGCTTTCTCGACAATCTGATCGCGGATCTTGTCGTCATTTATCCACTTATCGATCGTTTCTCGCTTCTTTAAATAATTACTTCCCTTGATGTAATAAATAGAAACCTCGTTGACGAGAGAAACTAATTTCTTTGTTCTGTCTTTTTTCTTTTCGCCCGGAAGTTTTATTTGAATCTCACGATGGCGCAAACACTCTTTTATTGTTAGAAGATCGTAGAGGTCGATATAGTACTGTTCGTCTTTTAAATAAATCACTCAAATTGGTGTGAATCCAAAATGGCCGGTCCACTATTGCTAAATTCGATTTCAACTTCGATCTTTACAGATGGAAAATTGTCTGAGACAACGCCGTATATTATTTTGTATCTGCCAAAAGGCAGATCGGGATACTTGTAACCTGTGGAGGTTGTTCTTTGTTGGAATACTGCAACGTTAGAACCATGATACCAGTTAAGCATATCCAAGTCCCTCTTCCCACCTTTAGGTATGTTTACAGTTACTTGGTCTGTGCCGGCCCAAAGCAATTCAGTTTTGTAATTGCTAACACCGAATAATAAAGTATTCGTGCTTACATCTAGAATAAATTCAATATAAGCGTAGCAATTCTTGCAGTAGAAGTTGTTACTTTTGTTCTGAACGATAATATGGAGCCAGTTTGATAACGGCGCATTAGGTATATTTCCAGTTACGAAATTACTATGATGATTCCCACACGTTAACTCCAATTGATGAACTGAAGCGGGGTCCCACTTTTTAATTTCTTTTCTCAAGTATCTGATAATATCCTCGTACTTTTCAATTGGAATGCTTTTTAATATCAAATATTTACCTATCCCTACAGGTTTAATATCTCCCTTATGAAAAGCTAGCATTGGAATTCCTAGATAAGAAGCTATAGCAAACTCTTGTTGTATAAACAAAGAACCTGCATCACCATTTTTTTGTTTCTTTCTCTGAAAATTAATAGATATGAAGTACTCCGAGTTTCTTAAAGAATTGAAGATCTCTTTTGTTAGAGCTTCTGGAGTTTGTATTTCCTCAGCGAAATAAGGATCAAATCCTTTTTTTCTGATATATTTGGCTACTTTAAGCCCAATAGGTTTCTCCTTTGGTCTTTGTCCGCAACTGATAAAAACTCGAGCTTTTCTCACACGCAGAGTATATCAATTAAGCCCTTGCGACTTCTATTCAAATCTTTTCTGCCTGAGTCTTTGTAGGTTCAACATTTTTCTTTATTTGGCCTTAAGAATTCTCCGGAGTACCAATTTTTATCTTCTGTTTGAATGATGCGAGGTGCTTCTGTGGTACCCATGATGGGGAATTATACAGCTACCAAGGCAAATATAAAAAAGGAGTGGAGTCTATTTAAGTTGCCTCGTTTAACCTTAATGTTCTAAACATTGTTTCTGCAATTTGTCGATCGTCCTTCCATTTTGAAGAAGGTGTTTCAAAAATCCCCAGGTAAGCAGTGTCAGTCTCATGATTCCCTGCTGCCAAAATAAAAATATGCGATGGTGGGACTTGTTTCATAATAACTCCTCCATGATAAGAAGGTATTGGTAAAGTGCGTTCTGTGGGAAGAATAAACAAACGCCTGGAGATAGTAAGAGGTCCTGTTTCTTCTGTAACCGCGTCAGCAACAGGAACAACTAAAGGAGCCATTCTTTTTAGAAAGTTCACTGCAAAGTCTGCTGCCGGCTCTGATCTCTCGCTGAATTTAGGAAAGACATTTAAAGAGAAACCTGTCGAAAACGTCCCATGCTTTACAAGTGACTCTCTTGTCATGAAATATGCTTTAGTATCAACTTCTTCGCGATTTATTCGAAGGCCGTGGATCCAAAAACCGTGCGTTACGATACTGAAACCTCTATCACCAACATCCTGATGATCTAAGTAAAACCATGTGTCTGGAGCTAAAATTGCTGCTTCTATTTCGCGAAGATTTTTTTGGGTATAACCGGGTGGAATAATATCCTTGTTATCTACTGTCACGTTATCCTTGAATCTCTTCTTGAGCTATCTCAGCTTTAAATTGCGAGTTCAAACCAGAAATAACGATTGTTGATCCGGAAGTTAAACTTAGCCTATTCTCGAGTACCCAACTAGACAATGGATGGACTAAATTGTTCACGACTGCCCGTTTCAGTTCACGTGCGCCATACTCGGGATCGTACCCCCTATCTCCAAGTAAGCTTCTTACCTCTTCACTAATCGAGATTGATAATCCATATCGATCGTTTACACGATTTGATAATTTTTCTATTTCTACATCTACCAGTTGGTTAATTACCTCTTTAGAAAGAGGGTCGAACACTATTCTCCTGTCAATTCTGTTTAAAAATTCTGGCGGTAAATAAGATTTTGCCACAGCTTCATAAATAGAATGTGTTAAGGTATTCCAATCCTCAGGATTCTCGAAGGGTGTAAGGCCACGACTTTCAGCTTCAGCAACTGCACCTTGTGCGCCTAAGTTGCTGGTCATAATTATTACAGTATTTCTAAAACTGATCTTATGTCCTCTTCCATCCACAATTTCCCCCTCTTCAAAAACAGGTAAGAATCTCCTTAACACTTCGGGGTGCGCTTTTTCAATTTCGTCCAATACTACTACTGAGTAGGGTTGCCTTCTAACAGCTCCCGTTAGTTGACCTTCTTCTCCATATCCCACGTGTGCAGGTGGAGCGCCAACCAGCTTTAAAGACTCTGCGCTTTCTTTGTAGTCGGACATATCGATTCTAATTAGATTACTTTCTGTTCCATGGAGAAGTCTCGAAAGAGCTCGTCCTGTCTCTGTTTTTCCTACACCAGTTGGCCCTAAAAACAAGAAAACTCCCAAAGGCCTGCGCGGATCTTGTAAGTCAGCTTTTGCGGTTATTAGAGCTTCTGCTACGCTCGATGTCGCCATCGGCTGGCCCAGTACTTGGCGTGGCAGCTCATTTCTTAGACTCAAAAACTTTTCTTCTTCCCCTTGCTGTAAAAACAGTGGATCTATTTTTGCTTCCACAGACACTGTCTCGATGATGTCTTCCATATCTAAAACAGATTTATCCAACATTTTTGCTCTTGCGCACGCAGAGTCTAATAGTCTTATTGCCTTATCAGGCTGATTTTGAGCTGGCAAATACCTTGCAGAAAGTTTGACTACGGATTCGAGCAAAGCATCCTCAATTTCTAGCTCATGATGCCCTGTGTATTGTTCCTTCAATCCTTTTAATATTTCAAACGTTTCCGGTATTCCTGGTTCGTCAATAAAAATCGCCTGAAACCTGCGATCTAAAGCAGCGTCCATCGCTATTGTTTTAGCGTAGTCTCTTTGTGTAGTAGCACCCACAATGCTGATTTCTCCCCGGGTCAAATACGGTTTGAGAAGCTCGCCTGCATCTGGAGTATTTATTGCAGATCCAGCTTGTAATGCTGCATGTAGTTCATCGACAGATAAAATTATTGGTGGTTTATCACCTCGAGCATTTCTTTCTGCTACACCTTGGATAATAGGTAACAACCTTCCTTCAAATTGGCCTCTCCACATAGCACCACTATTCATTGCGCTTAAATCAAGATTATAAATTCTTGCTCCAAGCAACGCCTTGGGAGCTCTTCCAGAAGCAATCATTTGCGCGAGCCCATAAAATAGTGCAGTTTTACCTACCCCAGGTTCACCAAGTAGGAGGGGGTTTGATCGACCTCTCTGTAAGAGGATTCTCATCATCTGGTAAAGCTCTTTATTTCGTCCTATTACAGGGTCTATTTTGCCTTCTATTGCAAGCTTTGTGAGATCTGTGGAGTATTCCTCGAGTAAATCTTTAAATTCCAAATCACTTACCTTAAATGCTTCCTCTTTCTTTTCCTCTCCATCTTCATCGTCTTTCTTCGGTTTTAATTTTTTCGCTTCTTCTCTTCTCTGTACTAGAGTTTCCAGGGCTTCTGGCCATTTTTTTAGTTGCTCTTCTGTTAAGCCTGCAGAGACCATGGCGCTCCTTACTTGGTCATCTTTTTCCAACAAAGCACCCACGATCCTTGCTTCTGCAAACACTTCGTCGCCTCCTTTTATTATTTCTTGCGCTTCGAGTAAAAACTCTTTAATCTCGTCACTTGTTCTGACTCTGTAACGGAATTTTTCTCCATCAGTTTTAATCGATATAGCATCACGTACAGACGCATGGAACTTTATAAAATTTCTTCCACGTTTTCCTCCAAATAAGTAAATGAAATCGTCTGGGTCATCTTTTTCACTTATCATTCCTTCTTCATCTAATTCCATAATTACCTGAAGAACAGTGGTATCTTCCAATAAAGAAGGTAGTAGATGAACCGGCTTAACTACCTTTTCTCTGGTGTCCTCGGCATACTCGAGTGCTCCAAGTCCCTGCTCAATAATTAAAGCGTGTGGCATTTTGCAAGGTGGCTCATAATCATCAGGTACAAGTAAGCCATTGCGATGTAATACGTAGCTTACAAATGGATCCGCTGCTCTTTGAAGAGTCTCTACAACTTGGTAGGGAGTAATTTCTCGTCTGTTAGCATTTTCAGCTTTTTCCCTGACGTCCAAAACAAGCAATGCCTGGTCTTTTGTAGCGATAACCTTCCCTTTTTCTAGGACAAAAGTTCCTAGCTGCTCAAGAACATCTGCAGTAAATTGCCGGTTGGCTTCTATGACAGTTGGCCTTTTTTCTTCAGGTATATCGGCTAAATGAGTCGCATTAAAAGTAGGAGTAAATTGCTCAGCAAATCCTGATAGGCTCTCAGCTAGAATTTTAATTTCGCCTAATTCAAGAGTTTGAGGATCACTAACAATTACTCCTTTGTCTTCTAGATAAGTATTAAGAAATCCCATAAAACGTTGTGTAATATCTTGATTTTCTGGTTGACTTAAAAATTCCTGACTATCCCTGAAACTAGTTATGTCTTGTCGTAAACTACTTACGGCCTCTGCATAAATATCTTTGAATGAAGAAGTCTCGGAGACTGCGCCATTAACTGACGGTCTTCCAAAATGAAGCGTGTATAAAATGTCTCTTCTAACACCTGACGTAGATATCTCGTGTTCCTTTAATATAGCCCTTGTTTCGTAATCGTCTGCTGCCACTAACAGGACATCATCCCAGCTTGCTTGGGTTTCACCTCTTCGCTGGACCTCAGCGGAAATTCTGTCTTTGAACCTTGTATAAAACTGCTCAGATTCTATAGCCATGGCTGCTTGGAGAGTGAAGTATAGCATAATTTCTTCGTTACCGAGACCTATAAACATTGACTTTACCCGTAAATTTTGCTACTATCCGCCATACAATGGAAAGACGAGCTAGCTCAGAGGGTTCTCAACAACAAGACCCAATGCAAAAGGCCTTAACCAGATTTGAAAGACAAGCGGCATCGCCTACCTATAAAGGGGATGCCTTAAAGCGTGCTTTAGAGGGTGTAAGAAAGGCTGGAACAAAAGCAGGCTCAAGTCCTGGTGAATTGTATGCCAGCTTGGCTAGTTTGTCAGATAGAGCAGCCGAAGTTGCCGGAGAGCATGGGCAAGAGACAGATCAGCAGGAGTTTTTGGGTAAAAAGCAGGAATTTGAACAAGCAAGCGAGCAGCTGGGCAAACCAGCAAAAGGCAAAAAGGACAAAAAATCTTCAGGTTCTTCAAAACCAGGTAGAAAATCTGGCGTCGCTGCTGGCTAATTAGTAAAACTTTCCATTATGCCAAGCCCGGAAGCACTTTATAGATCAGTCTCTGCAAAAAAGGTACCAGGCTTTGTTATCGACAAGATAGACGAAGACACAGTATCTTCTCCTCAGACCCCATTTAAGGATGGGTTTATCCCCGATTTTTCTCAAATAGTAACCAGTCGAAGAAAATCAAATAAAACTCCACAACTTATTCAAGTGTCACCTGACCACCATCGATCTTTTGAAATGCGATATGGTGAAGAAGGGTTTATTTTTTGGGCTGATGAGTACGGAAATATGTACGGGACTATTCGTTTGAAAGGTGGAAATGTTTCCAACCCAGACGTCCACGTTTTAGATCACGCACCATCTGGCTTTCTCATTATGGGACTTCAAGACAGCGATTCAATTCTCCGGACAGTTCGCGCATCGAATTTAATGCGAGCAAACGGTATCGATACAGAAGCAGTTATAAGAATTACTGAACCAGCACAACTTCAATATGAAGGAGAATTAGTTTCCAGAGAAGAGTATAAGAGAAGGTTGATCGAAAAGGTGTGGAACGATGACAAGAGAAGGCCTCGAAAAAAGAAAAGAGGTTGGACTTGGATTCCTGCCAGCGGAATTACCCCTTCTAGACCGGCAACGAGAGAAGACATTCCAAAATTAACTAAAGAGCTAAATGAGATGACTTTTTATTTCACTACATCTGCTCTTCAAGTTTCTGAAAGACTTCTCGACTTAGGCCATGCAACATCTCCAGAAAACTTTGAAAAGATGATGGGCAGGGTGTTCACCTTTGTTAACGCAAGAAATAAGTCGCAAAACAGGAATGGGCATGTTTATCATGAGTTTGATTCAAAAAATCCAGATGATATGGCGAGGTATTTTACGTCATATCTTCCAGAACAAATAGCACGGAACTATTCAAAACTCCACAATTTAGGGCTCGTCCATACTTGGCCACATTTGGGGAATGTTTCTCTTGCAGGAGGTATCTACGATGTTGACAGCGTAGCCGGAAAACCTCTCGGCTTTGGGGATGAAGAACAGGATGAAAGAGATAGGTTAGACGATGTAGATTTTTTAATAAGTGGAAAACTAGAATTTCAACACGGCTCTGGGATATTAAGTTTACTTAAAGTTATGGAGGAGGCAAAAATGCTGCCTGAAGGATCTGAAGCAAGTAAGTCTTTCGCTAGAGCCTTCGTACTTAAATACATGGAAGGTCGTGGTTGGCTAGATAACTTCAAAGAGAATATTGATAACATACTTTTCCTGTTTGAAAATTGTGCGGATATCTATTTATCAAGAGAGGAAGAAAGAAAGTACTTTGAAGGAAAAATAGGCGAAGAGAAGACAAGCTTTTTAACAAGAAGCAGTGTGTTTAGGGGATATAAACATCCAACAGTTGTTGATACGGAGATCTTGCCCATACCCGAGAAAAAAGATGTTACTGGGCCGGATGCTAACGGTGTGATAACAATTCATATAAGTCCCGAAGATATTCCTAATAAAAAGAAATTCGAAATAACTCTTTCGGAAATTACAGATGAGAGAAGAGTTGAGTGTGTTGAACTTGCAAAGAAAATGCTTACAGCTCACCAGGATTATATCACTGGCTTACCAAGATATGGCAAAAGTTTTTTTCAATTTCCAAAACTTCCTGACGAAATGCTAAAAGTTCATAAAGATTTGAGAAAAGAGGATATAACAGACGTAATTAGATTATATATAAATGGATCCCTAGATGAGGTTGCAAAAGATTTTGACGTAAGAGCAGTTGGGTCATTTATGTTATCTGTTGTTCAGATAAATTACGAAGGGGTAGCAGATGCAATAAACGGCTCGCGTCCTAGTCGAGATGACCCTGCTCTATTAGATAAACTTACAAGAATAAATGATTTCTTCGGACTTCTTCCTGAAGGGCTTGGCCCCTGGATAAGATCATACATTAACGACATTACGGATAATTGGACAGGTGCTTTAAATATTGAAGGTGAAATAACCAAAAAATCTGCCTTAAGATTGTTTGCTCGTGGACTTATAACAAAAGACCTCAGTCAAATTTTCAATCATAACCTTATGGACATAATACTAAATGAATTTACTGAAGAGCATCGACAAGCGCTTGCGGCTGCTCTTGATGAACCCAAAATAGTAGAACGTTTATTGGGAGAAGAATGGACTCGGCATCAGCTGAAGACAGGTTTAACAGGTGTGCAGGTAAGAAGCGGCCAGGTTAAAGATCTGGCGCTCTTTCCAGACATCGAAGAAGATATTAAGGAGGTTAATACAGCGATATTGCAATACCTTTTTTCGGACGTAGACAAAGATTCCATAACGGATGAACAACTAGAGGCAAATCTCGATTCGAAGATAGATAAGGATTGGGTGGCAATAAATTTGAGACATTTATTAATTGCCCAAAAAAGAGTGCACCCGAATTCTCATATGGCAGATAGTATCCGAGCTGCAGACCTAGAACAAAACGATCTAGTTGAATTGCTTAAAATTGCTCTCGATATCTCAGGTGGGGACTTGTCCAAAGTAGACCCAACAATAATGAGCATATTAAGTAGCAAACAATTTAAGGGAACCGTTGAAACTGAAGATGCTGCGAAATTGACTATGGCATGCATCGGATTCGGGATCGAATATCCCGATATCATAGAGCCTTATCTAGACGAAAATGAGAGTAAGTTTGTTGACTTTTTATCTACGAAAAGAAGCATAACTTTTTGGCGAGATGGAGGAATTTATAGACACAGCCAACCCTATCCAGTAAAGCCAATATACAGCCTTATGTCACAAGGGTTTGAGGTCCTACCGGATAAATTGAAGGACTTTTTCATTGAACAAGGAAACAATGCAGACTTAGTAGATTCACTAGCGGAAGGAGTTTTACATCATCTTTTCAATTACAATGGGTATTTCAAGAACTTTTTTGGGACAATGCTGCACGTGGAAGATGAGGATTATCCTGCCCCAGCCTTTACACCAAGAGACATTTATCGTATTGGCAGTCAAAATTGGAGAATAGTCCATGAAGAGATATGGGATGTTTTAAGACAAGCCGATCCGGAAGTTCTAAGGAGGTTTGTGAGAAAAGAGATTCCAGAGAAAAAAGTGGATATGGATTTCGAAGACAGAGTAGGCGGTTTCGTTGGACATCGTGAGACGCCGCTAGAAGAATGTCTACCGCCTGACCTATACGAGAGAGTAGCAGATATCAAACCGAAAAAGAAACCTGAGCTTGAACTATAAACATGGCGGATGAATTAAGCCCTATACCTTGGGATAAATTAAAAGAGGTTAATAAAGCAGATAGAAGAAGATATTACCTCGACCTGTTCCCAGATTCATTAGGACTAGGAAGAACTATTCCTTGGGGTTTTATTCTTGATCGCTATTTGCCAGATCTGCTTCGTCGACACCCAGAGGATTTGAAATCACAAATATCAGATTTAGTTTTAAATGAAGATGAACTTAAACTAGAATCGATAAGATTCAAGGAGCTTTTCGAACAATATGTAGATAAAATTTCTTCTATTGATCCGCACTTTGCCGCCATCGCAAATACCACTAAAGGTATTCATTTTGTAAACACTCTTGCTGTTTTAGGACACAGCCCAATCGAAACCTTACCGGGTATTCCGGAAGATCATCATCTTGACCGAGACTTTTGGGAAAATCTTCAAAAAATCATAGAAGCCGCGGAATTGGAGTAGCATTCAACTAATCGCACTGATCGGTAATTCAAAGAATATCGTAAAATATATCCACTGCCCGCTGCTTTGTGCGGGTATTTTTAATATTAATACACATTTGATGACAAGATCAGATAAACCCAAAGAAATAGAAATCTACCACGACGACCACGAGCTGCGGGCTGTGGGTTTTTATGAGGAGTTTATGAAAAAGAACGGCCCACCAGCATTGCTTTTAAGTGCGTCAAAAGAATTTGAGTTGAGTTCCAATCCAGAAGGAAAACAAATCTCTACGCTGTGCAGAGGTCTATATTTTAAGGAAAGAGGGATCCAAGAAAAAGATCACAAAAAGGCAGGAAAATTACTCCTTAAATCGATGTCAGAACTAAAAAAAGTGGGTCAAAATGACGACATTCTTAAGAAGATAGAATTGGAATTTCTAAAGAGAAAAATGCTACTCGTAGACAAAAACCTGAAGAAACCCCCGACGGACCTCATTTTAAGAAGAGCAAAAATTCTAAAAAGTTTAGGAAGAGTCAAAGAATATCATTTAGAGATGGCATTGTTCTATATGTTTTATATCATGGAAAATCTTGACAAATTACCACGCGAAGATATTTTAAAAAATGCTTCTTTGATGCTAAAGCATGCCGAAAAAGGTGAAGAGCCAGAACAGCTCTATAAAACAAAAGCCTTATACCATCAAATAAGAGCAAAACACGTATTTAACTACAAGCAATCCCTAACCGAATTAGAATCTGCTGCGGCGGCAATTAGAAAAACCACCGATAAATACGGAGAAGAAATAACCAGAACCGAGATTAAGATGACAAAAGCGATGATTACGGCTGAGCCAATAAAAAGAACTCAACTGCTAAAAGAAGTCGCTAAAGAATATAGCAAAAGCGGCGAGAGTGTGAAGGAAAATTTTGTAAGGCAATTATTAAGGCCTGCACCTTCAAGAGTCATAAAAACGTTATTTCTTGTTGATAAATCTATCGAGAAATTTCGTGAATTGGAAAAGAAAATTATCGAAAACCACGGAAATAAAAAAGGGCCTGCAGCTGTTTTTTATCATTTGGGCTATATGCTAGAGCGAATAGAAGATGTTAAGCGACTTTTAGTAAGAATGGCCTCAACAAGAAAAGCATTAACGGAGCTACATATTAAAGAAAATTCACTCAGGCCGAAAAAGGAAAGGTATGGCAAACCCTATTCTAAAGAATTACAAGGAGTTTTCAAAGAAGAGGACGAACTGAGAAAGCAAATTAAACAAGATGCAGAAAGTCTCTATATTTTTGGCAATCTCTTGTTAGACCAGTGGTCTTATGTAATCGGTTACATCGCTGGCTATGAGGTACCCAAAGGAAAATCCGGAGAAAATCCGGAATTTAATTTCGATGGTCTTGTAAATTTTCTACAGAAGAAAAACTATCAAGGAGAATTAAGTTTATTTTGGGACAAAAATAAAAAAGATTTAATATGGCTATATTACCAGCTGCGGTTTTTTAGAAACACATTTGTAGAACACATTAGGAAGCCGTGGCAACGAGGAAACACCATGGGAGTTTATGGCGATGATTTCAGCTTTCACATACCAGCACCAGTAGGGTACATAAAACCTTCCGAAGAGAAGAAAATGTTAAAGGAAATATATCCTTTAGCCCCCAAAAAATTAAGAGATATGCCGGCTGATTATTGGGAAAAGAAAAATTTGAGGCGGGTTCTAGAAGTTACACTTAATAACATTGATACAATCGAGGAGCAAGTTGACCGAGATAAAGTTTGGCAAGTTTGGAATAAATTAGGAGGATCCACACCATCTTATGACATTATTGGTCTTCGTTTGTTCAATTATGTTTACACTTCGATTGAAACAATGTTGGAGTTCATAGACAAATATCCAAAACAAATAAAGTTTGGCAAATTTGAACAACAAGGGGACTGAAATGCATATAAATGTCTCCGCGATTATAAAGTAGAAAAACTAACTGAAGCTACCTTTAACAAATTCTCCTAGCCTCAAATTTTAATTGTGTCCGTGTCTGCTTCGAAAAATAAAAATGTTACCCGTGAACAGTTATAATAGGTGTGATGAAAAATGGTTTAACTTCCAGACAAAATTCCTTTGTCAAGCATGTTACTGCCGGTAACAATGCCACCAAATCCGCAATTCTAGCTGGGTATTCGAAAAGATCTGCAAGATTCACAGCCTCCAAACTATTAACAAATCACAACATTTTACAACGTATTGAGGAAATCTTTGACGAAGCAGGGTTATCTGACAATGCACTTGTTGCCAGGCTTAAGACAGCTATTGATGCCGGGATTGGTCAGAAGGCCAACAATAGTGATGCTATCAAAGGTTTAAAGCTGGCTTTTGAGCTTAAGGGACGACTTGATAAGCAGATTCAAATTGAGGCAACACAAGAGGATGAGATACATATGAAACTGGCAGCAATGTCAGAAGACGAACTGGCTGATTATTTAGATTCCGTAAACCAAAAGACTCAAGAAGTGGTAGCTAGAATGAGGGAGCGCAGAGCAATTAAAAAGAATAGCGACGATAGCAAGTTACCCACTACTCAATCTTTAAAAGCTACACTTTCAGACTCTGAAACTGTGAAAGTTATTCCTACCGACCCGCAACCTCAAGATACCAGCGTAAAAAGAGCAGTCGGCGTCCGGGCAGAAACCAGGCAAATAAAACAGCAAACTCTTAAATCAGATAATTATAAAAAGGACCCTGAAGATGAACATTATCGCCAGAAGATAGTATATCCTGCCTGATTAAGTTAATCTGCCCATAAATGTAGAGTATATGAAGAATAAAAGGCCGCTCACGCCTGACCAATTCAAAGAGCTCATTACATATGCTGATGGAGGCCATGAACCACGTAGCTGGAAGGATTATGGATTCAATGAGCATATGGAGAAACCTCCTAAAGTCGATGAGCAGCAAGCTAAAAGACAACGTGATTTTGAAGGTGATTTAAGAAAGCAAAAAAAGCACGAGCTGGAGATGCAACTTTTGAGAAAGCAGACTCAATCATCCACCCAAGATCAACCCTGGTGCCGCTATGACTACGAGAGTAAGACATTCCAAATTACTCAAAATAACGGGCAATTACTTGCTTTAACATTCCGTCCATTTAAGGGGAAAGTAAATGATCAAACTATTCTCTTTGAAGTTGGGTATGAACTCTGGAAAAATGGAGTAATACAAATACCGAGAATGGAAATTCTCAATCGGTGTATAGCCAAGGCCAACCAATATAGCAGAAGAGACGCCGATATTAATTCCTACTGGATCAAGAAAACTCGCAGAAACTTACGAGCAACGATCCAGGAGAGCCAACTTGATGGACTTATTGAAGTCTTTGAGATTGTGAAATCAAGAACAGACATTTACAGTTTCTCCATAAAACAGCCCCAGAAACCTTAGTTATCACAAAGTTACACCTATCTTAATTCCCATTTAGCCTCAAATCACCCATATTGACATGATAAAAGCGTAAACCCAGGGTTTTACCTATATGAAGAGTATAGGTAGTAATACTCATGTAAATGGGATAAAGATAAAAGACCTCGGGGTTGCAGCCTACATCGTTTCAAACGATATAAGACCTCTTAGCTTCGAAAGATTAGAGAACACAGTTTACTTCGTATTCCCCAAAGATTCCGCAGAAAGATTAATCGCTTCCTATTGGAGTGATAACGAACCCTTTATCCCAGCTAGACAGCTCTTTGCAGCTCAGAGAAGTCTCAAAGACCTCATTTTTTCCGGAGGTCCCCAATGATTATATCTGTTATGGAGGCCCGGGAACTAATGGGCAAAGTGAACGCAAAGTATACGGATAGTCAGTTAGAGGAAGTCATAAATATCTTTGAATTCATGGCCGATATGGCAATTGATTGCTACCTGATCAAAAGAAAGAAAAAGAACGGAGGTGAGAAAGAAAATGACAATCAGCTTAGTAGTTGAAGAGAAAGACGCACAAGAGCAGATACCAGAAGACATCTATGAAGCAGTCCTGAAGGAGGTTGACGAAGGAACCGGGATTCATGGTGATTACGTAAGGTTCGACTTCGAAATCCGCAAGGGTGACTATGCAGGAGTAGTCAAAAATTTAATTGCTTCAAAGAAGCTGACGAGGCCAAAGTCCGGAGGAGGCAAAACCTCAAAGCTATATGACATCGTCAAAATCTTAAGCGGAAGCAATTATGAAAACGGGGAGGAGGTGATTTTAGACGATTTAATTGGTAAAGGCTGCCAAATTGTGGTCAAAGATGGAAAAGAAAAAGACGGCATCATGTTCCAAACAATTTCGCATGTTATGCCGTCTAAGGAAAGTTAAGGTTCTTTAAATGTTATCTGGGAAGGATACATTTTGTCAGGAGAGGTACTTTTTAGTGCTTCTCCTGCAAAGAACCCTGTTTCAGCTTTAAATTATAGCACAAATAACAACAATGGTGACTAATTATTATGAGCGAATTTGTAAGAGTTGGAGACATTATAAAAACTCATTGGATCAAACTTATGGTTGATGATTACATACTGAAAAAATTAAGGCAGAAAGACTTTACAGGCTTAATCAAAACCCCGGTTAGGATAGTTAGCGGTAAGAGGTTTACCCTTTGCCTATTCCACAAGGAAAAGACACCATCATTTTGCATCTACCCAGACAATAGTTACTACTGCTTTGGCTGTGGTGCCCACGGCAACGCCATAGACTTTCTAATTGCCCAAGGATACTCGTTTACTGATGCTTGCACAGCTTTGGAGGCACTATGACAATAAAACAAATCTGGGAACAATTTCTGGAAAAGGACCATAAGATCAAACCAAAAGTATGGCAAGCTCGAGGCTTATCTTTTGATGCTAAATATCTTTACATTCCCTACTTTGGTGACAATGGAGACGTTCTCTTTACAAAAAGAAGGAAAGAACCCAGCTTTAAGGGCGACAATAAGTATTTGTACCCTAAAGGGTCTAAAATCAGCCTCTACCCAACAACTGATTTAACAAGTAGCGAAGTCTGGTTCTTAGCAGAAGGAGAACTTGATGCTTTAACTCTTGAATCTTATGGTCTTCCGGCTGTAACTGCAGGTGGAGTAACCGGCTTTAAGAAAGAATTCAACGATTATTTTAAGGGTAAGAAAGTTTTGATTTGTTTTGATAATGACAAGCCTGGCAAGGATAACGCAGAAAAGATAGCAAAAAGACTAACAGCTTCAGGAATTGAAGCGGCGATAATTGATCTTCCAGATATGAAGGAAGGCAAAGATATTGGGGACTACTTTAGACTTGGGCACAGCAAAAAAGGTTTCATGGTGCTACTTAAATCTGCTCGGCCAATTAAAAGTGATGATGGTGACGCAGGGACAGATAATCGTGATGGTATAGAAGAACCAAAACTGTTGCCTAATGCTGTAACTTATCAAGAAGTAGAAGATAAAGTTAGAAGATTATTACCTAATTCTCGTGTTGCCTTAAAACTTGTGCTTGCTGTTGCTGTCTCTTGTATGTTTCCAAATCCACAGATGCTTTGGCTGCTGCTGGTTGGAGTTCCTTCATCCGGCAAGACTGATATTGTCCGCTTAATCAAAGATTCTGAAACCACATATTATCTGGATAACCTTACCCAAAACGCATTTATCTCCGGAGAAAGAGCTACTAAGTCGCAAAGAGTGCATGATCTTTTACCGCTTCTTAATGGCAAATGCCTAATAATCAAAGACTGGACTTCTATATTCTCGCTAGATGAGCACATGACTAAAAAACTCTTAGGAGATTTAGTCAATATTTATGACAAAGAGTTCACGAAGTTTAGTTCAAGAAGAGGAAATGTTAGCTATGCAAGCATTTTTTCTCAACTAGGCTGCATTACTCCGGCAACTTTAAACAGGCATACCAATTATATGAACATGATTGGTCCAAGATTCTTATGCTATACAGTTCCAACTTCGACTTATGGTGATTTGGAATCAAGCTACGAAATGATATTTTCAAACATTGATAGGTCTCTACTTGAAAAAGAAGCACGTATGTACGCTTCCTCGTATTTAACTCAACTCTCACAACAACAAATGAAAATTAAACCGATGATTAAGCCTACTCAAAATTATCTAAGAGTTGCTGCTACTCTTATGTCTTACTGCCGAGGCATTGTCATTCTGCAGGCAGCATCCTTCAAAAATGACGAAGGTGAAGAAGTTAAATACTACGAAGTATCCGATATCCAAGTTGAAGAACCTTGGAGAGCAATACAACAACTTAAGGAACTTGCTAAATACTTGGCCTTTGTAGTTGGCAAGAATGAAATTGGAATTCAAGAATTGGAGATTATCAAGGAAGTTGTTATCTCCTCAATGCCTGCTGATCGTTCCCAAGCACTACGATCAATTAAAGAAGTTGGTGGAGAAATTACCGCAAAGATATTATCGGATGCATCAGATAGGTCAACTAAAACTGCCAGACGATTGCTCGATGAGCTTTCTGCATTAAAAGTTGTGAACAAGATCCGGGGTGCAATTGTTACAGATTATAGCCTCAATGAAAAATTCAGAGACTTTATTCTACTGGACACTACACAGTTTATGTCCCAAGGGACAGAAACTCCGTATGGTATACAAGAGGAGGTGCAAATAAGTGATAACTGAAGAGTTAGCGAGTGATGATGGAGTCATAAATATAACGGCTTCACCGGATTGCCCTTTCTGTGTTGAGGAGCTTTTAGGCAAATCAGAGGCCGATAAAATCATAGAGAACTATCATGCTTACCCAATTTGCAAGAAACATTTTAACGAGGTAAAAAGCGCAAATGGTGGTTGAAAATCATGGCTAAAAGTGAGATAATGTATTCGTGATCAGATAACCCTCGGGGCTTTTTAATGGCCGTCTTGGGCAGAGCCGCGAGGTTTCTGATCACACCAGGGCGGTCATTATGAATAAAAGAGCAATATTATATTTAAGATATAGCAACATTAAGCAGGAAGGTAATACGAGCGAGGAGACTCAAGAAAAGGTATGCAGGAGTGCATGTCTCACAGAAGGATATGATGTAATTGAGATTGCCAAAAACCCCGCAGTATCTGCCAACAAAAATAACACCCAGCGAATTATTGAACTTCTAGATTTCTGTAAAGCAAGGCAAGGTAAATTCGAGGTGTTAATGGTCTACAAATTAGATCGTTTTGCCAGATCTCAGGAACAACACCATTGGCTTAGGGGTCAGCTTCTAAAGATAGACGTCATTCTGCGCTCAGCGACTGAACATATTGATGAATCATCTTCAGGAAGACTTGTGGAAGGTGTTCTGGCTGCAGTCAATGAATATGATAATGAAGTTAAAAGAGAAAGAGTTAAGCTTGCAATGTGGGCAAGGGTAGATCAAGGATTGTGGCCATGGAACCCTCCATCCGGATACATGCCAAATCGAGTCCTCGGCGTTAAACTCTCACCTCATGTTGAAGATGACACTTGTAGCAAGGAAGTTGAACAAATATTCCTACGCTACTCAACGGGAGCTGTAACCAAAACAGAATTGGGCAACGAATTTAATAAGAAGAAGATAAAGAATTATCGAGGTAAGATTATTAGGTTCTCAAAGCAAACTATCCACAATATGATCAATAACCCTTACTATTTTGGATATGTTAAGCATTGGGATGGGAGAATTGTAGAAGGTAAGCATAAAGCTTTAATTGAGCCTTCACTTTACGAAAAGTGCCAAGAGGTGCAAGCCGCCCTCTCTAACCATGCAACCAGGAAAAGACAGCTAATTCATCCAGACTTCCCCTTGAGACGCTTTGTAATATGTGCAGGCTGTGATAGGCCTCTAACCGCTTGCTGGGCCAAGTCAGGCCGTTATCCGTACTACTATTGCAAGACTAAAGGATGCCCAAGGTTCTCAATGAATGTAAGGAAGGCTGATTTTGAAAATGAATTTATAGCTTATATTAAGGAAGTAAAACCTTCAGAGAATTTTATTCCAGTATTTAACAGAGTTTTTATCAAAAAGTATGAGGAGAAAGAGCAGGATGTTAAGGGTGATTACACAAGACAGTTAGATGAAATTAAATCTTTGGAGCAAGAAGAAGGGTGGGTCATTGAAAAGGGCAAGAAGGGAATCCTGCCCGATCATATTGTCAAAAAGGATGTTGAGGATATAGAAAGAAAGCTAACTTTTGCAAAGATGAACTTAACTGACATTCATGCGGAAGAATTGGATATCAACGCTTTATTAAACTTTGGTTATCAATTTATTCGAACTGTTGAATTTGCTTGGTCTGAAGCCCCAATCGAATACAAGCTAAAACTGCAGAGGCTAATTTTCCCGGAGGGATTAAGATATGACAATAACGGCTTTACGAACTCGCGATTATCGCCTGCTTTCAACCTAATCGGGCAATTTGCACCCTCCGAGTCAAGTGTTGTAGCGGGGGTGGGAGTCGAACCCACTTCTGGAGATTATGAGCCTCCCGAGATACCGTTTCTCTACCCCGCGTCGCCGTCGAAATAACTCTTAAACAGTTTTCATTCTGAATAAGTTTCAGAACTTCAAACTTAATCGTATTTCTCCTCTCCAAATCTTTCAGATTTGGGAAGTACAGAAAGACAATTTTATCAGAATAAACAACTTATGGCCAATGTTTTTACAAATTGATTAGAAATTAGTAATTAGGTCAATATCAGCCTTCACCTTCGGTGAACCTGATATATCAGAGGAGCGCCATCAATATTTTTATATTGAGGCGACCTGCTGATATTAGAAATTTTCTTTTTATCCTCTAAAAAATAGTCTCCACCATTTTCTCCAGTTTGGGACATCCCGCACATTACCAATCACTTCCTGATTATCACTTTCCTGCGGAATCACAACAATCGCCTCATTTGGTTTAGCGAGACCAAGTTTATTTCTTATTTCCGCCTCTTCAAACTCTTTGCTTTTTTTATATTCAAGCTCTCGTTTAAGTTTTTCGTTTTCATCCCTTAACTTTTCTAACCTCGTTTCCGACTGGGAAACTTTCTGGGAAGTAGCCTTAAAAGCCATAATTCTCTTTACGCTGTTAACCCCAAGCAATACAGCTGCAATCACCCCCAAAAACAATAAAAAGTTCCTTTTCATCAAGAAATTTCCTTCCTTTATATAATACCAGTCGGAAGCTGGAAATAACTGATAGTAAATCCCCTTGACAAGCCCATAGCATAGAAGTATACTGTGCCTAAATCATCTGCTTTTCATGCCCGCTGCCTCAAATCCTGCACATACTTTTTATAAGAAATGAAGAATTTAAGAGATGCCCATAAAGAATTTGTCGAGCATTTAAAAGGAAGAAAACGGGCTTCGGCCACGGTGCTTGCTTACGGCAAAGATATCGAACAACTGATCGGTTTCCTGGAAGAAGTTAAAAAATCGGACGTTCATGAGGTTTCTCCGGAAGATATCCGTTCGTTTTTGACCAAGCTGGAAAAAACAGGATATACACCAAAATCGGTTTCCAGAAAGCTAAACTCTACAAAAACTTTTTTCCGGTTTCTTAAAATTCAGGAAATAATCACCGATGACCCTTCAGCAATTGTCGAACATCCAAGATTCGAAACAAAAGCCCCAAGAATTCTTTCCCCTATTGAATACAGGGCTTTAAGGGATGCAGCAAGGGATGACGCAAGGATTGCGGCAATTATTGAAGTTCTTCTTCAGACAGGCATAAGAATCGGTGAACTTGCAGGCATAAGGACAGATGACGTTTTTTTTGGCGAAGCTGCAAAAGAAGGGCATTTATATGTCCGTCCGCAGGAAAATAGATCCGAAAGAACAGTCCCTCTCAATAAATCTGCAGAAGCAGCATTACATAGATACCTGGAAATAAGGCCAAAGACTACAAATAAGGCGCTTTTCGTTACCAAGACCGGCAGGCCGCTTTTGGTAAGAAACATAAGGACAGCAATCGACCGCTACTACAAAAAGGCAGGAATAACAGGCGCCAAAGTTAACGATCTTCGTCACACTTGGGTTGCCCACCACCTATCATCAGGCGCATCTCTTGTTTTAATAAGCAAAGTCGCAGGACACAAACGCCTTTCGACAACCGAACGCTACCTCGCTTTAATCCAACCCCCACGAGGCGAGGAAAAATTAAAGTTGGAAGAATTGTAATTTTTCCGAGCAGTTTACCCTGAAGAGCGTTAGCGACAAAGGGAAGAAAAGCTAAAACTCGAAGAACTTTAAAAAGAAAATTCCAAATCCAAAACCGTTTAGAATTTGGTATTTTGAGAATTATTATTTGTTTGTTATTCGAAGAAAAGCTTCGCTTATTTGGAATTTGATATTTGTTATTTAAGATCAATTAGGTCAATTTTTATTGCTTCTTTTCTTTTCGTTTGTTCCAAAAACTACCTACTAAATCAACCAGAAGCAAAATAATCATCGGCCCAATCAGTGCTCTCCAAAACCACGAAACGTAAAAGACAGCAACAATGCCGAGAACAGCCGCTATCGCAAAAATAATCTTCAAAACCATTTTTCTACAAACTATGAACTATCTACTATAAACCACTATAGACAGCCTTGACCACAGCCCTAGTATCTGATAGTATATCGCCCAAAGATCTTCTGGAATACCCAGAGGTCTTTTTTTAGAAGGAAATGACAGATAAAATGACAGTTGAAATAGCACCAATTGAAGTGGATAACCAAGCAAACAATATACAATCACAGTTAGTTGACTACCTTCATCATTTTGATCCCAAAATGGAAAAAGAGCCGGTAATTGATGCTGCCATGGAAATAATCAACCTTAATAACGAATTCTCCGCCCGTCTTTACGAATCTGACGATTTTAAGCAATTACTCGAGGAAGAAAAAGAGCTAAATGGCGACTGCATCCTTGGAGCCGAATGGTGCGTTGACGGCCGAATTTTAAGATTATACTTCCCGGCTATGCTCAGTTCATGGGAAGTACCGGCAGGCGTTATTCCAACGAAGCTACGTCCGGGTGATAACGAACAAATCCCGGAATCCACCGATCTTTGTGAAGCAATTAGAAAAAATTTTGCTTCGGATTATTTAGAACTTGGAATCGCCCACACGGACACGACCAACTCCGATCATGGATGTGCAGCTATCAAATTAATATTAGCTGCCCTGAAAACGGAAGAGTCGGACATGGAAACTGTTTCATCAAAAGAGGAATCAGCAGTAGTCATGAGCAGGATGTCACTAAGAGATAAGCTTAGAAAATTACTTACACTTCAGGAAATAGGAGAAATAGGAAAACTTTCACCTGAAGATGCAAATTTATTACTCGTTAAAAAAATTACCCTCGGCTCAATTACAAACTTTCTTAATGCAGTTAAAGAAGCTGAAGGGCGCCAGCCGCTAAAAAGAGTCGGGGTGGATGTTCTATTCGACACAGCTACAACTGGTCTAACATTCAAATCAAACGGCAATCAGCTTGAAACAACCGAATTAACCAATAAATATCAGGAGCAATTGGCCAGAGAAAACATTGTAACTTTCGGCCAATTCGATCAGTTCGTCAGAACACCGGACGAATATCTGGAATTTTCAAAAAAACTTCTATCACTAACCAAAGCAATTATTAACGATGAAAATCATAGTTACACTGATTTGAATACAGAGATAACTAACTTCATCGATGAGAACTATAAAGACTTAACTGAAAAACAAAAACAATCGCTGAGGTTTGTGGTAACAAGGACAGTCGCATCACAATTTTCAACCGGTTTTGCCCAAACTCAAGAACATCCGAATACTGATCATGGCGAAACTCACATAGCAATTTCCATCCGCGGCAAATTTCTTGGTAAAAACATTCCCAACCAGCAATTTGGATGCAGTGCAACGGACGACAAAGAAGGCTTATCTCAAATTAAAATCGCCCTTTCGGTAATGGACCACCATATGGACAAAGGCAAACCGCGCCTTTTGTATATTTGTGAATCGATAAGCAACGAGGATTATCAAAGCAAAAATGCAACCCTGCAGACGAAAAAGGCAGAGCTGGCTTCTTTTTGGGGAGAAATTTTCGATGATCCCGATCTTCATGAACTTATAGAATCAGGCAAAGTCGTTCCCATTCCGGTACTTATTGACGAAAAGACCAGGAAAGTAATTGAGATCCCTAAGCTATCAGGATATCGAAAAATGACAGCTTAGTAAGCTTGCCTAAGCTGGACATTTTTTGTTAACATTTGCCCGAAAGGACTTTTGGCCTGCCGCCATAGGCCCTTTTTTACAAAAAAAGTGATTCTATGAAATACGGACTACAAACAACGAACTAACTTATGGAAACACATATTGCTCTTGCTGCTGAAAAATTATTTCAAATAGGTCCGGTTCCGGTTACTAATAGCCTGTTAACAACATGGATTGTTACTGCTATTCTTCTGGTCTTTGCTTTTTTTGCTACAAAAAACATTTTAATGGTTCCCACCGGAGTCCAAAATATTGCCGAGGCAATGGTAGAACAACTGCAAAATCTAGTAGTTTCTATCGCGCCGGAAAAAGTCCGTACTTTCCTTCCGATTATAGCTGCCTTTTTCTTCTTTATTCTATTTGGCAATTACTTCGGTTTACTTCCCGGCGTCGGATCGATAGGATTTTACGAAATCGAGGAAGGCAATAAAGTTTTTGTACCGTTTCTAAGGTCAATCAATTCCGATTTGAACACCACGATGGGCCTGGCCATCGTTTCTTTAGTTGCCACTCACCTGCTCGCCATCCGTTATCTCGGTATTCTGGGATATATCAAAAAATTTATTAACATTAATCCGATTTTTCTTTTTGTCGGACTTTTGGAAATAATTGGTGAAGTAACAAAAATTTTATCTCTTTCTTTCCGGCTTTTTGGAAATATCTTCGCGGGAGAAGTCCTTTTAACAACGGCGTCTACCAAACTTTTTGCCTTTATTGTCCCCATCCCTTTTTATTTTCTGGAAATATTGGTTGGCTTTGTCCAGGCTTTAATTTTTACTATGCTTACCCTCGTTTTTATGGTAATCTTGACCCAGAAAGAAGCGCATTAAAGGAAATGAGGTGAGCTAAGAAAAAATGGATATTACATTTCATGGGGGTACAATAATTGCAATTGGCGGTATGATTCCGGCGCTTGCAATCGGGCTAATAGGTGCAAAAGCAATGGACGCAATTGGAAGAAACCCTGAAGCATCCGGTAAGATTTTGCCGGCAATGCTTATCGGAATGGCACTGGCAGAAGCAATAGCAATTTACGCCCTGATTCTGGCATTTACGGGCTAGTCAGTTATCGGTTTTCCGTTTTCGGTTATCGGAAATTTGTTCATCAGTTTTCAGTTAACCGGCTAACTGATCAACCGACTAACTTTTATCTGATAACTGACAACCGAGAACTGATAACCAAACCATGGAAATATTAAAAAATTTCGGGGTTCAACCAGTTTTGCTGGCAGCACAAATAGTCAACTTCTTGTTAATCCTCTTCATTCTGAGGAAATTCTTTTTTGGGCCAATTTCAAAAGTATTGGAAGACAGGAGACAAAAAATTGAAGAAAGTCTCAATAATGCCGAATTAATTGAAAAAAAACTGCAAGAAACTGAAGAAAAAACGTCTCAAATGCTTCAAAATGCATCGGAAGAAGCAAAAAAAGTGATCGATAGTGCCAAAGAAGAATCTCAAAGGTTGAACACACAAGCACAGATTGAATCCAGAAAAACTTTAGAGGACGCAATTATTAACTCTCAGGAACAGATAAAGATCCAAAAAGCTGAAATGAAACTGGAAATCGAGGGAGAAACGGTTACACTTGTAGCACTCGTAGTTAAAAAATTATTAGGAAGAAGTCTTAAGCCCGAGGAAAAAAAGTTATTAACATCTAAATCTTTAACTGAAATCGTTGATACCATTCATGAATAAGCGAGCTTTTCGATGAATAAAAAATATCAAAAGAAAGTAGCAAAACTTATGTTTAAAAATAGTCTGTCTTATGGATTTCTGGATGAAAATAAGGTCAGGAAAATTCTTTTCGAGGTTACCAAAACTAAAACACGGGGCACTTCGTCCATTTTAAAATTATATAAAAGGCTTGTTGCAAGCCAGCTTTCAAAAGAACAAATAATAATCGAGGCTCCCCTGAAAATAGATATCCCAAAATCAACCCATGATCGTCTCATTTCAAAATTAGGCGCAAAAAGAATCAAATTTGTACAAAATGACGATATTGTAATCGGCGCAAGAGTAACACATGGTGATTGGATCTTTGACAGAAGTCTCGACTCAAAATTGGAGGCTATAAAAGGAGTAGCAAAAACATGAGCATTTTAGATGATATTCAAAAGCAGATAAATCAAACATCAACCAAAACAATATCCAAAAATGTCGGTAAAATTATAGAAGTCGGTGACGGTATCGCAATTGTGGAAGGTTTGTCCGATGTATCCGCGTCTGAAATTGTCTCATTTTCCAAAAACATTACCGGCCTTGCCTTAAATCTGGAGGAAGATTCTGTTGGAGTTATTATTTTCGGCGACTGGACAAAATTAAAGGAAGGTGACCAGGCCCAAACAACCGGAAAAATACTCCAGGTCCCTGTAGGCGATGCATTAATAGGAAGAGTCGTCGACGCCCTAGGCAATCCCCTGGACGGAAAAGGTTCAGTTAGCACCAAACAATCCTACCCTGTCGAAAAAATCGCCCCGGGTGTAATTCTTAGGGAATCGGTTAATACCCCACTTCAAACCGGTCTCAAAGCAATCGATTCGATGATTCCAATCGGCCGCGGCCAAAGAGAGTTAATTATTGGAGACAGAGGTCTGGGAAAAACAGCGATTTGCTTAGACGCTATCATTAACCAGAAAGGGAAAGGGGTCATTTGCATTTACGTGGCAATTGGCCAAAAAACCTCAAAAGTAGCACAGGTCATTGCTACTCTGGAAAAATACAGGGCAATGGAACACACGATCGTTGTCTGTGCATCCGCATCGGATTCTGCAAGCCAGCAATACATTGCGCCCTATGCCGCAACTGCAATCGGTGAATATTTTATGGACTCCGGGAAAGACGCATTGATTGTATACGATGATCTTTCTAAACACGCCTGGGCTTATCGTCAGATTTCCCTGCTTCTTAAAAGACCTTCCGGCCGCGAAGCCTACCCCGGCGATATATTTTATCTTCATTCAAGGCTTTTGGAACGGGCAGCAAAAATGAGCAAAGAAAAGAACGGCGGATCCCTAACTGCGCTTCCAATCATTGAAACTCAGGCCGGAGACGTATCAGCGTATATCCCTACTAACGTAATCTCCATCACGGACGGCCAGATTTACCTGGAATCGGACCTTTTTAATGCAGGCATAAGACCGGCCGTAAACCCGGGTCTTTCTGTTTCCCGTGTGGGCGGCGCAGCCCAGACAAAAATGATGAAACAAGTTGCAGGAACACTAAGGCTGGATCTTTCCCAATACAGGGATTTGGCGGCCTTTGCACAATTCGGATCGGACCTTGACGAAGTTACACAAAAAAAACTGGAGCGTGGCAAAAAAATTATAGAAGTCCTAAAACAACCACAACTATCCCCCATGGATGTTTACGAACAAGTAGTAATCCTTTGGGTTGTAACAAACGGCCACTTCGATGATATTCCACTTGAAAAAGTAGCAGAATTTGAAGAGAAAATTCTGGCAAATTTTGAATCAAACAAAAAGTTAAAAGATCATATGGCCAAGAATAAAGAAATTGACGAATTTGCCCAAAAAGAACTCGAAAAGATGATCTCGCAACTAAAAGGAAAACATATTGCAACAAGTAATGCCGAAAAAATTGAAAAACCTTTAAAGAAAAAAACCAAATTAAAAAAGAGGGGTCGCAAAACCTAACTAATGGGACAGATTAGAGAGATAAAAAAAAGAATAAAGTCGGTTACAAATACAAAGAAAGTTACTCATGCAATGGAACTTGTAGCAGCCGCTAAAATGAGAAAAAGTCAGCAGGCAGCACTAACCTCACGGCCATATGAAATTTCTTTAAGGGAAATTTTGGTGGAGCTTGAGAAAAATCCTCAGGTTTCACATCCTTTACTTGAAAGGTGCGAAGCGGAAAATGAACTTGTTATTTTGGTTACTTCCGACAGAGGCCTGGCCGGCGGCTTGAACGTAAATCTGTTCCGCGAGCTAGTAAAGGCAGATTTCAAAAAACCGAAATTCATTACAGTAGGCACAAAGGCGAAAAATTTTGCGTCAAAAACAAACCAGGAAATAATTGCTTCATTCGGTTCGGAAGATATTCCCAATTTAGACCTTGCCAGAACTTTGGCAAAAATGGCGATAGAAGCTTATTTAAATAAAGAATTCTTTAAAATCTTGGTTCTTTACTCCAGGTTCGAATCTACTGTTAATCAGGTTCCAACATTAATCCAGGTTTTACCGATAAATTGGAGCCAAATAACCGAAAACAATCAAAAACAAAAAAAAACAGCAGAAAATCTCCTTTTCGAACCCGGAATAACAGAAATTATCGAATCAATCCTGCCTCATCACCTTTTAACAACTATTTACCAGATCCTTCTGGATTCAAAAGCCTCCGAACACAGCGCCAGAATGATAGCAATGAAAAACGCAACAGACGCCGCAGACGACCTGATTGACGATTTAACCCTTACCTATAATCAGGCAAGGCAGGAAGCAATTACCAAAGAACTATTGGATATAGTAACTGCCCAGAGGGCATTTGAATAGGAAACAAATGACAAAAGCAAACCAGGGAAAAATAATTCAGATAATCGGCCCTGTAGTGGATATTGAGTTTTCAAAAGACTCTCTACCCAGCATTTACAGTGCGCTTAAGGTTCAAAAAGATAAAGAAACACTCATTCTGGAGGTCGAACAGCACCTTGGAGAGGAAGTAGTAAGAGCACTCGCAATGGGTTCAACCGAAGGCCTGAAAAGAGGAACAATTGTTGAAGATACAGATCAACCGATTATGGTACCTGTGGGAATCGAAACTCTTGGCAGAATATTCAATGTTGTCGGTCAGGTCACAGACGGTAAAGCAGATATAAAAGCAAAGAAATTCTATCCCATCCATAGGCCGGCACCAACCCTGCTCGAACAGGAAACAAAACCTGAAGTTTTGGAAACCGGAATAAAAGTTATCGATCTTATCGCCCCTTTTATTAAGGGAGGAAAAATCGGAGTATTCGGCGGGGCAGGTGTTGGAAAAACCGTAATTATTCAGGAACTTATCAATAATATAGCAAAAGAACACGGTGGTTATTCGGTTTTCGCAGGAGTCGGAGAAAGAAGTCGGGAAGGAAACGATTTGTACCGCGAGATGAAAGAGGCTGGCGTCCTGGATAAACTTGCAATGGTTTTCGGCCAAATGAACGAACCTCCGGGTTCACGCTTCAGGGTGGCATTAACCGCTCTTTCTATTGCCGAATATTTCCGTGATGAAAAAAACCAGGACGTCCTTCTTTTTATTGACAACATCTTTAGATTTGCCCAAGCAGGCAGCGAAGTCTCAGCCCTTCTTGGCAGAACCCCGTCTGCAGTCGGCTACCAACCTACCTTAGCCGCAGAAATGGGACAACTTCAGGAGCGGATCACTTCAACCAAAAAAGGCTCAATCACTTCTCTTCAGGCAATTTATGTTCCTGCAGACGATTACACCGACCCGGCCCCTGTTGCCACTTTTGCCCACCTTGATTCCACGATCTCGCTGGAACGCTCAATTGCAGAACAAGGTATTTACCCGGCAGTCGATCCTCTTTCTTCCGGATCAAGCGCTCTTGACCCGCAAATTGTTGGCCGAAAACACTACGATGTTGCCAGGGGTGTCCAAAAAGTCCTGCAAAGATATAGGGAGCTTGCAGACATTATTGCAATTTTAGGCGTTGAAGAACTTTCGGACGAAGACAAAATCGCTGTTTCCCGCGCGCGCAAAATCTCGCGTTTCCTTTCCCAGCCAATGTTTGTTGCAGAAGCCTTCACGGGACGAAAAGGTATGTATGTCCCTATAGAAAAAACCGTCGAATCCTTCGACGCCATCCTCAAAGGCGAATACGATTCAGTTGACGAAGGCGAGTTTTACATGAAAGGCGATATTTCAACAGTGAAAAAATGATCCACCTGCAAATAATCACTCCGGAAAAAACAGTTTACGACGACGAAGTCGAGCAGGTATCCCTTCCCACAACCCGCGGCCAAATAACGGTTTTACCAAATCATGTTCCTCTTGTAACTTCCGTCGAACCGGGTGAATTAATATTTAAAAAACACTCAAAAGTTGCGACTTTTGCAGCAGGTTACGGTTTCGCCCAGATCGGTCCCGAAAACGTTAAAATCCTTGTCGATCTGGCGAAAGAAGCGGAAGAAATCGAGGAAAAAAGGATTGAGGAGGCTAAGCGCGAAGCAGAAGAAGCAATCAAACAAAAGCATTTGCTCTCCGAAGAAGAGTATGCAACTGCCGCTGCCAATCTCCAAAAAGCCCTGGTCCAACTGAAGATTAAACGTCGCCATAGGCGAGTTTAAGGAACTTCTCCATAAAGTCGAAGAGTAATATTGTTCGAGCGGAGTCGAGAACTTTTACTTTTGATACCTTTGATACTTTTGATACCTTTGATACCATTATTTGTATGAAATACAAAAGTATCATCATTTCCGGGCCTATTGCCTCAGGCACATCAACAGCCGCAAAAACTGTTAGCGAAAAACTTGGTCTTCCCTACCAGTCCGCCGGAGATTTCTTTAGACAATATATGATTGATCATAATATTCCGCTTCATGACAAAGAGCAAATCCCGGACGATATTGAAAAAAAAATTGATGACGAGCTTACCCGGAAAGCCGAACGAGGAGCAGTTATCGACTCGCATTATGCAGGCTATTTCAACCGCGACCGGGAAAATGTTCTCAAAGTTCTACTTACGGCAGATGAAGGTGTTCGAATTCAGAGAGCGCTTAAAAGAATTCATACCCATACGGAAACCGCTGAAGAAATTAATAAACGCGAAGAAGGTTTAGATAAAAAATTCAGGAAACTTTACGCCGACGAAAATTACCTGGATCCCAAATTTTTTGACTGTGTAATAGACACGGCAAATTCTTCAATCGGGGAAACAGTAGATAAAATTGTAAATAAATTCATAAAAGGCTAAGTCCCAAACCTCCCGGAAAGTCCGAACTTCACATTCAACGCACGAATAAAATGATGCTTGTCAAAATAGGCAAATTTTATTTTAAACTGACCTTTTTTTATTAATATCTTCTGCCCAATGCTAAGTTTTGTATGCTCCTGTCCGTCCACAATAAAAGAAACATCTTCCCCCTCATCCAGTGATACTTTGATTTGATCATCGGGTGCAACTATTACCGACGGGATAGGAAGCCCGATCGGATTAATCGGAGTAACCAAAAAACAATTAAGTTCCGGTTCCACAATTGGCCCGCCGCTGGATAGCGAATATGCAGTCGAACCGGTCTGGGTCGCAATGATTACTCCGTCTCCCGCAATCCTCATAAAATTCTCCCCGTCAATTTCTATGTCTAAATCTATAACTCTATAAACTCCTTTAATTACAATTTCATTTACAGCCAAATAATCCATTCCGTTAACATTTGCAGAAATAGAAATCCTTTCAGATAAAAAAACCTTTCCTTCTAGCAGCTTTTCAATTGCTTCTTTCCAGTCTTTACCTTCCGCGGTCGTTAAAAACCCAAGTCTACCGACATTTAAACCGACAAATGGTATCTGAAGGTGCGCAAATTCGCAAGCTTTATGGATTAGTGTTCCGTCCCCTCCTATAGCAAGAATATAATCGGAACCCTTTAGGTTGTCCTGTCTGGCAGCTTCATGTTTTTTTAACCTCAAAAAATCCGAGATTTTTTCCGAAAGCTTTTTAGCTTTTTCGTTATCTTCCTTGAATACAATCCCAAATTTCATGAAGTAGATTCAGGTGGCAGTAGTTCGGTTTGGGGAAGAAGCGATTTATCCCCGCCTTTTTCAAGATACTCTTGTATTTTGGCAGCATTATGTTCAATTGCACGCCTTTTCATTAATTCTTTCATTTCAGGAACCAGACCCTCATCAGGTGAAACTCTTAGAATAACATCAGGAGGAGAAACTTTCCCCTGTTCCCTCAGCTTTGTTTCCTCTCTAAAATCAGGGACTTTAAGTTCAAAGATAGCACTTGGACTTACGCCTCTTGGTAAATCAAACATAAATTCTTGATCTCTTCTCCCAAGGTATAAGGCAGGTATTTGGAATGTGAAATCAAGGTTTCTTTCGTTCGAAGCTGCTTCAAGTAAGCCCTTTATTTCCCTTGGAGTTACAGCTATACCTTGTTCAGCTCCGCCAGCCTTTGGTACATCCTCACCGCTTTCACTCATTTGAGTCTATTTTAGAAGAAAACTGTTTTTAAAAGCAAAAAATAATGTGATACAAATAAACATTTATGCTAAAATTAGCTTCATTATAGTGTCATTAGCTCCCGCTCTTTGAAAAAGAGCGAGGCTCGCCAAATTTTATTTGGCGGCAGTGGTAGGGCGCCACTCTTCTTTTTTGCGTAAGCAAAAAATATCAGACTAGCGAAGCGAGGGCTGATTTAAAATATAAAAATGGGTCTGTAGCTCAATGGCAGAGCGATACTCTTATAAGGTATTGACGAAGGTCCGATTCCTTCCAGACCCACCAAGAGCTATACACATGAGCAAGATGTATTCTTGCGAATATAAACAGAAGCTCCCAGGTCCGATTCCTGGCAGGCCCACTATGCTATTTCCTCTTAGTTAATTTCTCGACTTTTTTCTCCAGCTTTTCCAGCTTATCTTCTACAATTTTATCGTCAATTCTAACTTCCCCCTCAATGTTTTTCTCAACCTTGTGAATGTCCCCTTCGATTGCTCTGAATTCGACATCAAGGTCTTTTTTCACTTCTTCTTCCGTAAAAAAAGCGGCTATCTTTGCAGTTAAAACGCTCAGAACTACTACCCCAACGAGCATTAAAAATAAAGTCAAATATTTTCCTGCATCAGATACAGGCAAAATATTTCCAATTCCTATCGTCGAAATTCCGACAGCAGACCACCATATTGCATCATTAATCGTCTTAAATTCGGATGAAGAGTAATTAGATTCAAATCGTAAAATCAAAATTGATGATACAAAAACGGACGTAAGGATAAATAACAACAAGTAAATGTACAAATGTTTACGGACAGGGACGGAAAGTTCAACTAAAAACTTCTTCACATATTAATTATCAAGAATAATAGATTTGCCTGTCAAAGATTTGAAATAAAGGGACTGTTTCCTGTTGGTTTGCATAACCACATAAAAATGATAATATGTCTAAATAATGCCGGAAGAAAATCAGGATAAAGAAGCTCCCGTTGGAATAGGATCCGCAGATGCTGCGGTGGCGGTCTCTACCCCGGATATTCCACCTACATACTCACCGGAAACGACAACACCAAACCAGACCCCTACGGAAGTAACACCGGGCCCGACATCAACATCGGCGCCGGAAGTAACACCAAATCCGGTAGAAGCTTTGGCACCGGCTTATTCACCGGAATCTTCATCCTTGCCTCCTTCTCCAGAATTTTCTCCAAATCCGCCACCACAGGAACTAAATCTTACCGATCCCACACCTCAGCTCACCCCGGATTCTCCCCCGGAACCGGTTCCAAATCCGGCCGCAACCGGAATACCCGAATTCCAATCACCCCTCCCAGTTTCTGCACCCGAAACAAGTCCGGTTGCACAGACCACACAATCTTCAGAACCAAAACAAGGGATATTCAAAAAATTTACAGGTCTCTTTTCTAGAAAGAAATAATTCTGCAATTATTATTTAGAGCCTAGCTCTGTGGATAATTTCGGCATCTACGACATTAACGTCCCTGCCGTACCTGAGCCTGGAGAGTTGCTTAATCATCTCGGCAATCCTCGGATCCTTGTCAATTTTAGATAAATCCCGTGTTGTATCCAGCGAAAACGGAGGCACAGGTTCGTTCTTTACTATTGTCTTCATATACGCATGGAACCTTTCAACATTTATTAGGTCGGTTTCATTGAATACCGGCGAGAATTCATGCTGGATATAATTACCATCCGTTACCCCAATTCGAAAACTGATAACGGTTCCAACGTTCCCGAAAACGGCATTTTTGACATCTTCTTCAATTTGTCCGATAAACTGGTTGGCAACGATCAAATTCAAATGGAATTTCCTTGCCTCTGCCAGAATGTCGGCAAACGTATCGGTCGCAAAGTTCTGGAACTCATCAACATATAAGAAAAAGTCCGGTCTCTGGTCTTCCGGCACTTCAGCTCTGCTCATGGCAGCAACAAAAATCTTGGGGACCAGAATTAGACCTAAAAAGTTCGAATTTTCTTCGCCGATGCGCCCTTTGGAAAGGTTAACAATTAAAATTTTCCTATTGTCCATGACATCACGAAAATTAAAAGCGCTATCACTCTGACCAATGATATTTCTCATCATCCTGTTCGTGACAAACCTGCCAAACTTGGAAACGATATAGTCCAGCACCTCACTCTTATGAAAATCCGCTGTCTGGGCAATCTGGTCTGTCCAGTAACGCCTTATAACCGGATCGGTAACCTTTGGCAATAATTCCTGTACAAACTTGGAATCGGTTAAAACTCTGACAATCTCAACAAAAGTATTTCCTTTTTCGGCCATAACCGTAAGCATCGCATTCCTAACAGCATGCTCAAACCTTGGTCCGATTATTCCTGTCTTGTGCGGGTCGTAAAGCTTGTACATTAAGCCGACAATGTACGTTGCCACGAAATGCTTTTCCTGTTCCGTACTAGCCTCCAGCATGTTCATTCCGATAGGCCGCTCGGTATCTGCAGGGTTAAAGTAAATAACATCCTCTGCCCTCTCCGGAGGAATCTGGGAAAGAATATCCTCTGCGGCATCTCCATGAGGGTCAATAAAGGCAACACCATGCCCGGCCTTGATATCCTGCATAATCATATGCTTTAAAAGTTCGGTTTTTCCGGTACCGGTTTTACCGATAATATAAACGTGCCTTCTTCTGTCATCTTCCGAAAGAAAAATCTCCTTGGCACTTCCTCTGTAAACACTTTTTCCCAAATGAAGTCCGGAACTTGGAATTTGGGCAGGTGCAGGTGCCCGCTTTGCATAAACCCAAAATATGCCGGGGGTTTCAACGGTTTTATTTGGAAAATGGAATAATGTTGCCAGTTCCTCGATATTTAAAACACCAAATTTTGCAAAAAGAGGCATATAACGGTAAACGACATCAACCAAAAACTGCTTCTTAAAACGGATGTTGGCACCGCTAAAACCGTTATATTCGCTTCCAAACTGGGAAAATGTAGATTTGATATTATCGACATGGACTTTTGCCTGTTCCTCCGTTTTCGAAGAGACAACGATCCTGACAACTACGCTAAACCCCACTTTCGAACATTTGTTTTCTATCGCCTCCATTTTTTTAGGATCCGGTACGCTTTTACCCTCATTTTTTGGCGAAAGCTCTGCCTCTTTTGTCTTGGAAATAAAACCCTTGCCGGCTGCCCGCCAAGTTGCATCCGAAGGAGCCGCTAAAATCTGCACAAGTCCTCCTTCGCCTTCCTGCATCTTCCCAAGAGCCGATGTAATTTGGTTTAACGGGTCTGTTGCAAGCTCCTTATAACTTTTAATTGGATAATAACTCTTGCTCTTAAGTTTTAGCTGGGCAAAAGAAAGCTTCCCTTCATCGGAAAAAATATTATATTCTTCAACTTCCCTAACATCCGCCCCGGGGTAAGCTCCGTGTATCTGTTTCTCCACAAGGTCTTGTAAATGTTTCGGGCAGGAAATATAAAAGCGTGTCTCCTCCGGTAACCCCACAATTTCCAAAGAAAAGTGGTCCTGCGGCTTCAAAAAAGAAAACGAGCTGCTTTTATAAATGGAATACAAGGAAGAAAACATTTGCTCCGCCGCATCTATTTTTATTTCATTTTCCTTTGGGACTGCTATCTGAAGAAGTATAAAATCTAAAGATCTTTTTTCCCGGTCCTTGTTTCTAAACCATATAATCCAGGCCCAACCTGCAACAGCCGCCAAAACAACCAAAACAAGTAGGATCCCACCTAAAAAGGCAAGCGAACTAAGAAATATCCCAATTGCGGAAAAAGGGTCTATTTGGCCAAAGGTATTAGCCGCAGAACCTGCAGAATCTTCAATCGGCATATCCCTAGCAATTAGTATTAGTCCCAATAGAAATTAGTAACAACTAATCTCAGGTAGCTAACAGCTAACCAACCTCCTTACCCGTTTTTCTAAAAACTATTTTCATCGCGTGGGTATGGGCGATTTTAATCAGCCTTCCTGCTCTAATTACCGCACCGATTAAACTCTTTGGACCCCAATAAACCAGAGTCGTCCAGTCTTTTTTTACGTTAATTTTCTCTTTATTCCCCGTTTCATATTCTTCTTGTGTTATCGGTAACTCGATACTTGGGCCATCGGATAAAACTTTTTCCGCTTCAACCTGTGGAGACTTGATTCCTGCGGATGCAACATCCCCGGGAATTTTAGGTTCCGCATCTCTAGCCTTCGCGTCCAAAATATCCTCCTCAACCAACTCGATTGCATGTTTGTCTACTGCCTCCTGGCTTTTAATAGTCTCCGACATGGCATCCTCTCTACCTTTAGATCTCGGTTCTACTTCTTTAGTTTGTGAACTGGATTTTACTTCAGGTTCTGGGATTTTTTTATCGTCAGATGGATCCGCTTGAGCAGCTTGGCTTACCATATATGGGGCAATTCTACCAGAAAATGCCGCAAAATTGAACCTAAGAATGTGGCTTTATCGCTCGCCTTATAAACACAAAATCATAGAAAAAACCGAAAAGTGAAGCGCTTAAGGGTCCGATAATCCCGACAATTAAAATATTGTAGTTTGCAGAAATTATTGCAGGCCCAATAACCTTAGCAGGGTTAAAAATTGCTCCGCTTATTGGGAAAGCAAAAATACTTAAAGCAACTGACAAAAAACCAATTACAAGCGGGCCAAAACTTACAGGGCCCCCTTTGTCAACCATCGAAGAAAAAACGCCGAAAATCAATACAGTAGTAAAAATGACCTCAAGTATTATTGCCATTTGTAAATTTTCCTGTGAAATAGGAGCAAGTCCCAAACTAAAATCCAGGCTTTTTTTGCCGAAAAAATATCGCACGCTTGCTCCTGCAAGAAAGCTTGCAAGAACTTGCGAAACTAGGAAAAAAAGTGCTTTATCCCCACTTAATTTCTTTGCAAACCAAAGGCCAACCGTTATTGCCGGGTTCAGAAAGCCTCCGGAAAGATGGACTGTCATAAAAAGGAGTGCAGCATACACAAAACCCAAAGATAGAGCAATAGAAACCGGCTCCAAATTTTGATAAAACACATCCACCAACACCAACCCAAGCGAAATAAAAACTAAAATGTAAGTCCCCAAAAACTCCGCCAAATATGCCCTCCAGGGAACAAACATTGTTTTTACAGCAGCAGTTAACTTCACAACAACGATTAGACACCAAAAAACTAAATGTTGTCAATTTACAAAGGAATTTAAACTGCTAGAATAAACTGAAATGAAACTTATTAGTCCGATGAAAGAGAATCAATAATGAAACTGTTCATCGACAGTGCAAACCCAAAAGAAGTTAAAGAAATATGGGATCTGGGAATCATCGAAGGAGTAACTACAAACCCAACCCTTGCAGCAAAGACAGGCATTGATTACAAATCGGCTGTCGACGAAATCCTCAAAACTGTTGACGGCGATATCAGTCTGGAAGTGCTTTCAACAGACGCCCCCACTATGGTTAAAGAAGGCCAGGCTTTAGCTGCTATTGATAACAAAGTTGTTGTAAAACTACCAACAACAGAAGAAGGTCTTAAGGCTTTAAAATTATTACAGTCTCAGGGTATTCGCATAAATATGACTCTGGTATTCGGAGCAACACAGGCATTACTAGTAGCCAAACTGGGAGCTTATTTTGTGAGTCCTTTTGTAGGCCGCCTAGATGATATTGGGGAAAAAGGAATGGACCTTGTAGGTGAAATCCGCCAAATTTACGATAATTACGGTTTTGAAACACAGATTCTCGCAGCAAGCATGAGAAACGAAAACCACGTCAAAGAAGCAGCTTTAATTGGTGCAGATATAGCCACATGCCCTTATTCGGTTCTCAAAAAACTTGTTGCGCACCCCTTAACCGATAAAGGAGTTAAACAATTTCTGGAAGACTTTAATAAAAGCGGCCAAAAACCTCTGGTCTAAAGTTAACTGATAACTGTTAATTGTCAATTGTTTACTCCGGCGTATTCTCTGGTCCTCTATTTCGATAAGTTCTGATAAAATCTTCTATTTTTTTGTAATCAGGTTCTTCCATTTTTAAAACCCTGCCCCAGGCAACTAAAGCGATTTTCGTATCGTTATTTGCTCTGGGTGCAGCTACAACCTTCCAGTCTTCCTTCTCCGTAATCTCTTTTATCTTAGCTTTTACATCATCGCCAATATCTGCCTTAAAAGCAATCCAAATATGTCCGTGCTCTAAATTATGTAGCAACTGCTCATCGGGAAATTCCGCATCATAAAAACCGTTTTTGGCTGGACTTGGCCAGTGCGGTCCGGAGCTCGGTGGATTGGAATTATACCCGGAACCGGGTGTACCCTGATTTATGTGGTCACGCCCGACGATTGAAAAAGTCTCGGTTCCGGCGATTTCACTCGAAACAGTTGCAGGTTTAGCAGGGTCTTCTTTAGATTCAAGAACTCCGGAACTAAGCGCCCAGACGCCAATTACCAAGATAATTAACGTCGGAACCAAAAACCAGACCAGAACCGGAATTCTGCTTAAAAACCTCATTTAACTGACACCTTTCCGGAATTTCCTGCGTTTAAGTGGTTATGAAATCCCCAATCCCCGACTTTCGTTACCGTTACTGTCTGCGACTCACCCGGTGCCAAAGTAATAACAAACTGGTTCCCTGTTATTTCCTGATTAACAGTATGGGTTGGGTGCTGGGCACTTCCAACTTGAACTTCCTTTGATGAATTATTTGTCCAGATTATTTTCCCGCCGGATTTTACAGCAGACTGCTTAGGTTCAAAACCGGAATCTGTGTAGTTAATGGTTACAGAGTCGGTTGCATCTTCAGAAACAGCAGATGGTGATGACTGATCCTGTGCAGTTGAATTATTTTGTCCGGTTTTATATAAATTACAACCCGAAAGTGCTAATCCAAGTACAATAAAACTGCCGATCACTGCCAATTTTCTTAATTTCATATTAATCTCACCACTTCTCCATTTGTATCTAGTCAATTTACAAAAAATACTAAAAATGTGCAAATTGTAGGAATGTGTTCCCAGTCTAAGACTTACCACTACTTCCGAAAACATCCATCTTGTTTTCGACAACTGCCTGAATGGCCATAACCACATCCGGGCTGATATTATAAAAAGCGTATTCATCAGGCTTCTCACTAAGTTCTTCCCCCAAAGCATCTTTATATGCCTGCCTAAGCTCTGTGTTTACATTAATTTTTACTATCCTTCCAACTTCTATCGCTCTCGTAACATCTTCTTTTGGTATTCCGGACCCACCATGCATCGAAATGAAGGTATCTCCAAGTGTAGTACGGATTGCCGCCAAAAGCTCAAAATCCAAATCCGGTTGAACATCAAACACACCATGCACGTTTCCAAATACAGCCGCAAAAATGTCCACCCCAGTCTCTTTCACGAAATCCGCAGCCTTCTTAGGATCCGTGTAAGATTGCTTCAATAATTCTAAGTTGAGTTCCGCAGGATTAATCTGACTGGCTCCGGAAACCTTGTCGATTTCACCCTCAACCAAAATCCCTTTTTTATGGGCAGATTCCACAATCTCCCTAGCCGCCTTGATATTTTCCGTAGTTTCAAACTGCGATCCGTCAAAATGTACCATATCAAAACGAGGTGCGACCTCGGGCTCTACGCGAGGCCGTTCCTCGTTTGATAATTCAACAGCATCAAAACAGGCTTCCTTGCTCTTTCCATGATCCAAATTCAAAAAAATCGGCAAATCGTACTCTTCTTTGGCATTAGCTGTGATATCAATTACATTCTTAATACCAAAATATTCCACTTCACCGGGAGAAAATTCCACAATTACAGGGGATTTATTTACTTTTGCCGCTTCGCAAACTGCCCTTAAAGTCTCAAGCGTGTCAATATTAAACGCCCCCAGCGCCCAACCTTCTTTTTGCGCCTTTTCAAACCAATCACGTAAGCTCATCGTGTTTTTGCTTCAACTTTCTTTGTGTAAATGCTAAGCCCCAGTATCATATTCACACCGGCCATAAGCAAAAACGGAGCAAAAAAAACAGTCTTTAAAGTAATATCCGTCCCGCTTATTTGCATACCCTGAAGAATTAGTACCCCCAGAATAATAAACTGTATTAAAGATACTAGAGTAACTAAAGCAACCGACCATGTTTTCCCAAAAATCCATAAGATAAGAGAAGGTGCAAAAATAAACATTCCCATAGCCATTGCATTAAAAATCTTATGACTGATTAACAAATCCCAAACATTTAGAAAAATAAAAACGAACAATAAATTTAATACAAAAATTTCTTTCGGTGATTTTAGTTTTAACAAACTCATTTTTCTAAATCCTCGATTTTTTTAATTCTCGCCTCGTGTCTCCCGCCTTCAAATTGAGCCTCCAACCACAAGGATACTGCTCTTTTGGCGTCATCCACCGTTATAAAACGTGCGCCAAGTGAAAGCACATTAGCATTATTATGCTCGCGTGCCAGCCTTCCGATTTCCGGCTTTCCTCCGTTATAAACCGCCGCCCTAATGCCTTTGACTTTGTTAGCCGCAATTGCTTCCCCGTTTCCGGATCCCCCGATAACAATTCCTAACGATCCCGTTTCGTTAGCCACCTTTTTTGCACAAGGGATAATAAAATCCGGGTAATCATCAGTTTCATCTAACTCATGCGCCCCGCAGTCTTCTACCTCATATCCCTTAACCGCAAGATACTGCTTCAATTGCCTTTTTAAATGATATCCCGCATGATCGGAAGCTATATAAATCATTAATATCAGGTTATCAGGTTTCTGTGTAACTAGGCTACTGGGAATTAAAGGAGATCAACCGTAACAACTTTATTAGATCTGTTTCTATGGTTCTGATAAACAATAGTTTTCCCCCTATTTGAAATTTCTACTTTTCCTCTTTTATCTTTAGTAAAAAATGTTACCGCACCTTCATCTCGATATAACATAACGGTTTCCACATCTCCCAAATGGTAGTAATCCTCATCCAGAACAGGTTTACCCCGCCTTCCCCCAACGGTTTGATCTCTAATCCAAATATCTCCTTGGTCTTGCAAGAAATGTAAGCTTAGATCAAAGTGTCCATCAGTATCATGTTGAAAAATAGTACCTATACTTTCTTGGGTTCCGCCTCTCCAGTGAGGTAGAAACCCGTGAATTAAGGCTGCATCAATATCCTTAAAACGAAATTCTACAAAATCGGATGTTTCAGTTCCCTGCTCGATCATAATTGGAAGCACATTCTAAATCTCGAAAAGCGTTAATGTCAAGAAATTAGCTCCTTTAAATCAAAATCCGAATCACCAATTTTATCAACAAACGGAGAAACGTCCTTTTTCAGTCTGATTATTGCAGATATAGGCGAGACCTCAGCAGGGTTGTTCACAATTGATGCACCAACCATTCTCATTGTTCCGTTTATAGACTTAACAAATATCCTTGCCATTTTTCCGGCTTCAACCGAACCTCTTGTAATTATTTTATCCGCATAGGCTTCATCCGTCACCCCGATAAAGGAATATGCACCTTCGAAAAAAGTGTCGGAATAAGAAGAAATCGTTTCGTAAACCGTCGGCACGCCGCACATATTTTTTGCAGCCGCAAGCCCCTGCGATGTGGCATTTGCCCAGTTACCCATTACATGCTGTCGCCCAAAAAATACGTCATGGAACTCACTGCAATCTCCTGCCGCGTAAATATCTGCAATATTTGTTTCCAGGTATTCATTTGTAGCAATCGCCCGGTTAACTTTAATACCTGCCTTAACAAGCCAGCCCAAATCCGGCTTTATCCCAATTCCAACTCCAACAACATCCGCTTCCAATTTCTTTCCCGATTTAGTAATCACCATAGAAGCCCGACTCCTATTAGAGGTTAAACCCCTAAATCCGGTAACTTCTTCATTAGCAACTACTTTTACCCCGTTTTTTTCAAGAATACTTTGCATAATGCGGCTAGACTCGGAATCCAAATGCTTCGACCAAAAATATTCATCCCTGACCAAAATTGTTATATCTTCGATACCGTTTGCCCTAAATCCGGTCGCAAAATCCAGGCTCACAAAACCTCCGCCGATAACTACGCCCCTTTTCCCTCCTTTTGAAGCATTAATTAATTTATCCCCGTCTTTTATTGTCCTTAGGTACAAAATATTTTCGAGATCGCCTCCGCCAACATCCAGCTTCATAACTTCTCCTCCAATTGCAAGAAGCAGCTTACCGTATTGGTATTCGTCGCCATTGGAAACTTTCACTCTATGACTCTCTGGCTCCAAACCTACTGCTTTTAAGCCTTTCACCAGCTCTATTTTCTTATCCAAATACCACTCACTCTTTTTCAAAAAAACTTGCTCTCTGCCAATCTTGTGCCTTATATAATGAGGAAGTAAAACTCTGGAGTATTGTTCATTGTTCTCCTCATTGATAATTGTTATAGACACTTCGGGTTTTAAACCACGGATTACTTCTGCAGCCGTTGTCCCTGCCGCTGATCCTCCAATAACTAGATAATCTACTTTTTTCATAACATCTAGTTATATCAGAGGAGCGCCATTGGCATGAAGAATCGAGGATTCTGTGCCAAGACGACCTGCTGATATAATCAAGAAATCGACTTGTTTCACTAAATAGAAACACCACTTATCCCGGCAAATCTCAGAACTTCTCCGGCAATAAAACCGACTGCCGCAGCCAAAATACCGATAATAATTGTTTCAACAACTTTTGACCCTAAACTACCCTTATTAAGCCACCAACGCACAAAACCGATAAAAGCCATAACTATAATGGAAACAATTAAAGACATAATTAAAGCCCTGGCTATTGGTGTAATAAATATAAACGGCAAAAGTGGAGGAACCCCGCCGATTAAATAGAAAAAAGCCATAATTACTCCCGCTAATACCGGCTGCCCCTTCGCTTCCTCTGTTAAGCCCAACTCGTCTCTCATCATCACCTTCAGCCATAATTCTTTATCTCCTGTGACCTTTTTTGTGAGAATTTTAACCGTGTCTTTGTCAAATCCCATATTTGTATATATTTCTTCGATCTCTCTGCGCTCAATTTCCGGTTTATTCTCCATCTCCCACCTCTCAATTGTTTCCATCGCTTTGTAATACTCTTTTTGGGATTTAACACCTAAATAATTTCCTAAACCCATCGATGCAGCACCGGCAATTATTGTCAGAACTCCCGCAACAACTACAACCGATTGGTTAACTATACTTCCGGAAATTCCCACTAAAAATCCGATGGCGGTGACAACACCGTCATTTGCACCAAAAACAATTTCCCTTAAAAAGTCTCCGCTTGCAGGATGTTCAGGTTCCCGCTCGGCAATTTTAGAGGCTGGCATTATGGATACTCTTGTTCCTCTGTTTCTTCATCAACTAGAATAATAGCCTTTGTCGGGCAACTTTCTGCGGCCAGTTTAATCATTTCCGGCACGTCCCCTTCTCCTTCAAGTATTATTGCTTTGTTTTCGCTATCTAGCGCAAACGTCTTCATAGCTAGTGCCACGCATGATGCCGCCCCAATACACAAATCCCTATCAACTCTAATCCTGTACTTCTTTTTTCCGTCTTCACTTGCCATTAAAGTTATTTTAACAGTTTATATCTGCCTAGTTTACCCTGAGCAACGCGAAGGGCTTCAAGGGACAAAAATGCACACTTAAGTCTGGCAGGTGCAACCGGACCGCCGATTAATTCCAAAACATCATTGCCCGTTATTTTAGAAAGCACTGACACTTTTTTGCCTTTTACAAAGTCGGTAAGCATAGAGGCGGCTGCGATTGAAATCGCGCATCCGTTCCCGGTAAAAGAAATTTCCTCGATTTTTGGATTTTGGATTGCTCGCTTTGAGCGAGTTTTCTCGCGAAAAGTGGATTTTGGATTTCCTTTTTTTTCAAACCTGAAAAAGAACCTTACTTCATCCCCGCAGAGCGGATTAATTTGATCTATAACCAAATCAGCTTTCTCTATCTGACCAAAATTCTGGGGATTGCGCCAATGCTCTAATATTTCCTCACGGTAAAGATCCACGACCGTCCTCCCAACTGCATCCATTTCGCTTGTCCAGTAAAAATCTCAATGGGTCGACGGGTTGACCTTTATATCTGACTTCAAAGTGCATATGCGGACCGGTTGAATAACCTGTTGATCCAACTGCCCCTATAGCTTCACCTGCCTTAACGTCCTGTTCCTCTATCACCCAGAGTTCGCTCATATGACCGTAAACCGTAGTCATTCCGTTCGGGTGTTTAATCACTAAATGATACCCAAGTCCCCAATCATCCCAATCACTAATCTCAACCTTCCCTCCGGCAGCAGCTGCAACAGGTTCACCGTACTGACCAAATTGGTCAATATCAATTCCTGGATGAAATACTCTACCGCGTGGTTCTCCAAAATATGTAGAAAGCGGCCCATAAACAGGCCAAGTTAGACAAATCTGCTTATCGACTTCTACTGCTTTTATAAGCCAATCGGGTTTCTCTTCGGGAAAACCTCCTAAAATTTCTCCGGTTGAGTAATCAAACGTATTAAAAAGCAAGCTTTTCTGTTCATCTAATTCACTAATACTTATATTTCCTATAACCTGATTTGGAGGCAAAAGAATTTGTGGATCGCGAGCTTCTGATTCTGAATCCCCAAAACCACTCAAGCCGCCGCTAATAGATAGCCCGAGTACCGCAGCTCCCGAGGCCAAAAATCTTAGATCTTTCCTTCTTGAAAAAATTTCCTTCATGTTATTTCAAATCTATCTGCATTTTGTGTTTGTCGTTGAGTTTTAGTCCTCAGCCGAAATACTTCCTTCACCTTTTCAATGCCACGAATCGACCGATCAACTTCTTCTTTTGTGTTATAAATTCCAAAACTTGCCCTACACACAGCAACTTCACCCAAAACTCCCATCAGTGGCTGGGCACAATGATGACCGCTTCGTATAGCTACCGCTTCTTCATTCAAAATTGAGGCAACATCATGCGGATGAACTCCATTGACATTAAATGCAATAACCGGCCCCCTTTTTGAAAACAAGGTGCTTCCTTGCGGTTTTATCCCGCGAGGCGGTTCCTTGTTTTCAAAACTACATCCATAAATCTTCACCTCGGGAATTTCTTTTAATCTTTGTAAGGCGTACTTTGTCAGCTCCATTTCATGCTTGCCGATTTTCTCAAGCCCGATCGACTCAATAAAATCAATTGCCGCACCGAAAGCAATAACATCTGCAATATTTGGCGTTCCTGCCTCAAATTTCCAGGGAACTTCATTAAAAGTAGTCTTATCAAAACCAACCAAAAGGATCATATCCCCGCCTCCCATAAAAGGAGGCATTGTATCGAGCAGTTTCTTTTTACCAACCAAAACTCCAACTCCCGTCGGCCCGTACATTTTATGGGCACTAAACACCACAAAATCCGCGCCTAACTTTTCGACATTCATCTTCAAATGTCCTGCTGCCTGCGCCGCATCAACAATTATTATCGCCTTCGGTGCCAACCTATGAACGATTGACGATATACGATGAACGTCATTAATTGTTCCCAAAACATTCGACATTAAAGTTATGGATACGATTTTTGTTTTTTTGGAAATAAACTTTGGTAGAAGATCCATTTTCAATCTTCCCTCACCATCAATCGGCAAGTACTTGATCTTGATTCTTTCCGACTTTTCACTTTTCACTTGCTTGCCCTGAGTTGAATCGAATGGTCCCTTTGCACTTGCTCGCGCAGCGACCATCTGCCACGGCACTATATTGCTATGATGCTCCATTTCCGAAAGCAGAATCTCATCGCCAGACGTCAAGGATTCTCCTTGACAGTATGCCAAAAGATTTAGAGATTCAGTCGTATTCTTCGTAAAAACAACTCCAAAATCACCACCTGCGCCCACAAACTTTGCCACTTTTGTCCTAACACCTTCATAAAGTTCCGTCGCTTCCTGTGAAAGATCATAAACTCCACGGTGAATATTAGCGTAATGGTTTTTGTAAACATCAGTAATCGCGTCAATCACCACCTGCGGCTTTTGCGTCGTCGAGGCATTATCCAAATACGCAAGAGGTCGACCACGATACATGCGTTTCAAAAACGGAAACTGATTTCGAACACTTTTATTCATTGTGCAAACAAGGAAGAACCTTGTTGAGCTGGTTCAAGGTTCTTCCTTGTTTGCAATTTTCGAGGAACCACCTTGCGGGATTAAACTGCAAGGAAGCACCTCGAAAATTTCTACCCGCATTTACCCCTCTATAAACACATCCTCACCTTCAATAGAAACCGCATACGTTTTTAAAGGTTCCGCAGCCGGCGGCAAGACATTTGCACCGGACTTTATATCAAACTGCGAACCGTGGCAGGTACACTCCACAATATCCCCGTGCATCATGTGATTTTCGTCAATTTCGCACTGTTCATGAGTACAAATGTTTGCCGTCGCATAAAGCTTACCGTCGACTTTATAAAGGGCAACCTGATCGTTACCGACCATTACCTTTATTAAGTCTCCTTCAGGCACATCATTTACTTTTGCAACTTTAACTTTTGCCATAATCAATCACCTTCTTTCAAAAAAAGAGGTGCGACCTTGGGCTCCGAGTTTACCCTGAGTGAAATCGAAAGACAAGGTCGTTCCTCTTTTTATTCAAACTTCTAATTTTATCCATTATTGGAGCTACAAACCCCTCTACCAATAATTGCTCTGCCTGTTTTCTTGAAATTCCTCGACTCATCAGATAAAACAGCATATTTTCATCCACTTTCCCAATTGTTGCAGCATGCCCAGCCTTTACATCCGGCTCCAAAATCTCGAGTGCAGGAGTATCGTCCCCCATTTTTGCATCGTCAAAAAGTAATACATCACTTCGTAAATATGCGTCCGACCCTTTTGCCCCTTTTTCGATTCGCACATTCCCCCTAAAATCAAACCTGGATTTACCCCGAAGAACACCCCGCACATTTACATTTGATTTCGTATTCGGCGCCGCGTGGGTTATATACGCCTCCAAAGATTTCTCTTCATTTCCCTTCCCCAAAACCAACCCAACAATCTCCACCTCTGCTCCATCCCCCGCCAAAACCACATCAAATTTTTTATCATCCAAAAGCTCGAACGGAATTATCCTTTTCTGGTTTTTGCGTAAAGTAATCATCCCACCTCTCCACCATCCGATCCGGGTCCTAATAATCTATTAATTGCTGGCAAAAAATCTTTAAACGTTCTGACCTTACAGGAACCATCAGGATTTCTGCTTTCCCAAATTGAGGTGAAAACATTTGAAACAATTAGCACCCTATCAATGTCCAGCTGCAGTTCCCTAAGTCCTGTAGGCCCTTCAACAATCTGTAAGGGGATACCTTTTCCTTCCGCAATTTTTGCTAGCTCATCTAATGACAATTCAAGATTAACAAATTCAGGAATCTGTCCTTGATCTCTTTCCCCTATCATCCGACACTCCCCTCCATGTTAAGTTGAATTAATCGGTTCAGCTCCACCGCATACTCAAGTGGCAATTCTTTAACAATCGGTTCGATAAAGCCGTTTACTATTAAGGAGGTTGCTTCGATTTCACTAAGACCCCGGCTCATTAAATAAAACAATTGTTCGGCATTGATTCTACTAACTGTAGCCTCGTGTCCCATCGTTATATCTTTTTCATCAACCTTCATAGTCGGGTAAGTATCGCTTCTTGATTTCTCATCCAAAATCAGCGCATCGCACCGCACATTGCATTTGACTCCTTTAGCCCCTTTTATTGCTTTGACCAAGCCCCGATAACTTGTCCTCCCACCGTTAACAGAAACCGATTTGGAAATAATTTCCCCACTCGTATCCGGCGCCAGAAACATCAGTTTTCCACCTGCATCCTGGTGCTGACCCTTATTTGCAAGAGCCAGTGACAAAATTTCTCCTCTCGCTCCTCTGCCCACTAAATAACAGGATGGATACTTCATCGTTATCTTGCTTCCGATATTCCCGTCTACCCACTCCATAATCCCATCTTCTTCGACAAAAGCCCTCTTTGTGACTAAGTTGTAAACGTTTGATGACCAGTTCTGAATTGTGGTGTACCTGCAGCGGGCTCCTTTTTTAACAAATATTTCAACAACCGCAGCATGCAAAGAATCGGTCGTATAAACAGGTGCCGTACAACCCTCGACATAATGGACATACGCACCTTCATCAACAATGATCAGAGTTCTCTCAAACTGCCCCATATTGGCAGCATTTATCCGAAAATAAGCCTGGAGCGGAATATCAACAGAAACTCCGGGGGGAACATAGATAAAAGAACCTCCAGACCAAACAGCGGAATTTAATGCAGCGAACTTATTGTCTGCAGCAGGAATTGACCTTCCAAAATAGCTTTTGACTATGTCCGGATATTTGCGCAAGCCCGTATCCATGTCGGTAAAAATTACGCCTTTGTCTTCCCATTTTTTTTGGAACGAATGGTAAACGGTCTCGCTTTCGTATTGAGCTGTTACGCCTCCAAGAAATTTCTTTTCGGCTTCGGGAATGCCAATTGCGTCATAAGTATCCCGAATGTCCTTAGGTAAATCTTTCCAACTGGTTCCCTGTTTTTCTGTTGGTTTTATGTAATAAAAAATGTTATCAAAGTTGATAGTAGAAAGATCTGCCCCCCACTTAGGCATTTTCTTGGCATCAAAAATCTCAAGCGCCCTCAAGCGTAACTCTCTCATCCACGCCGACTCATTCTTCATGTAGCTAATTTGCTCGACAACAGACTTAGAAAGGCCTCTTTTGGCCTTAAAAACGTAATTCTCCGGCTTTGAAAAACCGAAGCGATAATCAGCTATTACGATTCCATTACCCATAAGTTTTACTTTCCTTTTATCTTCTCCAGTAGCTTTCTTAAACTATCTGCAGCACTCCAAGAATGCTTTTCCTTAATTTGATCTTGAGTCCTTTGAAACCTGTCTGTCTCTAATTTTTGTTTAACCTCGTCACCAAGGGTTGATCTTTCAAACAACGGTTTTTCTTCTTCAGGCATTTATTCCACCTCCTTTTTGTTACCTGTCATTCCGAACTTGTTTCGGAATCTAGATCCTGAATCGAGTTCAGGATGACAAATGAGAAAAAGCTTGATATCCCTTCTCCTCTATTTGTCTAGCCAGCTTCATGGAACCCGATTTTATAATCTTCCCGTCCATCATTATGTGCACAAAATCCGGCTTAAGATACTTAAGAATCCGTGCATAATGAGTTATTAAAAGAATTGATGATTTAGAATTTTCGGTGGTAAATTTCTTAATCGCCTGAGCAACAATTTTCAAACCGTCAACATCAAGTCCGCTGTCAATTTCATCCAAAATTACTAATTTCGGCGAAAGGGCCATCATCTGCAAAATCTCGCTTCTTTTCTTCTCGCCTCCGCTAAAACCTTCATTCAAAGCCCTGGAAAGAAAATCCTCAGAAAGTTTTAAAGAAGATAGGTGTCTGACCAATTCCTGCCTCAATTCTCTCGCCCTACCAATATCCGGCGCGACAAGTCCGGAATAGACTTTCTTTCTTGTCATCCCGAACTTGTTTCGGGATCTGGATTCTGAACCAAGTTCAGAATGACGTGAAGCCGCAGCCTTCCTCAAAACGTTAAAAACAGATACCCCAGGAATCTCCACCGGATGCTGAAATGCCAAAAAAATCCCCAGCTTCGCCCTCTTATCCGGCGTTAACTTGTTGATATTTTTCCCATTAACCATCAACGATCCACCATTAACCTTGTATTGCGGATGCCCCGCAATTACCTGCGCCAGCGTACTCTTCCCGCTTCCATTCGGCCCCATCAAAACATGGATTTCACCGGGTTTAACCTCCAAGTCAATCCCTTTTAAAATTTCTTTCTTGTCCTCCGACCTGTCCGCTAAAGCTTTAGCGTCGGCGGAAACCTTGGTGGAGGAGGGTCCTTCGACCGATGCTTTAAGATTCGATAATACAAGCATTTAACCCCGCTCCTTCCCGTTATTAATTTTTAAAACCAACTGACCTTGCTCTCCGTTACCTTCCAGAACCGGAATAGGAATTTCTGAAACTTCTGGCAAAACATGCCCATTTTGTCTGGCTTCCACCAACCACCTGCTCTGGTGATCATAAGAATGTGCCCTTCTCACTCGAAAGACTCTAGCCTGTTCCGTTATCCTTCCATGCAATCTATTTCTCATTTTCCCCTCCTTTCATAGCAGAAACTAAAACTTCGTAATCTTCCTTAGGTATTTCATGCACGTTTCCCTGAAAACCCAGTTTCCAGTACTTTGCCGGCCACTTCTTTAAATATTTGAGCTTATCTTTGAAGTTTTCGGATGGGATATAGTCTTTTTCAGCAAGCTTTGCTTCAAACTCAACATCAAACCTCCAAGGATGCACCTCATTTTCTTTCTCTTCGGGAAACATTTTTGACCTTTGCTCTTTAAATTTTGATTTGAATGTTGCCGCTCCTCCAAACTTCCCGATCTTCGTCAGATAAAACACTACTTTATCTCCAACCTCCACACGTTCTGCAAAACCTTTTCTCTTTTCCTTCATCGCAGCGATATTTTTCGCCTTCATCACCTCAAAATTATCCGGATGCGTTACAAGCAACCAATAATTAGCCATCGGCATCCTCCCCGCCAACGAGCCATCCTTCACGTTTATTTACAAAATCTAAAGGCAGGCTCAAATAAATGATATAAGGCGTCTGCATTGTTTACCCTGTCAGCTTCAAGCAGTGCTTCGACAATTCCCAGGTCTTCATCACGCCCGACTAATATTCCTACCTTTTCCCCGTTAACCCATGCCACTCTCACAGCCAAATAGTCGTTTGCATAATCGAGTTCAAACGCATATTCCTCGGGTTTCCGGGTTGAATCCGCACGCTCCGTCATCCTGTCACCAAATCAGCCACCGTTTTTTTGCCGATCGTCGCCTCCATTTGCTCTTTCATTTCCATCCACATTTCTTTGGCCCCGCATTCGCATGCATGGTCAGCTTCAAAGCAATCACCCTTTACTAAACCTCCGTCAAGTACCATCAAAACATCCAGTATTTTTATTTCCTTGGCATCTCTTGCCAGTTGATACCCGCCAGAAACCCCCTCTTTAGCAGAAAGTATTCCACCCTTTTTAAGTTCCTGGGCAACATTCGAAAGGAATTTAGTAGAAATCTTATGTTTTTTAGCTATAGAAGAAATTGAAACAGATTGTTTCCGTGCCTGTCTTAAATTAGAAAGGAGTATTAGTCCGTAGTCTGATTTTTGTGAAAGTCGAAACATTGTGAAAAGCTAATAGTTCATAGTTGATAGTTCATAGAAAAAAACTACTAACTATGATCTACTAACTACAAACTGACACTAATTTAGTAGAAGTTTAATCAAAGCTAAAATTAATGTCAATTAGCAAGGGATCTTCTTACCATTGGAGCAGAAACAGGCACTAACTCTCCACCTCTTTTTTTCTCTTCTACCATTAAATCATGAAGTTTTTTTGCTGCCTTTCCAAGCTGCATCTTTCTTATAGAAGAGTTAATTGCTTCGTACTTTCTTCCATCAACAAGAATCACAGCTGCGCATTTATCCTCAACTGCAACCAGTTTTCCAATGACAGCTTTTTTATCCTCATTTGGAAGTTTCTCAACAGGCACAACCGCGACTTTTGACTCTCCAATTTCTCTACTGATCTGGCCCGCTTCCCTAATTCCCAAGTTACTCTCAAATGCCAAATCGGCAAGCACTGCTTCTTTTAGTCTTCTATCAAGCTCAACATAATCAACACCCGTGAATTTTCCGCCTTCAAAGCGGACATGGGGAGGAACAAAGCCAAGTAATTTTCCTTCTATGAAACTCATCCGTTCCGTTCATTTTTTACTCCTTAAAGCTTAAGCACTTCGAAGCTAAAATTCAAGAACTTAAATCGTTTCATCCTTGTGCCTCCAGCCACTTCTCCGCTTCCAAAGCAGCTTGGCACCCGTACCCTGCTGCAGTTACTGCCTGACGATAGTGATAATCGTGCACGTCACCCGCTACAAAAACTCCCTCAACCGAAGTTGACATCTGAAAGTTAGGTCCAACTTTTGCAACCATCGGTTTCTTTACAACATAACCCTTTTCGTCAAGTTGAAGTTGCCCTTTGAATACATCGGTAATCGGTTTGTGCCCGATCGCCATAAACATTCCGTCAACCGCAAGATCTTTTTCGGACCCGTCTTTTTTATTCTTAATTCGCACACCCACAACGTTATCCTTGCCAAGAACATCAATAACCTCGCTATCCAAAAGAAAGACTATTTTCTTATTAGCCTTGGCCCTATCAAGCATTATTTTGGATGCCCGAAACTCGTCCCGTCGATGGATAATCGTAACTTCCGAGGCAAACTTTGTTAGCGTCAGCGCTTCCTCCATTGCGCTGTCACCACCACCGATAACCACAACTTTTTTATCTTTAAAGAAAAACGCATCGCAAGGTGCGCATGAAGAAACACCTTTGCCGATTAACTTTTGTTCATTTTCAATCCCCAGCCATATGGCCTCAGCCCCAGTTGCCACAACCACAGATTCTGACAAATATTCTTTTTCTCCCGCAAAAACCTTAAATGGCTTCTGGGAAAAATCGACTTTTGTGATATTCTCATTTAGGATTTCTGCTCCGAACCTTTCGGCCTGCTTTCTAAAAATGTTCATCAAATCAGGCCCTAAAATTCCATCCTCAAATCCGGGATAATTTTCCACTTCCGTAGTCAGCATCAACTGTCCACCCCAGGTAATACCTGCAAAAACCAACGGGGAAAGGCTTGCACGCGCTGTATATATTGCTGCAGTAAACCCGGCCGGACCGGAACCAATAATGATTACTTTGTGAATTTCGCCTGACATAGATTTAATTAAACCATACCTGACAATTCTTGAAGAAATTCTTATCTACTTTCACATATCTCTTTTCACTTATTCATTAGAAATCTAACATTAAAAATTTTCAAAAAAACTTATTATAAAAATTACCATTGAGGACAAAATATACCCCGATTTCGGCTTTTAGCGAGTAAAAATAAATCACTATTGACACTAATATGAAGCAGTAGCATAGAATGACTCCTGTATTTAGAGCCTGCCCGCTAATAAGTCATTTGTATTTTTTATAAAGAATTTGATGAAAAAAATATTCTATACATTAGTAAGCTTTTTAACTCTTTGTTCGTTGATAACATCTGCAGCAAGAGCCCAAACAGTAAGCCAGCCAACTATTTCCGCAATCACACCTTCCGGGGGACAAACGATTTATGGAAACAAAATTCCGGTTCTTATAGCCTTCGAAAACTTTACTCTTGTTGACTATCAGGTAAATACCATCTCCAAAAACGGCGAAGGGCACATTCATCTTTGGTTGGACGAGCAAAATCCGACGGGGGAAAACGCTGTTAAATTGACCGAAGAAACATTCACATACAACGATGTACCTTACGGTGACCACACATTGATAGCCGAACTGGTAAACAACAACCACAAGCCGCTTATCCCACCGCAAAAAGTCACAGTACAATTCAAAAATTCACCGGTAGTTAGTCCTTCCCCTACTGTTAAATCCGGTATCGATAAAAACACCGCACTGGTAATATTTGTTGTCGTTGCCCTCGTAATTGTTGCTGCCTGGTGGTACACAAAAGAAGAACCTGAAGATGTAACCGAAGAAAAAACTGAGACACCGGCAAAAACAAAAAGAGCATCAAAAAGGAAGACAACCAGGAAATCGAAGAGTAAATCTTAAAACCGAATATTTAAAACAGAAGCCCATCGCGTTTGACGTGGGCTTTTGTTTTTTTTAAAAGTAAAATTTAATAATCAAAAATCAAAATTACAGTTCAAAAACTTAAAATAAAAAAGCTGAACCTCGTTCAGCTTCCATCATTTTTATATTTGAATTTTTAACTTTAAATTTTCTATACGTGGCGATCTGCAACCGTCGATGCGCCCCAGCTTGAGGGCTTTGTGGAGACCTTAAAACCGTTTGCCCGAATCATTCCTACAATTTCATTAATCATCTTTCTTGTCTCGCCATTAGGTCCGATATCGACGTGAATCCCCAGATTCAGATCAAAAAGTCCCCGTGAATTAAACTCCTCAACCAGTTTCTGGGCAAGTGCCAATGAAACCAAGGCTTCGTGCCAGATCCTCTGTCTCATACTGTTCAAATTCTCTACCTTTTGCCTTCCCCAGAAATAAATCCCTCCTCTTCCCTTTTTATGGACAATTATTGCCGAAACAAAGTCCGCCGTACCGTTTACTGCCTCAGAGTCCGTTCCAATAATTAATTCGTAAGAACCCTCAATATCCCTTCCCATAAAATAGATCATCTTGCTAAGGGCATCATCCCATTCTACTTTCCCAAAAGTCGGGCTATTAAAAGATTCCGGAAGTAGCGACACTTGCTTCATTTAGGCTCGATTTTACCAGTTCCTTGACACAACATCCAGCCTCATGCTAAAAAAAGACCCCTTACTAGAAGAAGGGGTCGTTTTTAAAAAAAGTCCTGTTAGACTTTTCAAACTGAAAGGGCTAGACCATTAGGGTCTAAATCAATCTTTGCAAAGATAATTGTAGCTGTCAACCCCGTAATAACACTCCAAACTTACTTTCGGGAAACTAATTTTGCAAATGCCACAAACCTCGCCTGGTCCAGAAAACCGGAACAAGTGTAAATTGTAAGTCGCATGTCCTCCGTCTGGCTCAAAATTTCTACCTGTTCCGGCCTTATTTCCTTTGTCTCAAAAACTTCGTATTTATATATACTTCCATCGGTATTAGTTATATAAATTTTATCCCCACCCGCCAACTTCACTATCCGACCCAAAATATTATCCGTATTGTGCCCGTACATAACTGTATTTCCTACTTCGCCCGGCCTTGGAGTCGAAACAAGATAAGAAACACCTTTTTGGGATATTTTCCATCTGTTATTCTCAACCTGCCCGTCCTCAATCGGCAAATACCTTCCGATTTTAGGAATAAAAATCTTTTCGGGCTTTCCGATATTGGCTAAATCCCTGCCGGATACACTAGTAATTCCATCATTTTTTATATTTTTGAGGCTTTTTATCCCCGAAGAAAAAACCACCAAAAAAAGGCCTGCCGCAAGCAGCAGTAGGCCAATAATAAAGGCGTAAGGAATTCTAGGTTTTATCTTCGAACGAATGCTCTGTTTAATTGCCATAAACTTCCGAGGACCCAGTCCTCGGTACACCCTCAAGTTTACATGAGCGAGCACCAGGCTCAAAGTTCTCTGAAGTTTGTATTCGCTCTTTATCTTCGTGTCAGGCTCGACGGTACTTGTGCGAGCGAATATAAGCCAAGTGTCAGCAAGGCAATTCCTAGCGTAAATAGAAGGCTATTGGACATTACTCCGGTTGATCCAAGGATTTGAGGCGTACTTCCCGATCCCCCGGCAGGATTACTTGATCGATTATCAGGTCCCGGATTATTGGGCCCGGGCGGGTTACTTCCAGTAGCAGGTGAAGGTCCAGCTGATGCTTTTGGGGTTGCTTTTGGACAATTTTGGCAACCAACATTTGCGTTATTTTGATTCGCCTTGTTATTAATATTTACGTTACTTGCGCAATTACCAGTACTAATACCTGTATTGCCTCCCGCATTATTACTTGCGCCATTTCCGCCCGTGTTGCAATTAGCATCAACGTTGTTATTAAAGTTTGCAGTATTATTTTGAGAAACGTTTGTATTATTTGTGGAATTGTAATTAACGCTATTTGAACTCCCGGACCCGTTTCCGGAAACATCTACGTTAACTGCGTATACATAGCCAAGAGAGGAAAACACTAGTGCTAAAACGGCTATCAACGCAATAACATTCAATTTTTTCATAACTATAAGTATTTATTGGCAGAAAACTCATGGCAGGGGTTCGTGCTTAAAGAGGCAGAGTAAGTATTAGTCTGTGCATTTTATAGTCTATATTATAAGTTGTCAAGTAAGAGAAGATAACAATGAGTAGATAAATTAGATATTGACAGTTAGATATCTAACAGTTAGAATTCGAATCAAATGATGAGCCATACGATACCTTTTCATTTGATGATAATATCCAAAAAAATCAAGAAGTTCGCCGGCTTCAAACACTCGTCTCAAAGCCTATCCTACTCACAAGCCTGGGCACTTATGATTATTGATTCCCAAAAAGAGATTAGCCAGGCAGAGATAGCCACAAGACTGCATTTAATGCCCGCAAGTGTAGTTACCCTAATAGACCAAATGGAACACTTGAAACTTGTCATACGAGAATCGCCAAATGGCGACCGCAGAAAATACAATTTGAATCTAACTGAAAACGGCAAGAAAGAGCTAAATAAAATTAAATACAAAATACTTAAATTGGACAAAACCTTAAAAAAACAACTGACAAATAAAGAAGTCACAACTCTGCACACAATTCTCGACAAACTTTTCTTATCGATAGAAAACATGAAAGGAGGTGAAATATGAAATATCCAGCCCAAAGCGATCTCTGGCGGCTTGATGCCACCATTCACGCAAAGCCAATCAGCACAAACAGCCACTCAAGAGTTCTTGGACACTTCAAGCAGTTGTTCCCCTTAACTTTATTTAGGGATAACCTAATCATTGAGGAACTGCGCATTATTCATGTCAAGCAAGACGGTCCATGGATTGAAGAAGTAATTTCGATCATGGCAACCGACATTGCCTGCGTAAACTGCACAACCGGTATGTTTTTCGGCAGTGTCCATATAAAAAGCCTGACAGGCGGACCGGAAATCTTTATGGACAATCTATTAAGGAAAGATGTCCTGACTATTAGAAGCCTTGTCGAAGGAATAGCTTTAGCCTCAAGAGAAGGCCTAAAAATTGACCACGAAACCAGCGTGGATGAAGAAAGAGAGAACTTTTTAAGAGCAGGTGCTGTGCACTACGGTTAATTGAATAATTAAATAAGTGTTACCGTTTTTTAAGGTGTAAGACTTACTAGCCCCCCGTGAAGAAAAATCCCAGATCAAATAAATTCAGGTATAATAAAGCCCATAGAATGAAAAATGTTTGGAAAAAACACAAGGCAAAACTTATCTTATGGTGTGCAAACAGGACCGTTAAACGCCCGTTGCCCATTAAACATTGGCGGTGCAAGAGCTATCAATGCTGTTAAATCACTAATGTTGATATCTTTTGAAAAAGCACCTTTACCGGGAACCAAATCCCATCTCCTGTCATAACCAACATCCCCGGGAGAAGTGTTTATATGCCTGGCAGGAGCAAGAAAACTCGTCAGATCAATAAGAGTGATTCTATTAGTACTATCCGGAATTCCGCCCGTTACAAAATCTGCGGGCCAGGCATTTTCGCCGCATCGTAAAACTGGATCTGTCCCTACCCAAAACTCCGCATAGTCCGTAAAGCCATCGCCGTCTGTATCGCCAATACAAGGATTAGAACCTAAAACAATTTCTTCGGCGTTTTTCAATTTATCTTGATCAAAATCAATAACATCATCCGCAAGATTTGGATTTAAACAAGAATAAGAAGCTTCCTGTTGATTAGTCAATCCATCACCATCACTATCAATCGCAGGAGCAATCAGGCTTTGGCTTTGAGCACTCCTTACTCCTCCTACATATTGCAAAACAAAAAGTGCATCAACGGCAGTGACAGCTCCATCTCCGTTTGTATCAGCCTGAGGTAAATAAATTTCTTTGGGAATATTCACTGGGCATGAATAAGCACCTGTTGCCAGTCCTGCCACATATCTCAAAATATATAATGCATCTGTAGAATTAACAGTTCCGTTACAACTAACATCCCCAAGCATAGTGTTACAGGACTGAACCAATGCTTTCCATAAGTTTACTTTTCCCCATCCGGTAAGAGAATCATACCCAGGTGCACCAATATCAACTGCGCCGTTTTTTAAATCATTAGCAACAGTTCCCGAACAGCTTGCAAGAATTGCCGCAACACCCGAAACAAAGGGTGCAGCAAAGGAAGTACCGTTATAACCACCTTGGCTTCCACCATCCTTGTTTAGACTCCAAATGTCTTTTCCGGGAGCCGCCAGAGAAATCCAACCCCCACCCGCACCCTCAATCTGCGTAACTGTACAGCCGGAAAAGTGGTTATTATTTTGGTCGATCCCAACAACAGCTATAACATTATCTAAAGGATAAGCAGCGGGTACCCCCGTAAAGCAATTCCATGTTTCTCCGTTAAACGGGTCTATACTTTTTGCAGTTGCGACAATTATTACCCCTTTGAGCCGAGCATTTTGAACGGCATCCCAAAGATCAGGAGTATCTTCCCAAAGTGAAGCGCTGATGTTAATTACCTTCACGTTTAAGGCAGGATGTTCATTTACAGCTTCGTTAATCGCCGAGGCTATATAATTTGCATCAGTAAGTCCATCATCGCCTGCCGCCTTAATTGCAAGTATTCCTACGTTCCAATTAACCCCGGCCATCAACTCGCCATTATTAGTTTTAGCCGCAATAATGCCCGCAACAGCCGTCCCATGTCCTATATTATCAGTAACGTTCTGGCCAGGATTAACGTGATTTCTGCCTTGATACAACCTACTTGGTTTATCCGGATGATCGGGCCTGATGATTCCGGTATCAATAACTGCAACCGTAACTGTACTGCTTCCTTTTGAATATGCCCAACCAGCAGGTGCCGAAATTCTGCCGAGTCCCCATTGCCTTCCGCTTACACAGTAATCCGGATCGTTGGGATTAGCACAATCGATCGTTCCAACTGAAACTTTACTTACGCGGACAACCTTCGGATCTGCTTTTAGATCATTAATGGTCTTCTCTATTTCGTCAGATTTAACCCTGACCACTTTAGCTCCAAGAAGATTTAAATCCTCCCTGACCACTTTTGCTCCGTATGATTTTGCAATTTCTCTTTTTTCCTCATCGCTTACCCCCTCTTTAAATTTAACTGTTAGTCTGTCATTAACAAATTTCTTACTCGTATCAAGCCTTTTACTAATTAGCCCATCTGCTTCTTCTGGTAAAACATTTGGTGAAGGCGGCAGAGTCAATTGCGCTGAAGGGGATGGTTCCGGGGTTAATTGGGCCGAATCAGTAGCAAGACTAAGCTCTGCGGATCCGGTAACTACAAGCAAACTCGCAGCCAGTGCTACGGTAAGAATTTTTTTTTGGAATTTTTTGATAACTTTAAATATTTGCATACTATTCAAATTTAGTAATCGGAACTTTTCTTACTTCCTCTACCCCTTCACCCATCTCTTCTTCAAACCTATCAATCACTTCATCTCGTTCGCTTCTTTTAACCTGGACTCCGAAACTGTTTGGACGCAGCAAAAGACCTGGAAGCACACAAATTTGTTCCTCCTCAAAAATATCAACTAAATTGTCAGGGAGAATATCAGATGAAAGCTTAAGACCTATGCGGTTCGCGTCGTATCCCTCCCCGTCATCAATCAGGTTTTCAATTTTTGACGGATCACATTCAAAATCATGAATATTTCTTGACTCTTCTGAAGCTGTTTCACTGCATGCAACAGCCAAAAGAGCTAAAACTGCCGGAACAAGAACTACCACAACTCTGGGGACTCTTGAAGATTTTCTTTCTGGTAAACCGCTGGCAGCTGCAGCTTCTAACCGTTCATTCATTTATATGCCGCAAGTTATACGCCTTTTAAATATGAATGTCAATTATAGGTCTTCAAAAAAGGAATATTCAGAGGATTTCTTTTACCCTTGCAACTATCGCTCTAGCTGAAATTTCCTCAAAATCCAAAAGCCGGCAACATCCACATATTCATTAGCTCATTTTTTAACCTGTGCGCACTCGCATGATTAAAATAACCAAGGTACGATTGCATTGACTGGCTCGACGGAACAGTTCTTTCAACTCTGTTTATAATCCGCCGCCGAGTCCTTGTCCTCGGCAAAATATAGTGCGGCAAGACAACGTATCCGCAAAAGTCTATACCCCAAGAAAGTTTTCTAAAAATTATCTTTTGGGGATGAATTTCAAGTTTTAGATTATCCGTAAGATAAGATTTCACTATTTCGAAATGGTGAAGTAAATTTTCTTTGTTACTATTTAGCATCAAGAAATCATCAGCGTAGCGGAGATAATATTTAACTTTTAATTTGTGCTTAACGAATTGATCCAGTTCATTTAGGTATAAATTGGCAAATATTTGACTTGTTAAATTACCAAGCGGAATACCCTTTAGGGGTTTAACCCCTAAAGGGATCGAACCCGTATTTGAAGGAAAGCTTTTAATGACTTCCCGAATTAGCCAAAGAATATATTTGTCTTTGACTTTTCTTTTGATTAACTCGAAGAGAATTTGATGGTCAACACTTGCAAAAAACTGTTTAATATCAAGTTTAAGCGCCCAACAATCTTGTGTGAAGTTTTTGCTAACCTTTCTCGTAAACTTCTCCAACCTTTTTACAGATCTATGCGTCCCCTTGCCTAAGCGACAGGAATAGGAATCGTGAATGAAGGTTTTGTCAAACAGTCCGTAGAGATATTTGTAAAGAAGATGGTGGATTACTCGATCAGCAATGGATGCTTTATGAATATGCCTTCTTTTTGGATCGTTAACGCAAAACTCGCTGTAGCCTCCGTGACTAAAGCTACCGACTTTTAATTTTTCATGAAGAGAAAATAAGTTATCCTCAAGATTTCTCTCAAAAGCTTGCACATCGCGTTTATTCCTTTTACCTTTCTTAAATTCTTCCCATGCTTGAAAAAGGTTTTCGATTGAGATTAAGCTGGAATAGGAACTTCTCGACAAGCTCGAAGTATAAATATTATTGTTCGAAAGAAATTGAGAACTTTCCATAACTTTAATTTTTTAATTTTTAACTTAAAACCATGCCCCCCCCCCGAACCATTTAGCCTCGACATACCGATATTTGCCAAACTCTATGATTTTTACAAAAAACTGAGTGGTTATCTCCTGCTATTCCCAAAGACGAAAAAATACTCCCTTGGCCTGCGACTTGACACCACGACTCTCGATTCATTCGAACTGTTATTCTCGGTTCCCCACTCAAAGAATAAAATTGATAAGCTTAACGAAATCAGCTCTAAACTTGATCTACTAAAAGTTCTGTTAAGGTTAGCAAAAGACACAAGAGCTTTAAACGACAGCCACTATCTAGAGCTTCAAACAATGCTCCAAGAAATAGGAAGAATGCTTGGCGGCTGGATCCGTGCCGCCAAGCAAAACTTACCCTAAAAATTCCTTGAGAGACTATCGCGAACAAGCGGACGAAAGTTGTCATTGGCATTGTCGTTCCAATTAGCATTCAACTTCGGTCTACCATTCCAGTGGTTGAGATACGGCACGTTGCCAGACTCAACTAATTATGTTCTCCTCCGTAAACATAATCCTCACCATAGCTTGATTTGCTCGCGCTATTGAATTTTATTCTTCCTTCGACAAAGCTCAGGAAAAAAGAGAAAAACACGGAGTATCCCAAGAAACATCACTCTCTCCTTGGAACCTTAGTTGCAAGAACTCCGGTGATTTAAGTTTTTGGAAGATTTCGGTGTCCCGAACCCGTAGGTGAGGGATCATTAACCTACTTTCAGTATTAATTTAATAAAATGGAAACCAATTTTCAAGAAGCAAAAAGATTCAAGCCTTCGCTTACACTCAGGCGACCAATTACCCAGTCACAATCTTACTCCCGCGAACAAGCGGACGAAAGTAGACAGAGGCATCGCCGCTCCAAAGAGCATTCAACCCCGGTCCCCCATCCCAGTGGTTGAGATACGGCACGTCGCCAGACTCAACTTGATCCCCAATAAGGTCAAAATACTGGTTGTTTTGGTTATATTCGGGATGAGCAAGTTGCATAGCAACTCCTTCTAGTAATCCACCGCCAAGTTCGTCATCAGCAAGTTGTTTTCTGGCGTCAAACGGACCAATTTTTGACTCAAACAGTTGCCCCCAAGCACTAAACCATCCTGTGTAAGCACCTTCAGGTTGAGAATCAGCAGCAAATGGTGTTATCCGATCTATCCTTTCTCTCAGATAGTCTGAAATCGCAATACCACCAAGTTGTGCTTGCCTTTCCCAATGTATTCGTCTTTCAACAAGAAGCGGCACATCAAATCTTTCAGCATAATTTTCGGGTTGAGGCGCAAACTTTGGTAGTGAGTCTAAATATGCCATCTTTCCTTCGTCAGTATCCGCGTGCCCCAATTCTTTGTGAAACCCAAGCTCAATAAACCTTGAGCTTTGTCTTTGCCATTCGGCGACTAAATCAAGTTCGGAAGCAACATGCAACTCGATATTTGATTGCGTAACAACAGTCTCTTGAGACCCCAAAGGTAAATCACCGTATTGCGCAAGCAATGTTCGGCCCATTGCCACGCCGGCGTCGTTTCCTTTGCCTTGCTGAAACTCTATCCATCTCTCGAGAGTCATATTGCCGCGAATTGTATGGTAACTATGGGTTACTTGTCAACAAGTATCGCTTTTACCTTACTTACAATCGCTTTTGCAGAAATCTCTTCAAAGTCCAATAATTCCTGCGGTTTTCCGCTCATTGGCATTTTGTAAACAGCCAGCTTATAAACCCGAACACAATTGAGGGGTCCAACCGCCTTAGGGGTTAAACCCCTATTTTGAGCAAATACATTTAGAACAGCGTCCCCAAGTCCCCCTTCGGGATAATGGTCTTCAACCGTGATTATTAAATTATTAGTTTCCTTAGCCGCTTTTTTTAAACCGGATTGATCTATGGGTTTAATTGAATAAGTATCGATTACCCTAACGTTTATTCCATCTTTTTTAAGTTCGTCAGCAGCTTTAATCGCCTCAATCAGTGTTACCCCGCAAGCGACAACTGTCAACTTGTCACTTTTACTTGACCGAACAACTTTGCTTCCGCCAATTTTAAATTCATCGGTATTTTCATATATGACCGGAGTTGCCGGCCTGTTCGTCCTCATATAAACCATTCCTTCAAAATCAACTGCCGCTTGGGTTAATTTCCAGGTTGCAACCGCATCCCCCGGACACAAAACCACACTGCCGAAAATGCTTCGAAACATTGAAAAATCCTCTAACCCCATTTGCGAGGGTCCGTCTTCTCCGATCGAAACTCCGGCATGAGACCCGACAAACTTAATGTTTGCTCTGCTGTACGCACCCATCCGGATCTGGTCATATGCCCGTGTCCAGAATGCCGAAAAAGTTGCCGCAAACGGAATTTTCCCGAGTTTTGACATCCCCAAAGCCGCACCCGCCATTGCCTGCTCCGCAATAAATACTTCAAACGACCTTTTTGGAAACTTATCCATAAAAAATTCAGTATAGGTCGAATTTTTAACTTCTGCGTCGAGTACAACAATGCGCTCATCAGCTTTTCCAAGTTCCACCAAAGCCTCCCCAAAAGCTTTTCTTGTAGCAACTTCCTCACCCAACTTATAAGGTATCTTTAGCTTTTTATTTGAAATTTGATATTTGCTTTTCTTTTGAAAACGCAACCAATTTGATATTTGAAATTTTCCTTCTGGCCTTTGAATTTCTCCTATTAAGCTTTGATCAACTTTCCCAAGTTCTTTCAGTACTTTTTCCAAGTCCTCCTCACTTAATGCCTTACCATGCCACCCGTCTTTATCCTCAAGAAAACTAACCCCTTTTCCCTTAATCGTTTTGGCAATGATCATCTTTGGCTTTCCCTTCACCTGTTTTTCAAATGACGCCAGAATTTCCTCAAAATTATGCCCGTCGCAAACAATTGCTTCCCATCCGAAAGCCTCAACCCGCGCCTTATATATACCCATATCATGCCCAAGCATTGTCGCCTGACTTTGCCCTAAACGATTCACATCAATTATCCCCACTAAATTATCCAGTTTGTAATACGAAGCAAGCTCTATTGCCTCCCATACCGAACCCTCCGCCGTCTCCGAATCACCCATCAAGACGTAAATTTTTGGAGTTTGGAGTTTGGAGTTTGAAATTTCTTGCTTTACAGTAAGTGCCATTCCTAACCCAACCGCCAGTCCCTGCCCCAATGATCCCGTTGCTACGTCTGCGTATTTAAATCTTGGATTGGGATGACCTTCTAAAACACTTCCAAAAGTTCTATAAGAATCAATATCCTTATCTGTTAAAACTCCGGCTACCCGGTATAGCGCATAGACAAGAGGCGAAGCGTGACCTTTTGAAAAAATAACCCTGTCGTTATTAGAATTTTGAGAATTTTTTAAATCAAACCTCAGTTTTTCAAAAAAAAGGGCAACCATTATATCGGTTGCCGAAAGCGAAGAAGTCGGGTGCCCGCTTCCCGCTTTAGTAGTCATCTTAAGTATGCAATAGCGGACAAGCTTGGCAAGCTCCTCCAACTTTCCCTCATCAATCATGCTACTAAATTAACATATAGAAGGCAGTTTAAAAATGGTTAATTTCTGCTTAGTGACGCTGGACGACTATCCATTGAAGAATTCGCACTTGGATATTTAGGAGGCTTTCTTACATCGAAATTTGCAGTTAAATCATCCCCATCATCTGTTTCTACACCCACTAAATCCCCTGCTGTGTCATCTAGATTGCTTCCGCCTTCAGGATAATTTATTGGATTTCTAAAATCGTAATCAACGAGTGGTTCTTCCCGGTCTGAATGCTCCGAGATAGTAAACCCGCAAACCTCATCGCCATACTTATCTAACCTCACCGCCCGCATTTCCCTTTTTGTCCTGTCGTAAAGGTAACCGGGTCTGGCTTCGATACTCATGCAGCTTTTCTTTGAGAATAATGTAAGGGATTTCCATTCCCCCGCACCATTAGTGTCACTGACCTAGCAAGTCTTGTGTGTATAAAGCGAAAATTAAGAGGCTTGTGCAAAGCACCAGAGTGAGAACTCTCAACATCAAACTGGTTTTGTGCTGATCCTATATGTAAACCAGAAATTATTTTAGGATTTACAACCCTCAATACAGTTAACCTAAAATTATCCTCGATCCTTCCGAGTCCTTCTTCATCATCAGCCAGGGATGTAAGTCTAAAATCATTACCGCGAAAAATTGCCTGCGCGGCAAGATAGCCCACTCCAACTTGATAATTTACTCTGTCGGGAATTGGAGAATCGACAATAACAATTTGATCAACCGATTCTGCAAGCTCTTCTGTTCTTAAAATCGCTGCCGCCAAGGCGACATGTCCACCTTTGCTATGCCCGATGATATGAATCTTCTTCCCTGTTAAATCTCGCATCTTCCTAGCATGCTCAACTAACGGGCCTGTCATTCGCTCTGTCGGCTCTACATGTCCTCCATATTTTACAGGACAAACTTCGGCTCTCCAGCCTAGCCGCTCTAAATTCACTTTCGGTAGATAGTAAGAAATACCGTTTCCCCAAAAACCGGGAATTATTAGAACGCACGAACCATCTCCTCGTGGGAGATCCTTGTCCTTATAAACTGGATTAAAGAAAAGTTCCTGCGCCTCCACTCCAGCTTTAAACACATCAAGACCCCCATCGATTCCATCCTGTAGAACGTTCGGGCTTTCCCAAAGCAGATAATTAAAATATTCCCCAAAATTTCTAAAAGTACTAAATCTGGAAGAGGAACCATCCCCTTCTTCGAGGGAATTAGTCCAATAACCTGAAGATCCTAAGCCTTCTGACTTGATTTCTATCACAAATGCCTGCCTTGGACAGAAAGTACTAAAAATATTTACTCACCATTCTACTGCGCTAGTCAAATTCAGGACATTATTAGATGGTCGTAACCGGGTAACAAAAAACAATCCGTCCGATATTACTTACTTCTTGCGCTATAGATCTTGTAAGCTTCCCTGCCGTTCGGAAAAAAAATATTCTCCACCACTTCGCCGCTATATTCCTCATCAAACCGATCGGTATTTTCTGAAGAAACCGCAATCAATTTTTTCAATGAACGATCACCCATCTTAGGGTCACGGTAATAGCATTTACTGCATTTGTCTAATGTATAGAACTTGACATAAGCATCTCCTCCGTCAACACCGCTATAAAGAATCATAAGGTCATAAAAATCATAATTTTTAAGAAAAAAATTCATCACATCACGGGTTCCGTATTGAAATCCGTTGTACCCGCTCGCTACATTAATATACGTGCCGGAAAGTGCAATAAATCTATGGAGATAAAAAGTTGTTAAAAAAATAATTGTAAAAGAAAACACAATCTTAGCCAAAAAACCGGCTAATAATGGCCTAATTTTCTGAAGAAGCAAATAAATTGCCCAAATACCGCAAGCAATTATTAAAGTGTAGGGAACAACTCCTATTACGGATCTTGTCGCATAAGGGGTTTTTGCTTCCGAAATCACACTCCCAAGCGGATACAAAAATAACATCAACAAAAGAATACTTCGCGCCCTAAATCCCCAAATTCTATTTTTAAAAAACATAAGATAAACAAGGCCGATTAAAAAGAAGGGCAACTGCCATTTATACATAAGTCCCATTCCGGTTACGGAATGCCTAACCGACATCTGTCCGGGGTAATCCGAATCACCAGTAATAAAAACGAACTTCGGCGCTAAATGGGCAACATATAGGTTTTTGCTTTTCCCGATAAGATCTATTTTCTGGTCCTCCCTGTTCAAACTAACCTGTTGAAACCTCAAAAGTGCCTTTCCGGATAAAAGATGAATCACAAACGGGAAAATAATTATTCCAAATAAAAGTACGGTCAAAAGAAATTTTTTTCTATGTTTTGCAAAAAATAAAAGTATTTCCTTAATAAAAATTAAGGCAAGGCCGATTAAGAAAAGTGGGGTAAAAATTCTTGTTGCAAAGTAAGTGTAAAAAGAAAGTGCCCAAAAAATTGAGGCAAATATTAAATATCTTGTTTCCCATTTTTTCCGGATAGAAATCAGGGTAAATAAAAGCCCGCCGCAAACAAAGAAAATAAATGCATTATGGCTTTCAATAATAAAGCGGCTCATATGAACATGCCACGGCGAAATTGCTAAGATAAATGCAGCTAAAATACCGAACTTTGCCCCAAAAAGCTCCCGCCCGAGGAAAAAAATAATGAGAATATCAAAAAGTCCCCAAATCGCCTGGGTTAGTCTTACTGCAAATTCGTTTGGTCCAAAAAATGCAATCAACGGCACGACCGGATAAATTGCAAAAGGATTTTTATATTCCCCGAAAGCTTCAAAAAATACAGGCATAAATTTGCCATGCTCATCATGTCCGGTAGTCAAAATTTTATAAGCGTTGTAGCCAATTGAGGCTTCATCAGCGTAAAAACCCGGCGGATTTGTTGATAAATCTTTTATCCTTAAAATTGCCCCTAAAAGGATAATTGAAACAAGGACAAGTAAAATGGAAAGATTTTTGGGATTTTTTAATACACCGGATATGCCCTTAGTCACTTCAAAAACATTCTAACCAGAGTTTTGCTAAAATCCTAGTATTCTTCAATGGATAATTCTAAAATTCTTGCACTAGTCCTGATCGCAGTTTCCACCTTTTTCGTTAGGTTCCGCTTTAATAAGTATTGGCAAATTTTTGTCCACCTGTTTTTACTACTTTTAACTCCGTGGGTTCTGATCCTCTTCTTAGCTTCCCCCTTAAACCACCGTTGGGATAAACCGGTAAAATGTAATCAGACCTCTGCAAATATCCTTTGCCTTACTTCGTTCGAATTTCTCTTTTTTAAAGGGGATAGCATCCCTTATCAGTCAGTTGGGGATTATGGATACTTTCTTCCGGGTTTCATTCCCTTATTACTACTTGGGACATACAAACTATTAAATTCAAAGAAGAAAACCGTTAACTTGATATTGCCTGCTTCTGCAACTATTTCGCTTATTATTTATAAAATAACTCACCAGCCATATATATCAGCACTAATTATGGTGCCAATTATTTCCGCCCTCATCTCAATCGGAGCTATTTTTGTATTATCCTCATTCAAAAAAAACACTGTTAAAATCAAACTTTTATCGCTTTCTGTATTTATCTGGGTAACCTATGAAGCTGCCCGCCTTTATCAAATGATAATCGTCCATAAACCATTTTCATAAAATGCTAAAAAAAATCGTTATTATTTTTATCATTTTCTTCGCATTTTTTCTAAGGATTTACAGGATCAATTCGTTCCCTCCCGGATTGTATTCCGATGAAGCAGCTTACGCTTATAATAGCTATTCACTTTTAAAAACCACAAAAGACGAGTATGGCAAGACCTTTCCGCTCGCCTTCAAAAGCTTTGGCGACTACAAACCCCCGCTAACTGCCTGGCTAATGATTCCCTCAATCGCAATTTTTGGGCTAAATGAATTTGCTATCCGTCTGCCCTCGGCACTATCAGGTACCTTAGCGGTAATTTTTGTCTACTTTCTCGCAGCTGAAATTTTTAGGGCAAAAGACAACAAAAAAGAAAAGTATTTTAACTTGATCCCGCCAATTTCTGCCCTTCTTCTTGCCATATCTCCATGGCATCTCCATTTTTCAAGAAGCAATATGCTTGTTGGTTTGGAAACAATGTTAACAACCGGCGGAGTCCTGTTTTTTTTAAAAGGCCTTAAAAACCCCAAACTTTTACTTGTTTCGTCTCTTCTTTTTTCTGCATCAATCTATTCTTACTATGGCGCAAGAGTAACCACAGTCCTACTCGTGCTTAGCCTTTTCATAATTTACTTCAAAAAGCTTCTTAAGCTCTTAAAGTTTGTTTTATTGGGTTTCACCGTAGGAATTATCTTTCTTTCACCGCTAATTCTATCCGGCATAAAAGACTCTCAGACTTTTCTTGGAAGAACAAAAACGATCAGCATTTTTTTTGACCCCGGAATTAAAGGGAAATTATGGGAAGCACACACTCTATCCGGACCCACCTACCCGGTTATTTTAAGTCGTATTTTTCATAATAAACCTTATTTTTATATGCAGGACGCATTCCGCCGTTATCTCCAGCATTTCTCATTCGATTTCCTAATTTCAAGCGGCGACCCGCACCCGCCGTTTGATATCCCAAACATGGGACAGGTTTATGCTCTGGAAATTCCTTTCTTCTTTTATGGTTTGTTCCTGCTGATTAAAAAACAAAATAATGAAAAAAATGTATTGCTTGCTTGCTTGTTAATCAGTCCGATTTCAGCGGCCTTCACATTCATCACTCCTTCGGCCAACCGCGCAGCAAACTTTGTCATACCATTCACCATTATCTCTGCACTCGGACTTGCCACTTTCTTTGGATTTATTAAAAGGAAAAAGCCAAGATTAATGAAACCTTCTGTTGCAGTAATTACCCTATCCTTTATTGCCTTTTTTGCATACTACCTTTACCAATATTACGTCTCAATTCCACATAAAATTCCCCAAAGCTGGCATTTTGGAAGAAAAGAAATGGTAGCAAAAGTCACAAAATACGAGAACAATTTTAATAAAGTCGTTTTGACGGAAAGAGAAGGACCGACATATATCTGGCTGCTTCTATACAAAAAATATGACCCTAGAAAATATTGGCAAAGCGCAAAAGTTAGTAAAGATCCCGATTACCTCGGATGGCTTCATGTTGAGTCATTCGACAAGTATTATTTCGTGACTGATCTGGAATGGGAAAAAACAAAAAAAGAACCGGGCGTTCTTTACGTCGCTTATAAAAATCAGCTTCCTGATTCCTGGGAAGGGAAAATCGAATCCTCAGATTATAAGCTTCTAATTGACGATAAAATATTCTTCCCCGACGGGACAATTGCCTATAAACTCGGTCATTTGGAAAATACCCGTCCGAAGTAATCTTTTATCCGAAATCAATGCGCCACAACTCAATTTCGCACCAAATTTAAGCTTTTACAAAAAAGCAGAATAATATCAAAATTAGACTTTTGTGATTTGCGGAGCCGGAGTCTGAGCTATTTTAATACCGCTTCTTCGCTCTTCCATACTAATTCTTTTTGCCCGCATTTCCTCAAACTTTTCACTCACTACCTTTTGGCATTCTTTATCAGGGCAAACATATTCTTCTCTGGTAATCACCGATCCGCGACCATCGGCTTTTTCCTTCCACTTTTTGAAAAAGATTCGTACTTTTCCACATCTAATACAAATGTTTTCTTCCATTTTAATACTTTATTTTGGCAACAATCCGAGAGGTCGACACCTCAATTGATCAGGCAGCTCAAATCAACTTGGGAAATTATACCACCATAAATCACTTTTGTACCAACCAACCCGCCTTACCGGTAAAAATTAGTCTTATTTGTTTGCTCAAATATGTGTTAAATTAACCACTATGTTTTTAATAAAGAATGATTTCTGGCAAATTAAGGCGACTAAAGAAAAAGGATTTGGCATCTTTTGCAAAAAGGAGATAAAAGCAGGCACCATAATCGGTGACTACCTCGGAAAAGTAATAAGAACCGCCCAATACGATCTTGAAAAAGACAATAAAGGGCTTTATTTAATGTACCTTACAGACCAGGCCTCAATTTATCCAAATTTAAAAAAACCCGGCATTCACCTTCTAAACCATTCTTGCACGCCAAACTGCTGGATTTATACTTTCCGCGGCCACACTCTGTTCTTTGCTCTGAGAAAAATTAAACCCGGTGAAGAACTTACAATCTCCTATCTGCTTAGCCCAAAAGACGAGACCTGCAAAGATTGTCCGCACGCATGCAAATGCGAAAGCCGGCTTTGCACCGGCACTATGCACTTATCAAAATTAAAGTACGAAAAATGGCAAAATTTTCAAAATGAACAAAAGAAAAAAACTAAAACGTCGAAAGTTGTCTTTGGTAAAAATCTGCCAAAACTCTCCACTTACCCAAAAATAGAAACCAACGAGCTAAAGCCCTTGGGTTTCTGATCTTCGCTCAAACTTCACCAGAATAATCCCTAACAACCCAATTTATTCATCATTACTTCGACCTAGTTCAATTACAGTTTCTTGAGTTGTCCCAAGTCTCCAGCAACTAATGATTCTTTATTAGCCTTTGTCCACTTCTTAACCTGAAATTCTCTATTCATTGCGGCTTTTATATTGGGATATTCCTCGCAGTAAACTACTTTAACAGGTTTTTTACCCCGAAGATATTTCGCTCCCTTTGTACCAATGGAATTATGTTCTTTCAATCTGTTTTTTAAATTGGAAGTCATCCCACAGTAAAGCGAATTATCAGCGCACCTAAGAATGTAAAAGAAATACATTTATGAGAGGACTACGACCACACAACCCCTCCGACCCACTTTGCGATTCGACTAATCATGTCTCAAGTCCGCTCAAGATGATTTTCGAACTAGTCCCGACTATGAGGAGATTTAATTCTAACGTATCTCTCTCCCCATACCCCATTGGCTTTTTCAGCCTTTCTTTTGCATGTAGCAATCCCTGCAATAAACCGGTCTATCTCCTGTTGGCTTAAAAGGAACTTGCGTTTGCTTTCCGCAATTAGCGCACTTTACGTTATATAGCTGACGACCCTGTTGATCGGTTCCTGTCGGTTCGGCCACATCACCTGCCGGGGCGGCTGCACCGCTGTCAGGTTCTTCACTTTTTGGTTCTTCGGCTTCGGGTTCCTCAGTTGGTTTAACATCGGCAACTGGTTCATCATCAGTCTTTGGTTCTTCGACTAGTTCATCTACCACTGTGTCATCTTTATCTGCCATTAATAATCACCTCCTTTACGGATATATTACCTTAAATTGAACGGTTTTATAACTACCAATGTAAATTTATTAGTTCCAAATTAGGAATTATTCTGGTGAGCACAGCTACAGCCCTGAGATTACCAAAGGGTCGAACTACGATTTCCGATACTTTGTACCAAACCTGAATTCGACCGGTTCGATCAGGACTTCTCAATATTAAGAGGGTTTCTGCACTTTCTAAGCCCCATAAAAAGCATGAGCAGGATCACAGATTTTACTAAATAAAAACCGCGAGGATCCATAACCATTTTAGTTAGTGGAGTGTGCAGTCTAAAAGCAAGATGGAATAGTAAACCTATTGGTAAAGTTAAAAACAACCAATCAGTCCTGGAAATATACAGGCGAATTTTGGCAAATATTTTAGTAAGTCTTGGTGCCAGCAGAAAAATACCCAAATATGCAAGCAAAAAATCAAAAACCGTAAATGGCCCTACCCTAATCTGCCGCAAAGTGTTAACAAAATCCATCGAAAGGTTACGCCGCAAGTTTTACATTTTTTGCACTTGGGCCTTTTTCACCATCCACAACATCAAACGTGACGGCTGCTCCTACTTGAAGTTCGTCAAAAGTGACACCGCTCAGATCTGTTGAGTGAAAAAAAAGATCTTTTTCTTCTCCTTCACGGGAAATAAATCCATATCCCTTTTCTGTTTTGGTCTTAATTGTTCCATTCATAATTGTTTGTAGATTTATATGTTAAATCTACTTATCCTCCTTTCTTACATGGCATTATACATTGTCGGCACTAAGGAGTGATCAGGAAACTACTTTTGTGTTCGAGAAGGCAGGCATGAACTCAAAGGGTAACAGTCACTCGTAAGAAGGTAGCAGGTATTGAAGTGCTGCCGTCGGTGCTCTTGTTCTGCTCTTTCGCCAACTCTAAAAGTTGGTTGTGGAGCTCTTCCATTTTTCCGCTCTTTTGAGCCGCTTCGACAGCGTTCATTGTTGGTCCATAGAATCGTTCCAATAATTCTATGAATTCTGTCGGGCTTTTATCAGGCGATATGAAGGAGTACGTGTCCCTGACCATGGATATTTTCTCCTTGTGTACTCCGGCCTGACCAAAACGCTCGATGATGTGAGTTTCTACACCCCACGTCATCGGACTGATGAAGCCTTCCGGAGGTGGAGGTGTAAATACTGCGCTTATTTTCAGCAATTGTGACACGAATGAGGTCGGATCGTTTGGGATCCAGTTACCCATCACGATACGACCACCCGGCTTTGTGACCCGAACCATTTCCTTTGCAACATCTAAGGGCTTGGGAGCAAACATGGCGCCAAATATAGAGATGGTCAAATCAAACAAATGGTCACTGACTCTTTGCAAATTGCACACATCTCCCTCTTGAAATGTCAGTCGGTTGAGACCCGCCTCCGTAGCTCGTTTATTCCCAGCGTCAACGAGGTTCTTGGCAATGTCAATTCCAACAACTTCAGCTCCCAACTGGGCGAGAGGAATTGCGGTAGTACCATCTCCGCAACCGAGGTCCAATACCCGCAGTGGCGGTGTTATCCCGAGTGATTTAACGAGTGCTTCTCCAGATTGGCGCATAAAGGCGGCGATCTCGGTAAAGTCGCCTTTCTCCCATAACACTTTGTTTAGATTCATATTTTTATTCCCTTTTTAATTATTGATTAAAATTGTTATTATTTTTCGAGAGTTCTATATTTTTTTACCTTATTAATAATTATTAGCTTACTTCCTTACTGAGTGCTACCTCAAAAATCGACACTTCTGGCTCTGACTCGGCAGCACGGAAGATGAGTATTGCTCCTGGTGTTTCGCCAGAACTCCGCATTTTTTCAAGAGCTTCACGACTCTCCCAAATAGAGACGATCCGCCAAACTAGCGCATCGCTGATGTTCTGTATAAGAAAGGTCTTTATCAATCCTGGGGGAAGATTATCAGTTGCTTCTTTATAAGCTTCTTTAAGTTTAAGCCAGTTTTCTTCTTTCACTTTTCCTTCTACAATCGTCATCATCATATTTATTACTTCCAAGGTTCCCCTTAAGAAAGTTTATCCATTATACATGAAATAAGGGGGTTATATTAAAAGGCTTGCTGGCACATTTGGCTCGCAGGATGGGACGATTTCAGAACGGCTGATTGGCCAGAAATCGTAAAATACCCAGATATTGTTCTTCTACAAACTCAACAACTTCTGGCTGTATAAATTCAGTTACTTCTAAAAAAGCCTTCTCAGTCTTGACAAAGATAAATATAAACAGTAATATGTAACTACATCGTATATACATGAATAGCATAATTTTACCTGATATTTTGACGTTTGAGTGGGACGAGGGAAATAGTGCAAAAAGTTGGGTAAAACACAAAGTGTCACTGAAAGAACAAGAACAAGCATTTTTTGATAAACACAAAAGAGCTTTTAAAGATACCGAGCATTCACATATTGAGGAACGATTTATTTTATTTGGAAAAACAAAAAAAGGGAGAAAACTTATTATTGCATTTACAATTAGAAACGAAAAAGTACGTTGCATCTCGGCAAGACCAATGAATAGAAAGGAGGTGCCAATCTATGAAAAAACCGCTTAAACTGCCTGATTTCAAAAACGAAGAGGAGGTACAAAAGTTTATGGAAAGTACTGATTTTTCAGAGTATCTGGAACCCTCAGATCTTAAAAAAATTAGTTTCCCAAACCTAAAACCATCAAAACGCTTGATCTCGCTACGGGTGGAAGAGTCTCTTGTTCAGAAGGCAAAACAAAAAGCAGAAAAGTTACACATCCCCTATCAAACTCTCATGCGTCAAATTTTGCATAAGGGGTTGGAGACATAAACGCTTTTCAGCTATTTAAGGCTCCCCGCGCCTTACGCTAGTATACAGCAAGGATTTGAGGCAATAATTAAGGTCTTTGAGAACGTTAGTTATGTTGGAGAACTGAGGCAAAGATGGATCGAAATAAAGAAGCTTTTGAAAGGAGGACTACCGGATGCAACTCTTGCTGCGATGCAAGCTAAATATACTTTTTAAAACTCCGATTGCAGGAAGTAGAAGGTTCATATATGATATTTACACATATGAGCAGGGTAAATGGAAACTCTTTTCGATCAGGATGCTTTGGGACAGCAAAAAATGCCCTGCAGGTGGCATCGAAGACTTATACGATCTGACTGTTGAGAGTGATAAAGTTATTACTTTTTAGAGGCAAGAACCATATGGATTTTGATTACACGACTATAACAACAAAATCATTTGAGGAAGCGGTAAAAGCGGTTGAGCAGGAAACAAAAACTGCGGGATTTAAAGTCCTTTATGTTCACGATGTCGCGGCGACTTTGAAAGAGAAAGGTTTTGAAATTGAACCCTTCAAGATAATCGAAATATGCAACGCCAAAAGTGCCTATACTGTATTACAGGCAGATATCAAAATCGGCCTTTGTCTTCCTTGCAAGATAAATGTGTATCAGAAGGATGGAAAAACCTATATTTCAGGAATGCGGCCAGTTGTCCTTCCCCAATTTTTCCCCAACGCAAATCTTGGTAATTTACCGGTGGAAGTTGATGAAATAATTAGAGGCATTATTGATAGGAGTAAATAAGGAAGTGGTAATTCTATGATGGGCGGCTGGAATGGTTTCGGCATTTTGGGATGGTTACCAATGCTTCTTTTCTGGATTCTTCTCATTCTTAGTGTAGTTGCTCTGATCCGCTATCTTGGCGGTTCAACAAGGAGCAGCGATAAAGAAAGATCGCCCTTGGATATTCTCAAAGAACGCTATGCCAAGGGGGAGATTGATAAAAAAGAGTATGAGCAGATGAAAAAAGACCTCGCATAACTACCTCCTTCATACGAGTTTATATTAAGAAGAGGGTACATTTTACCCGAGAAATGGCCACAATTTCGGAGAACTGACTGAACCACGGAGCTGGAATATCCAGAGCATACAGCGAAAGAGGTGAAAAGGCTCTTCTCCAACCCTGCTTAAACTACCAATCCCGAAGCCAAGTGCGCATCTGCTCAATTTCCACTTCTTGAGCAGTGATAATATCCTGACCGAGCTTCTTCATTTCTGAACGGTCAGTGCCTGAGAGAAGCATTTGCGCCATCATTACCGCCATCTGATGATGAGGAATCATTTCTTGCAGGAAAGCCTCGTCAAAGTTAGTGGCATTTTTTAACGACTCAAGGTCAGAGGTTTTGCCGCCCATCATTCCACCGTGCATCATCCCTCGCCCCATACCCATGCCAACAGTTGAGTTAACAGGCACCTCACTTCCATACCAGTTTTTGTACCAGGCTTGCATCTGAGTAATTTCTTTGGATTGACTTTGAATAATCGCTTTGGCTAGAGTCAGAATCTCCGGACGTTTAGAGCGTTCCTGAGCGAGTTTGGCCATCTCAATCGCTCCTTCATGGTGGGGAATCATTTGTTCGATAAAATGCTTGTCAAGATTATTAGCCGTGAGTGATCCATTGGTACCCTGACGGATACCCATCATCTGCATCATGCCAACATTGTTCGTGTTAACCGTATTGGTCACGAACAGTACCGCGATCAAGCTGCCTGCTAATAAACCAATAATTCCGTAGAGAATTGGCTGGTTTTTCATGAGTACATGATATCAGTTTGGGATTGCTAGCCGCAACAGCAAGCTCAACCCTAATCCAATCGAAAGAATATGAACTTGCTTTATTTTTTTCATTCTTCACATCCTCTCAATTGTTAATTCGATTAATAATCGAACTACTCTGTCGTAAGTAGATAGATTATGTATAAAATAAGGGGTTATATTAAGAGGCTTAATGGGTCATTTGGCTCCGCGGGTAGGATTCGAACCTACAACCTTGACCTTAACAGGGTCCCGCTCTACCATTGAGCTACCGCGGAATATTAAACGCTCCTGCCGGATTTGACTCGGCGGAATGTAAAAGTGCTTCGAAATTTTAACATCAAGTCTTCTCTGATACAATAAACTCAGTGACGTTCCCAAAAAACCTGACTTCGATTCTTTGGCCTGTTGTTATTCTTCTTATTGCACTTAGCGCTTTTTACTTTAAGCCCTGGCAGACAAAACCAACAGAAACTATTTCGGTCACTGCAGACGGCAAAGCAGAAGCAACTCCCGACGTTGCCCAAATCACCGCAAACATTGAATCCCAAAACGCAAATTTAGATATCGCCCGCCAGGAAAACGAAAAGAAAGTATCAACTATTATCGAAAAGCTGAAAACAATCGGGGTTGAACAGAAGGATATAAAAACCCAGAATATCTCCGCTCAGCCGGATTATGAACCGCAAACTCTGATTTATCCGGCTCCAAGAAAACCAAATACCAACACTTTTTCTACTTCTCTGGAAATTACCCTGAGAAATTTTGATAATACCGACGAAATCCTTGCCGCCTTAACTCAAAACGGAGCAACCAACCTTTACGGACCTAACCTGACTCTTTCCAACGAAGCTCAGGAAAAAGCCAAATCCGAAGCGCGCGAAAAAGCAGTCGATGCTGCCCGCAAAAAAGGTGAAGAGTTGGCCAAACTTTCCGGAAGAAAAATAGGCAAAGCCGTAAACATTAAAGAGCAGGGAGAACCAATTTACCCGGGTCCGATCTTTGCCCAAAACGAAATGGACCTGAAACAAAGGGCTTCCCAAATTGCGCCCGGCCAGACCGAAGTAACTATTAATCTCGCTGTTGATTTTTCCTTGAAGTAATAAAAATCAAAGCAAAAACACCTAAAAGAGAAATTAAAGCACCCAATTTAAAGACCTTGCTGTCAAAATAAAATTCGACCTCGTGTTCTCCCCCCTCAACTCTTACAGCTTTAAAAGTGGAACTTGCTTTCAGGATTTGGGCTTTCTTTCCGTTTACTCTTACGCCCCAGCCATCGTAATAGTTGTCGGTTAAAACAAGATACTTTGGCACCGAAGAATTTGTTTTTATTTGGACCTTTAAAGGTGTATACAAAGTTATTTGTGCCTTCCCCGCACCAAGCATATCCTCACTTTCGAATCTTTCTAAATTTGACGAAAGAAAAGTCCTGGCAAGGGCCGTCTCATTTTCAAAAATATCTACCTCTCCCTCGCTAAATACCTTAATAAGACCATCGTATTTGGAAACAATCTCTCTGTCATCACCCGCAGCAACCAGATACCTGACTCCTAAAACATTTAACAAGTCCCTCTTTCCCTTATCCGAAAAAGCCACATCCAATAAATCTTTAAATCCAAGTTCCGCATCCGACCTTCTTAAGGCAATGTAATACTCCGGCAGCTTTTGCGACTCAAATATAAATTTGGAATATGTACCGTTATTCAAAGAATCGTAACCCTCCGGGTTAAATATCGAATATTGTGTAGAAAAGTTATTCGAAAATTTCCTGTCCCCTACAAAAAGCGTCCTGTCTATCCCCTGGTTTTTCATGATAAATTTCAATGCCCCGTTCTGGGGAAAAACATATTTTTGATCGGAAAAAGAAAGGTATTTATTTGAAAAGTAAAAAATATTCAATGCACTTAGCACGATAATCAAAACCCCAACATACCTCCTGTTTCTAACAAAAATAAGGCCAAAACTAATTAAGACAAAAACAGCAAGAGGAATAGCCAAATTTCTTAAGCTCACAATTACTTCCGGGGTAATTAAAACAGCAGGGCCGAAATAACCCGCACGGAACCCGAGATAAACGAAAATGAGAAGATAAAAAGAAGCAAAAATCAATACGGTTTTTATCATGCTAACCTTCTTGTTTTTTAACCACAGGTCAAACCCGACTGCTCCCAAAACCGCAAAAGAAAAAGCCGGTATAAATAGGATCCTATGCGGAATTGCTGTTGAAACAAGTGGAATCGGCAAACGGATAAAAAAACGTGAGAAAAAGGAATCAATTACGGTCAAAAGCGACAATAAGGCAGAAACTATAAAAAATATAACCAGTGAATTTCTCTTTTTAAGAAAAGCGAGTAAAGAAAATAAAAGAGGCGCAATTCCGATAAACAAAATGGCCTCGTAATATTGTGCAGCCCCTCCCAGGAAATGGTTACGCGTCGCAGGATTTCCAAAAAAATCCGGGGAAAAGTATGTAATCAATGAATCGAAAGGCAAAAGAAATCCGCGGATTACTTCGGAATAATCAACTCCCGACCTTTGGGAATTAAAGAATAACTGGATAGATGGTAGAAGCTGGACGGAAGAAATAATTATTCCGAGAAAAAAGCCCCCGACTGTTAAGGCATAGAATTTATACCCTAAATTTAGGGATTTGGCTCTGTAAATGAGATAGCAAGAGCTCAACACCAAAAGGTAAATCGTCGTTTGTAAATATCCGGCAAAAACCGAGAAACAAACCGCAAGAGCCAGGACAAAAAAATAAAAGCGGTTAAACCCTTTCGTTAGTTTATCGATGGAAAGCAAAACTAAAGGTAAAAAAATAATTGAATGAGGACTCATCACGACTTCCTCTCCCCATGTGATTAAATACGGGCTAAACCCAAAAATCAGGGCACCGAAAAAAGAGGCAAGAGTAGAAAGCTTTAAGTTCTTAAGATAAACAAAAGTAAAAAACGAGGCTAAAATTGTCGGCGATATCCTAAGTAAGTGCCAAAAAGCAACCTGAGGTAAAAATATTCCAAAAATATTTAAAGGATATAAAACTGCAGTCTGAAAATCGGCAAAATGCGGATGGCCGCTAAATGCATAGGGGTTCCAAAACGGCAAAGACAAACTTCGGAAAGCTTCCTGCGTCACTTTATAAAATGGGAAGTAAATCCTAAGCTGGTCCCAGCCTGTGTCTTTGAAAGGTAAGTTTTCGCCGTAAAATTGGTAGAAAGAAACCAGCAAATTCCCGTTAAGATTTATTTTTCCTAAAAATATCGGCCAGAAGATTATTAATGAAAACAAGGAAAAGAGCGCAATTACAATTAAATACGAGCCCTTGCCTCTAATTTTCATCTTTGGAATTTACCCTAAAAGAGAGTATAAACGAAAGGGGCAACTCCTGTTGATTGGGCAAAAATCAGGATAAACCCGAATAAAAGAAGGACCACAACAAATGGTATCAAAAACCAAAGCTTGGCCTGCCACAAAAATTCTATTAATTCTATTGCCTCGCCCCCTCTGGAAAAAAATCCTTTTAAAAATCTCACTTTAAATCATCCTTCATGATAATATATCTCTCCAGAGCTAAAATATCCAGTCCCGAAGCCGCAAAAGTTTTTAATGCATCCTCCGGTGAATTAACCACCGGCTCCCCTTTTAAATTGAAAGACGTATTCATAAGAACATAAACGCCCGTTTTTTGGCCAAAGCTTTTTATAAGATCATAATATCTTCTATTCTGCTTGCGGTTGATAATCTGCAACCTGCCCGAACCGTCTACATGTGTAACAGCCGGAATTATTTTCCGCTTGTCTTTTTTGACCGGAAAAACCGCAAGCATGAATTTAGTCAGGTCCGAGTGGTGGAAATTCCCCACATCAAAATAATCTTTGACTTTTTCCTCACAAACAACAGGGGCAAAGGGGCGATAAGGTTCACGGAACTTAATTTTCGTATTAACCAGTTCCTTCATTTCCGCTGATCTTGGATCTGCAATAATCGACCTGGCACCAAGTGCCCTTGGTCCCCATTCTGCCCGGCCATGGAAAAAACCGATAACCTTTTTCCTGGTTAATTCACCTGCAAGGTAATCTACTAGTTTTTCCTCAGAAGATATTTTTTTGAATTTAATCTTCCTGATTTTAAGTAACTTTTCAATATAATCCTCGCTAAAATCCGAACCAAAATAACAATCTTCCTGGACAAAATTTCGTTTTTTACCAAGAAGCGAATGGTAAACATACATAGCAGCGCCCAAACTCCCACCATCATCTCCCGAAGCCGGCTGGACAAAAATCCTCTTAAAAGGACCGCGTCTTACAAGTACCCCGTTTGCAACACTGTTTAAACCGACACCGCCGCCGATACATAAATTTTCAATCTTAGTTTTTTCATAGAGTTTATGGCAAAGTGCTAAGATGACTTCTTCTGTGAAAGCCTGGACCGAAGCTGCAATATCTGCATATTTCTGGTTAAGAATGCAAAGCTCCTCGTAATCTGACGGTTTCTCGCCAAAATACGAAGGATAACCCGAAGATTTAGTGAAAAAGTAGAGGTCTTTTGGCCTTGGATCACCAAATAGTTTTACAAACTCGCCACTGTAAGATTTTACGGTTGAGCGCTGAAAGGCAAAATACCTAAGATCAAGCTTAAAAGAACCGTCTTTATAAACTTTTACCAGTTTTCTAACCTTATCAAGATAAAGAGGCCTGCCGTACGGAGCCATTCCCATAACTTTGTATTCCCCGTCGTTTACTTCAAACCCCAAAAAAGCCGTAAAAGTCGAATATAAAAGTCCCAAACTGTGCGGAAATCTAATTTCTTCTGACATCTCAAGATTGTTGCCTTCTCCTGTACCAAATGCTGTTGTTGTCCATTCACCAACACCATCCATTGTTAAAATTGCAGCTTTTTCAAAAGGCGAAGCAAAATACGAAGAAGCCGCATGGGAAATGTGATGAGGCACAAACAAAATTTTTCCGGAATCGATCTTAAGTTCGTCGGAAATTATGGACCTTACCCATAATTTGTCCAAAAGCCACACACTCATTCCTTTTGCAAAAACCCTTACTGCCCATGGATACTCGGCAAGAGCAGTTAGTAAAATCCTTTGAAATTTCCAAAATGGTTTTTCATAAAAAACAACGTAATCAATGTCTGTTACTTTAATCTTTGCCCGCTCAAGGCAAAAAGAAACCGCATTCTTGGGGAAATCGCTGTCGTGTTTTTTTCTGGTGAACCTCTCTTCTGCGGATGCTGCCACAATTTTTCCGTCGAGGATTAAACATGCGGCGGATTCATGATAAAAACAGGATATTCCCAGAATATACATTTAAAAAGGTTTTTTAGCTCCCGAAAGATCCTGTTTGGGGTAAATCCACTTAGAAAATGATGAGTTTTTGCTTTTCAAAGTGAATGGGTTGAGAAAAAGTTTGAAAAGGATTCCAAGGGGAATAAGGATAATTAAATAAAATACACTAAGAATTACCTGTGATTGAAAATTACCGATAGGCCTGGCAACAGAAAGCCATTTATTCCATAAAAATTTGATAAGCTTCATAAGACAGTTCCTGGGATATTTTAAAGATAATCCCGTAGTTTTTTAGCGCGAGTCGGATGCCTCAATTTTCTAATCGCCTTCGCCTCAATCTGCCTGATTCGCTCACGGGTTACTCCGAATTCCTTCCCCACTTCTTCAAGCGTCCTTTGTTTTCCGTCCTCAAGCCCAAACCTGTACTCCAAAACTTTAGCTTCCCTTGGAGATAAAGATTCCAGAACCTCCCGTATATGATCTTTAAGAAGAGCCTGGATCGCCTGGTCCGTTGGTGACGCGCCGGCGTCTTGAATAAAATCTCCGAGCCGTGAATCCTCTTCTTCACCGACAGGCGCCTCGAGTGAAGCCGGTTCCTGCGAAACCTTGATAATTTCCCTGACTTTTTCAACGGTTATTTCCATTTCCATCGCAACTTCCTCCGGAATCGGTTCACGTCCTAATTCCTGCATCAGTTTTCGGGAAATCCGGTTGAATTTGTTAATAGTTTCAACCATGTGAACCGGAATCCTAATTGTCCTTGCCTGGTCCGCAATCGCCCTCGTAATTGCCTGCCTTATCCACCAGGTTGCATAAGTTGAGAATTTATATCCCCGTCTCCAATCGTATTTCATAACTGCGCGCATTAAACCTATGTTGCCCTCTTCGATTAAATCAAGAAGGGTAAGTCCCCTATTCACATACTTTTTGGCAATCGAAACAACAAGCCGCAAGTTAGCATTAATTAACCTTTCCCGTGCCTTCTTGTCACTTTTTTCAACACGCTTGGCAAGTGCCACTTCCTCCTCATAGGTCAGCAGAGGAACACGTCCGATTTCCCTAAGATACATTCTCACCGGATCCGAAAGGTAACCCTCTTCTAAAGTTGTGAGACTTTCAAGTTCTTTCTCCAACTCACTTACGGATTTTGTAATATCGGAAGTATCGACCTCTGTGGTATCAAAAACGTCTACGCCTTCGTCGAGTAGTTTGTGGTAAAAGTCGTCAATTTCAGGTATATAGTCCTCCGGCTTTGGAAATACCGCCAAAATTTCTTCCTGAGTGACAAATCCCTGTTCCCTACCACGTTTAAGTAACTTTTTAACCTCAACTTTAACGTCTATCTGCTTTTCTCCTTCTTTTGGAGTTGTACCGTTTATAACTCTAGCTTTTTTTGCAACTCGTTTCATCATTTAATATCCTTTAAAATTTTCGAGATCGTATTGAAATTTTCTTTCAAGGTTTCAACTTGCATAGTATCGCCCTTTTCACCGTAAATTTTCAAATCTTTGGAGATTTCCGACAATCGTTTTTTTAAATAATTCTTCCGGATTCTAAAGGCAATTTTTTTTAGCTCAACAGCTAAAAGTTCTTTCTCGCTGAATGTTGGATTTACGTTTACAAGGTAAAGACTATCTACAAAACTGCTCAATTCCTTTGGCAGTTTTGTAAGCAGTATTTTAAACTTTCTGGACTTAGAATGTTTCATTGTAGCACACAGCCATGCCCAAAACTTTGAAGACTCCGCATGAAGCATTTCTTTTGAACTAACAAGCGCCATCATCCAGGTTTCAAATTCCCCAAACCAAACAATAAGGGATAAAAAATATTCTTCAAAAGTTAAGGGTGTTTTTGCCTGTTCTATATCAACGACGGAACCGACACCAACAGTAGGGACTTTTTTCTCTACCGCCTCAGCGACCAATCCAAGGTTTAACCCTAAAACTTTCGCCATTTTTTCAATGTAATGGGCTCTCATAATATCATCCGAAATTTTTGCAATTATCGGAATCAGTTCCCTTCCTATACTTTTTTTCCCTTCCGGCTTATTTGCATCATTCCTGCGCACACTTGACTCTATAAGAAAATCATAGACGCTCTCAGCCTGAGTTATATTCCGCTTAAAACCTTCTTCATCCTCCCTTATAAACTCATCGGGGTCGTGATACTTACCAAGCACCGCAATTTTAATATTTACTCCGGAAATATCCAGAAGCTCTATTCCTCTCCTTGCGGCAGCGTCTCCCGCAAGGTCGGTATCGAAGCACAAAATTACTGTTTGTGAAATCCGCGAAATAAGCGATACCTGCCTTTCGGAAAATGCTGTCCCTTTCGACGCAACAACATTTCCTACTCCCGCCTGGCTCGCGGAAATTGCATCAAACTCTCCCTCCACGATTATTGCTTCATCTTTTTCTTTAATAGCTTGTCTGGCAACATCAATCCCAAAAAGATGCGATCCTTTGTTAAATATCAGTGTTTCCGGACTGTTAATATATTTAGCCTCTTGCACCGACGCCGATTTTTCCTCCAAAACTCTTCCGGAAAAACCAAAAATTACGCCACGAATATCTTTTATTGGAAAAATAATCCTGTTTCGGAACCTGTCATAGAAAGAAGACGCGTCATTCTTTCTGGCAATAATTAACCCCGCTTTGGAAATGTCGGCCAAAGAAAAGCCTCTTTTTGTCAAAAAATCCACCAAATTTGTCCACCCGTCCGGCGCAAAACCCAGACCGAATTTTTCCCACGAAGACTGTTTTATTCCGCGAGATAAAAGATATTTTCTACCCGGCTCTCCAAGTTTATGTTTAGCAAGTAAATAGCTGTACAATTTTTCACAAAGCTTGTGAATTTCGATTAACTTTTCTTTTTCCCTTGACGTACTGGACGGTGCAAAAGATTTAAGTTTTACCCCTGCACGTTTTGCCATTTCCTCCAAAGTCTCACGAAAATCCCAGCCCTCCATTTTCTCGACAAAAGTAAAAACATCCCCACCTTCGCTACACCCGAAACATTTAAAAGCCTGCCGTTCAGCAGATACCATAAACGACGGCGTTTTTTCACCATGGAAAGGGCAAAGGCCGGAAAAGTTCCTGCCTGCTTTTTTTAAAGGAATATATGAAGAAATTACTTCAACAATATCAAGCTTACTTTTAACCTCGTCTACTTGGTCCATCACACCGACTTATATTACTTCTTAATTAATTAGTCAAAAGATTATATAATTTTAATCCTAAAAGGAGAGGTCGCATAGTGGCCTAGTGCGCTTGCTTGGAAAGCAGGTATACCCGCAAGGGTATCGAGGGTTCGAATCCCTCCCTCTCCGCATAAAGCTCTTGGTTGCTCCAAGTCCCATCCACTATGGTCGAAAAGCCTATTGGGGCTTGCTAAAAATTAGCAGAAAATCTGAGGTACCTTGAATATAGCCTGTAATGTTGAAAATCGTCCAAAACACCCCAAAGGTAATCGCCCATGGTTCTAAGCTTTTGAAAATAGCCCTTTTTAGCCATATTTTGATGAAATACTTGCGTTCGAATCTCGTTTTCATATCAATGATGACATCATGTGTTGAGCGTAGTATATTAAACGCTAATCTTTGTGTGAATTATGAATATAGAACTACCTACATTATCCGAGTCGATACATTCCTTTAATTTAAAAATGAATGCGGCGTATTTTTTCCTTAAAAAAATAAGGGGGATATATGCGCCTGGTGGTAAATTCTCAGAGGTTCCTGATGAACTTTTTTATTATGTAGATGCCGTAATATTTGAACTTCATGCAGCCTCACAAATGTTCCTTCAGATTATCAATGTTAAATCTGGAGTTAATGAAAATGCACACATGGTTAGTTGGAATCCAAAATTTAAGAAAAATCTTAAAGAAAATAATACAAAACTGTTTTCCTGGTGGGAGGAATTTAATATATCTCCTGAATTTCATATTTTAGAAGCAATGAGGCAATACATTTCTCATCGTGGAGGGAGTTTCCTGCAAGTTGAAGTTGATGAGAATGAAAATATTACTTTATTGAGTATTCCAATCAGATTTAGATACTACAAGGGTAAACCTGAATTAAAACCAACTGGACAATCAATAGAGTTAATTGATGAATTGAACAATATCGCACTTTATCTCAATGCAAGTTATAAGAATTTGATGATTTATTGAATATTTATCTGGCGGTCAGAAAGTCTGAACTTCGAGGTAACCCCTTTAAGAATTTTTATTCGTTCTTCTGGTGTTCCAAATTGAAGAACATGGAGAAGATAATCTTTTAACATATCGGTCTGTGTTTGGCTGTATTCCCTCGTAATTTGAGATTCAGCATTATTGTGTGGTGTTATTTCGAATCTTGATGATTGGTCAGTAAGCACCGTAAACTTAAGGTTCTGTAATCTTTTAATCTCTATTTCAAATTCCTGCATCAAATATGAAGTGTTAAGTCTTATTTCAGGAAGATATCCGATTAGTTGTTTTATTAATTCCTGCTCGGTAATGTACGGTTCCGGGCAATCATATTTCCTAATCCTGTTGCAATGGTAGTAGATGTGAGAATTAACAATGTTTGCCCTTGTTCTTCTATATTTAATCTCCGCTGTAACGCTCCCGCCGCAACTTCCACACGTACATATTTTTTTAAAGGGGAATAGCTGCTTATTCCATTGTCTTGGCGCAACCTGAAGCTGTACCTGCACTTTCTCAAAAACCTGTTTCGATACTAGAGGTTGATGTGTGCCTTTGTACCAAATGTCACCATATTTAAATTCACCGTAGTAAAAAGGATTTTGCAGGGAAGTGTACACCTTGCTCAGCGCCAATTTGCAACCGTTTTTAGTAGTGAATTTAACATCGTCAAGCCATTTTTTAACCATTCTGCCGGAAAATCCTTTATATGCTACTTTATAAAACACCTCCTTAATAACAGGTGCTCTTTCTGGATCGAATTCTACTACTGATATCCTGTTTTCTTTCAGAACATTTTTGTACCCAATTGGCGCAACTCCTGGTCGGATACCAATCTCGCACTTGTTCCTTAGTCCTCGTTTCACGTTCACTCCTCGGTTGTCATTTTCTAGCTTTGCTTGCGAACAGAGAATCATTAGCAAGAATTTCTCGTTTGGGTTATTGGTAAATAATTGAGAATAGGTCTTGATATGAGTAAGCTTTCCTTGATCCATTAAGTCGACGACTCTCCCCAAATCTCCTGCGTTTCGTGATAGCCGATCAGGTGCCCACGTGAGGATGCTGTTATATCTTCCTTCGATTATACCGAGTAGAAGGTTATTAAACTCCGGTCTTTGTCCGGATTCTTTAGCCGAATGACTTTCAGTAATTATTTCAATAATTTCCAGCTTCTCTCGTCTCGCTAGAAGATGCATTTCTTTTAGTTGTCCATCAATACTCATTGCTTGTCTTTCGTCTGATTCAGAGGATTTGCGGGCGTAGAGGCAATATTTAATCTTTGCGCTTTGACTATCCATATTTAGGGGTACACGATACCGCAAGGGCTGTGGAAGTCCAGACAGGGGAATTACTATAGTCGATTATTCGAATAAATCTTTAAGAGGTCTTTTAAGAGCTTCGGCAATTCTTTTGATGGTTTGTACAGGAGGATTTGCTTCACCCCGCTCAATCCTGCTTAGGCTTGTGTAGCGAAGGTTTATTTGTCAGCCAATTCTTCTTACTTAAGTTTTAAGCTACTGATGCAAGCCTTATGGTGAGTGCAGCCAAAGCTTTTGCGCCTTTCCCCAAATCATCTGGAGTAGAGTATTCCTCTGGAATGTGGCTTACTCCACCATTTCTGCTTGGGATAAAAATCATTTCAGTTGGAATTCCTCTTCTGGCAGTTACCTGTGAATCCTGTCCCGCTGGGCTGGTAGTTCTTTTGTAAGAACCGATTTTATGATCAATAATAACCTGCTCTAACAAACCCATTAACTTAGGATCCATTTGAGCAGGACCCGCACTGGCTGGCAACTTCTTTAGAGAATATGGTGTGTTATCCTTATTCATCCTTGCTAGCTTCTCTTGGACTTCTTCCCAAACTATCGCAATACTTTTCTCATCTGTTCCCCTAATATCAACACCCAATACAATCTGCCCGCCCTTAATATTATAAGTGCCTACTGTGCCCACGATATTATCCTTACCAAAGCTTTGAGCAACAGTATTTACGGCTTTTATTACTTGTCCTGATAGTTCTTGTGAGGGCAGTATTTCCTTAGGCCTGTAAAAACTCTCTTCTCCCTCATATGTGTCTGTTATGGTAATTTCAATGGGATCTTCTGTGAAAGCCGAGTCTCTTTGTTCATAATATGTGTTCCTTTTTTCAATGTGTTTTTTAAGCTTGTCTATAGTGGTTCCAATTTCCTCTTTACTGCCCCCGATTTTGATCGTACAAGACGTTTTCCCTGGAATTTTATTAAGAGCTTGTCCCTCAACTCGAACATCGCCTACAGAAAGTTTTATGTCGGGATGTTGATCTTGCAGTACTCCTGCTGTGATTAAAACATCTGCCAAGGGCAGGAGGCCATCCGCCCTGCTGTCCTTACCCATTGGTGTTGCTCCTGAGTGATCGGCTTGACCCGCCACTGAAATATGTATGTATTGGGCATTTTCGTAATCACTTTTATCAGGAGTAAGGGGTTCGCCGATAATAACCTCTCTTCTGTCAGGTGCAGATATTGCCTCTACGATACCAAGATCTATGTTTTGTTCTGCCAGTCTGTCATTTTGTTCAATGTGAAGTTCAATAACTGCTGCAATATCTTTGGGATGAAGAGTAGGTTTAGTGACACTCTGGGGATCTATGCCCCATTTCTCAAGAGATTCGGCCAATGTTAAATCTCCTGGTCGCTTAGATTGCAATTCATCTTCAGTTAAACCATCAAAAGCCATCTTGCTGCCCAGTAAAGCTATCTGGTAGCGAGAGGACTCTTCTCCAGTTAACGCAAGAACCTGGATTGGTCGGGAAAATCTTAGGCCTTGTTCGTTAATTACCTTCACGACCTCAATTGCAGATATAACACCTACAGCGCCGTCATAAGCTCCACCATTTGGGACCGAATCGAAATGTGACATTAGCATGACAGAAGGTTTTGGAGATTCTTGTGTAGGATTACTTTCACCAGCATATGTTCCTACCAAACCAAAAGGGTACTCAGTTACGCTCATGCCGGCCTCGGCCATTTGTTTATTAAGGAAAGCTCTTGCTTGTCTGTCTTCTTCGGAGAAGGCTAATCTGCTTACCGGCACTCTTTCACTTACTTTTTCGATAGAACCACCAATTTTGGCAAGATCCATTAGTCTTTGTTCTACAGTTGCTCCGTTTATATCCTTAAGGATACGGGCCTCGGCCGCTCTGGTTGATTCAGATGTTATTTCTTTTGCTTCACCGTTTTCACTCATATGCAGGTATATCTATATTATAATATAGATAATGGTAGAACCAGGTTTTGGAGAAATAGAATACGACAGGAATATTAACACTCCTTCAAAAAGCGCAGCATATTTCAAAGCATTTCACGAGCCTCTTATAGCCGAAGCAAAGTCGGAAACCTCTAACGGTAGGGTGACTGTATTAAATGTAGCGTGTGGACCTGGACATGAGTTTGAGTTTATGGAAAATGACCCAACTCTAAGATTAGTAGGTTTTGACATATCTCCCGAACTAATTAAACAAGCTCAAGATAGGTTTAGAGAAGCTCCCGCTGAAGCAGACTTTGTAATAGGCAATACAAAGCAACCACCTATTGCTGATAAAAGTGTAGATGTGGGAATAGCTGTTAACGCAGTTATTTATAATCCAGACGCTGTTTTGGACACACTCCGCAACGCTTTAAAAGATGGGGGCAGGTGTGCTGTGAATTTTCGGGTTTATGGTAACAAATTTAATGAACCTCTTTATAAAACCCAAGTCGAAAGAGGTGCAGAATTAGAAGACGATGAGTTAGATGTGAATGGTGAAAAATTTAAATTAAAGGTTGTAAATTACGAACATCATAAAACCTTGCCACAACTGGGCAGACAAGTTTTTTTCACCTCCGAACAAGATATTGAGAGATTTATAGCTGCAAAGGGATTTACCATTGATAAGCAAAGTAAGTTTCATTTTGCCTCCCCAGATAATGATGATAATGAGGTGGAAGTGTACACTCTACGAAAACCAGCTAACGTAGTTTCACCAGTACAAAACAGAAAGGGAAATTTATAATTTTATGTTATCCTTACCAGGTTTAATTGATCCCCATGTACATTTCCGCACTCCCGGACAAACATACAAAGAAGATTTTTCAACTGGTACTTCGGCAGCTTTAGCAGGTGGATTTACGACAGTTCTTGATATGCCAAACAACGCAACTCCGATTACAACTATTGAAAGATTAAAGGGAAAACAACAGATTGCAAAACAACAAATTGTGTGTGATGTTGGGTTTCATTTTGGTTCTCTTGGTGAAAATCTAAACGAATTTTCAAAAGCACAAAATGGTGTGTTAGGTATGAAGATTTACTTAAACCAAACGACAGGAAACTTTATCGTTGATGATAAAGTATTTGCAAAAATATGTAAGTCTTGGCCAAAAAACCTTCCTATATTACTTCACGCAGAAGAAGATGTTATTGAACAAATTATAGAAATTGGACAACAATCAGGGCAACGAACACATATTTGTCATGTTAGTTCTAAAAAAGAATTAGAAACGATTATAAATGCAAAGCAGAAAGGATATAAAGTAACTTGCGGCGTTACACCGCATCATCTTTTTCTAAACACAGATGAGGGTGCGAAACTTGGCTCTTTTGGCATGATGAAGCCTTCACTAAAATCTCAGTCAGACGTAGATTTCCTGTGGAGTCACTTAGCAGATATTGATTTGATTGAATCGGATCATGCCCCGCACACGCTAGAGGAGAAGAAAAGCGATAAACCACCATTTGGCATTCCTGGTCTTGAAACAACACTTGGGTTATTGCTGACTGCTGTTTCCCAAAATAAGTTAACACTGGGTGATATTACTCGTCTTTGCCACGATGCGCCTGCAAAAATTTTTAATATTCTAACAACTTCAGAAACAAAGATAGAAATTGACGAAACTGAAGAGTGGATTGTAGAAAATGAAAAACTATTTACCAAATGCAAGTGGTCACCATGGAATGGAAAGAAATTAACTGGAAAAGTAAAACGGGTTATCATTCGAGGAACAAAAGTTTTTGAAGATGGCAAAGTTTTAGTAAAACCAGGATTTGGAGAGATATTAAAAAGCGTTATATAATCCAATTTATGCTAAGAACACCTTTTTTTGATCCAGAAAAAACGTATGAACAGAACTTTGACGAAGGACCATTTGGGGATTTTACCAAAGGAACAGCTTTTAGTGATCAAGGTGATCCACAATTCTCCTTTCTAGGAAATCCGGTATATCTTCCGTTTGGGATTCCCGCAGGTCCACTTCTTAATGGTAAGTATATAGAGGCAGCTTTAGATAAAGGTTTTGATATTGCGACATACAAAACAGTTCGCACAAAACAATACCCTACAAACAAATGGCCAAACGTTTTGGCCATTAAAGTGGATGGTGATCTTACTCTTGAGCTTGCGGAAAAAGGAGTTGTTGGGACACATAATTATATTGAACCTTTGGCAATAACTAACTCTTTCGGTGTCCCTTCCTATGACCCAAGCGTTTGGCAACCAGATCTATCAGCTGCAGCAAAATATGCAAAAAGGGGCCAAGTTGTTGTTGGTAGTTTTCAAGGAACAACAAATGAAAACGGAAATATAAAAGATTATATTAAGGATTTTGTGGAAGCGGCGAGGATGGTAAAGGAGACAGGAGTGAAAGTATTGGAAGTAAATCTTTCTTGTCCAAATGAGGGATCGGCACACTTACTTTGTTTTGATTTGAAGAGAACTCAACAAATCGTAGAAGCAATAAAAAATGAAATTGGCAATACGCTCCTAATTATTAAAATTGCATATTTTGCAGAACAAGAACAATTAGAAAAACTTGTTACATTAGTAGGAAAAACTGTAGATGCAATTGCAGCAATAAATACGATACCTGCAAAGGTATATGATAAAAATGGTAATCAAGCTCTTCCTGGAGGACCAAATAGACTAAGGGCAGGCGTTTGTGGCTATCCCATTAAATGGGCAGGTCTCAGTAGCGTAAAAAGATTAAAGTTATTTCGAGAAAAGTTAGGGATGAACTTTTTTATCATAGGTGTTGGTGGAGTAACAGTTCCACAAGATTATGTTGAATATAAAAATGCTGGTGCAGATGCTGTAATGAGTGCTACTGGTGCTATGTGGAATCCCTTTTTAGCTCAGGAAATAAAAAAGGCAGTTTTGTCTAAAAACACTGTTTGAAGCTAAGCAGCCCAAAAATAAACGGATAATTTACCAGGGTGGGCAACTTATATTCGTGAGCAATTTCATAGTACCAACGCTGATACTTTTTCCGTAATCCTTCCAGTTGATTTTCAAATACTAAATCGTCTCTAACGTTCCTTAGACTATTGCCCGCAGCTCTTTCAATGGCCGGAGATAACAATGCTCTTTCATAATCTTCGTGGATTATGTTTTCTTTTTCTTCCCTCTCGGTTTTGAGAGTAATAATTTCGCCTTCAACTGCTAGATATGCCTTTATTTTCTCTTGAGAACTCAGTTTTGTGTTTAATTTCCTGCCTTTGCCCAATAATATAAATTGCCAAAGTTGTTGATAGTCCATAATTAATGCTTTGGAGAGTCTAGAGACCTCAGGTATCGCTCTTTTGTTTGGAAACTGTTGGTGCAGTTGAGATTTTGTCAGATTACCGTCGATTTCGTACTTGATTTTCAAGTAGTTTCGAATGGAATAACCAATATAGGACCTTTCAAAAAGATTGAGTCTAGTTTTATAGAAAGTGTTGTATTTCTTTTCCCCTGCTGTCCCCATAAAAAAAAGGCAGGAGTATTAATGTATCAAACTATATCAGAGAGTGATTTAAGTTTATGGGACAATTATATAGGAAACGAGACACGCCTTTTTATAGTGTCTCATTTGTCTCATTTAGCCTCGAGTGTGAGACACTATGTCCTGGAGATTTGATACAATGCGCAGGTAGGGAGCAGTGGGTACTATAGAGCGCTAGGGGTCCAGACCCATATGCTCCGCCATCCTTCGCCAAGGCTACGGACTGGCTGGCCTGGGTGAAGGATGATGTAGTCTGAGGGTGAATAGGTATTCCGAAGCTTTATGCGAAGGATACCCACCCTCTCCGCCAAGCTTTTGACATTAGTCGTTAGTCTTTAATCGTTCGATCTTCGATCGAACATTCTTCCAAAGCTCCTTAGTATCTTTAAACGTCAGTTTTTCTTCAACTTCCTCAACCGGCAGCCATTCCATACCACTTACCTCAAAAGCCGTTGTTGCCTTGCCTTCGCTGGCATATTTCATCAAAAAAAAGATAACCGTTTTAAAAACCTTTTCTTCACCCTTCGAAGCCTTGGCGAAGGAGGGCTCCGAGTAAAAATATTTAGTTTCTCCAACCTTTTCAATAATTTCCGCCTTTACTCCGGTTTCTTCTTCAACTTCACGAAGAGCGGCGGCCTGACTACTCTCTCCACTTTCAATATGCCCTTTTGGAAAATCCCAACCCTTATGCCCCGAATGCTGGGTAACTAATATACAAGGTCCGTCCTTGTTAGTCTTTATAACGATTCCTCCTGCACTATAAATTCTTTTCATAAAGACATTTATATCAGAGGAGCGCCATTGGCACGAATTTCGAAGAAATTGTGATAAGGCGACCTGCTGATTAAAATTCGTTTCATTACCGAATTGTAACAATCATCAACAAACAAATTCCAAGTTGATATAATATTAATCCCTGCGCCCATAGCTCAATTGGATAGAGCACAACCTTGCGGAGGTTGCGGTTGGGGGTTCGAGTCCCTTTGGGCGCACCCTTAGATAAACTCAGGATTAACTGGAGGCGTCGCATAGTGGACTAGTGCGCTCGTTTCGAAAACGAGTTGGGTCGTAAGGCTCTCGCAGGTTCGAATCCTGCCGCCTCCGCAAAAAATTTAGTCGAAGTTATAGGCCCGCAGTACTAATGAAGTGAAGTACGAGGACCGCAAACTTTGACCTCTAGTCAAAGTTTTAGGCACGCAAACTTGATCCCTAATCGAAGTTTATTCTCTTTTGAACCGCCGTTGCCCATTTATCCAAAATGTTTCTAACCGGCGCATGGTGATAATGTAAATGTTTTTCCAGAATATCTAAAAGGGTTCGCTCACTAACGGAAGAAAGTAGAATTATCAACCTTCCCGGAAAATGAAGGTCCGTTTCAACCAGTAAAAGCCTTTCATCTCCTCTTTTTTCAAACCAAAAAGAATCCAGTTCTTCCCACAAAAAAGCTCTCCCGCCGGAAACAATTCCCATATTATTAATACTATGTTCAATTGTGTTGGGGTCTGCCGTTGCCAAAACGAAAGCAACAAAAACGACAGCCATTATCACTCCGACCATAAAATATTCCCCAAAGGCAATTGCCGCCAGAATAAAAACGAAGGCGTAAAGCCCGATTTTTATAAAGTATTTTTTACTTCTGGGTTTAAAAATCCTGTCCGGGGATTTCCAGGAAATAATGCTGCGCGCATCAAGTGCCGCCTCATGCTTGGCATCCAGCTCTTCCTTGGAAAGAACTTTCCCCTGGTGATGGTCAACCTTTTCCGGCCGCTTTCTAAATGTAGGCATAGGCAGATTTAATTAAAGTTTAACACTTTAGATTAATTATCCAAAAGTGGCGGCCCGGATTCGGGCGGAGGGGGTGGGATTCGAACCCACGGTCCTCTTGCGAGAACATTCGTTTTCAAGACGAACGCACTAGTCCACTATGCGACCCCTCCGTGGCGGAGGAGGTGGGATTCGAACCCACGTGAGCCTTACGACTCAAGAGATTAGCAATCTCCCGCAATGGGCCAACTATGCGACTCCTCCGAGTTCGCTTATTTTATCAGAATTAAGAGCCCTACCCAAGCGCAACGCAAAGTGCCCAGACTTCTCCGGCTCCTGCTTTCTTAAGAACCTTACATGCCTCACTCATGGTGGCCCCAGTCGTATAAACATCGTCAACCAAAAGAACATTTTTGCCTTTAATATCCCCTGCTGACGTTAAAGAAAATGCACCGCTAATATTCCTTTTTCGCTCGTCTTTACTAAGCCCAACTTGTGTTTTCGTCTCTCGCACCCTAACAAGTTCCCGCCCCAGTTTAACCTTGAATCTTTTAGCTAAATCACAGGCAAGAATTTCCGCCTGGTTAAAACCTCTCCACTTTTTGCGCCGCAAATGCAGCGGAATCGGCAAAATTAAATCGAAATTTGGCACATCGCTTTTCCAAAAATCGGTAACCACAAATGCAACCAAAATTTCGCTAATTGTATAAATCCACTTGTATTTTATTTTGCGGATTGCAACATCAACCGGCCATTTATACCTCAGAGGAACAACCAGTCCGTCAAGCCGAAATTTCCCCCGGCAGCCAAAATGGGTCTTTCCCCCGATAACCTGTCTCTGGCAAATTGGACAAACCGGTTTTTCTACATAAACAATCTGCCCGAAGCACTTTTTACATAAATAGCTTCCAAAGTTGCCGCATCCCACACATTTTTTCGGAAAAAGAAAATCAAGTATCATATGCACAACAATATATCAGCAGTTCGCTTCAAACACCTTTCATCGAGTGAGACTCGATTACAGTCATGCTTGAAGCGCTCCTCTGATATATTATGCAAGAGTATGCATAATATGAGGATTTTAAATAAGCGTGCCAGAAATAAATACCACATCCTGGAATCAGTCGAGGCAGGAATGGTCCTGACCGGAGCTGAGATAAAATCAATCCGGGCCGGCCGAGCTAATATCTCTGAGGCTTTTGCCAAAATTAAAGACGGAGAAATTTTTTTAATGAATGCCCATATCTTTCCCTGGATGGGTTCTCAAAAATTCACAAGCGAAAGACGAGACCGCAAGCTTCTTCTCCATAAAAACCAAATCCTGAACTGGCTTGGAAAAGTCGCGGGCGGAAACCTCACGGTTGTACCGCTTTCAATTTACATTAAAGGAAATTTAGCCAAAGTCCAACTAGGGCTTGCCAAATCAAAAGCAAAATTCGACAAACGGGCCGCGCTTAAGAAAAAAACGGTAGAAAGAGATATCGCAAGAACCATAAGAAGCGAAAAAAATATTGAGTGAGTTGTAATCAGCCTCAAATTCTGCTAAAATACGCTTCTGTCTTTATCAAAATCACTCAATGATTTTGAAGAGGAGGGACAAACTTGCGATATGCCGAGCCTGACTCGACGATAAGCAAAGTTTAGTTCCGACGACGATGAGGGGATGTATTGTTTCGACAGGATAGCTCTTTGACAAACTGCAAGCCGAAAGATGATTCTAAAGCGCGTCAGGCTTTGAATTAACCTTACGTGCAAAGGAAAAAACCGCACAACTCTTCGCTGCTTTAACCGGCAGTCGGGGAATTGCTCCAGCATTTGCCTAAAAAACAAGTCTGGGCATGTCCTGATAATCTTTACCCGGTGGGATTATTTGGGCAACAACTTAACCGGGAGTAGGTCTTAGGAGTTGATCAAACCCAGGGCCGAAACTTTGATCTTTGCTTTTATTTTGCCTGTCAATTGGCTAGAAATTTAAGCGAGAATTTATAGATTGACTAAGCTTGTAGAAGTTTTTAAATTGTTCTCTTGGACCCGAGTTCAACCTCGGCATCTCCACACATTTACAAGGGTGCCACAATCACTTTATTGCCTGTTGCAATATAAATATTAGTTTCGCTATCGTCAACCGCTATTCCCTTTGCTTGTCCAAACTCGCTTGCCTGATAAGCTTTCCTGTAGACTCCGTCTTTGGATATCACCAAAAGTGCGGAATTGGCCTTGTCAATTACGTATAGGTTATCCATTTCCGCACTGGTATAAATTTCACCAAAAGCAGAAGTATTACCAATTAAGCCCGATATTTCAAAATTCTGCGTTTCCCCCCTTAAAAATTTGTAAATCTTTTGGCCGGAACTAACCCATACATTTCCGTCAATTACCATTCTCGCCCCCGCATCAAAATCCACTTTACCTCCAAGGTAGTCCCCTCCTGCAGTATATCCGGACGCAACCGGAACAAATTTTTTAATTTGGTTCTCACTAAGTACATAAACATTTGAAATGAAAACTCCAATGTCACGCAAAGAAGCAACATTTCCAATTTTTTCCTTCTTTCCGTCTGCAAGCTTAATTTTTTCGACCGTATTTCCGTTTGATACAACCGCATCTCCCAAAGAAACTAATCCGTCGCTTGCACCATCGAGCTCAGCTTCTTCTGTCTCCTTTCCTCCGGAAAGTAAAATCGAATAGATTTTTTTGTCATAAACTGCATATAGATTTTTATCCGAAATAGAAAGCCCGACTACCGTACCTTGTTTGTCCAAAACGGTTTTGAAACTTACATTCGAAAGACTCTCCGTTTCTTTTAATTTATCGGTAATGCTGGAGGCCAGTTTATTTGCTTTTTCATTTTTGGCATCAAGCGCAATCGCCGCTTTCACCTCTTTATCTGCTTCGACCAAAAGCTCCCTTGCCCTCGACTTGTTTAGTCCCAAAATAGCTACAGCCTCAGAAAATTTTGTGTCTGCAGTCGCGATATGACTTGCCGCCTCACTCCTTTTTTCAATATTCTGCCTTCCTCTATAAGCAAAAACTCCGGAAGCTAAAAGAACGAGTAAAATCGCAATAGCAAACAAGCCCAGATTTTTTCTGAGTCTCAAAACAGCCCCAACCTCACCTCTTCGGATTCCTACTAATTCTTTTGAGAATTTTCTGAAAAAGACCTTTGTATATGAAATCAAATTGTCACGGGTGTCTTTTAAAAACTCCGTTTTAGATCCCCTCTTTTGCTCTTTATCCACTCCTTCAGGAGAATTCAAATTATCGCCAACAACCACAAACTCGGTTTTTTCCTCAACCTCTGTATTTTCTGCCGCTTCCTCACTCACCTCTTCTGTCTCAACCTTAGAAGCGCTTTCCTCGTCAGAAATCTGAGTTGTATTTACAATAGTGGAAGAACCTTCCGTCTTAACCTGAATAAATGCGGCGGCAATTTCAGCCTTTTTAGGGTCATTGGAAATTGCCGTAGCAACCTCATCTATAATTCCCTCAAGGTCCACTTCTTTATCTTCGTCAGAGAGTTCGTCAACATCAAAAGTAGAAAGAAATGCCGCAGTCGCAAGAAGATAAATTTGCCCGTTGGAAGTAGGCCCGGATCCGTCCAGGTAGGTAATCTCCAGTTTCTTCGGAGGGTCAAAAACAAAAAACTTTACCTCGTTGCCCGCCTTTGAAAAATAGCAGGCATCATCACAAAAAAGTAAATTTACAAAACTAAGCTTAATTTCTTTCCCGTTTATGTAATTCGAAATGGACGAGGCTGCATCCCTTAAAAGGGTTAAGGGTCCCTCATCCCGTGCTTCTTCAAACTTTTTGGAAACTATCTCGAAAAGGTCGCCAAGTATAACCTGGGTATCGTCTTCACCCTCGCTCTTTAAAGAAAAACAGCTGATCAGGGCCCCTAAGGAATCGTTAAACTGGACATTTTTGCGGAAAATTCCGCATGCCTCAGCAGATGAAGCAGGACCGACCACTTTTTCTACTTTTAAACTTATTTCCTGCATTAAAAGATTCTTATATTTTTAAATCCATGTCGCCCATTAAAAAATCCCTATTGTTATAAACAAAATAGCAAGCGCAAGACCTATGTTCAAAAGACCGATAAATTTAAAAAAAGGATTCACCGAAGTCGGTAACTTATGACCCATTTGTTTAATTTGCGTGTAAAGCACAATGGCAAAAACAGCGTAAAAGACAAGAAATAATAATAAAAATATTTTAATTCCTAGTCTTGCGGTAAATAAATCAACAATACCAATCGTATCTTCTACCGACATTATGCAATCTCCCCCGGCACCTCGCCTTGTTCTTTTCGGACTTCGGCTAAAATCCTCTTTGCAACATCATCGGGCTTTTCAACATGATGAAACTCAAATTCCGACACTTCTCCTGCTGTCTGGATAAACACGTTCCCAAAATGGAAAATCGTTCCGAAAAAACCGACTATTTTCGGACTGACATCCTGTATTTGGGTCAATGGGGCATAAGATGTTTCTTTGTGCAAAATTCCCTTAAAATCAAAATCTACAACCCGCTCGTTGGTTAATAAGTACACGTTAAAATACCAGAAAATAAATTTATAGAAACTAAACCCAAAAACAAACAAATACCAGGAAACGATTAATAAAACGCTCTGGTTGGAATTCAAAGATTCACCTAAGTTTAAGCCCAAAATTCCAAGGATAAACGGTATAAAAAACGAGAGGGAAAATAAAATAGCAATCATTGCCAGTGTGGGGACTAAGGTTATCAAATGTGCCCTGAGAAGAAGTATTATTACTTCTCCTTTTTCCTGAACGTCAAAGTATACATTTTTTGGATTCTGCGCAAAAACAGCCAAAGGGTTATGCGTATGTTCTAATTTTTGAGGATCCACAATTTCATTCTACTGCCAAAAGCATAATGACTAAAGACTAACGCCGCTATTTAATTGTTTTCTTGCCTTAGTCATTAGCCGTTAGTCCTTAGTCTGATATTCACCTACTTTTTCTCAATATTAAACAATCCCGACTTCAAGGCTATCCTCGCGGGGGCGCGCAAATTAAATGTTTTATAAAAATCATTGCCATTAATCGTCACACTTCCCTTATTTGTTTGAAAAGTGACACTTGCTGTTACTCCGCTGTCAGAATAAGAAACATTTACCCCTGAAACGCTCGTGAAACCGCCAATCGTTCTTAACTCACCCATACTATATGGACTACCTCCCCAGCACGATCCTAGCGGTGTAACTCTTGAGCTATCACCTCCTCCTTCAAAAAGGACTTTCCAGCCATTCAAAATATCCGCCATCTCTTCGCTAGTCAACCACGGGTAACTCCTGCCACAATTATCTCCTGATCTACTTTTGTACCAACCTTTATAAAACCAAGGGCTTCCCGCCGCCTTTTCGTAAGCCTGACTCGTCCAGCCGCTTCTCCCGCTCGGAGTATCCCAAAAACCCGGCGTCGAATACCCGTTTGAGCTATACGATTCTTGGTATCCGCCCGATGTCGAGGCATACAAAGTTGATAATGCTCCTCCGTTTGCATACACTACTTTGCCCCGCGTAGCATTCACAGCCTGCTCCCAATTACCACCTTTAGGTTCACTCTTAAATACCTGACATGACTCGGTTGCGCAAATTGACCCGCCACGGGCTAGCGCATAGCTTCTCGCCGCGACTGCCTGTGCCTTAAGTGCCTCCATCCCTCCTTCATCTCCCCAGCTCCCCGGCATCTCGTATATCCGCTTTGCATACTCCTCAAGAGAATACGCCCCATACCCCTCCACCATTATTTGAGCGTCCGGATTATGATCCTTTATTTCTATTCCGCCTCCATAATATGCCTTCAAAATTTGTTCATAATTTTGGCCTTGTTTCGCCCTCCCTAATGCACCGTACTGACTCATCCCTTTAAAGTGTGGAGCGCCAAAGGAAAACGCTGCAAACGCGGGCGAAAATCCCGGATTGTAATCCGGCCTGCTCGCCACATCATCAGCGAGCGGGACATCCCCCACTGTCGTCTGAAACGTCCCCGATTTCTCCGACAAAATTTCCTGCTGTCTGGCAGAAAGGGCAGAAATCTTACCCTCTACCTCACTTTGAAACGATTTGGCAGAGGCTATTTCTCCCTTTAAATATTGCGATTGTCTTCTGGTTTGTTCTTGTGCGCTAGCCAGGCGCTTTTTATCGTCGGCCAACTTGGCAACCTTTTCCGAAATACCGCGGATAGTGTTTTTATCTTCTTTACTGGATGCCTGCTGGAACGCAATCAGCTTTAGGGTTTCTGCCGCGTCATCCGAGGAAAAGAAAGTTAAAAGCGGGATATCTATAAAACTTCTTATATAAAAATTCCGGACAGTACTGGCTAAAATTTCCCTTTGCGAAACCAGCTTATCTTCGCTTACCGCAATTTCCGCCTGGACCGCGGAAAGCCGCGAGTTTATTGAAGCAAGTTGCCCTTCCAAATTTTTCACTTGCCCCTCAAGAGGTGTAGTTGCCTTTTTGGAATCGTCAAGCTGCCTGGCCAAATCGTTTATCTGCTTCTGAATCTCTTCGATTTCATCGGCACTTGTTGTGCCGGTAAACACAAACAGGCAAAATACGGATAAAAAAATTGCGATGAAAAACTTACTCATAACTGAAGATCGGGCATTCCCATTATTATATCAACGAGCGATAGTGAGTTGATACAACAGACGAGCAAAGCAAGTGCTGCTATATCAACGAGCGATAGTGAGTTGATACAACAGGCTAGAACAGCGAGAGCTGATATATCAGTGACATCAGGAAGCTTTGCTAGTCTACTTTTGAGAGTGTTACACTAAAAGTACTTCCAAATGGGCATAGTAATTAAGTCTTTATTCGTATTATTTTTCTTGATCATAGAACTTAACCTTCTTACATTTAAGTCCTTTGCAGCAGCCCCAAGTATTGCACCATTCCCTTCAAGCGCGATTACAAATGGCACTCCAAACGACAATGCCCAAAAAGTCAAGGTTACTTGGACAGGATTGCCAAACTCGGGATCCTTCGAGGTTTGTTACAACAATGAAGGTGACGACTGTCAAGACGTATCAGTATCGAATGGCAAAGTTTCACTGGATGTATGCGCTATGGATGCAGGAGTAGCCTGGAAATGCGAAGGTGAACAGTGGTTTCACGCTCAGAATGACTATAAAGTTTTTCTGCATGAAAAAAATAACAATCTGACTTTTCCCGCTACCTTCCCTATTGCCAATTACTACCCGCGTGCTTCTGTTTTCCAGGAACAAGGCAGGGCCGGCGCTTTAACGGTTCAGGTTCAGGGTTGCCGACACCCTTGCAGTAAAGACTTTAGAAATGATTACGATATTGTCTTAGGAACCAGAAACGATGAAAACGATGAGGGTTGCCATGACGAACAGGTTAAAGACACGCTTCATGCAGAAAATGATGGTTTTGATAGAAAAACAATAGACGCTTTACCGGCAGGGCTTTATTGCTTATATATCGAAGACAATGAAGCTGGTGGTCAATTTGAGTTTTTCAGGTTTAATTTCGAAATAAGCGAAGATGGTCACATTGCCGCCATGGAAAAAATTAAAGACCCTTCCGGAGCAGACGGGGAACCCGAAACTACTGGCGGAGGAGGAGGTTCGGGGGTAGCAGGCGAAAACCCTTGTGGTACAGCTGGCGGGGACTGCGACACCGCTCTTGGCAACATTCCTTCCGACGGAACAACGTTTATTGCAAAAATACTTGAAATCGGGCTCGGTATTGCTGGTGCAATTGCCTTAATCTTTATGGTTATCGGGTCAATCAGGGTACTGACTTCTTCCGGCGACCAGCAAAGGTTAAATGGAGGAAGGGAGCAAATAATTGCTGCAATTGCCGGTCTTTTATTTATCGTCTTTTCTGTTTTAATTTTACAGTTTATCGATTCAAATTTAATTAATGTAGGATTTCAATAAATGCTTAGAAAAATAATAATAACTTATATCCTTATAATCCCTTTTATTTTGGCTCCTTCAGTCTTAGCAATACTTATGGATGATGGAGGTGGAGGCGGTGGAGGAAATACTATCGAGCCTGTGCTTCCTAATAATCCTGCATCAAATTTTTCTAGCGGTTCAAACTTGGTCGGAGATATCATTACAAAAATTCTTCCGATAGCAATCGGTCTTGGGGGTTTTCTGACTGTAATTTTTATAATTATTTCCGGAATCCAGTTTATTTCATCATCCGGAAACCCCGAAGCGGCAACGGCTGCCAAAAACCGCTTGACCTACGCTATTGTCGGTTTTGTTATTCTTGCTTTATCATTTTTAATAGTTAGGCTTGTAAACACCCTTTTCCTGGGTTCAACCGATTTTTAAATGTTCAATATCTACGCCGCCGACAATTTCAATATAGCAGCCAAATTCACTCCGGCAGGCAAATTTGAAAACGTCGCCGAACTGGCAACTACCATTATCACTGTCCTCTTGTTTGTGGCAGCAGCAGTTGCCCTGTTTTTCATTATCACCGCAGGCCTGCAAATCGTAACCTCCGGCGGCGATGAAAAAAAGCTTTCCGCTGCCAAAGACCGCCTAACCTATGCCATAATCGGCATCGCAGTTGTCGCCCTTGCTTTTATTATTGTGGGTTTTGTACAAAAGTTCTTAGGCAGTACAATTGGAATAACAGGATAAAACAATGAATCTCATCACCCAACTCGGGACTATCACCCCACCAGATGGTGTTGTGCCCGGCGATCCCGAAACCGTAATTACATCCATTATCAGGAACGGCATTTATCTCCTCCTGATAGTTTCTTTTATCATTTTTTTAATCTGGACAATTATTGCAGGCCTGCGCTTTATTTTCGCAGGGGGCGATTCAAAGTCGGTTGGACAGGCATGGGGATCTATTTACTGGAGTTTAATTGGTATGATTGTCGTTGTGGGCGCCTTTGCTATAATCAAATTAGTCGAGACATTTTTCGGGATCACTATCCTTTCGGGTGGTGGACTCCCGCTGATTCCCTGACTAAGATAAGGGAGGTGACAAAAAAAATATGAATCTAATTAAAAAAATCGGTTCTTATTCCGCTGCGACATTTGCATCATTGGTATTTCCCGCAATTGCCCTTGCGCAAGGTGCAAGCTCAGGACCAGATTCCGGTTCTATTGTTCCGGACAATCTGCCGACATTCGGCATTATCGAAATAGTCCAGGCAGCTATTAAGTTTATTCTCGTTATTGCCTTCATTGCCGCCTTTATCATGCTGCTTATAGGTGGTATCCGCTGGATACTGGCAGGAGGCGACGAAAAAGCGGTTTCCGGTGCCAGAAACACAATTACCGCAGCCTTAATTGGCTTGGTAGTGGTTCTGTTGTCGTTTGCAATCATCAAGCTTGTCGAAAATTTCTTTGGAGTTGTCGTCATAAGCGGACCAATAACAATCCCAACCGTGGGAGACTCAGGAACAGGAAATTAAGGTAGAAATAATGGGTATTTTTATACTTGTTCTTGTCCTTCTGCTTGGCCTGCCCAAATCTGCATACGCCGCTCCACCAGAACTCTTAGGTATCTTTGATGTGGTCGGAAAGATTATTTCCTTCCTTGCACCGGCAGCAGCCATCGCTTTTTTAATAATGCTTATAATTGGCGCTTACCAGTTTATAACAGCAGGTGGCGACCCAAAAGGCGCAGCCCAAGCAAGGACAACTTTAACTTACGCAATTCTTGGAGTAATTCTTGTCGTCGCTTCCTGGCTCATTTTGCAACTGATACAGACAATAACAGGGGCAACAGTTACAGAGGTCGCATTTCCCACAGCAAACTAATTTTTTGTCATTTTTTGATCAGTCATCCTGAATTCATTTCAGGATCTTTAGATTCCGAAACAAGTTCGGAATGACAATAAAAGATAGGTTTTCAGCAAACTAAAAATTTAAAATTACCTTTCGATTTTAAATTTTAAATCGTAAGCCTTATACTGAAGCTAGCCCGCCCGCCACGGCAATTCGTCGTAGCGATGTCGGGCGCTGCCTGCATGAAACTGCCGATTTTATCGTTAGTCGCAAACCGTAAATGGCTAGTTGTTCTTTTTGTTATATCACTATCCACTTTTCACTTTTCACTTTTCGCAAACGGTGTCTTTGCAGCAGCCGGTGACGAGCCGGACCCTAAACCCTGCGAAAAAGCAATAAGCACTTACGACCAGCTTACCGACAACTATGTCGTTGATCCTGAAACAGGCGAACCACCGTTCGTAGAGCAAGCATCCGCAACCGGACCGGAAAATTCACCGGTAACTATTTCCAAAACAGTAACTTTCGAAGTCGATTTCTCCAAACTGCAGGCAATTTTCGGCGCCAGCAACTCCGATTATCAGGAGGGAAAGTTTCAGGACGAAAAACACCAAAAGGACAGCATTATTGACCTCAATTCTTCGGATTTCAACAAATACCACGGGCCGGGGCAAAAAAGCATACCAAAAACCATGGTCAACGAAATGAAAGTAAAATATGTCGAATATATATACAACAACCCGCACCTTCCCGAGGCTTCCAGTAAATATACCGATACCAGGGGCGAAAATCCCGCAAGGATTTACGACCTCATCCAACAAGGTTTTCCTAATCCGCCGGTTCCGCCAAAACCGGGGGAAGACAGAACACAGTGGCTGGAAAAATGGGGCAAGTATTGGGAAAAAATACCCACAACCTACAACGAGTTCTATCGCGGATACCTGGTTTTCCGGGGCCTATCCGGCAACGAAGCTTATAAAGCAGCTCAGGGAGAAGAAGCAAGCGGTTTTGCAGGTGAAATCTGCCCGGTCCCGGTTACAGGCAGGCCGCCAATCGAATTTATTATGCCCGAATTTAAAAGGACAGTTTCAATTTCCGACGAACTGAATAAAGTTATTGTCCCCTGCAGCGCCCAGTCCTTTCGGCACGGAACAGACAGTGACCCAAATAGCGCAAATAGCGACGACTGCAAAACCCTGGCAGCGGACGTAGCAAGCCGGAACATAGATAACCGAAAAAGTGGAAATTTCCTGTCAAATGCCCTAAAAGCCTGCAGGGGTTTTCTCACAAAAACCCCCAAGAAATTACTGGACGGCCTTAAAAATACAATCAGCAGCCTAAACAAAATAAGTCCCCTAAAAGATGCCTATGCCGCCGACCCGACGCCCTCGCCTTCTGCCTGCATAAAACTTCTTGCTAAAGGAAAGGAGGGTTTTGCCCCATACTGCGCCTTGCCGGAAAAAAACGCGGACGGCCTGCCCCAATTGCAACCGGGCGATACCTGCAGAAATATTGAAAACGATCCCCTGAAACTTGATACAGGTACCAACGTCATTTGCACCTTCTCCATTACATATTCAGCACCGTTAAAAATCGACTCCCAAATTGAAGACGGCGAACAGTCGAATTGGGACTCGTGCGGCCCGGCAACAGATGGCAGCGGCAATTACACCTGTACAACTACAGTCAGGATCTTTCCTGTTTTCCGTATTCCATTTTTAGCCGAAATCTGGAACAACACCCTCTATTCGGACGATTCGGAAAACGGTGTCACCTCACTTCAAAAAACAGGGAGGCCGGGAGTATATTCGAACTTTATCCCCAAAGCGGTTTATTCGGAAATGGTGGACGGAGGGCTAACTAGGGAAAAGTTCTTGGAACTTGAAAAAAATTGCAAAGGGAACAACCCTGAAGACCTTGACACACCTGCTTGTCAGGAACTTTTTGATTTCCTGACGGAGCTCGAACAAAAATACCCGGAAATTGCAGCAGCAAGTTCTTGCGACCCGCTCTTTCCGACAAGACTTCTGCAATGCTTCGCTCCTTACTGGCAAAGAATCCCGTCCCGAAACCTTCCGGGCCAGATCGCCAACAATGTCCAGGGAGCCAAAGATTCAAACGTGCTTGGTGCCACAAACAGCGATCAAAAAGAACGGTTTATAGGCGCAACCGACTGCGGAAAATTCCAGGCAAGGGATAAATCACTAAAGCCAAAAGCCCTCCAGGAATACCTGGGAATCGGCAAAGACTGCAACCTGCAATCTGCCGCACCTCCAGGCGGCACCGATCCCAGAGGTAGTGGAGGTGACTGCGGAAATAATTCTGCATTTGCAGGCATGCTTCCGAATCCAATACCTGATAGTGTCAATCCAACTTCGACATCTGCTCTTCCGAATTTAGCGGATGGTATTTTAATTAATGCTGCAAAAAGCGCAAGCTCTGCTACAGGGCTGCCCTGCGAGATACTAATAGGTCTTCAATTTGTCGAAACAGGTGGAAGTTGGGATAACACAGCATCATTTATAAGCGGAAGGCGAATTGGCACTCCCGAACCAGATGTGACCTCAGCCGCCGAATGTCAAAGTTATGGCGGGACAATGGGAACAGATGTTATTACAGGCAGAATAGGTTGCATTTTCCCGAGTCTCGAAAGTACTGCCTTATATGCCGCCAGGCTTTTCCAGGACAAAGTAATGTTCTTGACTGGGGGAGGTGCTCCAAGATCACCGAGTAACTTTGACGAAATGATCGGTGCTATGTCCCGCTATAATGGTGGTGGAAATTCTAACTGTGGAGAACCTGTTCCTTATGCCGGCCCGTGTCCACCGCCGGAAGGAATTGATGATCCGTACGCTGTTAATAATTTCGACTCAAGTCATGCAGCAATGTATTTGCTTTACTGTGCAGACTTTACAAGATGTGACCCACCGAGAGAGTTTTCAAGAGATGGGGCAGCAACAGCAGCAAAAGAATTTTATTTGAGCAGGAGACCATGAACCTGACATCAATCAGAAATTTAATAATAAAACAAAAATATTTTGCAATAGCTACTCTAATTGTCTTTCTTGTAATCTTTGCACTTGTACTTACTTCAAAATCAAAACCCAAAGACAAATACCTTCCCGTTACCCAGCAACCAACAGTAAATGACCAGTTCAACAAAAACGCGGCAGTCAGCAAAATAGCTAAGGCAGGGGTTGATTCTTTATTAAAAAAACTTCCATACACACAAACTATTAAAACCAAAACGGAGAAAGATATAACTTATCAAATTTACAAAAGAAATGCGGACGATTACACGATCTACATTCAAATTAAGGGGGTTAATTTCCGCTCGGATTATACCGATCCAAATCTTCCTGAGAATGTCCAGGATTTCAGAGACACTGCAAGTTCGGTCCTCGGCTGGATCAGCAAGCAAGGAGTTGAGACAGAAAAAATATTTATAATCTGGGGCGACAAAGCATATATTCAGGAGAATGCAAAAAAGTGGTTAAACATATCACCCCAATTTCCTAATGTTGTTAAAAGAGAGGATTCTTTCGTTTTTGAATCCGAACCCGCCAAATGATTACCTTGACTGATTTTCTTGCGTAGTGCTAATCTGAATTAATATTTCAAAAACCCATCGCGGGGAAGTGTAGTGAACCCTCCTTCGTCCTGCATTGCAGAACTACGGAAGGGCAAGTCTACCACTGTGCCGCAACGGATAAAGTCCGAATACCGCAATGGGGAAAGAATATCCCGAGCAGGATCAACGCCTAAAAAGCGCTAACCTTCCCTGGGATTTTGATGGAAGGTTTTTTTATGGAAAGAATTCAGTTACCCCTAAACAAGGTCTCTCCTTGTCACGGACTTGATCAGCAAATGGAAGCCAAAAGATCATATAGTGTTCTTTTGGATACGCAAGCCTACCGGAAAATCCATCTGCAAAGCGCAAATCTGGACCAGGATTCGCATCAGCAAGAATTCAATAACCTTAACCATTTAACAGAAACAAACTTAACAACGTCCCTGGCAGAAAGATTCAACGCGGAAATTTTCAGGGCAGATTACAAAATACAAAACGGTGAGTTGATCCACCCTTCGTACGATATCCCATTCACCGAAATCGTGGAAAAAGGGCAACATTTTAGACGCCAAAACGGTTCCGAAGATTGCGAAAGAGAACTTGCGGAACTTGCAGGCTTCCAAAAATTAGAAAAAATAATTACAGACCCCGACTTTTCCGAAGAAGCTTCAATAATAGTTATTTCCCCAAGAGGGAAAAAAGGTTCAATTTACCAACACAATTTTTACGACGTCTACAAAAAAATAGGGGCAAAAGTAGAAATGAGAAGATTCTCTTCCAAATGTTCATACGAGGCATTTGAAATAGCCGCAGCAGTCATTGATCCGTTTTCCTTGATAGATAAAGACCCGACAGACGCCAACTTTCTCGCATCCCCGCTTGTAACCTACAAAAACATGAAGGAAATTGAGGACCTTCTCCAGATAGACAGGGAAACCATGTGCGAGGAGGAACTGGAAAAACTCCTTGCAAAATGCGCAACACTCAGGTCCGACTATATCAATTATCTATCCCAAAGTCCTTATTTTAGCGATGAAAAAGCAGCCGGAAAATACCATTCATACATAAAATTTGCAGACATCGTTGCCGGAAAAGATATCCAATATTCATCCATTTCCCAACGACAAATAATAATCGAAGAAATTCAAAACCCGCTTACCATGGAATATGTTGCTTCATATCTTGGCACCCAACCAGTTAGGACAATTGCGAGCTATTGCGGAATAGACAAAGGATACGAGACAAACAGTTACGGATACCAGTCAGTTGCCCAGTTAGGCCTTAAATTGATAGCCCGTGAAGACCAATTTGGTACTTTGGAAATAAACTGCGGGGAATGCGGACGCAACTACAGCAGGAATCGGGGCAAGCTTGAGGAAAAATGCCGCTACTGCAGTGGCACAAAAGGCATAGTCTGTTAATTTAGGAGCTTTCACTTGATAAACCATCTGCTCTCCGTGCTACTATGGAATTAGTCGGGTCGCGCTCGAATGGTCTGCATGCAAATTACTGTCAAAAAAATACTGTCAGTCGTCAAAAGTCAATTGTTAAAAGTCATTCTTCCTCTGTTTTTTGCCTGCTTCTTCCTGCTTCTTGCAACAACTACTTCATTTGCCGCGCCGGGAGACACCAACTGTAATCAGGCAGAAGGCGGGGCAACTTCCGAAGAAATTATCGACAAGATTAACAAGTGTGCAATCGAAAAAGACGTTTTTGACGATAAAATATTCAATTTAAACCAGATAAGTGGTACCGCCGACAGCCTTTATACGCTTCTACTGGGCGAGTCAAGGCTTCATCCGGAAATAACAGAAGTAACAAGGGGTGGCGGCGCAGTCGCCTCTGCAAGCCGGGCAGTTGCCATGCTTTATGCAAATCCTCCCGCATCCGGTGTTTCCTATATGGCAAGACAGATCGATAAATTTAACCCTGTCCAGCCGGCATATGCCCAAGGTGTTGGCTATAGCACGCTGGCACCTGTCCAGCAAATCTGGGAAAACTTCCGTAACGCCTCATATATCGGCTTTGTGATTATCTTTGTAATTGTCGGGTTCATGATAATGATGAGGGCACATATTTCCCCGCAGGCTGTTGCAAGCGTCCAGGATTCTCTGCCCAGGATTGTCATTGCCCTGATTCTTGTCACCTTTAGCTATGCCATTGCCGGTTTCGTAATCGACCTTATGTTTGTTTTTATTAATTTTGCTTCAACCTTAATTCCCCTTGATCCTGCAGGTGCAAACAAAATTTTTGAAGGAAGCGTTGTCGACGTTATGAGCAAAATCTGGGATAACATGGTTAAAACCGGGGGAGGAGCTTTTGCCCGTCTTGTAGAAGATGCTGTTGGTGGTCTGCCGGATGGGATAAAGAGCATTTTTGGCTTCCTCGGCGGCACAATCGCCGGCCTTGTAATTGCCGTTGCGGCTCTTTTTGTCACCTTTAGGATATTTTTTATGCTCCTGACTGCCTATGTATCAATTATCGTCCTAACAATATTTGCCCCCTTCTTTTTCCTTGTCCAGGCACTCCCCGGACAAAACGGCGGCAGGGAATGGTTTAAGCAACTTGCCGGAAATGTTTCAATCTTTGCGACAATTTCCATAATGTTCCTTTTTGCGGCATACATGGGAGGAATAGGCTACCTGGGCGGGGAAGAAGGCGCGGCAGTCTTAACCGGCGAAAGCAGAAAGTTCCCGTTGTTTATCGGTGGTCTCGATATGGCTGCAATCGGCAAACTAATTGGCTTTGGATTTATATTTTACGCTCCCGAAGCGGCAAAAATGGTCAAGGACTGGATAGTAACCGGTAAAGCCCAGGCAGGCGGAGGTCCGGGCATGGCACTTGGCGGCGCAATGGGGGCAGCCGGAGCAGGAGCAAGAATGGGCGGCAACTTCGCCAAACAAAATAACCCTGTCTCAGACTACATTTCAACCAATAAAGCAAAAACACAGGCAAAAAGAGAAGCTATTGGTAGTAAGTGGGTTAGAGAAAATCGAGACGATCTAATACAGAAATAATATACTGTTACTTATCACTACCTGTTGTCTGTCCCGGTAGTCTCTTAATAATATCCCCAAAAAGACCCAGGAAAAATGCCCCAATCACTCCAAAAGGTGCAAATCTGTAATCCCATGAAGATTTTCTGGAGAGTTCAAAAAATTGTCTCGTTCTCCTGAAAAACGAATTTCCAAAAAAAAGCGCCTGTGTCCCTTTAGCTGCATTAGGTGCATCTTCCAGATTTTCCGGGTTTCCATGAGGAGAAATTTTGATAAATCCAAGGTTCTTTCTTTTAAACTCAACCCCTTGTTCCTTTTCAACATTTCCCGAAGCCACTAAGGTATTAACCACGTTTTCCATTTGCACGGACTGCATATTTTCCTTATCAAAAATTCTTTTATAATGCCTGTTCCCTATTTCCCAATGCGCCCGCATAGCAAGCGTCATCCATGGAAATTGCCGCGCACTTCTTGTTGAATAAAATTCCTTTTTACTATTAAGTTCTGCAAATTTGGCATTGGTTGGGTCAGCAAGGTATGCCTGGAAATTTTCCGCATTTGCGTATTTGTGGTTTTTTGCCCTGTCCCCATAAATGTCTATAAACTCGAACTTTTTAAGCTGTTTCTTTTTGGCAAGGTCGGTTAACCCGAACCCTTTTGCCCCAAGGCTAAATTCACCGCTTTCGATCATATCCATAACAACGGCCGATTGCATCCATGCCGTAAATTCGTCTTCATACCCCTCCGGTTTATTTCCGCCCAAGCCTGGGTTATGAAAATCGTATTTATCCATATATTCCTTTTTCCTATCCTCAAGAATTTGTTTCTGTTCCTCACTCATAAAATTTTTCGCCCACCTCACCATCAGTGTATTTTGCGGAAACATATAATGGTGCTTTCCGGGCAAAAATTGCTTCCAGATGATATTAGTCTCATTGTCCTTCGCCCGGCCCCTGTTTTCATTGTCTTTATGATAAAACTCCCAAAGATGGTCTGTTGCTCTTGCGTTAAACAAATTCGTGCTCTGATGAAATACAACTTTTTCGTAATCGTCGTGCCATCTGCTATTTTTATCCCTGGCATAAATCCGTATATTATCGTAATTTGACCACATCATCACCCAGGCCATACGGTAAGCCGTATTATCCAAAGATTCAAAATAACCTTTATCCGAAAGTTCATCTACATTAGCCGCTTCCAAAGCTTTTTCCCCGCTTTTCCATGAAAAATTTTTATTAACCTTCAAACCTCTTTTTTCCAAATCATCCTTGAACCTGTCCACCAACCGGTCTCGCCTAATGTCTAAGTACTGCTTACCTATAAACATTTCCTTTACTTTTTTCTTATCCTTATCAGTTTCAAAAGCAAGTCCAAATTCCGCTGCTAGTTCCGCAAGCTCCTCTAGGCGTTCACTCTCTTCTGTTGAACTCCCGACCATTCCAATTGCTCCGTGCAGTGTCCTTTTTTTGTGCCATTCTTCTATTAAGATTTTGGTTTTGCCAATCTCGCTTTTCCTCCCCCAGCTATCTAAGGGAATTTTATTTCTCTCCATCTTTTCGACAAAATATTGCCTTAAGACCTCCAACTCGCTTTCCCATTTTGCCTGCCATTCTGCCGGCAAGTTTTCAAAACCTGCTTCCTTCTTCATTTCAGAAAGGGTGGAACCGGAAAACTCCTTTTCAACCGAGTGCTTGGTCATTTCCTCTATCATGTTCATTTTTATGCGCTCGTCCCTAAGCTGTTCCGAATAAAGCCTGAATTCTTCGTCAAACAGGTTTGCTTTTTCGGTTATTGTCTTCTTTTCCCCATCCTCCTCAACCTCGTTATTTATGTAAAATTCCCTTCCCCTGTCATCCTCCTCATACCTGGTTAAAAAGTCTTCAAGTGTTACTTCTTCCTTTCCCTCCCACAGTTCCGAAAATGTTTTTATCACCGAGTTCGGGTCCATGTCGCTTTTTTCAAGCTGGATTAGTGCAACGTGGACTGCCCGGAATGATTCAATTCTTCTTAATAGTTCTTCCCTCATTTTTCTCTCCCCTCCTGTACTGCTTGGCATAGCCCGCACAAGGATGAGCCCTTCGTTAAGAATCGGCCCCAAGTCTTCCGTCGAAAGCCCAGCCGCTTCGGCTTTCCTAAATACGTTATAAAGTCGCTCTGGTATGTCGGAAGGGTTTGCCGGAACCCTTGTTTTCTCGCTTTCCTCTATAGTCGTTCTTATTCCGTTCAAAGCTTCAATAGCGCGCCATTCTCTGAGCCCACTAGGATCTTCCCTATCAGGCAATTTTCTGTAAATATCTGCTTTAGCATTGTCCATAGTCTTCCATCCGCTTTGAATTGCCCCCGGATAAAGGTCGGCTGACTGATCAATATCCCCTGCAAGTGCCGATCTCTGAGCATCTTTTAAATTCCTCCAGTCCGCCAAAAACTTCTTGTTCATTTGGGCCAGCAAATTTTCCGATTCTTTATGCGAAGTAAAACTCCTAAGGTCTTCTACGGAAATAATTGGCTTAAATTCATCCTTAAGTTCACCGCTTGGCAGAGAATAAAGCCCGGCAGCGTCGGAAATAGCTGTTGCCACATTGTTTACCTGCCGATAGTTTCTGAAATTACCAGCATTCTCTTTGGCGGTATCAATAATCCCTTGAAGTTCTGTCTTTAACGTCTCCCAGTCTGCATTAACCTTATCCGTTTTCATTAGTGTCGAAATAATTGTTTTAACTCTTTGCCGTTCTTTTTCGAAAGAGCTTATTAACGCTCTTTCATATTCCTCATAGCTTACTGGTTTTTTTGTCTCTGAATCACTATCAGATTCTTCCGACGAAGCCTCTTCCTCTCCTCCACTGGCATCTTCACCGAGAATTTCATCACCTTCCATCGCCCCGAGACCCCTTCTGGCTTCAAAATTTTTATGGATTTCAACTTCAAAGTCATCAAGTCCCAAATCCACCCCTTTTACTTTTTCAATGAGACTTTTTTCAATTGCCAAAACATCCAGTTCCTCCCTTTTCCTTTCCTCTTGGCCGGTGTATTTATAGTCGGAACCAACAGGCGCATCAACCGTTGCCTTCTTAAGTAATTGGTGCACCGCAATCATCATTTCTTTTACTTCCTTGGGAGTGTACTTTTCGAGTGATTTTGCAGGAAGCTTTACGCCGTGCCTTTCAAGGAGACCCTTTAAAGTTCTTATCTGGCCTTCTCCAATATCAATAGTCTTTACCACTAACGCTTCATTTACAGCATTAGCAATTAGTCTCGCTTCTCCAAAGCTTACCTTTTTTGACCCTTGGGAAGATTCTGTTTCTTTTTCCGCATCTTTTTTCTTTTTTGAGTCTTCCTTATCTTTATTTCTTTCCACTTTCTCGCTTCCGGAAGAGATATCCTCTAATGTTTCATCGCTATAGCCTTCCCCCCTCGATTCCATTGACATATGCATAAATTATACTCTAATAATCACATGGCGCGCGTGAAAAAAGTCCTATTTTGATACACTTTTCGCCCCTTTTTTCATATGTTATGGTGAGTCCGATATGGAACAACACGCTGTCCCGCAGCATATCGCCTCATTCGAATTTAAGCTCTTTGGCAACCTCACCTTAAAGCAATTTGTGACACTGGCAATTCCTATGTCTTTTGCCATTATTGCCTTTTTTTCCAATCTCAATCCAATCATCCGGTATTCCATTGCATTTTTCTTCGGCGGCTTTGGGTTTTTTGCTGCCCTGGTACCAATAAACGGGAAATCTTTTGACAAATGGATCGTTGCTTTTATTAATGCAATTCTTTCACCCACCTTGCGGGTATGGATTAAAGAAGAAAAACTGCCGGAATTCCTTATGGTAGTTACTGCTCCTCCGATGATAGAAGACACCTCTTTGCAAACCACACCCGGAGCAAACAGGGAAAAATTAATTGCCTATATCCAAAACCTTCCGAAAGAAAGCGGCAACACTTTGGATAAAAAAGAACAAATAGCGCTGAACAACCTTGGCCTTGAGCCTGTTTTCGCAAGCCAACAAAGCGCGCCACCCATCTTTATTTCTGCAGGACAGGCACCAATAATACCTCAAACTTCTCTGCCAACACTGAGCTCAATTCAACTTCCGGCAACCGAAGGCCATCTTCAGGGAAAATTAGGGGACTCCCTGCCGCAATTAGAAATATCTAAAAAAATAGCTGCGCCGCAAAAGCTAAATCCCCATGCAAAACGTTTTGTCCTGTCGGGTGTAGAAAACAGGCTGGATCAGGTTGAAATCATAAAGGCAACTACCGGACCGGAACCTAAAGCACATCTGGCTTCCGACACTAATTACTCTGTCGAACAGATTGTATCTTTCCATTCCCCGACGAGAAGAATTAGTTTTATCCCGATAATCGGCAAGACAAGAGTCCGAAAGCTTCACTTTGCATTCCCGGTAGGATACGAAATAGCGCCACCTGTAAAAGGCGAGCGCACTTTCGAAGTTTCGCAGGAATTAAAAAAGCGGTTCGATACCCCGGAAACGCCGGCGATAAAAGAACAAAAAACATCCGCAAGCCAGATTATAGATCATGCAAGAATAATTAAAAGCGGCGATCTATTAAAACCGACAACCAGAATCGTTAAAAAACAGGAAGTGCAGGCAAAAAACGAGCCGCCACAGGAACAAATTAGCCCCCAGTTCAAATTCCCAATAAAATCTTATGGAGACCAACAAACAGCGGCCCCTCCACCAAAAGCCCATATTATTCCGCTAACAAGCAAGCCGAATGTCTTATCCGGCATAGTATCTGCATCAAACGATCTAGCGGTTGAAGGCGTAATCCTCATTGTCCACGACCAAAATGGCATCCCTGTCAGGGCTTTAAAAACCAACAAGCTTGGCCAGTTTATTTCGGCAACACCGCTTCCCGACGGAAAATTCACAATAGAAGTCGAAGGCAAAGTCGCCACAGGCGAGCCTCGCTCTGAAGAGCGGGAGGAAAAATACGATGCCATCACCTTAAACCTTAACGGTCAGATACTTTCACCAATGGAAATTAAAGCAAAAGGGGGAATAAGTGGCAGCCAAAACTAAAGCCTCGACCCAGGACCATCTGGATATTGAAGATATAATTGATGACCTGATTGTTTTTAAAACAGGCTGGGTCGCCCTGGTTTTAACGACCACAGCCGTAAACTTCGACTTACTTTCGGAAACAGAACAGGATTCAACGATATATTCTTACAGTGCTTTTTTAAATTCACTTACTTTTCCCATTCAAATCATGATCAGGTCCAAAAAAGCCGATATCTCTGCGTACTTTACGCTTCTATCGGAAGCAGAGGCTAGCCAAATGAATCCGGACATCAAAAGGCAAATTCAAAAATACCGTGATTTTTTACAATCAATCATTCAGCAGAAAACCGTGCTCGATAAGAACTTTTACCTGGTTGTGAATTACAACCCGCTCGAAAAAGGCATTAAATCAACACTTGGTATTGGGAGCGCTTCAAAATCAAAAAGCAAATTGCAATTAGTTGCAGATGCCAAAAATAGCCTTATGCCAAAAAGGGACCATATTACCAAACAAATGACTAGGCTGGGCCTAACCGCCAGACAGCTTTCCACAAAAGAATTAATCGAGCTTTTTTACGACATATATAACCCAGCACCCACAGGCACGCAAAGGGTCATTTTGGATTCTGCAAGCTACACTGTTCCAATCGTAGAACCCGCCATCGAAATTCCCCAAGCTGCTCCACAAGCAAGTGAACAGTTAATTCCGAATTCGACTCAACAGGCATTTCAGCCTGTTCCGCTTCCGCAAACACCAAACCCTGCGTCTCCCGCCCAAAACGCCTTACAAACCGAAGGGCTAAGACCCGTTCCCCTAAAAGAAACCGCGACAAATCAGCAGGCTACCAATTTTCCAAACCAGCAACCGACAGTTAATTTACAACAGGAGCCGCCAACCGGCCTCAATATTCCTCCTCCACAACAGGTACAACCGGTTTTTCAACAAGAGCCGATAAAACCATTGCCTACTCAAACCGCCGGCACGGACGCCCAGCTTGAAGCTCTTCGTAAGTTACAGGAAGTAACAGCAAAGGCAGTCCAACTTGTAAACAGCCAGGTAACTACGACCAATCAAGCCGGACCTTTGCCCAACATTTCGACTAAATAAATGGGAATTTTAGACATAATAAAACCAAAAACCAAACAAGCTCCTACTCTTACGGACAAGGAACAACAATGGGCAAGAACCTTGGCAAACGGGATTGTCTCGGTAAAAGACATAATCGCCCCCCCGGCAATTGAAGTTGATTTCGATTTCATTAAAATAGGAGCCAAATTTTTTAGGACTTTATTTGTCGTTGGCTATCCAAGGTTCGTTCAGGCAAATTGGTTAGCACCAATTATTAATTTCGAACATACACTTGAAGTTTCAATGTATGCGTATCCGGTAGAGGCAAAAGGCGTTTTGGATGATTTAAAGAGAAAAATCACCGAAATGGAGGCAACAATAGCATCAGACCTTCAAAGAGGTCACGTTCTTGACCCTACCGTCCAGGCGGCTCTTGAAGATGCGCAGGTGCTACAGGAAGAGCTGGTAAAAGGTGCGGAAAGGTTTTTCCAGTTCGGCTTATATATCACAATCCCTGCCGATTCAAAAGAAGAGCTGGAAACAATAACCAAGCAGGTTGAATCCACTCTTGGAGCGCTGCTTTTGGTTCCAAAACATGCTAGCCTGGAGCAGGAGAACGCTTTCAAAACAACCCTTCCACAGGGAACGGACCATATTTTCATTACCAGAAATATGGATACAACCTCCCTGGCAACTACCTTTCCCTTTATCTCTTCAACGCTCACATCCAACACAGGTGTCATGTACGGAATTAACGAGCATAACGGCTCTCTTGTGATCTTTGACCGTTTCAATCAGGAAAACGCAAACGCGGTCATTTTTGCCAAATCCGGATCCGGAAAATCTTACCTGGTGAAACTGGAAGCGCTACGCTCATTAATGTTTGGTACAGAAATTATTGTTATCGACCCGGAGGCAGAATACAAAAACCTTTGTGAGGCAATAGGCGGCGAATATATATCTTTTAACTTCAATTCCCCGGCAAAGATTAATCCTTTTGACCTTTCCGGAGTATACGAGGAAGGGGAAAATGAACTCGGTCTCAAAATACTTACCCTTCACGGCTTCCTGAAAGTAATAATGGGTGATCTTACCCCCTCCGAGGACGCCATCCTGGACAAATCCCTTGTTGCAACTTATAAATCAAAAGGCATTACCCCGGACCCTGCTACCCAAAGAAACGAGCCGCCACTCATGGAAGACCTTTACAAGGTGCTACTTGGAATGGAAGAACCTCAGGCAAAAGGCCTTGCCGACAGAATCGAAAAGTTTGTCAAGGGCTCGTTAATCGGAATCTTCAACCAGCAATCGAATATCAATATCAATAATACTTTTACCGTCTTTTCGATTCGTGATTTGGAAGATGAAATGCGCCCGATTGCCATGTATTTGATCCTCGATTATGTCTGGACGAGAATTAAAAACGACATCAAAAAGAGAATATTGGTCGTCGACGAAGCCTGGTACTTAATGCAGCATCCGGACAGCGCAACTTTTATGTATTCTATTGCCAAGCGCGCCAGAAAATATTTCCTTGGATTAACAACCATCACCCAGGACGTTGAGGATTTCTTAAATACGGATTATGGCAAAGCAATCGTTACCAACTCTTCAATCCAAATCCTTATGAAGCAATCACCCGCAGCCATAGACAAGGTTGCCGACGCTTTTTATCTTTCCGAAGGGGAGAAACATTTACTTCTGGCAGCCGACGTCGGGGAAGGAATCTTTTTTGCCGGCCCAAATCACGTCGCAATCAGGATTGTTGCATCACCTGACGAACATTATCTGGTAACTACCAAGCCGCAGGAAATAGCAGACAGGGAACAGCAAGCCCAGGAACTGATCCAACAACAATTCACCCAGCAACCAGCCGAAAAAACAAATTTGAATCCGGCCCCGCAGGAACCTAATATCCCAACAACCTGACTGTCCACTCATCAATGAATGATATATTAAGGTAGAGCCGCAAAGCCGGCTGTGGCTGCCATGACTGATGTAGAAACAAAACTAGATCCCAAAACCCTTGCCGAAGCGATAAACTTTGCTCAAGAGCATTACACAATCCATAAAACCCTCCCTACGATCGAGGACTTTAAAGCCAAATTTCCAAACGCACAAATTACCCCGGAACTTATTTCTGGCCACCTCAACATCGATCAGATAAAGAATAATGAAGCCGAAAATGGACTTATCAAGGAAGATCTTAAAGAGGGAACTAAAGGAGACGAGAAAGACAAACTCCACAAAAGAAACAAATTCCTAGGAAGGGAATCGGACGAAATAAGAGAAAAAATAAATTATCTGGAAACGGAACACGGGAAAAAACTCAAAGCGGATATTTCACAGTCTTTACAAAAACAAGTTGAAGTAATTCTTCCTAAAGTCGGGTATAAGGGTGATAAACAAACTTCGCAAAGAATTGCTGCGGAAATTTCAGACGGCGCAAGCCAGGACATACTATCATCTGTTCCCCATATCCAGGACTTTAACCAGACAAGCCGTCTAATAGCAGACTCGATTGCCGCAAATCTCGCATCCCATCCCCAGCTTGAACAATTGGTTTCAAAAGATAAAAATCTCCTTAAAAAAATTGCTCCATCAGCCGGTGAAATCCTAAGCAATCATCAGGATGAACTCCAAAAAGCAGCGGTACTGGGTTCACTTGCCCAGGTTATGAAATTAAGAGACCAAAACTTTACTTCCCCGCTAATTCAGGAAGAAGTTGAAAGGGCCGTTTACCTTCAGCATCCCCTGGCGACACAGGAAGAAATAATTCAGGCAAAAACCCGGTCTGCAGAATTTCTCCAAACTTACTTAACGGATTTTAAAAGCCAGGTATACGTCCAGGTCGCAGAAGGCAAAATACCAAACTTTACAGCCTACCAGAAAATCCAAAACTCCTCATTCGAAAAAGCGGTTAACGCATTTACCGGGAAAAAAGACTGGAAAAGCAGAAACTTAAGTTCCCAGGCACTTACCCAGCGCCTAAGTGGAGCACTTGGACTAAAACCACTGTCTCTGGAACAGGTGGAAATCTTAGGTTTAGGCGGCGCAGAACCTAAAAACCTTACATTTGCCAAAGCAGCAGGCCTTGCCGGTGCAGGCGTCGGCCTTGCCATCAATTCCAAAAAAGGGGAACTGGAATCGTACTTTGCACTTTTAACTCATGACAAACTAAGGTTTGAAAAACAACTCAACTTATCTTACGCAGAAGTTAAAGGACTGCAAAAGCTTCGCAACTTAAACCCTCACCAGTTGAAAAGCCTGCAAATTGCAAGACAAAAACTTGCCCTTTTTCAGCGGGCATACAATTTTGACAAACTCCAGGGCCGCAAAGCCAAAACCTATCGGCAAATGTGGGCATCCGTCAGACCGAAAAATCCCAATGTATTAGGAAGTGGATTGAGTTTTGCTTCCGATTCCGCATGGCAGACAACCAATGCCTTTCTGGAAAACAGGTTCGCAGTCGGTTCCCAAAGCCTTGTTTCAGGCGGTGGGATAGAAAGAGTCCTTGCCGAGAGAACCCACGGAGGGCTTGCCTTCAGCCTCGGTGATTTTATCCCGCGGAAGCCACTGGTTTCCAATATGGGAATGTCTGTGGCAACCAAAGGTATGGCAATGTCAATGGGGCTTTCCGTTGCATCAAGAATCGGCCGCAAGCTTACGGCCGGGTTCGCCAGTCTCATGCTGGGCGCAGGTATATATTTCTATATGCTTGGAAAAGCCGCATTCACCGGATTTGTAATCGGAGCGGCAATCGGAATAGGAACCGGCGCGGCAATCGGGGCACTTGTCGCACTTCCATTTGGTCCCTTTGCGCCTTTAGTCATGTTGATAACGGTTCCGCTTGGAGCAGCTATTGGTGGCGCAGTTTTAGGTATTGCCGGCGGATTAATCGCAGCCGGTCTCTTCACAAATAGCACAACCATGGTCACTGTAGGTGTCGGCGCCGGAATTGGTGGCGTTGTCGGAACAGCAATCGGGGCAACTCTTGGGGCATCCATCGGCGGAGCACTTCTTACACCAATCGGCCTTACGCCGGTCGGTGCTCTCATAGGAGGTATGATCGGCGCATCGGTTGGTGCTGTAGTCGGTTCAGTCGTAGGCGGTGCAATCGGTTATGCCATAGGACACTACGTAATCCCGACAATTGGAATGGCAGCTTCTGCGGGTCTTGGCGCCGGACTTCTCGGCTTTATGGTAGGTGGACCACTTGGCTTTGCGGTTGGATTTGGTATTGGCTGGTTGGCAACCGGCGGCTGGGGACAGCTTAAAAGTTTCTTTTCGGGAGCTGTCGGAATCCCGGCAGGTGCGGCAACCGGTATTTTCGGTGCAATAAGCTCGGTTGCAACCGGTATTTGGGGTGGTGTAACAAGTGTTGCGGGTGGCCTTTTAGGTGGCCTCGGAGCAGCCGCAAACTTCATTGTCGGCGCCGCCGGCGCAATATCCGTCCCATTTGGGACATCTATGCTCTTAACGGTAGGAACAGTTGCCGGAATTGGCGGTTTAGGAATTGTTGGCGCAATTAACCAAAATGCCATGTGGTTTAACCCGGAAACCGACGCCCAGGCATTTACAACAGGCGACAACGACTTTTACACAATAGTTAAAACTGCCAATCCGGATTCAATTGACAACCTTGACCTTCCAAAAGATGTTGAATTTAAAATTACCTTGGCAACAAAAGACAAAAAAATCACCCAAATTACCTTAACCGACACGATTGAGATACTTTCCGATTCAACTCCCCCGGCAATTACACAAACAACGGATGGTAAACCAATCTCTCCTCCTCCTTGCGACGGCCAAATCCCTGTCGAAATGGAACCAAACCAAACAAGGGAATGTAGGTTTAGTATTCATCTATCGCTCGATTACATAGACTCCCTGATTACAAATACTGTATTAGTTTCTGCCTTACCGGAAGGCGAAACAGCAGCAACCAGAGACCAAGCCAGTGCTTTTGTCGTTATCGGCTCCCCGCCCCAGGATTGTCCGCACGGCTGGCCGACTGCAGCCGGTACAATCACCCAAGGCCCGGATGGCGCAGCATCACATGCCGGCCTTAGTGATCCGAATGAAAGGGCAATAGATATCGCCGGCGCAACTGACGAAGGGACTCCGGCCAATGCAACATTTGGAAACGGACATGTAATTGCCTACTCGCCGACAGACAATGGAGATTTCGGAATCTATGTAGACATTCAGGGAATTTGCGGAGGGCATACATTTATTGCCAGGTACGCCCACCTTAAGAATATCAATGGGGATATTGCCAACTTAAATGCACCCGTTTCATTTGGTCAGTTAGTAGGAAAAGTTGACGCAACAGGTTTCGTTCTCGGTGATAACCCAAACCATTTGCACTACTCATTTATCGGTCTGGAAATGCAGCAACCTAATATTCCAATAACTTTAAGTGATCCGGCTTGTGACGGATTTTGTGACAGCTATCCATGACATTAACCGGTTTTGCTAAAACATTTAAAAAACTTTTTCCGTATGTCGCATTTGTTTTTGTAGTTGCTTTATTTATTAGTCTAATTTTCCTTAGGACGAACAAAACGCCTCAGACGGATAAAAAAGACGGTACACCCGGTTTCTCCCCACCGTTAATCAAGGAAAAATCCTTGCAAAATAAGCCTTCCTTAATCGATTCTTCAAACTTGGAATCTATATCCGTTCCAAAAAATTTGCCTCCGTATGAGGTTAAGAATCTGGTGCTGTCGGAACAAGACGCAAAAATAATCGCCCAAAGCCTAGGTTTCCCGCCGGAACCGTCCTCAATTGACCCAAATACCCAAGACGGCAACCAATACAGCTGGAAAAGCGGAAACAAAAATCTGGTTTTGGGAGAAACAAACCTTCGCTACACAAATACGGAATCCGAATCAAAAAACATTGTTACATCCGAAAAAGAATTGGAAAAAGTTGCCTTTAATTTTCTGCTAAAAATCCCCAAGCTGCACCTTGCATCTGAAAGAAATGTAACCGCTAAAAAGTATTTCAAATTTGATAATAAAACACTTAAAAGCTCGAATGCATATACCGCTGCCGATGTTGTCGAATTTTCAATACCGGTTAACTTGACTGGCTACACACTTGTAGACGAAAGCCCTCAAACAGCGACTACAAGAATAAGGTTAAAAAAAGACGGGGAAGTAATTCTTCTGGATACTCGTTATTTTGAAGGGTTTTTGGCCCAAGAAGAATATGGTATTAAAAGCCTCGAACAGACAATCGGTGAAGTAAAACTCAATAAAGGGAAAATCGTATATACCGCAATTCCTGATGAAAACAACCAAGCGCAGGAATTATTTCGTGTTAGCCCCGTCAACATAGAAAATCTGGTTTTAAAAAGAGTAAATTTAGCTTACCTTTACCCGGACGAATTAAACGGGCCAATCCAGCCAATATACATATTTGAAGGAAACTTCACGAAAGATAATCAGACTGGCCTTGCAATAATCTATCTTCCTGCCTACTAACCTAGTGGCTCCTGAACTTAAGACTTACCACAATTTTTTTCCCAACCGCTAAATTAATTGCATTTATAAGCGCCTCAGAGCGCATTTTAAGCTCTGTTGCCAAGAGCCTTGGCGCAACAACTGTTAGCGTCCTGTTCTTAAAAACTGAAGGCTTCAATTGGCTCAAAACTTCATCCGGTAAATCCCCGCATTCTTTTCTAAATACATCCTTTGCAACTTGCCTAACATGAAGGGCAATAAAGGCCGGGGAGACATTTCTTCTTTGAGGGACCTGGCTAATCAGGGAATTAATCCGGCTAAACACACTCTGAGTTTACAACTGACCCTCTCGCCAGAGCAAACTCAGGGTGGGGCAAGTAACTGACCGGATTGCCAGGGATTGGGTATTTTATATTTGAAATTGGCTCGCCCTCCGAAGTCTTGACGAAGAGGGGAAATTGGATATTCCGCTTAACCTTGTAAGCGGACGGGCATTATTATGTGATAAAAGGAAGAATCGCTACCGACACCCTTTAATTTACCCGGATTCAGGCTTTCATTAAGTTCAATCGAAATTTCTTCGTCCTCAAATGCCGCCAAAGCCTCTATGACATATCTCCAGTTAAAAGCAATCTCGCAGCCGCGTCCCTCCATTTCAATATCAACATTAATCTCATTTGATGCCACCTGACTGGTGCTCGAAGTAATAGTAAGCTTCTTCCCTTCGAATTTCAGTTTAACTATATTTCCCGAATCCCTGGCAAATATTGCCGCAATCTTCATCTGTCTCATAAATTCGTCCCGCGTCAGTTTTGCCCGTGTTGTAAATTCACTCGGAATTATTTTCTGCCAGTTAGGAAACTCTCCCTCAATTAACCTCGTTGTGTACTCAACTCCCTCACTCGTAAAACTTGCCTGGCTTAAATTTGCAGCAACACAAAACTTAAAACTACTCCCCGTCTTGCCCTCGGTTATCAACTTAGCCACTTCAACAAGCGCCTTAACCGGTATAACAATCTTAAGCGGGGAAACTTCTTTTACCACATCAACCTGCACATGCCCCAATCTATATCCGTCCGTCGCCACCATAGTAAATTTTTTCTTGGAAACATCACATAAAACACCGTTCAAAATTGGCCGCCCCTCATCCATAGCTGCCGCAAAAGTAATTCTGTTAATTGCCGCAGCAAAACTTTCTCCCTCAAGTTCAATTTCAATGCCTCCGGAAATCCTAGGTATTGCCGGAAATTCCTCCGCACTGCTTGTTGCAAACCTTGCTCCGTAGCCCTTACTAGTGACCACAAGCTCTTCCCCGAGTAACTCTACCCCTATTTGTCCTTCAGGTAATTGGGAAATATATTCGAAAAGTATTTTTCCGGAAACGGTAATTTTTCCTTCCGCCTCAACCCGACAAGTAACTTTTGCCCTGGTTGCCGCTTCCAGGTTTGTTGCATCAACTTCAAGTGTTCCCTTCCCTGCGTTTATTAAAAAATTGGAAAGGATCGGGAGTGTTGGTTTAATAGGAAGACTTTTAGATGCTAAGGCGAGTGTTTTAGAAAAATCTCCCTGTGAAATTTGGAACCTCATACTATTTGGGGACAGAATCGCATTCAATACTAACTCATTTTAAATAAAGAAGAAAGACTTATTAACAACCTACCAATAAACAGTAGGATTACAAAATAGTCACAGTATTAGTGATGTTGAAAAGTGTAAATAAAAGAATACTTAACCTTGAGAAAATTGTTCAATGTTTGTGGAAAACAAAAAAAATTTTGGGAAAAACTCTAAATTTTGTGTAAAAGTTTCTTGATTCTTAACAAGTCATCACCAAACGCTGCCGAAGCTGCCAGTCTCTGTATCTTTTCAACACCGTGGATAATTGTGGAATGGTCGCGCCCGCCTACTCTCTCACCGATTTCAGCAAGAGAAAACCCTCCAACTTGTCTTAAAAAATACATCGCAACCTGACGCGCAAGGTTAATTTTCGATTTCCGACTGCTTCCGCAAAGGTCATATTTTTTGACTTGGTAATAAGAAGAAACAATATCTATTATTTTATCTGCACCGACTTTGATATTAATTACTTTTTTATTTCTTTCGGTCGCCTCTTTTATTTCCGAAAGAGATGATTTTCCTCCCGATAATCGGGATAGTGAAAGGGCACTAATCAGGCTACCCTCAAGCTCGCGGGCTCCCCCATCACACGATTCTGCAATGTATGTGATTACATCATCGTCAATTGTCACTCCTTTTTCGCGGCACTTAAGTCTCAAAATTGCAGTTCGCATTTCCAAATCGGGCAAGTTGACATCGACGGATAATCCTCCCAGGAACCTGCTTACCAGCCTCTCCTTAATTCTTGGAAGATCCTTTGGGTGTCTGTCGGCAACAATTACTACCTGCTTTCCGGAAATAACCAATTCGTTAAATGTGTGAAAAAATTCATCCTGAGTGCTTTCTTTTCCGCTCAGAAACTGGATATCATCTATTAGCAAAAGGTCCAGTGTTCTGTATTTTGTCCTAAATGCTATCTGAGTTTTATTAACTAAAGATTCTAAATAGTCATTAGTAAATTTTTCAGAGGAAACGTATAGTGTCTTCCCGTCAATGCTCGAGCTACAGAATTCATTTCCAATTGCCTGCAGCAAATGGGTTTTCCCGACTCCTGTGGGGCCATAGATAAAAAGTGGATTATAGTTTGAGCCGATATTACCAGCAACTCCCTTGGCAGCAACATATGGAAGATTGTTAGACGCTCCTACGGCGAAGTTTTCAAAAGTGTAATTGGGGTTTAATATTTCAACTTTCCGCTTTAAAATTACATTCTGCACGACTCCGGAAAATATTGGCTCTCGGCCGCTTGCAGCCTGCACCCCCGATGCCACAACGAAAATTATTTCGGAATTAATACCGATCTTCTTTTTAGCGATGTCCGAAATTACCCCAAAATATCTCTGTTCCAAGTGTTCCTTTAAGAAGTTGTTTTTTACCCCCACAACCAACAACTTTTTTTCCCGGCTTTCTTTAATATCCAAAGCGCGTGAACCCAAGAACCAGGTTTTAAAAACAGATAAAGATACCTGAGACTTTATTTCCGAAAGGATGTCAGTCCAAATTTTTTGGCTTTCCACTAAACATACACCTCTACTTTCATCTAAATTATTTTTGAACTTTTATTTTGCAGGCCTAGCCCAATGCAGGCGGTTAAACAAGAAGATCTAATGTGAAGAAGATCTTAACTGTGCAAATCATCATTGCAAAAGTTTTCAACACTTGTCAAGCGCTTAAATATTTTGTTCAAAACCGCGAATTTTTGTGCGGAGGCCCTGCGAATTCTGCACATTGAAACATCATTAAAATACTTGCAAATTCCCCGTTTCTGGTTTAAGCTTCAAAAAAGGAATTTATGCCTAAAAGGACATATCAGCCTAAAAAAAGGAAACGCGCAAAAACACACGGTTTCAAAAAAAGGATGCTTACAACCGGCGGCCAGAAAGTGTTGGCAAGAAGGCGGGCAAAAAAGCGCAAAAAACTTAGCGTTTGATGCTGCCCTCTAAATATCGTCTGCAAAAGTTTTCGCACTTAAAAACAGTTAAGAAAATCCATGGCAGGGATTTTGAAATCGTCTTAAAAGAGGGTGACAGTTTTAAGTTAGGTGTGATAGTTACTAAAAAAGTAGCCAAAAAAGCAGTTGATAGAAACAGGATAAAAAGAATTATTCACGAAGCGATCAAAGGAAATATTGAGAATTTTACTAGTCCTGTGATTATAATCTTAAAGAACAATATTGCACACTTTAAAATGCAGCAACTAAAAGAAGAATTTACTAACCAATTCAAAAAACTAAAATGAAAAAATCAGTTAGAGTCGCTTTTGCCATCTATCATTTACTCTTTCCTTCAAAGTTAGCAACATGCCGCTATTTTCCAACCTGCTCGGAATTTTTCCAAACAGCAGTTGAAAAGAAAGGTTTTACAAAAGGCAGCATCATTGGCATAAAACGGCTCCTTTCCTGTCATCCGTTTTCCAAAAAAGCATACATTGACCCTGTAATATGAATCCTTTAGACGTTTTTTTAATAAATCCATTTCTTAATTTACTTTTAGCCATATATAAAGGCTTACATGTTATTGGTATTCCGGGAGCCCTGGGTTTTGCGATAATCTTATTAACGGTTGTGATAAGACTCGCTCTCTGGCCGCTTACAACCGCCCAGCTAAAAAGCTCCCAAAAGATGGCTGCCTTAAAACCGCACCTGGAACGGGTGAAAAAAGAACACGGAAGCGATAAGGCCCGTCATCAGCAGGAAGTGTCAAAACTGTATAAGGAACATGGCGTAAACCCCTTAGCAGGTTGCCTTCCGGTTGTGCTGCAAATTCCTGTGTTTATTGCTCTGTACCAGGTCCTTTTAAAAATTGTTGATTATAATAAAGCGGATTTCCTTTCGGTTATAAACGAGAGGATTTATTCTCCTTTTCTTCATCTGGAAAAAATACCTCAAACTAAATTTTTAGGATTTGACCTTGCAACCAAGCCGAACCAATGGCAGCAAGTTGGCCTCTTAATTCTCCTCGTCCCGGTTTTAACCGGCTTATTTCAGTTTGTTCAGTCGAAAATGATGAGCCCGGAGCAGTCATCCAAGCCGAAAGAAATTGAAAAACCCAAATCTGATGGTGATAAAAAAGGTGAGTCAATGGAAGATGCCATGGGCCAGATGCAGTCACAGATGATTTTTATAATGCCGGCAATGATCGCATTCTTTTCGTACGGATTCCCCTTGGGCCTTTCCCTTTACTGGAATACCTTTACGATAATTGGTATCATCCAGCAGTACATTATTGCCGGTCCGGGTAGCCTCAACAAATTCCTGCCGGAAGCCCTGAAAAAACCCAGGTAGATGAAAAAGAAACTAGACGAAAACGTAGTTGCCCAGAACATAAAAGAAATAATAGAAAATCTTGGCGTTTCTGCAACTATCGAGGTTTCGAAAGAAGATGAGACATTTTATGTCGATATTGCCTCCGACGATTCTTCTCTTTTAATCGGTAAACATGGTGTCAATCTGGATAGCCTTCAATTCGCTTTGGCGGTTCGTCTCAAAACCCAGACAAAACAGGAAGACTTTGAAATTTTTGTGGATGTTAATAACTGGCGAAGACAAAAAGAAGCGAAATTGACGGACCTTGCAAAAAGTATTGAGGATAAAGTGGCAACTACAAAAGAGGATGAACTGCTTTTTAACCTGACCCCATCGGAAAGAAGGGTGATCCATACGGTTTTATCGGAAAGCGATAAGGTAACGACCGAATCTCAAGGCGAAGGGGCAGACAGACATTTGATAGTAAAGCCAAAAACGTAGTTTTTTGATGGCGCTATCAACGACTCTACTTTTCTTAGCCAGCTTATCACTCCCCATACAATTAAATAAATTTTTTTGGCCGGATTATTCATATATTCTCGGTTTGCCTATCGATTACCGTGCAGCCTCAATCTACCTAAGTGAAATTTTAATTTTGCTTTTTATCGTTGCCTTTTTCATTCAAAACATTGGCAATCTTAAGAAAATATATAGCGAAAACAGGGAAGTAATTAAAATTCTTACGGTTTTTAACTCTTATTTATTCATATCAAGTTTATTTTTTTCATCAACGCAGCTTGCTTCTCAAATCTTCAATTTTCGGATACTTGCCCTTTCATTTTTCTTCATCTTTGCGGCAAATATTCTAAAAAGAAACGAAATAAGAAAAAAACTCACAAAGGTAATTGCCTTTTCTGTGTCATGGCAGTTTGCTCTTGTTATTTACCAGATAATTTCCCAAAAATCCCTGGGGGTGTGGTTTCTCGGGGAAAGAGATTTTGACGCGGGAACTGTTTTAATCGCCCATTTTAATCTGTTCGGTATTCAAATACTAAGACCCTACGGCACATTCCCGCATCCAAACGCCTTGGCAGCCTTTTTTGCAATATCCCTTTTATTTTTAATAAGCCTTAAAAAACATTTAATAATCCCTTTATCTTTTGCAATCCTTGGAGGTCTTTTAACTTTTTCAAAATCCTTTATATTAAGTATTGTATTTTCACTTGCCCCTTTCATTTTAAAGGCCCGCTATTTAATGTTTTTACCCCTGGTATCTATTCTTATCTGGCTAATTGCCGCCTACACATTTCATTTCCAGATTGCATCTTTTTCGGAGAGGCTTATGTTAATTACGGCATCGCTTAACATTTCGTCAAAAAATTTATTTTTTGGTGTTGGCAGTAATAACTTTATCGAACAACTTGCAAAGCTAAACCTGTTTTCTATCTCGGAAATTCGTCTTTTGCAGCCCGTGCACAATGTTTTCTTTTTGATCCTTGCCGAAAACGGGCTAATAGGACTTTTGATATTTCTTTTTTTCCTGCTTTCAATCGGGAGGAAACTTAAACGCCCAAACCATTTGGCAATTTTTTTAACTCTAATGATTTTTGCAAGCCTTGATCATTTCTTTTGGACGCTTGCGCAGGGTCGCTTTCTCTTTTTTCTTGCCCTTGCCTACATTGCTTCCTCGCCAAAAGAGATGGGCACTTGATATAACTAATCAATGCTGAAAAAAGTTTTGTTAAATACTGCTTCTCAAATTGTTGCCAAAGGATTTACCGCAACATCAACACTTATAGTCACCGTCCTAATTGGCAGGGCTCTCGGAGAAACAGGCTATGGTCAGTTCACCAAGATCTTTGTGTTTATAGGGTATTTTTATACGCTTGTGGATTTCGGCCTAAACAGTATCTATGTCCGGGAGACCGATAAGCAAAACGAAATACGTCTTTTTAGAGTTCTTTTTGGTCTTCGGGTTATTCTCTCGGTGCTATTTGTGCTCACATCTATAGTATTTACACTTATTCTTCCGTATGACCCACAAGCGGAAACCGGGTTTTCTCCTTTGGTTAAAATCGGAATCGTTCTTGCATCAACAACTATTTTTACGCAGGCAATTTTTACAACGGCAAACGCTTATTTTCAAAGAAATCTGAAATACTACTTTTCAACTCTTGCGTCCGTTACATCCGCATTAATTGTTCTGGCGCTGTCAGTGACATTTTTTCTGCAAGGAGCAGGTGTCTTAAGTTATACATTAGCCTACGTCCTTTCAGGTGCCGGTCTTGCACTGGTCGCCATTTATCTTTTAAAAAAAGTTGCAAAAGAAAATATTTTTCCAACTTTTGCAAAAAAGGAAAGCATCAGTCTTTTGCGTCACGCATGGCCAATCGGACTCTCTTTGATCTTTAACATCGTATATTTTAGAGTTGACGTTTTTATTCTTACCAATTTCAGGTCAACACAGGAAGTGGGGATATACGGGCTGGCATATCAGTTTTTTGAAGCAAGCCTGGCCATACCAATATTTTTTGCTAACTCCATTTATCCCGTGCTTACAAATTCGTACAAAAAAGATATTAAAGACTTTCAGAAAAACCTCAAATTTTGGCTGGTTGCGCTATTAATTACTTCATTAGCGCTCAGCCTATTCCTGTTTCTCGCATCTTTTATAATCCCACTAATTTACCAGGGAAAATTTCAAGGATCTACAAAAGCTCTCCAGATTTTATCACTGGGAATACCATTCTTTTTTCTTTCTGCTCTCCTGTGGCATGTCTTCATTATCTACAACAGGCAAAAAGTTCTGATAGCAATTTACCTATCGGGGGCAATATTTAATATTATTGCAAACCTTATTTTTATTCCCCAGAAAGGATATATTGCAGCAGCAATAATAACCGTAATCGCGGAAGCGCTTATCTTTTTCCTAATGTCTGCCTATCTCTTATTCCAAAATGACACACGAATTTCCATTAGAAGCAAATCTACCTTAAAATAGCACCAATGTTGGAAGTATACTGTGATGGAGGTTCCCGGGGTAATCCCGGCCCGGCCGCCTATGGCTTTGTAGTTAAAAAGAGCGGGGAAACAATTAAAGAAGAAGGTGCCTATTTGGGAATTGAAACGAACAATTTTGCTGAGTATACTGCACTAATTAAAGCACTCTCCTATCTGGAGGGGAAAAACAAGGGGGAAGAAATTCAGGCATATCTGGATTCGCTGCTCGTAGTTTCCCAGCTCTCCGGCCTTTATAAAGTGAAGAGCCCAAAGATAAGAGAACTGGTTTTTAAAGTCCGCCAGCTTGAAACATCTTTTAGAAAAGTAAGTTACCATCATGTTTTCAGGGATAAAAACAAAGAGGCGGACAGAATGGTAAACATTGCCCTGGACAAACATTTAAATGGAAATTAAGGAAATATTAAAAGAACTAAAGAAAAGTCTGGTATTTTTACTGACTCTTAGCCTTTTGGGCGCAGTTATCGGATTCTATCTGTCAAAAAATTTAGAAAACTTTCCTCATGCCCAACTCGATGTCTTTATTTCGCCGCCAGGCTCTAACATTTCAGCTTCAAATGAAAATTATTACAATCAGGAGCAGGCCAGGAATTTTACGGATACGGCAATTGTAATCTTGGAAAGCCCCGATTTTGCAAATACAATCAAAGGACAAAACGGGTCAATTACCGCAGCAAAACTCGCACCACAGCTTATAAGGATAACTAGTCAGTCGGAAACGGAAGAAGGAGCCAAAAATCTTTTGCTCAATTCTCTTGCCGATTTCAATCGAAAGCTGGATACCCTTGTAGAAGGAAATCAAAAGCTGGTCCTAAAACCGATTGCAGCAGAACCAAGGGTTTTCATTCCTGTTATCAATTCAAAAATTGTAGCAATGGCAGGTATGATTTTTGGCCTTGCTTTTGCCCTTTTCGTAATTACCCTGAAAAAATATTTCCGTCTGTAACTAAATGGAATTTTCTGCCCCGAAAGAACCCAAAAAACAAATTCTTATTACTAATGTCGGTTCATACCTTGGTTCCGAACTGGCAAAATCTTTAATAAAAAATAATTGCCAGGTCTTTGGTATAGAAAGCTCGCATCTTATTGAACCCCTGCTGACACTGGACGAATTCACGCTTTTGGAACTTAATCTTGCACAGCCTGTTCCGTCTTATTTACCAAAATTTGATTTGGTTTTTGATCTTAGCCTCTTAAAAAACGAAGATAAAGCTTCCTTTAAAAACTTTCTCCCTCATATTTCTCCGGCGCTTTCCAATTTGCTCTCGCTTGCAAATGAGCAAACAAAAGTAGTGATTGTCGGACCAACGAACCTTGACACGGTTTTTTACGATTACCTGACCAGAAGCGAAAAAAACAATAATATTAAACTTTTTCTACTCGGAGACCTTTATGGCCAGGGGATGCCGTTAAAAACCAGGGAAAACGAGCTTGCAAGCCTCATACATCAGGCAGTTAGATCCGACAGGGTAATTCTTGAAAACGAAGGCCTTAGAATGATTTACCCTTTATATATAACGGATGCCATTTCAGCACTAAACAGCCTTGCATTTTCTCAAGACACAAAAAATATCGAAATTATTGTTTCCGAAGAACCCAAGACAGCTCTGACAGTTGCATACGACATTCAATCTGCAGCAAGGCTTGCCCTACAAAAAGAATTAGGTTTGTATTTTTCAGGCAGCCAAATACAAAGAACGGAGCAAGAGGCAACAATACACATCCATTTGGATTTTTCGCCAAAAACAAAAATAGGCGAGGGACTGAAGAAAACTTTAGAGTATTTTAAAAGTGCCAGCCTCAAAGAGGAACCCAAAGAAAGAGTAACGAGCTACAACACGCACGAAATATCAAAAAAAATTGACGACCTTAGAGATAATCCTAAAAAGTCACAATTATCGCAAAAAATTACAAATAGTTCCGCCGTTTTTCAAAAAGTTGCAGAAATGATTCCAAGAAAAAATAGCAAAATAAGAGCAAAGCACGTCTTTCTGGCTTTGATATTAATAATTATTCTGATAATTGGAAAAACTGGCTTGGACCTGTATATGGGTATGTCAAATATTCAAGAGTCAAAAAAACTTCTGGAAAGCGGAAATTTCGAAAGCGCACAAAAGAAAGCAAAAACATCTATAGGCTCCTTAAATGCAGCCAAAAATAAGTTAAATATCATTGCTCTCCCCTTCACCTTGGCAGGGATTAATAGTGCCCAGGATGCAAGTTTGGCAATTTCCGGTGCGGCAAAAGCAGCCGAAGCACTATTTTACTTTACCCAGGGTGGCCAAAATCTACAATACAGCCTTGCCGGAATTGTCTCAAAAGATATAAAAACACAAGCAATAAACCAGGAAGAAACAAGAGCCTTTTTTAAAGCTGCTTACCTGTCATCCAGCCTTTCGCAAAAGCTACTGGAGGAAACAAAATCGAACATTTTTAAAGATAAGCTTGAAGGAGCAAGACAATCAACTCAAACCCTTTCCGCATTATCTCTTTCCTCAAAAGAGTTAACAACTTTTTTAAATGAAATAATTGGCACAGAGCAGGAAACAAAAACTTACCTGGTTTTACTTTTAAACAACAACGAGCTTCGTCCTGGGGGAGGTTTTATAGGAAACTACGCCCTTGTCGAATTTGCAAAAGCCAAATTGAAAAACGTTTCCGTTGAAGACATTTATACAATTGACGGGCAACTAAAAGAAACGATTGAACCGCCGAGGCAGTTGAAGGAAAAACTTGGGGTCGAAAAGTTTTACCTGCGCGATTCCAATTGGTCTGCAGACTTTGCAGTAAACGCACAAACCGCCCGAGATTTTTTCAAAAAAGAAACCGGAAAAGATGTGAACGGTGTAGTAACTATTGATCTTACTTTCGTCCAAAATCTTCTCAAACAAATGGGCCCTATAAAACTTGAAGATTATAACGAAGAAATAAACTCGGAGAACCTTTTTGAAAGGGGCCAATACTATAGTGAGGTAGGGTTTTTCCCCGGATCAACCCAAAAGCGTGATTTTTTCTCGGCATTAACCAGAAAACTGGTCGATAAAACTCTTCAAAGTATTACTGAAGAACAACCAAAAAGCAAAGAAAAATCGGCTCTTTTTGCAATTTTGGAAACGGCGAAAGATGCTCTTTCCCAAAAACATTTGATGCTTACAGTTGACGGCCAAAACATTATCAATTTTATTAAGGATAAAAACTGGAGCCCAAATTTGCCGCCAACTGCATTTAACCCCACAGACGATTCTAAAGAAACGAGGGATTTCATATCGCTTCTCGAGGCAAATCTTGGAGCAAACAAAGTTAATGGCGCAATTGAAAGAAAAATAGATTACGAACTAACTGTTGGCCGCGACGCGGATCTTGTCGGCAAGCTAACTATAACTTACAAAAACAACAGCCAGGCCGAAACCTGGCCGGGCGGCAAATACGTATGCTTCTTAAGGGCATATGTACCCGCAAACTCGGACCTTTTTGCTTTTGAAAATGCCGAAAATAAGGACCCAAAATCCGTTGAACTGACAAATATTGCAAACCTAACCCAGTTTGGAACTTATATCGAGGTGCCAATAAAATCCACAAGGCAGATAATATTCAATTACCGGATTCCAAAAAACATAAAACTGGAAGCAGCCCCGGCCTATCGTCTTCATGTTCAAAAACAGGCAGGGACCGGAAAAGACCCATTTAATTTCACCTTCAACCTTCCGGCTTATCTTGAAGCAAAATCTCTAAACGGAAATGAGGAGGTCGCAGGTAAACAAAACCTCTCAATTGAATCTGATTTACAAACAGACAGGGATTTTAAAGTCGAAGTTGGGAAGAAGTAAATATTTCTTACCAACGACTTTTCTTGCTAATTCCAAATCCGCCGCTAGCCACTCCTGTTGCTCCCGCACCCACGCCAAGAACTGGTCCTGCACCAACGGTTACAACAGTAGCCCCCGCTGCTATTATTGTTAGAAGAATCGCTAACCAACCAGGATGTTTTCTCGCAAAATCCAAGATTTTTTTACCCATTCCGGGGTACATCTCGTCTACAGCTTTTTTGACGTCTTCCCTTTGAGTGACCCTATCTAAAATAGCCTGGGCCACTTCCGGTTGTGATGTTAATGCTTGATGTAGCACTTCCATACTCTCTCTGGTTTTCCCTTTTTCAAATAATGAGTCACTTACTTTTCTGATAAGTTCACCGGCTTCCTTAAATGTTAAATTATCTCCTGCCTTTAATTTATCCCTAATGCCCCGAAAGCTTGGATCATCCGGGCTCTTCACTGCATTAGCTACCTCCATTAAATATTTAACCTTGTCGGAAGCATCCAGTTGGTCGAATTCTGCTTGAGTTAAAACCCTAACAGTTTTTTCGCTGCGACTTTGCCCTAAGCCCTTTTCGTTTCTTTCTCTTTCCTCCGCCGATTTCAGCGCTTCCTTATCAGCTTCTAATGTTTCTCTTGCAGTAAGTTCCTCCTTAGTAAGATTTGCTCTTTCCTTCTCAAGGTTTATCTTGTCTTTCCCAGTCGCTTGGGCAATTCTTCTATCGAGGTCATTAATTCTCGTTATTAGTGTATTCACAACTATGTCATCTTTACTAACTGCAGTTTGTAAATTAGCTACTGTAGCGGTCTCTCGTCTTTTTTGTTCTAATGCCTCAGATGTTTTTATTGTCTCTTCTTCCGCTTCTTTGGCTTTTGCCTCCTTATCCTTTTCCTCAAAAAGCCTTTGGGATTCTTTTGCCCTTGCCGTTGCGTCGTTTAGTTCAAGTCTATAAACTTTTAATAGATCTTGATTGGCAAAATCCCCCTTTGCCGCTTCTGCATTTATGCTTGCCTTCAAAATTTCTTCACTGGACTTGTATTTGCCCGCAGCTTCTTTTAATTGGTCCGTAGTAAAACCGGTCATGTTTGCAGCAGACTCAACAGAAGTTTTCACCCGACCTCTTAATTCGTCAAAAATCTGGCGTTCGGAGGCCACCCTTTGCTTATCTGCAATTGCCCTCCTTATTTCTACTAGTTCAGCCCTTGCATTGGCCATTTCCCTGAAAATATATTCTCTGTCACCTGCAGAAAGCCCCCTCGCCCCCGTAAGAATTCCCTGATAACCCGCAAGACCTTCATTTAATTCAGTGATTTCATCTTGGAGCTGATCCCTAGACATCACTTTATATTCATCTCTCTTTGCCTTTGCAGCTTCCTGACTAGCCTTTACTTGCTCAGCCATTTTTATTAAATTCTCGCTTGGCTCAGGATCCCGCTCAGGTTCATAAGGAGTTAGAGGCTCGGGAGGTGGGGGTTCCTCTGGCGGAGTAGGCGGTTCTTCCTCTTCAACTGTAGCTGCGAGAGGGGTTTCTGTGACCTCAACTTTTACCGCTGGAGCGTCTTCTGAAGCTTCGATCGGTGTAGTAGGTCCTTCTACGGGTGGTGTTTCTGCTTCACGTTTAGCAACAACCCCGCCGAGATTAGCTGAAAGGGTGGATAATTCTCCTTGCATTTCGGAAATTTGCGCTGATCTTTGCTGAACCAATGCACTCCCTCCCTCTAAAGCTCGTCTCTGCGCATCGGTAAGATCGTTCCTCCCTAATTCCTCGCCATACACCTTTCCCGCAGCAGTCGTGGTAATTATTTCTCCGGGTAATTGGCCGGCAACAAGTTCTTGCAAAGCCTCCCCCGGGCCGCCTCGTTTTTCAGCTTCTTGTATGCGGGTCGCTTCCGTTCTTGCCGTTATATGCTCGGGGCTTACCTGTTGATTTGCATCGGGATGTGGCTGACCTGATTCCTGAGGGGAAGAATTTAAATCTGGATTCGAATCAACCACCTTGTGCCCCCGTTGCTAATTGTTCAAGTTTTTTAGCAAATTTGTCTTTATTGTCAACAATAAAGTCCTGAAATTCGTCACCATTCATTGAAAGGTTCAGAACATCCTCACTGAACATGTCTTTCGCTTGTGCCGCATCAATATTCAGGCCCGCTAATCTTTCAGCAAGAGATACATTCCCATCACCATATGAATTTTGATAATTTTGCGGCAAGTCCTTAGCAGGGATTGTTTCATCCCATGCAAACTTCGATTTATTTTCGTTCAAAAACTTTAAAAAACTGGAAGCATAAACCTTTGCGTCTAAAAGATCACTTGGAAATTTTTGCTCAAGCTCTTCTCTTGAATAACCAAGTACGGCAAGCCTATCGCCTATCGTTTTCGGCTCCTCGGCTAAACTTTCAAAAATATTAGTTAGGGTTATTTGATTCATGGGCAGTTGAAACTATTGCTCCTTGGGCAATGTTGTGTGCTTTTGCAAGCTCTCCTTGGTGGATTGCAGAAAGAGCTTGTCTATATGCGCTAAATTCTTTGGCTTTAACAATATCCGCCTTCACTCTATCGTAAAGCTCTGAAAAAATCGGGTATTTATCGGACAAATCTTTATAAAAATCGGCCAAAGTTTCTTCATGCGCGTCTAATTTTTCAAGGGTCACCAAAGTTTCCCGGGCAGCTGCCCTTGCAGTCTCAACGGTCAACTCTCCACCATTAAGCCCATCGATAAGAAGTTCCAAAACTTCCTTTTCAACGCGGCCCTTCGCAGAAAGTGAATCAGAATTTGCAGGCTGACCCATCTTCTTCAATATTAAGACCAAATTAACTTCAATTACAAGTTTACCCTGTAGAAGAACTTTCAGCAGTTACACTAATCTTCTCGAAGAGACTGAAAAATACTCTACTGGGTCAAAGTCTCAACAACTTATAGTTCTTGACCAACTCATAGCTTTTTTGCTACTATTTCCCGATGGAACAAGTTCCGCTAATAGCGCAAAAGAGAACAGTCCTAGGCCGGAAGGTAAAAAGTCTAAGGCGCGAAGGGCAAATTCCTGCACACATTTTTGGCCACAAAATTAAAACTGTTCATATTCAGGTTCCGGCAAAGGAATTTTATAAAGTTTTTGAAAAAGTGGGCGAAACCGGAATCATCGAACTTTCAGTGGATAAGGAAAAAAGGCCCGTACTAGTAAGAAGTCTTCAGATTCACCCGGTGACAGACGAACCCCTGCACATAGATTTTTACCAGGTTAACCTTTTGGAAAAAGTGAAAGTTAACGTACCTATTGAAATTTTAGGCGAAGCACCTGCCGTAGAAAAAAAGGTTGGATTACTTCTGACTCCAATTAGCGAAATCGAAATTGAAGCATTGCCGGCAGATTTACCCGAAAATATCGAAGTGGATATTTCCGCATTTGAAAACATTGGTGACGAAATAAAGGTGAAAGACCTCAAAATAGACAAGACAAAGATTGAAATCCACACAGACCCTGAACAGGTAGTTGCACAAATCGGAGAGTTGGTTACAAAAGAAATGGAAGCAATGGAAGCTGAAATAGAGGCAGAACAGGAAGAAGCAGCGCAGGAAACGGCAGAGACTGAAGCAGGGGAAGAAAAGAAAGAAGGAGAAGCCGTCAAAGGTGAGCCTCGCCCTGAAGGGCGGGAAGCAGAAGCAAAAGAAGGCGAAGCAGGGGAACCCCAACAAAAAGACACAGAAAGCAAAAAAACGGAAGAGTAAATCCGAGAAAAACTCCTCCTAGACAACAAGTGCAGGCCAGTCCCCAAGCAATTATTAAAAAGCGAAGTGCGGGAATTAATGCGAGAATTATGCGGTTAATAATTCGTAATAACTTATATATTTAGGCCAAGATTCAATCATTACCGACTCTTTTTCAGCAATATACTTAATATACAAGTCCTCCGTCAAAAATGGCATAAAAGGGTGCAGAATAATCAAGACATTTTTGAAAACAAAATTAAGCGTATCTTGAGCCTCCTCACGTCTTTTCTTTGACTTTTCGATATATACGTCCGCAAACTCATGCCAGATAAACTCGTACAAAACCTCGACAGCTAAGTGGAGTTCCAAATTCTCCAGATGCTTGGTGACCTTTTTTTCAGCCTCACCAAATCTCTCAGTTATCCATTTATCATCAGCATTTTCTTTGTCATTGCGAGTCCCGGGTTCTACGAGGGACGCGGCAATCTTTTTTTCAGACTGCTTCGCTTTGATCGCAGTGACAGTTGAGGGCGGTTTTAACTCATAGATAAAGCGACCGATATTTCTAATTTTTGTCCCAAAGTTCCTAAAATTCTTTCCTCTCTCGTCCAAAAGCTGTTTAGAAACTCTGCCGTCTCTTCCGGGAATTGCATAGGTATATAAAGCCATCCTTGTTGCATCTACTCCCCAATTGTTAATTAGGTAAGCAGGTTCAATTCCGTTTCCTAAAGACTTTGAAAACTTTCTTCCCTGTAAATCCCTTAACATTCCATGAAAGAACATTGTCTTAAAGGGAATTTCGCCTTTTAAATAAACAGAAATCATTATCATTCGCCCAATCCAAAGATATTTAATTTCCGGCGCGCTTATTTCAAAATCCCAGGGAAAATATTTCGCCAGTTCGGGATCAAAGAAGGGTTTACCCTCCGTCGCTGAAGCTATGGAGGGCTTGCCCCTCGAAGTCGAGTCTGGCTCGACGAAGTGGGGCCATCCTAATGTTGAAAGCGGCCACAAGCCGGACGAAAACCATGTGTCCAGAACTTTTTCTTCCTGTACCCATCCGTTTCCCGGCGACTCCAAAGATACTCGCTGTTCTCCATCCTTGTACCAGACAGGGATTCTATGTCCCCACCAGAGAGAACGGGAAATACACCAGTCATGGATATTTTTCAGCCAGTCAACGAGAATTTTTTTGTAGTTTTTCGGTAAGAATTGAATTCGGTCCTCCTTGATTGCTTTTATTGCTCCTTTTGCCAAAGTATCCATTTTTACAAACCATTCTTCAGAAATTAATGGTTCAACCACTGTTTTGCACCTTTCGCAAACAGGGACCGAGTGAGTATAATTTTCCGTTTTCTCTATATAGACATCCCCTAATAATCCCTCGGCTTTTTCTCTTGCCTCCTGAACTTTTAAACCACATAGGTCTCCCGCAATCTCCGTCATTCGACCCGATTTATCTACGGCATGATAGATTGGAAGTTTATTGTCCATGCCGATTTGGTAATCTAAGGCATCATGGCCGGGCGTTATCTTCAGGGCACCGGTACCAAAATTTTTATCAACTCTTTTGTCAGCAATAATCTTCAACTGATTTTGGCGACCCCTGGGATTTAAAGGCGATGGAATATAAGCAATTCTTCCAATAAATTTTTTGTATTCTGATTCAGGATGAACCGCTATTGCTACGTCAGCAAATATAGTTTCGGGACGAGCCGTGGCAACTGTAATAAATTCTGTACCACTCTTCCCGGATGCAGGATGTTGAGCTAAAAAATATTTAACGTAGTAAAGTTTTTCTTTTCTCTCTTCATACTCCATCTCCACGTCTTCTATTGCCGTATTGCATTTTGGACACCACTGGACAATGTAAGGTCCCTTATAAATTAATCCCTCATGCCAAAGTTTTTTAAAAAATTCGAAGACCGCTTTTCGCGGTTTGTCATCTAATGTAAAAACTTCTCTGGACCAATCAGCCGAAAGTCCCATCATTCTCCAACTATCAGAAACCGATTTGTAAATCTCTTCCTTAAATTTCCATGCAAGTTCTAACCATTTATCACGCCCTAATTTCTGCTTGGATAAATTTTCCCGTGCTAGCTTTTTGCCGAATGTCGCTTCGAATTGAATACCGGCATGATCAACGCCGGGCAGTAACAAAACGTCAAAACCATTAAGTTTTCTGTAACGTGAAATTGCGTCCAAGATTGCATGCTGCATTGCGTGACCGAGATGCAGTTCTCCGGTCAAATTAGGCGGTGGTATCAGTAGCGAGTAAGAAGGTTGGCTGGAATTTTCTTCGGCATGAAAAACTCCAAGCTCTTCCCACTTCGCGTAAATTTGTTTTTCATCTAGCTCGCCTTTGGCGGCAAAATCTGAGTCAGCCATTTTCTTTCACGTGCTAGAGATATTGAAGCGGTTCTACCACGTGTAATAATTTTATTAAAATCTGAGTCCGCAACGACCATTTTATTATTTAGTTGTCTAAATAAACAAATTTAAAAATGAAGAGAAGGAACAGCAGAAATCCTAAACGGATGAATAGGCAAGTGATTAAAGTAAGCAGCAGAAGCAATCATTGCTCCATTATCAACTGAATATTTTTTTGAGGGAAAAATAACTTCTAAATTATTTTGCTGCCCTTCTTTACTTAACTTGTCACGAAGTCTTTGGTTTGCAGAAACACCTCCGCACAATAAAACATTTTTAACAGAATACTTAATGGCGCTTTTAATTGTTTTTGTAACCAAAGAGTCAACAACAGCTTCCTGGAATTCAAAAGCAACTTCACCAATTTTATTTTCAGTCATTTTTTCATTTCTAATAGTATTAATTACTTGAGTTTTCAATCCAGAAAAAGAAAAATCAAAATTTTTTTCAGCAATCATCGGTCGAGTAAATTTGAGATTTAGAATTTGAGATTTGGAATTACGAGCGACGCGCTCGATCTCCGGGCCTCCGGGGTAGGAAAGACCCATCTCTCTTGCTACCTTATCAAATACCTCACCCGCAGCATCATCTCTGGTGCCCCCCAAAAAAATGTAATCATTGTGTTTATTCATAAGAATTAGGTTGGTATGTCCGCCGGAAACAATAAGGGCAACTAAAGGGAATCTAGGTTTTTGTACTTTGCCATTCAAATTATCGTCTAAAAAGCAGGAATAAATATGGCCAACTAAATGGTTAACCCCAATAAGAGGTTTATTTAATGCAAAAGAAAGAGTTTTAGCGGATTCCACGCCAACTAAAAGTGAACCGATAAGTCCCGGCCCGTAACTAACGGCTATTGCATCTACATTATTCATAATTTCATTAAGAGAAATCTTAGAAATAAGCGGAATAATTACTTTTAATTGCTCTCTGGCTGCAACCTCCGGTACAACTCCACCAAATTTTTTTTGTAGACTTACAGAAGAAGAGACAAAATTAGCAAGTACTTTTACACCGTTTTCAACAAGAGCAACACCGGTTTCATCACAAGTGCTTTCGATTCCAAGGATTTGCATTTTTAGCTAGCGTTTACCTACCAAGCTAAAATTAACTTTGTCACCTTCGTTAATGTTGTTTAATTCACTTAGACCCGCGTTTATTTCTAAAACATATTTTGCTGAACTACTTGGTTTATAAACAGTTAGTTCACTGTCTTTTTTTCCAAGCTGTGGTGGAACGCTTTTTGCAATGCCAATGATATCTTGGTTATCGTTAATCCAAATGATATCAAGAGCAAATTTCATGTCTTTCATCCATATACCCCAATTGCTATTTGTATCAAAAACAAAAAGCATACCTTCCCCTAAAGGTAAAGATTCTCTTTTGGAAAGCCCTTTTTTTCTTAAATTTACAGAATCTGCAACAATGACTTTAATTTTAAAATCCTTTACCTGTGCATTAATACTTTTGCTTTTTGTTCCAAATATTGAACCCACACCAGAAGGAGTGCCTTCCCTTAAAAAGGCAGCAGGAGTAAAACTTTGGCCAAAAATCACTAAAAAGATAATTAAAGCGAATAAACCGCCGATAATTGCAAGGTCCTTTTTCAACAAAGCTCCTAACTATTATAAAATCAATTCTACAGCTAAGTACCTGTTCCGACCAAGAATACAGCTTGCCACGGCCTGAAGTTAGATCTGAATGTCTCTTCTTGAGGTGTTTCATCATTTCTAAAAACTTTACGCGTAAAAACAGAATTAGCACCACTTGCAGCAAAATCAACCTGCTTAACGACCCCTTTAGGAAGAGTAGGATCATCCTGATATTTAGGCTCAGGCGCGGGTCTCACATTTGAAATAACAGGCTGGGATATTTCTACTTTTCGTTCATCCTTTGTTCCATAAATGTCGATTTGTAGTTTCGCCTTTGAAGGGTCAACGACTGCTTGAACCAAAACATGGTGTAAAGTATCATTTTTAAATTTTAAATCTACGGAAGGCTGCCAGATCGTTGCGTCAAATCCCGGTTTAAATCCGCCCTGTTCATAGTAGCCTACTCTGTAGGCATGTGCGGTTCGGGCTGTAATTGGAAATCCGGAATTCAGTGCAGCGCGAAATACAGTTGAAGAAACCTGGCATATACCGCCACCGTCATCAAGAACCGTCCTTCCGGATGATATGACATATGCTTCCCTGTAGCCGGTTGCAGACGAAACTTCACCCACAGCACGATTAAAAGAAAACTCTTCTCCGGGTGCAACAAGCACACCGCTTAATCTTCTTGCACCTAGTGCAACATTATAAGCTCTGTTTGGAATTGATCCGGCATAGAATGATACCCCGCTGGCAATTAACTCCCTAACGCCTAAGTCGTTTATTTCTTTATTAGCAATTTTGGCTTTCGTTACGGAAACAGGAAGCGAAATCTCCATAACCTTGTCAGAGCTTGAAGAGTCAGTAGAAATCTCTTCGGAAATTAAATTAATAGTTTGGTCAACATTTAAAGAAAGGCCATCTTTGGCAGGAATAAACTCTGAAACTCTGCCGTTTTCAAACTTCATTGTTGCATCAAATGTAGGCCTGTCGACGGATTTTGCAATCGAAGCAAGATATATCTTCGTTTTTTGATCATCAAGAACAATATCAACATCATTTGAATATCTTTCCTTTAAATAAAAATCGTTGAAAGTAATCACATTTGAACCAAAATCAACTTCAGAATAAAAGAAATTCTGTCTTCCTTTTGGCGCAAAATTCAGTAACTTTGGAAACTCGTTCGTAAAATCCCATCTTTCAAAATTAAAAACAAGGGAAAGACTTTGGTTTTCTAGAATATTTAGTTTATCCAATGCTGCCTTAAACTGTTCCTTTCCATATTTAGCCTGCTCACTGACTTTGGCAATAAGAATAGGTTCTTGCGATAAAGATTTAACTTTGTTGTTAAATTCGGAATTAAATTTTACTCTGTCGATGACCAAGCCGTTTTCTTCAGGAACAATTTCATAAGAACCCTTGATAAAAACAATGTTTGCGTTTTTAAGTTTAATCTCTAGTTTATTAAAAATATCTTCTGATTTCTGGAAAAATATTGGTAAATCAACTGTATATGTCGGTTCAAAACCGGCAAAACCTGCTGTAAAATTATTTTTTAAATTATTAATTAAACTGTTTTTAGAATTTAATGAAATGCCGGATAGTTGGTTGTTTGCAATATTAATGCCAAAGTCAGATGTTTTAAAATAAATACTTTTTCCGTCTATGACAATTTCGTGGTCGGATTGTTTGTAAGCGTTAATTTTATCATTGACAATTTTTTCAAGAGAAGAATTAGTTTTAAAATAATATGTGTCTTCTCCTACTGAAACCCGAACAAAAATAAAATTTAAAAATAGAAGCAAGAAAGCAAAAACTATAAAGGGAAAAACAAATATTAAGTAGTACCTATTCATAGACAGTTTTTAGCCTACACTAGCAAATAAGTTCTAGGCAAGCCGGTTGCATATGATATCATAGAATCAAATCTAAATATGCCTACTTTGAGATTGTTTCTGGGGCTGTTATTCGCGCTTCTTTTAACCGGGTGTTCTCTTCTCCCTGCAAATAAACAGGAAGAAAAAATTACGCTCAAATATTGGGGTCTTTGGGAAAATCACAATACAATTTCTCTTGCAATCAACGACTATAAGAAAATAAAACCAAACGTAGATATTGTTTATGAGAAAAGGTCTCCCCAGCAATACCGTGAATCATTGGTTACACAAATTAATGGGGATAAAGGGCCCGATATTTTTAGGTTCCATAACACATGGACTCCGATGATACAACAAATAATGGCACCGCTCCCTTCCGGAGTAATTTCCGCAAGCGAATATAAAAAAGCATTCTATCCCACAGCAACAAAGGACTTGGTTAATTCCGAAAAAAAAATAGTAGGTGTTCCCCTAGAAATAGATGGTTTGGCACTTTTCTACAATGAAGATATTTTTAATGCAGCAGGAATAACTGTTGCTCCTAGATCGTGGCAGGAACTTGCTCAAACCGCAGCCCGCCTTACGGTTAAAGATGCAAACGGAAACATTAGGACGTCTGGGGTTGCATTAGGAACAGCATCAAACGTAGACCATTTTTCAGATGTCCTTGGAGTGATGATTCTGCAAAACGGAGGCGACCCTAAAACGCCAACGGATAAAAATACGGCAGATGCACTGGACTATTATGTCAGTTTTGCAAAAGGGCAAAATAGGGTTTGGGATGAAACAATGCCGGCATCAACAATTGCATTTGCCGGGGAGCAGGTTGCGATGTATTTTGCACCGAGTTGGCGAGCATTCGAAATAAAAAATAATAATCCGGGTCTAAACTTCAAAATAGCACCCATTCCCCAGCTTGAAGGCGGAAGAGTTGCATGGGCAAGTTACTGGGCCGAAGGAGTCTCAATAAAAAGTAAACATCCAAAAGAAGCATGGGAATTTATTAAGTTTCTTCAGGAAGATGAAATGCTTACAAAAACGTACGCGGAAGCTGCAAAAAGCCCCGGAAGGATTTTTGGCGAGCCATATCCCAAAGTTTCCATGGCACAAATGCTTGCTCTCGATCCACTGCTTGCTTCCCTCATAGAAGACGCACCATATATGCGTTCTTTTCCAATGGCTTCCAGAACATTTGATAACGGCTTAAATGACGAAATAATTAAAGCATACGAAGATGCGATCAATAAAGTATTGGGTGGCACATCAAGTGCAAAAGCGTTAGAAACGACCGGCCAGAATATATCAAAAACTCTAGAAAAGTTTTCTTCAAAATAGTTTGATTTTTTTCCTGCCTTCTAAAAAATATTAAACTCAAATATGCAACTGGAAAAAGATGTATTAGCAACGCTTGCCTATCATGATATCTTCGACTACCCTCTCAGTTTTGAAGAAACGCACAAATTCTTAACTCGAAAGTCCTCAAGAAAACAACTGGAGATTGCTTTTTCATATTTGATACAAAAAAAGCTAATCGGACAAAATAAAGATTTATACTTTCTGGCAGAACGTCAGAATATAGTTTCTATGAGAAAAAAGAGAAGGGGAGCCTCCGAAAAAAAACTTAGAAAAGCAGGCTTTTACGCAAACTTACTCAAGTTGATTCCTTCAATCAAAATGGTAGCTGTTTCCGGTGCTCTTGCTATGGAAAACAGTGATAAAAAAGACGATATCGATTTTGTAATTATTGCCTCTTCCGGACTACTTTGGACAACCCGCTTTTTCTCAAATATTCTTCTTTGGCCTTTTAAGCGGGATCCTCAAAGCCAAAAAAAGGCCGACCGTGCTTGTCTCAATTTGTTTCTGGACGAGTCATCTTTAATAATAAAAGATCAGAATTTATACACTGCACACGAACTCGCTCAATCGAAGTTACTCTGGGATAGAGATAAGACCTATAGTAGACTAATCAAAGCTAATCAATGGTTGATTAAATACCTTCCAAACTGGAAACAGGAAGAACAAGGTGCGTCCTTGCGGGGTCTCACATCAAGGCGTTCCTTGTTTAATAAGCTACTGGTCTCTGGTCTCTGGCCGTTGGAGACTATTCTTAAAAACCTCCAGTTAGTGTATATGAAGTCTAAAGTCACAACTGAAAAAATAGGAAAGTACCAGTTGTTCTTTCATCCTAAAAGTACCCAAGAACTGGTTTTGGGAAAATACATAAAGAATCTCAAGAAGTTAAAAATATAATTCTGGTAGCTTTCCTGCGGTCCTCACTCTGCAAATGCAGAGCTGCGGGCCTAATGGGGGATCGCCAGCTTTTCTTCCATACTAAACTAAAGAAACCCGGGAAAAAGTTTTAAGAAAATATGACGATGTTTGCAATCGGTTATTAAAAAAACTTTAATAAAGTTATGTCGGCAGACGCATCAACGGGGAAAGCGGAGACTCAACCGGTTTCTGAAATAGAAGCGCTTACGGATAATTTAACCCAAAAAGGATTAATAGCCCTTTATGCTAACCCGGAAATTCAAAGACAGGTCTTAGAAAACTTTGAAAATAAAGGAGAAGCAAACTCAAACCAATCTTTTTCCCTGAAAGGGAAAGACGGCAGGACAGTAAGCATAGTATTTGGAAAGAGAATAAAAGATGGAGCTTCAACGGGTGCTATTTTCTATGAAAGAATGATTAGATGGCAAAGAGAACGGACAGAAGAACACGATTACCTTGAAGCAGGACTAATAGGATATAAAAAAGGCGATCACGGAATATTAGGGGGTCTGCCGGACCGTGCAAAAATAAAATTCCATGATCCTAATATTTTTGAAACTGCACACTTCCCGAGAGGTGATTCTAAATATAGTCAAACTGACACAAAGCCTGCAATAGAAAAAGCAAAGGATTTTATTGCTGAGCTTGAAGAATTATCATTCTAAAAAATTTAATTTGACAATAAATTCCCATTTTTGAGATAATTCAGGCGGGCCAAAGGTCCTGAGCGAAATCGAAGGATTATAATCCTGAGTGAAGTCGAAGGACACCCATAAACAGCTCCCCTGAGGAGCTTTTTTGATGATAAGACCAAAAATAATCTTTGTGTCAGGCGGAGTAATTTCCGGAATCGGGAAAGGTATCGCAACCTCTTCAATCGCTCTTCTTCTAAAATCCCGCGGGTTTAGAGTAACAGCAATGAAAGCTGATCCTTATCTAAACATTGATGCAGGAACACTTAATCCGATAGAGCACGGCGAAGTCTTCATTTTGAATGACGGTATGGAATGCGATCAGGATCTGGGTAATTACGAGCGGTTTTTGGACCAGGATCTAAATGCCACCAACTACATGACAACCGGCCAGGTTTTTAAATCAATAATCGATAGGGAAAGAGCACTTGGCTATGAAGGGAAAACGGTTGAGTTTTTCCAGCATCCCCCGGAAGAAATAATTAAAAGGATTCTTGATTGTGCCAAAACAAACAACGCTGAAATTGTACTGTTCGAAGTTGGTGGGACAGTAGGGGAGTTCCAGAACCTGCTCTTCCTGGAAGCAAACCGTCTTCTTAAACTGAAATACCCGCGTGATATTCTGCATATTCACCTGACTTATCTTCCGATTCCGTATTCGATAGGGGAAATGAAATCGAAACCTGCTCAAATGTCAATTCAGCAGTTGGCATCGTCCGGCATTCTTGCCGACTTTGTCCTGGCACGGGCAACTGTTGCTATCGACGAAAAAAGAAAAGATAAAATAGCGATTGCCTGCGGGCTTGATCCGGATGATATTATTTCTGCACCTGACGTTGAAAATATTTATCAGGTTCCGCTAAACTTCGAAAACCAAAACCTTTCGGATAAAATTCTCAAAAAACTCTACATAAAACCACGCACACAGGATATCAAGGCATGGAAGGTTATGGTCAATTCCGCATTAACTGCAAAAAAACACGTCAAAATAGCCATGGTTGGTAAATATTTTTCAACTGGAGACTTTACGCTTTCCGACGCCTATCTTTCGGTAATCGAATCAATTAAGCACGCATCGGCTAAATTCGACATCAAACCCAAAATAACCTGGATAGATTCTGCCCAGGTGGAAAACGAAGGGACAAAAATCCTCAAAGGTTTTGACGGCATAGTAGTTCCGGGCGGTTACGGTTCTAGGGCAGTCGAAGGGATACTTATGGCCATAAAGTACTCACGGGAAAACAATGTTCCATATTTTGGGCTTTGCTACGGAATGCAGCAAATGGCTATCGAATTTGCAAGGAATGTCTTACGCCTAACAGACGCAAATACCACGGAAATTGATCCGAAAACAAAAAACCCTGTAATCGATGTAATGAAGAGCCAGAAAGACCTGGTGGAATTTCATAAGCTCGGAGCTACCCAGCGCCTTGGATCATGGGAATGGAAAGCCCAAAAAGGTACAAAATTCGAAAATGCCTACGGAAAAACAACCGGAGCCGATCGTCATCGCCACCGTTATGAATTTAATAATAAATACAAAGACCAATTCGAAAATAACGGAATGATTATTTCAGCAACAACGAAAGACGGAAAACTAGTTGAAGCAATGGAATTAAAAAAACACGAGTTTTTTCTCGGAACCCAATTTCATCCGGAATTAAAATCCCGCCCTCTTAATCCGCACCCATTGTATTTAGCCTTTCTCAAAGCTATTTCCAAAAGAACCTCTTGACAAATAAAAAATCATTGATAGAATATTAGCAATCGCAACGCTTTAGTGCTTGCGCTTTTTGCCCAAAAAAAGTATTATCCTTTTTTAATCATGAATATTAAACCGCTCGCCGGATATGTATTAATTGAACCTGCTCCAAAGGAAACTAAAACCGCATCAGGTATAGTCCTGCCGGAATCAGCCGACGAAAAACCTCAGGAAGGTAAAGTTCTTGCTGTAGGTGATGAACTGGTTGAAGATGGAAAAATTGTCAAATGTCCGGTCGCAGTGGGTGATAAAGTTGTCTACAAAAAATGGGGTGGCAATGAAATTAAAGTTGAAGGCAAAGAACTTTTACTTACGAAATTCGAAGACTTAATGGCAATTGTGGGTAAGTAAAATGACTGAATTAGATCCAATAACCAAAGCAAAATTACGAGTTGCAATCATGGCATCCTCACATTACGATGGTGAACTGTTACAGAAAATTGTTGAAAGTAAAGACGCACTCGCCTTTTTTGAAGAATATCCCAATATCCCAGTATCCCAATTACCTAATTTCCCGTCACCGGAGGTAACAAATGGCTAAACAATTACTTTACGCAGAAGAAGCAAGGACAAAACTAAAAGCGGGAGTAGATAAGCTAGCAAATGCGGTTGCAACTACTCTAGGCCCCAAAGGCAGAAATGTTGCCTTAGACAAGAAGTGGGGGGCTCCAGCGGTTGTCCATGACGGAGTAACAGTCGCAAAAGAAATCGAACTCGAAGACCCGTTTGAAAACATGGGCGCATCCCTAGTAAAAGAAGCAGCTTCTAAAACCAATGATGTTGCAGGTGACGGAACTACAACAGCTACAATCCTGGCTCAGGCAATAGCCGAAGAAGGCCTCAAGAACATCACAGCAGGTGCCAATCCAATGATCCTCAAAAAAGGTGTAGAAAAAGCTTCCGCCGCTGTTGTTGCCGAACTCGTAAAAATGGCTAAAAAAGTTGCAGGGAAAGACGAAATTGAAAAAATTGCCACAATTTCTGCAGGAGACACACAGATTGGTAAATTAATAGCAGATGCCCTTCAAAAAGTCGGCCAGGACGGTGTTGTAACTGTCGAAGAAGGCAAAGGACTCGAACTATCGGTTGACTACAAGGAGGGAATGGAGTTTGACAGAGGGTTTGTATCTGCCTATTTTGTAACCGATCCTGACAAAATGCAGGCTGTTATTGAAGACGCCCATATCCTGATTACTGACCAAAAAGTTGCCTCCCTGAGCGATCTTCTCCAATTCCTGGAAAACTTTGTAAAAGTTTCAAAAAGCCTGGTTATTATTGCCGACGAAGTAGAAGGTGAAGCTCTTGCTACATTAGTAGTTAACAAAATCAGGGGAACTTTCAATGTTCTTGCTATTAAAGCTCCGGGTTTTGGAGATAGGAGAAAAGAAATGCTCGAAGATATTGCAATTCTTACAGGCGGAACTGTTATTTCTGAAGACATGGGCAGAAAACTTGAGTCGGTTACTGTTGAAGATTTAGGTCGTGCAGATAGGATAGTTTCCGATAAAGATAATTCAATAATTGTTGGCGGCAAAGGTTCGAAAAGCGCAATCGAAGCAAGGATTAAACAAATTAAAACCCAGATTGAAACAACCGAAAGCGAATTCGACCGCGAGAAGCTTGAAGAGAGACTTGCTAAGCTTTCCGGCGGGGTAGCGGTAATTAATGTCGGGGCCGCAACAGAAATTGAGCTCAAAGAGAAAAAGGAACGTGTTGACGATGCAGTTCACGCAACCAAAGCTGCTGTTGAAGAAGGTTATGTAGTCGGTGGGGGAGTTGCCCTGCTTCGTGCTGCTAAAGTTCTCGAAAAAATGCTAACGGCTGCTCAAGAAACAGATGAGCGCATAGGTATGGAAATCGTGCGCGATGCTCTTTCCCGGCCAATTGCCAAGCTTGCGCAAAATGCAGGTGTTGACGCAGGATGGGTAGTTAAAGAAGTCGAAAAAGCAACAGGAAATAACGGATTTAACGCCCTTACCGGCAAATTTGAAGATTTGGTAGCTGCAGGCGTAATTGACCCCGTCAAAGTAACACGCTCAGCTCTTCAGAATGCTGCTTCCGTTGCTATGATGATATTAACAACAGAAGCTTTGGTTACGGATCTTCCCGAAAAGTCTTCCCCGCCAATGGGCGGGATGCCGCCGGGGGGAATGGGCGAGTATTAAAGTATTGACTTAAGATCCAAATCTGCCTTGTATTCCTACAAATGGCCAAAAGGGCCGTTTTTTTAGAACTAAAATGACAGCAGAATTTAGAGAAACACCGGAATTATTTAAAGTAAATGGTCGGCCCCTAAATAGTGTAGGGCGTGTCGACCGAGGTCAAGCCATAGAGCCTATTCACCCTTTACATATCGACAGACCAATTAAACCTACTGCAGAAGAAAAGGCTTTGGCGGTAGGCGACATCACATTAGGTCTAGATTATCTCGATTACGTATACTCCCAACCAGAAGACCACTCAAACACAATTGCCTCACACGTTCTGAGGTTCGAATAAATTTTATCCCTTTTCTTCCTTTTCCTCATCACCCGCAAGTTTAGAAAGCTGAAATGTAACAACAACCGCAAAAACGGTGATAATTACAGCATAAATAAATTTTGAAATGATTCCGGATCCAATAGAGAGATACTTGTTCACATATTCATTTACAAATGCCTGCACTGCTTCGTTCCATGCAAGAGCCGCAACTAAGCCAAATCCCGCAGTCGAAAGGGTAATCATTTGTTTAATCAATTCTTTCCTGAATTTTGTCATCTAGGGATAATATTCTACCAATTCAAGCTAAATTTTCAAAAACAATATCTGGAAACATTTTTTTACTTTAAAGTAATTTTGATCCTCGCATTATTTACGTTCGCCGAAAAATCAGTTATATCGGTCTTCGCTTGAACCCGATAAGTTCTAATTCCCGTATCGAGAGTAATAGACTTACTTGTTGAAAAAACGGAAGCGGATGAACTTGTTGAAAGTTCACTAAACCAGACCGGGTGTTTGTCTGTCGCATTATAGAGTTGGGCATACATCCTTCCGTTTCCGCCTTCAACATTAATCGATGCTTCAAAAACAGCAGATTCTATTTTGGGGTACTTATCTGTGTCGATCGTAATTTCCAACCCCGCAAGATCCGTATATGTTCCGTTTTTGATTGAAGCACTTCCAATAGGAATAAATATTTCCTTTTGTGCATTTTGGATGACAACTTGTGTTTGTTTTTCTACAACTGTCTTAGATTCAACTATTTTTTCATCACTCTTGCTTTGCGCAGAAGTTGGTGATGGAGAAGAAACAATAATTGGAGACGAACCGGGAGAGTCTTGCTTTAAAATGAAACCGGACTTTACAGTTTTACCTTCCGTTCGTAGATCTTGGCTCTTTTTTAATACCCACCAGTTTATATAACCTAAGTCAAAGACAGCAAGAATAAGAATCGCAAGCCCCAGTTTTGTAAGTAGCTTCGAAAGTTGGCCGTCATCCATAGTTTTATCATAACCCAAATTTAAGGATAAATAGGAAAAATAATGCTAAACTTAAATCAAAATGCCTTATAAAACCCCAAGCAAAAAACAGAAAAAAAAGTTGGAAAAACTATTAGGAGCAGGGGAGGAAGTAATATGTGTTACCTCCATCGGTGACAGATATTTCTGGATAAAGTTTCTTACATTACTTCCTTTCTCTTTTATTTTTCTCGGCCTACCAAAACTAGGTCAGCTTGTTAGAATGAGGCAATCATTCACATACGCACTTACCAATAAAAGGTTTTTAATAGTGCGCGGGATTTTTTCAAGAAAAATTGTTACGGCTCCGTTAACCGCTATCACACACGTTACAATCGAACAGTCTTTTATCCAAAGGTTTATTTTTAATACCGGACATTTGGTAATAATTACTGCCGGGTTTGATCAAAGGGAAATCGTTATAGAAAACATTGGTGATCCGGTTAATTTTAAAATTCTAATAGAAGATTTGACTCAAAACTTAGAGAGAGGGGAATCGGAAGAAGGCCAGCTAAGGGCGCTTCCAGTATAATTTACCTGGGTAAGCTTGGCAGTTGATCATCAGGTAAAAGGTTTCCCGGGTTTACTTGGGCATTATTATCATATATTTCCAAATGTACATGCGGCCCGGTTGTACGACCTGTCATCCCTACGTTTCCAACGGGGACTGATGTATTAACAATATCTCCAGGTATAACACGAGTTCGACCTAAATGAGCATAAAGGGACTTTATTCCCTCACCATGGCCAACAATAACTATTATTCCTTTGCCGTCAGGGACCATTCCCGCAAACTCAACAACCCCGTCACCTAATGATCTTACTTCAGCTCCAAGGCTGGTGGCTATGTCGAAAGCGCGGTGATAAGAACTAAATCCTTGTGAAAGATAACCGAATTCCACTGGATTACTAAATAAAAAGGGTGACCTTCGCGTAATAATTGCCTGACTGATTTGAGGCTCTTCAACCTTCTTAGGCTCGATTTTATCGGCAATTAATATTTGTTGGCCGTTAACTTTAATTTCAGGCTCCTTAGCTTTAAGAAATGAAGCTAAATTACCAGTAACAACGAAGGCAATTGCCAGAGCCAGTATAAACTTACCAGAAAAGTGAATTCGTGGCCTTACTCTGATTTGTCCGGCAAGGAACCTAACTCCTATAGCCAAACGGGCCTTGAAAATCTTAAACTTTAAAGTACGCGATTTCCCAAGGTAGACCTTCTTTATTCCAAGGTTTTTTACTATCTTAACTGCTTGTTTAAAGTCGTTCCTTATTGTTTTTATTTTCATATTGAACTCTTCCAGCTTTTAACCACAAAAACCCTCTAAATATTGATCGGGGATTTATGAATCAAAAGACCCATAGGAAGAATTTACAAGCGCAAATGATAGCACAAAATGCCTGACATGTCAAGACCCATAGTCTTTTTTGCGAAGCAAAAAAGAGTATATCAGAGGAGCGCCATTGGCACGAACTAAATGTTGTGCCAAGGCGACCTGCTGATATAGTTAATTTGGCGTTAGCCGAACTTCGAGGTAGAGATTGGCATTATTATGGCTCTTATTCAATTTCATCACGACCGAAAAGTGCGCGCGAACCGATCTTCTCATACAGCAGCCTTGGCTAGCCACAATCCAAGGCTAATAGAAAGCTTGTCGACCAGCCTCAGGCGTGTTAACTTATATGCAATGCTCACCCTTACGGGAATTTCAAATAATACCAATAAGAAAGCTTGTTTCTCACAAATTCGAAATAAGTACCAATTTCAAATACCAGAGAATAACCTCAGATCCCTAATTGGAAATAAGAGGGCGTATTTTCGAAGAGTCGAAAATTGGAAATTGGAAATTAGAAATTTGATATTCCTGTTATTACTTACTGTCTTTCTTTCCGGCTGCACGGCTGTAGGTTCTGCAAAGCCAGCCGCTCTTCAGGTAACTTCCACACCGGAAGCGTCGGTTTTCCTTGACGGAAAGCACTTGGGTAAAACCCCGTTTTTTTCCGACCAGTTAAAAAGCGGTGAATATTTACTGAAAGTCTCGGTTTCAGAATCCAGTTATGTTGAAAGGATAAAACTACTTTCCGGATCTTTAACTGTTGTCAACCGCGAGATGAACAAAAACGAGCTTGCCCAATCCGGTGAAACACTATGGCTGGAACCGGACGAAAAGGGTGTATTTATTTCGTCCTCACCCCCCGAATCGGAAATATCAATTGATGGTCGTTTTTCCGGAAAAACACCCTTTTATTTAGCCCAAATCGAGCCTGGTGAGCATAAAATTACGCTTACAAAGGAAGGATATTTAAACAGGGAATTTGTAATCAGGGTATCAAGCGACAGCAGGCTGATGGCAGACGTCAGCTTGGCCTCAATTTCTATGAAAGAAGGCGCAGCTCCTTCCCCAAGTTCTTTTCTGCAAACTTCAAAAGTAGAAATCCTAAAAACTCCACAGGGATTTTTAAGGGTAAGAAAAGAACCTACTACGACAGCATCCGAAATAGGCAGGGTCAAAACAGGGGATAAAATTGAGCTTCTCCAGGAAAGCGAAGAGTGGTTCAAAATCCAATTTGAAGGTAAACAAGGCTGGATTTCAAAAGAATACGCTAAAAAGATCTAAATTGGACGAATATTTTTCTAAAACTGCTAAACTTAAGTTGTGGTTTCCAAAACGCTTATTAAGCTCATAGACGAAGGAATATTTCCCGCGATTTTTTTAATTATTGCGAAAATGGCAGGGCTATTATTTGCCGGATACTTTTTGGATCTGTCATTTTCTCTAAAAATTGGCGGGGCCTTAAAAGTATTGCCAAGCCTTAGCTTCGAAAATTTACAAGATTACATAGTAGCCGAAAACTACTCAAATTTAGCCATGTTCTTGGCAGCTTCAGCCGGTACAATTCAGGTTCTAATACGTGCACATTTTTTCCACGAAAGCCATATTCACCCTAATTTTCAATCAAAATTATATAAGTTAAATTTACAAAGCTTAATCTCTCCTACGTATCACCTTTATCATCAGGCGGCAATTTGGCTCATGTTCCTTTGGCTAACAGTGGGGTATTTAATAATTTCTTCATTTATCAAAGTAACCTATTTGCAAATCGCCGTTATTGCCTTTGTAGTGGCGGCCAACTTTACATGGGTCTTTGCAGTAGATGTTGAAAAAGAAATAGAGCTTTCAGGGCAAAAATGAAAAAAAGACACCTGTTTTATATTTCCGCTAATTTCCTTTCGGTTCTTTTCCTAATTGCCCTTATTTTTGCTCCTTTTTACCTTGCAGCTAAATCAACCGAGGTTGCCGGCGCAAAAAGCAAAGCAAGCTTTTTATTAGTATCCCAGGTTGAAAAATTTCCAAACATCAAACTGGAACAGGAAAGTGATAAATACAGGTTATTTTTTACGACTTACGCCGAAAATACGCTTTTTACTTCGGTTTTAATCATAAATAACCCGACACAAAGTGGGGAAAAATACAAAATTTTAACTGTGAAGGGCAACTCAAAACTTTTTTTTGGGGAGACGATTGATGATGTTCGAAGTTTAGTGGAGATCCCTCCAAACACTTCGGTTCCAATTAGCCTTCTCGTAACGGGTCAGGAAGAAAACCAGATAGAATTTAGAATTGAAGCATTTTAATTTACTGAAGAAACTGGACAACTCTGTGGGGCAAAAAACTACTTGCATAAATCACAAAAAATACTAAAGCAACCCAGGCAATAACAGAAATTAACAGCGGCCAGTCGGAAAGAAGAACCCTTTCAGGCGATTCGCCCTCTTTTTTCTCATGAATTACATATAGATATCTCATTACCCCGTAAATTACAAAAGGTACAGTGATCATAAGCCATTTGGAAGCAAGAAAAGTCCTTGGCAAAAAATCGCCGAACAATACTAGGACTTGGGGACCCGCAGAAGGCGGCGGCTGTAAAAAAGTGAACATTGTATAACTAAGCCATGCACTGGTTGCAAACATTACAGTTAACGAATCCAATAACGATTCGGGGTAATGAAGTAGAATTTTCCTCGTTCCCAAATTCTTAAGACCCTGCGGGTTTTGCGAAAATCGTAGGCCTTGCTTACTCGAAGAACCCATGATGAGTGTTCTTTCAGACCTTCTTTTTCCGATTGCCAAAAATAACGAAAGTGAAGCGACGGTCAAAATAAACCAGACTGTAATATGGGCATCAATTAAAATCCCCCCCGCAAAAACTCTTATCAAAAATCCCGAAGCAATGGCCATCACATCTATTAGAATTATCGATCTTAAGAATAGAGAATAAAGAATTTGTAAGATGGCATAGCCGACAGTTGCAAACGCAAAATAAGTGGAAATTGTGCTTGCTGCAAGAATTGAGCCTGCTACAAAAAAAACAGCAAATATAAAAGCAATTTTAGGATCTATTTTTGCAGCAGCAATCGGCCGGCGCCGTTTAAATGGATGTTCGCGGTCCTTTTCCAAATCAATCAAGTCATTGATTATATATATGCCGGATGTTAAAACACAGAAAATTATAAAGGCTGATAAAGTAATTAAAAATCGGCTGGGCTCGAAAAATGATCCTTCAAACACCAATGGGGCAAAAATTGCCAGGTTTTTAAGCCACTGCCTCGGTCGCGAAGATACGAGTATCCAGAAGGGAGCCCATATTATCCCTGGTCCTTTATTGGTAAATTCATATTGAGCCAAATTAAGCCTCCAAAAACTATTATTGCAATAACTATACCAGCAAACAGCTTTCCGGCAGAATCGAGCATCAGAGCAGACGCACCCAAAATAACACAGAAAACCCAATAAAACAAGGAAACCTGACGCTGGCTAAACCCAAGCTCCAAAAGCTTGTGGTGCAAATGTCCTCTGTCACCTGTAAATGGGGATTTGCCGGAAATAATCCTTCTTAAAATAGTAAAGACCCCGTCCGCAAGCGGGACTGCCATTACAAGCGCAGCCGTTCCCACTTTAGCGCCACTAAGTATTGCCAAAACTGCTACTAAAAATCCAAGTAGGTAAGAACCAGAATCACCGGGAAATATTTTTGCGGGCGCAAAATTAAACACAAGGAACCCGAGTGTTGCGCCCGCACTTATTATTGCAAGCCTAGACACTGTTAATTGGTTGGGGTCTGCTCCGAACTTAAGACTTACAATAAACAAAACCAAAAAGCTAACCGAAACAATGCCGGGCATTTGCCCGTCTACGCCTGTAGAAAAATTTACCATGTTAATAACCCATACAATCCAGAGCATTGCAAAAAGGTCCGCAATAATTAGGATGGAATGTTCGCCCAATAGATTAAAAACTAACCTAATGGAATCAAGCCTTAATACGGAAAGCCCCTCGTTACCGATTACAGAAACCGGGTTTGTAATAAATGCAATACCCACACCGGACAAAACAACTATTAAGGCTGCTAAAACCTGGACACTAAGTTTTATCCATTTATTTAAGTCAATTTTGTCGTCTAAAAGTCCAATTGAAACCAATAAGAAGCCACCCAAAAAAATCCCCATTACTTCCTGTGTTTTTGGCAAAAATATAAGGGAAATTAAAACAATGCTTGCAAAAATTGAAATACCACCACCCCTTGGAACAGCTTTTTTATGAAGTAAAGCCGGGTGCTTATGCGCTTTCGGGTCGTCCATCAACTTAAATTTTTTGGACAAATAAATGGCAATAGGCGTAAATACGACAGATAAAATGAGGCTAAGTCCGAATAGTAGAAAAAAAATCATGTAATCAGGAAAATAATTTTTAATGTGGCAACAAGAGTACAAACAGCCGAGATAAAAGTAAAAATCATTAGTGTCCTAAATAAAAAACTATTCTTGCTTACTAAAATTCTTGCAAGCATCCAGTTAATAGTAAAAATAAGTCCCAATATTCCAGGCAAAATCCAAAGCTCTTTGGGTGAGGCTAAAATCTTTTCCCCCCATGGCCTGGAATAGAAAAGGGGAATCTCAGGAGGGAGTTTGTTAAAAGATAAAAAAATTATTACCGTCTGGGAAATAAAAGAAAATAGACTACTTATTGCGACAAAAAATGAAAGACGGTCCCCGGAAAGGACCTCGCGTTCGTATTGTAAATAGGAAAAAGCCATGAAAATAGGGAAATTATCTTTGCCAAATATCAACACCCTCAACTTGGGCCATGTGAGTATAATTTGCAGCCAGGAATTTCTCAAGTTCCTCGAAATATCCGATAGAAGATGGCGGTTTTAAAATATAAACGGGCGGATTATTTTCAAGCGCCGTAATCACTTCTTCTTTTCCGTTAGGCACCCCAAAAACATGGAAAGAAGTAACATATCTGACGGGATTTTTTAAATCGCCTATTGCATAAAGCCAGGGAAAATCCCCCCAAATATACACATTTTCGCCGCGCGCACCCGCAGAAGTCAGAAAATTATCAATAGCCATTATCCTGTTAACATTGGAATCAAAATAATTATTATAGGCATCCACACTTTTTTCCCCGGTAGTGTGATCAATAAAATTCCGCCAGTAGGATATTTGATTTAAGGGTCCTCCGGATAAAAAATCCCGAAAAAGCGTTTGGGTCAAAAAGAATATAGGAACAAAAAAGAAAACAGCAAAAATTATCCGTGCTTTTGCTAACTTTACAGAAAAGTTTATTGAAGCAATTGCCAGAGCGATTGCCGGAGCAGCCTGCACTAAATAATGGCCGTAAGTTCTTCCCGAAAAATAACTGCCTAGAAATGAAAACCCTAGCCAAAGCAAGAACAAATGGGTAAGCTCAACTTTCCCCGAAAGTCTTTTGAAGAATCCATAGAAAACGGCAGCAATTGGAGCCATAAACTTTGCGATATTGATAAAAATCGCATACTTTGGGCTTTCTGCGAGATAAATGCGGTAGTACGTATAAGCAGCAAAAATATAATCGTCTACCAGGTGTTTTGGCGCAAAGTACAAAACGGTCAAAGTGTAAGGAATAATAAAACCAACTGCCATCACAATTCCTCTTAAAACAACATCTTTAAAATTTTTCAGGTAAAGAAAAACAAAAACGCCTAAAGCCACTGCCTCAAACGCACCAACTTGCTTATAAAGAGAAGCAATGGCAAACAGGAGCCCTGCGCTAAACATTGAAATCAAATCAAAATTTCGCTTAATGGCAAAAAGCATAGCTAGCGAAATCGGCAGAATCATAAAAATCTCAGTCAGCGCCAAATTTCCCTCAACCAGTCTCAAGGAAGTGAGCACTCCAAATATCAAACTGGCGAAAAGTGCCCTTTTTTGGCCAAGAGTTCCTTCTGCTATCTCATATATAACTGCGCTTGTTGCAAGAACGGTTATTGCCGCAAAAAGGTGAAGCCAAAACATCGAAACCCCGAAAAATTTGAAAATCGCCGCATATGTCAAATAAATCATCGGCGGTTTGTTGTCCCAGGCCGTTGCATATAAAGTTCCGCCCAGATTCAAATTACGCCCGACCGCCGCAAAAATACCCTCGTCCCCGTACCAGAAAGGCTCAAAAAGGGAAGGAAGGCGAAGAATAAAAGTCAATAACAAAATTCCCGCCAGAATTAAATGGTGGTGTTTGTATTGCTTCTTAAGAGTTTCGATCATTTTTTTAATCACTTAAGAATTTAACATTTGGCCCTGGTGTCATGTAAAAAAACGCACCATTAACACTTTCCTTTATAGTTACCGCTCCGCTTGCAACATAAGCATCCAACAAACTCTTTCCCGAAAACTGCACCAAGCCTTCCGGCAAAACTACTAAATCGTTTTTAAGGTTATTTCGCATTCGATAGTACATCACTTCAGCAAAAGAAGGGAGCACCGTTACGATTGTGTCACCGGCCTTAATTCTATCAAGAACCTTTTCGTCGTATACCTGTTTAAAACCATACGGATATTTGAAAAAGGTAAGAAAATTGATAGCAGCAGAAAGAAAAATAATTAAGGTGCAGCTTGTAATAAATACATATTTTGGGAATCTTTGAGCGGCATGAACACTAACCATCGTAAGCGGCACTGACGCATTGATAAGATATCTCCAAAAGAAAATAGGCCTGAACGGGATTTGAAATCCTTCAATTTTCAACCCCGGCAAGGAAGCCAGCGTAAAAGGTACAACTGCCCAGAGCCAGATTAAAAGATATGGTTTTTCGAACTTTTGGCGGAGGGCGTGCTGGACTATTCCTATTGTTAAAAGTGCAACAGAAAGCCCGAATAAAAACGGCCTAAAAGCATTTTTGTGTTCCCCTCCCAAAATCCGAAGCAATGCCTCGTAATGCGTCCGCTTGTCAATTTGTCCAATCCAATAACTTTCTTTAACGGATGTAAGTTGATGATACAAAAATGGAACCCAGGGGAGATACAAAAACCCGACAACAGAATATAAACCCATCATTTTTATAAAAATTTTACGGTCAAAAAGCAGCAAATAAAGGCCTTGCGCCGCCAAAGTAAAAAACATGTAGTAATGTGTATAAATTCCTAGTGTCGAAAAGAAAACAAACCCGGCGGCCCAGAATTTCCAGTTATCAGTTTTCTGTTTTCTGTTGTCAGACTCAGGTTTTTCTGTTCTCGGTTGACCGGTTAACTGACTAACCGACTGACTTTTTTCCGACAACTGACAACTGAGAACCGATAACTTTATCAAACAATAAACCGAACCGACGGCGGCAAAAGCAAACATCGTGTAGTTTCTTGCCTCAAATGCATAAGTAAAAAAGATAGGGTTTAAAGCGACTACTAAAGTCGAAACTACACCAAACAACTTTCCTTTAATTTCGGAAGCCAGCTTCCAGACTAAAAAAAGTGTTAATAAATAAAAAATAATTGAAACAGAGCGAGTGACAATCTCCGTCGGCGGTAAAAATTTATAGACAAGTTCGATAATAGAATAATAAGCAGGCGGATGAAAATCCGCGGCCGTGGTTTTTAACATATCTTTGTAGGGTAGCTGCGAAATCAAGGATGTCCAGGCCTCATCACCCCAAAACCCGCGCGTCAAATAATTCTGCGCCAGCGAAAGCATAGAACTAATATATCAGAAATGTCTTTCATGATCAGAACCTTTCCAGGTAAGACTGTTTCTTGACTTTTTCACTTTACTTTAGTAAAGTATTCACAATGATTAACAAATTCGGCAACGTTTGGAAGTCAAAGAATTCAAATCAGCTGGCTCATGTTCTTATTGATATAAAAGACATAAAAATAATGAAAAACTTTTTAAGAGATGTGATGACTGAAAAAGAAATTCTGGAAATTGGTGCCAGACTAGAAGCGGCTAAAATGCTTAAAGATGGCAAAAAATATATCGATATCTCGAAGCGTACAAATTTAAGCAGCCGAACGGTCGCACGTATCAGCAATTGGTTAAAAAATGGCTGTAAAGGTTACAAGGAAGCAATAAAACTTATCCGATCTCATCATTACAACTTAACTAGCTAACAGCTTACTTTATTTTATTTGAATAAAGTTCAGCATAAGCCGCTTTTTTTGTGGAGAAAAAAGTAGGTGAAATATTATGAAAGAAATAAGTTATTTAACACCAAACGAAGTAAAAGGAATTTATCCCGAATTAGCGTCTGTTTATCAAAGCGCATTCGCGGGTGAGCCTTGGTTTGAAGTTACTAAATGTGAAGATCCGAAACAATCTCAAAGTTGCGTAGGGGGATTTTCCAATTTAAATCTTGGCGAATTCTGCGAAGTTTGCAAAAGTCTAACTATTAAACCAGCATACGAAAATGAAGAATTGATCGAAAAATTTGATTATTTGTCAAAAACAAGACCAACCAGGTGGTATTTAGAAAAGGAAAATGGTGAGATTACAATGGCTGCAATAGCTTGGAAGGCAGTACCATTTACAATTTTTAACGAGAGATATGCAGATGTACCAGACATGGAACGTTGGCTAAATTCACAATACTGGGGAAACAATATCGTATGGTTAGACGAAGTCTTTGCAGACAAATCTAAAAGTCCTGCAGGCAACTTAAAAAAATTTAGTGCAATGTGTCTTACGTTTGCGCGAAATTTAAACTGTGACACATTAGCTTTTAGAACTATAAATCCAAAAATGACCTCGGCTGTTAAGAGAGATTTCCCGGATAAACTTAATCAAGTTTGTGGAAGAGGCAAGATCTATAAAGCTAATATAGATGTACCGGACAGGAGAGATTTTGTAATAATCTCGAGTATGTTGCCAAGAGGATGTAAGATATGAAAATTTTGGTAATTGGCGGAATGCACGGCAACGAACCTCTTGGGCTTTCGGTAGTTCAACTTTTTAAAAAAAGCCCAAGAGGTAACGTCGATGCAGTTTTCGCGAACGAAAAAGCAATTAAGGCAAATTGCCGTTTTATAAAACAGGATTTAAACAGGTCTTTTCCTGGAAATTTAAAAGGCAAGGATTACGAAAAAAAGCGAGCCGGTGAGTTATTAAAACTTTGTCAAAAATACGATCTTGTTTTGGATTTCCATAATACATATTGTTTAAAAAACGATTGCACATTTATCGGAGAATCGGCAAATAAATTTTTATTTAATATATCGTCATATATTGGTCTTAGGCGGGTAATTGTTGCCGATTACGACTGCATAAATAAATACACCCCAAATTGCATCTCTGTTGAAATTAGCTTAAGTAGCAAATTAAACAACGCCAAAATCTGGTACCAAAAAATTTCAAAACTTGCACTGCTAATATCTGTTCCAAAACAAGCAAGTGTCACAAGGTATAAGTTTGTTTATCGTATAACACTTGCGGATAGGGATAATTTTTTTTTGACAAAAAAGAACTTAAAAGCATTCAAAAAAATTGATCAAAATCTTGCAATAAAAATGGGTATTAAAGATGCGGCTTATCCAATATTTATCGGGGACAGCTTTACTCCATATAACTATGGAGCGCTATTGAACAAATTGAAATAAAAAAATAGGGAACTTTGATATCATTAGCCTATGCAAACGGTATTAGTTACCGGCGCGGGTCAAGGTTTGGGCAAGGGTTTTGTCGATTATCTCCTAAGTCAAAGCTTTATTGTTTTTGCCGGCGTCCGGAATAAATCAACTTTAGGCGAAAAGAAAAACCTCAAAGTTTTTGAGCTTGATGTCACTAAGGATGAATCCATTGAAAAAGCCTTCAAATACGTGAAGGGTCAAACAGATCGTCTTGACTTTCTAATCAACAACGCCGGAGTTAACAAGGATACAGCCACAAACAACCACAAGGAAATTGTATGTAACATCAAAGATCTCGACAGGGAAACCCTACTTAAAATGTTTGACGTAAATGCAGTTTCACCCATGAGTATTCTCAAAAAATTCCTCCCGCTATTAAAAAATAACCCAAGTTTCATAATTAATATTTCAAGCAATAGGGCTTCATATGGTGACAATACCAACATGTCTGGAAACTACGGATATCGTGCCAGTAAAATTGCTCTCAATATGATGACCCTCGCAAGTCTTTTCGATTTGCCGTCAAACGTAAAAACATTTGCCGTTCACCCGGGAGACGTAAAATCGGCCATGAACCCGGAAGGGAGTGATCTTCCCTACAATCAAGCCCGAAAGATTATCGCAATCACCAAAAACTGGAATGACAAGTTCAACGGCAAATTCCTTAAACCCGACGGAACCCTTTATCCGTACTAATTTGCTTTTCTACCCACAAAACTTGTTATAATTCGCAATTATGGCCGAACGAAGCGTGATGATGATAGATGTTGACAAAACCGCATACAACGACTATCTCATCTTCTCGGTAATTAATCAGGAAGCGGAAGACGGCCTTATCGAAAAGACCAGCGTCCAGCCCATAAACGAAGCCCTTGATAAATACAAACAAGGTGAGATCGGTTACGAGGAAATGGTGGAAACTGTGGTTTCAAGATGGGCAAGTGCTCTTGCTGGCCGCTATGTTTCCGATGTTTTAAACCACACAGCAGATTTTCTAATTGCCAACCGCCAAAACTTTCACCCGTATGTTTCCAAAGTTATTCAAATGGTTGCGAACACCCATTGTGTTTATTTTGTTACCGCAGAACCGCAGTTTGTAGCACAGCCAATCGCTAAAATGTTTGGGGCAACAAGTATTATTGCAAGCGAATTTGAAGTCGAAGACGGCAAATTTACCGGAAAAGCAACAAAAATTCTTTCGGGCAGGGAACACAAATTGGAAGCGATTACCCACTTATTCGAAATTCACACAAAATCAGGGTCTATTGCTTTCGGTGATTCGGAAGGCGATATAGAAATGTTATCCGCTGTTGAAAACCCGATTTGTATAAATCCCAACGAAGGCTTGGAGAAAGTTAGAGCTGAAGAAGGCTGGTTAAGCTCCTGTGGCTCTGATGATACAATAGAACAAGTTGCAGACCTACTAAATAAGAACATTTGAGCCGTCTTTTTTAAAATGGAAATTAAGATAAGACTTGCAAAGCCGAATGATTTAGACAAATACACAGATTTGCTTCAAAGAACATATCAGCACGCATATACAGACGAAAGTATCGGCTTAATTTCTGATTGCTTCTCAAAAGAAATATTTGCAACTGATAACACTCAGGAATATTTAAAATCGAATCTTATTCAAAACCATAAACAAAAGGCCTGGCTTGCTTTTGTAGGGAAAAGACTTATTGGTTCAATTACTATTATTAATCAAGAGGAAAAATGTCAGCTTAGAGGCTTTTATGTAGATCCTACATATCAAGGTAGGGGAATTGGTAAGAGACTTTGGCAAAAAGCTATAAATTTTTCAAAGGATAAAGACATTATTCTTGATACGTATGCGCATAACACTAAAACCATCGATATCTACAAAAAGTTAGGTTTCAAGATAGATAAAGAAAAAGGCGTATTTTTTCGAAATTGGCCAGAATGGCCAAAAGACTTACAAGCAAAGTGTATTTACATGAGGTATACAGCGGAATAATTTACCCAGCAGTTCATTTAGCCCTATAGTTTGATTTGATTCTCAGAAAATGTTATTATTCCGCTCATGACCGAAGCAGATTTAGGTCCGCAACTTACACCAGAACAACTCAGTCGACATGTCGAGAAGCTCACGCCACAAGCCGGAGACGAAATCGTGCACAGAATAGCTCAACAAGCTGAAGAACGTAATTATTCCGGATTAGGCATAGTTTTTAATGCCGACCACGAGCAATTAGCTTCCCTTGCTACTGGAAAAGGAGCCCATATTGATCAGATGGATGTAATTATGGCCAAGATCAGAACAGTTCTGGCAACCCGTAGGTCAATAAGCAGACAAATTGAAGCTATGAGGGAAAAAGGCAGAACGAGAGAAGACTATGGTGGAAAACTTGGTGGACTAATTAGAGGTGGGGCCGCCATCTTTAAAGACCCGGAGTGCAAAATTTTCCACGGCGCAGCGGCATATGGAGGTGGTCCTGAAGATCAGGACGAAGTCATTGTCCGTAATGCGGTTGAATCAATTGGTTTATTCACAGACCTTCCGCAGCCGGAAGAAAAATAATATCCCCAATTTCCCGTTACTTACAATTGACAACTTTTTCTTAAAAAAGGTATAAATCATTCACTCGATGAACAAACTGATCCCAGTTGTTGCAGTCATAGTATTGATTGCCGTTGGAGCAGCTTATTTTATTTTTAATAAATCCGCTTCTCCTCCTGTTGCCTCAACAAATCCGGAAATCACAGACAAAGCTTCAACATCAAAATCTTTTCAAAACCCAAAAAAATCAGCGCACTACGAAAGTAATACCCCCGAGCATAGCGCAACTCTTGCCGCAGTTCCCGTAAACGTAGTTATAAATTTTAACTTTGATTTGGCAAAACCTTCTGAAATAAAAATCAAAAAGGACGGAAAGGATTTTGGCGTTGCAGAAACCGTCATTGATAATAATAAGCTTTCAATGCGAAGAAATATTGATCCTTCAGCACCGGATGGCATTTATGCAGTAAATTACAATGCATGTTGGCCCGACGGCTCCTGCCACGACGGTAATTTTCAGTTCGCAATTAACAGAACCACTCAGTCCGAATATGAAAATTTAACTGGTCAAAGTGAAGTTACTGTCAAAATGTCGCAAATAAAATTTATGCCTGTAAATATAAAGATCACCAAAGGGACAACTGTTACCTGGGTAAACGATGATAATGTCGAGCATTACGTTAATACCGATTCCCATCCAGCCCATACGTATTATCTTGCACAAAATTCCAAAGCACTTAAAAAAGGCGAAAGTTATTCTTTAACTTTCGATAAGCAGGGTATATACCCCTATCACTGCTCTGCCCACGCAGATACAATGTCAGGCGCGATAGTCGTCGAATAAACTAGAAGTCCCCCAATTGCCCGAAGTAATTTTGAAATTATTATCTCTTGGCGGCAAATGTTTGGATTTCGTCTAAAATTGGCAAAAGCCCTGTTCCCGATTTGCTAAGTTTGTAGGTTACAGAAAGTTTATCAACTGATTCCGTTTTCCGGTCAATAAATCCCGCTTCTTCCAGCTTTTTAAGCCTGTTTGTCAAAGTAACAGGGTTCAAATTTCCAACAGCCCTTTGCAGCTCGCAAAAACGCGTTTCGCCTCGTCTCAGTTCCATTACAATCGAAAGGGTTCGGTAGTCTCCGATAACCTTAAGCAGGTGAGTGCAATGATCCTCCTTACCGCTTTTAACTTTCATAGCCTAACCTCTTGCATTATTTTATATTATACTATACAATTTTAAGTACTATAAAATTTATAGTATTATGAAAGCAATTCAAATAAATTCTTACGGCCCTGCGGAAGTTTTGGAAGTAAACCAAAATGCGCCGGAGCCCCAGATAACCAAAGACCAGGTTCTGGTGGAAATCCACGCAGCCGCAATTAACCCAATCGACTGGAAGCTTCATGAAGGCTACCTTAAGGAAATAGTACCCTTGAAGTTTCCGGCAACTTTAGGCCTGGATTTTTCCGGTCAAGTGAAAGAAGTTGGGGAAAATGTCACAAATTTCAAAGTTGGAGAAGATGTGTTTGGACAAGCGGGTATACTCAATGGCGGTTCCGGTTCCCTTGCCCAAATTGCAGCAGCCGCCCCAAATAAAATAGCGCCAAAGCCCAAAATCCTTGACCACGTTCAGGCAGCTTCATTGCCCCTCGCCGCAATTAGTGCGCTCCAGGCAGTGGAAGATCATATCAATTTAAAAAAGGGCCAGAAAATCCTCATCCATGGCGCAGCAGGCGGAATCGGCTCTATTGCAATCCAAATTGCCAAGGCAAAAGGGGCCTATGTTGCAACCACGGTTAGCAAAAACGACGCAGAATATGTAAAAAGCTTGGGTGCTGACGAAGTAATCGATTTTAAAATCGAAGCTTTCGAAAACAAATTAAGTGATTTTGATGCGGTTTTTGATATGATCGGCGGGGAAACACAAGAAAAATCTTTCAAAGTACTCAAAAAAGGCGGAATTATTGTTTCCATGGTTGGCCAGCCCAATCTGGGACTTGCCAAATCCAAAGATATAAAGGCAATCGGCCAGGCAACAGACGTAACACCAGAGCGGCTAAGTCGCCTAACAGAGCTTATTGAAAGCAAAAAGATTAAACCTCAAATCGACAAGATATTCAAACTGGACGAGGCAAAATCTGCATTCGAATATTTGGAAAAAGGCCACCCCCGCGGCAAAGTAGTTTTTAAAGTTAAGTAGTATTTACAATTTTTAACCCCTGCCCCCACTACTAGTAGAACTAGCAGAAGAAAAATAAAATCTACTTAACAAATTTCAAAATAATATAAGAAATTAAACCGAGAAGAAAAGGGTAAAAAAAGAATAAAAACAAAAGAGAGGTAACATCGCTTTTTGAAAAAACTTTATAAAAACCCACTTTCCCAACTTCGTTTAGAAAATCGTACCAGCCCGATATCCCAAAACGGTTTGCCGCCAGGTTTAACAGAATCGCTCCAATTAAGACTCCCCAGCCAAGTGCAAAGATTTTAAGAAAAAGCATAACTTATTTACTCGTTTCCTTAATTTTGCCAACAAAACTTGCAGCAAGTATTGTAGTAATCGGAACGGCCAAAACCAGTCCGAAGCTTCCGGCAAGAGTTCTCACAACTTCTTCCATAATTATCTCGCTGTTTAAAATAAACCACATTGGTTGATTGGTAGGGTTTAAAACAATAAAAAGAAAAATCGGGAGACTTGCGCCGGCATATGCAAGAAGTAAAGTGTTAACCAGAGAAGAAATATGCTCGCGCCCGATTGCAAAGCCACTTGTAACAAGTTGTTTAAACTTTAGCCCGTTATTGGCTCTCTTCAGTTCAAAAACACTCGCAGAAAGACTGGTTGTAATATCGTCCAAAACACCCAAAGCACCTATTATTATCCCTCCCAAAAATAGTCCTCTAAAATTTATATTTGCAGTTTGCCCCCCAAACCTAAGTGCCCCGGCGTCCTCGTTTCCGAGTCCGGAAAGGTTTGTAAGGTCCACAAAAAGGACCGACAAAAGTACCACGACAATAAGCGTAATCGTTGTTGAAACAAGCGCAATTGTCGTTCTCCTGCTAAAACCGTGGGCAAGATAAATAGTGGTAAGCATTATAAAAAATGCTCCGGCAATAATAACCAAAAGCGGGTCGCGTCCGGCAAGGATTTGCGGAACGATAAACTTAACAATAACCAATAGGCTTAATGCCAGCCCCAATAAGGAGCCGAAACCTCTAAGCCTGCTTAAAACCAAAACCAGTACGGCAAAAATAAGTGTGATTGCCGCAATCTGCGGCAAACGGTACTTATCAATTATTTGAAAGTCTGTATTTACCTGATCACCAAACTGTGTTGTTAACTTAACAATCACTATTTTTTCTCCTTTTTTAACTTTTTGACTCTCGCTAATTGAAAATTTTTCCCCGTGGTTAATTACTAATTCGCGGCCGTTTTCCGATCCCTCTAAAAACTTTACTTTAACAAGTTGAAAAGGATAAATTTTCCCGACGATTTCTTTTTGACCTTCATTTTGAATCTCAATTACCTGCGCTCTCAATATTTCTTCTTTACTCGGTTTAACCAGTGGTTCATCCTGGGAATTTTGGGCAAGAACGTTAGGTCCAAAAATAGTTAAGAAAATAAAAACAGAAAAGAAAGCACAAATTAATTTTTTTACCATTTCCGCAAATTATAGCAGTTAAAATATTTTTGCATTAACGCCCTTCATATGTTAGAAAATAGGCCATGCAAAAGGCGGACGAAATAAATTTAAATGACTCCGGTCTGAAAAAGACGACCTCCAGGCTGGCAATAATCGACATACTTGAAAAACAAAAAATACCGGCAGATGTCCCGACAATTTTAAAAGAATTAAGGTTAAAAAAAATTCTAACTAACCAGGTTACCGTATACCGCATTCTTAATAATTTTCTGGAAAAAGGAATTATAAATAGAATAGAATTGCACGAGGGTAAATTTCGTTTTGAACTCGCAAGAAGAAAACATCATCATCATTTGGTTTGTCAAAATTGCGGCAAAATCGAGGATGTTGAAGATAGCCTTATCCAAAAATTAGAAAAACAGATAACCATGAAGAAAAAATTTATGGTAAAGGACCATTCGCTGGAATTTTTCGGCTTATGCGCATCTTGCCAGCAAAAAGATTAATTGTTCTAGCTTATCTCTTATAAGAAAGTTGTCTTCTCCAATCCTCAAACCTTCCTACCAAATTCAATTCGTCAACAGGAAAAGGCTCAATCCCGTTTTTCATAAAGCCGTAGTTAAGAAGCACTGCAGCCGCCTTTTCCCTTTCTTCCAGAGAATTGGCACCGATTACAATCGCAATTAACTTTTTACTGTTACGCTCAGCAGTGACCATTGTTGCATGGCCGGCATCTTCCGTATAGCCAATTTTAAGACCGTTGACTCCGGGATAAGTCCCAAGTAAGGCGTTCCAGTTTGGTAGGTCAAATACTTTATGATTTTCGTTAAGCGCAAGCTGTTGGTATTTTGTAGCAGCAAGCGACGAAATCAGAGGATAGTTTGTTTTTGCTTCGTGTCCGATAATTGCCAAATCATAAACTGTTGAAAAATGGTTTGCGCTGTCAAGCCCGGTTGAAGTTTCAAAATGTGAATCAATTGCCCCGATTTTTTTCAATTTTTCGTTAACTAACCTTAGAAAATCCGGTGTTCCGTTACCAATTTCTTTGCCAAGGCTACCGGAAATTGCTTCGGTCGCATCGTTTGCCGAAGTTAGAACTGCTGCCGCGGCTGCTTCGCTAAGCGTTAATTTTTCCCCTTCCGAAAGACCCAGTTTAGTCGGAATTTGATTGCTTGCTGCTTTATCGACTAGTAAAGTATGTCCTTCATCGGAAATATCCAGAGCAGTCATAACAGTGGCAATTTTTCCGAGAGATGCCGGGGCAATTCTTTTCCTTAAATTCATCGACCAGATTACATCACCACTGTCCAGATTTATTATTGCCCCCGCTGCGATAACCGGTAAATCAGTTAAGAACTCACCAGTGCCAAAGCCATTAGGTTTCCAGCTTGCTTCCCCTTTGATTTTCACTAAAGCCTTAAGCATTAATTCCTGCCTGTCAAGAGGAGTTGTCGGGGATTTTAACTCGTTATTTCTTATAGCACTTGCCCTGAAAACTACGAGAAGTAAAAAAATTAAGGGTAGCAGAACGAAAATCCTTTTTTCGACCCTAAAATTAATAAAATTTAGATTCATTTAACTAGGGCTTGGGAAATTTTTGTTGTGGAAAGTTTTTCCCTCAAAGTGCTCCAAAGCTTGTCTTCACCGCTATCAAAACCAAGAGCCCAGATCCCGACCCCTGCCAGCCTTTTTTCTTTTATAAAGTCGTATTTAAGAGAAAGTGATTTTTCGTCTTCCATGTAAACCATGTGCCACCCAAATTCGTCCCAGTAACCCCTCCATGAAACTTTAGCGTCATCGTCCCAGCCTCCTACCGGAGTTGTTGAAAGTAATTGGTTTTCGCTGACTTTTTCCTGCGTTGTAGCAAAAGATCTAAGGCCGGCTGTTCTTTCGGCTTTAGGTTTCGGGTTAACAGCCGGATAGTTCCAGCCGTAATATGGAACTCCCATGATAATTTTTTCTGCCGGGGCTACCGAAAGAAAATCTTCAACTGCTGTAGAAACGTCGTACCAAAAAGGCCCGCGTCCGTTATTAAACCCATAAAGCGGCGCCGAAGGGCCGGCTTTTTCCGAACCCGGATAGTAAAAGTCATATGCCATCATAAAAATACCGTCCGTTGCCGCAGCAAGTCGTCCAATATCGTAAATTCTATTAAAGCGCTCAGAAGAAGCAAGAACCGAAACGGTTATATATGAATCGGGCTTTTTTGCCTTCACAATTTGTGAATATTTTTCAACGAATTGCGAAAAATTTTCTTTGAGTATGTCATTCGAAGGTATATATTCGAAATCAATGTTGACCCCGTCAAGATTTTTCGAAACTAATATATCCGCGCTCGCATTTCCCAGTCTTTCCCATGCTTCGGGACTTCTTAAAAACGTTTCGATTGATGTTGCGTCCATTTGGGTCAAAGTAAAAACCCTGCGGACACCGTTTTCTTTTGCCTTATTAAATAATTTTCCAAGCCTCTCGCCTTCAAAAACTTCCCATTCATAAGTATTTCTATCGATAGCTCCCGACGCATCTACCGGGAGGGAAAAATATGCAAAAGTCGTAAGCAATCTCCAATCGACGTTGGAAAGTTTCGAAAGTGTCCAGTGCGGGGCAAATCCAAAAACCTCTTTTTTTGTTGTTTCGGCTCTGATCGGGGAAACGAATCTGGAAATGAAAGAATTGTAATTTAAAGAAAACACGCCTAAAAAAAAGATCCCGAAAACGAGGATCGAAGAGGCCATAAGCAACCTAAAATATGGCAACTTATACCGGTAGGGTTCTGGCAGAGGTGATTGCATCAGGTTTTAAGTTCGAGTGGCGAGCTTATCAAGTGAAAACTTGGATGTCAAATTTCAGGAGTCAATATTGTCATATAGTACTACATATGGTACTATATCAATGTAATTAATGTCTAAAAAGGAAAAGAGGTTGCGTAGACTTTTTCAAAACCCGAAAACAGTTTCGTTCAAAGAATTGGACACGGTTTTAAAAAGTTTTAGGTTTGAAGTTAGACAACCAAAGTCAGGTAGCAGTCACCACATTTATACTAAGGGGGATATTCAAATTTCGGTACCCTTTAAGCGGCCATACGTAAAAGAGGTGTATGTAAAAAGAGTACTAGAGCTGATTGGAGGTGAAAATCATGAAGAACGATCTTAAATATTATCTTAATTTAACGTACACAGCCCGCATAAAAAAGAATTCTGACGGATCATATTTTGCAGAAATTGAGGAATTACCAGGTTGTATGACAGAAGCAGACACCAAAGAGGATGTATTGAAAATGTTAGAGGACGCAAAAGAAGCTTGGCTCGCAACAGCTCTAAAAAGAGGTATGTCTATCCCTGAACCAACAGAAGATGAATTTAGTGGAAAATTTAATGTAAGACTCCCTAAGTTTTTACATAGAAAACTTGCTTATAAGGCAAAAAGTGAAGGTGTCAGTTTGAATACCCTGATAACAACAACTTTAGCCAGCTCAGCTAAGTAAAATATTTTCTTATAAATTATAAGAGGAGTCTTTGAGCTTCTGGAAATAAATTTAGGTCTTGGGATTCGGACAATGCTCTTTTAATTTTAGCTGCCATATGTTGTCTTACTAATTTAGAATCAAAAGATAATGGGACATAAAATGTTCCAGATAGAAAACCTGCGGAATTTAGAACCTGGGAAATTATTTCTATAGAATCATCATTTTCGGAATCGGCCATTTCGATTCCCAAATAAAGTTTCAAATTACCTTTCTTATCTAATCGCTCAGTAATTAGCGCTAAAACTCCATTATTTGAGGCATATCGGTTATGGTTCGAGGGGTTTCCGAGTTTGCCCCCTAACATTTCACTGACGGTCCTTGCTTGAGAAGTTTCGTCGTTCGGGTCTTTCGTAGTTGGGTCTTCTTGTTCCGTAACGTCGATTAAGTAGGTTGTTCCGTAATTGGGGTGTTGAAGTTGAGTCACTCTTGCCTTTTGCCGGGCATTTACTTCGCCAATTTGAAATTCTCTAACTTTGTTTTCAGTTTCCGACGTTTCTAGATTGTCGGGCATTCGCTGCCTTCCTTGGATTATTTGTTAAAGAGTTTTTGTGTATGTTCTATATTAAACTTCACTCTTTCATCATCAAAATCCAGCTTCCCCTTCAGTTCGTTTACCTTTTTTTCAATTTCGTGCTCCATTTCGTAAAAGTAATTTTGAGAGTCTGGTGTTACAGGCCTAATATCTTGAAACGTTTCCCCTCGAAGAAAGCCAAAAATTGACTCATTACGACAATTTTGGGGTACATCACCGATAAGTATTCCGAATTGGGGTCTGTTTCAGCTTCTTTTAAAGCCTTATCCACCTCGGCAATAATCAAGTCGTAGGTTTTTTTAACTAAATTAATAAATTCTTCTGGAGAAAAGGACATAAATACCAGTTATTTTTTATTATAATCTAATGTCAGATAGGCCGACAGATCTAAGTTGGCGGTTACATAAATCTCTCTGGCTCTGACTATATCTATTTACTGATTTTGCCCATTCTTGATGGAGAATTGACCCACTCTCACCAGCTTTTTTGTTTGCTGCCTGACGACGGGTTGTATCTTCAATTCGTTCTCTTTCTTCTTCGCTTAATTCGAATAAGGTATCGTAAGCTTCTGGTTTTCCTCTGTGAAGCGTTATTGTGCCTCTATAGAGTCCATCAACGTCTGTTTTGTGCGTTGCGATAGATACACGTGGGTTGGTACCGTCGGCACGGGGATAGCTCAGAACATCAGCACTGAGATAATCAACGTAGGCACCATCACCGACAATGTAATCAACTTTTTTAATAAAATCTGCCTGAATGTCTGGTAGTGCAACAAGTCTGCGGATAGCGTCTGGATTCCGACCAGAACGAAAGCCACTATCTAAACCTCTAATATAAACTGCTAAGTCTTCGGCACGTTTTGGGTCTTCGGATGAGGTTGGTTGAGTAGCTATTTCAACTCTTTTCTTAAACTCAGGGCTTCTGAAAAATGTCTCAACGGGATCACCCTGTCCTTTTTCTGTGGAAATCCCACCTTGTCCAGCGAGGTCTTCTAACGCTTTTTTTGTTCCTAATTTATCCCTTAATCTTTGTAGAAACCCGCCTCTTTGGGGGTTCTCGGGTGAGGTTGGCCTTGAGGAATTTCTAATTTCAGGACGAACAGCTTCTAAGCTATCTTCCATAACTCAAGTTTATAATACAGCCGATTATTATTACAAACACAAACGGGTTGGATTCATTCCCGGTAAAGGAAGCTAAGCTTCTAAACCTTTTCCGTAACACGGTATTCTAGATACTTCCCAAGCATCAGTCTTGTATGAGCATCAATCCCCGGTAGTGCAGTAAACAGAAATGTAACTACCGGCATCATAACAATTTCAAACGGAGTAACAAGTTTCTTGAAAAGGGAGGCATGGACATCGCGCTTAGGTCTTTGCCGAAAGTCGATAATTACAATTACCGCCAGAAACAGCCAGGTCGAAGTCAGTATCCCGAAAGCAAACCGTGGTAAATTCTGGCCCATGACGGTTTGCGCAAAAACCGGATTTAAAAGTGTAGGAATAGTAGCCCCAAGTGTAATTGCAAACCAGTTAACAGGCCAAAGAAAATGGTCCTCAATTACCTTAAAAACCCTGATTGTCCTTCTCCAGAACGGGATGTGGGTATGTGTAAGCCACTTTTTAATAAAATAAGCATCGTCGCTAACTCCCCAGGCCCAGCGTCTTTCCTGTTCGTAAAAATTAATTAAAGATTTTATATAAGTAGTCGATTCTGCAGCGTCCGCATATGCCGGCAAAAATACCGGTTCAACATCCACTTTGCCGTCTTTTTCAAAAAAACTTTTAAAGAAAATCCGGTAATCCTCCGGAATAACATCTACGTCCCAATAGCCGACTTCGTGCAAGAGCTTCATCGAAAGTGAATACATCGAATAGTTAACCAGTCTGTCTGTTCTGGAATTTTGGGCAGTTTGCCATACGGAACCCAGGGAATTCATGACCCTAATTGGTGCGGGAACCCTCCATATATTTGTGTAAAAAAGAATAACCGGTTGCCAAAACCTTAAGTGCCTGTTTTCGCTTGTCAAAAACATATAAGAAAGCGCCGAAAAATATTTCTCGCTAAAAACACCATCGGCGTCCTTAGAAGTAACTGTCATAAGACCAATATCCCGTTTTTGCTTATCAACCAAGATTTTTTTAGCCAGTTTCCCTGCATAAGCCTCATTCGATGATTTACCCTTTACTTCGTGGGCAATATCCGGGTGGAAAGTAAAAATTAAATTAGCAAAGGATCTGCCGTATTTCTTTTTTATTGCCTGCGCCTTATCTTGCGCATCTTTTCCCTCCCGTTTTTCAAAGGCTACACAAACAGAAATCTGCTTCTTATTAATATCTTGAAAAAGTAACGAATCAATACCCCGCTCAAGTACATGTATTGGCTCCTTATAAGTTGGAATTACTACCAAATGATGCAGCTTCTTAAAATTTGGCAGTTTTTTTGCATCACTTAACCAGTCGTACTTTTGCGAGGCGTTTAACTTCAAATGCGAAACGATCGCGCAAAATGCAAGAAGTGCGCTTTTGTAAAACCAAAAAATGATAAAAAGGATAATGTAGTAAGCAACATAATGGGGAATCCAGAAAGAACCCCAGACAGGAAAAAGAATTAAAGTCCACGAAAAAGTCCCCGGCAAAATTTCCAGAAACCGATGGACCTGACGATCGTATTTTTCTACAAATCTCTTCATCATCTTAAAACACCTTTTTTAATTGTATTCCAAAGAGTTCCTGACAATTAGCATTAGTGGCAGAGTAAATCGTTTCAGCTGGTACATCAAGGAAACTAGCTAAGAAGTCGGCGATAATTCTAACATTTTTAGGCTCATTTTTGCTACCTCGGAAAGGTTCGGGTGCCAAAAAAGGGGAGTCGGTCTCAATTAGCATCCGATTCAAGGGCACGATTTTGGCCGACTCCTGAATATCTTTAGCGTTTTTGAAGGTAATAATTCCGGAAAACGAAATATAAAAACCAAGTTCCAGAGCTTTTTTTGCAGCATCACAATCCCCTGTCCACGAATGAAACACCCCTCGCAACAAGGTCTCTCCTTGCACGCCTGTCAAGGAGAGACCTTGTTTTGCTTCACTTATTATTTCAAATATTTCCTCCCATGCATTGCGGCAGTGTACAACAAGGGGTAAATCCAATTTTAAAGCCAGTTCAACCTGATTCTTGAAAAGTTCTCTCTGAAAACCTTTCTCCTCGCTTGAGGTCACTGGTCTTTGATCGCGGCCAATATGATAGTCCAAACCGCATTCTCCTATCGCGACAACCTTATCGGAAGATTTAACAACTTTCTCAAGTTCAGAAATATAGTCATTTCCGAATTTATCCAAATCTTTCTTTCCGTCTTCGGGGTGGATTCCACAGGTCGCATAAATTGCCGGAATATTTACTTGCCCTTCTGACCTGTCCGCCAAAGCTATGTGCGAATGAGTATCAGCAATTTGGATACATTTCATGCTGCATTCAACCGAAGTCCCGATTGTCACAATTGCTTCAATGCTCTCATCCTTTGCCCGCGAAATGACTCCATCCAAGTCCTCAATAAAATCCAAATGAGCATGGGAATCGATTAAACTCATATACGGGGGAAAAGAGGATCGCCCGCGCAAATAGTTCCGCTAAACTGTTTCAGTATTTTTCCCGAGGTCTCCGGCATAAACGGTGAAAGATCGAAGCCAATCTGGGAAACAGTTTCTGCAATCGGTTCAATTATTTCTTTAAGTTCAGCACCCTCTTTTTCCCAAGGTTTTTCTTTATTAATAATGGAATCAAGGGAGGAAATTTGCTTAAAAATACTGTCCAGGGCCAAATCAAACCTGAATATTTTAAGATTATTTTTTACTCCATCCGAAAAACTAGGTGAAGATGTTCTCAAATTGACCTTCGCCTTCTCCGCCAGTTTTGCGACTCGGGAAACTAAATTCCCCAAACCGTTTGCCAGTTCACCGTTATAAATCTCTTTTAAGCGCTTTAAGGAAAAATCCCCGTCCCCATACGAAGGTATTTCGCGAAGCAGATAATACCGCACAACGTCCGCTCCAAAATCAGCAACTACGCCGAACGGATCAACCACATTTCCCAAACTTTTTGAAATTTTTTCCCCTTCTAAAGTTATATATCCATGTACAAATTCCTGAGGTGGTAATTTAATTTGCGCAGAAGCAAGTATGCCAATCCAGTAAACCGCATGGAACCGGATTATTCCCTTACCGATAATATGAGTAATATTTTCATTTTCGACCCAAAACTTCTTATAAAGAGAATCATCTTTTCCACCAAATCCCAAAGCCGTCAAATAAGTCGTCAGTGCATCGAACCAGACGTACATAACCTGTGAATCATCTCCGGGAACCGGTACGCCCCAGCCATGGGCTCTTTCCTTTGTTCTTGAAATACTAAAATCTTCTAGTCCCTGTTTTATAAACGACAAAACCTCGTTCTTGCGGGTTTCGGGAACAATTTTAAGCTTGTCGGTTTCAATTAAATCCTCAAGAAACTTCTGGTAATTACTTAGCTTAAAGAAATAATTTTCCTCTTCCTGCTTCTCTATATTTGTATGTCCGTCTGGGCATTTTCCGCCGACTATTTCTTCCGGCGTATAAAAAATTTCGCATCCTATGCAGTACAATCCCTTATAGTTTTTTTTATAAATATCCTCCTTTTTGCAGAGTTTCCACAGTTTTTGCGCTCCCGCAAAATGATGTTTTTCACTCGTCCTGTTAAAAATATCCCAAGTTAAATTAAGGATGGTTTTTAAGTCCTCGAATTTTTTTGCATATTTGTCGACAAGTTCAATTGTTGGAATTCCTTCAGTTTCTGCAGCCTGTACGTTTTTCAGGGAATTTTCGTCTGCCCCGGCGCTGTAAATTACTTCAAAGCCGCACAAGCGGTAAAATCTTGCCAAACAATCCGCCTGCACAAATTCAAGGGCATGCCCGATGTGCGGGGCCGCGTTTACATACGGAATCGCCTGTGGAATGTAGTATCTTTTGTTCATGCTAATAATTTTGAATCCAAAATTATGTATCAGCCTTGTTTAGAATAACCTGATATATTTTCTCATTGCGCCGCATGACAAAGCAAAATCAGGGTCGCAATGCCTTACTGCTGGCTTTGACTGTTTTGATTACTGTAATTAAAGAAAGTTTGGGTAACAGGTGCAGCAGGAGCCTGTTGCGGCGACGGGGCTGGCGCCTCCGAAGCCCTTGGACACGAAACACAAAAGTCGCGTTTGGCATAAGGGTCCTTCACAATCACTTCTTCGCGCTCTTCCGCATTTGGTGATCCGGGTTCAACAACTTGCCCCGTTGTTTTATCTATCCAAACTTTTGCTTTTTTAAAGGTATTTTCTTTAGGTTCGGTTCCGGCAATAAAGTACTCAAAACCTCCGCATCCTTCAGCCTTTTGCCCGCCGGTTGTCCCGCAGATTTCCCTACCGGAAACGCCGGACGGAACTTTAAAAGCCTCATTTACTTTATCCTTAAGAAGGAAACTCATTATTTCATTCCAGATGGGTGTTGCCCCTGTAATACCCGAGGCAATTCTTGGGTTCATTGGTGCGTTATCATTGTTTCCGACCCAAACTGCAACAAGGTAAGTTGGCGTATATCCGACTGCCCAGTTATCGCGTTTATCGTCAGTTGTGCCTGTTTTAACTGCAACGGTCTTTCCTTTTATATTTAATAAACTGCTTCCGCCAAAAGCTGCACTTCTGGCTTTGTTATCAGAAAGTATCGAAGAAATCAAAAACGAAGCTTCTCTGGAAAGAACCCTTTTGCCGCTTTTTGGCTTAAATTCCTCAAGGACCTTCCCATTTGAGTCTGTAATTTTCATAATTGGCACAAGATCTATTCTTTCCCCTTCGTTCGAAAAAACGCCGAAGGCAGTTGCAAGTTCGGTCATCTTTACCTCTCCTCCTCCGAGAGTAAGGGACAACCCGTATCTCGACTCATCCACAAAAGTAGAAATCCCCATTTCCCTCGCTTTTGCGATCATCTCGACAACCCCGTTAATCGCAAGCACTTTTACTGCAGGTATATTATAAGAATTGGCAAGGGCCGCCCGGACCGTAACCGGACCGCGGAATTTCCCGTCGTAATTAACAGGTTTATACGGCTTTGGCCCACCGGAAAAAGTAGTGGGAACGTCCATAATAATTGTTGCCGGAGTAATTAATCTTCTCTCCAAAGCGAGTCCGTAGTTAATAGGCTTTATCGCAGAACCCGGCTGTCTCGGTGAAATCGTAACATTCACATTTCCATCCTCATCGGTTGCATAAAAGTCTTTAGAACCGACCATGGCAAGTATTTCCCCCGTTTTAGGTTTGGAAACTACAGCTGCCCCGTTGCCGACATTTAATCCGGTCAGTTTTTCTATATTTTCGCGTACTATTTTTTGCGATTCCTCCTGCAAATCCAAGTCCAGGGTAGTTATGACCTTAAGTCCACCCTGGGCAGCAACCGTTTCCCCGTATTTTTGTGCCAAATACTCTCGGACAAACATTACAAAGTGTGGGGCCTTGATATCAATTAATGAAGACCTGTATTTAATTTTCTCACGACCGGCGTTTTCTGCCTCTTCCCGGGAAATATAACCGTCGTCAACCATCCTGTTTAAAACTGCCAGTTGTCTGTTTTTAGCCCTTTGGGGGTCTGAAGCAAACGGGGAATAATAACTGGGTGCTGCGGGTAAACCGGCAAGTAGCGCAGATTCCGCCAAACTTAAATCTTTCGGGACTTTTCCGAAATATTGCTCGCTGGCAGCAGAAACACCCCATGCTGTACCTCCGTAAGGGACCTGGTTCAAATACATTTCCAAAATCTGGTCCTTTGAATATGCCATCTCTACCCTAAAGGCCAAATAAAGTTCTTTAATTTTCCTGTCTATCGTTCGCTCAGGCGTGAGAAATACGCTTTTGACCAGCTGTTGGGTTATTGTTGATCCACCTTGCAAATTTCCCTTAAAAAGGGTGTTTTGGGCAGCTCGTACTATTCCATAAACATCAAAACCCTTATGGCTGTAAAAGTCCTTATCTTCAATCGCAATTGTTGCCTTTTTAAAATTCTCGGGAATTTCTGAAAGCGGCACAATTGTTCTGTTTTCATCGGTATATACGTTGTAAAGTAATTTTTCATTCCTGTCATAAATTTTGGTAGTTTGAGCAACATCCCTGTTTTCAAGCTGTCTTGGGCTTGGTAAATCTTTGGTAAAAAACCATAAAAGAAACAAGACCCCAATTATGCTAATCAGGCCGATTTTAAAGCTGCGGTCCTGGTTGAAAGCGGGGTGGGAAAAAACAGTCCTAAAAAGTTTTACAAATTTTGGAAGCTTCTTTTTCGGGTCGAACCTTATGCTTATAAGAACGAAATAAACCGATCTGAGAAAAAAACGGATGCTCCAGATGGTAACATCCCCAATCAATGCAACCAAACGGATAAACCAACTAAGGAAACCGATAAAAGTGTAAAAAATTGTTCCGGCAAGCTTTGAAAAAATTGAAACTTTTTTCATTTAAAATTATGCGAATTTGCCTCACATTCTATCTCAAAAAGCCCTTGTTTCACAGTAGCAAAAGCGGTAGTTTTGGCAAGTCCTGATATAATTTTCAAATAGGAATGGCAAAAGAGGATATGGAAAAACGGGGACCGGTTGAAAAGGGCGAAAAAGGATGGCCGATAAATCCTTTTGGGGTCGCGGCGCTTTTGATCTTTGCCTTAATCGTTGTTCTTTTAATTGTCCGCCCGCTCCTTCAGCGAAAAACAACAATAATTCAGCAGGACCAGCAGCAGAATACTGAAGGAGGAAAAATCATCAGGCCGCAAGCAGGCGAAATTATCAAGTCAACCGCAATCCCGATCGAATTATCGGTAGATCAACCGGGTCAGGTCCAAAGGGTAGAATTCTGGGCAAAAATTTATTCTCTTAACAAATGGGAAAAGATTGGAGAAGTAACTACAGCTCCTTTTAAGCTGGAGTGGCAGGTACCGGCAAACTTCCAAAACCATGCAATTGCACTGACTTCCCATATTTACAATAAGGACGGAAACATAATCAAAGACCCAGGCGGTTGGCAGGAAGGAATAATTTTACTGTCCGATTAATGGTTATCGAAAAAGCAGAATCACGAGGATTAGTATTGCGTGGACCGAGAGGCCTTATTCAAAATCTGGGTCAAGAACCCGAACTACGACCCTTAAAACAGTCAGGGGATCTAGTTAATGATATCTATCGGTTCTCCGGTCTTTCGGATGAGGAAATTGCACGAGCTTTAAGTCTAAGTCAGGCTGAATTTTTAGCTTTTAGGAGCGGATTTGCTAAAGATCAAGAAAAAACAACCACCATTGCCCGCAATTTTCTTCGTAGGAACATGATAGAGGCGGCTGTAAGGCCACCGGAAGAAGTTGCAGGGTGGTGGAGAACCGAAAAAGGAGATGGAACAAGGCTGGATAGGTGGGTTTCCAATCTAAGCCTCAGAAAATAGCTAAGCGCTCCTTTTACTTTTTTTCCCTAAATATACCCAGAAGGCAAAAAGAAGCACCACGACAATTACCAGAAAAAAATTGAACAGGTTAAGAAGATCCATTACTATCAGAAAAGAGCAAAGCCCCGCAAAAAGCGCGATAAAAAACGACATTTTAAAAGAGGTCTTAAAATACCAGCTAGGTTCAAATTTTCTATAAAGCCTTGTCCTTGCAAAATACAAAAAAGTTCCAACCCCAAACCATATAGCGCAAAAAACCAGAACGGAAAAAAGTGCGAAAAAATTGATGGGCTTTGGGTCAGGATCGATTTCAAATACAATCCAAAAAATTCCAAAAACCGAAGCGCAGGCCAGAAGGAATATAAAAGGCAATAAACGGTGCATTAATTCATTGTAGCAATGAATTAATGCAAGAACTCCGGGCCTCCTATCGGTGTGCTAAAATCCCTTCGTGGGTAATCAAACAATTTCTCTAATAATTGGGGCTTTGATTGTTACCGCTTTTACCGTTATCTTTTTCCAGATTAAAAAACTTACTGACACTAAAGCAAAGGACGAAACAACCAAACTTCTAACTCAGTTAGTTTCCGACATGCGCGGTTCAATGGATAAAACAACCGATTCCATGGTACGTCAGACTCAGGCGATTAATCAGAGGCTCGATAAAGCAGCAGAAGTAATATCAAATGTTTCAAAGTCAGTCGGAGAAATGACAGAACTGGGCAGGTCGATGAAAGAACTTCAGGAATTTCTACGCTCCCCAAAACTGCGGGGCCAAATAGGGGAGTCAGGCTTAAAAGATCTATTGGGACAAGCTCTTCCAAAACAGCATTTCCACCTTCAATATGCATTTAAAGGGGGAGAAATAGTTGATGCGGCACTTCAGCTGGAGCATGGAATAATTCCGATTGACGCCAAATTCCCAATGGAAAATTTTCGCAAGATGTCCAAAGCAAGAGACGAAAAGGAAATGGAAGCTTTTCGTAAAGTTTTTACTGCAGATGTCAAAAAACACATCGACGCTATTGCCAACAAATATATCCGCCCACAGGAAGGAACTCTCGACTTCGCGCTTATGTATATTCCTGCAGAACCTGTTTATTACGAAATTTTGACAAACAGTCCGGATCTTGATGACTATGCTTACAAAAAAAGGGTCCGCCCTGTTTCCCCAAACACACTTTATGCCTACCTGCGCGCCATTATCATGAGCATGGAAGGCGCTAAGATCGAAAAACAGGCCGGCCAAATTCTAGCAGCCCTCAGAGAAATTGGCGACGAAACCACCAAATTCGGCTCATCTTTATCAATTTTAACCAAGCACATCAAAAACGCCGCTGCCTCCTCCGACGACGTCAACACGCGTTACGCGAGACTTTCCTCCAAAATCTCAACAGTCCAAACTATAGAAGAAAAGGTGACAAAATCTCTTAAAAGTAAATAATAAACGAGGTGCGACCTTGGGCTCTACGCGAGGCCGTTCCTCGTTTTAGGTGAATGCTTTTAAAAAGCCTAAAAGCTTGACACAAAAGACTTATAGTATTAGAATCTGTCTTCGGTATGTCACCAGAATACAGGGTTTATATTCCAAATGGAATCGTCGACGCTTTCGAACGCTTTGTGACCAGAAGTAATGGCGGCAAAATTATTTCCAAAAACGAAGAAAAACGTACAAAAGAACCAAACAAATGGGAAGAATTAGATGGGTTCGCTTCTAGAGTAAGAGAAACAATTGACCAGCTTCCGCCAGATATTGAAGTTATACACCTAACTCATTTAGGTCGAACCCCACCTATTTGGAGAGAGCTTCGCGATACATTAAGTTATCAGGAGAATCAACTATTGGGAAGGGCTACTAATGTAGTGCATAGGCACCGTATACAAACCTTATCTGAAGTTCAAAAAACAGATTGGCGTTCAAAACCGCGTTTAAGGACTGAGGGAGAAAAAGTCAGAGCTCTTATTATGAAAATTTTTCCTAACCAATCCTAAAAGCCAGAAATATTATCTCCTCCGACTCCTTGAAATAAACTATAGGTTTTTGGTAAAATTCCTCCGCTATGAATCTTGAAGTTGATGACTTTATGGGCTGGAACAATGGCCCTGAAGCATCGAACCCCAATCCGGTAGAGCCAAGCCAACTTGCACAATTGTCATTTATACGAGCAGTGGACGAATTAGTAAGCGAAGTGAAACCGGATTTCTATCGCGCCGTACCTCCTCGTAATTTTCTGGTTTTCCAAAAAGGAGATGACCTCACAAGAAGATTCTTTAGACAAGTTGGTTCCAGACATGAATCTGCAGTGGAAGCCGTTTTTGCTTTGAAAGGAGATGGAACTTTTCGACCCGTAGAGGTTACTCTTTTTGGAGAAAAACCTGATGAGTTGTTATGTGTTGATTTCTTTTATTTGACAGGTGAAAGGAAATTGGGAATCATGATCCAAATGGAGGGTAGATATATACACTCCGCATATGACCAAAAAGGTCATTTAGTTATGCTTGGACATTTTCCTGATGGTTCTGACAATTATTATGATCATTACTTATGCAAGTTTGAACAAAGATCAGAAATAGTAAAGCCAGATAATGACTGGGGTTTTGGGTATACACGGGCGTTTGACCCGAAGACTGATAGAGTCATTTTAACAAAAGAAGATAAAGATAAAACTGAAACATTTGCTGTCCCGAGCACTTTAAATCGCCAAGAAATAATCGACGACCTGTTTCCCAAACCTCTTCTTGCGAATCCAGCTGAAGCAGACCCAGAGCTTGACGATGACTGGAAAGGTATAACTCTTGAGGATACTTTCGGAATTAACTGGGAAATAGCTAAACCAGCCTAAAGAAATCTTTACACACCATTTTTAAAGACCTCCAGAAAATTACACCATTTCGAAATGGTGTAATTTGATAAATAACATCTAGAATAATTTAAATCCCAGCAAATTATCTCCTCCGCCTCTTTGAAATAATTTCTTACTGACCTTTAGATTTTCTCTTGGCGGCAGGCCTGGATCATGCAGGTAAAAATATTCGTCATCAAAACCAAAAACAACCACTGAGTGCGATCCGTATCCAACTTTCCCTCGGATTGCATAATAATTAACATCGGAAATTATTAAATATCTTGAAGAAAGCAAACGTTCAAAATCATTATTATTCGCTTTTCTTACTACCGACTTAACAAGTACCAAAAATTCGGGAATATACTTTTTAACATCAAGCAAATTACTTTTTTCTAAATACCATCTTCCCTGTTCTTTTGTATAAATTTCTTTTAAATATTTTTCTCCTTCTTTGTAATATTTTTCATAATCGAAATTGGAAATCTCCTTAATATCAAAACCCATTTTCTTGAGTTCTAAATACATTGGAAACCACCATGTTCCCTTACCCTCCGACTTTTTCGACAGTTGGTCCAATTCATCGAAAGAAAAATCACGATTCGGAATAAAAAATCTCAAAACGCTTTTAAAACAAGCCTGGACGCAATGGGTGTTATCTTCGGTATTTGCATAAAACGGTACTTTATTCAGTATCATCAAAAGAATTATAAATCTTGGGTGTTAGAATAACCTTTCAAGTTATGAATGAACTTCGGAAAATTCCGGGAGTCGGAGAAGCAGTTTCAGCTGATCTAAACGAAATCGGAATCTATAAAGTCGAACAGCTAAAAAACAAAGACCCGAAGGGACTCTACGAAGAACTTTGTAGGAAGCAGGGTTTCTCGATTGACAGATGCATGCTCTACGTACTTCGCTGCGCTGTCTATTTTGCATCAAACAAAAAGCACGACCCCAAACTTCTTAATTGGTGGAATTGGAAAGATAATTAGAGAAAAAATCCCCTCGGAAGTTATAGCGAGGGGAACAGCCGACCGCAAAGTCAGGCCAATTTTAGCTGACTAAACCTTGCAAAAATGCCAGTACTTGTCCGACAAAAAGAACTACCTGATCAAGAGGCCCGCTTGCTTTAACGTTAACATTTACATTCTCGGTAATAGCTTCCGGTGAAGCAGACGGTGATGGTGTAGGGGAAGCAGATGGTTCAGGCGAAACTTCCGGACTTGCGGATGGAGATGGGGATGCATCAGGCAAAGGCGATGGGCTAACTTCCGGTGAAGGGCTTGAGCTTACGTCCGGTGACGCACCGGGTGAAGCAACAGGCGTCGGTGATGGGGAAGGATTTGTTACGTTCCCCGCAAGATTTTGCAGGAATCCCAAAACGCTACCTATAAAGGATATCACTTGGTCTATTGGTCCCGAAGCTTTTATTTTTACTTTGACATCTCCGGAAACTGTAGGCGACGGGCTCGAAGTTGGTGTTGATTCGGGGGAAGGTGAAGCATCGGGATTGCCGCTAGGGTTTGGACTGACACTTGGATTAGCGCTTGCAGAAGGGGAAGAAATAGGTGATGCAAAAGGGAACTCTGAAGGGAAAGGACTACCAAAGAACGGGAAATTTCCCTTAAATTGAAATTTGAACTTTCCGCTGTTTGCCCCTCTTACATTGTTATTTTCATGATCTTCATCTTCATCCTCGTTTTCCTCTTCGTGTTCAACCTCTTGTTCAATTTCCACCTGTCCCTGGTTATTTGAACTTTTTAATTGAAATTCAAACTTGGACTTATTTTTTTTGTCCTCATTGTCATTATTGGATTTTGCAAAAGCCGGTGTTCCGACAAGAAGAAAAAGAATTACAAAAAGTGGTAGCAGTTTTTTCATCTTTGAATATTTAAACGGGCAAAGTCTAAAAATGTTACAAATTGCCTCTTTTTACGTTTAACTTATAGATAGTAGAATGTGGCCTTGTGGATAATCTCTCCCGATTAATTACAAAGGCCAAAGAAGGCAACAAAGATGCATTTGGTCAAATCTATAATCTTTTCTATAAACGAATATTTCGCTACTGCCAATTTAACCTTAAATATGGAAGGTCGGAAGAAGCTCAAGACTTATGCCAGGAAACCTTCCTCAGGGCTTATAAATCCCTGGCTTCCTTTTCGGAAATCAAAGGGGGTTCTTTTCAGGCGTACTTATTTAGAATTGCCAGAAATCTCATTATCGACGCATCAAGAAAGAAGAAAGATGTTCCGCTTAAAGAGTACTTCTCGATCGAGGAGGAAAATAATTTAGATGATCAAATCGACAAAAAACGGGAAAGCCAAAAACTCAAAGAGGCGCTTGATAAGCTTAGCCAAATCGAACGGCAGATTGTCATTTTACGCTACTTTGAAGAGTTAACGACTGCCGAGGTTGCTCAGGCAGTGGGTCTCAGGGAAGGTGCGTTAAGAGTGAGGATTCACCGGGTTTTAAAAAAACTGGAAGGAATAATCGAAAAATCATGATTGAAGAAAAACTTGAAAGTCTAAAAAAAGAATATCTAAAAACCAAAACGTCGGACTATCTGGTAAATTACGGCTGGTCAAATTTGGAGTCAAGACTGAATAATCAGACAGAACAGCGGCACTTGGCTTTTATTAATCCGGCAAGAATTGCACTTGCATTTTCCGCCTTTCTGATTATTTTTGCTGTTCCCTTTGTTTTTTCTCAAAACGCCAAACCCGGCGAAAGTCTTTATCCTCTTAAGATTGCCTCGGATACGGTTACTGCAAAAGTGACGGGCAATTACGAAGCAAATATCGAAAAACGTGCTCAGGAAGTTATCCAAACGAGTGAAAACGGCGAAAGCTTCGAAGAGGCTTCCAAACAGTATCAGCAAACAATTGATGAAGCCAAAAATAAAGCAGAAAGAGGAGATGAAGCTAAAAAGGAAGAACTAAGGAAAAAACTTGAGGAACAGGAAAAGAAATTTGAAGGGGCTAACAAAGAAAGCCAAAAAAGCAAAAAACGTCTGGAAGAAATTAGGGATAAAACCCGTCAGATTAGAGGAGAAGTAAAAGGTAATAAAGACGAAAAAGAAAAGGAAAATAATAAAAACGGAGGAGGAAGCAATGAGAACAGTAATGATGGTGATTCAGAAAATGAGCATGAAGATGATTAGGTGCTAAAATAATCCGCGTGGACAATTCTCCGGATTTCTCCAAAATCAATTACATTATTTTCGACTGGGACGGAACCCTGATTGATTCAATGGATTTTTATGCAGAAGCTTTTGCAAAAGTAGTTTTAGATGAATTTGGGGCAGATATTAAAAAAGCCAAAGATTTTTATATTTCTTTAGCAGGAACAACTTTATCAAGCGAAATGAGAATAGCTGCAAAGAAATTTGGGCAAAGAGAAATAAAAGATACCCTTTATCTCGAAAACAAATTTTGGCAAATACTTAAAGAAAGTCTTTCAACAAAACTAATTTCCCAAGCAAAGGAAACACTGGAAGAACTTAAATTTAAAGGGAAAAAATTAATCATTTGGTCAGGAACAAAAACAGAAGTTTTAAAAGACCAAATAAAAAGACTCGGCATTAGCAAACTAATCGACTTTTACATCGGCACCAAGTCAGGGACAAATCAGGCCACCAAGGGCCCTGACTTTTTCAAAATAATTGCTGAATATTTCAAAATTAATGTCGAAGATTTACGAGATCAGGCAATTGTCGTTGGCGACGGACCCGGCGACATGGAAGCAGCAAAAAAATGCGACGTTTTCGCAATTGGAGTGTTAAAAACAACATCAAGGGAAAATTTGGAAAATGCAGGAGCTAATTTAATCATTGAAAAAATTTCCGATTTATCTAACCTTATGTAGGTTTATGCCATGCTAAAATGCACGCGAAGTGTCTGATATCCTTAAAGACCTAAATCCCCAACAAAAAGAAGCGGTAACCACAACCGAAGGACCTCTTTTAATAATCGCCGGTGCCGGAACAGGCAAAACAACGGTAATTGCCAAAAGAATCGCATACATTATAGAAAAAAAACTTGCAAAACCCTCCGAAATTCTGGCACTAACCTTTACCGACAAAGCAGCCGGTGAAATGGAAGAAAGGGTAGATGTTGCCGTTCCATACGGATTTATTGACACCTGGATATCCACATTTCATGCCTTTGGTGACCGTGTACTTCGGGACAATGCAATTGATATCGGCCTTTCTCCGGATTTCAAAATTCTTTCCCGTCCCCAGCAAATATTATTCCTTCAGCAAAATCTTTTCAGGATGGAATTGGATTATTTTCGTCCGCTTGGTAATCCTACAAAATTTATTTCCGCATTTTTAACATTTTTTTCCCGCCTTAAAGATGAAAATATAAAACCAAAAGAATTTGAAACGTATGCAAAAGAAAGAACAAAAAAGGCGAAAGGTAATGAAATAGAAAAAATTGAAGCTCAAAAATATCTGGAACTAGCTAGCGCTTATCTTTCCTACGAAAAATTTAAAGAAGAAGCCGACCTTTTAGACTTTGGTGATCAGGTCACGAAAGCAATTGACCTTTTTTCAAAAAGGCCAAAAATTCTAGTCCGGTATCAGCAACAGTTTAAATATATTTTGGTTGACGAATACCAGGACACAAATTATTCACAGAACGAGCTTGTCAAAATGCTGGCAAAAAGTCACAAAAATATTTGTGTTGTTGGCGATGACGACCAGTCTATTTACAAATTCAGGGGAGCAGCAGTTTCCAATATTCTCCAGTTCGTAAAAAATTTTCCCGGCGCAAAACAGGTAGTCCTTACACAAAATTTCCGCTCTACCCAAAAAATACTCGACAGTGCTTATAAGCTTATTAGGAATAACGACCCGGACCGTTTAGAAGTCCAAAATAAAATAGATAAAAAACTAAAAAGCCAAAAAGGGGTAGGCTTACCCCCACAGGAAATCTATGCAAATACAATATCCGAAGAAGCGGATCTTGTAGCAGCAGAGATTGAAAAACTGATAAAAAATAAAAAGTATTCCTATCGTGATTTTGCAATTCTAGTCCGCGCCCATTCACAGGCAGACTATTTTCTACGGGCCTTAAATATGAAAGGCATTCCGCATAAATTTGTAGGGTCAACAGGGCTATATCAACAAAGGGAGGTTTCAGTTTTAATTAACTACCTTAAAGCGTTGACTGATTTCGAAGACAGCCTTAATCTTTACTCTCTTTTGACTTCCGAAATATATAACCTTCCGCAGGAAGATGCGATCAAACTTACATCGTATGCAAAAAGAAAGAACCGCTCTCTTTACTTCATTTTGAAAAAACTGGAATCAATCGAAAACGAAGACCTGAAACTGGACAAAGTCTCCAAAAAAATTATAGAAACGATGTTTTCCGATTTAGAAGCGGGAATAAATCTATCAAGAAGTCAAAAGGCGGGAAAAGTTTTATACGACTTTTTAAATAGGACCAAATATCTTTCCGATCTTTCCAAATCACAGGATACCGAAGACATTGTAAAAATCCAAAATATTGCTAAATTTTTTGAAAAAATTGAAGAGTTTGAGCAGATAGCAAAAGCAGAAACTACTATACAGTTTGTCCAGTATCTGGAAATTATTCGCTCAGCCGGCGACGATCCTGCTACCGTGGAATTTGACCCCGAGCTTGATGCTGTAAACGTAATGACAATTCATGGAGCAAAAGGCTTGGAATTCCCTATTGTATTTATGGTTAATTTGGTTTCAGACCGTTTCCCGACAAAAAACAGAGGTGAGGCAATTGAATTGCCCGAAGCCTTAATTAAAGAATCACTTCCAAAGGGTGACTGGCATCACCAGGAGGAGAGAAGATTATTTTACGTTGGGGCAACCCGCGCCAAAGATCTATTGTATTTCACATGGTCAAGAGACCTGGGAGGAAAACGCCTAAAAAAACTTTCCCCTTTTGTTTTGGAAGCGCTGGACAGCGCATCAACAAAAGCTCAATTAACCAAGCTTTCACCTTTTGAAAAAATCGAAAGATTTGCCCCAATTTCTCCACAAATGATCCAATCTAAATTATTTGATGTCGACGTTTTGAAATTGACTCAGGGGTCAATCGACGATTACTTAACTTGTGCCTATAAATACCGTTATGTCCATGTACTTCGTGTTCCGGTTCTTAGGCATCACTCAGTTGTTTATGGTGCTGCCCTGCACAATGCAATAGCAGCTTTTTTAAGATCCAAAAAAAATGGAAATCTGCTTACCCTGCCTCAAGTACTGGAAGTATTCGAAAACGTTTGGGACAGCGAAGGATTTTTAACTCTTGAACATGAGAAAAAAAGAAAGAACCAGGGGAAAAAAGCACTGGAAGCTTTTTACAACCGGGAGAAAGAATCAAAAGTAATACCGGGATTAATTGAGCAAAAATTTGCCTTTACTTTAAAAGACACAACAATTAAGGGAAGGTTTGACAGGGTGGATATTTCTGCCGGCTCAAAAGTTAAGATAATTGATTACAAATCCTCGGAAAACATTGATCAGGACCGTGCAAATTCCCAGGCTAAAGAATCGATTCAGCTTGTAATATATGCCCTTTACTATTTCAAAACCCACAAAATATTACCGGAAGAGGTAATTTTATATTTCTTGGAAAACGGGATAACCGGTTCTTATAAACCGACAGAAAAAGACCTGGAAAAAGCCGAAAATCTGATTCTGGAAACTTCTGCAAAAATCCGGCATGATTCTAAAAACAACGCATTTGCCGCCAAGCCTAAATATTTTGGCCGCGAACCGGCCTGCGTATACTGCGCTTTCCAAACAATCTGCCCGTATTCGTTAACTAAGCTAAGATAATTAAATGCAATTTATTTTGTTTGTAGCCTTAATCTTAATCGCCTTCCTAATTTTATTTATTGTCCTTCTTTTGTCCTTTATGGCAATAGATTTTTTTCTTGAATTACCTTTTGTCAGGACGCAAAAGGGCAGGATAGAAACAATAATGCAATTTGCAAAAATAAATAAAGGAGAAACCGTTGTCGATTTAGGAAGCGGAGATGGCCGGTTATTAATTGAAGCAGCAAGGAGAGGGGCTCACGCTATCGGCTACGAAATAAATCCCTTTTTGATAGCTTTAAGTTTACTTCACATAAAACTGGAAGGATTAGGTAATCAAATATGGATCCAGAAAGAAAATCTTTGGAAAGCGGATCTTGCTGTCGCGGATGTAATTTTTGTCTATGCTCTCAAAAAAACAATGCCGAAGATGGAAGCGTTTATTTTCAAAAATGCCCAAAAGGGGACTAGGGTTGTTGTAAATACTAATATTTTCCCAACAAAAAAAGAATTAAAATCCGAAAACGGTATTTTTCTCTACAAAGTTTGAATTATTATCCGAAAAAGGTTATAAATCTTTCCCGATGAGCGAGCGTCCATCAGTTACCTACGATCAGGGTCAGTTTAACCGTTTCCCTAATGGTTTAGATTTAAAAGGCATTTTTGTCCCTAAAAAAAGAAAAAATACCGGAAATAACTACGAAAGGCTTTGCTTCCAAAAGATGATGGAGCAATTCCCTGGAGAATTTTTCTTGGGGCCTAATTTAATAGACGGGTTGTTCAATTTTTCCCAAGAATACGGATCAAGGCCGGATTTAATGTCTTTTGAAGTAGATAACGGTGTTTGGACTTTGAAGAGACTTTTCGAAATTGGTTTAACCGGTGGAGAAAATGGGAAAAAATTAGCGGGATTCTCTCTTTTGCTTGAAATATTAAGGGAAAATGCAAACCCATTACTGGAAGCAATTTCTAAAATCCCCCCGGAACTTGTGGCAATTCCCTCGCAAATAACAATTCCCGACGATGATCAGATGACTGTTATTTTCATTTGCCCGCAGTACAAGAATCCAAGGCAAAGAGAGTCTACAGAAGGTATTAACGTTCAGTACGTTGGCGTTAGAAGGAAAAAGCAGAGAAAATAGTTTTTTTGTTCACTGCCCAAAATTATTTATAAATACGAACCGCCAATAATAATTAAATAACTCATATCAGATTTTGAAATTTAAAGTAGAATAAATTTATGTCGGATCAAAACCCGGAAATAATAAGATCCAGAGAAACGAATTTATTGCCGTTAAGCGCAGAAGCTGCAAAGGACTTTAAGGACGCATTGGCAATGGATCCCGAAGCTGTTATTGCTGAGCAAATCAATCACATGCGGGGTTTCAATCAAGACCTCCTAGAACTATTAAGGGCAGATGCAAATGCAACCGATGAAGAAGTGATTACAGGAGGTACCGTTTGCTATGGATTATTTCGAAGGATGATAGAACTAAAGGGAGATGAAATTCCTGATTTGGCTGTAACAATCGAAACATATCTTGCGTCTGAACATGAGATAAGCGACCCGGAATGGTATAAAAATAAAATGGAAAAAATTGATCATGATAAACAGTTAGCAAAAACTCTTGAAGAAATAACAAAATATAATCCCTCAAGGCGCTTGTTTTATATCGGAGCTTTAGAAGTAAAAAGCATTTTCGATGCCTACTATGAATCCCAAAGGATTAAGAGAATGGCTGCACTTTAATGCAAAGCCTATTTCTTATAATGAGTCCGTTAACTTCTAAAACTTCTTAGAAATGCCCACCTGATTTTGTCCCCTATATTCAAAAAGTTATACATCGACGGCGTTAAAACCAGATCATAAGTTCCCACATATTCCACATGTTTTGGCCCATACCCTAATTTAAATTTATGAAATCCGTACCATTTATCATCAAGATTAACATCCGGCGAAAGCGCCCCCCATAAATCCAAAGTTTTAAGCCCCATTTTTTTCCCCAGACGGATTGCTTCCCAGGCAACCAAATTTGAAGCCATAACATCTTTGTGTTCAATAGAAGAACCGCCGTAAGGATAATAAAGAGTGTCCCTAAAATTAAGAAGCAACCATGCAACTAAAGGTTTTTTTTGATATTTTGCAATTAAAACTCTTGCCATATTAGATTTTTTCAAGGTTTCCCAAGCCAGTCGATGGTAGGAAGGAGAGTGCCCAAAATATTTTTGCCGCCTTACAGTATCAAAATAAAGCCTTAAATAAATTTCAAAATCCGAATCTTTTACCGAATCATAAATCTCTACCCCTTTTTTTTGAGCAAGCCTGATGTTGTAACGGGTTTTGGAATGCATTGAGCCTAAGAGCTGGTCTTCGCTTTTTGTTAAATCAACCAGAAAGTTGTATTTGGTAAAAAGCGATTTTTTGGATTTAATAAGGCCAAATTTTTTTAGTTGTTCGTCATTAGTCCTTAGTCGTTCGTCGACAATCACATTAGGCTCTATTTTTATAAACGCAGCATTTTTTTCTCCCCCGGTTCGCAGTAAGGAGTCAATCATTAATCTGCTTGGCATGGGACCTTTTGGTAGATAACCTATCGTTTTTTTTAAAAAAGGAACAGGATGGAAAGTTAGCTGATATGCCTCAATTAATTTTTTCCCGTCAAAATGTCCTAGGCGGACTAAAGTAAGCCCCAATTTTTTTCTAAACTCTCCCCATTCCCAGCTCTGAATGATATGGGCCACATTTTTGTTATAAGTTTCTTTCTCGTTTTCTTCAATTTCCCTTATTTTCATCTTTTTAATCCTACTACATTTGCAAATAAGCAAAAAATTAGTATGCTTAAACCAGCTGTCCAATGAAGCTATTTTTTAAATTCTTAACAGCACTTCTACTTTTTATCGCAACAACCATCAGCACATGCTCTCAGATAGAAGCCGGCTCAGGACTTCTTTCGTCAGTCGGAGGAGTAACCTTTATTCAGGGAGCCACGCAGTTTTATGTAACTGTTTCCCAACCGACATTTTCCGGAATTACAACTGCAGGCTCTCCTGTAGATATTACAATCAATGGAATCAAAAATGGAGTAACGGCAGACGCGTCCGGCAACTGGTCTTACACATCTGCGAGCGTTCTTTCCGGCGACAATGAAATCCTTGTTGCCGACTCAAGCACATCAGCCGGTTTTACCTTAACAATAGGTTCACTGCCGGAAAGTATTGCATCTGCAGCCGGATCAACGCTGGCACCCGCAGGTTCCCTTAATCCGACAATTATTTTTGCCGGTTTCGGCACGCTTCTTCTATTAACAGGCTTAATTGGACTCAAGAAAAGCACCTGAAATTTTCATTGCAGCTTACGGTTTTTCGTAAAGAAATAATATACCCAGGAACCTGTTTCCAAAACAGCGAAAGAAAAGATTAGGATAGACCATACATTTATTCTCTGTAAGCCGGTGTGAATAACCAGGAGCCACAATGCCAGATAGATAAACCTTTGCATTCGCTTCCACCACTTCCCCAATTTCTTAACGCTTAGATTATTTGAAGTTAGAAACATGAAAAAAAAGATTGAAAGCGAAAGTGATCCGAATATTTGAAAAGGGGGCGATAAAGGACTAAATGGCAAAATTTTAAGTAAGTAATAAATACCGCGGACGATCATGAAATGCGAAAACGAAAGCAAAAAAGTCGTGATCCCAAGTTGTCTCCTGTAAGCAGTTATTATTCTTGAAATCGGAATTTCCAGCCTGAATCTTCCAAGAATACCTGGGGTAACGATAAGAGCTAAAAGAAGTAAAGATAACTGGCCGAATTTTTTTCCAATCCCGTAAATAACCGGCTCAAATATGCTTTGCGTATAGGTCAAATATATCGATAACAGTAAGAAGACAAGAATAGAGACGTAACCTAAAAAGAAAAGTTTTTTTATCACTCCCGGTTTTCCGGCGATGAATTTATACAGTTTTACCTGCCAACTGGTGTCATCCATAGTTATATATTAGCAATTAACTCTTCCGGTATATCCGTCACAAACCTCGAAACCATATTGGAACTTGTTGTTCCGAAATAAAGCCGCTGCGTTGTGTACGAAAGGTAAAGTTTTTTTCTAGCTCTTGTTGCGGCAACATACGCAAGCCGCCTTTCTTCCTCTAATTGGGTTGGATCTAGTAGGCTCCTTGCATGCGGAAAAAGTCCCTCCTCCATGCCTATTACGAAAACTACGTCAAATTCCAAACCTTTCGCAGCGTGTGCAGTCATCAGGGTAACCGAATCAGCTTCCTCTTTTCTCTCAAATGATTTCTGCGGAGTCACCTTCCCTTCCATCAAAGTTATGTTTTCGAGTAGCGTAGACAAGTCTTCAAAATCCGCAGCAACAGATTTAAGTTCCTTAACGTTTTCTACTCTTCCCGCTCCAACATCAGTTCCGTCATCAATTACCAGTAAGTAGTCGGTTGCTTCAATAACTTTATCTATGTAATCAATAGGTATTAGTTTTTCGTTTTTTTCGGCAAGATCTTTCCTCAAATTCTCAAACTTTTCAAACCGCCTCTTGCCCAGTTTTTCAACCCTTCTTTTGGCAACTAAGTCTTTTGGGTTATCAATAAGCCGCAGATACGAAAGCACATCTTTTACTTCTTTACGGTCGTAAAACCTGACGCCGCCATACAATTTATAAGGAATATTTGCATACAGAAATGCCTCCTCTACAGTTCTTGACTGGGCATTTGTCCGGTAAAGAACCCCAAAAGAACCAAAGGGAAGCTTGGAAGAAAGTATCCGCTCGACAATAAAATTGGCTTCAAAAATTTCGTTTGGCGCATTGTAAATACTGACTCCTTCACCCTCGGAATTTTTTGTCCAAAGGTTTAAAACCGGATGGGAGCTGTTATGCGAAATAATTGCATTTGCCGCAGAAAGAATTGTCTGCGTGCTTCGGTAATTTTGTTCCAGATTAAACACACTTGCATTTGGGAAATCATTTTTAAAATTTAAGATATTACGGAAATCTGCCCCTCTGAAAGAATAAATTGCCTGAGATGCGTCACCTACCACGGTCAAATTACCGTGTGCTGAACATAGTTGTTTCGTTAACGTATATTGGGAGGTATTAACATCCTGGTATTCGTCAACCAGCACATATTTATAAAGGGAGCTGTATTTGGAAAGAGCTTCCGGGTGGTCTCTAAGAAGAAAAACTGTTTTAAGTAAAAGGTCGTCAAAGTCACAGGCATTTAGAGCTGTCAGCTCTTCTTGATAAAGAGGATAAACACGCCCAACGGTTTCACCAAAATAAGTATTGGCAATTTGAAGGTAATCAGCTGGACTGATTAGTTCGTTTTTGCTGTTGGAAATTGCGTTTAAAACAGACTTTGGTTTTATTGGTCCAAGTATCCCTAAGTCTTTAAAGATTTTTTTAACAAGCGACAAACTGTCGCTGTCATCATAAATTGTAAAACCAGGCGAAAGGCCAATATGTTTCCCTTCAATTCTCAATATTTTTGCGCAAAATGCATGAAAGGTTCCAATAAAAGGCAATCCGTTTTTTTGGTCTTTCAGAAGATCAAAAATTCTCTCCCGCATTTCAGTAGCCGCTTTATTTGTAAAAGTAACCGCTAGGATATTTTCAGCTTTAATTCTTTTGGAAAGTAAATAGGCTACTTTATGCGTTAAAACCCGCGTCTTTCCGCTGCCTGCGCCGGCCAAAATTAGTACGGCTCCATCGGTTTTTTTGACTGCTTCCTGCTGGATTGGGTTTAAATTCTTAAAAATATCCGTCTTATCCTCCTAGCCAATAAAATTGGGTTGATATATAATAACAGAGTTAGCTTTAGCTTCCGCAAAGCTATACTATTCTTTTAAAACATGATTAAGATTCTCGATTTTTGGGCAGAGTGGTGTGGCCCTTGCAAATTTATGGAGCCGATAATAAGTGAACTTGAAAAAGAGCTGGCAGATAAAGTAGAAATAGAAAAAATCAATGTTGACGAAAACCAGGAAATGGCTGCAAAATACCAGGTAATGTCAATCCCAACCTACATTTTCACAAAAGACGGAAAAGAACAGGAAAGAATTATTGGTGCGACACAAAAGGATAATTTCCTCAAAGCCATCGCAAAGTATGACTAACCCCTCGCCATTTTTGGTTGCCAACTTAAAGGCAAACAAAAACTGGCAGGAACTTAGTGCATATTTGGAAGAGATTTCTTCAAAAGTAACTAAATTTATAGGGACAATCGTCGTTTGTCCTTCCAGCCCATTTCTTGCTGCATCAAGCCAAAAAATCCGCGATCTGGATTCAAAAATTGCAATTGGAAGTCAGGATATTTCCAAATTCGAAACAGGTCCTTATACGGGAGAATTTTCTGTTTCTCAAATCAAAGATATTTGTGCATATTCAATAATCGGCCATTCCGAAAGAAAAAAATATTTTAAAGAAACAACAGAAGATGTCCTTATAAAAATTGATCTGCTTTTGAAATCACAAATCACCCCAATTTTATGCATCGCCTCAAGGGATGAATTAGAAACTTATGGTAATAGTCAAATAATTCAAAGTTCATCTTCAAAAATAATTTTTGTTCATGAGCCACCAGGAGCAATCAGCGCGCAAAAAGATTACGTACCCGAGGATCCTACTGAGGCAAACCGGCAGGCAGGTAAAATCAAGGAAAAATTTAGCTCTGCATCGGTTTTGTACGGAGGAAGTGTAAACTCGCAAAACGCCGGACTTTTTCTTTCCCAGGAAAATATTGATGGGGCTCTTATCGGACAGGCAAGCCTACAACCTCAGGAATTTTTAGCAATAATAAAATAAACAGTTAATCCATGCGAAAACTTGGTGAAGAAAAAAGTCCAAAACCTTATTTAAAAATTTTCCTGTTAACAATTTTATTGTCGGCGCTGACCGTCGGAACTCTTGTTTTTTTCAATTTGCATAAAATCTTTTATAAAGGTCCCCAAACCGTTGTCCAGTTAATTACTGATTCCGGCCTCAAAAATACTGATGACCGCACGAATGTACTGCTTCTGGGAATCGGAGGCGATGGACACGAAGGGCCAACATTAACAGACACCATTATGGTTGCCTCTATTGAGAAGGATGGCAAAGATGTCGCTTTAATTTCTGTTCCAAGGGATCTTTGGTCTCCGACGGTCTCTGCCAAAATTAATTCTGCATACGCATTTGGCTTGGAAAAAGGGGACGGCTTAAATTTAGCCAAAAAATCGATAGAAGAAACACTCGGAGTCCCGATTCATTACAGCGTACGGGTTGATTTCCGCGGCTTCACACGGGCAGTTGATTTGGTTGAGGGTTTGGACCTTGAGGTAGAAAATTCATTTGGCGACAGTAGGTATCCCGTTTCCGGCAAGGAAGACGATTTATGCGGGCTTAAAATTGAAACTGAGGAAAAAGACGGCAATAAAATTGAAGTGGTCAAAGATGCAACTGGATCTGCAACCCCGCTCTCGGAAATCACAGAACAAAACGATCCGTTTACCTGCCGCTATGAAACAATTTTTTTCAAAAAAGGTCCAACCCATATGAACGGGACCACAGCTCTTAAATTTGTCCGAAGTCGGCATGGATCTAATAACGAAGGCTCGGATTTTGCCAGAAGTGCCAGGCAGCAAAAAGTTCTCATCTCATTTAGGCAAAAAGTCTTATCGATAGATACCCTGACAAGTCCTAAAACCATAATCGATCTGGTCAAAAGTTTTGGCGAATCAATAGACACAAATATAGGGGGGGAAGAAGTTCCGTTTTTCGTCAAACTCTTTAAATCGGTAAATAGCGAAAACGTCCGCAGAATTGTTCTTGACTCGGGCCGCGACGATAGCGTCTTGATCGTTGGAGACCCCACAAGTCATGGCGGGCAATACGTGTTAGTGCCCAAAAGCGGCAAGTACGAAGATCTGGCAAATTACCTAAAAGGGGAAATTTTTAAAGCAACTACACAACAGGCTAGCTAAAAGTCTAATCCCTGAAGCTGGCAACAATTTTCAAACTTCCGAAGACAAATAAAGCAAGTCCGGAGAAAAATAAAACTAATGTTAATTCACGCGTACCTGCATCCAAAAGCGCAGAATTCGTCCCACCGCCGGCGGAAAGAGTAGCAGTCTGGGCAAAGACGCTTTTTGAAATACTCAGGAAGATACCTGTTGCTGAACCGGCTGTTAGGAAACGGGCAAGCTTTACCATAAGAGTTTATAGTCCCTTCTACTAGAGTAAATGTTTAAAAATTTGAAGTCAAGGTTTTTAGGCTGAGTCAGCTTTTTTGGAAGATAAAAGTTCCAGCGTAGAAACAAGTTTCGCTAATCTCGACTTAAGGCTACTTGCCAAAAGATAACGATTGGCTCTTGAAGCAACCGATTTTAAGAGCAATAAGAGTTACCGCAAAGCGAGTCAAGATTTTTTAACAGACGAACGTGTAGAAATTTTATTAGACGCGATTAACTTACTTAGCCTTGATTTTAATCGACTCGCTTTATTCTTATGAATAACGTTTGTTTTTGCCGCCTTATCCAGTGCTTTAAATACTAAAGGTAATGTTTTGACAGTAGGACTTTTTCTAAAATCCGAAACAACCTTTTTAAAATTCTTTTTCAATTTTATATTAAAGACAGTCTTTCGCCTGTCTTGTCGGACCTTTTTGATCGCTTGTTTTGTTACCGGCATATGAATTAATATTTACTCCGAGTTTCAGTCACTCAAAAGCTAGATAATTCTATCACATGATTCATTTTCTTAAAAATGGAGCCAGTTTTTTAAAAAAAAGGCAGGAAGATGTATTATCCGCGGCCTTTGTAATTGCCGTCTCTGTTGCCCTTTCCACATTGCTTGGCCTTGTGAAATGGAGGCTCCTTGCATCCTATTTCGGAACGGATATTAAACAGCTTGACAGCTTCATTGCAGCCTCAAAACTGACCGATTCCATCTTCGAAGTCATGATATTCGGAACGATTGCACTTGCTTTTATTCCGGTTTTCTCAAAGTATCTTTCAAAAGAAAAACTGGAAAAAGCCTGGGAGTTCGCTTCGACCATGATTAGTCTTGGGTTCATTATCTTCTTTGTTCTTGCAGTTCTAATTTTTATTTTGGCCCCTTACATCGCCCCATGGCTGGCTCCCGGCTTAGTCGCCCAGGATCCGTTAACAAAACCCGTAATTGCCCGCCTATTGAGAATCATGATGCTAGCACAGATTTTTTTTGTGGTCTCGATTTTCTTTACTGGTATTTTGCAATCTTTTCAAAGGTTTGTCGTGCCGGCACTGGCCTCCGTTTTTTACAACATAGGAATTATCCTTTCGATAATTTTCTTAGTTCCGGTTTTTGGAATTTATGCTCCGGCAATTGGAATGATTTTCGGAGCACTTTTACATTTAATTATCCAGCTTCCCCTGATTTATTCTCTTGGATTCAAGTTCAAATTTAATTTTAATTTTGCAAACAAAGACGTAAAAGAAACGCTTTCGCTTATGGTTCCAAGATCGCTGGCCCTTGGAGTTATTAGGCTTTCGGATTTAATTAATATTGCACTTGCGTCAATTACCGCAATCGGGTCGGTTTCTGCATTTAACTTTGCTCAAATTCTGCAATTTTTACCTATCACTATCTTTGCATCATCTATTGCCCAGGCAGCCCTTCCGTCCTTGTCCCTTCAGGTTCATGCACAAAGAAATGATCAGTTTAAAAAAGTTTTCACCGAAAGCCTGCATCAAATTATTTTTTTAGTTCTGCCGATTGCAGCAATTCTTGCAGTTCTCCGGATACCTGCAGTCCGTTTGGTTTTCGGTGCCGGGGAACTTCCATGGAACACAACTGTGCTTGCCGGCCGCGTCTTAATTGCTTTTTCAATCGGAATTGCCGCTCAGGCAGCCGGTCTATTAATAACAAGGGCTTTTTATGCCCTAAGGGATAGCGTTACTCCTGTAAAAATAAATATTGCTACAACAACTCTGAATATATCCCTAAGCTTATATTTCATTCTTGTTTTGCACCTTTCGCTTATATATTTGGCAATTGCATATTCCACCTCAACAATTCTGAATGCCATCATTCTCTTATACTTTCTCGATAGAAAAATTCACCTGGAAAGAAAAGCTTTTGCCTTGCCCATTGTAAAAATGATTGTAATAAGTTTGATAACTGCAATCGCGCTGTATATTCCTATGAAGCTGTTGGACCAATTAGTTTTTGACACAACCCGCACAATTGGTCTGGTTTTGCTAACCGGTATTGCAGCCGGAGTGGGTTTGACCGTTTATGTACTTCTTTCGTGGGTTTTCAATATTGAACAGTTTTACATATTTTTCGCATTTGCAAAAAGGGTAATCGCCTTACCTGCAAAAATGACAAAACCCCACTCATCCTAACTGTAAAAGTAGTTACAAAGTCTTAGCCTCGGTCTTTTGCTATACTAGGTTCCTATGGAAGCAAGATTAATCCGTAACTTTGCCATTATTGCGCACATTGACCACGGCAAATCAACTCTTGCCGATCGCATCATGGAGATTTGCGGCGCAGTTGATAAGGGGCACCAGGAACAATTACTGGACAGTCTCGAGCTGGAAAGAGAACACGGGATTACTATCAAACTAAAAGCCATCAGATTGAACTACAAACTACAAACTACCAACTACATTCTGAATCTAATCGATACTCCCGGCCATGTTGATTTTTCGTACGAGGTTTCCCGTTCGCTTGCCTCCGTCGAAGGAGCCATTCTTATTGTGGACGCGACACAGGGTATCCAGGCCCAAACTCTTTCGAACTTTAATCTGGCCGTAAACGCCGGGCTTACTTTAATACCGGTGGTGAACAAAATAGATATGCCGCATGCCGAAGTGGAAAAAACGGCAAAAGAGCTGACAGACTTAGGATTTCGTGAAGACGAAATTATAAGAGTTAGTGCCAAATCAGGTGAGGGTGTCGAAAGTCTTCTTTCTGCAGTTGTCGAAAGAATTCCCTCGCCCTTCGAAACCTCGGCGAAGAAGGGTTCACCCCATTCATCCGAAAGCAGTAAGCTATCAGCCCTAATTTTCGATTCATCACTTGATCCCTACAAGGGAGTGATAGCGACAGTCAGGGTTTTTTCGGGGCAAATAAAGGTGGGGGAAAAAATTTCATTTATAGCTACAAAAGCACAGGGGGAAATTTTACAGCTTGGTTATTTAACTCCAACGCCGAAATTTGCTGACACTTTAACACTAGGGGAAGTAGGGTTTGTTATAACGAATATTAAAGATCTTTCCGTTGTTGATGTTGGCGACACAATTACTTATCCCCATGATCCGCATCAACCGCTTCCCGGCTACCTCGAAGCAAAACCGGTCGTCTTTTTATCTTTTTTTCCGACGGAAAGTTCTGAATTTCCAAGGCTAAAAGACGCATTCGAAAAGTTGAAATTAAACGATGCTGCGCTTTCCTTTTCACCGGAATCGTCACTTAGTCTTGGGCAGGGGCTTCGCGTCGGCTTTTTGGGGCTTTTACATGCGCAAATTACCCAGGAAAGGCTAGAACGTGAATATAACCTGGATATTATTGTTACTTCACCGTCCGTAAACTTTATTATCGACGAAAAAACCATCAATAAACCTTCCGATTTTTTCCCAAATCCGCAGTCAGTCGTTAAAGAGCCGTACGCCAAAGTCTCCATTTTTGCGCCCCAAAAATATTACGGTGTCATTAGTGATTTAGTGTATAAAAAGAGAGGGACTATTGAGTCTCTTGAAAACATTGGCGCTTCCCAAAAAATTGAGGCGATAATCCCGCTTCTTGAGATCCTTATCGGCTTTTACGACGATTTAAAAACCCAGACTTCAGGTTACGCCTCTTTTGATTTTGAAGTGATTGACTACCGCGAAGCCAAACTGGTGAAACTCGATATTCTGGTAAATTACGAACCGGTCGAAGGGTTGGCTCAGGTTATTCCGGTTGAAAAGGCAGAAGAATTCGGCCGCAAATTGGTCGAAAAATTAAAAGAAGTTATCCCAAAGCAAAACATCCCGATTCCCATTCAGGCAGTTATTAACTTTCAAAAGATTAAAGGCGGGGTAGGGGGCAAAATTCTAGCACGCGAAACTATTGCAGCCTACCGCAAAGACGTAACCGCTAAACTCTATGGCGGCGATGTCACCCGAAAAACCAAGCTTTTGGAAAAACAGAAAAAAGGCAAGAAACGCATGAAACGCTTCGGAAACGTGGACATACCTCAAGAAGCCTTTTTGGCTGTGTTGAAGATATAAAGTACAATGTCCGACCTTGTGTTATGTAGTCCAGCTCGCTAAATTTTCCTCAAGCTATATAATTTGCCGCTATGAGTCCGGAAAACCACATTGTTGTGGAGAGTTATAGAAAAAAACTCGGCCAAATGTTTTCTGCTGAGGATTTAAATGTAGAGCCTGTGGTAAAAGAAATCCTTATCCCCATAAGTTGGCGCTTTCAGGCAGTTTACGGGGAAGGGAACAGTGCCGCATCGCTTGCAAGCCTAAAAGATTTTCTTACTAAAACTGGGAGGAACGTAAAACCGGTTGAGCTTACAGCTTTATTTCTGAAAACTTCGGTTCACGATGAGCTTCTTGCTCCATCGGTCAGTGATTCCATGTGTAGTGAAGACAAATCTATGGAATTTATTATTTGGCATGATTTTACGCATGGTTTTGCCCATTCATTAACCACTCTTTTGATAGCAGGTGAAGATGAGGAAGGGAAAAATGAGATGCTCCAAGGTGCTATTGAAGATTTAAGTTTAGATCGAGCTAAACTTAGCAGGAAAAACATTGTTGAGCTTACCCAATATTGGACCCGGTTTGAAACGGAAGCAACAGGGTTACTCTCAGAAGATCCAACAGGAACAAAAATCTTAGAAGTATTCCGTGGAATAATGGAAGCTGAAAAAGGCAATCCTCAATTTTTTGGCCATTTTATTCCCGAGTTTGTAATAGCCGGAGTAGACCTCGCCAAAGACTTGCACCGCGTAGTTTACCCGCAAGCAGCCTCACTTTACAACTAATTTCAAAGTTTATACGAGCCCTCTTGACAACCATTAGCACTCGTGATACATTGTCTGCTAACAGCAGGCGAGCGCCCTAAAACTGCTCTCTCGCCGGAAGAAAAATTAACTATCAGTATGGATTTATCCGAAAGACAAAAAAACCTTCTCCGCTCAATAATCGAAAAATACATCGAAACCGGTGAAGCCGTCGGTTCCGAAACTATTGAAAAACAAGCTTCACTTGGAGTATCTCCTGCAACCATCAGGAACGAAATGGTGCGTTTAACTAACTTTGGCTATCTAAGGCAACCTCATACATCTGCCGGCAGAATTCCAACCTCGGTAGGCCTCAAATTCTTTGTAGATCAATTAATGGAAGAAAGGACATTGTCCTTAAAAGACGAAGTAGCAATTAAAGAAGAGCTTTCGGAACCAAGCGACCGTTTCGAGCAACTTCTTAAACACGCAGCCAAGGTCCTTGCTGTCCAAACCCATTCACTTGCAATTGTCACCGACGAAAATGACGAAGTTTACCCGGCAGGTATGGCAAATATTTTGGATATTCCCGAATTTTACGACATAGACATTACAAGAAGTGTTCTCTCAATGATCGAAAAAATCGAAATGCTAAATCAGATATTTTCTCAACTTTTACCCGAAGAACAAACCAAAATTTTCTTTGGAGAAGAACTGAATATGCCGTATTTAGAGCTGTGCGGGTTTGCAGTTAGTCGCTACAGGTCACCTAATCACAATGGTCTTATAGGTGTAATTGGCCCCAACAGGCTTAATTATCCAATGGTTATTCCAACCTTAAGATATTTTTCTCAGATACTTTCCGACAGTAGAATATAAAATGGTAAAACCAAAAAAAACAGGCGAAAGCAAGCAATTGGAAGTCCAGTTAAAGGATTTAGAAGCAAGACTTAAAAGAGCCCTTGCCGATTACCAGAATTTGGAAAGAAGGGTTTCGGAGGAAAAGCAAATACTATCAAACATGTACACAAAACTAATAATAGAAAAATTTTTGCCGATCCTGGATAACTTACAAAGTGCCCAGCAACATCTAAACGATGAAGGGTTGGAGATGGTTATAAAACAATTTAACGATACGCTAACAAGAGAGGGACTTTCGGAAATTGAAGCGGAAGGTCAAATTTTCGATCCAAAATTCCATGAGGCAGTGGAATCGGTTGAGGGTCCACAAGACGGAAAGGTTGCCAGAGTCATTAATAAAGGATATAAAATTGATAATATGGTAATTAGACCGGCAAGGGTCGCAGTTACAAAAGCAAAAGAAGAAAGTACAGAAAGTTCGGAAAACCAAAATCAGGAGGTTTTAGAAAGCTAACATGAAAGCAAAAGTTATATCAGCAGGTCGCTTTGGCACACTTCGTTCATGCCAAGAGCGCTCCTCTGATATTTCTTTAGACAAAATTAATTATAGGAGGCTTAAAGAATGTCTAAAGTAATTGGTATCGATTTAGGGACAACAAATTCGGTAGTTGCCGTGGTTGAAGCAGGCAAGCCGAAGGTCATTCATAGCGCCGAAGGCCGCAATATTATTCCATCGGTTGTCGACCCGACGAAACATGTTGTCGGCGATGTTGCTAAAAGACAAATGGTTGTAAACCCGAAAACCACCATTTTTTCCATCAAGAGGTTAATGGGCCGTAAATTCAAAGATAAAGAAGTCCAAAAGGATTTGAAATGGCTCCCCTACGACACCAAAGAAGGCAGGGATGGTATGGCTGTAGTGTCTGTCGAAGGCAAAGAATATACACCTCAGGAAATTTCGGCAATGATTCTTGGAAAGATAAAATCAGATGCGGAAAGCTATCTTGGAGAAAAAGTAGAATCTGCTGTAATCACTGTTCCCGCATATTTTGATGATTCGCAAAGACAAGCGACAAAACAGGCCGGCGAAATTGCCGGTTTAAAAGTTGAGAGAATTATTAATGAACCGACTGCTGCCGCCCTCGCCTACGGGCTTGAGAAATCTCACGGACACACGATTGCTGTTTACGATTTAGGTGGAGGAACTTTTGATGTTTCGATTTTGGAGCTCGGAGAAGGAGTTTTCGAAGTTAAAGCGACAAGCGGTGATACCCATTTGGGAGGCGATGATTTCGACCAAAAAATCGTTGAATACTTAATAGAAGAATTTAAAAAAGAGTCGGGGATGGACGTTGCAAGCGACAGACAGGCTCTTCAAAGATTAAGGGATGCAGCAGAAAAAGCAAAAATTGAACTCTCAACCACAACTGAAGCCGAAATTTCTATTCCCTACTTAACGGCCGATTCTTCCGGCCCAAAACATTTGCAGCTCAAGCTTTCCCGGGCCAAGCTTGAATCAATTGTCGGCGAGCTGGTCTCAAAAACCTTCGAACCGGTAAGCGCTTGCCTTAAAGATTCTAAAGTTGATGCAAAAAAAATAGACGAAGTTGTTCTGGTTGGAGGAATGACCAGGATGCCTTTGGTGGTCAAAAAAGTCCAGGAATTTTTTGGGAAAGAACCTCATAAAGGTTTGAATCCGGATGAAGTCGTAGCAATCGGTGCTGCCGTCCAGGGTGCCGTTTTAACAGGCGAAATGAAGGAAATGGTTCTTTTGGATGTTACTCCCTTAACTCTTGGGATTGAAACCTTGGGAGGAGTCTCAACACCATTGATTAACAGGAATACCACTGTTCCAACCGCCAAAAGTGAAGTCTTTTCAACTGCATCCGACAATCAGACATCCGTAGAAATTAATGTTTTGCAGGGGGAAAGGCCAATGGCAGCCGATAATAAATCCCTAGGCCGCTTTATTCTGGATGGAATTCCACCGGCTCCCCGTGGCGTGCCGCAAGTAGAAGTAACCTTTGACTTAGATGCTTCCGGTATCCTGAGCGTTACCGCGAAGGATAAAGCAAGCGGCAAAGAACAATCCATAAAAATTACCGGCTCAACCGGCCTCACTCAGGAAGAAATAGAGCGAATGACCAAAGAAGCCGAGGTAAATGCCAAAGAAGATGCCACCAAAAAAGAAGAAATAGAAGTTAGAAACCAGGCAGATGCCCTGTCGTATCAGGCTGAAAAAGCCCTTAAGGACGCAGGTGATAAAGTCCCTGCCGATATAAAGACGGAAGTAGAAGAAAAAGTAAAAGCACTCCGCGAAGTACAACCGGCCGGCCCGGTAGATGAAGTAAAAGCAAAAACCGAAGAGCTTTCCACCGCAATGCAAAAAATAGGGTCAAGTATGTACGGCTCGCAAGGTCAACCCGGTGCTCAGACCGATGGCCAGTCGTCAGATCAAACCCAGACAGAAACTGATGAAACCAAAGCAGACAACGGTGAACCGACAACTGACAACCCAAGCGTCCAGGAAGGCGAAGTAGTAAAAGAGTAAATGATAGACGCCAAAAGCGAAGTTTCTCTCTCGCAATCTGCTGAATCAGGAAAAGGACATGCTGCCCTTAACTACAACAGTATTCGCATTTTAGCTTCTCTTGCGGTTGAAAACTGGCTTCAAAAGCATGATCAGGGCCGAAACGACGGTAAGCTTCTTGCAATTATCGATAATCCGGATGAAACACCCGAAAGACAAGGGGAGGCGACAGACATTCGCTATCTGAGACTGATGGTCCGAAATGTCATAAGCCAACAGCAGGAAGAAGCTTTTCCGTCTGACAAACTATTCCCGATAACCGAACTCGACGATGAAACCCTGACCTGGCTTCTGGTAAATTCCCCTGAAAGGCCATCAAAAGAGCTCCTACAGCAGGAGGCCCAAAGAAGGGAATTCAAAATATCACTAGACGATGCCATAAGTGCAGGGGTTCCGCGGGATTTAATTAAGAAGCTGGCCTACAAGGTACCTGAAAGAAGGTTAAAAGTAAAATGAGCGATGTTAAAGCAGACATTTTCGTTCTTTGCGACCACGCTTCTATTTCCCAGGAGCAAAAACTTTCAATAATCGGCATTTTCGATAACTTTTTCATCACCGAAACACCTGCAACATGGCCCAGGATGTATTTGGTAGCAACTTTAAAGGGTGACCCGGATAAAGAATATCCTCTCAAGTTAAAAATACTTCCGCCAAAAGGGGTTCAGGCCTCATTTAACGAAAAGGAACTAAATTTAAAATTTGGTGCAGGCGGAAAAACTAACTTTATGACGGAACTTTTAAATTTTCAACTTCCGGCTCCCGGAAAATATAAAATCCAACTTACCTCCGGCGAAAAACTGGTTTCGGAATTAGAATTTTCGGTTACGAAAAGGAATGCGGAATTTGGAACGGACCTTGCCGGCAAAAAAATTTCCAATTAATTTCGAATTTCGAATAAATTTTTAAAACGAGGAGCGCAGACTTTTTGAATTTATGAAAAAAGACTACTATGAAATTCTTGGTGTTAACAAAAACGCCAGCGCCGAGGAATTAAAGCGGGCTTACCGTAACCTGGCCAGAAAACATCATCCGGATGTTAACAAATCCCCTGACGCCGAGAAAAAATTCAAGGAAATAAACGAGGCTTACCAGGTTGTTTCCGATCCGCAGAAAAAAGCAGCTTACGATCAATATGGCCATGCGGCTTTTGAACCTGGAACCGGCGGTTTTAGTGGAGCCGGCGGGCCGTTTGGAGCTGGGCAGCAAGGCGGATATCAAACCTACTCGTGGTCTAGTGGCCAAGGTCAGGGCGGCCAGGATTTCGGGTTTGATTTCGGCGGTTTTGCCGATCCATTTGATGTTTTTGAAGCAATTTTTGGTGAGCGCTCGCCTTTCGGCAGACAAGCAAGGCTTTCCCGCTACATCCTGAAATTGGATTTTATGGATGCAGTAAAAGGTGTCGAAAAAGAGTTACAAATAGAAGGCAAAAAACAGAAAGTCAAAATTCCGCCGGGAGTAGATACAGGCACCGAAGTACGTTTTCAGGATTTTATCATTGTTTGCGAAGTCACTCCACATTTTAAATTCCGAAGAAGAGGTTTTGACACTGTTGCCGAAGAAGGAATAAGTTTTAGCCAGGCAGCCCTTGGGGTTGTAAAAGAAGTCGATACTATTGACGGTCCGGTGAAAATAAAGATCCCGTCCGGTACTCAACCCGGTACCCAAATCAGGCTTCGTGCCAAAGGCATTCCGCACACATCCGGCCGCGGCCGCGGCGACCACTACGCGATAATTCGCATCAAAATCCCAAATAAACTCACCCGAGAACAAAAACAATTACTCGAAGAGCTGGAGGGTTTATCCTGAGCTTGTCGAAGGACGAACAAAAACGTCTACTGGAAGAATTAGAAAAATCTTAATATTGGAAAACCTTGGAAAGATAATAACTCTTAACAATATAGCAAATATCCTTGTAGCAACGGGTACAATCCTCTCAATTTTTAGTCTAGAAATAAGCCCCAGTCCCTTAGAGGAGACCTTTATTGATGGTAAACCCAAAAAGACGGCTTTAGTTGAAGTTATTCGTCCAAAGCTCTTAAAAATAGGTGTTCTTTTGCTAATTTGTGGCTCATTAATGCAAATTGTTTCTTCCATTAATTTAGGAGGGAGGTGAAAATAATGATCAGTACAAATGTTACTGAATATTCTGACGGTTCATATTCTGCTTCACTAATTGAATACTCTAATCTAGAAGGTAACTCATATCAAAAGATTATGGATGATTTGGATGCGGGGAAAATTCGGCATATTGGCGAAGTTCACTGTTTTGATGAAAAAGGTAAGTATCGAATATTGAAAAATCTTCAAAGCAAAAAGTTTCAAAACTAGAATTAATTTCAAAAACCCATTATTGTTCATTTTATCTCAGCAAAAATATCGGGTTGTTCACAAAGTAAGCAAGGCTGATATACTTTCCCAGCATTAATGAAAAAAGGCATAACTCTAATTGGCATGCCGTTTTCTGGAAAGTCGACGATCGGAAAACTCACAGCAAAAGACCTGGGGTGGGAATTTTTAGATCTCGATGAGCTGATAAAAAAGGAGCAAGGCATTTTTCACAGCGACTTTTTAGAAAAATTTGGTGATGAAGCCCTTTTAGATTTGGAAGAAAAATTGACTCTCAAACAAGAGCTCACAAATAAAATTTTTTCACCAGGCGGCAGCATAATTTTTAAGGAAAAAGCGATGGGTAAAATAAAACTGGAAACAATTGTTGTTTACTTAAAAGTATCTCTAGAGGATTTAAAAAGAAGGGCAGTCAATTTAAATTCAAGAGGAATTGTGGGGTTAAAAAAATTCGGCTTCGATAAGATTTTCGAATTAAGGACACCAATATACGAAAAATTTGCAGACATAATTATCACCAACAAAGGAAAGACAGATCTACAAATAGTCCACAAGATATTGTCGGAATATAAATTAATAAAAAGTTAATTTTGCTACGACTTTTTCGGGTATAGTCGCTTTCATTACAGTTTCCGTAATTAAATTTTATTTAAAAGTTTTAACTATTGCCCCACAAATCTGTTCCAGTTCGGTTTTATCCTCTGTACCGCTTGCAACTCTTACTGTTGGGTAACTTGCATCTGGCCAAATACGTGTTTTGTCAAAACCAAAACTTTGCCCAAGTTCACACTTTTCTCTTATAATATCGTTTGCCCAGAGCATTCTAGTTAATTCAAACTGATCCATTCCTTCGGGTGTTAGAAACAAAACAGGGGACGAACCTTTAGGGTATACTCTCGTCGCATAATCAAAGTTAGGATGGTCCGGAAGGTTTGGGTAGGCAACGGAAAACCGGTCGCTTTTGGTTGCCGCATAATGAAAAGCCTGTGCGAGAGCATATGCATTTCTTATTATTCTGTCAGTCCTTTCATAAAACTTATTGAAATTTTCAGGTAAAACTCTACCCAAAAAATCTACAGCCGAAATACCAGGTTGACCACCCAAGGTTCTGCGTCTTTGTTTAAGCGACATTAAAAGTTCTTCGTCCAGAGTATATATTAGCCCGGCCATTTCCTGGTTCAGGCCATAAAACTTCGTCCCGCTTTCAACTATCATCACACGTAAACCTCTATCGGTTAATGTCCAGTTGAGATTCCTGTTTATTGGTGTAGGAAGCGTATTATCAATAATTACCATAGCCTTCTTACTTCTTAAAGTGCCGCTTGAAACAAGCTGATCCACATCTAAAACCGGCATATCAGGCCCATTCGCTACAGTTTCAAAAAGTACAATCGTTGGTTGGTGTTTCTCTATTGCCCTCGCTACATCCTCTGCAGAACCGCTGTCGACGCCTACTGCCTTAACCCCCCTAGGCCTTAAATGGTCATTTATATACCTAGTTGTTTGACTATAAAGTTGCTGCCCGAAAAGAAGAACGGTCCCTTCGGTTGGATGTGCAACTTCAATTGCTTCTGTAACAGCCGTCATGCCGGTGTTATAAAGAAGAACCTCTTCTTCGCTTACACCCACCAATTTCGCGATTTTTGATTCTAATTGGGCAAGGGCAATAGTTCCGTCACGGGGATAAAGGTCGGAAGGTATAAAGTTATCTTTATCAAAAAGGGCAGAAGTTGCTGCATCGACATCAGCAAAAGAAGGAACGCCTCTTTTATTTTCTTGCATTGGCTAACCTCTCCTCAATTATTCTTGCAATTGCCGCTTCATCCGCTTCCACCTGTATAGGTGCATTTGCGAAAGTAGAGCCAATTTTTCCCGCTTTTTCTAAAACATTAAGGGATGTTACATAATCTTCGTAAAGTCTATCCATATGATAGTTGACCGTATAATCGGGATCTTTTAAAACATTTCCGGTTAAAATTACCACCACATCCTCGTCTTTATCAATCGGGCTATCGGTACCAAATTCAACTAATTTCTTTATTCCGGCAACTGTAAGGGCAGATGCCGGCTCACAACCTATTCCTTCTCTTCCAACAATCGCTTTTGCATCAGCAATTTCCTGCTCGGATACTTTTTCCACCCAACCATCGGTTTCGTTCACATAGTTTTTCGCCTTTTTCCAGGAAATAGGATTGCCGATTTTAACTGCAGTCGCCAAAGTCTTGGCATGGACGGTTATAAGTTGGTTTGGATCATCGCTTGTAATAGTTTCATATAAGGGATCTGCTCCTTCTGCCTGTATCACGGTTATTCTCGGCATTTTATCTATGAAACCAAGTTCCACCATTTCATGCAACGCTTTTCCGATTGAAGAAGCATGTCCCAAATTTCCGCCAGGAACCACAATTCTATCCGGAACTTCCCATGAAAGCTGCTCCATTAGTTCATATACCATCGTTTTTTGACCTTCAATTCTGTAAGGATTTATTGAATTCACAACATAAATTCCAAGTTTTGGTGCAATTCTCATTACCATACCCATTGCTTCGTCAAAATCTCCCTTGATTTGCATAGTGAGTGCACCATAGTCTAAAGCCTGGGAAAGTTTTCCGATTGCAATTTGTCCTTCAGGGATAAAAACGATTGGCAAAAATCCTGCCCTTTTTGCATAAGCTGCCATCGAGGCGGACGTGTTTCCTGTAGATGCGCAGGCAACCGCTTCCATACTTAGTGAATTTGCTATTGAAACTGCAGCAGTCATTCCGGGATCCTTAAATGAACCGGTCGGATTAAAGCCCTGATGTTTTAAGCGCAGTCTGGGTAAGCCGATATACTTGGCGCTTACAGGTGCATCAAAAAGAGGAGTATTTCCTTCAAAAAGTGTCACGACACTATTAGGATCATCAATAAATGGGATTGTTTCCCTAAATCTCCAAACGCCGCTTCTGTCTTGCGGAGCATTTGACATACGCCTTGCCAGCCATAATTCCTTTAGAAATTCAGGATCTGTTTCCCTAAACTCGTATCTAACATCCAAAATATCTCCACAGATACCACGCGAATCATTTCCATTTTGCTTTTCAAAGGTTGTAGAGGTGCATTTATAAATTACTTCACTGGAAGGGTAGGTAGTTTCGCACTCAATACATGCAAGATGAGAAAGGTCAGCAAACCCGGGGTTTGCCTCTAAAGTTTTTCGAACTTCTTGCGGCAGGCCGTTTCTTCTCTCGGCCATTGTCATTGGCAAATTATATTCCTGCTAAAGCTATAGGTCAAACATGCCATGACCCGCTTTATATTGATATACTTTCCCCATGAATTTCAAGGGTGTGATAATCGAAGAAAGCCTGAAGGACAAAAGCATCCTCAAAGCCCTCGAAATTTTGAAAACAAGAGTAGAAGAAGTTACTCCAAAACACCTGACTCCGTGGCTTAAAAGATGGACTCTACATACGGTATCGATCCCGGCACAAAATGCCGATGAAATAGCCAAAAAAATTTCCAAAAGTTTTGACTATTCTCACAAATCCGCTTGGTATGCCGATTTTAATAACGGGGAACAATTTTATGTCATTTATAAGGACAAAATCTTTAAATGGAAAAAAGGAGAAAGCATTGGACCTCAAAAGGCACGGGATTGGGGAATTACGCTTGGAATACCCCAGTACCAGGTAGATTTTCCCAGTCAATAAATACGAATACTGCTATACTCTCAAGATGACAGATAACGGTTTAGAACAAAAACCCTTAGTTACTGAAACACCCGACAACACAACTATTGGTGTACTTGGAGGCAGGGAAGTATCACTTTTGGATGTTGCCAGGGTAATCCACGAGCAAGCTCCGCAAATTGCTCAAAAAGCATATGAAACTTACAGCGAAAAATTTGATACAGCAAAACATCAGGAACAAAAACCTGTAAAAATCGAAGACGACGTCAATCAGATAATTTGCCGTCAGGATTGGAATTACCAGACAGGGAAATTAGATGAAAGAAGACAGATAATAATTTTTCTCGGGCCAAAAACTACTAACCACGAAGTACTAATTAGCTATCCTAGGATAAGGTTTCACTTTAAAAATAATGATTCGGTATGGGGCTATGTCGGAACAGAAATAGGTATTCGGGGAGAGGAAATCAGCACGAACAGGATTATTGCCCAGTATGCCGAAGAAACCGGCACTCCTGCTTATATTTTAGAAACCAAAGTGGACATGGACGATATGGAAAGAGTGCTTTCCCCTTATATGAAAACTGATTCCCCTCAAATTCCCCCTTCCCAAACTTAATTTGACATCCCAAAACCCAAATTCTATCATTCGCGCTACTATTATAAAGTTAATTTATGAAAAGAAAATTTAAAAGTTTAATTTTCGATTTAGATGGCACGGCAATCGCAAACCGTCAAGAGGCTCTGCCTACAAATGCGGTTATTAAAGCCGTTTCCAAAGCTCAAGAAGTCATAACTGTCAGCGCAGCAACCGGGCGTCCGATAACCAACGCGAGGGAAATAATCAGAAAATTAAACCTTAAAGATCCCTGTATAGTTTCCGGGGGAGCAATTATTTTGGATCCCAAAACCGAAGAAATCATTTGGGAGAAATTACTAGCGGAAGATCAGGTTAAACAGATAGTTGATGTCACAAAAAATTATCCTTACGTAGTTTTATTTAGTAACGAGCTTTTGGGGGAAGAAAAAGATGTTAATGCTTCAGAGAAAGCTGTCAAAGGTCCGGAACACGCAGTATATATTATGAAGGTAAAAAATGAAGATAGATTACATTTTCTGCATCGTCTCAACAGTTTGGAAAATATAATTGCCCATTATGTCCCTTCTTGGACAAAAGGCCATATTGATATTCACATAACACATAAAGAAGCAACAAAAAAGCATGCTCTCGAAGTTTTGGTCGCAAAACTTGGCGTAGAAAAAGAAGAAGTTATTGCAGTCGGTGACAGTAACAACGACAAACCTTTATTTGAAGTTGCAGGTTTCAAAGTTGCTATGGGCAATGGAACCACTGATCTTAAAGAACTTGCTGATTTCATTGCGCCTTCTGTTGAAAAAGATGGTCTTGCCTTGGTAATCGAAAAATTTATTCTTTGATATTTGACATCCCAAAACCAGCGCTTTGATATACTTTCAACGCACTTATGTCCAAAAACAAGCTCTCTTACTTCCAACCGGAACTTTTTAAATTCTTCGCGGATCTTGAGAAAAACAACAACCGCCAGTGGTTTGCTAAAAATAAAGACCGCTACGAAAAAGATGTTAAAGAGTCAATGCTTGCTTTCATCGAGGACTTTGGGCCGTTTTTAGAATCAATTAGCCCCAATTTTGTTGCGGATCCCCGCCCTTCCGGTGGTTCCATGTTCCGGATCTATCGCGATACCCGCTTTTCTAAAGATAAATCACCATATAAAAGCTGGGTGGCAGCTAAATTCAATCATCGTGCCGAAGCAAACGATGTCCACGCACCAGGGTTTTATCTTCACATTCAGATAGGAGATTGTGTCGGCGGCGGCGGCCTTTGGCATCCCGATCCCACCGATCTGGCAAAAGTCCGTGACTCGATTGCAAACCTGAATTCCAATTGGAAAGAAATTAAAAAATTGGGGCTGGAAATTGAAGGAGAAACCCTAAAACGTCCTCCTCAGGGTTACGACTCCAATCATCAGTTTATCGGTGATTTAAAAAGAAAAGACCATTACACATCAATCGCATTTACCCAAAAACAAGTCACTTCTCCCGATTTCCTGGAAATCTATCTGGAAGCCTGTAAGAAAGTCTCTCCCCTCGTTAAATTCTTAACCCTCTCCCTTGGCCTACCTTGGTAATTTGACACTGCCAAACCCTAAGATTTAACATTCCACTTCGTATGGTTGAACAATCGCAAATTCAAGAAGCAGTAACTCTTCCCAAAGAAATTACTGTAATATCAAAAGCCCTTTGCAGGCTAAATACTTGGATGAGAGTTGAGGGTCATGACCCTCAACTCTGGAATGTCAGAAGAAAATTCAGAGCAAGAGTAAGGGAAGTCCAATACATGGATATTTTGGAAAAATTAGACGATTGGTCCCTAGGTTCGGACCATAAACAGAAAAGATTGAGAGAAGCGGCTTACTATTTGATAAATAAAATTGACGAACATAGAGTGTTGAGAAGGCGAACAGGGCTAAACTTTCCGCCATTATCTAACCAGTAACCATTTAGCTCTGATATACTTTTTTCAGAATGACTACTCTTCCAGAACTCGAAAAGAGGATCGAAAGGATCGAATCAAGAAACAAAAAAGTCGAGCGTGATAAAGCCTGGGAAACCAGCTTCACACGGCGTGCCCTATTAATTCTTTTTACTTATCTTTCTATCGGTATTTACCTAAACGTCATTAATGTCTCAAATCCATGGCTAAGTGCCATCGTTCCCTCAATTGGTTTTTGGCTCTCGACCTTAACCATGCCGTACATTAAAACTCTTTGGGAAAAATATATAAATAAATAATTTTGGATGCACACAAAATGGATTTTATTGGATTAATTTACGATCTGATTCCAATCATCATTAACTAATTAATCGGAATGAGAATACTGTTTAATTGACTCGAAACCATTCTTTTGCTAAAATTCCAATGAAATTTTGCCTAGATAAGAAAAACGTAAGGCGCAACAAGCGCCTTTTTTCAAATCAGGGGCAAAAATCAGAATCTATTAACTATTAACTAATCTATGGCGGTACAAGCAAGAACAGAATTTGCATCAGCTCTGAACCAGGTATGTTCCGAACGTGGTCTCGAGCCGGAGGTTGTAATCGACTCCATAAAACAGGCAATTTTAGCAGCTTACAAAAAAGATTACGGTGAGCCGGAAGGGATTAACGTGGATCTAAACGCAAATACCGGTGAAGTTGCTCTTGCAAAGGATTCTAAAGATGTGACTCCATCCGGATTTGGCAGGATTGCCGCTCAAACCGCAAAACAAGTAATCTTACAAAGAATACGTGAGGCAGAAAAAAATGCCATCTTGGAAGAGTACTCGTCCAAGATAGGCACGGTTCTTTCCGGAATGGTCCAAAGAATCTCCGGTCCCCTTGTCACTATTAATCTCGGCAAAGGTGAGGCGATAATGCCGCCTCAAGAACAAGCACACAACGAACATTATTACCAAAACCAACGCTTAAAAGTCTTTGTCGTAGGCATAAAAGAAGGAACAAGGGGAGACGAAATAATAGTTTCCAGAAGTGCGAACGGTCTATTGGAAGGCCTGTTCAAACAGGAAGTCCCGGAAATTAGTTCGGGAAGCGTGGAAATCAAGGGGATTGCCAGAGAGGCAGGATCGCGCTCAAAAATTGCAGTTGCTTCTAATCAGACAGGGGTAGATCCGGTTGGTTCTTGTGTTGGCCAAAGGGGGGTTAGGGTCCAGGCAGTTATTAACGAACTAGGTGACGAGAAAATCGATGTCATCTCCTACCAGGATGATATTGTCGAATATATTAAAGCAGCCCTTGCTCCGGCCAAAGATTTATCTGTGAAAATAGATGATAAGACAAAAACAGCGGAGGTAACGGCTCCTGACGATCAGCTTTCCCTTGCAATAGGGAAAGACGGACAAAATGTCAGGCTCGCAGCAAAACTCACGACATACAAAATTAATATAAGAGGAAAAACAGGTACCCCAAAAGAGGTTGAAGCCAATGAAAAGAAAGCCCAGGAAGAAGCAAAAAAAGCCTTTGGAGTGGAAGAATCAACACCCGCCACCAAAAAACCGGAAGCAAGTCAACAAATGCAGGATCAACCTCAGGACCAAAATCAAACACAGCAACAGGTAAGCGACCAACCGAACTTAACCGAAGTTCAAGAACCCGTTAAGAAAAAAACTAAGGTCAAAAAAGAACCGGAAGTAGCATCCGAAGAATTAGTTCAAACGGAAACGAATTCAAGTCCAAAGGAAGAGACTACGGAAAAGAATACTAAAGACAGTGAATAAAATAAGCAGCGATAATCTTAAATGAATAAGATTTCGCAAAAGGTGAAAATAATATGGATGAAACAGCAAAAGGTAAATTTAGACCGCCGGTTGTTACCCTCATGGGTCATGTCGACCATGGTAAAACTACCCTTTTGGACGCAATAAGAAAAACAAACATCGCAAAAGGCGAACACGGTGGAATAACTCAACATATTGGAGCGTACCAAATTGAATTTTCCGGAAATAAAATAACCTTCATAGACACCCCTGGACACGCTGCTTTCGAAAAAATGCGCTTTCGTGGAGCAGAAATTGCAGACATTGTTATTTTGGTTGTTGCGGCAACGGAAGGGGTAAAACCTCAAACAATCGAAGCAATTAAACACATAAAGAAGTTAAACAAGCCGGTAATTGTAGCAGCAACAAAAATCGACCTGCCGGGAAAAAATATAGAAAAGTTAAAAAGCGAACTTCAAAAGCAGGAAATAGTAATTGAGAGCTATGGAGGTGACGTACCCCTCGTAGAAGTTTCTGCGACCGAAAATCAGGGAGTAAACGATCTCCTGGAAATAATTAACCTTATCTGGCAAATCTCTCCCAAACCGAGTTTACCGAATAAACCTATGGAAGCAGTCGTTGTTGAATCTTTTATTGATAAAAACAAGGGCCCGGTGGCGACATTAATTATTAATTGCGGAACTCTTAAAGTTGGGCAAAAAATTCAAATAGAAGGAGACACAATTTCCATTCGTGCCCTCATTGATGATTATGGTAAAAATGTGAAGGAAGCGGAACCCGGCAAACCCGTAGAAGTTTTAGGTTTTAAAAAAGTATTAGATATCGGGACTACAGTATTAGAACAAAATCAAATAAAAGTAGACGAAGAAGTGAAACAAGTGAACTTTGAAGATATAGTCGCAAAAGCAGAGGAAGTAAAAGACAAATTTAAAACCATAATTAAAGCGGATGTTTTAGGAAGCCTTGAGGCGATTTTAGGAAACCTCCCCGAAAGGGTATTGGTTTTAATGTCAGGAGTCGGGGAAATAACATCAACAGACGTTAATTTCGCAAAAATTGCCAAAGCTCCGATTCTTGCCTTCAATATAAGAATTCCGACTGACGTCAAAAACCAAGCAGACAGAGAAAAAGTGGTAATAAGGGAATACAGGGTAATTTATGATCTATTAACAGAGATTGAAGCAGTTGCTGATAGTTTTGCACAGGCAAAACAGGAAGCAAAAATAACAGGTAGGGCAAAAATCGTCACGACATTTGAAATAGAAGGCAAAAAAATTGCTGGGGCAACGGTTACTTTTGGCAAAATTAAGATTGGAGACCACATAATTGTTAAAAACGGAGGCGGAGAAGCAAGTAAAGAAGCCGAGATAGTATCATTAAAAAAATACAAAAAAGATGTACCTTCAGTCCTCTCCGGCCAAGAATGCGGTATTGCAATGAAACCTGAAATTGACTTTAGCGAAGGCTATATAATAGAATCTTTGGGTTAAAAATGGCGTTTGAGCCAAAATTAACCTCATATGGACCAAAACCTTAAAAGTAGGACACTGGAAAAGTTAACCAAGGCCCAAAACATATTAGTGGTCGCTCCTCAAGATTCAGGTTTTGATGTTCTTGCTTCGGCATTGTCTATATATCTTTCCACAATAAAGCTTGGGAAAAATACGGCAATTATTGCAAAACCTCCAACGGTTTCTGATGCAAATAATTTGTATGGAGTTGATAAAATCGGAAAATCAATCTCAAATTCATTTGTCATTGTTATTGACGACGCCATAAGCAGTGTAGACAAGGTAACCCACTTTTTGGACAAAAACCAACTAAAAATTTCTGTACATCCGCTCGCAGGATCAAAAGGTGTTTCTAAAGAACAAGTCTCATTTGAAAAAGGATATTTAAAGCCTGATTTTATTTTTGCAATGGACTTTGAATCTTTAAATCAATTGAAACAAGAAATTACTCATGAACAAAATATTGATCCAGAAACCTGGATCATTTCGGTTAATAAAAAATCACCGAACCAAAAATTTGCTCAAGTTGCAGTTTCTTCACCGGATGCCGCTAGTCTGTGCGAAATTACTACACAACTTTTGCAGGAAATGGCTCTCCCGTTAGATGAGGATATTGCTTTTAATCTTTATTCCGGAATTTCTTACGCAACAAATAATTTTGCGCTGGGAAATTGCACCAGTAACACTTTTCAGATTGCTTCATATTTAGTGAAATTTGGGGCTGCAAAAGCAAGTTTTGCAAAAAAAAATCAACGCAAAACAGATAGAATTCCGGAAGTAAATATTAGTAAGCAAAAACTGCAAAATTTTGAACAAGATATTGATAATGATCTTTCCCAAAAAACCCACAACATCAAACTCGAAGAGGTGGAAAGAGAAAAAGTGCCGCAGGATAACGACGGTTCCGAGGCCGAATGGTTAAAGCCGCCAAAGATTTTCAGGGGAGCCAATTCTTTTGACAAGGAGTATTAAGTTATTTTATACTTCCCAATACTTTTCGAAGTAATTTTTTTCTATGCCGCAGACCAGTAAAAAGCAAATTATTGATAAGTTTAAAACCCATGACAGTGATACGGGTTCTCCGGAGGTTCAGGTTGCGCTACTTAGCCAGAGAATAGACAACGTGAAAGACCACCTGAAAGGGCATGATCACGATAATCATTCAAGGCGTGGCCTTCTTTCTATGATAAATAAACGACGAAGACTTTTGCATTATCTCATGAGGCATGCAACCGAAAGATACAAGGACATAATAGGGAAGCTAAATTTGCCTAAGTAGTGCCTAATCCTTGCTATTCTGGTAAAGAAGGCTTATAATAAAGACTCTGGTGACTTGCTAGGGTTGGAAGTTAGGTAGAAAGAAGCAAAAAGTTGTTTCTTGCTCCCCGATTTCTAGCTCCTTCGAGTCCAATTTAATACTTATGAACAAAAAGGTAGTAAAAGAGTTAACTCTTGGTGGTAAAAAACTTATCCTGGAAACAGGCGAGCTTGCGCAGCAAGCGAACGCAGCTGTGATGGCATCCTACGGAGAAACGGTTGTTCTTTCAACTGTCGTATCGAACAATGCTTCCCCTGATGTAGATTATTTCCCGTTATCTGTAGATTACGAAGAGAGGCTTTATGCCGGAGGTAAGATTTCGACCTCGCGTTTTATTAAAAGAGAAGGGCGGCCAACCGAAGAAGCCATCCTAACATCAAGGCTAATAGACAGGTCAATACGTCCACTTTTTCCTAAGGATTTTCAAGCAGAAGTTCAAGTCATTATTACGGTTCTTTCCGTAGATCAGGAAAATAGTCCGGATATGGTTGCGCTTGTTGCGACTTCTGCCGCACTTTCCATTTCCAATATTCCATGGAATGGTCCTCTTTCGGGCTTAAGAATTGGCCGTCAAAACGGAGGATTTCTGATTAATCCTTCCGATGATGAAAGGGACTTATCGAACTTAGATCTGATAATTTCTTCCACAAAGGACGAAATTGTAATGATAGAAGCGGGCGCAGAAGAAGTTGACGAAAAATCGATTGGGGAAGCGCTTAAGTTCGGTTTAGAAAACGGTAAAGAAATAATTAAATTAATAGAGGATTTCGCAAAAGAAGCGGGAAAAGAAAAGCAAAAATATGAATCAAAAGCACTAGACGAGGTTAAATCAAAACCTGTAAAGGAATTTATCGAAAAAGAGCTAATTAAAGAACTGGAAGAGCCCGAAAAGGCACAGGATGAAAATTGGTTTAAAGAATCACTAAATCGGCTGGAAGTTAAATTTATTAACGAAGATGAAAATGTGCTGACAGCAAAAATGCTGGCAAATCTTCTTGACGATGCTGTTGCTAAGTTCTTAAGAAAGCAGATTCTGGAAAAGAAAAAAAGACTAGATGGACGTTCTCCGGATGAAATTAGACCCCTAAATATTAAAGCCGGACTGTTACCAAGGACGCACGGTTCTGCAATTTTTCAAAGAGGTAAGACGCAAATTTTATCAATTGCGACACTGGCATCCCCGGCTCTCCAGCAACTTATTGAAAACATGGAAGGTGAAGAAAAGAAAAAATATATGCATCATTATAATTTTCCACCTTTTTCAACGGGAGAAGTAAAAAGAAGGGGATCACCGGGTAGAAGAGAAATTGGCCATGGTGCGTTAGCCGAGCGTGCAATTTTGCCAATTCTTCCCACTGAAGATGTTTTCCCCTACACAATTCGGGTAGTTTCCGAAGTACTTTCGTCTGCGGGTTCTACGTCGATGGCAGCAACTTGTGGCTCAACTTTGGCCTTAATGGATGCAGGTGTGCCGCTTAAGGAGCCTGTTGCAGGAATTTCGGTTGGACTAATAACGGATGAAAAAGACAAAGGGAAATATGTAACCATTACCGACATTGCATACCAGGAAGATGCTCAGGGCGATATGGATTTCAAGGTTGCCGGAACCAAAAATGGTGTAACAGCAATACAAATGGATATTAAATTAACAGGAATTAGCCTGGGGATTGCCGAAGAAGCATTGGAAAAAGCAAAAAAAGCGAGGCTTTTCATATTATCGGAAATGCTCAAAGTACTTCCGGCTCCAAGAGAAAAAATTTCACCTCACGCTCCGACAGTAATAGTTGTCAAGATTGATCCAACCAAAATAGGTGACGTAATCGGTTCAGGTGGAAGGGTCATAAATAGGATTATTTCCGAAACAGGCGCAGCAATTGATGTAAATAATGAAGGCCTGGTTACGATAAGCGGAAAAGACCCCGAAGCTTGTAAGAAAGCTGCCAGCTGGGTAGAAGGCATCGTAAAAGAAGCTCAGGTAGGCGAAGAGTATGAAGGCATCGTGAAAAGAATTTTACCTTTTGGGGCAATGATAGAAATCCTGCCTGGTAAAGAGGGTTTAGTGCACATTTCCAAACTAGCCTCCCATAGGGTTGAAAAAGTAGAGGATGTCGTTAAAATTGGACAAAAAGTTGAAGTGGTTGTAGCGGAAATCGATGACATGGGAAGAGCTAATTTAGCACTAAAAGGTGTCAGTACAGAAAGAAGCCAAGGGGATAGTTTTGAAAAACGAAATTTTGACAGACGGCCTCAAGACCCAAGGCAGAGAAAAACTCACCAGAAGAGATACTAAAATGCCCTTAAGACGTAAAGCTTTTCTGGCTTTACCTATTCTTTTAATAACATTTTCTTTATTAACATTTATTTATCTAAAATCTAAGGAAGTCTCTTCCGCTAGCTTAAACGGTAGTAACAACCGGTTTCACTTAATATTCAATATTGTAAAAAAAGACGAAGACAAACTTAATCTTTTTCTGGAAAAGGTAAAAGTTGAACCTAAAATAAAAGAAGGGATATTCTTTGAACTCGATGCAACATCGTCAGCTGCACTCGCATTCTCACTTCCCCTTAAAGCAGAACTAGAAATTACTCAGTCGCAGATTAGCCTGGAAGGAAAATACAATGGACCCCTCCTAAAACAGTATGCATTCGAAAAAATTAAAATCCCCAAATCCACAAACCTTGCAATTTTTGGACCAAATTTGGGTCATTATTTACTAAGACACTATTTTGTTCCTCAAGATCTAAGTTTATTTCTTACCGAGCAAACTTCAAATATACCAAACTACCTGGTATTTTTTGGGGAAGAAAGTAACGTTGCTCTATTATTTAAGCAAGAAAAAACATTTTTCGAATCATTAAACAGTATTAAAAGCCTGGAAGGTGAGATTTATAAAAAAGAAGAATTTGACCCCGATTTGCAACTTCATTTATTAAAACTAAAAGATAGACAGAGCTTACAGGAAGCGACAATAACTATTTTCAAAATTGAAGATTATATTTTTATAACTTCTTCAAGAAATACTGCCGAATCATTGATAAGAATCTATAAAAATCAGGATGAATCGGATTTATTTAACATAAAAAACAATGCCATAAGTGTTTCCTTTACATTTTATTACAGAAATACAAATAACGCAGACATATCAAACCTTTATCGGAAGGTATTTTTTCAACAACCGGCTTTTATTTCTGGCATTCAAAACATAAAATATTTGGAATTTCTTTTGAAGCAAAACTCTTTTTCTGGTTTAATTGAGCTGAAATGACTTTTACATCTGCCCAATATGAAGATATCAAGTTTTTAGAGGAAAAACTGAAGAACATTAATATCCCTCCGGATCTTAAACAAAAATCTCAGGCTATCGTCGAAAGACTCCTGCGGCTTATTTCTAGCCAAGGTTATTCAAATGAATACGATTCGGTGTCCAGGTACTTGGATTGGATTGTAAATCTTCCTTGGTATAAAAAAAGCGAAGACATTCTCGCCCTCGACAGAGCCAAAAACATCCTTGACCAAAATCATTTCGGTTTAGAAAACATCAAGGAAAAAATCCTTGAATACCTTTCCGTTGCCTCCTTAAAAAAAAATCAGCAAAGCGGGACTGAGAGTCAAAGCTTAAAAGCTCCGGCCTTTTTGCTTTTGGGTCTTGTTGGTACAGGAAAAACTACAATGGCATACTCCATTGCTCAGTCGCTTGGAAAACAGTTCGGACGGATTCCAATGGGTGGAATGGGCGATGCTTTACAACTTCGGGGTAGATCACGGGCTTATCCCGATGCCGAACCCGGTCAGATAATGAAAATCTTAAGAAGAGTACAAACAAAAAACCCTGTAATACTTCTTGACGAAATAGATAGGGTAACGGAAGAGGCAAGGGCGGACATTATGGGGGTCCTGGTAGAACTTCTGGATCCGGAGCAGAATTTTTCTTTTCTTGATCATTTTATCGATCATTCTTTCGACCTCTCGGAAGTATTATTTATTGCAACGGCTAATAATACGGCAAATATCGCAACCGCTGTGATCGACAGGCTTGAAATAATCGAAATGCCTTCATATAGCGACGAACAGAAGATAATTATTGGGAAAAAATACCTCCTTTCCCGTGCAATGAGCGCATCAGGATTAACGTCTTCCGATTTAACCTTTGATGAAAAAGTCTGGCAAAAAATAGTTAGGCCTCTGGGGTTTGATGCTGGTATGAGGACTTTGGACAGGACGATAAATGGTATTTGCAGAAAGGTAGCTAAGCTTAAAGTTGAGGGAAAAGTACAAAGAGTAGTTTTAAATGATGACAATCTTAAAGAATACATAACCACATGGTAATTAACCCTATTCGTAGAAAGGTTACTTTCAGTAACCTATAGCATTTAATTATTTCTTGATGTAAAATAATTGGGACTGCCAAAATGGGAAGGCCTAGAAAAAGACACCACAACCCACCGCTTAATTTAGAAAAAAAAACAATCAAAAGCATTGTAGGGGCGTCTTTCGTAACTTTTGCTTTAATTCTTTCGCTTTCTTTTTTCTCCTCGGCAGGGCTCTTACTTTCGTTGAAAGACACGTTTTTTAGTACATTTGGTATTGGAATTATTTTCGTCCCCATTGCTTTGATTGCACTTGGTTTAACCCTTTTTTCTATAAAACTTCGAATTTTAAAAAGTAACCTGATACTTGGCCTTTTTGGGGCAGTTCTTTCTTTGCTTGGCATTATTTCTTCTGCTTCGGGTAATCTTGGAGGGACGATAGGTAATTCGCTTTATGAAACAATAAAAGCACTCCTAACGGCACCCGGGGCAATTTTTTTGCTTCTATTCTGCTTCGTTGTGTCGATAATAATTGCCACAAATACGAGCGTTGAAGACGTGCTAGTAACACTTTCAAAAATAAGCCAGAAAATAGGAAGCATTTTCAAAAATCTTAGAAGAAAAAAGCTCGAAATTTCGAGCGGTGCAAGAATAATAAGAGAAAGCAATAATCAAAGAATTCCCGAAGTAGCAACAGCAGCCGACTCACAGACTCAACAAATTCCGAATGTTCCGAATCTTTCCTTAGATGTTGTCGTAAATAATCCCCATGAAGGAAAGATTTGGCAATATCCCCCGCTTTCTCTTCTTTCCGATACAAAAACAGGAACTGCAAATAGAGGCAATATCAAGCAAAATGCAAATATCATCGAAAAAACCCTTGAGAGTTTTGGTATTCCTGCAAAAGTTGTTGAGTTCAATCCGGGTCCGGCAGTAACCCAGTATGCGATAGAAATTCCGATGGGTACAAAACTCTCAAAAATAACAGCTCTCCAGAATAATCTTGCAATGGCTCTTGCTACAAAAACGGGGGATGTCAGGCTGGTTGCGCCAATACCAGGCAAATCTTTGGTAGGTATCGAAATTCCCAATATTTCCCCGGAAATGGTTTCATTAAAAAACGTACTATCAAGCGAAATTTTAAGGTCGAGTAAATCAAAAACTTCTGTTGGTTTAGGTCTGGACGTAACTGGGAATATTGTTCCAATCGATATTGCCAAAATGCCTCATATATTGGTTGCCGGAACGACAGGCTCGGGTAAATCTGTCCTTTTAAACGCTATAATTTGTACATTGCTGTTTAGAGCAAGCCCACTCGAAGTTAAACTTATCCTTGCCGATCCAAAACGGGTTGAACTAACCGAATACAAAGACGTCCCCCACCTTCTTACTCCGGTAATTATCGAACCGGATAAAATCCTTTCCAGCCTAAGATGGGCAATGACGGAAATGGATCAGAGATATAAAATGTTTCATGATGCTCAAGTCAAAAATATTGCCGGTTATAATGATTACGCCGGTTTCCAAAGGCTTCCTTACATAGTTATTGTAATCGACGAGCTTCAGAATCTTATGGAATTTGCTCCCGTAGAAGTTGAAGACGCAATTTGTCGTTTGGCTGCAATGGCTCGGGCAACTGGAATTCATTTAGTTCTTGCGACACAAAGTCCTAGGGTCGATGTCATTACCGGTTTAATTAAAGCCAATATTCCTTGTAGGATCTCATTTAATGTTGCTTCTATGATTGACTCGCGTGTCATACTCGACCAACCCGGTGCTGAAAAATTGCTTGGCAAAGGCGACATGCTTTATGTACCCCCTGATGCTTCGAAACCACAAAGAATTCAGGGTGTTTACGTATCGGATTCCGAAATACAAAATTTAATAAAGTATTTAAAAGAAAGTGGATTTGCCCCCGAATACACAGAAGAAGTTTTAAAGATGCCATCAACAAAATTGACAGGTTCAAGTGCCACAGCAGGAGATAAAGACGATCTCTTTGAAGAAGCACTAAGGACTGTCTGTCAATATGATAGGGCATCAGCTTCTCTTCTCCAGAGAAGGTTGAGAGTAGGCTATGCACGTGCCGCAAGACTTATTGACGAGCTTGAAACTGCCGGTATCGTTGGACAAGGTGAAGGTTCAAAACCTCGGGATGTTCTTATAAAAAATGCGGAAGAATATCTCCAGAATCAATCTGAGCAGGTACCGGAAGCGGCATGAGGCGAATAGGTGAAACACTAGAAGAAACAAGGAATAATAAAGGTATCCTGCTTAAAAAAGTATCCGAAGACCTTCATATAAAAGAGGAAGTACTCGATGATTTGGAAAAAGGACATTGGGAAAAATTACCCGAGCCCACTTACGTAAAAGGGATACTTAGAAGCTACTCAAAGTACCTGGATTTAGACCACGAACATATGTTCGCACTTTATCGCAGGGAATTCGATGAAAAAAAATACTTACGTCACAAATCGCAGGCCCCGAAAGAAAAACGATTTATGCTTACTCCTAACAAAGTTTCGACACTATCCTTGTTCTTAATCATTCTGTTATTTATCCTATATTTAACTTTTCAATACCTATCTTTCTTAAAGGCACCTAAATTAGAAATTTTTACTCCGGAGGACGACATTACGACCACGATCCCGATTGTGCAAATTTCGGGGAAAACTGACAAGGAAGCAACAGTTGTAATTGATGGCAATTTTACCGCTGTTGATAAAGACGGATACTTCTCTTTCGATTTAAAGTTGAATGAGGGAAAAAACCAAATAGAAATTATTGCTGCAAAAAGGTTATCGCCAAAATCAAAAATAATGAAAATTATACGGCTTACTGATTAAAATTCTTATTTAATTGACAAAATCCGCTGCTTGAAGTATCTTCAAATACACATCTACACATCCTGCCCATGGATTTAACACAAATTGTTCTTTTATCTATAATAATTATCCTCTCCATCTTCCTGGTAATTTTAGGTGTCCAACTCTACTTTGTCCTTCGGGATCTCAGGCTTTCATTAAAAAGAATGAATCACTTCTTTGATGAAGCAAATCAACTTGTAGATGAAGTAAAAAAACCTATCGCCAAAGCAGGAACTCTTGTTACTGCATTAACCACAGGTGCCGGCATTGTAAATATATTAAAAGGCTTTAAAGAAAGGAAAAAAAATGAGTGATTACGAAAAAAATAACAGCATGACAGCTTTAATTGCCGGTGTAATAATTGGCGCAGGGATTACCTATCTTTTTACTACAACAGAAGGGAAAAAACTCAAAGAGAAGCTTATAGATGAAGGTTCAAAACTTTTGGACAAAGTTAAAGAAGGACTGGAGGAGGCAGGCGAAGAGATTGAAGAAAAGAGTAAGCTGGCAACAAAAATAGTTTCACAGGAAGCCGAATCAGCCAAAGAAAACATTGGAGAAGTTATTTCTCAGGTCCCCCAGCATATCGAACAAGTACAAAAAAAGGGTCGCCGATTCTTCTTCAAAAAACATTCATCAGGCGAGTCTTAATTTTTCTCCGGCTTTTTGCCCATTTAATCTTGCGCTCTTGCTATAATTTAGAATAAATTAGATGAGCAAAGTGAATTTAATTTAGAAGAAATTATATGAAAGAAGTTAATTTAATTAGCCTATGACTTCTGGCAAACTTCGGCAAAAATACCTGAAATTCTTCCAGGATAGAGGACATAAAATAATTCCTTCGGCATCCCTGGTACCTGCAGAAAACGTCGAACTGGCCCCAACCCGGAGAGTTCTTTTTACAACGGCCGGCATGCACCCGCTTGTCCCATACTTACTAGGTCAAGCCCACCCGGAAGGTAAACGCCTCGTCAACGTCCAAAAATGTCTCAGAACAGATGATATCGATGAAGTTGGTGATTCTGTCCATAACACATTTTTCGAAATGCTCGGCAATTGGTCACTAGGCGATCCTGCCTCGCCTGACGGAATCGGTCAAGGCGGGTATTGGAAAAAAGAAGCAATATCCTGGTCGTATGAATTTTTGATAAATGAATTAAAACTCGAAGCCAATCGCATCTATGTTTCTGTCTTTGACGGAGACGAAGATGCGCCTTTCGATCAGGATTCTTTCGGCGTCTGGAGGAAACTTGGAATGCCCGAAGATCATATTTTCAAATACGGCAAAAAAGACAATTGGTGGGGACCAGTTGGTCAAATTGGCCCATGCGGTCCCGATACGGAAATGTTTTTTGATACAAACCCGACATCAAAAAGTCCGGCAGATCCGTCGTTAGATTCCAACCGCTTTGTAGAAATTTGGAACGATGTTTTTATGGAATATGACAAACAAGCAGACGGTTCTTTCAAACCTCTCGCGCAAAAAAATGTCGATACCGGCATGGGGCTTGAAAGGATTCTAAAAGTTTTACAGAACGCACCCTCAATTTATGAGACAGATATTTTTTTACCTCTTCTAAAGAAAATTGAAGATTTTTCGGGATATTTCCAAGAAAAATCGGCAAGAATCGTCGCTGACCATATCCGCTCATCCGTTTTCTTGATTGCAGACGGTGTTATTCCCTCAAATCTTGAGCGTGGATATATCCTCCGTCGCCTCATCCGCCGTGCAATTCGTCACTCCTCGCTTTTAAAAATCGAAAAAGATTTTTTAGCGGATTTATCAAAAACTGTCATCAAGACTTACGAAGACTTTTATCCGAATCTTTCTGAATTTGAAGAAACAATAGTTGACGAGCTTCAAAAAGAGGAGCAAAAATTCAAAAAAGCTCTCACATCGGGCCTGAAGGAATTTGAAAAAATAAAGAGTGATATTTCTGGAAAAAATGCATTTAATCTTTATCAAAACTTCGGTTTTCCAATCGAGCTAACTGTTGAACTTGCCAAAGAAAAGCACAAGCAAGTTGACGTAAACTCATTTGACCTTGAATTTAAGAGACATCAGGAAAAATCAAGAAAAGCAGGCGAAAAAACCAAAGGGGGATTGGTTACTCAATCCGACAAGGCCGTAAAACTACACACTGCAACTCACCTATTGCACCAGGCGCTTCGTGATGTCTTAGGAAATCATATCCATCAAACAGGATCTCATATTACAGACGAAAGACTTCGTTTTGATTTCACTCACAGCGAGAAAACAACAGAAGACCAGATAAAAAAAGTCGAAACGATTGTCGATCAAAAGATAAAAGAAGGCCTAAAGGTTCAACAAGAGGTGATGCCAAAAGAGGCAGCAGAACAAATTGGTGCAATCGGTCTCTTTACCGAAAAATATCAGAACATGGTCAACGTCTACTTTATTGGGAGATCTGATAATATCGAAGATGCCTATTCCAAAGAATTTTGCGGAGGTCCACACGCCCAAAACACTTCGGATTTAGGCAATTTTAAAATTATAAAAGAGGAATCGGCTGGAGCTGGAATTAGGCGTATTTATGCTACAATTATCTAGTAATTATTCAAATTGAATATCTCAATGCATTCGAAATATAAATTAAAATTGGATCAGGCTTTGCTTGGACAATTTTTCCAAATAGGAAAGGGAATATTAAGGGGAAACTATTAGTGTCCCCTTAAAGATAAATTATGGATCCAACTGCCCAGACAAATTCACTTGATAACCCCAATGGCCAAGACTTAGATACGAAAAGTCCTATTCAGGCAGGGCAGTTTGTTATAGCCGAGCAAAGACAAGCTAACTCGCAAGCTATAAGTAATAGTCCGGCAGAACCCAAAATTGCCCCAAGTCCTGTTTTGCCGACTCAGGTGAATCCTCCAATAGCCCCCTCCCCGTCTGTTGCTCCAAATCAAGCAGAGGAATTATTGCAAAACATTGCACAGGAGACCGGAGGCCAGGCTCCTGAATTCACACCGCCTCAACAACAAGATAATTTACAGATAAAAAATGAACCGATTCCTACCTATCCCGAACTGACAAATCCTAATCTGCCTTTTGCCCCGGAATTGCCAACCTTAGGTTCAAAATTGGCAGGAGATCTTCCGGCAGAACCCCAAGTACCGCAACAATCATCACCCTCTATTGGCCCTGACCCAACACCTTTTTCTTCTCCGGAGACAATGGCAGATATTCCACCAACACCAAGTTCTTCGGGAAGTAAATTAAGATCATTGCTTCTTGTAGTCGGAGTCTTTGCTCTTATTGGTATTATTGGTGCATCGTTATGGTTTTTCGTACTAAATAAATCGCCCAAAGAAGATATTAAAACCGAAAGCCTGGCCTCCGAAATCGAGGAAGATTTGCCGCCTATTCCAAAAAGGACGGTCAACGGATTTGGCGACATTGAGCAACCAAATCAATTTGAATCATCATCCGAAGCAATACTACTGGAACAGGAATTGCAAGGTCTGAATCTACCGCAGGATTCCATAGCTTCTCCTCAACCGTAGAGGCAGTAAGATATAATTGGCAAGGCTCATGGGAATTTTAGAAATAGCCTCAAAAGTATTTAAAAAAGGAAACGCAAAGGATAATAATTTCCTCGCATTGGCACTGACTCCCGATCAGGTTCTGGCGGCAGTTTGGGAATTTAAAGACGATCAAGTTTACCTAAACGGTACGGGTCAAAAACCATATAAGTCTCTCGAAAATTTAATTCATGAAACTGCAATAGCAATTGATAAAGCAGGCCAAAATGCAAAAAGCGACGTTTCTAAGGTCGTCTTTGGGATTTCTCAAAACTGGCTTCAGGATGGGCAATTGCCAAGTGAAACGTCCAGGCTCTTCAAAAAACTCTCTAAAGATTTAGAAATAGAACCTCAGGCTTTTATACCGTTATCGGCAGCCGTAAACCATTTCCTGAAAATTAAGGAAAAAAAGGAACCAAGCGCAATTTTATTAGGTACTTTCGATTCTCTAACGGAAGTTCATCTGCTGGAAAATAGCAAATTAATAAATACAAAGATTCACAAAGATAAATTAACGGATGGGGGAATAATTGACCTTATAAAAAGTCTTAAAGAAGAAAGTGAACTACCCAGTACTATTTATCTTTACGGCCCGAACGCCTCGCATTTGTCGGAAAAATTAAAATCATCGTCTCTAAAGGAGTTATTCACATCGCCTCTTCACTTTAGGGTAATTGAAAACGAAGACTTACTACTGGGGATCGCTTTTGCTCAGGCAGCAGATATCTTAGGTCATGAGCCGAAAGTGGAGGATATAAGTCCAACAAACGCACTCATGCCTAAGGAAGCAGAGACTGCAAAAAATGAAAACGAATTAGGGTTTGTTGAAGGGGAAGATATATTGACAAATGGTCAAAAAAAAGAAGAAGAAATTTACAGGGAAAAAGTCGATGAAGACAAAAAAGACGAATATATAGAAACCGAACCCCAAAAGCCCCAAAAAGATGAAGAATATGCCTTGATCCGGGAACAGCTTCCGGTTCATACCCCAAAAGAAAGAAATAAACAAAAGAGCTTACCGCTTTTTAACCTTTTACGGTTTCCCTATAACTTCTCGAAAATTCCACCTAAGAAACTTGGGATCGCTTTTGCTGCCTTTATTTTCTTATTAATTATCACCAATTACTTCCTAGCCCAGATGTTAACGAAGGCAAGGGTTGTAGTTAAGGTCAATCCAAAGATCCACGAGCAGGAATTTAAAACAATTGTTAAGGAGTCTGCGTCCGGCGATGAACTTCAGGGACATAAAATTACTGCTATGGTTTCGGATTCTGTAAAAAGTACTGCCACAGGGACAAAAAAAACAGGGGAGAGTGCAAAGGGGCAGGTGAAGGTCTTTAACTGGACAATTTCTCCATTTACTTTCAAAAAAGAAACGGTAATCATTTCTAAAGATGGAATAAAGTTTAAGCTGGATTCTGAAGTACAGGTAGCTTCAAGAAGCTCCGCGACGCCGGGTCAGGGGGACGCACCTGTTGTTGCTTCGGAATTTGGACCCTCGGGGAATTTGCCGCAGGGTAAAGATTTTACTTTTCAGGAATTTGACGAACTTTTATATTCTGCCCGAAGCGACTCTGCTTTTTCGGGAGGAGAAGAAAGACAAGCAACAGTGGTCTCTAAAGAAGATACCGCAAAATTGGAAAAGTCTTTAAAAGAGTCGTTGGGGAAAAAAGCCAAAGATGAACTTAAAAGTTCTAATAGCCAAAATGTTCTTCTGGATGAAACAGTTCAAATAAATGTCGTCAAGAAAGAATTTGATAAAAAGATCGATGACGAAGCGTCTGTAATTAACCTAAATATGCAAATAGAAGCATCCACGATCGCTTTTTCCGAAGAAGATCTAAAAAATTATCTTGTAAAAAATCCTGGCATAAAACTGGATGAAGGACTGCAACTTAGAACCCAGGATATTGAAATAATTGAGCTTACTGGAGTTCTCGGAAAAAATTCCCTAGCCATTTCCGGGCGGTTTAAGGCGAAACAAGTACCAAAAATTAACGAAGAAGAGTTACTCGCAAAAGTAGCCGGAAAAAGTCTAAAAGAAACAAGGGCAATAATTAAAGAGTTTCCACAGGTTGCCGAAGTAGAAGTTACATTTTCTCCATCATTACCATTCATCAATTCTCTCCCAAAAAATAAGTCAAGGATTCAATTTTTGATAGAAGCAACATAGGATGCCAATTGCAGTTTATGTAAAAAAAACGCCCCAGCCCAAAAAAATAAATTTAAAAAAGTTTCCGGTTACGTGGAATAAAAATTATGACCGGTTCTTTTTTGTTTTTATATCATTAGTAGGTCTTTCCTCAATGGTTTTTGCTCTTGGACCAATTGTGTACTGGCAACTTAAAACCCTACCAAAACTTCTTTACAAAATCGAAGGATTCCCGGTTCCGCAGGAAAAAGTCTTATCCGCAAAATTTACCCTCTCGGAAAATATACAGGTAGCCCGTGATACCGACGGGTTCAGTTTTTTTACTACAAATTACATACCCGAAGGAAAACGGCCCAAGGAATTTTCTCTGAGTGTGCCAAAGCTAGAAATCGAAAATGCACTTGCCAAGGTTGATTCAATAAAATTTGACAAGAGCCTTTCGCATTTCCCCGGATCCCCGCTTCCGGGCGAAGTTGGTAACTCTTTTGTTACAGGTCACTCAGCTCTCCCTCAGTTTAATAGCCCCGATAATTATCGGACAATTTTTACTAACCTTTCCAAGCTGGAAGTGGGCGACGAAATTTTTGTTGAAATAGAAGAGAAGAAATTAAAGTTTATTGTCCAGTATTCCAAAATAGTTGATCCTCACGACCTTTCCGTCCTTGCCCCCATATCTCAAAACTCAAAGAACCTTACGCTTATGACTTGCGTTCCCCCAGGCACCAATTCCAAACGCCTAGTTGTTATATCAAGTTTGATTTAAATCATTTGATATACTTTCATCATGGATAACCAAAAACCAATATTGCCTTTTTCACCTTCAGTCACAAAAAATGGACTAGTCTTTACTTCCGGTCAAGTATATTTAACTCCAGAAGGAAAATTACTCGAAGGAACAATTCAAGAACAAACACGTCAAGTTATGTCTAACTTAAAAAATATTTTGGAAAAAGCAGATGTTTCTTTTAAGGACGTTGTAAAAACCACAATTTATGTGATAGATATGTCATTTTATGGAGAAATCAACGAAGTATATGCAAGCTATTTTGAAGAGCCATATCCCGCTAGGGAATTGGTTTGTGTTAAAGAATTGCCGCTCGGAGCAAAACTGGAAATTAGTATGATTGCTATAAAGAGCTAGGTATGCAAATTAAAGTCCTCTCCTGGAATATCTGGATTGATTGTTATTTCGAGAAAGTTGCCCAGTTCTTAAAATCTGCAAATGCGGATATCATTGGCCTACAGGAAGTTTTACCCAATGATCCTAAGCGAGACGTAATCAGTCTCCTTAAAAATTTAGGCTACAATCACGTTTTTTCTCCGTTCGAACATTCTTGGGGAACAAAAGTGTTTAATGATGCACCCGCAATCTTTACTAAATTTAAAATTCAAAAATCCGACACCCATATCCTTTCGGAAAAAGATGCCCGAATAGCTGTCAGGGCAGATATAAAAGTAGGGGACAAAACCCTGCATGTTTTTAGCACACACTTAATCCATATCCATCAACAGCCGTCAAAAGTTCAGGAAGAACAGGCCCGAACTCTAATTAAAAATCTTCCGGCAGAAAACACAATTGTCATGGGCGATTTTAATGCAACACCAGAAAGCTCAACGATAAAAAATATGAGAAAGGTTTTGGTTGACAGCGATCCGTCATCAAAACCAACTTGGAGTATGTACGAAGCGGGATGTAAGATATGTTATCCGGGCGGCGTAAAAATCCGTCTCGACTATATTTTTACAAGTAAAGACATTAATATAAGTTCATTCACGGTAGAGAATTCGAAAGGTTCTGATCATTTACCAATTTCCGTAGTAATAGAGCTTTAGCTTTTCAGCATTGACAATTTCCACAATCAATTCCACAATTTCCCCATGATCCTCGCAATAGACCTCGGCCAGAAAAAGTCCGGCCTTGCAATATCGGCGGGAAATTTGGCCACTCCGTATAAAACAATTTCTCATAAAAATTTAGAACAGGCCGTTACTTCACTGATTCGAATCAGTGAAGTAGAGGGTGTAAAAACAGTTGTTATTGGTTATGTCGAGGGAAAGACGAAAAAGTTATTCGAAAACTTTGCAGACCTTTTAAAATCTAAAAAACCGGATTTGGAAATAGTGATGTGGGATGAAACCTTAACTACTAGACAGGCCCGCGACTATATGATTAAACTTCAGGTACCAAAAATGAGTAAGAAAAACAAGGAACACCAGATCGCAGCCAGTATAATTTTACAAAGCTATTTGGACGAAAAAAGTGATTAGGCGAATACTTGCTCCGGTTCAGGCATGGATACTTTTGCAGGGTAAGTGCGTTGGTTGTGGCAAAAATCTTATGCTCGGTAAAAAAACAGAAAGAGGTGACAATTCCCAGAAAGTAACATGCGCATGCTCAAGGATATATATTTTCGATAAGAGAAAGGGGAGATATAGAAGGGCAAATCTTGGGGAGGCCGCACTTTGAAAAATAAAAAGACATTTGTAATTTTTGCACTATTTTTTGTGATCTTGGTAATTGCCCCTATAGCATTGAATAAGTATTACAATTTTCTTCTTCAACCTCCTTCAAAAACAGAAAAACAGGATATTTTTGTTATTAAGCCGGGTCAGGCCGTTGTAGTAACCGCCCAAAACCTTAAAGAGCAAGGATTCATAAAAAACTCTTTAGCTTTTAGGCTTCTTGTTTCCCAAATGGGAATTGGAAAAAATATTCAAGCCGGGGATTTTAGGCTTTCTCCAACAATGTCTGCAAAGGAAATAGCAAAAGAATTGACTCATGGGGCGATTGATATTTGGGTTACTTTTCCCGAAGGTCTCCGGAAAGAAGAACAAGCGGAGAAAATAGAAGCAAAACTTAAATTTGGGTCAAACGAAAACTATCAGTTCGATAAAAAACAATATTTAAAGATAGCTGAAGAGGGATATATGTTTCCGGACACCTATCTTATTCCAAAAGATGCATCCGCTCAGGATGTCTCAACACTTCTAAGATCAACATTTAAAACAAAAGTTGAGGATTCTATACTCAGTAATGCAAAAAACAAAGATCTTTCTCCTCAGGAGATCATTATCCTTGCGTCTCTTATAGAAAGAGAAGTAAGGAACGAAGAAGAAAGACCAATAATCGCGGGGATTTTAAGCAACCGCCTTAAAGATGGAATAGCGCTGCAGGTTGACGCAACAATTCAGTATGCAAAGGGGTACGATAGTTCCAACAACACTTGGTGGCCCCAAATTTCTACTGAGGATTATCAGACAACAAAGTCCCCTTATAATACATACCTAAGTCCCGGGCTTCCGCCTGGCCCCATTTGCAATCCCGGAATGGAGTCTATTAAATCTGCTTCTTCTCCCGCTCAAACAGAATATTATTATTATCTTCACGACAGTAGCGGTAAGGCCCACTTTGCAAAAACAATCGAAGAGCACAACAAAAATATCGCAGATTATCTTTAACAGCTGCCGGGCAATTGACAACCGGATCCTCAAATGGTATAAATTGAGTTAATTCCTTTCAAGAGGAGGTACTATTTTGGTACCTTCTTTGTTCGTTGTCTTAAGAGTGGATCCCAAAAAAGCAGACTGATAATAAAGGGCAAAAATCCTTATATTCGCTTTGATCCCAAATTAAATAAAAGAAACTGTGGCAAATCGTATCTTCTGGGGCCAACAATCAAATATAAAACTGCCAGACCTTGATCTTGTAGAAATTCAGAGATCTTCTTTTGCTGAGTTTCTGGAAAATTCTATTCGTGATACCTTGGACGAAATTTCCCCTGTAGACGACTTTACGGAAAAAAACTTCACATTGTCTTTCGGGGATTACTCCTTTGGTAAACCGAAGTATAGTCCCGAAGAGGCAATCGATAAGGGGGTTACTTACGATATTCCCCTCAAAGTTGAAGCAACGGTTATAAACAAACAGACAGGCGGAAGAAACAGTCAGGAAGTTTTTCTCTGCGACCTCCCGATTATGCTTGACAAAGGTTCTTTCATCATAAATGGAATAGAAAGAGCGGTCGTGAGCCAATTGGTTAGGGCTCCGGGAGCCTATTATTCCGCTGAAATCGATCCGCCAACCGGAAAAACCCTTTATTCCGGTGAAATAAGGCCACTTAGGGGATCTTGGCTGGAATTTGCTATCACCAAAAACGATATCGTAACTGTAAAGATAGACAGAAGGCGCAAATTCCCGGTATCGACTTTTCTTAGGGCCATCGGTTTTTCAACGAATGAATCAATTTTAGAATTATTTAGTTTTACAACAGACGCAAATGTAAAAACGCTTCTGGAAAATACTCTCGCAAAAGACCCCACCACAACACAAGACGAAGCATTACTTGAAATATACAGAAGAATGAGGCCTGGTGACCACGTAGTTTTGGATAACGCAAAAGCTTTAATCGAAAATATGTTCTTCAATCCTCGCCGTTATTCACTGGGTATAGTCGGCCGGTACAAAATGGAAAAGAGGCTAAAACCGGTAAAAGAACAAATGGGTAAGCTTGGGGACGATGATGAAAGCCAAATACTTACAACATCCGATTTTGTTGCAGCAATTAGTTATCTTTTTGAATTACAAAAAGGCACCGGGCGTCTTGATGATATCGACCATTTGGGAAACAGAAGGGTAAGAAGGGTTGGGGAACTTGTCGGCCAGAATGCTTTCAGGGTAGGTATTTTAAGGCTGGAAAGGGTAATTAAGGAAAGAATGAGCTTAACCCCTATAGACACTGTTCCTTCCCCGGCTTCTCTTATCAATGCAAGGCCGATAATTTCGGCAATAAACGAATTTTTCCGTTCTTCACAGCTTTCAACAATTTTAGACCAGACAAATTCTCTTTCCGAACTGGACAACCTAAGAAGATTAACTGTTATGGGGACAGGAGGAATAGCCAGGGAAAGGGCAGCTTTCTCAATTCGCGACATTAATCATTCCCAATATTCACGGATATGCCCGATCCGTTCCCCGGAAGGGCCGAATATCGGACTTGTTACTTATATGTCTCTTTTTACCCGGGTTAATGATTATGGATTTTTAGAAGCCCCTTACAGAAAAGTAATCCAGGAAAAAAACGGCAAGGCGAAGGCAACGGACGAAATAGTATTTTTAACGGCAGACGACGAGGAAGATTATTATATTACACACGCTCAAGTGGAGATTGATAAAAATGGTTATTTTTTGGATGAAAGGCTTCCGGTAAGGTATAGAGGAGAATTTACTACGGCTCTGCAGACAAGCGTTCACTTTGTTGATGTTGTTCCGAGGCAACTAGTCGGAACGTCTGCATCACTTATTCCGTTTTTAGCCCATGATGAAGCAAACCGAGCACTTATGGGAACACATATGCAGTGCCAGGCGGTTCCTCTGGTTAGACCCGAAGCTCCAATAGTCGGTACCGGCATGGAAAAAGTTGTCGGGGACAATATGGGGAGATCGGTAATTGCTCCAAGAGACGGAGACATAATTTATGTTGATGCCAGAAAGATTATTGTTAATACTGCAGAAGGAGAGATAACGATTCCCGTACAAAAATTTACCCGTTCACCTCAAAGCACTTGTCATTCCCAAAGACCAATAGTTGCTGTCGGTCAAAAAATTAAAAAAGGTGACGTTTTAGTCGATGGGGCAGCAACTGACCAAGGTGAACTTTCGCTTGGAAGAAATCTTCAAATTGCATACATGAGTTTTGACGGTCTAGGGTACGAAGACGCGATCGTGATTTCCGACAAACTCTACAAGGAAGACCTCCTTACATCAATACATATTGAAGAGTATGAAACAACGGTTGTCGAAACCAAGCTTGGTCCCGAGGAACCGACAAGAGATATACCAAACGTTGCGGAAGAGGGATTAAGAAACCTGGACGAAAAGGGAATAGTGGTAGTAGGAGCCGAAGTTAGTCCGAACGACATTCTCGTAGGCAAAATTGCTCCTAAAGGAGAAACGGAGCTTTCCGCAGAAGAAAGATTACTTAGGGCAATATTTGGCGAAAAAGCAAGGGAGGTAAGAGATACTTCTCTTAGAATGCCTCACGGCGAAAAAGGTACTGTAATCGATGTAAAAATTCTTTCCCGCCTTGATGGTGATGAGTTGGAGCATGGAGTTCTTGAAAAGATAATTGTTAAAGTTGCACAAATTAGAAAGGTTGTAGTCGGTGACAAGCTTGCCGGACGCCATGGAAACAAAGGGGTCATCTCAAAAATTGTTCCTGCAAGCGATATGCCTTATTTGCCTGACGGAACCCCGGTCGATATTATAATCAGTCCCCTCTCCGTTCTTTCAAGAATGAATCTTGGACAGCTCTTAGAAACTCATTTAGGCTGGGCAGCAAAAGAACTTGGTTATAAAGTTGCGCTTCCCGTTTTCGAGCACATCCCGGAAGAAAATATTATTTCAGAGTTAAAAAAAGCAGGTTTACCTGCCGACGGACGTCAAACACTTTACGACGGCAGAACCGGTTTAGCGTTTGATAGGCCGATCGTTGTTGGGAATAGCTATATTTTGAAGTTAATTCATATGGTGGAAGACAAAACTCACGCCCGCTCGACCGGACCATACTCTCTAATTACTCAACAGCCACTGGGTGGAAAAGCCCAAATGGGAGGTCAAAGGCTTGGAGAAATGGAAGTATGGGCAATGGAAGCATATGGGGCGGCCTATACCCTGCAAGAAATGCTTACCATTAAATCCGACGATGTAGTCGGCAGGGCAAAAGCATTTGAGGCAATCATCAAGGGAAACGAAATTCCGCAGGCACTTATTCCCGAATCATTTAAGGTCTTGGTTAAGGAATTAAATAGTTTGAACCTAAATGTTCAAACATTAGGCGCAAAAACCGTCGAAGAAGAAATTCCAAAATCCGAATCGGAACAGAAACAGGCCAAAGAATTGGCAGAAGCTTCAGGGGCAATTATAGTAGCAGACGAATCTGAAATCGCCAAGCCGGAATCAGCAATGGAGGTTGAGGCAGCACCATGAATGAACTAATAGATTTTGAGGCATTACAAATCACTTTGGCATCATCAGAAAATGTGAAAGCCTGGTCAAAAGGTGAAGTAACCAAACCTGAGACTATTAATTACCGTACCCTAAAACCAGAAAAAGACGGCCTTTTTGATGAACGGATTTTCGGGCCGACAAAAGACTGGGAATGTTATTGCGGAAAATATAAGCGTATCAGGTATCGTGGTGTCATTTGCGACAAGTGTGGTGTAGAGGTAACTCAATCAAGAGTAAGGCGCGAACGGATGGGTCATATTACTCTTGCCGCCCCTATTGTCCATAATTGGTTTTTCAAGGGAAGCCCTTCGAAACTCGGCCTTTTGCTTGACTTGTCCCCAAGGAGTCTCGATGCAATTATATATTTTGCTTCTTATCTCGTAATTGAAGTAGACGAAACTAAGAGGGAAGAAATAGTAAAACAACTTGCTAAAGATATGGAGATAAAAAGTAAAGCGCAGGAAGATGAACTTAAAAAGAACATCGAGACCGAAGAAAAAGAATCTAAAAAACAGGTTGAATCGATCAAATCCAAAATAAGCCAGCACGCCGAATTGAAAATAGAAGAAGCCCGGTTATTTGCAAGGCAAAGGCAAGCCAAAATCCGTGAGGAACATGCGCTTGACATTACAAGGCTTGAAGAAATTTACCAGAACATTAAGGATATGGTAATGGTCATAAAACCGGGAAATCTTTTATCTGAAGAGGAATTTTTTAAACTGATGGATTACAACGCAGAAGCTTTCCTGAAAATCGGAATGGGAGCAGAGGCATTGCTTTCCTACTTGGATAAAATCGATCTTGCCAAGCTTGCAGTCACACTTAGGGAAGAAATAATAAGGACCAGTGGTCAAAAACATCTAAGAGCAACACGGAAACTAAGAGTTGCCGAAGGGATGAGAAAAGCGGCGATTTCCCCCACCTGGATGATTATGAAAATTCTTCCTGTTCTACCACCTGATCTTCGGCCGATGGTTCAACTGTCGGGCGGGCGCTTCGCGACGTCGGATTTAAATGATCTTTACAGGAGAGTTATTAACCGAAACAACCGATTAAAAAAACTGATTGAACTTGGGGCTCCGGAAATAATTCTTAGGAACGAAAAAAGGATGCTTCAGGAAGCTGTTGACGCACTAATCGATGCTCAAAGAGTAAAAACCACGAGGGCTTCTCAGGAATTAAGGTCTCTTTCCGACATGCTGCGCGGGAAACAAGGTAGGTTTAGGCAAAACTTGTTAGGGAAAAGAGTCGACTATTCAGGGAGATCTGTAATTGTTGTTGGTCCGGACCTGGATCTGAACCAGGCGGGGATACCCAAAGAAATGGCTCTTGAGATATTCAAACCCTTTGTTCTTAGGGAAGTAATATCCAGAGGATTTGCTCCAAATGTTAAAAGCGCAAAACACTTTTTAGAAAGAAGAACCGGTGAAGTCTGGGACATTTTGGAAGAAATTACCAAAAGCCACCCTATTCTTTTAAATCGCGCCCCGACACTACACAGATTGGGAATACAGGCTTTTTATCCGATCTTAATAGAGGGTGATGCGATAAGAATACATCCTTGTGTTTGTGCCGGTTTCAATGCCGACTTTGACGGGGATCAAATGGCAATTCATCTACCGCTTTCCGAAAAAGCGCAAGAAGAAGCAAAAGGCTTAATGATGTCTTCTAAAAACCTACTAAGACCGGCTGATGGTTCACCGATTACTCTTCCGAATAAGGAAATGGCACTTGGTATATACTACCTCACTACACAAGACGGTTCTCTGCCGGTAAACGACCATATTTTCGCGGACGAGAACGAAGTAACTCTTGCTTTGGCAAGTGGCAGAATTAAAAATAGGGAGCAGATTAAATTAAAATTAGGAAAAGAAGTAATCGAGACAACCGCAGGAAGAGTATTGGTTAACCAACAACTTCCTTCACAAACACCATTTATTAACGAGCCAATAGGCGCAGCAGCCATAAAAAAAATTATCAGCACATCTATTGATAAACTTCCCGAAGAAGAAGTTGCAAAGTTAATCGATAATTTAAAAACATTAGGTTTCGAAGGTGCAAGTTATTCTGGCCTTTCGGTTTCCGTTTTTGATTGTATGATCGTCGATGAAAAGCCGAAAATTATCGACAAAGCGGACAAAGTAATTGAAGATATTGAAAAAAATTTCAATAGGGGTCTTATTACAAAGGAAGAAATGAAGAGACTTTCTCAGGAAGTTTGGCTTTCAACCACAAATGAACTTGCAGACCTCACCTGGAAAAGTTTGCCTCAGGATAACTCCATAAAAATCATTTCTGATTCTGGCGGTTCGAGGGCAACCGCGGAACAGATTAAACAGTTGGCAGCAATCAGAGGACTTGTTACAGATCCATCCGGTAGGATTGTGCCTCTTCCGATTAAATCTAATTTCAGGGAAGGTCTTTCACCGTTTGAATACTTTACAAGTGCAAGAGGAGCAAGGAAAGGCCTTGCCGATAGGGCTATTAAAACAGCCGAATCCGGTTATCTTACAAGACGATTAGTCGACGTTGCACATGATGCAATCATTCGGACCGAGGATTGTCAAACCGATGAAGGCAACATAATTTCAAAAGAGGACAAGAGACAAATGGCATTTGCCATCAGGATAGTAGGAAGAGTTGCAGCTAAGGATATTATTACCAAAACAAAAAAAGTAATTATCGCCAAAGGGACAGAAATTAACGAAGAACTTGCGGCTGAAATTGAAAAGAATCAAATCACCCAAATAGAAGTCCGCTCAACCTTAACCTGTCGGGCAAAATATGGATTATGCGCAATGTGTTACGGAAGGGATCTGGTAACCAGAAAAATGGTAGCAATCGGTACGACGGTTGGTGTTATTGCTGCCCAATCTATTGGTGAACCGGGTACGCAGTTAACTATGAGGACTTTCCATACAGGGGGAATTGTAGGCTTAGACATTACACAGGGTCTTCCGAGGGTTGAGGAGCTTTTTGAAGCAAGAACTCCTAAATTTTCAGCACATATTTCTGAAATTTCCGGAAAAGTAAAAATTGAAGAGACAGATGAAGGTAACATAGTCAAGGTTAAAAGTACAAACTTAAAACCAGTAATAGAGAAGGAGTATTTCATTCCTCCGACCACCGAATTAAAGGTAACGGATGGGCAATTGGTATCGGCTGGTACTCCGCTCTCTGCCGGTTATCTTGATACAAAAGAACTTCTTTTGATTTCGGGACTGCGTACAGCCCAAAGATATGTAATTGACGGTGCCCAGGAAGTATACGAAACTCAGGGTGTCGTAATTAACGATAAGCACTTTGAAGTAATTGTTAGAAAGATGAGTGAAAAGGTAAGAATAGAGTCCCCGGGAGATACGGTACTTTTACCGGGGGAACTTGTAGACAAAACCCGGTTCAGCGAAGAAAACGCAAAAGTATTGGCAGAGGGAGGCGAACCTTCAACAGCACAGGTTATAATTCTTGGAATAACTAAAGCCGCACTTTACACGGAAAGCTTTCTTTCAGCAGCCTCTTTTCAGGAAACAACTCGGGTCTTAACAGATGCCGCAGTAGAAGGAAAAGTAGATTATCTTGTAGGATTAAAAGAAAATGTCATAATTGGCCGACTCATTCCTACAAGCCCGGAAAGGGCGAAAATTTAGTTAAAAAACAACAACGATTGGAATAATTTTCATAATTATTACTTGCAGGTAGCCAATATACTAGGATATAATCATCCAAATTTTGAGCAATATATATGCCAACTATTAATCAGTTAATTAGAAAAGGAAGAATATCGAAAACGAAAAGCGTGAGGGCGACTGCGCTTAGGCGTGCTTTCAATTCTCATAAAAACCGCTTTGTTTCTTATGCTTCGCCGCAAAAACGTGGAGTCTGCACTATTGTCAAAACAATGACTCCCAAAAAACCGAATTCAGCTCTAAGGAAAGTGGCAAGAGTAAGACTTTCAAACAAGCAGGAGGTAACAGCCTATATTCCCGGAATTGGCCATGAACTTGCCGAACATTCTGTTGTTTTGATTCGGGGAGGCAGAGTCCAGGATTTACCCGGAGTTAAATACCACATTGTTAGGGGAAAATATGATTCAACAGGAGTAGCTAACCGTAAACAAGGAAGATCACTCTACGGGACCAAAAAGTCCGGTGCAACCAGCGGGGCTCAGGCAGCCGCTTCGCTTGGTGCGGTAGCTGCTGCCCAAACAGGAGGAACAGAAAATGCCTAGATCGGGAAAAATTGAACCCAGGGTCATAAGCCCGGACGAAATATTTAAAAGCCCAGCAGTTTCTAAATTGATTAACAAACTGATGATTAGTGGCAAAAAAACTATTGCAACGAAAATTGTTTACGGTGCACTGGAAGAAATCAAAAAAAGCGGAGCGGACCCCGTAAATGTATTGGAAAAGGCGCTTGAGAATGTTACTCCTAGAATGGAGGTAAGGCCAAGGCGAGTCGGTGGAGCATCGTATATGGTACCACTGGAAGTAAGAGGACCAAGAAGGTTAGCACTTGCCCTAAAATGGCTAATAGAAGCAGCAAGAAACAGAACACCACAGGAAACAGAAAGGATAAAAAATAAACCGCTTATGATAAAAAAACTGGCAACAGAACTAATAGATGCGGCTCAAGGTACCGGAAAAGCCGTTTCAAAAAGGGAAGATATTCATCGAATGGCCGAAGCAAACAAAGCGTTTGCCCACTTCAGGTGGTAAACATGGATGCAATAAAAGTGAATCGAGGTCAAAAATTAAAAATGCTCAGGAAAAAACTGTCTGAGCTGGAAGAGGTTAAGTTAAAAGAAGCTCTCTCAAGGTATGGTGCAGCATATCAGGAAGCGGGTAGCAATGTTGTCGAAAGTGCTGCCTGGGAACTCGCCGACGAAGAAGTCTCTGTTTTGCGGGCAATGATTACTCAGATAAAAATGGAAATAGATACCTTAGAACGCTCCTCCGCCAAATCCAAAAAGGCATAATTCCGCTAAAATGGCCCAAACAATTAACAGACTCTACCCTCTCGAACGTATCAGGAACATTGGAATTATTGCGCATATCGATGCCGGTAAAACCACCACAACAGAAAGGATTCTTTTTTACACCGGGAAAACACATAAATTAGGTGATATTGACGAAGGCACTACAGTTACCGACTGGATGGCCCAGGAAAGGGAAAGAGGGATCACTATTGTTTCTGCAGCAGTTACGGCTTTCTGGACGCCAAAATCCGGTCCTTACAGTGGAACCGAAGCCAGGATTAATATAATAGATACCCCAGGGCACGTTGATTTTACGGCTGAAGTCGAAAGATCACTTCGTGTTCTCGACGGCGGTGTCACAGTTCTTGATGCGGAAGAAGGAGTTCAATCCCAGTCCGAAACTGTATGGCGGCAAGCAGATAAATACAAGGTCCCAAGGATTTGTTTTGTAAATAAAATGGACAAAATGGGTGCCGATTATTATGAAACCCTAAAATCTATTCGCCAAAGACTCGGTGCTCCCGCTTACCCTTACAACTTGCCGCTTGGAAAAGAAAATGATTTCAAGGGAGTGGTCGATCTTCTCACGAAAAAGGCATATGTATGGAGCGAAGAATCGGTAAAAAAAGGTGGCCTTGAATTCGAAGAAGTCGAAATTCCTGAAGATATGAATGAAAATGTCAAAAAATACCGATCGGAACTTATAGAAAAAATCGCCGAAGCGGATGATTCGCTTTTGGAAAAGTATTTATCCGGCGAAGAACTGGAAATAAATGACTTAAAAAAGGCCTTAAGAAAGTCTGTAATAGAATACAAAATCGTACCTGTTTTAGCAGGATCTAGCTTGAGAAACAAAGGCGTACAGCCGCTTCTGGATGCAGTAGTAGAATTATTGCCTTCACCGGAAGATATTAAAGAAACTGAAGGTATCAACCCAAAAACAAATGAAACGGAAACCAGGACACAGGATATCAGCTCGCCATTTTCCGCTCTTGCTTTCAAAATCCAGATAGATCCGCATGTTGGCAGGCTTACTTATGCCAGAATTTACTCCGGAACTCTGAAATCCGGTTCATCGGTTTTAAATAGCACCAAAAGTGACAGGGAAAGAATTGGCAGAATTCTCCTGATGCACGCCAACGCCCGTGAAGAAATCCAGGAATCATACGCCGGAGAAATTATCGCTATTGTCGGATTGAAAAATACTGTAACTGGCGACACTCTTTGCGATGAAGCAAATCCGATCATACTTGAATCAATTTCCTTTCCTGATCCGGTTATTTCACTTGCTATTGAGCCTAATACTAAAGCTGATCAGGAAAAGCTCGGATATGCCTTGGGAAGGCTTTCCGAAGAAGATCCCACTTTTAGGATAAAATCGGACCACGAAACCGGCCAGACTATAATCTCGGGAATGGGAGAACTTCACCTGGAAATTCTCGTAGATAGAATGAAACGGGAATTTTCGGTTGATGCCAAAGTCGGTAGCCCTCAGGTGGCTTATAAGGAAACGATTAAGCAAATCGCCAAGGGTGAAGGTAAATATATCCGTCAATCGGGCGGTCGCGGGCAATACGGCCACTGTTTTATAAGGGTTGAGCCAAGACCAAGAGGCGAAGGCTACGAGTTCAAGTCAGAAATTAAGGGAGGGTCAATTCCACAGGAATATATTCCTTCAGTGGAAAAAGGCGTCAAAGAAAAAATGGAAGCAGGAGTTCTTGCAGGTTACCCAATGGTCGATATGAAGGTTGTAGTCTATGACGGAACTTACCATGATGTTGATTCTTCCGACATTGCTTTTAAGATAGCAGGAAGCATGGCCTTTGAAGAAGCATCGAGAAAAGCCGAGATTTCTCTACTCGAACCAATCATGAAAGTCGAAGTAACAGCTCCGGAAGAATTCATGGGGGATGTAATCGGTGATTTATCTTCCAAAAGGGCACAAATTCTTTCGACAGACCATCATGGTAACAGCATAATAATCAGTTCACTTGTTCCGCTTTCCGAAATGTCCGGGTATGTGACAACTCTAAGGTCAATGTCCCAAGGCAGAGGATCAGCCTATATGGAGCCGTCACATTATGAGGAAGTCCCTCAAAATATTGCAGACAAAATAGTCGCTAAAGTTAAGGGTGAACCAAAGGAAAACTGATCAATGCGGAAATTAATTTCCTACTTGCATTTCCGTGCTCGAATAAGATAAACTATCAATCTAATATCGGCGAAAGCCAGATATAGTTTTTTATACTTAAAATGGCCGAAGGAAAATTTGAAAGAACAAAACCGCATGTTAATATTGGAACCATTGGTCACGTCGACCATGGTAAAACCACGTTAACTAGCGCAATCACAACAGTCCTCTCCAAAAAAGGGTTTGCACAAGCACGCTCATTTGATCAAATTGATAACGCCCCCGAAGAAAAGCAAAGGGGAATTACAATCAATATTACCCACGTCGAGTACGAAACTGAAAAAAGGCACTATGCACATATAGACGCTCCGGGACACGCGGATTACATCAAAAACATGATCACAGGTGCCGCCCAAATGGACGGTGCTATTTTAGTGGTTTCTGCACCGGATGGCCCTATGCCTCAAACCAGGGAACACGTTCTTTTGGCAAGACAGGTAAATGTTCCGGCAATTGTAGTCTTTCTCAATAAATGCGAATTGGTTCAGGACGCAGAGCTTTTAGACCTTGTTGAACTTGAAGTCAGGGAACTTTTAGACAAATATCAATACGATGGTAAGAACGCAACTATTATTCGAGGTTCGGCCTTAAAAGCACTGGAAGGAGACGCTGAAGCCACTAAAGCAATTGAAGAGCTCATGACTGCGGTTGACGAAAAGATTCCTACCCCTGTAAGAGATTTGGACAAACCGTTTTTAATGCCTGTCGAGGATGTATTTTCCATTAAAGGCAGAGGGACAGTAGTAACCGGTAGAGTAGAACGCGGAATAGTAAAGGTTAACGAAGAAATTGAAATTGTTGGAATAAAACCGACAAAGAAAACGATAGTAACGGGAGTTGAGATGTTCAGAAAAGAGCTGGACCAGGGCCAAGCAGGAGACAATATCGGAGTTTTGCTTCGTGGAATAGAAAAAGATGATGTAGAAAGAGGTCAGGTTCTCGCAAAACCCGGTTCAGCCAAACCTCATACGGAATTTGAAGCGGAAGTCTATATCCTCACTAAAGAAGAAGGTGGAAGGCATACCCCATTTTTTAATGGATACAGGCCACAATTTTATGTTAGAACCACTGACGTAACCGGTGAGGCGACTTTACCGGAGGGCACTGAAATGGTTATGCCTGGGGACAACGTAACTATGAAGGTAAAGCTTATAGAGCCGGTTGCAATAGAAGAGGGAGTTAGATTTGCCATCCGAGAGGGTGGCCACACCGTAGGCGCAGGCGTAGTTAGCAAGATTATCGCCTGAACCTAAATCTTCCCCGTAAGGGTTGCCCTGGGGGGATTTTTTTTGATAAAATTTGCGATTGTAAAAACAATGGGAATCTGTAGATTTAAGGTTACGAGGATTTTATTAAAATATGACGATTGCTCAAGTATTTCCTCAAACTCCTAGCGTCTAAAGTTCCCAAGAAATAAGTTAGCACATTAAAAGAGAATAATTATGCCAAAAAGTAGAATTAGAGTTCGAATAAAAGCATACGATTCAAGGGTAATCGATGCTGCTTGTAAAGATATTATAAACACGGCACTCTCAACCGGTGCAAAAATATCTGGGCCGGTTCCTTTGCCGACAAAAATAGAAAAATTTATTGTCCTGACCAGCCCGCATACCGACAAAGATGCCAGAGAGCAGTTCGAAATGAGGATCCATAAAAGGTTAATTGATATAATCGAACCTACCTCGAAAACCATTGACTCTCTAACCCATTTGGACCTTGCAGCCGGTGTTGATATTGAAATAAAAATGTAATTGAGCATTGCTATTAGCGCAATAATTTGAACCAATTAAAGAAATTAAGTAAAAAAATAGATAGTAAGTCAATTAACAGAAGTTAATTGGTGGGACACCTGAAACCCCCGCAGTCCCTAAAGCGGGGTTAATCTTAGGAAATGGGGTCCCCCAAATATAGATTTGGGGTAATTAAATTAAGGAGTCCTGCTTTTTTGCTGCGAAAAGGATAAATAAATGTTAGCAATGCTAGGAACAAAACAAAACATGACGGTCAGGTTTAATACAACTGGCAAAAGAACGCCGGTTACGGAAATTAAAGCTGATGAAAATATTGTACTTGCTATTAAGGAAGGAAAAGCTCAGCTTGGTTTTGGCCGAAAGAAAAAAGCCAAAAAAACCGAGAACGCTTATGTGAAAGTAGCAGGCTTTTCTCCAAGAAGGGTAAAAGAATTCACTCTTAGCGCAGAAAGCCCCCAAATAAAAGTCGGTTCACAAATAAATGTATCGGTCTTTGCAGCAGGGGATCTCGTAAAAGTGTCCGGCGTAACCAAAGGAAAAGGTTTTGCAGGAAGCGTCAAAAGATGGGGATTTTCCGGTGGACCAAAAACCCATGGACAATCGGACCGCCATCGGGCACCGGGTTCAATAGGAGCAGGTACTACACCCGGCCGCGTATACAGAGGGAAAAAAATGCCCGGACATATGGGCTCGGCAAATCAAACAATCATTAATTTGGAGATAGTAGAAGTAGACGAAAAGAAAAATGCACTTTTTCTAAAAGGGGCTATTCCTGGACCGAAAAATGGTTTTGTGTTTATTGAAAAAATAGGAAAAGTTAAAAACTTTATTCCTTATAAAATCGAAGCAGAAAAAGTAGCTGATCAGAATACGGATACTGGAAATATACCTAATTCCGGGGAAGCGACAGAAAAAGACAGCAAAAGCACAGAGATACTTACAACCAAAAAGTTACAAACGGAAGAAAATAAGCAGGATGAAGCAAATAATGAATCAAACGAATTAAATGATACAAAAGTTCGGGAGGAAAATGCCAACTAAAACAAATAAAAAAACAGAGTCAAAAAAGGTAATTGTTAAAAAAGCAGTCAAAAAAGTATCGACCACTAAGACGGCACCAAAGCCAAAAACACCTAAGACTAAACCAACAACTGGCAAAGTTCAGGTCTATAGCGTTTTAGGTAAATTCATTGAATTAATAGACTTGCCGGAAGAAGTTTTTGGCCAAAAACCGAATATGGCTCTACTAGCTCAGGCGCTAAGAGTTTATGAATCCAGGTCTCATCCTCATAATGTTTCAACTAAAACCCGTTCAAATGTACGGGGAGGGGGCGCAAAACCTTGGCGCCAAAAAGGTACCGGAAGGGCTCGGGCTGGGTCTATTAGGTCACCGCTTTGGGTAGGAGGCGGAGTTGCGCTTGGTCCAACACCAGGGAAAAGGGAATTAACTCTTCCAAAAAAAATGAAGAAAAAAGCTCTGATTTATGCCCTTTCACTTAAGAAAAATCAACAAGAAATTAAAATCATCGCTGGAATTGAAAAATTGGAACCAAAAACAAAATCTGCAAGGGCCCTGCTGGATAAAATGGAAATTAAAGGCTCGAGTCTTTTTGTGTTGGTAAAACCAAGCGGTAATTTAAAACTCGCCTTAAGAAACATTCCGGAAGTCGCAATTGAACAATCACAGGACCTGAATGCTTACAAAGTACTGTCCGTAAAGAACTTACTTATTTCTAAGGAAGTAATAACCAATTTTGCATGAAACAAACAGATATCATCCATAGTGCAATTCTGACTGAAAAAGCTCACAGTCAAATGGCGCAGAATGTATATTCTTTCAAAGTCGCAGAAAGGGCCGGAAAAAAAGAAATCGCAAATGCAGTAGAAAAACAGTTTTCAGTCAATGTCGAAAAAGTAAATGTATTATCGCTTGCCGCTAAATCAAAACGAGTAGGAAAAACAAAAAAGACAGTTTTGGTCGGTGGAGGTAAAAAAGCGGTTGTCTGGCTAAAAGCCGGCCAGACAATATCAATGCTCTCACCCCAAAGCGGTAAAAAGAAAGACGCAACAAAAAAAGATAAAAAGGAGAAATAATCATGGCATTAAAAACATATAAACCATTAACACCGGGTCAAAGAGACAAGATATCGCTTGCTTTTGACCAAATCACAAAAGATAGCCCGGAAAAAACCCTGACAGTTAATCTACCCAGAGTCTCAGGAAGATCCAAGGGCAAAAGAACAGTAAGGGGTAAAGGCGGAAGGCATAAAAGGGCGCTCAGACTGGTTGATTTTAAAAGAAACAAAAGGGATATTATGGCAAAAGTCGCTGCAATTGAATATGATCCAAACCGAAGTGCTAACATTGCCCTCCTTCATTATAAGGACGGCGAGAAACGATATATCTTAGCCCCACTCGGAATAAAAGTAGGTGTAGATGTAATCGCTAGTGAAACTGCTCCGATTAGGCCGGGTAATGCTTTGCCTCTTAAAAAGATGCCGGTTGGGACAATTGTACATAATATCGAAATTGTCCCCGGATCCGGTGCAAAGATTGTAAGAAGCGCAGGAACCGGAGCAATAATTGCGGCAAAAGAAGGGTCTTGGGTTCATATTAAACTACCATCCAAAGAAGTTAGAAAAATAAAAGCAGATTCATTTGCTACTGTCGGACAGGTAGGAAACGAAGACTGGAAAAACACTAACTTGGGCAAGGCTGGAAGATCAAGACATAGGGGCATAAAGCCCCATGTAAGAGGAGTTGCTATGGATCCGAGATCCCACCCCCACGGAGGCGGGGAAGGTAAATCCGGGACCGGAATGCATCCTAAAACTCCAACCGGAAAACCGGCAATGGGTAAGAAAACCAGAAACAAAAATAAACCTTCGGAAAGGCAAATAATTTCAAGGAGAAAATAATGTCAAGATCAAGTAAAAAAGGGCCGTATATAGACGTAAAACTTTTAAAAAAGGTTCTTTCCCAAAAGGAGTCAGGGAAAAAAGAACCGATTAAAACTTGGGCAAGAAATTGTCAAATCTCTCCTGATTTTGTAAATCATTCTTTCCTGGTTCATAACGGACGGACATTTACAAATGTCTTTATTAGTGAACCAATGGTTGGTCATAGGCTCGGAGAATTTTCACCAACAAGAACTTTTAGGGGACATGGAAAGATGACGGAAAAATCGTCAGCCAAAAAATAATATGCAAGTTATTGCAATTTCAAAGAATATAAGAATATCACCAACTAAAGTAAGGCTGGTAACAGAAAAAATTAAAAAGCTAAAGCCATCTGATGCAATTAATATGCTTTCTTTTATTCCTAACTCTTCTGCGCTCCCTATCAAAAAAACAATAGCGTCAGCAATTGCCAATGCAAAAAATAATCATGGTCTTTCAGAAGAGACTCTTATATTTAAAGAAATTGTTGTAGGCAAAGGACCTTCTTTTAGAAGATTCCGCGCTATTGCCAGGGGAAGAGCGCACGCAATTCTTAAAAGGACAAGCAACATTAAAGTTGTTCTGGAGGAAGAGAAAAAAAATCTTCCCGAAAAGCAAACAATAAAAAAACAACCATTATTGCCAAAAGAAAATCCGATACAATTAACAGCACCAAAAAGAAAAGAGGGAGAAAATGGGTCAAAAAGTTAATCCAACCGGTTTTAGGATCGGCAACCTTTATACTTGGAGCTCTAAGTGGTTTGCCAAGGGCAAAACATATGTCGATTATCTGATGGAAGATCGGGAAATTCGCCTATTTTTGCTTCCTAGGCTCAAAAATGCCGGTATTTCAAAAGTCGAAATAGAAAGAGCTTTTGATAAAAGAACAGTTATTATCCATGTTTCCAGGCCGGGTGTTGCGATCGGACGTGGAGGGTCAGGCATTGAACAGCTAAAGACCGAGATATTAAAAAAACTGAAGATAACAGATCCGGGAAAACTGGAAATCAAATTTGAAGAAATAAAAGCACCGGATTTAGATGCTTATCTTGTTGCTGTAAGCATTTCCGATCAACTTGAAAGAAGATTTCCTTTCAGGAGAGTCATGAATCAAACCCTGGAAAGAATCAGAAGATCAGGAGCAAAAGGGGCCAAAATTACAATGGGTGGAAGACTTGGAGGATCAGAAATTGCCCGCACCGAAACCGTTAAATTCGGGGCGGTCCCCCTTCAAACGCTAAGGGCTGATATAGATTTTGCCAAGTTTGATTCAAAAGTTCCAAGAGCGGGGATTGTTGGGATTAAAGTCTGGATATTTAAAGGAGAAATATAAATGCTGGCGCCAAAAAGAAGTAAACATAGAAAACAGTTTAGAAATAGGATGAAAGGCACTGCTACAACCGGTAGCACTATCTCGTTCGGATCCTTCGCATTAAAAAGCTTGGAATGCGGTTGGGTAAGTGCTCGTCAGATAGAAGCGGCAAGAAGAGCAATGACTCATTACACAAAAAGAGGTGGTAGGATTTGGATCAGGATTTTTCCTGACAAGCCGGTTACAAAAAAACCTGCCGAAACAAGAATGGGTTCCGGTAAAGGCGATGTCGATCATTTCGTTGCTGTTGTCAGGCCGGGGACTATTATTTTTGAAATGGGGGCAATAACAAGCGAAGTTGCCCAAGAGGCCATGAGACTTGCATCTCATAAGCTTCCTTTGAAAACTAGGTTTATAACAAGATGAAAACAAAAGATTTAAAAGAGTTAAAAACAAGAGATATAAAAGATCTTAAAGTAAGGGTCCAGGATTTGGAAAAACAAAAAACTGTTGGTCTTATCGAGTTGAAAATGGCAAAAGTAAAAAATGTTCATTCTATTTCAAAAATAAAAAAAGAGATTGCTCAGATTAAAACTTTAATAAACTTAAAATTAATATCAAAAAAAGAAAGGCCCGACAACAAGGAGAAAAATGCAACAGATTAAAGTAGGAATAGTTATTTCTGACAAGATGAACAAGTCGGCTGTTGTAAAAGTTACTTATAAGGTCAAGCATCCGTTTTACAAAAAAATTATTACAAGAAGTAAGAATTTTAAAGCAGGTAACGAAATAGGGGCAAAAACGGGACAGACTGTTAAATTGTCAGAGACTAAGCCAATTTCAAAAAGTATCCATTATCAAATAACGGAGGTTTTAAACTAATGTTAGAAACCAGATCAAAATTGAAAGTTGCAGATAACAGCGGGGCAAAAAGCCTTGTAGTTATTGGCCTTGGGAAAAGCACAGGAAAAAGATTTGCAAAAGTTGGCGACATTGTCACCTGCGTTGTAAGGGGTGCCGTTCCTAATTCGCAGGTAAAAGATCACGAAATTGTGAAGGCTGTAATCGTAAGGACAAAAAAAGAAACAAGAAGAGACGACGGAAGTTATGTTAGATTTTCGGATAACGCTGGTGTTGTTTTGGATACTTCAAATTCACCAAGAGGGTCAAGGATATTTGGCCCTATCGCAACAGAAATTAGAACAAAAGGTTTTTCTAAAATAGCATCGCTCGCAAAGGAGGTTGTCTAATGTTCAAATATAAAGTTGGAGACGAAATACAGGTGACAATGGGAAGCCAAAAAGCCAAAAAAGGAAAAATAGAAAAGGTTTTTTTAAAGGAAGGCAAAGTAATAGTTGGCGGAGTGAATGTTTATAAAAGACACAAAAAAGTATCCAGAAACCAAGCGGCTGGAATCCATGAAATCGCAAGGCCGATGAATGTTTCAATGCTTACAATAATTTGCCCAAAGTGCAAAAAACCGACTAGAGTTGGTTTCGAAATAGAGGGAAAAATAAAAAAAAGAGTTTGCAAGAAATGTAAAGGGACACTTTAATGAATAATTTATTTACAAAATACCAAAAAGAAATAATTCCAAAGTTGAAGGAGGAATTTAATCTTAAGAATGATCTAAAAGCTCCAAACATAGCGAAAATAGTTTTAAACATGGGGGTTGCTGACGCACTTTCAAGTAAGGATATTTTGGAAAAGATGAAGGATCAGCTTGCGCAGATTGCAGCCCAAAAACCCGCAACCACCAAAGCTAGAGAATCAATATCTAATTTCAAACTCAGAAAAGGAGATGCGATTGGATTAATGGTTACCTTAAGAGGTAAAAAAGCCTGGCACTTTTTGGAAAAACTAATTTCAATTGTACTTCCAAGAATGAGAGATTTTAGGGGTGTATCGGATACAAAATTTGATAAAGCCGGAAATTATAGTTTGGGCATAACAGAACAAATTCTTTTTGCAGAAATTGATTACTCCAAGGTCGATAAAATTCGGGGTTTAGTTACAACAATAGTTGTTAAAAATAGTGACCCTGCAAAGTCAAAGAGATTATTTGAACTTTTAGGGGTTCCTTTTAGTAAGAGTTAAAAATGGCAAAAAAATCGAAAATTGTTAAAAACGAAAAGAAACATAAATTTGCAATACGGTTCAGAAACCGTTGTAAAATTTGTGGTCGTCCAAGAGGATATCTTAGAAAATTTGGTGTATGTAGGATTTGCTTTAGGGGATTAGCACATAAAGGAGAAATTCCGGGAGTCCAGAAATCTTCCTGGTAGTACATCAATTTAAAAATTGAAAAATAACAACTAAAAATGATATATAAAACATCAAAATTAAAAAAGAGTCAAACGAAAACCAACGTTGTCATGTTCTATAACTTTAAACTTTTAAGTTTTAAATTTGAATTTATTTCGACTGAAAGGAGAAATTAATGGATCCGATAGCAGACATGTTAACAATTATAAGAAATGGGTATTTAGCTAATAAAGATTTAGTAACCGTCCCATACTCTAAGTTTAAATTCGAGCTTGCAAAAACTCTGGCGAAAGAAAATTTTGTAGGAGAGATTAAAAAAGAAGAATCAAAAATATTGATGCAACTCTTATATGTTGATCGTAAACCAAAAGTTCATGAAATCAAAAGAATTTCTAAACTGGGGTTAAGAGTATATAAAAAGGCAAGCAGACTACAAGACGTAAAAGGGGGAAGAGGTATTTATATTGTCTCAACGCCAAGTGGTCTTATGAGTTCAAAAGAAGCAAGAGATAAAAATTTAGGAGGGGAGTTGCTCTGCCGTATTTGGTAGAGAATTACAATGTCAAAAATTGGAAAACAACCCGTCGAAATTCCAAACGGAGTGAACGTTAAAATAGAAGGAAACGAAGTCTTGGTTTCAGGCCAAAAGGGCGATTTGAGGTTTCAATTTAGACCGGAAGTTACGGTCCAGGTGAATTCAAATCAGGTAAAAGTCGACCGAAAATCCGAAGCAAAATTTGCAAAGGCTCTACACGGGTTAACAAGAAGTATAATCGCAAACATGGTAAAAGGAGTGAGCGAAGGTCACGAAAAAATTTTGGAAATTATAGGCGTCGGTTACCGTGCAAATAAACAAGGGGAAGACTTGGTTTTGAATGTTGGCTACTCCCATTCGGTAATAATCCCGAAAACAGAAGGTATATTGATGGAAACAAAGGATAACAAAATTGTAGTTTCGGGGGCTGACAAGGCAATGGTGGGGGAAATTGCCGCCAAAATTCGAAGAGTCAGACCACCGGAGCCCTATAAAGGCAAAGGAATTAAATATTTAGAAGAAGTAATAAGAAGAAAAGCCGGTAAAAGTGTAAAAGGAGCAACAGGATGATAAAAAATAGAATAAGGAGGCATAAAAAAATTAGAAAGAAAATTAGTGGATCGGAAACTAAACCAAGACTGGTTGTGTTCAGGTCAAACAAATATTTGTATGCCCAGATTATTAACGACCAGGCTGCAAAAACAATCGTTGCTGCAAACGACAAAAATATAAAAGAAAAAGTAAACGGAAAAATTAGTAAAGCAAAATCGTTAGGATTGGAACTTGCAAAAAAAGCAACAGAAAAAAAGGTAAAAGAAATAGTTTTTGATCGTGCCGGTTACAAATACCATGGCAGAGTTAAGGCACTTGCGGATGGTTTAAGGGAAGGAGGAATTGAATTTTAATGAGATATAATCAGGGTTCTTATCAATCATTTGGTGAAAAAGAATTTGAAGAAAAAGTTATTCAAATTAATCGTGTTTCTAAAAAAACAAAGGGGGGAAATAGATTGGCATTCTCAGCGTTAGTTGTGGTTGGTGATAAAAAAGGCAGAGTTGGAGTGGGCTTGGGAAAGTCGCGAGATGTTGCATCAGCAATAAGAAAAGCTATCACATATGCAAAAAAGCATTTAATAACAGTACCTTTAATTAGAGGAACAATTCCTCACGATACTTTGACTAAAAGGGGTGCTGCTAAAATTCTACTAAAACCGGCTCCAGAAGGAGCAGGTGTAATTGCCGGTGGCGCGGTCAGGGCAGTTGTAGAAGCAGCTGGAATAAGAAATATTTCGAGTAAAGTTTTAGGGACCAGAAATAAAGCTTCCAATGTTCACGCAACTTTAGAGGCTCTAAGGGGACTCATACAATGAACTTAAGCACTATTCCAAAAATAAAAGAAAAGAAGAAAAAAAGATTAGGAAGAGGTGCCGGTTCGGGAAAAGCCAAAACATCCGGCCGTGGGCAAAAAGGTCAGAACGCAAGAGGAAAAATGTCTATCGGGCATTCGCACTATGAGGGTGGGCAAAGGTCAATCATAAAAAGGCTTCCATACAGAAGAGGAAAGGGTAATGGTAAAGTTTCAAAAAAGCCGATCCCTTTAAATATTAGTTTACTTGAAAAACTTCCGGTAAATAGCGTAGTCGATGCAAACGCTTTGATAGAAAATCGCATAGTGAATAAAGAAGAACTTTTGAAACGTGGAGTAAAAATAGTGGGAAAGGCCGAAATTAAGAAAAAATTGACAATTAAAGTCTCCATAACAAATACTGCCGCAATTCTTATAGAAAAAGCCGGTGGAAAGGTATTAATCTAGATGGCAAACAAATATATCGCAGCGATACTGAAAATCTTTTCGACAAAGGAAATCAGGAACAAGATACTTTTTACCGCGTTTATTTTTTTGGTGTTTAGGATTTTTGCATATGTGCCAGTTCCGGGTGTTGATATCTCTTCCTTGAAAAAGCTTTTTGGGGAAAGCCAGCTCTTGTCACTGTTGGACGTATTCTCGGGAGGCACCCTTGCAAATTTTTCTGTTATGTCTTTAGGGCTTAATCCGTATATTAATGCCAGTATTATTGTTCAACTATTACAAATGGTTTTTCCGAAACTTGAAGAACTCGCAAAAGAAGGCGAATCCGGTCGGCAAAAAATAACTCAATACACAAGATATCTGGCTGTTCCAATAACCGCTATTCAATCATTCGGGATGTATATTCTGCTTAGAAATTCTCAAATAATAACAAGTGTTAACCCGCTGACTTTGTTATCTATAGTTACAACAATGACAGCCGGAACCATTTTGCTGATGTGGTTAGGGGAGCTAATATCAAGAAAAGGAGTAGGTAACGGAATATCAATGGTCATCTTTGCCGGTATCGTTGGCCGGCTTCCAATTTCTCTTGCACAACAAGCGTCCGTTTTTGATCCTTCCCAGTTAAAAAATATAGCAATTTTTGCCTTGGTCGGATTATTGGTCGTGGTCTCAATTGTAATTGTTACGGAAGCAAGAAGACCTATTCAGGTTTTTTACTCAAGAAGAAGTTCTCAGGCCGCAACAAGGGCAAGTAGCTATATTCCGCTGAGGTTAAATCAGGCGGGAGTAATTCCAATAATCTTTGCAGTTTCCTTAATTCTTCTGCCTTCAACTTTTTCAAAATTTTTCGAAAGGTCACCGAATGCATTTATTGCAAACTTTGCCCAGGATATTCAAAGACTTTTTAATCCCCAGGATATTTTTTACAACGTCTCATATTTTCTCTTAGTAGTTTTGTTTACATATTTCTATACAAGTGTTGCTTTCAATACCAAACAAATTTCCGAGATGCTTATGAAACAGGGCGGGTTTTTACCTGGTATTAGACCTGGAAGCCCGACTAAAAAATATTTGGATTTTGTTTCTTTAAGGATAACTTTATTCGGCGCTATTTTTCTTGGCAGTATCGCTGTTCTTCCTTCCATAGGGCAGGCTATAACCGGAAACCAAAACTTACTTATCGGTGGTACCGGTTTACTAATAGTTGTTGCGGTAATTTTAGAAACTTCAAAGCAGATAGAATCACAATTGGTAATGAGAGACTATGATGCTTTTTTAAGAAGATGAAAATTATATTTTTAGGAGCGCAGGGCTCCGGCAAATCAACCCAGGCTAATTTACTAAGTGAAAAACTAGCTGTTCCGAGAATTGAAATGGGCCAGCTCTTTCGCAATATTGCCAAAAGCTTCGATAAAAACTCTAGAGTAATCAAAAAAGCCTTGGAAGAAGGAAACCTTGTTCCAGATCAAATCGCCGTAGAAACTTTACATAACGAAATTTCAGATACTAAATACAAGAACGGCTTTATTTTGGATGGTTATCCCAGGAACTCTTATCAACTGTCCGGCATGGATTTTGAACCGGACCTTGTTTTCTATGTGAAAGTAGCAGACAGAGAAGCGGTTAACAGGCTTGCAAAAAGAGGCCGTGAGGACGACACACCTCAAATACTACAAAGAAGGCTAGCTCTTTATCATGAGCAAACAGAACCTCTTCTTGAAGAATTTAGTAAAAAAGGCGTTCTTAAGGAAATAAATGGGGAAAGGCCGATTGCAGATATCTATCAGGATATATTAAAAATAGTTGAAAATGAAAAGCCAAACTAAAACCAACGAAGAAATCCTAATTATGAAAAGAGCAGGTCAAATTGCAGCAGAATCTTTAAAAGAAGTTCTTAAGATGGTTAAGCCGGGAGTAACAACTCACGAGCTGGATACAACAGCTCAGAGAGAAATCGAAAAAAGGGGTGCCAAACCTTCATTCATGACCGTTGATGATTATAAATGGACTATTTGTACTACCATAAACGACCAGGTAGTCCATGGGATTCCAACAAAAACAAAGCTCAAAGACGGGGATATTCTAGGCATAGATATTGGAGCTCTTTATAAGGGTTTTCATAGCGATCTCGCAACCACAGTTGTTATTGGGAGTGTTTCAAAAGAAGACAGTAATTTTGTTAAAAAGGGAAGGCAAACACTCACAAAAGCAATAAAAAAAGCAAGTGTCGGAGCGAAAATAGGAGACATTTCTCACACTATTCAGGAAGAAATTGAAGGAAGTGGGTATTCCGTGGTAAGAAGTCTTACCGGTCATGGGGTTGGCAAACAGCTACATGAAGAACCAATGGTACCGGGCTTCGGGGCGGAAGGAACCGGTCCTCAAATTGAAGAAAATATGGTTCTTGCCATTGAAGTGATATATGCAAAAGGAAAAGGAGATGTAATTTTGGAAAGAGACGGCTGGACGATAAGTACCAAAGACGGTTCACTTGGCGGATTATTCGAGCAAACCATAGCAGTAAAAAGGAGCGGTCCTATAGTGTTGACGCCGTATTTATGAATTGTGTAGAATTAATCCTCTCTAAAAGATATCCTTCTGATGTACCAGGACGATGCTTCAAGTTCCAAAGTATCGCATTTAAAGGAAGGAAAGAATGAAGGAAGGGGTTATAGAGGTTGAAGGAGAAGTTGCGGAAGCTCTACCTAATACAATGTTCAGGGTAGCAGTAAAAGCAAATCAAATTCCCGGTTCAACAGAAGACAAAGTTATTCTTTGTCATCTGTCCGGAAAAATGAGAATACATTATGTGAGGATCCTGCCGGGAGATAAAGTGAAAGTTGAAATAACGCCTTACGATTTAAATAGAGGAAGGATTACATACAGGCTAAAATAATGAAAGTACAAGCAAGTGTTAAAAAGAGATGTGTAAATTGTAAAATAGTCAAGAGAAAAGGCCGTTTGTATGTCTTGTGTATTAATCCGAGACATAAACAGCGTCAAGGTTAAATTTTAATATGGCGAGAATTGCAGGAGTTGATTTACCGAACGAAAAAAGAATAGAAGCCTCCTTACCCTATATCTATGGTGTAGGTCCTACGTTGGCAAAAAAAATAATTACGGATTGTGGACTTGACCCGAACAAAAGAACTAAGCAGCTAACTGAAGAAGAGGTAAATAAACTTCAAAGAGCGGTTGAAAAATATAAAGTCGAGGGAGACCTCAGAAGAGAACTGCAGTCAAACGTTAAAAGGCTTCAGGAAATTGGAGCGTATCGCGGACTAAGGCATAGTAAGAATTTGCCAGTTCGTGGTCAACGGACAAAAACCAATGCAAGGACAAAGCGCGGTAAAAGAATCACAATCGGAACTGTCCGCAAAGATGTGATTGCAAAAGTCGGAGTTCAAAAATAATGGCAAAAGAAATAAAAAAGAAAAAATCAACTAAAAAGACCCAAATAAAAAATGTTGGGCATGCAAGGGCATACGTCAAAGCCACTTTTAACAACACAATTGTTACAGTGACAGACAGCACAGGGCAGACATTAATGTGGGGCTCAGCTGGTGCAAGTGGATTTAAAGGAGCCAGGAAATCGACTCCTTATGCGGCAACAACAGCAGTTGAACAAGTTGCAAAAAAAGCTAAAGAAGCCGGGGTAACTAGCATTGAACTGTATATAAAAGGGCCGGGACCGGGCAGAGATGGAGCAATTCGGGCATTTAAGGCGGCAGGTCTAAATATCACGATGATTGCCGACGTTACCCCTATTCCGCACAACGGTCCAAGGGCAAGAAAAAGGAGAAGGGTTTAAATGGCTCGATATACCGGACCCAAACATAGACATTGCCGGGTTGAAGGAATTGCACTTTGCGGGCTTCAAACCTGTCCCGTTATCAGAAAAAATGCTGGTCCGCCGGGAGAGCACGGCCAGAAAGGAAGAAGAAAACTATCCGAATATGGAATACAGCTCAGGGAAAAACAAAAAGTAAAAAGAATTTACGGTATCCTGGAAAGACAGTTTAAAAAATACTACCAAAACGCAGCCAAAACTCAGGGAGCAACAGGAGAAGCACTTTTGGAAATCCTCGAAGGAAGACTTGACAACGTTGTCTATAGGCTTCATTTGGCAAGAACAAGGACACAAGCCAGGCAACTTGTTTCTCACGGCCATATCCACATCAACGGCAAAAGAGTGACTATTCCTTCATTCAATGTTAAAATTGGCGATATTGTTTCGCTATCTGCAAAAGCAGCAAACTTTGATTTCGTTAAAAAATCATTAGAAGAAAGTAAAGATTCCACTATTGTTTCGTGGTTAAAAAAAGAAGGTGCTGCAGCCAAGGTTTTAGAAAAACCTAAACGTGAAGAAATTGATCTGCCAATAGACGAAAGGCTTATTGTTGAGTTCTACTCTCGTTAAATAATTGGGAATATGTTTGAAACAAACTTTCGCTTTACTATGGGCAACTCAAAACAAAGAAATACTAATGAAAATGGAAGATTAAGAGACCGAAGATTTACCATTAAAGTTGAAAAGGAGGTGAAGTAAATGCTCGATCTATCACAAATAGAATTAACAGTTGAAAAAGAAAGTCCTGAATTTGGGAGATTTGTTGTGGAGCCTTTAGATCAAGGATACGGACACACAATTGGCAACTCTTTGAGAAGAGTTTTGCTAACATCCCTTCCCGGAGCTGCAATCACTCAAGTTAAAATAAACGGTGTCAAACACCAGTTTTCTTCTTTGCCTGGTTTGGCAGAAGATATAGTTGAACTTATATTAAATCTTAAAAAAGTAAGATTAATCATTACTGGAGACAAACCGGTTAAATTAACGATCGATGCAAAAGGTCCAAAAGAAGTAAAAGCAGGTGATATCACTCCTCCAGCCGGTGTTGAAATTGTAAATCCAAATTTAATACTAGCACATCTTTCGGATGCTAAATCAAAATTAACAGCAACCTTAATTGCTGAAAATGGAAACGGTTATTCACTCGCAAATGAACGAAGCTCAAGTGAAGTAGGAGTTATCCCAATTGACGCAAATTTCTCTCCTGTTAGCAAAGTTAATTACAAGGTAGAAGCAACTCGTGTCGGCAGATTGACAAATTTCGATAAATTGATGATCGAAATTTCTACTGATGGAACAATTAAGCCATCCGATTCTCTAAAAAAAGCTGCGAAAATTCTTGTTGATTATTTCGCAACAATTATCGAGCCTCAAGCCAGTCCGAAAAAGGAAAATGTGGAAGAGGAAAAAACAGAGATAAGTGCCGAGATTATAAACACGTCCCTTGAAGAGTTGGATTTACCCGTAAGGTTAATTAACAGTTTAAAGGCGGGAAAAATTGTTACTATTGGCGACTTTCTCGAAAATGACCAGAAAGATCTTGTTAAAATGAAAAACATGGGACCAAAATCTATTGACTTGGTTGCAGAAAAACTAAAAGAAAGAGGAGTCGAAATTAAATGAGACATAGACTTTCTGGATACAGATTGAGCAGGGATAAGGATTCCCGAAAGGCTTTACTATTAAATCTTGCGAGCTCGCTTTTGGAACTCGGTAAAATAACAACGACCGAAACAAAAGCAAAATTTGCAAGACCGTTTGTAGAAAAGCTGATAACAGACGCCAAAAGTAATAAATTAGTTGCTAACAGAAAATTAGCATCTCTTGTAAGTGGGGTGGCTTTCAAAAGATTGACTAAAGAAATTGGCCCGGGTTTTGCAAATAGATCTGGCGGATACACCAGAATCGTAAAACTTGGAATTAGACGCGGGGATGCTGCACCTACAGCAAGACTGGAAATTTTAGAATGGGAAAAGACAATTCAAATAGAAAATAAAAAAGCGCCAAAGGTAAAAGCCAAGAGTAAAACTTCAAAGGGAAAGAAAAAAACAGAAACGAACAAGAAAAAGAAAGAAAATAAATGAAAAAAATAACACCAAAAAATATTCAAAGAGATTGGCAGTTGGTTGATGCCAAAAATCAGATTCTCGGAAGAATATCAACGCAAATTGCTCGTCATTTGATGGGAAAGAATAAAAGTTATTACGTTTCATATATAGACACAGGTGATTATGTTGTCGTGATTAATGCAAAAGATATTATGCTTTCCGGGAAAAAAGAGAAACAAAAAAGATATTACCACCATTCAGGCTACCCGGGAGGCATGTATGTTAAAACTGCTGCCCAAATAAAAGAAACAAAACCCGAACTCTTATTAAAGCACGCGGTTAAGGGTATGCTTCCCAAGACTGTAATGGGAAGAAACATGCTAAAAAAACTATATGTATTTCCAGAAACAGAACATCCATATAAAAATAATTTCAGGAAAGAATCAAATGCCTGATATTTCAAGAAACAAAAATTCAACAGCCTACACTGTTGCGGTTGGGAGAAGAAAAGAAGCAATAGCCAGAGTGCGCTTATTTAATGGCAAGGGGGAAACGTTGGTTAACAATCATCCTATAGAGAAATACTTTGATGATGATCCTATTGCAAAATTTGCCTGGGAAAAACCTTTTAGCGTTACCAAGCTGGAAGGCAATTATTTTGCAACAATTAAAGTAAACGGTTCCGGCAAAAAAAGTCAGCTCGATGCTGTTGTTCATGGTTTGGCAAGAGCACTCAATATTGCAGAACCCAAGTCGCATAAGTTACTTAAAACTGCCGGTTTATTAACACGGGATCCCAGAGTAAAAGAGCGTAGAAAATATGGCCTTGCTCAGAAAGCAAGAAAAGGTAAGCAATCGCCTAAGCGATAGCTCAATCCTCAAAAATTGCACCTTGGGCCGTGTATAAATAATACTGAAAAGGTACAAGGCAAAATAAAGAGATAATCAGCCAATAATTTGTAATTTTCCAAAAAAATCTTATGCCGGACTTTTTTCGCCGATCGGTGAGCCAAAGGGGCCTGATGGTTTTGGAGGACTTTCCGGCTCACGCTTGTCAGTAGCTTTCTCTGCTTTTTGAATGGTTTCTGATCCGTTTACAGGCTGCCCGTAGCCTTCCTCTCTTACTAGTCTTGCTTTTACCTCTTCAACTTTCGCATCATTCATTCCCGATCCGGCTTCATTTTGTGCAATTAGCCTTGCCCGCCTGTCAAACTCTTTGGGTGTTAATGCGTTGACCCCGCCAAGCTCCTTAATTCGCTCCAACCATTTTAATTGAAGTCTTGGATTATCAGCGGAAGTATAAGCAGAAGGTGACTCTCCAGCTGCAATTGAAAGACTACCCAGCTGAATACTTCTTATTTCATCGATCTGTTTCTGATTTTCAATTGCTAACGTTTCAGCCTCCTTTGCGCTCTTAGCCTCTCTCCCTTTAAACAGTCTCAAAAAACCCAAAAGACCGCCCTTTACATCTTTTGCCCTAATTGCCGGTGAAGTGTCGGTATCAACCGTTTTTTCGGTTTCCGCCGGAGGTTCTTTTATTTCAACTGCGCTATCCGTCATGTACCCTTTTATCCTACTATAAATATTCCAAGCTTAACAATTTATGACTGGGGAGTGTTTGTGTTTTCGCCTGAATCGGCTTCGGCGGATTGGCTACCTTGTTCCTGGTTTGTAGGACCACCAACTGTATTCTGGGATTCACTAGGGGAACTTGGTGCCGGTTCTTTTTTTCCGAAAAGATTTTTTAGAAAATCCAGAAAAGCCATTGCAAGTATATAAACCTTTTTCAAAAACTTTGTCAACTCTAATAATTACACGCAATAAATTGATGTATAATAAATCCTCAAACGGGGTGTAGTTCAGTTGGCTAGAACGCCAGGCTGGGGGTCTGGAAGTCGTCGGTTCGAGTCCGGCCACCCCGACACTTACTTGTATTTTGAAAGCAACTGTAGTAAAAGTATCCTGCAATTGACCCCATAGAAAGATGAGCACCGACGCTAAAAAACAAGCAATTATTAACGCAATTTCCCAGATAGAAAAGGCATACGGTAAAGGCTCCATCATGAAAATGGGTGAGTCGGTAGGTAAACTGGAAGTGGAATCAATCCCGACAGGAATTGTTCCGGTCGATTTGGCATTGGGAATAGGGGGTTTACCAAGAGGTAGAATTATCGAAATATTTGGCCCTGAAGCATCGGGAAAAACAACGATTGCTTTGGCCGTAATCGCCCAGGCCCAAAAAAACGGGGGAACAGCGGCTCTTATCGATGCAGAGCATGCTCTTGACCCTGCTTGGGCTCAAAAAATTGGGGTAAATCTTGACGATCTTTTAATTTCCCAACCGGATACAGGAGAACAGGCCTTGGAAATTGCGGAAACACTCATCAGGTCCGGTGCTGTTGACGTAATTGTTGTTGATTCTGTCGCCGCTTTAGTTCCCCGGGCAGAAATAGAAGGAGAGATGGGTGATTCGATGATGGGTGTACAGGCAAGACTTATGTCGCAGGCTCTCAGAAAATTAACCGGAGCAATCTCCAAATCTAAAACGGTTGCAGTTTTTACTAATCAACTTCGGGAAAAAATCGGCGTCATGTTCGGCAATCCGGAAACAACCCCGGGCGGCAGGGCTCTTAAGTTTTATTCTTCAATCAGATTAGACGTTAGGAAAATCGAAAATTTAAAAGAAGGGGATAAGGTTATCGGTTCCCGCCATCGGGTCAAAGTCGTCAAAAACAAACTTGCTCCCCCCTTTAGGGTAGCCGAATACGACATCATGTCCGAGGAAGGAATTTCCAAAGAAGGCGGCCTTATCGATGTAGGGGTGGAACTCGGAATTCTTTCAAAATCCGGTGCTTTTTATCGCTGGGGCACAAAGTTGATAGGCCAAGGCAAAGAATCGGCAAAAGCTTATTTTTCTGAACATAAAAAAGAGGCATCAACTCTAGAAAAAGAAATTTGGGAAAAAGTCAAAAAAGGCAATGCCAAACCCAAAGTAGTCAATTCACACTCCGAAGATTCGGAAATCATAGAAGATATTGCTGCAGTTTAAATTAAGGAAAAGTAGATAGATAACCGGGGTTTATGCCTCAAGTTACCAAAATAACTCCCCAAAAGAAAAAAAAGGACCGCTCAAGTATTTTTATCGACGGCAGGTTTGCCTTTGGAATAAAAGAGGAAATTGCAGTTGAATTTGGTTTAAAAACCGGAAAAGAAATCTCAGAAAACGAAATTGCCGGAATTTTAAAGCGCGAGGAAGGAGCCAAGCTAATGGATAAGGCCCTGAATTTCTTAAGCTTTAGACAAAGAAGCGAAAAAGAAGTAGAGGATTATCTGGCAAAAAAAATAAAAGCTCAAAACGATATTGATTACAACCAGGCGAAGGAAAGTATGGTTATTGGCGAAATTATTGCAAAACTTAAAAAATATAAATACTTGGACGATTTGGCTTTTGCCAAAGAATGGGTAGCATCAAGATCAAGAAGCAGGCCTAAAGGTAAACTTGTCCTAAAGTGGGAACTAATTAAAAAAGGTATAGAAAAAAGTATCATTGACCAGGTTCTGGAATCAGCTGGCGATGAGGAAACACTTGCAAAAAAATCTCTAGAAAAAAAAATCTCAAGATTTAAAAAACTCCCTCAGGATGAGTTTAAAAAAAAGATTTTTGCCCACTTGATTTCACGCGGCTTTAGTTTTGAAACGGCGAAAAAAGTGTTTGCCTTTTATACAAATAAGAGCTAAAATTAAAAAACTGAAAAAGGTTCACAGAAGATAGTTTTAATTATGAACTATATTTCTAGTTGTCTAAAAACGAATATCCTCAAATAGGCTTAAGCACGTCTTCGGGCTTTTTTTCAGTGTTAATATGGCAGATAATCGCGCACACAGCTCAGGCAGCCAAGGACCTAAAAAAGTAATTGTTTCGGTTGGAACAACTTCCGGCCATGAACCGCATGCCCGGGAAATTATCCAAGACGCACGGGATGAAGCTTTTCGTATCAAGAGGTCAGCAGAAGAAGAAATAAGGAAAATTCGCGAAGAGTCTCTTCAAATCGAAAAATCTATAGCGGAAAAAGCAGTCTCATTTGATGATAGGTTAAGAGAAGTAGAAAAGCGTGAGAATTCGCTTCAAAAACTTAAATATCTTTTGGAAAAGAAAGAAAAAGAAACGGAAAAAGAACGGGAAAATCTTCTTTCTAAATTACAAAAAATTTCATCCATTACAAAAGAAGAAGCGAAAAAATTAATTTTAGAAAATGTTGAAAAAGAACTGGAAGGGGAAATTGTAAAAAGACTAAAAGAATCAGAGGAAAAAATTAAAAGTGAATCCGATTTCAAGGCCAGGGAGATAATTGCAGATGCAATGCTTGCAGGAGCAACGGATTGGGTTGCCGAGTACACAGTTACTACTATTAAGCTTGAATCTGAAGAAATGAAAGGTCGGATTATCGGCAAAGAAGGCCGTAATATACGCTCGTTTGAACTTGCAACAGGTGTTGATGTAGAACTAGATAGTGATGACCCAAGAGAAGTTAGAATTTCTTCTTTTGACCCCGTTAGACGCGAAATCGCAAGAATGGCACTTGATTGGTTAGTAAAAGACGCAAGGATTCAGCCTACCAGAATCGAGCAGTTAGTAGAAAAAGCAAAAAACATTGTTGCTCAAGACATGTCTGAAGCCGGAAGACGGGCAGCTCATGAATTAGGGCTTTTCAATTTAACACAAGAAACATTAGACGTTTTAGGAAGATTAAAATTCCGCTATTCCTATGGACAAAATCAGTTAATTGCGTGTTTGGAAACCGGAAAAATTGCCAAAAAGATTGCTGAAGAGTTGGGTGCAAATATTGTGATCTGTACTATGGGCGGACTCTTTCATGACATAGGAAAAACTCAAATGGACAAAGAAGGAACACATGTACAGTTGGGGGTAGAACTGGCAAAAAAATGGAATTTTCCCCAGGAAGTAATAGATTGCATCGCTCAACATCACGAAGATGAACCGTTTTCCAGAATAGAATCTGTAATTGTTCATATCGCAGATTCGGTTTCGGGTGCAAGACCGGGTGCGCGCCACGAACCTGTGGAAGAATACATGAAGCGTCTGGGAAACATTGAAAAAATAGCAACTTCCTACGAAGGAGTCGACAAAGCATACGCAATTCAGGCAGGAAGAGAAGTCAGAGTTATAGTCGAACCTACCGTTTTGGATGATGCTGCAACAATCCGCTTGTCGCATGATATCCGGGAAAGATTGGAAAATGAATTAACTTATCCGGGACAAATAACTGTTACGGTTATAAGGGAACTTCGGGCAATCGATATTGCCAAATAAAATTATCATAGGATATAATTTCTCATCATGACCAAAAACGAATTAGTTGAACGATTAGCAAAAAAAGTTGGATTAACAAAAAGGACGGCGCAACAAAGTGTCAACGCAATCTTTTCTCAAATAAGGGAATCACTTGCAAAAGGTGACAAAGTGGTAATAAGCGGATTTGGTACATTTAAAGTCAGGAATAGAAATACGCGTGTCGGGAGAAACCCTCAAACCGGCCAGTCTATCAAAATCTCCGGCCATAGGCTACCGGGTTTTACTGCAGGGAAAACGTTAAGAAGATTAATTAAGTAAGAAATTAAGCGGCTTTCGTATCCGATTCCTCAGGAACAATTGCATAATTCAGTTTCTTAATTCTAAGCTTCCTTAACATGTCTGCCCTAGCCGTGGAATTAGGAGAATCAAGATCAATTATTTTGCGGCCTTCTAAACCCTTAGAAGCATTCGGGTCGTCTGAAACATCCTCGCTGCCATCTTCCTGTTGAGCATCGCGGGTTCCGGCTGAATAATAAGTTTTTAATTGTTCCGCAATTGTCTCGTAGGCTTGCGAATCTGTCCTTCCACCAAAGGGAACGGAGGTTTCAAGCGGCGAAATTACCGAACCGGCGTCTTCCCCTTGTGTCTCTACCTGATCAAGTTCTCTGGACATTGCAGAGGAATGCTACCCCTTTTAGCCTCGAAAGTCAAGGAAAATTGTGTTAAAATCCCATAAATGTCTTCAACTTTTTTTATTAAAACTTTTGGTTGCCAACAAAATGTTGCAGACAGTCAAAGGATTTCCGGCTACTATGTTTCTCGGGGTTATAAAGTCGCAAAGTCAATAAAAACTGCCTCGGAAGTTGTGATAAACACGTGTATGATCCGCCAAACGGCAGAAGATAGGGTTACGGGTTTAGTTAAAAATATTGTCAAATCAAGAAGTAATAAACCAAAGATAGTAATTACAGGTTGTATGGTTGGGATGGTAATCCGGGATGAAAGCGGAAAATATCTGAAAGCGCTTAGAAAAAGGATGCCCGAAGTCGATGAATTTTTGCCGCTTGAAGAAGTAGGCTTTGACTATCCTGCGCTACGCAATGAAGTTACCCATTCCTGGGTGCCGATATCAAACGGCTGTAATAATTTCTGTACATTTTGCGTTGTTCCCTTTACCAGAGGAAGGGAAACGTCAAGACCATTCGAAGATATTATTGAAGAAATAATGGATTTAGCAAAAAAAGGTTGCAAAGAGGTGACACTTTTGGGACAGAATGTAAATTCCTACGGAACGGATTTAATCAAAAACTCAAAAACGTTCTATACCCTACCTGGTGGCCGCAAGGTAAAACCTGTCTTTGTTAAGCACCTTGGACGCTACAGAATTCCTACGCTATTTCCATTTCTTTTAGAAGAAGTTTGCAAAATTAAAGCCCGCCCTTCGAAGTCTTGGCGAAGTGGGGGAATAGACAAAATTAAATTCATTTCTTCCAATCCCTGGGATTTTTCAGATGAGCTTATCCAAACTATCGCAAATAATCCCAAAATAGACAGAAATATTCACTTAGCAGTTCAATCAGGTGATGATGCTGTTTTAAAAAGAATGAACAGATGGTATACCCAAAAAGAATATTTGAATTTGGTTAAGAAAATAAAATCGGAAATCAAAGGTGCCCAAATTTCAACCGATATAATAGTCGGTTTTCCCCAAGAAACAGATGAAGAATTCGAAAACACTGTAAAACTGGCAAAAAAAGCAAATTTCGCTTATGCCTACGTTTCTAAATATTCCGCACGGCCAAACACTGCCGCAACGAAAGCATTTAAAGACGATGTTCCATATAAAGAAAAAGAAAAACGATTCACTATCCTAAATGAATTAATAAACCACAAAGGTTCCCCGAGGTCTGCTGTACACTAATTTAATGAAAAACAATTATTGTACCCTCTATTTGATTCGCCATGGTGAAACTGAATGGAATGTAAAAAAGCTGATTCAGGGCCATGCTGATTCTCCGCTTACGGCAAATGGCATAAACCAGGCAAAAAAACTGGCTAGAAAATTTAAAAAAATAAAAGTAGACGCAATTTTCTCATCTGATCTTGCAAGAGCAAAAAGAACAGCAGAAATAATTGCAATAGAAAAACAGTTAGCAGTGGAAACAAGTGAACTTTTAAGAGAAAGAAGTTTCGGAAAATACGAAGGTCATACAATGAAAGATATTAAGAAACTCTTGGAAAGAGTCGAATCAATATTACAAGGTAAAGAAAACGATGTAAGTAAAGAAATAGAGGCAAGCGATCAAATGATTTCCCGACTAATCACCTATTTAAGAGAAATCGCTATTGGTTATGCTGGAAAAAATATAATTTTAGTAACACACGGCGGTTGCTTGAGATTGCTTCTAATTCATCTCGGTGCCTTCAAAGAAGAAGATCTAAAACCAGGAACAAAAGTTTTGGACAATTCTACTGTAGTAAAATTAAAGTCGGACGGGATTGATTTTTTCGTTGAATCAATTAGTACATTAAAACTAAAAGCAAATCAGTTCATCTCCAGGTAGATAACCACATATATTTTGGTACACAAATATTGTCCCCAACACAAATTGTTCGGCTTATATCATTAATTGGTATCGGATAACCGGAAGATATTGGATAAAAGTAAAAAAAGGCAATTGCAAACATCGCAATGACAACAATTGGAACAATCCAAAATTTAGTTTTAAATATTAAAGAAAGGCCCGATCCTAAAGCAATAGCCATAAAAGGAATGGAAGGTAAATAGTGATGAAAAAACAAAATACGCGGAGTAAAGACCCATGGGAGCCAAAAAATAAAATATCCAACAAGAATTAGTAGGTACTCGCTTTTTCTTTCCTCCAGGAATTTTCCTATCAAAAACGAAACGCCGATAATTCCCATCCAGAACACCAACGGGTTTCCAAGATTATAAATATAGCCCGCTTTTTCGCCCGCTTCGCCGCGAGGCGAGCCATACTGTTCATAAGAAAAATAAACAGGCCGCACGTCAAGTGCCCATGGGCAAAATTGCTTAGGACCACTAAGGCCTTCCGGAGCGCAGAAAATCGGAGTTGTTGCGTAAGAATGTTTAAGGTCTCCTCGCCTTTGGTACCACCATATTTGTTTATGCAAATTAACAAAATCGCTAATTTTATATCCCATAAGCCAGAATTGCCCGTATGACACAACGTAAATCAAAGGGGGTACTATAAACAATAGCAAGTAATACGGATTAAAGATTTTTCGCCTAAAGGTAGTAATTATTAAGTAAAGTAACACGCCTAAAATTGCGTAAAGTCCGGTCCACTTAGATGCCCATGCAAGCCCTAAGAAAATTGCTGTGAACAAAATAAAAATATTTTTGCCCCTTTTTACAAAAAGAGCAGCAAAAATAAACGCAACAAGAGCAAAAAAAGTAACAAAGACGTCATTCATAGTTATTCTCGACATTGTTAAATTAAGGTTTTCGAAAGAAATAATAAGAGAAGCAAAAATAGCCGTGTATGGTCCAAACAAAATAAATGCCAATACAAAAGTTGCGGCAATTATTCCCGTACCAAAAATTGCGCTAGGCAAACGCCACCCCAAAGGGTTATCACCAACTAACTTAATCGATGCAGCCTGGAAGAGCTTAGCAAGTGGTGGATGTAACCAATCATATGCAGTACCCTCCTCAGGTGGCGGGGAAAACGGATTGTAAGCAGCTTTATTATTCTGCGCATAAGCTCTGGCGGTTACTACGTGATAAACTTCATCAAAATAATAATGTTTCGGTTCCGAGATTCTAAATAACCTAATCGCAAGAGAAAATGACAAAATTATTAAAAATAGGAAAGCAACTAAAAAGTTTTTATTTAATTTCATAAAAGTCTCTTTCTTAATATTATTAAATAAGAAAGTAAAACCAAAGAGCCGATACTTATTATATCCCCAACAATTCTAATAATAGTCTCTTCGAACTTCAGTTTTATAAAGTGAGAACCGGGTTTTAAATCAAATGATATTAGCCCGTATTCGTCAGGTTCTATATTGATGCTTTGATTGTCATCATAGGCCTTCCAACCGGGAAAATAAAAAATGTTCGCCCGAATAGTAGTATTTTCCTGGTTTATAATTTGTCCTTCTTTGGCCTCTTTATTCTCGTTGTAAATCCTTGCTTCTCCGCTTAAGTCTTCAAACAGGTTTCTTGTATAAGCAGGTCCTTTTTCCTCTAATAGTCTTAAATATTTGGCATTTTTCGGCAGGTATTCGCTATCGGGCAAATAGTTTATATTTGTTTTCACCATATTAAAATACTCGCCGTCGGTGAAATTAACCCGCCAGCTGACAATTTTAGAATATCTCCACGAAAATGAGATTAATAAAAAAATAGTAAAAAGCGCCAAAAGCCATGAATATTTTCTGAAATAACTTATAAATATCCCAACTAGGACACTTGACGAAAAAGTTATGATTTCTAAAAATCTCCAGGGGAAGTTGATAAAAGAACTAAGCTGAAAGAGTTTGTAAATCGGTTGAGAAACTTTAAGTGAAAAAAAGATTGAAAACAAAAAAAGCCCGGTAAAAAAAATCTGATTTAAAATTTTTCTTTCCTTGATCTTCCTAATTTGCGAAAGAGAGATCAAACCAATGATAAACGAAACAGTCAAATGGATTATTCCAACCTCAAAAGACATGGAAAATTGTTGGTTATCGGGATGCGCATATGCATACTGCCATTTGGAAAACAAAAGGGATTTAGCCGAAGGGAATTGGTCAAAAGTTTGGTAGATATTGCTTAAATTTGAAATGGCGTCGAATTTTTTTTCAGCCAGAGCTGGTAACCAAAAATATGCAGTTACAAAAATCCCGAAAAAAAGTGTCGTAAGCGCCGACTTAACGGCAATTGTTGCCGGTTTGGAAAAAATCCTTACATATAAAATATAAGCGAGAAAAAAAATCACACCCAAAACGGACATTATATTGTGAGTGAGAATAAACGCCGCCCACAGCAAACTGGACCACCATGGCACTCCCGATCTCCTTTTTATTGCTCTAATAACAAGCCAGAACAATAATGGAAAAAACATGAATGTGCATGCTTCTCCCAATGCACCCCTGATAAAGATGTCTGTAAACTTGTAAGGCGCCCAGGTATATGCAACCGCTCCCACAGCAGAAGCCCAGTTGTCTTCGGTAATTTCCTTGACCAAAAAGAAAAAAAAGCCTGCAGAAAGTAAGCTTACTAAAATTAAAACTATTTTGATTGAGGCCGCAAAAGAAAAGCCTGTCAAATGGAACAGGCTGGCGGCGTAGTACGGTAAGCTCCAGTTAAAAATAAAAAGCGGAGAGCCATAGCCAGCCATCCATGTATCAAGCCACCGAACATTTAGATTTCCTGATTTTAAAGCTTCGTAAAAATGGGCAAGACGCATTACGTGGATAATGCCGTCATGACTTTCAAAGTATCCTCCGAAGAATAATTGCCTAACGGAAACTAATGCTAAAAAAATTACCAGCAAAAAAATTAACAAATTCTTCATTTTTTTCGTATTATTAAGTAAATGTATGAAGTCCATTCTGTATAAGAACAGCTTTTTTTTAATTCTAATAATAATTGCCTTCCTCGGTTTATTCTTAAGGCTTATAAAATACGATAGAATTCCGCCATTCACGGAAACCCAGGACGAATTTTTTTACCCATGGTCCGGTATGACTATGATAAAAACAGGAATGCCTGTTGGCTGGTCCTGGTTTGAATCTTATCCTCATAGAAATATTGTAGTCTACTGGGGAGCAGTATACCCACTCGTTTCACCCTGGGTCGAAAAACCTCCGCTTTACCCGATTATTACCGGATTCGTTTCAATAATATCCGGAGCAAGCAAGCTAAGCGATGTAAGGTTGTCGACAATAAGATTGGTTCCGGTAATTCTTAGCTTTTTTACGATCATGTTAATTGGTTTTTTTGCAAAATATATTTTCGATGAGCAAACCGCTTTAATAAGTGCCCTCCTCTATGCAACCGTTCCGGCGATCGTTATGGCAAACCGACTTTCACTGGTCGAAAATTTACTTACGCCAATAAGCCTATTAACTCTAATACTTTTATCAGGAAGCTTACACAAAAAATATACGGACATTTTGATACCTCTATTATGCGGCTTAGCCGTACTTACCAAAGATATTGGCATTGCCCTACCAGTTTCCGTCGCTTTTATTTACTTCTTTAGAAAAAAGTTTAAAGAAGCAATAACCTTGGGTATTGTAAGCCTCGTTTTTCTTGCGGTTCATCCCTTAATGGGCTTTGTCTACGGATGGGAGTTATTTAAAAGTGTTGCAAATGACTATCGGCAAACTCATGCAGTTGTCGGATTACCAGAACTTGCTCAAACAATTTTTAACTCCCCGACAATTGCCTCAAAAGAAAGATTATTCCAGGACGGATCTATGCTTGCCGGATATATAATGCTTTTTGCGGCACCCTTTTGGCTTAAGGCTAAGGAATTATTGGAAAAGGAAAAATATTATATTTTACTTTCCTTCCCTTTTGTATACTTACTGTTTCTTGGTCTTTTGGAAAGTGGGGGAACTCAATTTAGTTTCTTTGGCTGGCATGTTTTTCCACTCTTCCCTTTTTTAATGATTCTTCTCGCAAGGGCATTCAGCGTATCTCATAAATCAATCGATGTATTTATACTTTCTTTCTTTTTTTTGATTATCGGGTTTTCTTCCGTGAGGTTTTTGCTATTAGTTTATCCTGACTTTAAACAATCGTGGCAATATATTCTGTCCACAATTTTCATTGTCTTCTTTTTAACTTCTTTTACAAACCAAAATTTACGAAAATACATATTTTTAGCATTTTTTGCAATTTACATTTTGATAAACATTTTCACTGTTATTAATCTTGGAAAAATCTATACAGAATATGCTCAGCCGTTATTTTAAATCAGAAGCCCTAAAAACCTTGTATTTCTCGTTTGAAAAAGTTTCCGGCCCAATAAAAACTTTTTTTGTATTACTTCTAACAACAATATAGGAAATTGGGCTATCCATGCTTAAAATATTTCCAATATCCCCGTTCAGTATTTTATTATTATTTTCTTCCCTAGAAGCATAATCTATACCATGAACCCATAGGTGTCCGGGGTAACCCATATAAACCAGTCTCCCCCCCAAGCCCGGGATAGGGTGATTAGGAATAGGCTCAATGATAAAAACATCGTTCGGGGAAGTATATTTCTTAGCCCAGTTTGCAAGATCGATATCCATCCTATCGTAAATTGTATAAATATTTTTTGTTTGTAAAAATATCGATAACAATCCCGAAAGAGCAAAAAAAGGAATAATAGTTACGACCGCTGCAAACGTCAACAAATTACTTCTGGATAACTTCTCCAAAAATATCCCTGCAAGAATTGAAAAAAACATAAAACTAAGAGTAAGAAGCTTGATATTATCCCAATCCCAAGGTTGAAATATTACGAAATTCGCAACTAAAAAAGTAATAAAGGCAGGAACAAAAAGGTATCGAGAACTTTTATTTAGAAAAATAATCCCGGCAATCGCAAATGGGATAACTAAAAAGCTGTTTCTAAACCAAAAAATAAAAAAATTATTCCCACTTGAAATCCATCCCCACGAAAAGTGAAGAAAGTTGCTTGGCTCATGATTATTTAGAAAAAGTAACAAAAAGGGTACAGAAAGAAAAACGGCAATTGCACCGGCAAATAAAACATCAAATACAATTTTTTTGGAAAAATACCTGAACAAATACCAGGAGTAAACTGTGATTGTAGAAATTACCATAAATATAAAGGTATGTGTATGCCAAAAAGGCAAGCAACCCAAAATTAAACCATTTATTAATATATATTTTTTCTTGAATGTTTTTTCATAAGCAAGAAAATTTATAAATGACCAAATAGCTAAAAAGATTCCGGGCAAAAAACTTCTCTCCGGCCAGATTAGGCCTGTCAGGATATTATGAAAGTACAGATTATAGAAATCGTTATTGGTAAAATCCTTGCTAATTAAATTCCAAAAGGAACCACCAACACCCGACCATTCTTTGATAAATAAAAGCCAGCCAATACCCCATCCCAAAAACAAGATTACCAATGTAAACACGTAACCTCTTTCACCCATAAATTTCCGGCAAAATGCGAAAAATAATGAAAGAAACCCTAAAAAGAAAACAATTTGGGGTAACGCAAATGAAAGATTTAAATTAAGTGAGCCTATTCTTAAAACTGCCGAAAGGAGGTCATTTGCCAGTGGGTAAACTAGGGCTCGGCCGGCAAATAAAGGATTTTCTACAGGAAACAAGCCAAGACCGATTCTGCTTGTATATGCCAAATGTAGTGCCGTATCTCCGTATATTCCACCACCACCTGTAACCAGTCCAAAGTCTTTTTCCGCAAGCACTTGAGTGAAAAATATGTAAGCAGAGAGGCTTAGAATGATTAGCGAAGTAACGGCAAAAACCATTGATATTTTAAAATCCGAAAATAAATGATTCTTATCTTTGAAAAATAAAAATGCCGAGAGGCAGCCGCATAAAATTAGCGAAATTATTATAGATACAAGACTTATTTTTAGGAAAAAAGCCAGCAAAAGAACTACTTGAGTAAAAACAAGAAGTCCGATTGCAAACGATGCTAGTATTCTGAGTGGGCCTGGGATGTCCTTTGGTAAAACCGAGGAAAATCCCAAGCCCAAAAGGGAAGCAACAATAAATATTATCACTTACACAGTATACAAAACTTTGTTAAGCACTCTTAACTAGAAGTAAAATAAAAGCATGCTTTTCGCTTCAATTTTTTTCCTGGTCTCATGGCTTAGTGGTATTTCAATCCTTGGTGTTCTTAAATTACACCTGCCAAATCTTTTCAAACACCCGTTTTCGACTGTTGCAGGATCAGCTTTTTTGTCCCTGACTATCTTATTTTTTAGTCTTTTCTTTGGTCTTTCAACTTATGTTTCCTATTCGATTCTTTTAGTATTTTCTTCTTTTGGAATCCTATATTTTATAAGTAACCCAAGTGCTTTCAAACTCTATGAAGCAATGGATTTTAAAAAGAATAGCCTCTCTTTGTTATGTTTGTTTTTAATCTTTTCTGTAATTGCTCTTTTATTTCATAATTCCTTAATTACAACTGATACTTCAATAATTGCGGGCAATCGGTTGGTATGGACCGACTGGCCTATTCACTTTGCTATTATTTCTTCGTTTGTAAAAGGAAACAATTTTCCGCCTCAAAATCCCCTGCATTCTGGAATGTTTTTAACATATCCGTTTTTTTCTGATTTTCTTTCCGCGGTTCTACAAACACTTGGGGTAGGATTTAAGAATTCGTTAACAATACCCGGTATGGTCCTCGGATTTTCTTTTGTTTTGCTTTTACATTTCTTTGGAAAACTGATTACTTCAACAAAAGTTTCGCTTGTAGCAATTATTATTGGTCTGTTTTGGGGTGGTATTGGATTTTATTATTTTTTTCAAGATGTTGTTTCGTCAACTAACTGGATTGAAGTACTTACTTACCCCCCCAGGGAATATACTTTTTTTGCGGATAAAAATCTCTGGTTTTTCTCTTTTTTATATTCAGAAATTTTGCCCCAAAGATCTTTTTTATTTGGTCTTCCGTTTTTCTTTTCCTCATTAAGTTTATTTATTTTGGGAATAACCAAGAACAAAAAATCTTACATATTCATCTCCGCTTTAATTTTCTCTTTTTTACCTTTTTTTCATTTTCATTCGTTTCTTTCCTTAGCATTTTTTTTGTCGGTATTTATTCCTCTGACATTATTTACGGTTTATATCGAAAATGGCCTGCAAGAACTTAAAAAGAATTTAATAAACTTATCAATATATTTTATTCTTCCTGCTCTTGGCATCCTTCTGATTCAATTTCCTCTTTTTTCGGATGTCAGTACCGGCCAGATCATTCATTTCAATTGGGGATGGATGAAAGGGCAGGAAAATTTTTTCCTTTTCTGGTTTAAAAATACAGGCTTTTTTTGGCCTCTTTTTATCTTAGGCGCATATCTTATTAGAAATAACTCCCTGAAAAGAAACATTGCAATCGCCACATCTTTTCTTTTTATAATTCCCAATGTCATAAGTTTTGCGCCCTGGCCATACGACAATCTCAAGATATTAACTTACTGGTACTTAATCGCATCGTTTTTCGTTTCATATGCGCTTATGTTTATTTTTAAAAAAGGTAATCTCGGCAAAGGAGTTTTCGTGCTTTTATTTATTTCATTAACACTTTCGGGAACAATCGAGGTGTTTAGGGTCTTCAATACTACAAAAACCCAAGTCCCTCTTTTTTCGGCAAAAGATTTTGAAATTGCCCAAGCAGTAATTAATAACACCGTGCCAAAATCCACTATCCTTACCGCCGCAATCCATGATCATCCCGTAAGCAGCCTTGCAGGAAGAAAACAAGTGATTGGATTCCCCGGGAATTCCTGGGCATGGGGGCTCTCTGACTGGTCCGAAAGAGAACAGGACGTGAGGAAAATGTTAAGGGCCGAAGGAACTGACGTACCTTATCTTCTTGCCAAATATCACGTAGATTATGTACTTATTAGTCCTCGTGAAAGATTTTTTGAAAATCAGCTAAACGAAAAATATTACCAGGATAATGCAACGTTAATAACAGCTGGAGAAGATTATAAATTATATAGTGTCAGATGATTAAGCCAGTAATCATCTATGGTCCGACAGCAACAGGAAAAACCGCACTCGGGATAGACATTGCCAGTAAAACTAATGGAATAATAATTTCTGCCGATTCGCGGCAGGTTTATAAAAGACTTGATATAGGAAACGGTAAAACAAATTTTACAGCGAAAGTAAAGAAATTCGAAGGATATTGGATAGTGGATGGTATAAAAATCCTTGGTTTTGATTTAGTTGATCCGCAAACACAATTTTCGGTTGCCGATTTCTTAAAGTTTGCCTCAAAATCTCAAGTTCAAATTCGAAAAAAAAATAAAGTTCCGATAATTGTAGGTGGGACAGCCTTCTATATAAAAGCGCTAATTAGTGGAATAGGATCAGTCGGTGTCCCTCCAAATATAAATCTAAGAAAAAAACTCGGGAAATTAAACAAAGTTGAATTATTAGAAATGCTAAAGAAAACCGATCCCCAAAAAATCGCAAAAATGAACGAATCGGATAGAAACAACCCGAGAAGGTTAATAAGGGCTATTGAGATTTCAAAAAGTAAAACAAATCACAAACCAAGTAAAGTTCTAATGAATAATTTTGTCTTAATCGGACTAACAGCCCCTAATCAATTTTTATATAAAAAGGCAGACGACTGGCTAAAAGAAAGATTGGAAAACGGGTTGGAAAACGAAATAAATAATCTGATTGAATCCGGAATTTCCGTAAACTGGCTGGAAGGTTTGGGACTTGAATACCGCTGGATTACAAAATACCTTACCGGGAAATTTAATAAAGAAATTGCCCTTAAAAGACTTTCCGGAGATATCCATTCATTTATAAGAAGGCAAAAAACCTGGTTTTCTAAATTTCCTTCGGCAAAACTTTTCGATATTACGCAAAATAATTGGCAAAAAGAAGTCGAAAAAACAATTTCTCTCTGCTATACTCGAATAGATGACAGAGCCTAATAATTCTGTAAGAGTCGAAATTTCCTATAAAACAGTTATCTTTACTGTTGCTTTCCTTATCGGTCTTTGGTTTTTGATTCAGATTCGGGACATTATCATCGTCGTATTTATTTCTATTATCATTCTTTCTGCGCTTTTAAAACCTGTCGAATGGTTGAGTGCAAAGGGTATTCCCCGTGTACTCTCTGTGATGATTTCCTATTTATTTTTAATAGGGGCAATATCCCTGGCAATCGGGTTAATTATTCCGCCGTTTATTGCAGAAACCACAGATTTTATTTCCAAATTCCCCCAAATTGCTTCGTCAATAAACGATTTCTTTCTTTTCCATAAAGTTCCAGTTGAAGATATTTCTACGATTATTGCCCGCCAATTGCAAACTGTTGCCGGAGACGTCATTACAATTTCAACAAAGATATTCTCAAGTATTTTCTTAATATTAACAACTTTTGTTCTTTCTTTTTATTTCTTATTGGAATGGAAAAAGTTGATAAAACTTGTTTCTTCACCCTTTTCCGGGAAACAGGAAAAAAAGGTTACAGCAATTATCACCAAGGTGGAAAAAGGCTTGGGAAGATGGATAAGAGGCCAGCTCACCTTAAGCATTGTAGTAGGAATTTTAACTTATGTCGGTTTGCGGATTTTAGGTTTTCCTTATGCCATTCCGCTTGCCATTATTGCAGCAGTGCTGGAAATAATTCCCATTATCGGCCCTATTGTTTCTTCTATTCCCGCAATTTTGGTCGGTCTAACAATTTCTCCCATAATGGGACTTGCAGCAGCTGCACTATTTTTTATTATTCAGCAATTAGAAAACAATTTATTTGTTCCAATGATCATGTCGAGAGTAGTGGGCCTTCAGGCACCAATTGTAATAATTGCACTTTTAATTGGTTCCAAACTTGCGGGTATTGGAGGGGCATTTTTAGCTGTTCCTGTAATTGTTGTTGTAAGAATAATAATTAAAGAAATTTTTTCCGAAGACGAGAAATTTGAAGACGAGTTAATCGAGCAGTAAAAAACGCTTTTAGGAAGAGAGTAAGCCGGATTCTGTTTTTAAACGATCATCTATCTCAAAAAGACGTTTTGTCTTTTCGGCTCGCCCTTTACGGCGGCTGCCTCTACTTTGAACCTTCCGGAAACATGGTATTTCACCAAAAGGTGAGCGGTTCTCAGTCAAAGACTGACCAGCCTATGGCTGGAATTCTGAGTTGCAGCAGGGAGGATTGCCTTAAGCCTTCCGCAGTCAGCCAATAACTGACCAAGGAGACCGTTTCATTTCGATCCATATCCAAACAGACTTAGGACCTAATCGTCACTGTGGCTCTCAAACCCTGTTAATTCAGGATTTGTCCTTGTTCCCTTTCGGTACACAAGATACTAGCGCTTCACCTCCGATTTGCCCAGAGAAAACCCTAAAGCTACCGAAGACTTTCGCGTCGGAACTTTCGTCCCGTCCCTTGCTTCCTGCTGTCCGGACTTTCCTCTCACCGAAGCTTTACGCGAAGGTGAGCGATCGTCCTTCTTCCTAAAAGTACTACTCATTTTATCAAAATTTGACTATTTTGTGAAATGGTGTAAACATGAAAAAGAAGTGGCAAAAAAAGCTAAGTCGCAAATTAAGCTTTCAAAAACAAATAACCTTTCCCAGATTCTGGTTGCTTTAACAGTTGTGCTTGTGATAATTGCTTCCTATCAGGCGGTTACACAAAACGACATAACCAAAATTGCTCCTACACAACTTTTCTTAGTTGCAGGTGTTTTAGGGATACTAGGGCTTTACTTAAAAGACGAGAAATAACTTCGGCCTTGTTTCAAGCTCAAATTTCTGGCACAATTTGCATAAACTTATGCCGCAAAAAGAGGCAAAAGTACCAATCTGTGTTCTTGTAGGAGGCGGCTCAAAGCTCCCCGCCTTAATTCAAGCGGCAAATTCACCAAAATCAAGGTTTTATATAAGTCTGGTCGTAAGCCATAAAGCGGCATCTTTCGGTGTGGATCTTGCCATCAAAAACAAAATTCCGGCAGTTTACTTCAAACTTCCGGATTTTAGGAACCGGCTTTACAACGGTAATGAAAAAGCAAGAGTCGACTACATGCAAAAGCTCGGCTGGTTCATTTCCCAAAAAGAATACGATCCAAAATTATTGGTCTTCGCCGGTTGGGATTTAGTAATGGATTCAAACTTCTTTCAATTTTTTAAATGCACCTTCGGAAATGGTTATTCTGCAATTAATCTGCATCCGGCAATATTGCCGCAAAAAGGCGAGAAAAAAGAAATTTCCTTACCCGACGGCAACAAAACCCAGGTGATTAAAGGCGAACAACAACATGTACTGGAGGAAGTTCTAAGAAAAAGATTAACATATTTTGGTCCAAGCATTCATTTTATGGTTGATGATGATTTTGACACAGGAGAAGTAATTAACAGGGAATTTATTAAGGTGGAAAAAGAGGATACTATCGAAAAATTACGCGCCAAACTTATGCCAGTTGAGGATAAATTACTGATCGAATCAATAAACCAGGTGATTGAACACAATTTACTATGAAGGCAACAACTATTGCTGTTATTGATGGAGGCGGGAGAGGTTCTGTGCTTGTTAAGAAATATTTAAAAAGTCCTGGTGTTAAAAAAATATTGGCCATACCAGGTAACGATTTAATGAAAAGTAAAAATGTTCAAACTTTCCCCAATCTCAAAACAACCGACGTCAAGGAAATTGTAGAAATATGCAGGAAAAACAATGTCAGCCTGGTAGATGTTGCACAGGATGATGCAATTGCTGCAGGTTTAACAAACGAACTACAAAAAGCGGGGATTAAATGTTTCGGCCCGACTAAAGAGGCCGCAATCCTTGAATGGGATAAAGCCACGAGCAGGAATTTTATGAAAAAATTTAATTTACCAATCCCTTATTATCAATGCTTTTCATCAGAAAAAGAAGGGATCCAATTTATTCAAAAATCTAAAGATTCAAAGTGGTTTGTTAAGGCATCAGGGTTGGCAGCAGGCAAAGGGGCATTGCCGGCAAACAACAATAAAGAAGCAATAGAAAGAATTATAGAAATGAAAAATTTCGGGAAAAGCGGAAAAACTTACCTTATCGAGGAATGTTTAGAAGGGGAGGAATTTTCTTCATTTGCAATTTTAGACGGTAAAAATTTTAAAATAATCGGTAATGCTCAGGATCACAAGACAGTATTTAATGCCGGTGTCGGTCCTAATACCGGTGGCATGGGTTGTTCTTCGCCTCCGCTTGCAATTACCCCAAAAGTTCAAAAGCAAATTGAAGAAATATTTAAAAAGACTGTCGAGGGGCTCATCAGTCTCAATATCAAATACCAGGGAATTCTTTATTTGGGCGGAATGATAACGGAAAATGAGTTGGTTAAAATTATAGAATTTAATTGCAGGTGGGGAGATCCTGAAGCACAGGTAATTGTCCCTTCAATAAAAGAAGATTTATACGATATTTGCACAAATGCAGCAAGTGGTAATTTAAATAGAACAACCATCACAACAGATAATTTATACCGCCTCGTTGTAACAGCAGCGTCAAGAGGTTATCCAACTGATAATTCAAAAGCATTAGGGAAGCAAATTTATGGGCTTGACAACCTTCAAAATTCAAAAGAAGTAGAAATATTTTCGGCTGCTGTAAAAAGTCTGAATAACAAATATACGGTTGCCGGCGGGAGGCTTTTTTATGTAATGGCTGAAGCAAAAAATATCCTGGAAGCTAGAAAAAAAGTTTATAATGCAATTGCGCACCTTTATATAGAAGGCAATAACCTCCATTTTAGGACTGATATTGGAAATAAGGATTTGGCAAGATTTTATAATCGCTTGCAGAAATCTCCACTTTCTTAAAGTGGGGATGAATGCTAAAAAGCGAGTACATACTTCCGAGGCGTTAAAAGTTAAAATTGTGTGTTTTCTGCTAGCTCTTGTAAACTTAAAGAACATAACCTGCCTGCCGGCAGGCAAACCAAGGACTCCAGTGTCCTCGGAAGTTTATAACACTGCCTAATTTATGATTTATGAAGTAAGAGTAACAACCAAAAACAAAATCGACCCTAAAGGACATGATCTTCTTGCGGAAATAAAAAGAACACTAAGAATTACAAGCGTTAAAGAGATAAAAACCGCAAAAGTATACCGGCTCGAAGGAATAAACTTATCTCAAGTCGAACTATTAACATCCACACTACTAGCAGAAACCCAAAACCAACAGGCAAAAATCGACAAACCTGTTTTTAATAAAGGTCAAATTGTCGAAATTGCTTATAAACCGGGTGTCATGAATCCGGAAGCTGCATCCATCCTAAAAAGTGCCCGCGATTTAGGTATAAATCTAAAGGCTGCCGATTCTTCCTGGGAGTATGCATTTTTCCCAAAATTAGAAAAGCAAATTTTACAAAAGATATTAAACAGACTTTTGGTAAACAAGACGGTAGAAAAAGTTATAACTTCAAAACCGAAAACACTCATGATAACCGGATCGCCAAAAGAAGTAAAAACCATTCGAATAAGGAATCTTTCGGATGTAGAACTAATAAAACTTTCCAAAGACAGCTTATTTTTGAATCTCGAAGAGATGAAAATAATTCAAAACTATTTTAAAAAAATCAGAAGAGACCCCACAGATTGTGAGATAGAAATTTTGGCCCAGACATGGAGTGAACATTGTGTCCATAAAACATTTAGAGCAAGTTTAACTATTGACGGCAAGAAAAAAGAACCTTTGTTTTCCAGGATTAAAAAAACAGCAGCATTTAATAAAAAAATAATTGTTTCCGCTTTTGATGACAATTCCGGAGTAATCGACTTTTATGATGGATTTGGGATTTCCGGCAAAGTCGAAACTCACAATAGTCCATCGGCTATTGAACCGTATGGAGGAGCCATGACCGGTTCCGGTGGTGTTTTTAGGGATATTCTGGGAACAGGGAAAGGTGCCAAACCGATAGCCTCAACGGACATATTTTGTTTTGCCCCCCCATCCCTACCGGAAAAAGAATTACCTCCGGGTTGTTTACCTCCGGATTACTTACTCAGAAAAGTAGTTGCCGGGGTCCGGGATTACGGAAACCGTGTAGGAATTCCAACCAACAACGGATCAATACACTTTCATAAGGATTTCCGAGCTAAACCAACCGTCGCTGTCGGGTCTTTTGGTATTATCCCCAAAAAATATGCCCAAAAAGGAACTATTAAGATTAATGACTTAATAGTTACAGTAGGCGGCAAAACAGGTCGTGACGGAATACACGGGGCAACATTTTCTTCCGGTGAAATGACTTCAAAAACAATTACCGTTTCTGGGTCCTCCGTTCAGATCGGTAATGCCATCGAAGAAAAAAGAGTTATTGATTTGGTGCTGGCCGCTCGGGATAAAAATCTAATACGCGCAATTACCGATTGCGGCGCAGGAGGTTTTTCGTCTGCCATCGGCGAGATGGCCAAAAACATTGGAGCTAAAGTTTACCTGGAAAAAGCACCGCTTAAATATCCCGGCCTGTCTCCCTGGGAAATTTTTCTCTCCGAATCCCAGGAACGTATGATAATTGCCGTATCCCCAAAAAATTTTAAAAAACTTATGGAACTGGCAAAACTTTACAATGTTGAAGCGGCAGTTATGGGGGATTTTGATGGATCTAAGAAATTGCAAATATTTTATAAAAAACAAAGCGTTGCAAACCTGGATATGAAATTTTTGCACGACGGACTTCCGCAAAGAAAAATGGCTGGAACCTATTTCAAGCGTCAAATAAAAAATAATTTACCTCAACAATCCGCAAACTTGGACAAAGCCTGGAAAAAAGTAATGGCCCACTTCAATGTCGCATCCAAAGAACCGATTGTCAGGCTTTACGACCATAACGTTCAAGGAACGTCGGCCCTTCATCCGTTTTCTGGTGTTGAACAAGACGGCCCGAACGACGGTACAATTCTCCGTCCTATTTATCAAAAACCTTATGGAGTAGTTATTACACACGGATTAAATCCCGTTTTGAATTCCATTGACCCGTATTGGGGAAGCTTATGGGCAATTACGGAAGCAGTTGCCAATTATGTTTCAATCGGTGGGGATTTAAAGTCTGCAGCACTTGTCGATAACTTTATTTGGCCGTTTCCGGATGATTCGTCCCTTGCTGACTTGGATAAGTCGGTCGAGGCTTGCTTTGATCTTGCCAAAATTCTCAATATGCCTTTTGTCTCCGGAAAAGACAGCCTGTCTAGTACCTACCGTTTCCCAAACGGCAAAACTCTTAAAATTCCGCCGGTTCTGTTAATTTCAGTCTTTGGCAAAATTCCGGATGTTACAAAGACGCAATCTTCGGATTTTAAGAAAGTTGGTACTACCCTTGTTCTTGTTGGAAATATAGACAGCCAAAATCTGGGAGGGTCATCTTACTTTGAGGTTGCAAATGGAACAGGTGACGTTCCAAGGGTTGATGTCAATAATTTATTAGATGTTTTATCTTCCATTACCTATGGAATTCAAAGCGGCAAAATTTTTGCAGCGCACGATATTTCCGAGGGAGGTCTTGGGGCAACTGTTGCCGAAATGTCCTTCGGTGGAGGTTTTGGGGCAACACTTGACCTTTCCGGGATAAAAAACTTAAAAAGGCCGGATTTGGTGTTTTTTAGTGAAACAGCCGGAACCTTTCTTGTTGAGGTAGAAAATGAAAAATCTGCAAATATTCTTTTTTCTAAAGTTCCCCACACAATTCTTGGAAAAACCCAAAAATCAAATTACATTGAAATCAAAAACGGGCCAAAAATTTTAGCCAAAGCAAATATCTCTTCCCTAAAAGAATCATGGCAAAAACCAATGAAGGAGATTTTTCATGGCTAAGCCTCGCGTTTGTATTTTAAGATGCGACGGGACTAATTGTGACGAAGAACTTTACTATGCGTTTAAAAAATTCGGCGGTTCGCCGCAATATGTCCATATTAACGAGTTACGGAATAAATCGAAAAAACTTACAAATTTCCAAATTCTGGCTCTCCCAGGCGGTTTTTCCTATGGAGATGATGTTGCAAGCGGTAAGATTTTAGCTGTCGAACTGATAAGTTTCCTAAAAGACGAAATACTAAACTATATAAATAAGGAAGGATTAGTTCTTGGAATCTGCAATGGCTTTCAAACATTAATCAGAACTGGTCTTTTGCCGTTTAATAATCTCGGTAAAATGAGCGTCACTATGGCTCAAAACGAAAGCGGGCATTTTGAATGCCGATGGATTAGACTAAGATCCGAAAAAAGTAAATGCGTCTTTCTTAATAAAAACGCGGGGGGAATAGGAGAATTTGCAATTAACAGCGGAGAAGGACGTTTCTTTTCGGACCCTTCAACAATTAAAAAGGTTGAAGATGAAAATTTGGTGATTGCCAGATACATAGATGAAAAAGGTAAACCAACTCAAATATATCCGGCAAATCCCAATGGTTCGCTAAACGCAATTGCCGGAGTTTGTGACCCGACCGGCAGAATAATTGGCATGCAGCCACATCCCGAAAAATTTGTAGATTTTACTCAACACCCAAACTGGAGAAGAGTAAAATATTCAAAAGGAGCACTCGCCCTACAAAACTTTAGTGACGGAGGTTATATTTTCGAAAATATGGTTAAATTTGCAAAGAGTAGTTAAATTTTCTCACTACTCTTTGCATACTGAGCGAACGAAGTGAGTCGAAGTACTTCTGCAACTATGAAAAAAAAGAAAATTACTTACGGCGAGGTTGGGGACAATTATTACACTAAAGATCCTATTAAAAAAATGGCGCAGCTTTATGCACGTCAAACAATCATCAAAGATAAATCGGGATTTACCGAGATAACCGATAGCCGTGGTGAGTCTGCTTTTGTCTGGCAACAGGGACAGGTTCTGATGGCATCGGTAGTTGAAGGTCTGGGAACTAAAAATCTTGTCGCAGACGAGACGAGAAAAATTACCGGAAAAACCTACTACGATGTAATTGGTCACGATACCGTCGCCACCATTATTAACGATTTAATCACGGTGGGAGCAAAACCCAGAGTTATTCACGCTTATTGGGCAATAGAAGATAATAATTGGCTTGCGGATAAAAAAAGAATGCGAGATTTTGTAACCGGTTGGCGGGACGCCTGCAAGCTTTCAATGGCAACATGGGGTGGCGGTGAAACACCGACATTAAAAGGTATTGTCGAAAAAGACACAGTAGATCTCGGTGGTTCTGCAATTGGCGTAATTAAAACAAAGGAAAGATTAATTACCGATCAAAAACTGAAAGCAGGTGACAGGATTCTCCTATTGAAATCAAACGGTATTAACTGCAATGGTCTTTCGCTTGCTCGCGCTGTTGCCAAGAAACTTCCAAAGGGTTACGCCACAAAAATCTCAAGCGGGAAAATGTATGGGGATGCAATCCTCACAAAAACCAACATTTATGCAAAACTTATCCAGAATCTTCTGGATGCGGAAATTGCAATCCACTATATTTCAAATATAACCGGCCATGGTCTTAGAAAAATTATGCGGGCAAGAGGCATCTTTACATACTTAGTAGAAAGTCTTTTTAAACCACAGGAAGTTTTTAATTTTATTCAAAAACAAGCCGGACTTTCCGATTACGAAATTTATGAAACCCTGAACATGGGTCAGGACTATGCCATATTTATTCCGGAAAAAGATATCAAAAAGGCACAGGACATAGTAAAAAAATCCGGCTTTGAATCTCTGGACGCAGGTTATCTCAAAAACGGTCCGCGCCAGGTTGTAATAAAACTGAAAAATATAACTTACACTTCCGAAACATTGGATCTAAGATAATAGTTGCCAAATTTAAGCAAATATTATATATTCTCCGGAAACTTTTAAAATCAAATGGCAGACACAGAAAGAAGCGGAAATAGTTCGGAAGCTCAACCCCAAAGCTGGTATTCATTCGGAAAAACCCAGGAATTTATTAGGGGAGAAGAATTTAAAGCCGGGGGACTGGGAAATGCAATAGTAATTGGAGATTCCGTTTCCTTAAGGTATTTAAACGGGGAATGTCAGGTTGGTTTTGCCAGAGTGCAGGATGGCCAGATTGTTCAACAGGAAAGTGTTGAAAAAATGGATCTATTTGGAAGATATTGTTTCGAAACTATTGACGGAAGTCTTAAAGTCACAATGCGGGCCTTTGTTAGAAAAAAACGCATAAGGTTTACCATAGACCCTCATGGTTCCAAAATAATGTTTGCCTCAAAAGCAGGAATAAAATTTCAATAATAGCGAAGAATAGCCCCAGCAGTTTACTGATATAATTAACGCTTAAATGAAATATTTCCTGTCCATCGTCTCAATTTTAATTGTTGCTTCAATTGGCTATTTTATTTGGCAAAAGTCTCCTGCATTTAAAAAACTGGTCAATGAATCTGTTGAGCAAAACATCGACCAGGGTGAAGCAGATTCGAATCCGCACTCACTTTCCATCGAGACATTGAGAAGCGGCGAGTATCCGGGATCGGAAATTACAATTGAACAGACTCTGGATGCCGGCGCAAATTATCAACAATATATTGCTTCTTACAAATCCGAAGGCCTGAAGATTTATGCGCTTTTGACTGTGCCAACCGGCGATAAACCGGAAGGAGGATGGCCGGTAATTATTTTTAACCATGGTTATATCCCGCCTTCAGAGTACAGAACCACAGAAAAATATGTTGCATATGTCGAAGGCTTTGCCGGTAACGGATATGTGGTTTTTAAACCGGACTTGCGCGGGCATGGCAATTCGGAGGGGGAGGCAACGGGGGGTTATGGCAGTAATGCATATACAATTGACGTTTTGAATGCACTTTCCTCGATTAAAAAATACCAGAATGTAAATCCAAACAAAATCGGAATGTGGGGGCATAGTATGGGAGGTTTTATTACTCTTCGCTCTATGGTTGTTAGTAAAGATATTAAAGCCGGGGTTATTTGGGGTGGGGTAGTTGGTTCATATGCGGATCTATTGAACAATTGGAGACGGACCAATTTTTCTCCGATGCCACTTCCTTCCGGTGCCAGACGCTGGCGTCAGCAGCTTGCGGAACAGTTCGGCACGCCGGAACAAAACCCGACTTTTTGGAATTCGATATCTGCAAATTCTTATCTTGCAGATATTTCCGGCCCGCTTTCGCTTCATCACGGAGAATCGGACGAATCGGTTCCTGTTGATTTTTCAAAAAAATTGACCGAGCAAATGAAATCCGCGGGAAAAGAAGTCGAACTTTATACTTATTTCGGCAACGACCACAATATTTCTGCAAGTTTTAATTTAGCAATGCAAAGGTCTGTAGAGTTTTTTGATGAACACTTAAAATAGATTTTGTTATCGGATGTATAATACATAATGCATGATAGGCTTTATTCACGATATCAAAGACAGAGCAAAGGAAAATAATTATTTCCGCCAGGTACTGGAGACAGGAGAACACACACAAATTGTGGTAATGAGTATTGCTCCTGCTGGCGAGATAGGAGAAGAAGTTCATACGGATACCGACCAGGTTTTATATTTTGTTGAAGGGGAAGGTAAAGCGGTTTTGGATGGAGAGGAAAAAACTTTTGGAAAAGACGATATTGTTTTGGTTAAAGCAGGGACAAAGCACAATTTTGTAAATACCGGTAATTCTGATCTTAAAATCATTACTGCGTATTCACCCCCACACCACCCTGTCGGGACTGTCCATAAAACAAAAGAAGAAGCGGATAACGCCAGCTATTGAATTTAAGTAGTTTCTTGCTTTTTTAAAAAGGTTAAGGTTATACTTTCGACTATGCCGAAAAACACACCACTTATTGCCGGTGTAATTGTAATAATAATTGCAGTTTTAGTCGGTGGTTATTTGGTGATGAATAAAAAATCCACAAACACTCCGCAGGAATCAAGCACTGCTTCTCAAGATCAGAAATCAAAAGATTCCGGTTCGGTTAAAAACTCAATTAAGAGTTTACTCACAGGCGGTAAAAACGTCTCCTGCAGCGTCAAATATCCTGCGGGAGAAACCTCATTAGAAGGCAAGGTTTACGTTTCGGCAAATAAAATGCGCGGCGATTACGCAACAACTATAGATGGAAAAGTAATGGAAACCCACATGATTTCGGACGGCACATATTCGTATTCCTGGTCATCCGGGACTCCCCAGGGAGTGAAGATGAAAATAGATGAGGCACAAACAGCTGCCAGTCCCGTTGCCGGGCAGCAGCAGCAGGTGGATATTGACCAGCAAGTCGATATGGATTGCGCATCATGGGGAGTCGATAATTCAATGTTTACGCCTCCGGCAGATGTAAAGTTTATGGATTTAAGCTCTATAACGAAACCGGTTTCGTCACCGGCCAGTCAGGGAACAGAGCAACTAAAACAAGGTTCTTCTGTCTGCGACCAGATCACCGATCCTGCGGCAAAAGCCGCTTGTCAAAGCTCCGGATACTAAATCCTTTTATCTCACACTCTTCTCGGGTAAACATTAAGAAGGCTTATATTTTCACTGATTATTCCGTCGCATTTTACGCCTAATACTCTAAGTGCCTCCTGAGCGCTATTAACCGTATAAACAAAAACATTGGCTCCTCTCTCATGCAAAGCGTCAATATTTTCTTTTGTTGCCAGACGCTCAGGGATGGAAACATTTCCTCTATATCCCTTTTCAAAAAAATCATTAAGTCTGTCTTCGTTTGGAATCGAATGAAAAACCCAATCGTAACCGTAAACTTCGGCAATTTTGTCCAAAAGCTTTGGGTTTCTGGAACAAAAAAGTATCTTTTCTTCCATTCGCGCTTCGCCTAAGATTCCCCTTAGAAGGGGTAAATCTTCCACGTCAAGATTTTTCGTATCCAAAAACATTTTCTGCTCCGCTTCCGCGCAATCCGCAGCAACCTCTTTAAGCTTCAGCTTATAGGGTCCTGTTGGGCCCAGTGGTATAAGCCTGTCGACATACGGCACTTTTTTGTACGGATTATGGCTGGCATAAATTTCACCGTCAACAACTACCAGGTCAACGTCAATATAATCGGGACTCATATCAAGCGAAAGTTCAAAGCGTCCTATACTATTCATCACATTATGGAAAAACCATAACGGGGGAATACCTTCGCAGTTTTTTCCTTGTTTCATCGTCAATATATTCAGAAGGAAGCGGATCGACCTCCGGAGGATTAAGAGCTTGCCGTGTAGCTAGGAATGAACCGAAAGAAAAAAGGATAGCTCCTTTCATAAAATCTCTCCTCCCCGTTTTTTTGGTTAGAGCAAAATCTACAAAATTTGGAGGGCGCAACAAGGGTGATTGATTCCTGTCTGTTTCCCGCTCTTGCACACTAAAATCCTAAGCTTCCACGCATCGAAACTATTCTATAGCTTTTCTGCTGACTTTCCCACTTAGACAGCAAGCCTAATGGGAAAGAGAATAATATTCTCTCCTAAACTATTTCCGTTTTGATGCATACAGCTGTTGCTGTCCAATAATTTGTAACCATGGCCCCGGACGTTTTCAATAATTGGATTTTCGGAAGATGCACCTAATTTATCCCTAAGTCTATTAACATAAACTTTTAATGACTGTTTTCGGGACAAATCAAATTCACTCCATACAGTCTGCGAAAGTTCCTCACTGGAAATGACAAAATTCGGATTTGACGATAATGCTTCAAGAAGCAGATATTCGGTTGCAGTTAATTCAATTTTTCTGCCTCCTGCCACACAACTCTTTTCGGCATAACATAGTGAAAAGCTTGGATTATTGTAAATTTCGTGACCCGCCCTGCCTTCCGAGCGCCTTAGGGGTCTATTAAGCTCTATATGCCATTCAAATTCATTCATATAAGTTCGAAAGTTTACTATAAGTCTTATAAAAAGGCAAATATAACCCTTAGCGACTTTCTTTTTAGCCTCAAACCTGCTACAATTACCCTTCAATTGGAACGCCCAAGCGACGCTCCTTTTTTTAATGGAAAGAACACAGGAAAGACCCCAGCTTCAGATTATTTCAAGGAATGACGAAATTCCGGATCCTGTCGCGGTCAAGACACAAAGAGAATTGGCAGATCACCGCCACAAAGGTGAATTTATCATCACAGACTTTTTAGATAGGGTCGGGTTAATGGTTCCCGATTTTGATGAAAATAAATATGATACGAGATTTATGAGGAAGGACCTTGAGTCATATTATAAAGAGATAATTACAGACCCAGCAGGAGAGGAAGATCTTATCCACAAGGATTTTATTAGCCACTATTTGTCTCTGGAAAAAGTTTTGGTTTATTGTCATGCTCAACTATATGGCGCACTTGAAAAATTGAATAAAATACCCAGAAGAACTGGTAAAAGAGCATGGAGAAATGCTTTCAGAAACGCAAACCACTGGCGCAAAGTTGATCTTGTTCTTCATAGAGGCTTACCTGTCCCCGAAAAGAAACTACTTCGGCTTAGAGCCTCGATAGCAGATATTTCCGAGACGGAGCACCGCCAGGCTGCGATCTATCATCTACCAACTACCCACTAATCCGGTGTTAAACTGTAATTAGTGAAACGGGGAATCGTCGGTTTTCTCATTTTAATAATCGGTATTGCTGTTTTGGCAATTGTCATGGTACTGGTTCAAACAAAACTTTTGGCAAGAAGCACTCAAATGGAATCAAATGTAGATCTTGGAACAGGTGAAAATACACCGACATCTACGAGACCCAAAGATGTTCAAAATAAAGTCAACGATCTCCAAAACCAGCTTCAGCAAAAGCAAAACCAAAGCTTAGGTGTAGAGTAAAAGTAGACTTTTGGGTATGTTTTGCTCTTTCTGTACAAAAAACGCAGGCAAATCGCAGTGCCGTTTATTAGCCCCGATTATCATTAAGTGTTCGAAGAAGATTAACTAAATTCTAACATCCTCTTCGCTCATCCTTCCGTAGCCCTGAGTAAATCAAATGGGCATAGGAGGAACTTTTTCGGAAAAAATTGTAAAATTCCCGAATATGATAGATAGAAAGGAAGCTGCCGGCGGCCCCACATATCTGGAACCTTTGGCAGTAAATAAAACTCTGCCTGCAGATCAACCTATTACCAGAAAAACAGGCCAGGGAATTAGAATAGGCCACCCTGCGCAAAGTGGCAGTGTGAGGCTAATGATTAGTAAATATCAACAGCGGGAAGAAAAAATACTTTTGGATGTTCAGGAAAAGAAAAATGGTGAAGTTTTGGAAAAACAATTTCCTGTGAGAACAGGAGTAACATACAGGTTAAACGGGACACCGTACTTTTTTAATATTGGCACGGGAATTCAAAAAGGAAAAGAAGCACAATTTGTTTTTCTAACAGAAGCACCACAGGGAATTATAGTTGGCAAAACGGAATCCGGAGTTTTTAATAGAAAGCCAAAGGAAGTCAAACCAAAAAAGCAAAAAACAGAAGCTCAAATTAAAAGGTCAAAAAAGGCTTCAGAATATCAGCCAAAATTCCCGGATTACAAAACCGATCCCCAAACCTACGTCACAAACATAATGAAATATATTAACAGTGCAGTCAGTCCCGGTTCGCTGATACCTGCGTGGGCAGACCTTCGAAACCACATTCAATGGGCCAAAAAAACAGCCGATCAAAGAGAAAAATTAGAATTGGACCTCCTAAAAGACCGCGTACTAGCAAGGTTGGCATATCTTAGGAATCAAGGTGACGGCCGCATAAAAATAGCCAGTTACGAAAATAAAGGAAAATATATGTGGGCCTTCATTATTAATAGAAACCGGAATCAGCCCTTTATAATAAAAGTGCCGGAAGAATCCATCCATCAACAGGTTTCCTCAAAAGTCACGGAATTTGACGAGGTTCCGGACGGAATAAATCTAAACGCAAAATAAAATTACCCCAAGCTTAGCTATAGTGGTAAGTTTTTACCGAACCATCGAAGGTCTCTGACCTTGAGCATCGTCGAAAGGGCTACAGTTCTGAGCGAACGAAGCGAGTCGAAGGGTCGTTGACCCCAAGCGTAGTCTAAGGGTAGAATTTGCACCATGACTGAAAGGGTGAACGGGGAGGAGCCTGCTAAGCAGTCTTCAACTCAGGTTGTAATAGCAACACAAGACCAGGAAATGTCCGCGGAAATGGATATTTTTTTAAGAAACTATGGTTTCCAGACGGAAACTGTAAGTGGCTTAAACGAAGTGGGCAATGTCCAAAGAAGAAGAGTTTTAATATTGGACGAAGATTTATTAAATAGAAATTTAACACTACTGAAGGATCTTAGTGATTCAGTAAATATTCCGGTTGTTGTTTTAGGGAAGCATGCAGAGAACTCTTCAAGACATTCCGCAATACTTCTTGCGGGAGCCGATTATTACTTTGATAAAACCCGGAGTCCGGAACTGATTGCAGCTTGTATTAAGGCGATTGAAAGAAGACTACTCACTGAAGTTCCGCAATTACCTTATTACAAAGTTGGTGATGTAGAAATTAATGTGGCAAAAGACAAATTTCTCAAAAAGGGAGAGCCTGTTAGGTTGACACTTACCGAAAAAAGCGTAATTACATATTTACTTAATGATTCTCCAAGATACCATCCTGCAACAGAAATTCTCAGCGCTGTTTGGGGCCCGGATTTTTGTGAGGAAACCGATTATGTGAGAGTTTACGCAAGAAGAGTAAGGACAAAGCTCGGTCATGATTTTTTAGAGTCAAAATGGAGGGCTGGCTACAGAGTAAAACAGGGTGGAATAACAACAGATCCAAATTTACCACAATCATAGATTGCCTCAGGATGCTATAATTTCCCCATGTCTTCTTGCTTAAACAAGGCGCATAGAAACAAAACAACCCGTTAATTCGGCGAGTTTTGCCGTGTCTTGGTTTAAGTTACTTCTTTAAATTTTTCCAAAAAACAAAGCCACCCAAAGCTTGCCGAAGGCAGGTTTAGAAAGGTGGTGAAAAATATGCTGGAAAGACAAAACAACTTACCAAGATTGGAATTGGACTACTCCAAGCTGTTTGATGCAACAGGCAGGGGAGTAATCGTTGCCATTGCAAAAGATGATCAGTCAGGTGAAGAACTTATGGTGGGGTATATGGATCCGCAGGCTTATGAATATAGCGCAAAAACTGGTTTTGCAGTTTTCTGGTCCAGAAGCAGAAAAGAATATTGGCTTAAAGGGTCAGGTTCGGGCAGTTGGATGGATATAAAGTCCTGGAAAAAAGACTGCGATGGTGATGTCCTTTTAATGGAAGTTTCTCCAAACGGACCTGTTTGTCACGAAGAAGGTAAATATACCTGTTTCGATTGATTTTAAAGTGGAAGCCTAAAGCTTCCACTTTTTTAATTGTTTTGCCGACCCCAAATTGCCCCAACTTTTTTCTGATGCTATAATTTGACATTATGACATATTTATCATAATATAATGGAGTTAATAGTTGATAGAAGAGTAAATGATTTTGTAGATAAATTATCGGATATTGAACAGGGAAGAGTTGTAGGTTATCTCGGCTTGTTTAAACAGCATAAATTTGCTCTTCCAAGTAAATACTTGAAAAAACTGGATAAAAACAGCAAAAAATCGGCTCAAGGAATATGACTTATGAAAAAACCAACTTATAGCACATACACTCAATTTAAAAAAAGACTCTTGGCAAAACCTGGGGTTAAAAAAGCTTATGAAGAGTTGCAGCCCGAGTTTGCAATCGTCAGGGCTATTGTAGAGGCAAGGGCCAGAAAAAATGTTTCACAAGAAGAACTGGCTAAAAAAATGGGGACAGGACAGGCAGTTATTTCGAGGTTGGAAAATGCGAATGCCAGTCCTTCGCTTGCGCTAATAAAGAGACTAGCCGAAGCCTTAAACCTCAAAGTAGAGCTTAGGTTTACACCAAAGAATTAATTTCGTTTCGAAGAACCTGTTTTCCCTTTGTATCGCTCCTTTTCCACTTTTTGTGAAGTTTGCATAAACCACAAGTTGACCTTCTTTTAATCATAAGAATAAAGGTGGGTTGATAATATCACAATATTGTGATAAATTTGTACGAAATGAATTGGAAAAAACACAGAGAACAACTACTTAAAGATCCCCAAGTAAGGAAAGCATGGGAAGAAAATCGGCTTGAATACGAAATAGCCAGGGCAATTATTAAAGCAAGGATAGAAAAAGGTTTAACCCAAGGGGAACTTGCTAAAAAATTGAAGACTCGACAGTCGGTAATTTCCCGCTTTGAAAATGCAGGAACCGTTCCCTCTATATCGTTCTTAAAAAGATTGGCACAAGCGCTAGGCCTCAACTTATCGGTTCAGTTTAAATAAGTTCAATAATTCTTACTAATCTACAAACTACGAACTAATCTAATTGCCGAAATCCTTATCTTGGTGCTAAAATTTAGCCTATAAAATGAAGGTGCGAGACGACATTTTAAGTCATCACGAAATGTGTGGCATAGAAAAAGTTCAAAATTTACAACGGGGGATGAATTACAGATTAAACCCAAGGTATTCTGTAATTTTAATGTCGCAGCGAGCAAACGCACCTTATAAAGACAGGATTTATGAAGACGGAACTACTATTGAATATGAAGGGCACGATGTTCCTCGTCGCGGTTTCCAGCATTTTCCCAAAAATGAAGACCAAGTACAAAACCTACCTTCGGGCAAGTTAACTCAAAACGGTTTATTTGGTAAAGCAGTGGAGGATTTTAAAAAAGGTGAAAGAAAAGCAGAACTTGTAAAAGTATACGAAAAAATTATGGATGGTGTTTGGTCGCTCAAAGGTATTTTTGAACTTGTTGATTATAAAATTGTAAATGACGGAAATAGAAATGTTTTTAGATTTATCTTAAAACTTACGAATATAATTTCTTTAGAAGGGGAAACACTAGAAAACGTTGAACTTTCTCACACAAGAATTATTCCTACAGAAGTAAAAAAAGAAGTTTGGAAAAGGGACGGTGGAAAATGTGTATTATGTGAATCCAAAGACAATCTTCATTTTGATCACGACCTTCCTTTCTCAAAGGGCGGAACAAGCTTGAGTGTAAAAAATGTCAGATTACTTTGCATGAAACACAATTTACAAAAATCTGCAAAAATAGAATAAAGCCATGAACAAAAACCGCAAAATATTCTTTGTTGTCGCAAGCGGCGGACATGGTACTGATAGACACTACTACGACACAATTGAGAAAAAAAGAACGATTGAAGAAGCTGAAAAATTCTTAAAAGGAGAAGAAATCAAAATTCTCAAAGATAATTACCACTCAGGTCCTTTTGCAGTTTGGGGAGCAGTTCCTGGCTCCGGCAATACAAGAACATGGGAAACAATGGAGCCAGGCGATTACGTTCTTATATATAAATCGAGACGTATTATATTTGCGGCTGAAGTTGCTTTAAAAACTAGAAATGAAGGTATGGCGAGGTATTTATGGGGAGAGGATGAAAATAAAAAAACATGGGAGTTTATGTACTTCCTAATAAATACAGAAGAAGTAAATGTTCCGATAATTGGGATTAATAAATATTTAGGCTACAGCGAAAATTATTTTCCCCGAGGATTCACAGCAATTGATCAAAAAAAGGCAGATATCCTTCTATCTAGATATGGTGATCTATTGTCTGGCTTGAAAAAAATTGAGGCAGGACAAGATTTGGTCGAGGTTGCAGAAAAAGTAAAGATCGAAGAAGAGATTTTAGAGGAAAAGATAGAAAGAGCAACAACTGAACACGACGAAATGCAATGGAGATTAATACGGATCGGCAAAAAAGCAAAAGTTGATGTATGGATTCCTAAAAATGATCAGGGAAAAAGTTACGATGGACATTTATTTAGAGATGAAGTACTTCAAGAATTTCAAGAAACTCTCGACGTTCCTTCTTATATTAAAAATATTGATGTGGTTTGGAAATTTGGTTACTCGGTCAAATCAGCTTTTGAAATAGAACATTCGACTTCGGTGTATTCCGGAATTTTAAGACTTTCCGACTTGCGCGCTATGACACCAAACTCTATTTATCCACTTTTCATAGTTGCTTCGAGAGAAAGAAGAAACAAGGTTTTCAATGAATTGCAAAGACCGACATTTAACAATCCATATTTAAAATTAAATGAAGTTGTTAGTTTTTTGTCTTACGATAAGGTTCGAGGTGTAGATGAAAATTTAAAAGAACAAAATGCAAATGTTGATTTAGATTTTCTGGTCTCTGTAAGTGAACGACTAGCAAATTTTAATTGATTTTTAGATCAAAAGGGTCCATCATCTGTCTCAAACTGCCCAAGTGGCAGTTTTTTGTTTGGAAAAATGAAAAAATTCTTAGCTTCGATTCTAATAGTTTTCGGCTTAGTTTTATTTTCTGGAAGCTTATCAACAGCAGAAGCCGTTTATGTTCGCGGGTATTACAAAAGTAATGGAACTTACGTTCAACCTTACTATCGATCGGCCCCGAATGGTTTGAGATACGACAATTACAGTTATAAACCTAGTCAGCCAAGATACAATAGTAGCTACTATGATTGTTGCAGAAGTTCCAACTGGTATACACCAAGCTATTCATGGCAATCAGATTACTGGTCCGGTTATTATAATTATCGCTACAACAGCTACGATTGGTAGTTAATTTCTTTATTTTTTTCATATTGAAACTATGATCTACGCTGAAATGCCCAAAAGCCGTTTTTACTGTCTAATTTATTTTCTTAGAAAACATATTTATAAAATAAAAGAAAAATGGATAGAAAGAGACAAGTCTATAAAATGAGACAAAGACCTTTTTGACTTTTAAATATGAAAAGTATATAAGCTAAACATGGCAATATATTCACCTCCTCCGACAACCCTGGATAACCTGCTAAGAAGCAGAAAGTATGAGGTTCCAATATATCAGCGTCCATTTGCCTGGACGAAAGAGCAAGCGGCTGAGCTTTGGAACGATATCGATAAGAACAACCCCCCCCCTATTTTCTAGGTATAATCGTACTTCAAAAAACTAAGGATAGCAGGGTTTTTTGGGTGGTTGATGGACAACAACGACTAGCCTCTTTACTACTTTTAATTCGCGCTGCAGTAGAAGTTCTGGGAGATGATGAAACAGGAAGGCGTTTACAGAATGAGTTAATAAATCCGAAAAAAATTGGAGACGCCGAAGCTGAATTTGTTCTTACCCTGAGTGAAAGAGATAAATACAATTTCAAATCCTTATTAGACGACAATGTAATTTATTCCCCTCCTTCAGGTGCGCCTGGGGAGAAAAGGTATAGGCAATCCTCGCCTGCTAGATTAATAGGCGTAAAAGAATATTTTAAAGAACGTCTGCAATCCATTTTGGAAGAACAAGGAAAAGGGGGAGTTATACGATTTATAGCAGATAATGTACTCAAACTTAATTTTGTAGAAGTTCAACTTGAAGACGATACTGATGTATTTCTCTTTTTTGAAACCTTGAACGCGAAAGGTGTAGATTTAACAATTGCAGATTTACTAAAAAACCATGTGTGTAGGATTGCTAGAGATGAAACTGAGACAGCAAAACGTATTGATGAGATAACAAATATTCTTGGAGAAGGGAAGATGAATTCCTTTTTATTACACTATTGTTCGGCGCTTTCAGAGGAAACAATCCCCCCTACAAAAAAGAGCCTTATGCCATGGTTTACTAAAACAATAGAGGAGGAAAAAGATGAATTCTTAATTAAGCTGAGAGAGTACGCTGATATTTATTCGATTTTTATTGATCCCAAAAAAGCTAAAACTGATCAGAAAGAGGTAGTCAATTTTTTGAAGGTCTTAGGGGCAACGCGTTGTTACCCACTACTCCTTGTGGGATATAAATATTTACCTCATTCACGGGACTTCCTGAAGTTATGCAAAGCAGTTGAAATTCTAACTTTTAGGCATAGCACCATAACCGGGCGCGATGCTAAAGTCTTGGAGAAAGAGTACTTCGATTTATCTAAATTACTTAAAAGGGGAAGAGCCGGCCAAGTGTTTGATAGGCTTAGTTTTTTAGCCGGCCAAATCTCTGACGAGGTTTTTGTGACCAACTTTAAAGAATACGAACCAGCAACCATTTCAATAGCAAGGTATATTTTGTTAAAAATCGATAATTACTTAACCAAAGGATCATCTTCTTTAGATTGGGATAAATTGACTTTAGAACATGTCCTCCCACAATCACCATCGCGGGAAGGAAAATCAGATCTATGCGAAAGATTGGGAAATATGACATTACTTTCGGGTGATTTAAACAAATCAGTTGGCAATAAAGACTTTAACAAGAAAAAGGAGATGTATAGAAGCGAAGAGAGAGTTAAGCTTACACAGCTTTTAGCAGAATATGAAGAATTTACAAATGACAGCATAATTGAACGGCAAAGTGAGCTTGCTGAACTGGCTTTAAAAGTGTGGAGTGCGAATTAAAAATTCCTTCCTATCCCCCCAATAAATATTTCAACCTCAACAAGGTCTCTCCTTGTAAATAAAATTTTCTTTTGCTTTTGACCCTTCGATATATCATGATAGTGAGCGAAGTCGAACTACTCAGGGCAGTTGCTTTCCATCCTTCGGCCTTATATTATTTCCTTTATATGCCAAAACTTAGTAAAAAAAGACGCGAAGAAATAATGAAGCAATTTGGTGGTCGAATGCCAACGAAAGAAGAAATATTTGAAAAAATTCGCGCATCACAAGAAAGATTAATGGAGTTTTTAGCTGGTGCGGCAAAAACAGCCCCAGAAGATCCCCAAATCAGAAAGCAATTATTGGAAGTAATTGAAAAGGCAGGTAATTTAAGAAAAAGTGTCTATAAAAACGTACTCAAAACGAAACCACCAAAAATAAGAGAAGAATCTGAAAAAGCAAATTGATGAACCCCAACAAGGTCTCTCCTTGTAAATTTTGAAGTTTTGACTTCCAATCTAACTTCACGCTATCATTTTCACGATGTCAGATTACTACAAGGCAAAAAGAACTAGGAATCTTTTTGATCCTGCTTCTGCCGAAACTTTCCGTTTAAGCCGAAGTAAAATTGACTCGTTTTTGAATTGTCCCAGATGTTTTTACCTGGACAGAAGACTTGGCGTTGCCCAGCCGCCGGGATATCCTTTTTCCTTAAATTCCGCAGTCGATAAACTTCTCAAAAAGGAATTTGATATTCACCGCGCAAAAGGTACGGCCCATCCATTGATGAAACATTACAAGGTGGATGCAATTCCGCTGGATCACGAAAAAATAGATGAATGGCGCGATTCGCTGCGTGCCGGAATTACTTTTAGAATGGATCATTCTAATGTTGTCATTACAGGCGGAGTCGACGATGTGTGGGTTAATCCGAAAGGTGAATTTATTATTGTCGATTACAAGGCAACTTCCAAAGAAGATGAAGTGACTCTCGATGCCGAATGGCAGATCGGCTACAAAAGGCAGATGGAAATTTACCAGTGGTTATTTCGCAAAAACGGACATAAAGTTTCTGACACAGGTTATTTTGTTTACTGCAACGGACGCGCCGACAAAGAGGCTTTTGATGCCAAACTGGAATTTGATATTAAAGTAATTCCATATGAAGGGAATACCAATTGGGTCGAAGGCGTAATTCTTTCCGCAATAGAATGTTTAAAAAGTGAAAAACTTCCTGAGTCTGGCGACGATTGCGATTTCTGCAAATACCGCGAGGCCGCAGGCGAAATTGAAAATTAAATGCCGCAAGCTGCCGAAGAAGATGTTCTACCTCACGATTTTAATAAAGTTTTCCAATATTATCTAAAAAGATTTTCGAACTTCTTATTTCAGACATTCGACGACTGGCTTGTCGATCTGTTTGTCTTATTTAATCCGACACCAAAAATGGCCAAGGGAGAAAAGATCGAACCTTGGATTAAAAGTTTAACCAAGAAGCAGGCAATTTTTGCATTGAAATATTTAGTAAAGAGAAACTACAGGACCTATGAAGAAATAGTTGATTATGCAAACGCTTTCGAAGTTAGAACCAGTAGAATCAACAGGCTTATTAAAAAGGCGAGAAGAAATTTTGCAAAGTTCTACAGTCTTTACCTTGATTATTCTAAGCAAAATTAATACTGTTGATCTTTGATCTCTCGTTCAATTGACACATTTTCTTTAAAACATTAACATTTCCATTATGTCCGAAAGATATGCATTCGCCTACCCTTTAGAAGCAGAAATAAAATCAGACGGAAGCGGTAATGCGATATTCCGTGTGGTTGCTTCGGACAAGGAAATGGCGACAAGTACAATGCTGGAGTTAGACGAGTTAGTTGGTACAAAATCGAGGGAAATAAGTCCAGAGGAATATGAAAAAAGATCAGCTTTTGGTTTTTCCGCATCAGGTTGGAAAATGTGTAATTGGGAACCGCAGGGTCCCAAGAAAAACTGGATTATTAAACCCCCTGATCCTCGCTCAAATTGATTTCCTTCGAACCTCAACAAGGTCTCTCCTTGTAAATCTTCTGCGAATATTCTCACGATTGAAAGATTCTGGATTTACTTTCTTAAATTTTCCTGCAAATAGTTGTATTATTAATAATATAGAAGGAGAGTGAATTTTATGGCACATAGCCAAGGTAGACAAAAAAGAGAAGTTAAAAAACCGAAGAAAAGTAAGAAATAGTAATTATTTTGTCGTGTCTGTTGGCTCCGGAGGTAAAAATTCTTCTCCACCGGAATCCGGTTTCGCGCTGTATGCACCGGGCTTAAGCCACTCAATATAGGTGCATCCGGTTGCCACTCGCTTTTCACTATCCCAACCACTTGTAGAACATTTTTTCATCTTTTTGCCGCTTGAGGTTGTGTAGAGTACTAACTTGTTGCCACACTCGGGACAATCTTCATCCAGTTCTTCGGTTGTACCGCCAATCCATTCGATATAATCACAACCTTCGGCCTTCTTAGTTTCTTTGTTCCACAAGTTAGTAGAACATTTTTTCATCTTTTTACCAAAGCGTGTTACGGCAAGAACAAAAGGCGAGCCGCACTTTGGACACTTTTCATCAATTTCCTTGGGCTGGGCCATTAGCCATTTTACATATGTGCAGCCTTCGGTTTTTTTAGTTTCCTTATTCCAACTTCCTGTTGAACATCGCTGAATTTGTCTGCCCGTAGGAGTTTCGGTTATTTCCGCTAAGGGCGAGCCGCACTTTGGACACATATCTTCCATAAAAAGTAATATAGCAGACTTTTAATAAATTTTCCCGGACAAACTGAAACTTCGATTGTACTCACTTCGACAATACTCTCTCCAAAGGCGGGCAGGGTCTTTGGCTTTTGTTCTTCCTTCTCTATATCATTCCTATTAAAATAACTAAATGAAAATCAATGTAAAAGCGAAACCTAGAGCGTACGAAGAGAAAGTTGAAAAAATTGAGGAAAATAGCTATGAAGTCTGGGTTAAAGAACCTCCAGCTCAGGGGCTTGCAAATATGGCAATAAAAAACGCTTTGGCCGATTATTTTGGTATTTCTCATTCCAAAGTCCGTCTTATTTCCGGCTTTTCCGCCAGGAACAAAATCTTTGAAATAGACTAGCATCATAAGATACTAAGGGTTGATAAAAAGTATCATTCTTGCTAAAATTAGCTTCAACAATTGAATAAAGAGTGATGCTAGAACTGTCCGTCCAGCTTTGGACGGAACAAGCGCGCATATACTTCCTGCGCAAAATCTACCTTCTACTCAATAATTTTGAGTAAATTCACTTCTTATGTGAACTCCGCAGCTGTAATCAAACAGCGATGAAGGGTAGGTTTAAGCATCCGACAACCCGATCTCGAATATTCGAGCGACGGGTGCCAAGGAAGGGTTTGTCCTCAGTTGGGACACCCAAAAAGAGACTTTTTGCTTTTTGGGGAAATGATTTGAAAGTTTTCTTGGCCTCGTATGTCGCGAGGCTTTTTTTATTCTGAGCGAATAAATTCCGAGGTGAATTTTGAGCGAAGATCAGAAAACCACGACCTTAGGTTGTGGATATCTATTTCCCCCCTGTTTTGTTAGGTTCTTGGCCGCGGTCTTTTTGCGCGCTTTTTTTATCACTCTCAATTTTTTTGTTGGTGAAAAAATGGAGAGAGAAACAAGAAAAAAAATATTTTCAAAATACCGTCAAACTATTGCCCGGGTGGTTTGGGCGGGGATTTCTGTCGGGGCCCTGTCTTTTATATTCACAAACACTTCCGAAAGCGGTTTCGAAAGACAAAATAAGGGAATGGTTACTCCATCTCCGCAAACGGTTTCTCGACATTTTGAAGAAAACGTTCTTACGGTTTTAACTAATAAAGAAGAGAAATTTCAACAGCCTTCACCAACGCCAACACCGCCTCCGACCGAAACACCCGTTCCCACTCTTGAGTGGTCTGCAACCCCAATCATTGTTAACCAACAAAGCTCAAGCGGAATAAGAGGTAGAGCAACATATTACGGTGTCGATGACGGATACGGACTTGAAGACACTTTGGGTTGTACCGGCGAACCTTTTGATCCGTTCGATCCGACAACAGCTGCCCGCCCTTATAGTTCTCCTTTTAATTGCGGTGATACTGTGCGAATTTGCGATAACGATTCCTGCATAGAGGTTGTAATTAAAGATACTTGTCCTGGTTGTGATGCAAACGGACTTCTTTTGGATTTATCCTACGGTGCTATGGTTGAGTTAACCGGTCAGGCTGCAACAGCAGATGTCACAATCGAAGGCCCACTTAACGATTAAATTCTGCTTTTTCTAATTAATTTTATTCCGGAAGATATCAGAAAAACCCCGCCAAGAGCTGAAAGTAAACCAAAACGGGGGTTAAGTTTTTTCACTTGTCCGCCGGTTGAAGGAAGTTCTAACGGTTTATTGGTTGAGTTACCAGGAGCCGGAGTCTCAGTGGATGAAGGAGTTATCAAAGGTGATGCACCGCAGTCTTCGTTTATTGCAACGACTCCATTTTCAAGTTTTTTTGGTTCCCAGACTTCGTTATTTTGGTCGATATGAGCGGCTTCCGAAAGCACTATTCCAAAATTACCCTGTGCGGTATTTTCCGTTGTTTTTAACTTGAAACCAGTAAGATATCCAGAACCAAATGCTCCGTTTGTAGAAACATCAACAACAGAAACGGTATAACTACCGTCAAAATCCGGCAAGTGCGGACTGACGTCAAACTTTGAATAATTTGGAGTAGTGCTTAAAAGTCCTTCGGTATTTTTTTCTGTTATTACCAAACCTGGGGACGGGTAATTTATTTTAAAAGAAAATGCAATCATTTTAGATATTTCGGGAATATCCTCTGCGGTAACATCCAGGTCAATCCCGTCTATATCGTCTTCGTCGGCATCAAGAATCATATTATTGTTTATCCGTGCACAAACTTCGCGTGTACCGACAGACGTTGGGGTATTAGCAGGGCTTGCCGCAGGATCCATATCAACTGCAAAACTTTGAGCAGCTTTATCATCCTGTGCTGATGTTTGATTTTCGGCTGTTGCAAATAAACTGCCTGCAACTACTGTGAGTAACAGGGTACCTCTTAATGCAATACTTTTAGGTGATAGAAAGGATTCTCTTTCCATTCTTAAGTTGTCAGGGCGATTTGTTTTAACTCATTAAGAATTATCCTATTAGTCGCAATTATCCCAACTTCCGTATATTCCAAGCCGTATTTACGGCAAATCTTTTTAACATGCGGTGTTACAAGTTTCATTTTATTTCGGGGGCACATCGTGAACAGGTGATGTTCTATTTGCCAGTTTAAGCCGATAAAAACAAGCTCAGTTAAAAATCCGCCCTTTAGGTTTCTGGCAGTAATTATTTGTTGTTCCAAAAACGAAAGTTTCATGCCCTTTTTAATCTCGGGCATACCTTTGTGATTGGGGGCAAAAACACTTGAAAGATAAAAGCCTAATGGAATATTCACAGAAAGTAATACAACTGCTGTTTTGGCAGCATCAAAATAAATAAAAGGCAAGACATACCAGACAACAAACCCAACTATAAAACTGACCAAGCGCCACGAATTTTTAAAATTTAATTCTTGAATTAGGTATATAAAAGATGCGGTTCTTCTTGTGATTATAATAAGGCACCTAAAAGGGTAATAAGTATAGACCTGGTATTTTTTAAATAACCCTGCGATCCCTTTTTCCTGCATAAAACGCGAAGTTGTAAATGAATGAAGCGGTACTTCCAGGTCCGGATCCCCGCCTTCTTCATTTGTATTTGCGTGGTGTTGATTATGTACAAACATCCATCTGTCTATGCTATCAACCAGAAAAAAGCTGGAAATGTGGCCGACAAAGTTATTCCACTTTATTGATTTGAAAATTGCCCGATGCCCGGCGTCATGGAAAAACCCCCCAACTTGAATTGTAAAAAAAGTAAAAACCAAACCCCACAAGGTAACAAGCCAAAGCGACGAAGTAATGAATATAAAATATGCACTTACAAAAAATCCTCCAAAAGCAAAAACAGCCATTTTTGCGTAGTACCCATAGTCTCTATCCAGAATTCCTTCCTCCTCGACAGTTTTTTTAAGCTCAGCATACACTCTTGCCCCTTCAACAAGTGGAATTGTGGTGTTAGCTCTTTCGGCCAGGGGAATATATCGCCTGTTCACACCGACCATCTTATTTCATAATGGGTATATTATCAATCCAAATTCTAATAAGTTGACACCAATTTTGAAGAAGATCACAATCATAAATGGTATGCTTTTAGGTTATTTTCTCATTCCATTAACAACTGTAATAACGGCACTAGTTGGTGCAACATTTACCTCTTACGGAATGACATGGTACCTTGGCTTAAACATTCCGTCATGGACTCCTCCGGGAAAATTTATTGGAATTGCCTGGACAGTAATTTATGTCCTAACAACAATTTCCGCACTTATTGTCTGGAGCAAACAGAAAAAGATTATGTTGCTATTATGTCTTTTTCTACTTAATGCTTTTTTAAATGTTACCTGGACCTTTTTGTTTTTTCAGCACAACCTGCTTGGCTCATCCACACTGGAATCCATATTGCTTTTGGGAAGCGTCTTTTTATTGATAATTATGATTTGGCCGGTCTCCAAAACCGCATCGATAATTCTTGTGCCATATTTTATCTGGGTTTCTATTGCGACGTACCTATCCTTTTTGATTTTCCGGCTTAACTGATAATTGTTTGAGCCAGCCTTGACATAAGGCTACAATTTGTTTAACATTTCTCCACTCACCAGCAACTGGCGAGTTTTTTTATAGGTAAAGAATCAAGGTTAAAATATATGTTAGCGGAAAGAGACAACGAATTAGTTAGGCCAAACTGGCTACAAGAAGACCTGGCTAATTACAATTTGGATTATTCGAAATTAGTTAAAATCAGCGCCATTCTAAAAACTTTTACCCCCTTTAATCATTTAGAAATTTCAGCAGAAGAAAACGAACCCATAAATTTTCTTCACCATTTTCAAAGATTTCAAGCAGAAGGAATCTCGTCTAACGAAAAGGACAAAGAAAGATCAATCTATGCAAGCTTATCTATTGAACAAATTAGAAGTGTTGCCAGGCAAATACTGACCAATCTTAAACTAGATAATGTTGAAGATCTAACTTCAAGGCAATATAAGAAGCACCAATATGAGCAAAAATATTGGCAAAGAGTGGGAAGTACCGCTGCAGTTGCCTGCCAAATGCAATCCCAAGTAAAGCTTCTTTAGGCTTCGGAGATTTTAAATCTCTTTTAGAGTAGAATAATCGCCAATAACATGACTCTAAAAGAATTAACCCGAATTGTTTTGAAATTTCGAAACGACCGGAACTGGGGCAAATATCACAATCAAAAAGACATCGCTATTTCTTTGTCACTTGAGGCAGCGGAGGTTCTGGAACATTTCAAGTGGAAAAATGAAGAAGAACTGATCAAATATTTAAATAAAAACAAAAAAGCCATATCCCATGAACTATCCGATGTTCTACATAACGTAATTCTGCTTGCATCCGAGCTGGATCTTGACCTGGAAAAAGCATTCAAAGAAAAAATGAAATTAAACGAGAAAAAGTATCCAATGCCCAAACGAAAATAGTAATTTAAACTGATGAAAAAATTACTTTCGTTTGGGTCACTTTTTATTATAATTGCCGCCCTTCTCTGGAGTCTTGATGGACTTTTAAGGCGCGGCCTTTTTGCTTTACCTCCTTCGCTAATTGTCTTCTGGGAACACATATTAGGGGTAGTCTTCCTTTTGCCACTCGTAATCTATTCTGGCCTAAATTTAAAGAAGCTAAGTATCCGTGAATGGATTGCAATTATTATCGTGGCACTTTTTTCCGGCGCTCTCGGTACTATATTCTATACAGCCGCTCTTGGAAAAGTTAACTATATCCAGTTTTCCGTAGTTGCTCTTCTGCAACAGCTCCAGCCGATATGGGCAATTACAGCAGCTTCAATTATTTTAAAGGAGAGAATTAACTGGAAGTTCCTAAAATGGGCAGCTCTGGCAGTAATTGCATCGTATGCAATCACCTTTAAAGATTTAAAAGTAAACCTGGCAACAGACAGGGAAACGCTTATTGCAGCAGGCCTAGCACTCGGAGCCGGTGTTATGTGGGGAATATCAACGTCTTTTTCAAAAATTGTTCTAAAAAAAGTTTCTTTTATAACTGCGACTTTTTTGAGATTTTTAATTGCTCCTGTGTTTGCATTAATATTTTTATTAACCCAAAATCCTCAAGCACAAATTTTTGCACTTAATTCTAGTCAGTGGTTAACACTTTTAGTAATTACATTAACAACAGGTATGGTTGCACTTCTTATTTATTACTTTGGGCTCAAAAAAACTCCTGCAAGAGTTAGCACCATTCTTGAATTGGTCTGGCCTGCCTCTGCAATATTTATTGATTATTTTTATTTCAAAAAATCTTTATCACTTTCACAACTTATGGGTGTAGCAATTCTCTTTATTGCGATATATAACATCTCCAAATTCAAAAAGTGAAAAGTTGGCAAAGCTGTGTTGTTTTGCAGGGGGATAGATCGGCCGGCAAAATTGGCTTTCCTACTATAAATTTAGATCCGTATGTTTTAAAAAAAACAAAAGAAGGAATATATGCCGCCCTTATTTGTTACAAAAAAGAAACATATAAAGGAGTGTTATTTTACGGTCCGAGATTAGTAAAAGGGGAGAAAGAAAATGTTTTAGAAATTCACATATTAAATTTTAATGAAAATCTTTACGGAAAAATAGTTAAATTTCAAATAAAAGATTTTATACGAAAAGTCAGAAACTTTACTACGGAAAAAGAACTTGTAAAACAAATTAAAGTAGACGTCAAAATGGCATCCAAGAGTCTTAATCGTTTAATATAATTTTTTTATGAAAAGTAAAAAAGAGTTAGAAGAATTAAAAAAGAAACTAACGCAAGAACAATATAATATTTGCTTTTTAAAAGGTACGGAACTGCCGTTTTCCGGAAAATATACTCACAATAAAAAACGGGGAAAATATCTTTGTGCAGTCTGCGCAAAACCACTCTTTTCTTCAGATACGAAATTTGAAAGCCAAAGCGGTTGGCCAAGTTTTGACAATGTTATAGACGGCGGAAATATTGAATTGAAAGAAGATTTAAGCCGAAATTTGAGCCGGACAGAAGTTTTGTGTAAGTACTGCGGTTCTCATCTTGGACATCTTTTTAATGACGGTCCTACAAAAAGTGGCTTAAGATTCTGTATTAATTCTCTTGCTTTGGAGTTTGTTGATTCAACCTGATTTTTAGCTTTTTTTTGATTTTTACCGCAAATGTGTATAAAATACGTCAATGGCAGGGCAATTTGGGTATAAAATTGCAACTTTAGGCTCTCACTCGGCTCTCCAAATTCTAAAAGGCGCAAAAGACGAGGGTTTTGGAACAATCTGCGTGCTTACTCCAAGTAGAAAACCTCTTTATTCACGTTATAAATTCATTGATAAATTTATTGAAATTCAGAACTATTCGGATTTTCCGAAGACAGAAAAACAGCTTTTATCCGAAAAAGCAATTATCATACCTCACGGCTCATTTGTTGCCTATTTAGGCCCTGAGGGGAATAAAAAAATAAAAGTACCATATTACGGTAATAAAGAGGTTTTAGACTGGGAGTCCGACAGGCTTAAGCAAAGACACTGGATGGAAGAAGCCGGTGTACCGGTTCCGAAAAAATTTGAAAGTGCGGAGGAAATCGACAGGCCCGTAATAGTAAAATCTTTTGGGGCATCAGGAGGACATGGATATTTTTTCGCCAAAAATAAAAGAGAATTTACATCAAGAATTAAAAAGTACAGAGCAAATGATTTCATTATTCAGGAGTATGTCATTGGAGTCCCTCTCTATGTCCATTATTTTTATTCTCCGCTAAATTCCGAACTTCAGATACTTTCTATAGATAAACGCTATGAAAGCAATGTTGATTCACTTGGAAGAATACCTTCTCATAACCAGCAAGGTTTAGGAATAGAGCCTTCTTTTGTTGTAGTCGGCAACAGTCCCCTCGCTCTTCGTGAATCACTTTTGGCAGAAGCATACGAAATGGGAGAAAGAGTTGTAGCAACTTCAAAAAGATTAATGGATAAAGGAATATGGGGACCGTTTTGCCTGGAAACAATTATTACGCCCGAGCAGAAATTTTCTATTATAGAAATTTCCTGCAGAATTGTTGCAGGAACGAACCTTTTTGTTAACGGTTCTCCTTACTCTTCACTTTTTTACGACTTTGAAGTTTCAACAGGGAGAAGAATCGCAATGGAAATAAAAGAAGCAATTCGTACAAAGCACTTAAAACAGATTCTAAATTAAATGGAAAATAAGCAATTAAGTTTAAAAAACTGGCAAGGAATAATATGTGTTATGGGTGTTGATTGGGGTGATTCGGGAAAAGGAAGATTAATTGACGATCTTTCATCAAGGGCACATGTTATCGCAAGGTATTCCGGAGGTTCGAACACCGGTCATACCGTCAAAAACCATTTCGGTAAGTTTGCCCTCCATATAACACCATCGGGCATTTTTAATCCGGATGCACTTTGCCTTGTGGGCAGAAATGTTGCTGTCAACCTTAAAGTCCTGGAAAAAGAAATCGAAGAACTTCAAAAAGCAAAAATTTCCATTAAAAATTTAAAAATAGATGCAAACGCGCATCTTACAATGCCATGGCATATTAAACGTGACGAGCAGAAAGAAAAATTGCGCGCAAAAAAAATAGGAACTACCGGTAACGGCGTCGGCCCGACATATGCAGACAGAACCGAAAGAACCGGTCTTCGCGTAAAAGATTTATTTTTAAAAGATTTTGCGGCAAAACTTAAAACAGAAATAGCTATTCAAAATAAATTTTATGATCTTTCGCTTAACTTTAAAGTAATATTTTCCGAATATAAAAATTACGCCAGTCTCATCAAACAGCATACAGCCGACACAACAGCCTTACTTCATCAGGCAATAAGTACAAATAAAAACATTTTGTTTGAAGGTGCCCAAGGCTGGCTTCTGGATATTGATGCCGGCACCTACCCGTTTGTTACTTCTTCTAACCCCGGAGTGGTTGGAATTACCAGATGTTTTGATCTTCACCCCTCCAAAATTGACAGGGTAATAGGTATTACCAAAAGCTATATGACCAGGGTAGGAGCAGGCCCGATGCCTACCAAAATCGAAGGCACCCTAAGATCAAAAATCATAGAAAAAGGACAGGAATTCGGGACAACAACCGGGAGGGAAAGAGACCCTGGCTGGCTCGATCTTGCCGCAATTAAAAAAGCCTGCGCTGTAAACGGAGTAACCGATATTGCCGTTACCAAAATGGATGTGCTCTCGGGCATAGGAGATTTAAAAATTTGCACAAAATACACTATTGGCGGAAAGGAATCAGATTATCCTTCGAATGATGCCGATCAAATGGCCAAATGCCGGCCTATTTACCAGGAGTTGAAAGGCTGGAGCGAGGACTTAACAAAAATCAGGGATTTTGAAAAATTACCACAAGAATCAAAAAATTATATTAAAGAAATTAAGAAATATACAAATGTTCCGGTTTCGTTTATTTCTGTTGGCCCGGAAAGGGGGCAGGTAATTTATGTCTGATATTACAGTTGCCGTTTTGGGAAGCCATAGTGCACTTGACGTATGCCGGGGAGCAAAAGATGAAGGGCTAAAAACACTGGTTGTTACCCAAAAAGGACGCGATAAAACCTATTCAAAATACTATAGATCGGGAAAAGGGGTAGGTTGTGTTGACGAGGTTTTAGAAGTTGCGAATTTTAAAGATATCTTAAAAGACGAAAACCAGGAAATATTAAGAAAGAAAAAAACTATTTTTGTCCCCCATCGCTCTTTTGAAGTATATGTGAATGACTATGATGCTATCGAAAATAAGTTTAATGTTCCGATTTTTGGCAACCGCAAGCTGCTTCGCTTCGAAGAAAGAACAGAAAAACCAAACCAATACGATTTACTCCAAAAGGCAAATATCAATTATCCAAAAGTTTTCAAAAAGCCTGAAGAAATAGACCGTTTAGTAATAGTAAAGGCAAGCGAAAAAGAAAGAAGTTTCGAAAGGGCATTCTTTTTAGTAGAATCGCCATCCGCATTTAAGATGGAATCGGCAAGGTTAATTAACGAAGGGAGAATTACTCAGCAAGCTCTTGATAGTGCTGTAATAGAAGAGTTTATTGCCGGCTCTCAGGTCAATTTTAACTTTTTCTATTCCCCAATAAACAACCGACTTGAATTAATTGGAACCGACACAAGAAGACAAACCAACATCGAAGGTATTTTAAGGTTACCACAAGGCCTTCAGCAAAAAGTTTTATCCGGCAATAAAATAGAGATCAAATATGAAGAGGCAGGTCATATTGCAGTTACCGTATTGGAATCAATGTTGGAACAGGCTTTTGAAATCGGCGAAAAATTTGTTACTGCAACAAAAGAAATGGTAAAACCGGGAGTAATAGGCCCGTTTAGTTTGCAAAGCGTCATAACGCCCGGACCCCCTAAAAAAGAAATTTACGTTTTTGATGTTTCACCGAGAATGCCCGGCTCACCCGGAATTTTATCAACGCCCTACGGCTCATACCTTTTCGGGAAGCCAATTTCTATGGGAAGAAGAGTCGCCATGGAAATAAAAGCGGCTGCGCAACAAAATAGAATGGAATTTATAACAACATGAGGAATGTTGATTTTAAAAATTATCAGTCACCTTTTAGCTGGCGCTATGCCACCCAGGAAATGCGCGAGATTTTCTCTGAAGAAAACAAGAGGAAAACATGGCGCCAAGTCTGGGTTGCTCTCGCTAAAACTCAAAAGAAACAAGGGCTTTTGACAGATGAAGAGTTCGAACAAATAGAAAAACATGCAAATTCGGTTGATATAGAAAAAGCACAAAAACTTGAAGAAGAAATAAAACACGATTTGGTTGCGGAATTAAAAACTTTCGCTGATCAGGTTGGAAAGGCAGGCGGAAAATTACATCTGGGTGCAACATCCCAGGATATTGAAGATAACGCCGATGTAATTATTTTTAATAAGGCACTGAACTTTGTCGAAAAAAACCTTAAAGACTTATTGAGTAACTTTGCAAAAAAGATTGAAAAGAACATGGATGTAGTCTGTATGGCGTATACTCATTTGCAGCCCGCAGAACCAACAACTCTAGGATACCGGTTTTCCAATTACGCTCAAGACTTTTTAATGGATTTAGAATTGCTGGAATATGTAAAAAAGAACTTGAAAGGAAAGGGTTTCAAAGGGGCTGTGGGAAATTCAGCCAGCTATTATTCGTTGCTTGGTCAAAAAGCTAAAGATTTCGAAAAAAGCATAGCATCCGATTTGAATATTGAATTCTTTGATTTGTCTACTCAAGTATATCCCCGCAAGCAAGACTTTCTTGTGCTTTCCTTGCTTGCTTCAATTGCGCAATCTCTTTACCGTTTTGCTTTTGATTTAAGAATATTACAATCGCCTGGTTTTGGGGAACTTTTGGAGCCGTTTGGGAAAAAACAAGTAGGCTCCTCTGCAATGCCATTCAAAAGGAATCCTATTGTTTCTGAAAAGATATGCTCCCTGGCAAGGTATATTACAGCTCTTTCTCGTGTTTCCTGGGATACCGCTGCAAACTCCCATCTGGAAAGAACACTCGACGATTCTGCATCAAGAAGGATAATCATCCCCGAAAGTTTTTTAGCAATCGATGAGATGCTAAATGAGGCAATAAAAATAGTTGACGGAATAACTGTGAATACGAAAAAAGTAGAAGATAACCTGGAAAAATATGGGTTGTTTTCCGCGATTGAGCCTCTTCTTCTCTCACTTACACAAAAAGGTGCAAACAGGCAAAAAATGCATGAGCTTTTCAGAAACTTATCAATGGAAGCTTATCAAGAAATGGAAAAATCAGGGAAAAACCCTCTTTTTACATTAATTAAGAATGATAAAGAAATAAACAGGTTTCTTTCGCCGGACGAAATTGAAAAGGCGTTGAATCTTGAAAATCATTTTGGGATGGCAAAGAAAAAGTCAGAAGAAATGGTGGCAAAGATAAAAGAAAAAATCAGATGATGCAAAAAAAGCTTGGGATAGTTGGCGGCGGCCAGCTGGGAAGAATGCTTGCCCAGGCTGCAAAAAAACTAGGTGTTGAAACAATAGTTTTAGATCCCACACCTCAAAGTCCGGCAGGGCAAGTTGCAAGTAAGCAAATTATTGGTGATTTTAAAGATCCTAAAAAAATTCTGGAACTAGCCGAAAAAGTAGATTATTTGACTTTCGAAATTGAATCTGCAGAAGCAAAGATTTTAAAAGCTCTCGAAAAAGCTGGGAAAAAAGTTAACCCATCTCCTCAAACTTTAGAAACAATACAGGATAAGTTTAAACAGAAAGTTTTTTTACAAAAAAATAAAATCCCTGTTCCGAAAATTATTGCGATTAAATCCGAAACGGACTTCCAAGAAAAAATAAATTCTTTTGGTTTCCCGGTTTTTCTAAAAGCTAAATTCCACGCATATGACGGTCACGGAAACGCCCTTATAGAGAATCAAAGCCGTCAAAAAAAAGCATTTCAAAAATTGGAAGGTAAAGATTTATACATGGAAGACTATGTACCTTTCAAAAAAGAACTAGCTATTCAAATCGTAAGAGACATAAAAGGCAATATTAAAGTTTATCCTTTAGTAGAAACTATTCAAAAAAATAATATTTGCCATATGGTTATTGCCCCTGCAGAGGTTTCTGAAAAAATTTATAAAGAAGCGGAAAAACTTGCTTTTTCAGTCGGCCGCCTCTTAAAGGGCGCTGGAATTTTCGGTATTGAAATGTTTTTAACAAAAGAGGGAAAAGTTTTATTAAATGAAATTGCTCCAAGGGTGCACAACAGCGGTCATTACACTATCGAGGCTTGTTCAACTTCTCAGTTCGAGCAGCATGTTCGTGCCGTTTGCGGAATGAAACTTGGTAAAACGGATATGAAGGTAAAACACGCGGTTATGATAAACATTCTTGGTGAGCGAATTGGTAAAGCAACAGTCAAGGGACTAGAGAAAGTAAAAAAGTTACCTGGCGTTTATGTTCACATCTATGGTAAATTCGAAACAAGGAAAGAAAGAAAAATGGGCCATGTTACGGCAATCGGCAACGTTCTCCCGGATGTCCTATCAAAAGCAAAAAAAGTAAGGAGTCTAATTACAATTTAATGAGACAAGTAGCAATTATTATGGGCAGTGACAGTGATTTAGAAGTTATGAAAGATGCCGCTAATCTTTTGGACGAGTTCCAAGTATCTTACGAAATCACCGTAGTTTCTGCACACAGAACTCCCGAAAGGATGTTCCGTTATGCAAAGGAAGCGAAGGAAAAAGGGATTAAAGTAATTATTGCCGCAGCAGGGGGAGCAGCCCATCTCCCAGGAATGACTGCAGCGCTGACGACTCTCCCGGTTATTGGTGTACCCGTAAAAACAAAAACGATGGAGGGTTTAGACTCGCTTCTATCAATTGCGCAAATGCCACCAGGAGTTCCAGTCGCAACCGTTGCGGTAAACGGAGCGATAAATGCAGCTCTTCTTGCCCTTGAAATACTGGCAACTAATGAAGAACCGCTCCAAGATAAAATTGAAAAATATAAAAAAGATCTTGAACTAAAAGTTGAGGAGAAATCGACAAAACTTGAAAAAGTCGGCTATAAAGAGTATTTAAAAGACTAATAAGTCCCCTGCCCGAAAAAAAGCATGATCGATAAGAAAACCATTATTCAAAGTATCCCGGAATCGATAGACTCCATTAAATACGCAAAACTCGGGAAAAGAGAAAGCGGTAAAGTGAGGGATTGGTATGTCAAAAATGGCCTTCGGATTTTAATAGCAACGGACAGAATTTCCGCTTTCGATAAAGTGCTTGGGGAAGTTCCTTTCAGGGGTGCGGTTTTAAATAAACTTTCACATTTTTGGTTTGAGGTAACAAGAGACATTGTTTCAAATCATATGATAGGAATAATTGATCCAAACGTCATGCTTGTTTCGGAAGTTGAAGCATTGCCTATAGAAGTAATCGTCAGGGGTTACATTACTGGTGTAACCGATACATCACTTTGGAAAAACTACAAAGAAGGGCAACGCCTTATTTACGGAATACAGTTTCCTGAGGGTTTAGTCAAAAATCAAAAACTGAAAATTCCGGTAATAACCCCAACAACCAGGGAAACGGGGCCGGGCGGCCATGATGAACCTATTACAGCAAAAGAAATTGTTAAACAGAAAATCGTTCCGGTAAAAATCTGGAAGCAAATAGAAAAAGTTGCCATTAAGCTCTTTGAAAAAGGTACCAAAATATGCGAAAAAGGGGGATTTATTCTTGCCGATACAAAATATGAATTCGGTTTAGATAAAAATGGCAAGCTGATTTTAATTGATGAAATCCACACACCGGATAGCAGCCGTCTTTGGCTGAAAAAAAGTTACAAAGAGCGTTTTAAAAAAGGTGAAGAGGTCGAAAATTACGATAAGGAAGTAATGAGAATCTGGTTTAAAGACCACGGGTACGGCGGGAAAGGTAAGGCACCAAAGATGTCAAGCGATTTAATTGTAGAAATCGCATTCCGTTATATTGAAGTTTACGAGAAAATAACAGGGGAAAAATTTGTAATAGATCTCACTATTCCTCCGAAAAACCGCGTTATTGAGAATCTTTCAAAACTGATATAGGTTATACTACTACATGGTCGCAGTAATAAATTTTGGTGGACAATACGCACATTTAATAGCAAGACGCATAAGAGAGCTCGGAGTAAAAAGCGAATTATTATCTCCCAATATAACATCTAAAGACATAAAAAAGATTTTACCGGATGCAATAATTTTTTCCGGCAGTCCGTATTCAAGTCTGGAAAAAGATGCTCCAAAAATTAATCCCTCAATATATAAATTAAATATTCCAATTCTCGGAATATGCTACGGGCATCAATTAATGGCTAGTCAATTAGGTGGAAAAGTACAAACATCAAAAGTAAAACAATATGGAAGGGTTAACCTAAAATTAAAAAAAAGCGCAATTTTTAATGACTTAAAAAGCGAGGAATTAGTTTGGTTTTCGCATGGAGACCAGGTTAAGAAACTTCCTCCCGGCTTCGAATCTATTGCCGAAACAATAAATGTCCCGATTGCGGCAAGTCAAAACAAAAATAAAAATTTCTATTCTTTGCAATTTCATCCGGAAGTTACCCATACACCAAGTGGGATGAAAATTCTTTCAAATTTTATTTTTAATATTGCAAAAGCAAAAAAAGATTGGGACCTTCCCAAAATAAAACTGGATTTGATTAAAAAGATAAAGCAAGAAGTCGGGAAAGAAAAAGTCATAATGGCTCTTTCCGGAGGAGTAGATTCTCTGGTTGCCGCGAATCTGATTCATAAAGCCATCGGAGCAAAATTATTTTTAGTTTTAATCGATACCGGTTTACTCAGAAAAAACGAAGTAGAAGAGGTAATAAATATTGTTAAGCTTTCAAAACTGCCCAATTTACATATAGTTTCAGCCTCAGAAAGGTTTCTAAAAGCCTTAAATGGAATCATTGAGCCGGAAGATAAAAGAAAAACAATCGCAGATCTTTACTTTCGGATTTTTGAAGAAGAAGCAAAAAGAATTGGAGATGTTAGTTTTCTTGGCCAAGGAACAATTTACCCGGATCGGGTCGAATCGGCCGAAACCAGCAAGCATGCAGATAAAATAAAAAGCCATCATAATGTCACACTTCCAAAAGGGTTAAAACTAAAGCTAATTGAGCCATTGAAGGATTTTTATAAAGATGAAGTTAGAAAGATTGGAAAACTGTTAGCTATTTCGGAAGAGTTTATCAAAAGACATCCCTTCCCGGGTCCGGCTCTGGCAATTAGAATTCTTGGGGAAGTTAACAAAGAAAGATTGTCTATTCTGAAAGAAGCGGATTCTATTTTTATAGAAGAACTTAAAAATAGTGGAATTTATAATAAGGTCGGACAATCATTTGCAGCACTCATCCCACTTAAAGCAGTTGGTGTAAAAGGGGATGCAAGGACATATTCTTATTTAATCGCCTTAAGAAGTGTCGACACGCAGGATTTCATGACAGCCGACTGGTCAAAGTTACCACAAAGTTTATTGGAAAAAGTTTCATCAAGGATCGTGAATGAAGTTGAAGGAGTAAATAGGGTTCTTTACGACATTACACAAAAACCTCCGGCAACAATTGAATACGAGTAGGGTAATTGCAAGGTCATAGGCTCGTCCATAAATTAATATGAATCTTTCAAATCTGGTCGTAGTAAGTAGCAATCCAAATAAATTAAAAGAAATAAATGAAATACTGGGAACCAACTTCCAAGTTTCAAAACGCGACATTCCCGAGATTCAGTCTCTGGACCTAAGTAAGGTAATTACTGCCAAGGCAAAGGAAGCCTTTAAACAAATTAAAAAGCCGGTTTTGGTTGAAGACGTAAGTCTTGAAATTAAATCTCTCAATAATCTACCGGGAACATTCGTTAAATTTTTCCTGGAAACATTGGGAACGGAAGGGACAGCCGCCCTCGTAAAAGGACAGGATACGTCAACAACCGTGATTAGTGCCATTGCAATTTATGACGGCAAAGTCATGAAAATATTTAAAGGAGAAGTAAGAGGAACACTTATCTTTTTTGATAAAGGCAATAAAGGGTTTGGATTTGATAAAGTTTTTATCCCGGAGGGATACAAACAGTCATTTGCCGAAATGCCAACGAAACTTAAAAACAAAATTTCTCACAGGGCAAGGGCACTAATAAAAATTAAGAGATTTTTAATCGATAATAGAAAGTAATTTTACAGCCCGCATCCCCGAAATAATTAACCTCAATATCTGCCCGCCAAAAAATACTTTATCTTTAAGTGGAATTTCTATTTCTTAAAAACAATTAAGCGGTATCCCAAAAAGTTCCAGGCCAGCGAAATGAGAGTCGCCAAAATCTTTGCTAAATTTAGCCAAAGAGAATTACTTATTCCAGCAGGTGCAGAAATAAACGTACTAAGCACAAACACCGTTCCCGTGTTGATGCCAATTCCGATAGCCGAAACAATCAAAAAACTTACAAAATTGGATTTTTTTCTCCCTTCAAATACCCAGTTCTTATTCCACCAATAACTGTTTAATACTGCGATTGAAAATGAAGCTATATTTAATGGAATAATATTAGTCCCACCAGTAATCCCGGTTAAAATACTAAGAAAATTTAGAATCCCGAAATCAATTGCAGTATTCAAAACCCCTATTAAACCGAATTTAGCAAGCTGCCAGAAAATAGCCATTTTTTTGCCGATGAAATATATTACAAAAATTCCCAAAAGGGCAATAACAACATACAATATTCCAATCTGGTAGGCAGAAAATGGGATTTTCTCAGAGAGGCCAAGGCCTTTTAATGTCGGTCCGATAAAAATCGCGGTAAGTGCAGCAGCTACAAAAGTAAGTAATATATCTCGCTTCGGCATATTAGGATATATCTTTATCTTATCCTTCCAATATATGAAAATACAAACGTGACACATCCTTTAGTGGAAAAATATAATTTAAAGATTTAATGAGAACAAAGTATCCGGCAGCAGTTGTTTTGGTATTTTCCATATTTCTTATTTTATTTTTTTCTTTATATATTCAAAAAAACATAACCGGGATCAATAAACAAAAAACACTACCTGACACATCCTTGCCGCCTCCCGTTTCATCTCAGGTCGAACAAACACCAAGTCAAAAATCTTTACAAACCACACTTTCCGGCTTAGCAAGAGTAAAGGTTATAAGAGTAATCGACGGAGACACGATTGAAATTGAAGGAGGGAATAAGGTCCGTTACATAGGAATTGATACTCCGGAAACTTCTCATCCCCAAAAAGGCTTAGAGTGTTTTGGAAAAGAGGCAACCAATAAAAACAAAGAATTACTGGAAGGGAAAGAAGTAATGATAGAAAAGGATGTTTCGGAAACGGATAAATACGGAAGATTGCTTCGATATGTTTATACCGGAGATATTTTTGTTAACGATTATTTAGTCCGAGAAGGGTTTGCTTATTCAAGTTCTTACCCTCCGGATGTTAAATACCAAAACCAATTGTTAGATGCGCAGAAAGAAGCACGTCAGGAGAATCGAGGGCTTTGGAATTCATGTCAACAAACCACTTCGAATCAAACCCAACAATTAAATCCACAATCAGCAGAACAATATGGGTGCCGGATAAAGGGCAATATCAGTTCTTCTGGCGAAAAGATTTATCATATGCAAAATCAAAAATATTATGACAAGACTCAGATCGATGAAGCCAAAGGCGAACGCTGGTTCTGCACCGAAGAGGACGCAAGGTCTGCCGGCTGGCGAAAATCAAAAATTTGATATCAATTAGCAATTGCTCCCCCTAAATTAGGGGACATGTTTATTAAATGAGTTATTTTTTTAGCTCAGCTAAAAGTTTATCAAGCTCCAGTGCAGCAACAGAAATAAATTGATCTGCACCTCCGTAGTATAAAAAGATCTTGCCATCCATATTTACAGCACCGCAGGAAAAAACAGTGCCCGACCTAAGGCCCTTATTTTCGTACGTTTCCAATGGTTCCAAAACAGGATAATCAAGTCTGTAAATGACCTTAGTCGGGTCGTCTAAAGCAAGCAAAGCTACTCCAAGTCTGTACTTATTGTCGAAATTAGAAAGTCCATGGTATATCAATAACCACCCATCTTTAGTTTCAAGCGGCGGTGGCCCGATGCCGATTTTTAGACTATCCCATTTGTCCTTTCTTGGTTTTAATACAACCTTCCCCATTAAAAAACCGTCATTTCCACTGAAGTTTAAATCGTCGACTAAATCAAACCAAATAGCCTCTTGTAGGCGGTGGAAAAAGCCAAACCTCCCCTTGATCTTTTTAGGCAAAATGCAGGAATTTTTATCCATTTCTCCCGGAGGAGAAATTAAGACAGGTTTTTCCCAGTCCCAGTTTTTATTTAAAAAATTAATTTCCGAAATAGAGGTAAATGCAACTCTTGGCGGATTAATTCCGTCGAACGCCGTGTAGCACATATAAAAATTTTTTCCGATTTTTGTAATTCTCGGGTCCTCACATCCTTTCGTCTCAAATTCCTCACGGGGAACGTAAATGGGGTCAGGTAACCTTTCCTCTAAATGGACACCATCGATGCTACTGGCATATCCTATTACAGAAATTTCATCCTTCCCCTGCGCTCTGTATAAAATGTGAACCTTCCCGGCATCAAATATTGCAGCGGCATTCAAAGTAAACCTGAATTCCCACTCGTGTTCAATAACGGGTGAAACGATAGGGTTATCGGAAAATCTTCTAAAGCTGATTTTGTCACCAGGTGAAAAAGGCGTTATATATTCGAGGTGTTTCAGTCTAAGGAGTAATTTTTCCAGCTTTACAGTTGCGAGACAACAAACCGTATCCGCGGCTCCATAATAAATTCCCAGTTCATCGTTATGAAGTAGTGCGCCCGAAGGAAAAACAATATTTGCAACGTCTCCTAAAAGCTCATAGTCTTCCTGAGGGGTTACAAGCGGTTCTGTGTATATCCCTATTTTTTTTAATGGGTCAATTTCATCTAGTAAAGCAGCTTCAATCCCAAATGTCTTTTGTCCGGAAAAATAATTTCTGATATAAGAATAGATTAAAAGCCATCCATCCTCGGTTTTCACTGGAGGTGCGCCAACTTCTATATGATCTTCTCCTGATCGAAGTAGCGGTATAACATGTTTATCTAAATTTTGGTACCATTCCTTCCAAAAGTTTTCATCCCAAATTCTTTCTAATGTATTAAAATAAGCAATTGCAATTTTTGCAGGAGGTTTATCAGTGTTGACCGTAAGAATTGCTGCAAATTTACCCTTTATTTTTTCCGGAAAAAGCGCCATTGCCTTGGCGTTAAACGGCGTAACAAGGTGTTTCTCCTTGATCTTTTTTAAATCACTACTTACTGCAACAGCAACCTTTATCGAGTCGGTATCGGGGGGAAATTTTGAAAGTGCAGTATAAAAAATTAAATAAGTGTTCCCGATTTTTGTAACTCTGGGGTCTTCACATCCAAACTTATCCCAAACCTCACTCGGTGTAATTAATTGTCTTCGGTTGCTAAAATGAACCCGATCATCACTTTCGGCAACACCTATTGTCGATAGGTTAAGTTCTTTTCCGTCAACAGATGTCTTTTCCGAAACAGCACGGTATAAGAGACTAGTATTTTTTCCGTCCTCAACAGGACATCCATTAAAAGTCGCCACCGCTTCCCATGCATTTTTTTTATCCGGAGACAATATTGGATTTGCGCTAAAACGCCTAACTCTCAGCATCAGTTTACGGAAAATGCGCTTGCTATATCTTCTTCTTTATGCTCTTTAAGCTTATTAATAAAATATTCTAAATTTTCATGGGCAGCGCAGACAACAGTATCAGCCCCACCATAATAAACAATTAGATTGTCTTTAAGTTTTACAGCCCCGCAAGGATAAGCAACCCCGGCTTTGTGACCTTCGTTCTCATAACTTTCATCAGGTTCAATAATAGGCTTTTTTGATCTGTAAATTACTTTTGTTGGATCATCTTTGTCCAAAATCATCGCTCCGATTTTGTATTTACCGGGATCGTTATCACCAACAGCCTGATATATTAGAAGCCATCCGTCATCGGTTTTAATAGGTGTTGCACCGACTCCAATCTTTCTGCTGTCCCAATAATTTACTCTGGGAGAAATTTTGTAATCACTCTTCAAAAATTTTGTACCGTCAAAGTTCAAATCATCAACAAAATCAACCAGGATATCAGGGAAAATCCGGTGAAATATTACATATTTGCCATCAATTTTTTCAGGTAATATACAGGCATTTTTATCAACCACACCTGGTGGTGAAATTAAAACAGGTGTTTTCCAATTCCAGTTTTGGTTGTGAAAATCACCTTCACTTATTGATGTTAAGGCCACTCGCGGAGGACTCATTCCGTCATAGGCAACGTATGTCATATAAATTCTCTCGTCTATTTTCGTAACCCTTGGGTCTTCAACCCCACCGTACCCGCCGCCTCCGGATGCAAATGGAGAAAATGTAGGAAGCGAAGCCGCTCCCATTCCTGCTCCTTCAAAAGGTTGCGTCGGTTTATAAATTGGTTCCGGGTAACGTGCATCAATATGAATACCGTCCGAACTTGTGGCATAACCAAGTACAGATATATCATGATCGCCAATAGCCCTATAAATTAGATGGACTTTCCCTCTGTCATAAAACGCAGCCGGATTAAATGTTGCCTTGGACTCCCAGAAATTTTCAATTATTGGCCTGATAATCGGATTGTGTTTCAGTTTTTTAAGAATTACATGCGGAAAAGTTTGTTTTTCGAGCACCTGATCAATAACAAATGGGTGAACAAGTGCAATGATCCCTTCCTTGGATTGCCAGTAGCTAACAAGCTCACCGCCAAGTAGTGCAACTCCAACCGGCAGTAAATTCATCTTGTGCCAGGAAGGGTGAGGCTCCCACAGCGGATCGTCAATTAACTTTATAAGTTTCTGGGGGTCGCTTTTATCAAAAAGTGCAGCGTGCAAAAAATAGTGAGTGCTCTCCCTAACCTGTTTTTGATCGAAGTAAAAAACCAGGATTCCTTCGTCTATTAAATAAGTATTGCTAATAAGAAGAGGAGAGGTTCCGAAAAAGTCTTTTTTTGGCAACAATACCGGATTTTTTTCAACCTTCCATTTTTTAAGATCATAAGAGTAGGCAACTTTTATTGAATTTTCGCCAAAATACATGACATATTTTCCATGGTATTGATAATTGGAAACTACACTGCACGTTTCTTTGACATTCGAAATATTTTCAGTATTTTTGAAGCTTGCAAGGTTTTCCGATAAAGCACCGACTAAGTTGAGCGACCGATTGTAATTATACTTATATGAAAGAAAATAGCCTTGATGGGTTTGAGCGAGTGAAACATCACTAATTTTGCGTGCGTCAATCCGCTCTCCATCATTGTCGGTTATTTCACAAATTGGATGAAACAATGAGAAATTTATCCCGTCGCTGCTTGACTCTATCCTAAAAAAACTGCCTTCGTCGCGCCCCAAATGGTAAAAGAGAAAAACATTTTCTCCATCACAAAACACTCCCAAGGGAGTATGTTTACTCTTTTTGAGCAGGTTGTCTCCCATACTTGCGTTATCTAGCAAGAAGCCGGAGTCTTTTTTACCAGAGCTAAGCTGTCTTGCAGGCTGCTTCCTAATCAATTATAGGCACAGTTCAAGTTTATTTGCTATCTTACTCCGTTAAAATTCCGTTAATACTTAATAAATTTACAGCAAATCCAACATATGTAATCTTGGCTTATACTTCAACACGACTTTCGTTTTGTTATACTCTTGATCAGATTTATGAAGCTTTTAATGGCAAGCAACCTTTGGCGTTTTCGCTATCTACTTCTATTACTAGTTTGGCGAGATGTTAAAGGTCGCTATAAACAAGCACTTTTTGGTTTCACTTGGGCTATTTTGACGCCAACATTTCAAGCAATAGTATTCTGGCTTGTATTTGGCAAGTTATTTAGAATTCCAACAGGACAGGTTCCATATTTACCTTTGGTTTTTTCCGGTTTTATTTTTTGGAACTTCTTTTCACAATCAGTATCCAGCGCAATTGTATCCATTACGGGTAATTCCAACTTAGTGACAAAAATTGCCTTCCCAAAAGAGATTTTGATCATAGCTTCCATATTAGGAAGAATACCGGACCTTATTGCTTCGTTTATTGTGCTTATTGCTATTCTTGCCTTTTATCACATAAACCTATCAGTTCATGCCTTATGGGTAATCCCCATTCTGATAATCGAAATGATCCTGGCCTTGGCTTTCGGTATGTTCTTTGCTTCGATTAATGTTTATTTTAGGGACATCACTGCAATTGTCCCTATACTTTTAATGGCCTGGCTTTTTCTCACTCCTGTTATATATCCGCTTGAGTCTATACCTGCAAAGTACCAACTGTACGCTCAATTAAATCCCATGGCCGGTATTTTGGAGGGTTTGCGCAGAGCAGTGCTTGTGGGAGCCCCACCGGAGAAGATTTCTATACTACTCTCAATAACAATTACCTTTATTTTCATTATCGCAAGTTACATATTTTTTAAAAAATTAGAAAAAGGTTTTTCTGATGTTATTTGATTAGATGAAAAACGCTGTTGTTATAAATAACCTTTGGAAAAAATACAAAATAGGGCAGCCCAAGAAGTTAGGCGATGCACTGCCTTTATTCTTATTCAGGCAAAAACTTAAGGAATTTTGGGCACTCAAAAATATTAACCTGTCTGTTCAAAGAGGAGAAAGACTAGGAATTATTGGACCCAATGGCTCCGGAAAATCCACCCTTCTAAAAATAATTTCAGGTGTGACTCCTCCGACATCGGGGAATTTTACGATTACTGGTAAGGTTGCCGCTCTTTTAGAGGTGGGAACGGGATTCAATCCTGACTTCACAGGAAGGGAAAATATTTATTTGTACGGAACTATACTGGGAATGAAGCTGTACGAAATAAAGCAAAGATTTGATGAAATAGTCAGGTTTTCCGGGATTAAAAATTTTTTAGATACCCCGGTTAAATACTACTCTTCCGGAATGTATGTAAGACTCGCATTTTCTGTTGCAGTTCATCTCGATTGGGATATCTTGTTGGTAGATGAAGTGTTAGCTGTTGGTGATGTTGATTTTCAAAAAAAATGTCTTTCCAAAATTGGACAATCTTTAGAGTCGGAAAAGACTCTCGTATTAGTCAGTCATAATTTCGATATTATTAAAAAATTTTCAAGTAAAGTTTTATTTATCAAAAATGGAAAAATTCAAAAAATTGGTAAAGCAGATGCCGTAATTAATTATTATTTAAAGCATGCGTAAAATTGAGAATCTGTCAATAAAGCCCCTAGTATCAATAGTTACCCCTTCCTATAACAGTGGTCGATTCATCGAAGAATGTATAAAAAGCATTTTGGCTCAAGACTATTCAAATATTGAACACATCATTCAAGATGGGGGTTCAACGGATCAAACAAAAAGAATTTTAAAGAATTATCAAAAGCCAAAGTACAAAGAGAGGATAAAAATCTTTATAGAACCGGATAAAGGACCAGCTTATGCTGCCAATAAGGCTTTCCTAAGGTCTAAAGGCGATATTATTTTGGTTTTAAATGCTGATGATTTTTTGGAAACCGGCGCGTGTTCATGGGCGGTCGAGAATTTAGCTAAATATCCTAAAGTTGCAGCAATTTATGGAGATGTTCGGATAATTGACGAAAAAGGTCAGCCTATTAAAGTTGAATATTCTAAACCGTATAATTTTATTCAATTAATCTGCTCAGAATTGGTTCTTCCTGCTCAAGCGACTTTTATTCGCCGTTCGCACTTTGAAAATATTGGGTTTTATTTTGATGAAACATTACAAAATTGTGGAGATCATGATCTTTGGTTAAGAATTGGTCTAAAATATCCGATCAAATATGTTAATGGAATTATTACGAATTTCCGGTGGCACAAAAAATCACACACGCGCTCAGTAAATCTAATCGAAGATTTTATTACCCAAAAGAAACAGGTTATGGATAAACTTTTCCAGAACCCCAAAACACCTCAAAACATAAAAAACCTCAGGGAGCGTGCATACACAGGCCTTTATTTTTGGGCAGCCTCTATGCAAATTGATTCAGGTTCTACGTTTGATGCCCTTAAATATCTTACAAAATCGCTGCTGGTTAAACCTTCTGAGGAAAAGTTAGAAGATTATATGTTGTATTGGAAACAATCGGTTCGTACTAAAAATGTTGTTAACAATAATAATAATAAAAAATTTCCGATTGTTTCGATTGTAACTACAGCTTTCAATAGTGGGCAATATATAGAGCATTGCATCCAAAGTATTTTAAATCAAGATTATCCCTACATCGAACATATTATTCAGGACGGGGCATCTACAGATACTACTAATAATATTTTAAAAAAGTATCAAAGGCCTCAATACGCACATAGAATAAAAATATTTTCTGAATCGGATAACGGTCAGTCAGATGGATTAAATAAAGCAATTCAAAAAGCTCAAGGAGATATTATTTTGGTATTAAATGCAGATGATATGCTAATGCCATATGCTTGCACGTGGGGTGTCGAGCAAATGAAAAAATATCCAAAAGCGGGAGTAATTTATGGAGATACATACACCGTCAATGAAGCTGGGGAAATAATCGACATTAATAAAGCTCACGATTATGATTTTGAAAAGCTCCTGTGTGTCGAGTTAGTCCCTCCAGCGCAAGCCTCATTCATAAGAAGATCCGCTCTAGAAAAAGTAGGCTTTTGGGCAGACGCAACTCTGGACACGTGCCCGGATTATGAAATATGGATGCGCCTAGCTCAAGAGTTTCCAATGAAACATGCTCTAGGGGTTATAACAAAATATCGTGTATACAAAAATCCGCAACTTGATAGTAAAAGACCTAGAATGACAAAAAGATTCGTATCCGCAAAGAGGGAAGTGATGGACAGATTATTTAATTCGCCAAAAACTCCAATGAAAATTAAAAAATTAAGAAGGCGAGCTTACGCAAGCCTTGATCTCTGGGCGTCACATGTAGCTTTTGATATGAAAGATCCAAAAAATGGTGTTTATTATATGTTGAAAAGTTTTATTCGATATCCAACTATCAACACATATATCAGCATTAGGCAGACTTTTAGGATGTTTGTCTATTTTGCAGCTCTTAGAGTCATAAAATCATTAAAGTCTTTATTGTGACGTATTTTAGCAAAACCTCGATTAAAAAAGTTCAACGTTATTGGGATAAACGCCCATGTAATATTCGTCATTCTAGATCAAAAGTTGGAACCAAAAAATATTTCGACGAAGTCGAAAAAAGGAAATACTTTATCGAGCCACATATTCCTGAATTTGCCCAATTTTCAAAGTGGAAAGGTAAAAAAGTTTTAGAAATTGGCTGCGGAATCGGTACAGATACTATTAATTTTGCAAGAGCAGGAGCAAAAGTCACAGCTGTCGAAATTTCCAGAAAATCTTTAAATCTTGCAAAGAAGCGGGCAAAAGTTTACGGACTTGAAAACAGGGTCAAATTTTATCTTGCCAATGCAGAAGAATTATCGAAGGTTGTACCGGTGATGCCTTATGATTTAATTTACTCCTTTGGAGTTGTCCATCATACACCCCGTCCGGGTGAAGTTATTAAGGAAATCAAAAAATATATCCATAATAATACAATCATCAAAATAATGATTTATCACCGCTATGCCTGGAAAGTCTTATGGATACTCCTAAAACTTGGTAAGGGTGCTTTTTGGAAAATGGACGAGCTAATCGCTATGAATTCAGAAGCTGCCACGGGTTCCCCCGTTACCCATATCTATTCAAAAGATCAGGTCAAGAAGTTACTTAGAGGTTTTAAAATTGAAAGTATGTCCATCGACCACATTTTTCCGTATAGTATTCCCGAGTACAGAAAATATCAATACAAAAAAGTCTGGTATTTTAGTTTTCTACCAAAGCCCATTTTTCGGTGGTTAGAAACCCATTTTGGCTGGCATCTGTTAATTACGGCAAAAGGAACAAGCGGAGCTTGAGATGAAAGTTGCATTGTTGCAAATTAATTCTATAGTCGGCGATTTTGATGGCAATGCTGCAAAGATCAAAAAATTTGCAAGTTATGCCAAAGAGTCGGATTTGATAGTTACCTCAGAACTCGCCCTTTTGGGTTACCCGCCAAGAGATTTATTATTGTATCCGGAATTTATTAAAAAATCTTGGCTGACTTTGAAAAAAATTGCCAAAGATACCAAATTACTTCCTCCTATTTTAGTAGGTACAGCAGTTTTCAATAAAAACAGAACAGGTAGACCATTGTGTAATGTCGCATGTCTAATATATAAGGGGAAGGTTGAAAAAATTTTCTACAAATCCCTCTTACCAACTTATGACGTTTTTGACGAAGATCGATACTTTGAGCCAATTAAAGATCTTCAAATATTAACCCTCAAAGGGAAAAGAATCGGTGTATCCATATGTGAAGATCTTTGGAACGATAAGGATTTTTGGCAGAAACCACGCTACCATTTTGATCCTATCGAAAAATTAGCTCAAGAAGGAGTAGATTTAATTATTAATCTTTCGTCATCACCATTTACAGTTGGCAAACAAAAACTGAGAGAATCCATGATTTCAACTTCTTGCAAAAAATACAAAATACCCATCATTTACGTAAATCAGGTAGGAGGAAATGACGAGCTAATATTTGATGGAGCAAGCTCAGCTTTTAATGGTCTAGGGAAACTCATCGCACGGGCAAAACCCTTTAAAGAAGATGAACTTATTATAAATCTTAACTCAAAAACTAATTTAGTAAATTATTATCCGGAAAAAAAAGAGGAACTAATTTTTGAAGCCTTATCTCTTGGTCTTCGCGATTATCTTTCAAAGTGCAAATTTGAAAAAGTTCTAATCGGAATCTCCGGTGGAATTGATTCGGCAGTAGTAGCTGCGATTGCTTATTCTGCTTTGGGAGCAGATAAAGTTACAGGTGTTTTGATGCCTTCACCGTTCACTTCTCTCCAAAGTATGACTGATGCCCAAAGACTGGTGCATAATCTTGGCATCAAAACTATTACTGTCGAAATTGCCAGTCTTATGAAAAATTATGACAAAACTCTCGATGATGCGTTTAAAGGATTCAAAAAAGATATTACTGAAGAAAATATTCAATCAAGAATCAGGGGAAATCTTTTAATGGCACTTTCCAATAAATATAGAGCCATGGTTCTATCAACTGGTAATAAATCAGAACTCACAGTTGGCTACACAACTCTTTACGGAGACCTAACAGGAGGCCTTGCGCCTATCGGGGATCTTTCAAAAACCCAAGTTTACAAGTTGGCAAATTGGATCAATCATGAAGGTGAACTTATCCCTAAAAGTATCCTTGAAAAGGCTCCATCTGCAGAGCTTAGACCAAATCAAAAAGACCAAGACAGCTTACCGCCTTATGATGTTCTTGATAAGATTCTTACTCTATACATAGAAAAACACGAGGGACCAAAACAGATTACTTCGAAAGGTTTTGACAAAGAACTAGTCAGGAAGGTTTTGACTATGATAGCAAGCGCCGAATTTAAAAGACGGCAATCACCCCCGACGCTAAAAGTTACAAGTCGCGCTTTTGGATCCGGGTGGCGTATGCCCATTGCCGCCAAAAATAAATTTTTTTAAATTGATATGCAAACAATTTCTGTTGTGGGTCTTGGTAAATTAGGTAGTCCCTTTTTGGCTACATGTGCTTCTCGCGGGTTTCATGTTATTGGTTTGGATGTAAATTCCCACTTTGTTGACCTTCTGAATCAGAGTAAAACACCGGTTGACGAGCCAAATCTTGCACGATTAATTTTAAAGAATCGAAAGAATTTAAAAGCAACTTCCAACTATAGCGAAGCAGTAAATAATTCCGACATTACATTCATTATTGTTCCAACACCAAGTACCAAAAACGGTGTATTTTCTAATGAATACGTGCTTAAAGCTATCCGAAATATCGGGAAAGTTCTGAAAGAAAAAGATAAATTTCATCTGGTAGTAGTAGTCTCTACGATTATGCCCAAGTCAATGGACAATGAAATTGTTACAGCGCTGGAGAAGTCATCCAGAAAAAAAATAAAGAAAGATTTTGGTGTTTGTTATAATCCGGAATTTATTGCTCTGGGGCAGGTAATCGATAATCTGTTGAATCCCGACCTTGTCCTTATCGGGGAGTCAGATGAATATTCTGGAAAAATACTTGAGGGATTCTATCGTAAATTCTGCTCAAACAACCCGCCAATTATCAGAATGAACTTTGTAAATGCCGAAATTACTAAAATAGCTCTCAATTCCTACATCACCACCAAAATTTCCTTTGCTAACACCTTGGCCCAAATATGTGAGAGAGTCTCAGGGGGCGATGTAGATCAGGTCACCGCGGCCATAGGACTTGACACGCGGATTGGTAGCAAGTACCTTAAAGGTTCTCTTCCCTATGGTGGACCTTGTTTCCCTCGTGATAATCGTGCTTTTGCCCAATTTGCCCAAAAAATAGGGGTGCAGGCTTCAATCGCTAAAGCTACAGATTTAGTTAACGAGAATATGACTCATCAAATAGTAAAAAAGATAGATAAGATAGGCATCAATAAAAATTGTAAAATAGCCGTCTTGGGATTAGCTTATAAACCTGATACTGATGTTGCCGAGGAATCAGCGGGAGTTAAGATTGCAAATTCGCTTAGTGGAAAAAGTGCTAAAGTTTATGTTTGGGATCCAAAAGCGATGTCAAAAGCCAAAGATATAATTTCTACAAAAGTTAAATTCGCAAAGTCCATAAAAGATTGTCTTGCGAAAGCCGACATTATAATTATTACGACTCCATGGGAGGAATTCAAAAGGATTAAATCTAAAGATTTAAAAAATGATGTCAAAAAGCCAGTTTTACTCGATTGCTGGGGGATACTTGATCCTTTAAAATACCAAAAGCTAGTTATTTACCGGACTATTGGGCAAGAGGGCTTGAAGTTGTAAAGAACATAATTTATTCTTAAGACTATTAACAGATGGAGAAAAAAAAGCAGGACTTTTCTGGAAACAAAAACTTTTGGAAAAACAAAAAGATATTAGTCACGGGAGGGGCTTCTTTTATTGGCTCTCACCTTGTGGACTCACTCGTTTCCCGTAATTTAGATGTACGCGTAGTAGACGATCTTTCTTCCGGCACTCTAGAAAACATCAAACATCATATTCCCAATGGCAATATCGATTTTGTAAATGGAGACCTTAGAGAAACAACTATTGCAAAAAAATCTGTTCGAGATATTGATTTAATCTTTCATTTAGCTGGTGATCATGGTGGGAGGGGTTACGTTGATCTTCACCAAGCCGGCCCGGCCACAAACCTCCTTCTTGATGGTAATCTTTTTTGGCAGGCGTACAAGGCTGGCGTCGGTAAAATTGTTTTCGCTTCTTCGGGTTGTGTCTACCCAAATTATTTACAAATTAATCCCAAACAAAAACTCTATCTAAAAGAAAGTCAGGTTGGCCCTCCATTTGACGCTGACAATATGTACGGCTGGGCAAAGTTAATGAGTGAAATGGCCCTTCAAGCTTATACACAAGAGCTCGGTTTGAAATCAGCTTCCTGTAGATTTTTTACCGTTTATGGTCCACGTAGCAAAGAAGACCATGCAATCACTGCAATGATAGCTAGGGCTTTTATCAAACAAGATCCATTTACCGTTTGGGGAAATGGCAGGCAAGTAAGAAATTGGACTCATGTTGACGATATTGTAAGAGGATTTATTTTGGCGGCTGAGAAAATTGATGATGGTACGAGTGTCAATTTGGGTTCCGAGGAACGGATTACTGTTCTGGAAGCCGTCAAAATGATTTTTGATTATCTCGGATACAGCTGCAAAATAGAACTTCACCCGGAAATGCCTACAGGCCCCGCAAATCGGGTAGCCGATAATAAATTAGCTAAAAACCTTCTTGGCTGGGAACCGCAAGTCAAATTTTCTGAAGGTCTCGAGAAAACAATAGAATGGTATTTTGCCAATAAAGATCGGCATGAGGTGGCTAAGAACTTGGAAAAATTGCTAGCCGAAAGGAATCAATCTAAGGTTACTACCAATAAAAATAAAAAGACCAACAAAGAAGTTAACAAAGAAGAAAATTTTCAGTATTTAAAGACAACTGAGTAACTCCTAATTTCTATCAAGCTTTTAACTAGTTGTCAGTTACTGAAAATAAACTTTGGCATATTATAATTGTTCTCACAATCATGTTGACGATTTTTACTACGCCAAAAGAATTTAAAGGACACTTTGCGATCATTCAGGAAAACGCTATTGCTAGTTGGACAAAGCTAATACCTAAGTGCCAAATTATTTTAATTGGCGATGACTTAGGAATAGATAAAATTGCAAAAAAATATCGAATTACTCACATTAGGAATGTAGCCAAAAATAAATTTGGGACGCCACTACTTCCGGGCATTTTTAAAATGGCTTACGACAAAGCCAAATTTAATAAACTTGCCTATGTTAACTGCGATATTATCCTAACAAATGATTTTATGGATGCCATCTGGCAAGTTAAACTTCCCGCATTTTTTTTAACCGGAAGTCGTTGGGAATTTAACATAAAAACAAAACTTAAATTTCAATCTGGCTGGCAGAAGAGGTTTAAAGCAAAGGTTGAAAGCGAGGGTAATCAAGCAAAAGTTGGTCCAACCGATTATTTTGTGTTCACCCCAAAAATTAATTTTAAAATACCTGATCTTGCCGTCGGTAGAACTTTTTGGGATTCTTGGCTTATTTTTAGAGCAAAGCAATTAGAGATTCCCGTTATTGACGCGACCCAGGTTATTTGGGCGGTCCATCAAAGTCACGATTATTCTCATGCAGGGGGTTGGAACAAAGTTTGGCTTGGTGCCGAAGCCCAAAGTAACAAGAAATTAATTGGAGACAGGCGAAAATATTTTAATTGTATAGATGCTGATTACATGTTGACCAAAGCAGGCCTTAAAAAACAAAGAATATCTTTTGCCAGGATCATTCGAAAGATAGAAACTGCACCGGTATTAATGCCTAAAATTAGTCCAGTTATCTATCCATTAAATTTTATAATCAGAGGCGTTAGGTTTATAAGAGATAAAGCCAGGCTACCAAATTTTTCACAAATAGAACCGTGAAGTATAATTGCGGGAACCTACTTAAAGCTATTCAGGAAACACTTTACTCTTAATATTTCCTTATAATATATAGTAAATGTATGCTAGCTAAAGTAACCTCGGCTGCCGTTGTTGGTTTAGATGCAGTCCCAGTCACCGTTGAAGTAGATATCGCTTCCCAGGGTTTGCCCTCTTTCACCATCGTCGGCCTTCCGGACAAAGCTGTTGAAGAATCCAAAGAAAGAGTAAGGACTGCCTTGAAAAATTCCGGAGCAGATTTTCCCCCAAAAAGAATTACAGTAAATCTGGCTCCAGCCGATCTTCCCAAAGAAGGGCCCGCTTATGATCTTCCCATAGCGCTTGGAATTCTAATTGCCTCAGAACAACTGCGACAAGTTGAAATAATAGATTCCCTCTTCCAAGGAGAGCTTTCTTTGGATGGATCCTTAAGAAGAATCTGGGGAATTTTGCCATGTGCTCTAATGGCCCGCGAAAAGAAATATAAAAAATTATTTATCCCCCAGGAAAACATCGGTGAATCTCAAATTTTGGATAAACTGGAAATATATCCCGTTAAATCTTTAAAAGATCTTTTTAACCACTTCTCAGAGAAAACAAAAATACTTCCGGCAAAATTTAAAAAAATAAATTTTGAAGCGTCACAAAACTCCGACTATGACTTTGAGCACGTAAGAGGACAGGAAAGCGCAAAAAGGGCACTGGAAATTGCCTCTGCCGGATCCCATAATATTCTAATGAAAGGGCCTCCCGGTGCAGGAAAAACCCTAATGGCGCGGTCTTTTGCAACAATACTCCCCAAGCTTACTTTTGACGAAAGTTTGGAGGTAACTAAGATTTATTCTGTCGCAAATTTATTGGACAGGGAGACACCGATTATTTTATCAAGGCCATTTAGGTCTCCACACCACACGACTAGCCATATTGGCTTAATTGGAGGAGGAAATATACCCCGCCCGGGGGAAATTTCACTTGCCCATCGAGGTGTGTTATTTCTGGATGAATTTCCTGAATTTCCAAGGCACGTATTAGAAAGCCTACGCCAGCCACTGGAAGACGGACACGTCACAATTTCAAGAGCAAGTGGTTCCGTAAAATATCCTTGCTCTTTCACACTTGTTGCAGCAGCAAACCCTTGTCCCTGCGGATTTTTCGGGGATGAAAAAAGAAATTGCAGCTGCTCGCCCGGCGCTATAACCCGTTATCAAAAAAGGATTTCAGGACCAATACTCGACAGAATAGACATTCACGTAACTGTTCCGGCAGTCGGAGTTGAAAAACTGACAAAGGACATTAAAGCTGAACCTTCTGCACTAATCCAGTCCCGGGTTCAATTTGCCCGCAATTTGCAACAGAAAAGATTCAAAGGAACAAAAATTACTTCCAATGCGGAAATGGGCTCAAAAGCAACCAAGGAATTTTGCGATCTGGACAAAGACTCGATCATTCTCTTAAAAGAAGCCATCAATAAACTAAATCTTTCTGCCCGTTCTTTTCATAAAGTAGTGAAGATTGCCAGAACAATTGCAGACTTGGAAAACTCACAAAAGATTAAATCAAATCATATCGCGGAAGCTCTTCAGTATAGGCCATTGGATTTGAGCAGTTTACCCTGAACCGAGTGAAGGGTGGAAACCTCAAAATACACATCGCCTCACCTAACTAAATTCTTTTTTCAAAAATTAGTACATAGTTGAAATTATTATTCCGTTGTAAAATTGATTTAGTTTGAAAAAAGTTCTTATTATTGGATCAATTTCCTTTTCCATTGGCTTTACCTTGCTTGCTGTTGCAATTCTACTTTTCAGTTTTCTTAAAATAAAACCAATAACAAAAAGCATAAATAGCAAGATTGAAACAAAGCTGCAGGATCTTGTGTTTATCCCCAAAGGTGTCACAAAAACAGCATATACCTTCGAGTCTACAAGTCTCGTTTGGGAAATGGAAACACTTCAAAAAGAATTTGTCGGAGTTGAACTATTTTTTACGCCAGGCTATACGAAAGAGGACCGGAAAATAATTGCCCAGTTGAAAATGGTCGAAATTGGGGATCCAAGTATTTTTGAAAAAACCCTACCGGCTTTAATTAGAGATCAAGAATCTCTCCAGGCTGCTTACAATGTGAAAGAACCAAATCCGACTGCCAGTCAAGGAGCTATGTTTAGCAAATTATCTTTGGAAATAAATAAACAAAAGGAAAAAGCCACAACCATAGAATGGGAATTCAACAAAAGTGATATGGATAATGGTTTGAATGAAGAATATAAAAAACTGGAAAAATACCCAAAGCCTCTTTTGAAGCTTTTGATTACGCTGCCAAAGTTAATAATTGGTCTGCTGTCCGGATCTTAGGTGGAAAAAAGCCCTAAGAGACTTTCCTTCTTCGGGCTTTTTTTGCTAAAGAATTAACGGTTTCTATTAAGCACTACCAATCTTAAACATTGCTGTGCCGCAAACAGGGCATTTTCCCTTCATTGCTGGCTTTCCGTTTTTCATGGTGACTTTCTCCGCGTTTGGGTCTTCCCTTTTAGCACGACATTTAACACAATACATTGTAGACATTCTTAATCACCTCCTTAGGCAGAAAAATTACACAATTAAACATTTCCCTTAAAGCTATTCAGCTTCAATATCAAGTAAGACTGCCTTCTAGCTCAGGTTATACCAAACTCTAGCCTCAATCCGAGGCTAAAAGGTTGATATTAGCTTCAACCATAGCACAGCCAAAAAAGCAAAGTCAAGCGAAGCTAAAAAAATCGACAACTAAAACACTGAATAAAAAGGGTTAGAACCAAGTGTAAACCTTATGACAAACTGGATAGCAATTAACCCTGTGGCGATGATCCCGATTTTTAAAAGTTCACCCGAAACGTAATTCAAACTCACGCTGGTGTCATCTTGTTTCTTTGCGGTCTTCTTAAGATTAATTGTTTCGGTTTCGTTTTTATTATAAGAAACAGTCGAGGATTCCAGGTCAAATGAAAAACGCTTTGCACCAGCCGCCAATTTTTGTCTTCTTGTTTTAAAAGGCATAAAAATTCAAAGCAATAATAACATAAATTTAATATTAATAAGTCACGTTGACATTTTTCCGGAAGCCGTGGTAAAAAAGGGGGTACTAAATTTGTCCAATAAAATGTATGGAGCTAAACAAGGATCTGTTGCAAACACTTTATTTAGGTACTGTCGTCTGGCTGGCAATTGTAACTTATCTGCAGTTCAAACTTTTAAGAAGGTTTAATAGGTTTACCAAGGGTTCCAGGGTAGACATAATAAAATTATTAGAAGAACTGCAGTCAAAGCAAGGAGAGAATTCTAAAACTCTTATAAACTTGTCGGAAGGTATAATAAGTTTAGGACAGATTCAAAAAACAAATATGCAAAAACAGGCACTTATCAGATTTAACCCATATGAAGATACCGGCGGAGATCAAAGCTTCATACTCGCGCTTTTAGACGGAGAAAATAACGGTGTCGTTATTTCTTCTCTTCACTCGCGGGAAAGTACAAGAGTTTACGCAAAACCGGTAGTAAAAGGTACAGCGACATCTCACAAATTTTCAAAGGAGGAAAAAGAGGTAGTAGAAAAGGCTGCCCGCCAAAGTTAGCTGGAAAAAAAGCTGATGCGGTTAAATTAAAGTGAATAAGAAACTACTACTGGTCATTGTTACGTCTATTGTTTTATATGCACTTTCAGCAGGCATCTCTTACATGATATTTAACACCTATCTTAAAAAACCTATCAGCATAAATACACCCTTCGGAAGCCTGACCGATATCACTTCCGGAAACGAAGACGGCGTCAAGGACAGGCAATGTCCCTTAAACGGCTCCCTATACGCAAAAGCCCGGGAAGAAAACTGGAAGAAAAAAAGGCCGCTTGCAGTAATGGTCGAAAACCATGTGGATGCAAGGCCGGCTCTTGGGCTTTCCCGTGCAGATATTATCTATGAAGCAGTTGCAGAAGGTGGAATCACCCGCTTCATGTCGTTATTTCTTTGTCAGGATGTAGGGGATATTGCTCCAATTAGAAGTGCCCGCACTTATTTCCTTGACTGGTTGTCCGAATACGAAGCTTCTTACGCGCATGTTGGAGGAGCAAACAGGCCTGGCCCTGCAGACGCCCTGGGTCAAATCCGCGAGTATGGGATAAGGGACATGGACCAATTTGGTCTTGGGTTTCCAACTTACTGGCGGGGAACTGACAAGCTTGCTCCTCATAATGTCCATTCAACTACAAAAAAACTTTGGGAAGCAGCCGAAAAAAGAGGTTATGGTCCGCAAGGGGAAAACGGAAAACGCTGGGACGAAAGCTTTATCCCTTGGAAATTTAAGGATGAGGCAAAAATTGAAGAGAGGGGAGATCAGAAGCCAATTGTGGTTCCATTTTGGGATAGCGGTCCGGATTATACGGTTACATGGCAGTATGACAAACAAGCGAATGTTTACAAAAGATATCATGGCCAAACTCTCCAGGAAGATCCGATTACCAAAGAATCATTATCTGCAAAAAATATAGTTATCCAGTTTCAAACCGAAAGAGATGCCAATGACGGGCCTGATGGTCATCTTCTTTACCAAACAACAGGATCCGGAAACGCCCTGATCTTTCAAAACGGGCAAGTTATAAAGGGTAAATGGAATAAAAAAGATAGAGAAGCCAGAACTAAATTCACTGATTCAAAAGGTCAGGAAATAGAATTAGTTCGGGGACTTGTCTGGATTCAGACAATTCCGGCTGAAAATGAAGTAAAATACTAGCCTGCCACATAGAATCTTTTTAGAGCTCTAAGGGTTTCTGACCGCCCACAACGTATTATTTATGAACGTAACATGTTAATTGATATTCTAGTTTCAAAAGTAAGGGTAAAAATTTTAGAATTGTTTCTTGGTGATCCGAGCAAAAGTTATCATGTAAGGGACATCGTAAGAAGGGTCGATGAAGAAATTAACGCAGTAAGAAGGGAATTGGCCCGCTTGGAAAAAACTGGCCTCTTAGCAAGCGAATGGCGTGCAAACAGAAGATTTTATCTTTTAAAAAAAGATTTCATCTATTTCTTAGAACTTCTTTCCATTGTCAATAAAAATGTTGGTTTAGGAGGGTCCATCCTTAAAAATCGGGCAAAACTCGGCAAAATAAAATACGCAATGCTTTCGTCATCCTTCTTAAAAGGGAAGCCCTTCACCCAGACCGAAATTGACCTCTTTGTTGTGGGAACAATTGTTTTGCCGGAACTTGGGGCAATTATTAGAGAGGAAGAGGCAAGAAGGGACAGGGAAATCAACTTTACCCCCATGACGGAAGAGGAATTCAATTTCCGTAAAAACAGAAGGGATCCTTTCATTATGGGAATTCTTTCAAAACCCCGAACGATGCTTATAGGAGACGAAGAAGAAATGGTTAAGCTATAGTCCTGAGCGCAGTCGAAGGATTATAATCTTAGGCTTACCAAAAGGATTCTGATCCTCATTGTTAAAATTCGTATATAATCTTAATTACAAATGCCAAAAAGTCCCCGCTTATTTTTTGTCCTAATCATTTTTTTAACACTCCTTGCAATTTATATAGACCTTCCAAAAGTTACTGTTTTTGGAAGAAATATTTCACATCCAAACCTTACGAACACTTTTCTTAAAAGAGATCTTGAACCAAAACTTGGTCTTGATTTGGCTGGTGGAGTTCAACTTGTAATGTCGGCGGATATGGAAAGTATTCCCGAACAAGACAGACAAAGTGCCCTGGACTCCGCCAAAAATGTTATTGAAAACAGGATTAACTCTCTTGGCGTTACCGAACCTGTTATTCAGAGTTCGCTTACAAGCGGACAGTATCGTTTGATTGTTGAAATACCCGGGATAAGCGACATAGATCAAGCTGTTTCCCTTGTTAAAAAAACAGCCCATCTTGAATTCCGCCAGTTAAAAAATGATCTGCCGCCCGAAGCGTCGGTTTCAGCTTCTCCGGAACACTTCGAAAAAACTTCTTTGACTGGGAAGGATTTAAAACGGGCCCAGGCAGTTCCAAGCCAGGAACCTCAAAATCCCGGTTATGTTGTGAGCCTGGATTTTACCGGAGATGGTGCCAAAAAGTTCGAGGAAATCACAAGAAATAATTTACAAAAACCTTTGGCAATGTTTTTAGATGAAGAGCCGATATCATGGCCGCCTCCGATAGTCCAGGCGGTTATTTCCGACGGAAAAGCACAAATTAGTGGAAACTTTACATCAAAAGAAGCGAGAAACTTATCAATTCAGTTAAACGCGGGGGCCCTCCCGGCTCCGCTGAAAATAGAAAGCCAGACTAGAGTAGGTCCTTCGATCGGACAAGAAGCGATAGAAAGGAGCATTGTCGCCAGCATTATTGGCCTGGCATCGGTTGCTGTTTTTATGATTGCATATTATCGCCTGCTTGGGATTTTAGCTGTTATAGCTCTTTCGGTTTACACTCTACTGGTTTTTTCCGTCTTTAAATTAGTTCCGATAACCCTGACACTGGCTGGCATTGCCGGATTTGTACTTTCGGTTGGTATGGCTGTTGACGCCAACATTTTGATTTTTGAGCGTATTAAAGAAGAAAGAAAATGGGGAAAACCAAAAATAGAAGCATTTTTTTCCGGATTTGACAGGGCATGGACATCAATTCGCGACTCAAATGTCTCTTCACTTATTACAACTGCCATTCTCTTCAACTTCGGAACAGGCGCTATACGTGGATTTGCCCTTACACTGGCAATTGGGATTATTGTATCAATGTTCACTGCAATTACTGTTTCCAGAAACCTTCTTAGACTTTTTTGGATTGGAAAAACATGAACATAATTAAATACAGAAATTTATTCTTCGCTTTTTCACTTTTAATTATCATCCCCGGGCTTATTGCCTTTAGGATATGGGGACTAAAATTGGGGATCGATTTTACAGGCGGGACAATCTGGGAATTAAAGTTCACACAACAAGAAACAATAAATCCTCAGGAAGTGCAGGATGTTATTAACCAAAACATGGGTGAGGCGCATCAGGTAGTTTTGACGGAAAAAAATTCTGCTCTTATCCGGATGAAAACTATAGAAGAAGACAAAATAGAGGATTTAAAAACCAAAATTTCAGAAAAATTTGGGCAAACCGAAACCGTAAGACAAGAAACTGTAGGCCCCACAATTTCTAAAGAATTAACCCAAAAAGCTATACTAGCAGTTGGGGTAGCTATTTTAGGTATCGTCCTTTATATCACCTGGGCCTTTAGAAGCATCCCTAAACCGACCTCATCCCTGGCATTTGGTTTTTGTACGGTTTTTGCTCTTGTGCACGACGTAATTGTGGTCGTCGGAGTTTTTGCTATTTTGGGCCACTTTTTTTCAATTGAAGTCGATAGCCTTTTTATTACCGCTCTTTTAACAGTCATCGGCTTTTCTGTCCATGACACAATTGTGGTTTTTGATAGAATCCGCGAAAATCTTAAAAAGAGTGACTTACCCTTCGAAGATATTGTAAATACTTCACTTCTTCAGACAATGTCCCGCTCGCTAAATACATCACTAACCGCCATTCTGGTCCTTTTGGCGCTATTTTTGTTTGGTGGGGAAACGGTAAAATATTTTGTACTAGCGCTTCTTATTGGAATAATTTCCGGAACGTACTCATCAATCTTTAATGCGGCACCGCTTTTGGTAACGTGGAATAATATTAAGGGAAGACTAGCCCGTAGAAAATCGGTTAATCCTTGAAATCGCCAAGTCGCAAAAGCAGGTGTCTTCTATCATTTTTTGCTTTATCTGCAGCCACTTCTTCAAACAGTTTGTTCAAAATATCCCCAACTTTTTTTCCGGGGCCGATACTAAGTTCCCGCATAACATCTCTGCCGTTGATTTTTAAATCACTAACTGTAAATGGCTTTTTCAAAACATCCTTAATCCGGCTTCTGAAAAGTTTGAGCCTCCACGATTCCGCCTGCTGCAAACCTCCGCCAAGTCTATCTCCTATCCTAAGATCCATCATATATTCAATATTTTCTACTCCGATATTTTTGATAAAACGCCGAAGCGCCCTGTCGGTCTGGCTTTCAACGACGCTAAACTGATGGAACCTTACTAATTTATATAACCTTTCACGGTCTGCCTTTGAAAGATGAAGCCTGTGTGCAATATCCCTAACCTGTCTTCCTCCTACAACTTCATGGTTATAAAAAGTTCTCACTCCTTCTTCCGTAACATCTGCAACCTCTGCTTTACCAACATCATGCAGAAGCGTTGCAAATCGGGTAATGGTGTCACCGGACGGACAAAATTTTAAGCTCGTTACACAATGGGTTCCTACGTCATAAGTATGGTGTCTCTTCGGGCTTTTTTGCTCAACCTCAAAACAAGTTTCCAACTCGGGAAGAATTATTTTTAATATCCCAACTTTTCTTAAAAGAAGAATCCCTTCAAACGCTTTTTCCGATTCAATAATTTTAAAAAGTTCATCCCTTATTCTTTCACCTGAAATTTTTGAAAGGGAATGCGCATTTTTAATAATCCCTTCCATCGTATTTTTTTCGATTGTAAATTCTAAAACCGTTGCAAACCTAACGGCTCGCATAATTCTTAGAGCATCTTCCGAAAACCTTTCACCGGGATCACCTACGGTCCTTACGATTTTCTTTTTAAGGTCCTCCTGTCCCCCAAATAAGTCTGCCAATTCATAATTTTGCTTTTTGTTTTTTGCTTTTTGGTACTTCAATGCCATCGCGTTTATTGTAAAATCTCGTCGTGCCAAGTCTTCTTCAAGTGTATTACCCCAGGAAATTTTATCCGGATGTCTTTGATCCGTATACTTTTCCTCTGTTCTATAAGTAGTTACTTGCAAAATAAAGTCTTGTCCGCCAAGAGGGATTCCGACGGTTCCGAAAGTGTTATTGTAAAAGGACCCATTAAACAATTTTAAAACCTGTTCGGGTTTTGCATTTGTTGTAATATCCCAGTCGTAAACTCTATTCCCAAGGGCAAGATCCCTTACGGCTCCCCCGACAATTGCTGCTTCAAAGCCCATGTTAACAAGGCGCTCGAGGGCATTTTCCACTTCTTTTTGTATCTTCATAAGTAAATTATACTTTTTCCACCTGTCTTGTCTCCTAAAATGGGTGTAGTATTTTTTCTTTGCGCTAATTAAAATGATTCCGTGCCTCAAAAGACCTGGAAGATTTTAAGTACTAAAACTTCCTCAAAAAATAAAAATTGGCTAACCCTGCTTCTTGCAAAAAACAGAGGTCTTAAAACAAAAGAAGAGCTGAAAAGTTTCTTAAACCCAACCCTTGAACAGATTTTAAAAGTCTCCATAGGTGAAAGTAAAAAAGCACTCAAAAGAATCGAAATGGCAATTACTAATAAGGAAAAAATAATTGTTTATTCCGATTATGATGCCGACGGGATATCTGCAACTGCCATCATGTGGGAAACCCTTTATGACTTAGGGGCAGATGTAATGCCGTATGTTCCTCATCGAATAAAAGAAGGATATGGTCTTTCAAATTCCGCGATAACTAAACTGGTGGAAGAAGGGGCGAAACTGATTATAACTGTTGACCATGGCGTTTCGGCAGTTGATCAAATTGAGCATGCCAATAGCTTAGGTATAGATGTTATTATTACCGACCATCACGTTTTACCAAAAGTTCTTCCAAAGTCTTACGCAATGGTTCACACAACAACCTTGTGCGGCGCCGGGGTGTCCTGGAGACTGGCTTGGGATATTGTCACAAAATTAAAGCCTTCCTACCGGGAACAACTGGAAAATAAACTGGAACTAGCAGCGATTGCAACAATTGCGGATCTTGTTCCGCTAACAGGTGCTAACCGCGCAATTGTAAAAATAGGACTGGAAAAACTCTCCTCAACTAAGCGGTATGGCATTAATGCACTGCTTAAAACCACTACGACATCATCAATAGGTACTTATGAAATCGGCCATATACTGGCTCCACGAATAAATGCGATGGGAAGAATCGAACACGGTCTCGATGCCTTGAGGCTCATTTGTGCAAAAAGCAAAAGCCAGGCAGATAAACTTGCCTCTCTCCTTTCTAAAACTAATTCGAAAAGACAAGACCTTACAACAAGAGCGTTAGAGTCGGCAAAATCTTTAGTTTCTGCGGAGCAAAGTATTGGTGTAATTGCCCATCATTCCTGGCATGAAGGGGTGATTGGTCTTGTTGCTTCCCGTCTGGTAGAAACTTACAATAAACCCTTCATTGTCATTTCCCAGGGAGAAGTTTTTTCAAAAGGATCGGCACGCTCTGTTCCTGGCTTTAATATAGTTGAAGCAATAAGGGCATCCTCTCAATATTTAGTTGCAGCGGGAGGCCATCCTATGGCAGCAGGTTTTACTATTGAAACCAGACATATACAGACTTTTAGCCTGGATATCAATCAGTATGCAAAGCTAAATTTAACTGAAGAGATGCTCGAACCAATTATCAGAGTTGAAACCGAGCTCGAAGAAGAAGACATCTCTGGGGAAACACTCGAACAGATTAAAAAATTCGAGCCCTTTGGAGTAGGAAATATGGAACCTGTTTTTTTAACCAGGAAAATGCTGCTTGAAGATGTGCGCACTGTAGGCAAGACTTCTAACCACCTAAAACTTCAAATAGGCAACCATTCGGCAATTGGCTTTAATATGGGCGATTTAAGAACAGACCTTAGGCCGGGTCAACAAGTCGACCTTCTTTATACAATATCCGAAGACAAATTTAATGGCCACGGAAAGATCCAGTTAAAAATTAAAGACTTAAAGCTCGTCGCTTAAAAATTGTGCGATCTTTTTGCCTTTATTGCCTCAACGACTTTCATATCATCCAGTGTAATTGAATTTGCAACCAGATGGGTTACGTGACCAACAGATTCTGTAACTATCTCTTTTCCAAATTGTCCGCTATCAGCAACATCCCTCAAAAACTGAGCAAAAGCATCGATCTGTTGATGAACATTAACAAATTGTTCAACTTCGCAAACGCCGGTTCCGTTTTTATGCTCTGCCATTTACATCACCCCCTTAATATGTTTTTTCATTTCCCCATAAAAAAACCTCCCCGTGGGGAGGTATATTTTTCGTGCTTTAGATGGATTTTCTAAATCACAACCTCCCCAAGCCGCCTTCCAAGAAGGAGACCGGTTAAAAGGAGGCCAAGTAATACAAACACAACTAACATTGGTAAAAATTCTAAACGAACTAAGTTTACGATGTCAAATCTTTATACCCAACAGCTAAGTTTACTTGTCCGTCAAAAATTGCTCTTCGGGTAATGTGTAAACAATAAAGAAAATGCGGGAAGAAAATTGGACGGGCCAAATGTATTTGTTTTAGAATTGAAAAATCAAAACAGGGCAAAATTAAATGAAAAGAACCTTAGTAGCAAAAACACTGGAAAAAATTGGCGAAGAAATCTGCCTTCTCGGTCGTGCCCAAACTATCCGCGACCACGGAAAAGTCATTTTTATTGATCTTCTGGACGCAACCGGCAGCATCCAGACAGTTTCGAGACAAAAATTCGATCTCTCACCCGAGGATGTAATAGAGATAATAGGGACTGTTAAAAAAAGACCCGAAAACCTTGTCAATAAAGAAATCGAAACCGGCACCATAGAAATAGAAATCAAGAGATTAAATATTGTTTCTCACTCGCAAACCCCTCCGATACCAACAGAAGGTGAAGGTTACGATATAGACGAAAACCTTAGGCTCCGCTTTCGGTATTTGGATTTAAGAAGAGAAAGGTTGCAGAAAAATTTAAAACTTAGGCATCAGGTTGTCACACTGGCGCGTGATTACTTGAATAAAGAAGGTTTTATAGAAATAGAGACACCGTATCTTTCCAAGGACACCCCCGAAGGGTCGCGCGATTTTCTGGTTCCGTCGCGTCTTCAGCCGGGCAAATTTTATGCTCTTGCCCAATCTCCCCAGCAATATAAACAAATGTTGATGATCGCAAATTTTGAAAAATATTATCAGTTTGCACGCGCTTTCCGCGACGAAGATATGCGTGCCGATCGCCAGTATGAACATACCCAAATAGATATCGAAATGGCATACATTAAAAGGGAAGATGTCATGAATTTAATCGAAGAAATGTATAAAAAAATTGCCAAGGAGCTTGGGAAAAAAGTTCACCAAGACCCTTTCCCAATATTTACCTATAAAGAGGTAATCGAAAAATTTGGCGCGGATAAATTCGATTTAAGGGAAAATAAAAAAGACAAAAATTTGCTTGCTTTTGCCTGGGTTGTCGATTTCCCGCTTTTGGAATACGACAAGGAAGAAAAAAGATACACTTTTTCCCATAATCCGTTCTGCGCACCCAAAGAAGAAGCAATTTCCGATTTAATGGCCGGCAAAAACCTGGAGTCCCTGCTTTCCTACCAATACGATCTGGTCTTAAACGGAGAAGAAATTGGCGGGGGAAGTATTCGAATCATCGATCCGCTTGTGCAGCGCCAGGTTTTTAAGGTAATGGATTATAGTGACAAAAAAATAGATGAAGATTTTGGACACCTTTTGGAAGCCTATAAATTCGGCGCTCCAAATCATGGAGGAATAGCCATGGGCCTGGACCGTTTTTGTGCAATCGCCGCCGGAGAAGATTCCATAAGGGAAGTAATCGCCTTTCCTGTTTCCGGTTCCGGACAAACATCTGTCATGCAAGCGCCGGAAGTAGTGTCGGAAAAAACGTTGGAAGAGCTTCAAATAAAAGTAACAAAAAACAAAAAGTAGGATGCGTCTTGTTCTTGCCGCCCTAATTATCGGCATTTTTTTTACCAGCTTTTTGTTAATCAATAAAAATAACCGGTTAATTCCAGGCAAAGAAGAAAAAAAGACAGCCGAAGAAGATATTCCAAAACTTCCGGTTTATCCACTTAAAGCGGAAAAATTTGTAGAAGCGCCGGCGGTTTCCGCAAAATCGGTCGTTGTACTCGATGCAAGAACAGGAATGATTTTGCTAGAAAAAGACCCGGCAATTAAACACTTCCCCGCGTCAACGACAAAGCTAATGACAGCCTTAGTCGCGCTGGAAAGATGTTCTCCTCAAAACCATATCAAGGTTGGGCCGATTGTCAAAGAAGGGACACAGATGGGTTTAACCAGGGGTGATGTTGTAACTGTGGAAACACTACTTTCCGGAATGCTAATTGCCTCCGGAAATGACGCAGCTTACACACTCTCTTTTGCGTGTTCGGATTCTTACCTTTCTTTTGTAGATTCAATGAATAAAAAGGCAAAAGAATTAGGAATGACATCGACAAACTTTGAAAACCCTGCTGGTTTTGACGGTAAAAACCAATATTCAACCGCTTCTGATCTTGCAAAACTGGCAAAAGTTGCTGTTTCCAATCCTTTAATATCCAAAATAGTTGCTACTAAGAATGCTTCACTCATCGATGTTACCGGAACTAAAACCTATTTTGTGGAAAATATTAACGAACTAATAGGGGAGGTAGAAGGATTAGAGGGGATAAAAACAGGACAAACTTCTGGTTCTGGTGAAATACTGCTCTCGAAAACAACCAGAAGGGGCAACACTGTAATTATTTCCCTCTTAGATTCAAAAGAAAGATTTGAAGAGAGTAAGAGCCTGATCGAGTGGGCTTATGCAAATTACAAATGGATTGCACCTTAGCTATTTTATAAAAGAGTCGGAAACCGCATTAACATAAGCTATTAATCCACTATCACTCTTAAAAAGATAAACCGGTTGTAAGTAATCCTGATGCTTCACTCCCTCGATATACCCTATCGTAACCTCCCTGATGGGGAATGCGCCCTCGCCGATCTCTTTATTAAATGCGCCCTTACCTGCTTTTAAATCATTAAAAGCGGCTTGTGTACCTTTTAACGGGTATGTTGCAAATTTATTCAACTCTATATCTTGTTTCCCAAGTTTTGCACTAACAATCTTACTTGCGGCAACCAGTGCTTGTGCTGTTGCAAGATTTTGTCTTGGTGTTATTACCTCAAGTTTGTCTATTTCTGATCTTGAAAAACTTACTTCTATTAAACTTGCGCCGGAAAGGGAAGGAACTTCTACCAATTTATTGCCGTCAATCCGAAGTGTTCTGGTCGTAGCTTTATTCTCCGGAAAATTTTTTGGGTCAAAATTATACTGCTTAAACAAATTGTATGTATTTTCAATTGCATCTTTTTCGCTTCCGGGGCTCCGCCCGATAACGGAAGTATCGTTATAGAATTGACTTTCAAGGTTAAAGTTTAAATCCATAATATCTATAGAAAAGACGCGCCCCTCGTCTCTGCTATCCACAAATTCATATAAATTGTCACCAACAACTCGGGGATTTTTACCAAAACCCAAACCGGCAGCAAGTGTTTTGATTTTTTCAATACGCCCAAAAGTTGTATCTCCCTCCGAAATCCTGAAAACTTTTGCTCGCGAACTCAGTACGGGTAAATCTCCGGTAATCGTTTCAATACGAAATTCAATTCCGGTATTTTTTATCCCTTCACTTAAATCAAATACCGGCAATTTATCAAAGGCAATTGTGGGAGGAGTCGGGGAAGGGGGAAAAACTGCTTTCCAGATTGCCTTGCCTACGAGAAAGAGCACGACTAAAAAGAGTAGAACACCAATAGAAACAAGCACCCATTTAAATGCTTTTCTAGAAAAAGAAGCTGCTTCGGTCAGAGAACTCATAGGCAGTACAATTGAGTAGAAAACTATCCGATGATACAATTTTAACCTGAGCTCCTAACTGAAGCAATTAATACCTTATGAAAAAGATCAGAGTCAGATACGCTCCCTCACCTACCGGGATTCCCCATGTTGGCAATATCCGAACAGCACTTTTTAACTTTTTGTTTGCGCGAAATAACGGAGGGGATTTTATCCTAAGAATCGAAGACACGGACCGCAAAAGGTTGGTTCCTCAAGCAGAAGAAAAAATCGAAGAAAGCCTTAAGGCATTAAGTCTTAATTGGGACGCAAAAATTGTCCAATCCCAAAGACTAAAAATATACGGAAAATATTTGGATGAACTCAAAAATAAAGAATTTGTCTACGAAGACGAAGGCGCGTGGCGCTTTAAAGTTGAAAAGGGGAAAGATTTAACGTGGCAAGACGGAGTCCACGGCGCAATAACTTTTAAATCGGAAGTCCTGGAAGACTTTATCGTAATGAAATCCGACGGTTTCCCTACTTACCATTTTGCGTCGGTAATTGATGATTACGAAACTCAAATTTCTCATGTTTTTCGCGGAGATGAGTGGATTTCTTCTACTCCAAAACACTTGTTGATCTATCAATCCTTTGGTTGGACCCCTCCAATCTTTGTGCATCTTCCGATAATCCTTGGTCCCGACCGTAAAAAACTTTCCAAAAGGGATGGGGCAAAAACAGTTTTTGAATATCTTGACGAAGGCTTCCTTCCGGAAGCCTTAGTTAACTTCTTAGCATTTCTTGGCTGGGCTCCGAAGGGCGAAAAGGAACTGTTCTCCCAGGAAGAGTTAATCAAAGAATTTTCGCTCGAAAGAATCAATAAAAATAATCCGATATTCAATGTGGAAAAACTAAAATGGTTTAACAATCAATGGATAAAAAAACTGACTGACGAAGAATTCGCGCAAAAAGTGACAAAGTTCTACGGTAAGTATGATTTAGACGCAATAAAAAAAATTGCGCCCCTAGTTAAAGAAAGACTTTTTACTTTAAAGGATTTCTTAAATCTTGCTGACTTCTTTTTTACTAGCCCGGATTTTTCCCAACTACCTTCAATCGAAATAAAAAAAGAGGATATAGCTCAGGCCGCATCGTATTTCGGGGATTTAAATGAATGGAATGCCCAGAATATTAAAAGTTTGTTTGAAGAAATTGCGGATAAACAAAAAATCGACAGGGTTAAGTTAATTGCGGCTGTCAGAAACATTATTTCCGGAAAAACCGTAACACCACCTCTTTATGAATCAATGGAAATACTGGGTAGGGACGAAACAATCAAAAGACTGGATGAGTACCTTAAAAAATCCAATAAATGAAACAATAGTTGCTGTTTTCGCTCACCCCGACGATGAGGCGTTTGGCCCGGCTGGAACCATCGCTAAACTTTCAAAAAATAACGATGTCTACGTCCTTTGTGCAACAAGAGGAGAAGCAGGCAGGACCAACAAAAATATTGCAAAAATTAGGTCACTGGAACTTAAGAAATCCGCTAAAATTCTCGGTGTAAAAGAAGTTTTTTTCCTGGGTTTTAAAGACGGCACGCTTTCTAACTCCGTCTACCATAAACTAGCCAAAAAAATTGAAGAAAAAGTTAAAAGCTTAAAACCCAAAATTCTTTTAACGTTTGAACCGAGAGGAATATCAGGACATATTGACCATGTAGCTGTTTCGCTTGTTACCAGTTTTGTATTTAACAGAACTCCAAGCATTAATAAATTGCTTTACTATTGTATCGATGTAAATGAAAGAAAAATGATCAAAGATTACTTCATATACTTTCCACCCGGTTACAGAAAAAGCGAAATTGATCTTATTGAAGATATAACCGATGTCTGGCCGATAAAAGTAAAAGCAATGAAGTGTCACCTTTCGCAAACAAAAGACGCACAAAAAATTCTTAAGACGCTAAGACAACTTCCCAAAAAAGAATACTTCCAGGTTCTGATAAAGTGATAAAAATTTACAACACCCTTTCGCAAAAAAAAGAAAAGCTAGACTTGTCGGAACCTATTAAAATCTACGTATGCGGAATCACCCCCTACGACACAACCCATCTTGGTCATGCCTTTACTTTTACGGTCTATGACACATTAGTCAGATATCTGAAATTTTTAGGCGCAAACGTTACCTATGTGCAGAATGTAACCGATATCGATGACGATATTTTAATAAGGGCTAAAAAACTTGGTACCAACTGGAGAAAACTCGGACAAACCCAGACAGAAAAATATTTGAAAGAAATGAAAGCTTTAAATAATTTGCCCGTTGATCATTTTCCAAAAGCCACAGAAAATATTCCCTCGATGATCGAAATCATTGAAGTCCTTGCCGCAAAAGGCTTGGCTTATGAAAAAAAAGGGTCCGTATACTTTGAAATCAAAAAATATAAAGACTGGGGCAAACTCTCAAAACTTGATTACCCGGCTATGCTCCAAATTGCCAACGAACGCGGCAATTTTCCCGAAGATCCTAATAAGCGCGACCCATTGGATTTAGTTTTGTGGCAAGCACACAAAAAAGGGGAGCCCAACTGGAATTCACCATGGGGCAAAGGCCGCCCGGGCTGGCACATTGAATGCTCTGCAATGAGTATGAAATATTCAGGGTCAACAGTAACAATCCATGGCGGGGGAGAAGATCTTGTTTTTCCTCATCACGAAGCGGAAATTGGCATCAGCGAAAATTATACCGGTCAAAAATTCGTCAAAATATGGATGCATGCCGCTATGGTTTACTGCGAAGGGAAAAAGATGAGCAAATCTTTAGGCAATATGATTTTTATTTCCGATCTGATTAAAAGATATGACTCACCAACAATCAGGATTTTTCTTCTTTTACATCATTACCGAAGACCCTGGAACTTTGAAGAAAAAGAGATTAAAAAAGCGAAACATATTGCCGGTCTACTAAAAGGAAAAACAAACGGAGAAAAGATGTCTTATAAAGAAGCAAAAAAAACTTATCCTGCTTTTTTTCTTGCGCTTGAAGATGATTTAAATTCACCAAAAGCAATAGGTCAATTATTAAAAATTGCCAAAAACACCGACAACAAGTCAAAAGAATTGCTTTCAACAATGAGCCGGGTTCTTGGAATTTTCTAAACTTCCTTTAATACTTTTCTTAAATCCGAAATTTTATAATTAGCAGGAAAATCAACTTGTTGTCTTCCGGGGTGGGCGTATAAATAGGTTATTCCTCCGGCAACCTGCGCCATCTCCATATCGGCTCTTGTGTCTCCGATAATTATTATCGAATCAAAATCCCTACCTCTTAAAAATTCCTTAAGCAAGTCCTTTTTTGTCTTGGTTTTTTTCTTGAATTGAGAGTTTGTAGCAAAAGCTTTATCCGAAAGAAAGAATCTATTGATTCCAATCGCACTAATAAATCTTTCCAGCGCGAAATTTGCCATGTTGGAAACTAAAATTTGTTCATGTTTTTTGGAAATCGCATCCAGAACAAAAATGGCATGATCATTTGGCTTAATATTTTTTACGATAATTTCAGGGTGCTTTTTTTCAAAATCCATGCAGGCTTTTTGCAATTCGAAATGCACGTTCTCGTTCTCATTAGGTAAAAGGTACTCAAAATATTTAAACCACTTGACCCCGTAAAGCGCAAGGTTGTCTTCTTTGTTAAACCTTTCCCGATATCCAAAATCTGCAAGCACTTTGTTGGAAATCTCCAAAACTGAATTCTCGTTTCCTTTTTCCAGTGTTCCATGAAAATCCCAGACAAAAAGTTTCACATTATTTTATTAAATAAAATTTCCTTTTTTCTTCATCAAATCTTTCGATTGCATATCTCAGCATTGTTCTTGGCATTTGCATTCGGTGTTTTAATAAAAATTCCTCAAGTATTTTTTGATCCTTTTTTCCGACTTCCCTCAACATCCAACCTACGGCTTTGTGGATAAGATCGTGTTTATCATGAAGAAGAATCCCGGCAATTTTAATTGTTTGCGAGAATTCACTTTTTCTTATGAAAGAATAAGTCGCAACAATAGAAATCCGCTTTGCCCATAAATTATCCGATTTTGCCAGCTTTAAAAGTAAATCTCTTTCTCCCTTTTTATCAATAAGATAAGAACCGACAATGTTAGGAGCCGAAAGATCCACGAGATCCCAATTGTTTACACCGGCCATGTTGTCTAAATAAAAGTTAAAAATTTTCGACTTTTCTTTTTCATCGGAATTTCTAAATCTTTCTACCAGTATTAATATACCAACAAGTCTTTCTTCATGAATTTTTGATTCCAGAAGATTTTTGATTCTATCAAGCTTTAAATCACTATACTTTTTTGCAATTTTTCTTTGTTGGGGAACGGTAATACCCCAAAAAATATCGCCCTCGGCATATTGTCTTTTACCTGTTTTAAAAAACCCTGCTAAAAATTTTGCCTTGTCAACGTCCGCAAGTCGTTTAAGATCTTTTTTTAAATCAATGAGGGTCATTGATGCTTAATTCATTTTTAAGAATATCAAGAACATGTTTAAAGTTTTCCGGTCCGGAAAAATGTTTCCTATTATCAAAGCTGATTAACTCTGCTTCTGATTATATATCAGGGATAAAAACTAGCCTTTGCAATATTGATTTATTGAAGAAATATCAAATCCGTAATCGTTTTTTTCAAACCAAACGGTTTTAAGTTCAATTGGAACTTTGCACCTTTTACTTAAACCGCCGCTTTCCTGTGGTTTGTCTTTCCCCCCTTTAATTTTTAAAAAGCATTGGTGATCGGAATTGGAATCCACGACCACGACTGTTGTCGAGCCATATGTTGAATCAACCTTTTTCAGGTCAGCAGTACAAATTGAAACATTCACGGAGAGAAACTTAGAGTCTTCTTTAATGCTTCCCCTCCCGGAGTTATCCGCAGATACTTTAATAGCAAATAAATTTAGCTTAGCATCTTCCAGATAATTAGTGATTTTATCCAGGTTTCCGGTTTTCTGTAGGTAAAAAAGGGTAACAGCAAGCAGTGATATCAAAACGAGGTACTTCAATATTACGAACGCGCTTTTCATAAAACCCTTAGCTTAATTAAGTGTAGCACTCAAAACAATTTTTTATCCGAAAAAGTCTCCCGGCGAATTTAAGGACGATATTACCCAAGGATGGAAAGATTTTTACTGGGAACCAATGAAGAAATTCTTTAATAAATAAAGCTGCGGCACTAATTGTTTACATTGAATGGAGTGAAATGACTGTATTGGAACTTGTTATAGACTAGGTTTTAACTCAACTTCTTTAGATTTTTCGTCAATACAGACTTTAAAATGGTCAAAGAAGCCTTGTCTACCCAGAACTCCGGCTATCATACCGTCCATTAGATAACCATCTTTAAATCCGCACCAAGTTTTTATTTCTTCACCGCCAACATTTAAATAGATATCATTGAAATAGTAAATGTTTGCCGCTTCACCTATACCACCTGTTTTAATTTGTTCACCTTCATAAATATTTATTCCCAAAAACTTTGCAACATCTTTGTCTAGAATGCAAGTATCTGCACCTGAATCAACAAGCATTAAAAATCTCCTTTCAGAATCACTGGCTTTAATACTTACTGGAATCCAAGGAACAGCAAAGAATTTCCTTTTCGGATCTCGATTTGGAAGTTTAAAGTAAGGGAATTTCACTAAGGAGCTATTGGGCCGTAAGACTTGGCAGCACGCATTAATACAGGGTTTTTAACTCCTCCTGATTTTGCTTGATCCACCGCTTTTTCGACAGTTTGAGCATGACCAACAACTTTTTTGTAATCTGGCGACAGTGCCAACCATCCACTTGTGTATTTTTTTATCACCCTTGTTAAATCAATTTGTTTCATAAGCTTGTATGTATTTTAACATAATTGCGTTGTACTAACCGAACTCCGTAATGATTGGAGTTTACACTGAACGAACGTGAAGTGAGCATTAAATTGGGTTGAAATAATCAAATATCCATAATTCGTTTATCAAAAGTCGAATCAATTATTATCTTCTTAGTTGTTCCCTTGCGACTAGACCAAGGCGATATCCTATATCTTGCGGGGAATCCGCTATTCGCTCTGCTTCGACCTGCTTTCCATCTAAAGCCACCTTAAAGGCGTCAAGTGTCTCTGGGTGTGATATTTTATCGGCAAGACCAACATCAAGCCCTTGTTGGTGAAGCCATAATTTTAAACCTCCCTCGTATATCCAGCTTTCCAATTTTATAACTATTATTTGATCGCCTTTAAATGCGAAATTTGCCCCAATAAGAGGTGAATAAGTTCTTGGTTGTGCATTTAAACCCCTGTTAAAAAGCGCGTATTGTTCAGCGTCTTTCGGTACTTCGACCTGATTAAGATTAAGATCATAATCGCGAGCCAGACCAATCATAAAACCAAGGAAATAACCATCTGTAAAAAGATGGTCCGAAATAAGATCTAAAGTATATTCCCAAACAGCCGCTTCTGAATCGTCTTTAACTGTGGGATTATGATTGTTCGGATTTTCCCTGTTTAATCCCTTGATAAACCCGTGCAGGCCTCGTGGGTGAACGATGTTTCCTATATGCGAACCTATTGGCACAACAAGCCCCCTGTCTACAAAAAATTTCGTAGCACCCTCTAAATAACCCTCCAGAAATTGTTTTCTAACATCTTGGTCAACAGAATCTCCAAATGCTTTTGTGTATTCGTCTAAAGGGTTACGGGCATTTAAACCAGTCGACAACCCAAGCTCTTTTATAGTGTTTGCGTTTCCTTGTTCAGGTTCAGTCATAGTCGCGAATTATAGCACCATGAGTCTAAAAGTTCGAATTCGGATTGTTCCGATCGAAATGATAGGTTAATAATGCTAAAATTAGCTTCGCATTGCCGGATCGTCTAATGGTAGGACAACGGATTCTGGATCCGTTTATCTAGGTTCGAATCCTAGTCCGGCAGCTTCATTTTTAGCTTCACTTATTCATATCAAACTATATCAACACTGATTAGGACTCGAACCTGAGTTTAGGTTTAATCAACATACCCAGGGGTATTTAGATAATTTTTATGCTATCCTAAATTAGGTGAGGCTTTTTAATTTCCAGAGCGGTTTTGTGCCAATAGTTGCAGTTGTAGTGATTGCTCTGCTTGGCATCGGCAGCGTGGGGACAGTTGCAGCCTCCAATAGTTCAAAACCTGGTGATATTCTCTACGCAATTGATACAGGTGCTGAAAATCTTCGTTTAAACTTTGCTACAAGTCCTGAAGCTGAAGTTAATCTTAGAACCAGATATGCAACCGAGCGTGTTGCTGAAATTCAGGCTTTACTGCGGGAGAGAGGAATAGATGCTCCAGGGCTGGATATTGCCCTTGCCAACCTAACAGACCACAAAACACAAATAGAATCACTTGCTGCCCAAAATCAAGAACTTAAAAACCAAGTAAGTGAACTTAAAGCCCAGCTACAAGATCAAGGTAAAGAAGTAAAAGCTACTTACAAGATTGCCAAAAAAGATCTCAAGACTCAAAGAGCCGCTTTAAAAAAGCAGTTAGCTCTTTCAAGAGCTGCTGGGGATACTGCTAAAGTAAATTCTTTGAGTACTCAAATTGCTAGCCTGGAAGCACAAATAGGAACTTTAAATAATCAGGAAGAAACACTTGAAATTGAAGACGAAGACAGTCAGGAAGATGAGGATGAGATTGAAGAGGATGAACCGGAAGAACCTCGAGAGCCGGAAGAAAGCACAGAACCTAAGGAACAAAAAGAAGCTGAAGGAGAAGGCGACGACAACTAATTTCTAACCGTTAATTCCATAAGCCATTTCCCTTGTAGTAAGTTCCAACATAGTTAACACTTCGATGAACTCAGTGCCGAAGCCAGAGCAAGCACTACTTTTTCTGCTATACTTTAGGCGTGGGAATAACCTGGAAAGTAGACTCTTTTTCGCTTGCGAATCAGCCGGAGAAAATTTTATTAATTCTCTTACCCTTTATAATATTGGATTTGATCCTTAAAGCTTTCGCTCTTTGGGCTTCTGCTCAAAACAAACAAAAAACATGGTTCATCAGTCTCATAATCTTAAATACAGTAGGAATTCTTCCGGCTATCTACCTTCTCTTTTTCTCAAAACACACTAAATCCAAGTAGAAGACAAAAACCAAAATAGATCGCGGATTAACTAAGAAGTTGGAGTTGGTGTGGGCGAAGGAGCGGCTGCTTCAACAATACATTTATCAAATTTTTCTTTTTCCTCTCCTTGTAAACTTTTAGAACTCGTCTCCTCAAGAATTTTTTGGATGGATTCCTGGCTCAAGGCCTCTTTTACACACTGTACATTTACCTTTCCAATTCCGGGTAAGTCAGCTTCAGCAGGTGCCTCGGGAGTTTGGGCTTGTTGCTGCTGTTGTGAACTTCGGTTCAACAGGCTTGAATAAAGGCCTTGTTTTAATCCCTGCACCAGAAGTAGTAATAAAAATAGTCCGATTACTATCCAGATCGTGTAGAAAACTAAGGATAACAAGCTGTTAGCTTTAGGCAAAATCCCATTCCAAAAAGAAAAAGTAAATCTTTTTTTTCGTATCTCCGAACTCGTTATTTCTTCTTTTTTCTTTAGGTTTGTCGTTTTTCTTACGGCCATAGTCGCAAATTGTAACGGCAAAACTTTCAAATTACAAGTCTTTCGACGTTCCCTGTTGTAAAAAAGGTTCCGTTACGATCTTTGTTATAATAAATATTGTGCTCAAGCCTGCTTTTGCTCCTATCTTGTTAGTAGTTTTCGTTACAGCTGTCGGATTTTTGGTTCTTGCTATAAAAAAACCCTTCAATTTTCAATTTTTTACTAAACCCACCCGGCAGTTAACCGTTAATTCCTTAAAACCCCAAAATGTTCAAAGCCAAAGCTTGGTAGAAACAGAGAAAACGATTTACGAGGATCAGAAAAAAGAAGAATCAAATCCTAATCAGAATTATTTAGGGACAGTTTCCGGGCCAAATTATAAAGCTTCGGTTTTTGCTCTTGCTTCGACCACTGTAGTTACGGATTCCGCAAATGATGATAATTGCACAAACAATTGCCCAACTAAATCACTAGCCCAGTATGTTAAAGAAAATGGCGGCAGGGGAGGAATGAACGGTACATATTTCTGTCCTCCCGATTATTCGTGGTGCGCCGGTAAAGTCGGTTCGTACGATTTTCCTGTTTGGAACAACCGCAGGAAAAAATGGATGGAAGCGGACAAACTTTTCTGGAATGGGCGTGGCATGATGGTGTTTCGGTCCGGATCAGCCCAGTTCTTTTCTTGCGCAGCATGCACTGGGGCACCGGGTGATATTACCGGAGGAATTGTTAATTATCCCTCTCTGGTTTCGGGCGGAAAACTAATTTTGGATGAAGGTTCGCTTACAAGCAATTTCAAAACAAAAGGCACCAGAAGCGGAATAGGGTTTGGAAACGGAAAACTGTTTTTGGTTGTTGCCAGAAGTGCAAATATCAAAGACCTTGCAGGAATTTTTATATCCCTCGGCGCAACGGACGCGCTGAACCTGGATGGAGGAGGATCTGCAGCTCTTTACGAATCCGGCCGCTATAAAGCCGGCCCCGGCCGCAGCTTGCCAAACGCGATAATTGTTAAATAAATTGATAGACTTTTTTGTCGGTAACAAGCACATTCAAAACTACGTCATGACTTTCCTTAGGTAATTTATCCTCTACCTGAAACTCGTAACCAAGCCCAATCTTCACCAAGCGCGAATTCTTAAGAAGCCTGTCATAAACACCCTTTCCATATCCAAGTCTTGTACCGGATTTATCAAATGCAACTCCGGGCAAAATTGCCATGTCAATATTTCCCGTGTCCATTGTTGAATTGTTAATAGGTTGTAAAATCCCGTATGGTCCAACTTTCAAATTATCAAAAGAGACAAATTCACAAATATCATAATTTTCATTGGAATATGCAGGAAGATAAATAATTTTTCCGACTAACTGCAAATGTCGTATTAAATCAAAAGTCCCAACTTCATTATTTATAGGAAGATAAAGAAGAATGCACTTAGAAGGTATAATCTGCGGTAATTCAAGTGTTTTTTGCCGGATGATTTTACTTTTTTGACTTACTTCTTTTTTGCTAAGACTCTTTCTTTTTTCCAAAAAAAGGCGGCGAAGTGATTTTTTATCCATAATCCAATGATTTGCCAAAAGAACAAATTTTTTATCCGCGAACAAAAAATAAACTCAGCCCTTTTTCTTGCCTGACCCCTGTTCCATTACCCCGGTTAATTTAGTCACTCCAAAATGCGCCGCAGTTATTAAAAGTGAAAGAATTCCCACGTAAATAAAACTTGAAATTCCAACTCCGGTAATGTCTGCGAGTCTTTTTACTAGCCAAATAATAACTCCGTTCACCGCAAAAAACATCAGCGGCCATGCGTATTCATTTTTTATCTTTACCTTCATGTTCGAAAGAAGGGCAATCACAATGTAATTAATTGCTACCAAAATGAATCCTGCCGCCAAAACTGCAATTAGCCCGCCTACTTTATCGTTCCCTAAAACAATATTTGCCGGCAGAACAACCGAACCGATAAAAATTAAAGCAGAAGCAGTAAGCCAAAATCCGATGAAGTTTAAGATCTGATTTTGATTCAATTCTGTGTCACCCCCTTTTTGGTTAGTTTAAAACCTGTAAGTTAAGAATAGATCTAAAATCGCACCCAGTCAAAGTTGACCAAAGATGTTATACTGCGTTCTCCAAAGCTAAACTAAATTGACCCGTGTTATAGCTTGGTGTAGAGTTAAAGAAGATGGTATCGCAAGAAGAAATTATCGATAAATTAAGGCTCTGCTTAGACCCCGAGTTAGGAATAAATATTGTTGACCTCGGCCTTATATACAGTATAAATGTTGCAGATGGAAGTAAAGTTAATGTTTTAATGACCTTAACTACAGCCGGCTGTCCTCTCGACGCCTACTTCGTAAGAGATATAACTTCGAGACTCAAGTCTATAAAGGCTATTTCAGACGTTTCCGTTGAATTCACTTTCGAACCTCCATGGAGTCCGGAAAAAATGTCTGCCGAATCCAAGGACGTTCTCGGATTCGTGAATTAACTTCTGCTCTAATTAATTCTCTCTAAAATAGTTGACTTTCGGGTTATATTCGGGATAAAATATAACAAAAAGGAACCCTTTTTAGGGTCTTGACAAGTGCTAGATATAGTGTCTAATCTGGAGTTAGACCACAATATATTGTGCTTTTGGAACACTCGTGAAACATAAGCCTGCAGAACCAAAAGCAGACATTTTCAAAAAATAGGGCAGTTTAAGAAAGTAAGGGAAGCAAACGCAGTGATTTGTCCGTTTTGTGCACACGAATTCACGCGGGTTTTAGATAAACGCGAAGGTCCTAGCGGCAAAACGACAAGAAGAAGACGCGAGTGCCAAAAATGCGGACGCAGATTTACAACGTTTGAAAGAGTTGAAACACTTGATCTTTTAGTTGTTAAAAAAGACAAAAAAAGGGAAGTGTTCGACAGGATAAAGCTTAGAAGTGGAATAATTAAATCTTGTGAAAAAAGGCCGGTTTCGGCGGAAGCGATTGAAGCAATTATTGACGAAGTAGAAGCGGAACTTAGGAAAAAAGGTGTTAAAGAAATACCGAGCAATAAGATAGGGGAGCTGGTAACAAAAAGATTAAAGAAGCTGGACCAGGTTGCCTATATCAGGTTTGCATCCGTTTACAGGCAGTTTGCGGACGTAAGCGATTTTGAAAAAGAACTGGCAAAACTTTCGGACGAACTAAAAAAAGCAAAATGAAAAAACAAACAACAAAAATTACCCGCGAAGAAGCAAGAAAAATCGGCAGGAAAATTCCTGTAGCCCTAAAAGGTCTCATCGAGCCGGAAATTTCCGAAAATGCAACCTACATCGCCAGAACCAGATATGCATTTAGAGATGATGCCGGTGAACCAATCGAATCCCCGAAACAACTGTTTTGGAGAGTAGCTTACTACATTGGGGCAGCCGATAGGCTTTACCACAACGAAAAGGTTCATCAGCAAACGGCCAGAGACTTCTATGAGCTTATGGCCACTCAGAGCTTTATCCCAAATACTCCGACACTTGTTAATTCCGGCAAAACAGGCCAGTCGCTTTCGGCTTGTTTCGTACTTCCGGTAGAAGACGATATGGAATCGATCCTTAAAACCATGCGGGATATGGCCATGATCCATAAAATGGGCGGGGGGACAGGGTTTTCTTTTTCCAAGCTTAGACCGCGGGAGGATATTATCGGAACTTCAAAAGGCAAATCAACCGGACCGATTGCTTTCTTACAGGCATATAACGACGTCACTTCCCAAATCCGCCAGGGTGGTGTGAGAAGAGGGGCTAATATGGGAATTCTTCACTACACCCATCCGGACATTCTTCGCTTTGCGGTTCACAAGGTCGATGAATTTTCACTTACAAATTTCAATATTTCCGTTACTGTTACCGAGGATTTTATGAAAAAGGTCAAAGAAGACGCTAGGTATGCTGGAAACGACGAAGAATTTGATCAGGCTATTGAAGGGATAGTCTGGGAAATAAAAGATGCGTACGCAATCCGCGATCTTGACCTCAAAAACGTCCGCATCGAAGAAGGCGTTTCCAAGCTTTATGACCTTTGCAGAGCCAAATCCAATGGCGAGGGATACAATTTAATAAACCCAAGGACGAAAGAGGTAACAGACACACTTAATGCTAAAAAGTTTTTCAATCTCCTAACCCGCTTAGCTTGGCAGTATGGAGATCCGGGAATGATATTAATCGACAGGGTTAATAATTCCCGCGCAAATCCTACACCTAACATTGCCCAGATTGAAGCTACTAATCCTTGTGCGGAACAACCCTTACTGCCCTATGACGCCTGCACTCTTGGATCGGTTAATCTCTCTAAGTTCGTTTACGACGAACTTAGAGACACAGAGCGTAGTCGAAGTGTTTCCGCTAAAAAAGGCCTTTCATTCGAAAGTATGATCGACTGGAATAGTTTAAAAGACACGATTCATACTGCAATCCACTTCCTCGACAACGTCCTTGATATGAATGAATATCCGGTTGCGGAAATCGATGAAATGACCCGAAAAATCCGCCGAGTTGGTCTCGGTGTAATGGGTTGGGCCGACATGTTGGTTAAACTCGGAATCGGCTATGACACTCAGGAAGGTTTTGATTTGGCCGAAAAAATTATGAAGTTTGTCCAAAAAGAAGCAGATATAGCCAGCGAGGATCTGGCAAAAATCCGTGGAGTTTTCCCGGCATATAAAGGGTCAATCTATGATAAAAAAGGAGGCCTAAAACCCAGGAATGCCGCCCGAACCACTATAGCCCCAACCGGAACAATCTCTCTGCTTGCCGATTGTTCAAGCGGGATTGAACCCCATTTTGCTTTAACTTACGCCAAAAACACCATCGAAGGTAAGCGCCTATTAAACACAAACCATTATTTTCAACAGGCACTGGAGCAAAGAGGACTTGAAACAGGCGACCTACTTAACAAAGTGGAAGCAAACAGGGGTTCTGTCAAAAACCTGGACGAAATCCCCGAAGACCTTAGAAAAGTCTACGTGGTAGCCGGTGATATTTCTCCAAAAGACCATGTTAGAATGGCTGCCGCTTTCCAGAAGTTTACCGACAACGGAATAAGTAAAACTATTAACTTCCCGAACGAGGCAACTGTTGAAGATGTCCGCGAGGCTTATTGGTTAAGTTACGAGCTCGGCTGCAACATGATTACTATTTACCGCGACGGTTCCCGCACTAAGCAGGTTTTGGAAACTAAAAAAGGCAAATCGTATTACGATCAACTGGCAGGCAATAAGTTCCCGGAGAATTCAAGGGAAAAGAAAATTGACGAGGACGGCCGGGAAACGCCATTACTTCACAGAAAAAGGCCGACACCTCAGGAAGCCTGGGGAATGCGGGTTAGGAAAAAAGCCGACGTGGGCTGGGTTTACACTTCCGTTTTCCGCGATGCCGATAACGGCCCCGTTGAAGTCTTCATCAATATCGGTAAAACCGGCGGATATGTTGCCGGCGCAGCCGAAGTGACCGGACGCTTGGCGTCCCGCGCGCTTAAATACGGCGCATCACTCGAAGAAATCGCCAGCGACTTGGTAGGTATTTCCTGTGGAACTCCGTATGGGTTGGGTCCGGATAGCGTCCTTTCTGCCTTCGACGCAGTCGGCAAATCTTTAATCGATATTTCGCGGGCAAAACAATTACGGCTCCCTGTTATCGAAGAACAGGAACAAGGAGTCGAAAAAAAAATCTACACTCAAACCTTAACAAATGGTCACACCAATGGTCTCACCAATGGGCACACAAACGGTCATTCTAAAACCAACGGAATTACCATAAACCTTGCACCTCAAGCCTCAAGCGCTTTCCCGAGTCATCCGGAACCTACAAACGAAGGAGATCTTGCATTAAATCAACTTGCCTTTGAAGAAGAAAAGGCCATGGAAAGCAAATTCACCAGCTGCCCAGATTGCGGCAGTCCCTTAATCTACGCCGAAGGCTGCAAAAAATGCGTCAGCCCAATCTGCGGCTGGAGTAAGTGTAGCTAACCCCATTTTTTAATTTTTCTCCGGTTTTTTATATAATTCCTTTCTAATGATAGAGTCAGTAGGTATTTGCGAGGAAAAGTCTAAAGTTGATTTAATTCCTGTATATCACGCAACGCGACCAGAACTATTACCTTCAATTTTAAATCGTGGACTTCTACCCATGCACGATATAGCTTTAACAGTTTTCCCCGGAGATATTGATGCGAAAGCCGACTTTAAAGAAGACATTAAACATTTAAATGGTTTATTCGATGAAGTTTCCAGGTGGATCAAGCCTTCATTTCAAAGAGCCGGTTCAATATTTGCAAGACTAACACCAGAGGAAACGTGCACAGGGAATGATTCGGTCATAAAAATAATGATTAATCCGGATAAGGTTTTAGTAGCCGACCAGAACAATTTTGATATAGCCATGAAACAGTATAGATATGGGCTAATGGATGGAGTTTATTTTCGTGCTCAAAAATATTGGTCGACAGCAGTTACCCTAATAGATTTTAGATTAAGGAATCCTGATTTCGATTTCCCGGAAGTGTTAATACCTGATTCTGTAACAAAAGAGCAAATTGCGGTTTACGCTAAGTAAATACCGAAGTTTTTATTTACCTTTCATCCAATAAGTCTCTATAATTTTTTCTGAATCATTATTGATTATTTCCCTATTCAGCGGTATCATCTGCCCTTAAGTTAATCTCATGACTGAAAGAATCCCACCGACAAGAATTGAACAAAATAGACCAATAAATATGTTTGTGGAAGCATACGCAAGATGGCATAGGAAAGCCGATGTACAAGGCGTTGAAAATATTAGAAGCATAAAGGAGCTTTTGGATCAGGGAGTTCCGGTTGCAACTTTTGCCAATCATTTAGGTCATCTGGATGGACCGTTTCTTCCCATTGAGTTTAAAAATATCAGCCCGGAATTGAGAGAGGTTTATACCCCTATTATGGGGGAGGTAATCTGGAGAAATCTCGTTACGAGAACACTAATGCACGCCTACAATGGAATTCTTATGCCCTCGATTAGAATAAGACCCGAAAAAGAAGATGCCCGCGGATGGGAATTAAGAGAAAAGCGAAAAGAGAGCGCGGATAAAGCCGCTGCCATAGATTTAGCAAACGGAAGGCTTCTTGGACTTTTTCCTGAAGGCTCCAGAAGCAGGGAAAAAGGATTGAAAAAGATTTCTCCGAATATCGCAAGATATCTTTATCTTGCTCCGGACATGCATGTGGTACCGATCGGCATTTGGGGTTCCGAAAAGGTGTTTCCGCCGGATACGAAACTTGTTTTTCCAACCCGATTTTGGCACAGGCCTCATATGAATGTGGGGCGCCCGATTTCGGTACAAGAACTTGAAGCGAGAGTTGGCGAGAGTGAATCTAAAGTAGAAAACGATCAAAAGTTAGTTGATGAGTTGATGTACGAGGTAGCTCAACTTTTACCTGAAGAGTATAGGGGACATTATTCAGCAAGACCCGAAGGCGAGGATCATCTTCCCCTCCAATAAGTCTCCACAATTTTTTCCTGATGATTAGCATATCTGGCCAAAGTAAAAAGCCAGTCGGAAAGGCGGTTGAGGTAAATAATCGCGTTTTTATTAACAGGCTCTTTTTTTAAAAGGCCAACCGTTTCCCGCTCTGCCCTCCTTGCAATAGTTCTTGCCAAATGAAGTCCGGCCCCGACTTTGCCCCCGCCGGGCAGAATAAAGTTTTTAATTTCCGGCAGTTCTTTTGTCCACGTATCAATATCACTCTCAAGTCTTTCAATGTATGATTTTCGGATTCTTTTCACTTTTAACTTTTCACTTGCTCGCTTTGAGCGAGTTTTCTCGCGAAAAGTAACTTTTAAATTGAGCGGAGTCGCCAAATCCCATCCCAAGATAAAAAGTTCTCCTTGAATGCGATCTAGTTTACTTATAACTGGTGAGAATTTGTCATTCCGAACTTGCTCGCCCTGAGCGAAGCCGAAGGGTTTCGGAATCTTTTTTAGATCCTGAATCGAGTTCAGGATGACAGGTGAATTTAACTCAGCCAGGACCACGCCAATTTGGCTGTTTAATTCATCAACAGTTCCATAAGCTGCAAGCCTTTTCGAATCTTTATCAACTCGCATACCCCCAAAAAGGGAAGTGGACCCCGTGTCGCCTGTTTTTGAATAAATTTTTATATTCATATAAAAATTCTATATCAGAGAAGCAACATTGGAACACAGTTCCAGGTTGGCCTGCTGATATATATTTTCATAAAATCGCGATCATCAATATATCACTGAATCGCATATTTAGACAAAAGATACTGTAAATTATTTTGGAATCGTGTCGAAAGAATTTTCCAGTTTTCTTCACCCACGCAAGCACTTCTTAACGCCTCAAGATCATCACTCGATAATTTTGAAGCAGTCGTACTTAAGGGGTACATTATGGAATTCGAATTGGCAACATGGCCGATTCCGAGGGCATGGCCCATCTCATGAGCAAGAATCCTGACTAATTCTGCTTTATCGGTTGCCAGATAAATTTCAATCCTGTTTTCGCCTCCTATGTAAATTCCGCCCTCCGGTTTATCGTGCAAGACGTCATTAAAATTTGAAATTTGTTTGTTAAGGTTCTTCACCTCAGCATTATAACTACCAACTTTTTTATTAAAGCCACTTGCCATTTCATTTAATTGTTGGGCTTCCCCTTTAAGTTCATTTTGTTCACCGGCAATGCGGTCAAATTCTTCCTGAGGGGCTCCGCCGCGATTATTCCAGTATTCAATTTCCGAATTTAATTTGTTAACCCGTTTCTCAAAATCAGCAACTCTTGCCTCAAAAGCCTTATTTTGTGTATCAACAACGTCCTTATTTTCCGAAACATCCCCCTCAAGGTTTTTGATTTTTGAAAGCAGGGACTGTCTTTCGTCATAAACCAAATTGACAGAAAGTGCTGAAGCTTCGTCATACGCCAATAACTGTTTTTCAAAGGTGCCGTTCCAGAGTTTTGCAGATTCCTGAGCGCTTTCTAAAAAGTCTTTGCGCGAATAACCAAACTTTGAATCGATAGCACCGATTTTATAAGTTCGTACTTTATCGCAAGGGGAACTCACTTTCCCAAAATAATAGGGGTAAGAAAAAGAGATACCTGCAACAAGTAGAAAGAAAACAGCTATTTTTATAAAGGCTCTCATGCAGATTTTCATTTTACCTCACATTTTTAAAATCCCCCACTCTCTTTTTCTTGACATACCCTCCCCAATAGGGTAGGATACCATATGTATATGCAAAAAGCAGTTAAGGCTAACGCCCTTAAAAGATTGCGCACTGCTAGGGGACACCTGGACCATGTAATTTCACAGGTCGAGGCTGAAAAATATTGTATAGAAATTTTGCAGCAGTCGCTCGCTGTCCAGTCTGCCTTGCGCGCAGTCGACAACCTAATTCTAAAAGGTCATTTGGAAGAACACGTATCCCACGCTATGCATGGTAAGGACCAGACCAAATCAATACAAGAAATAGTCGATGTTTTTGAAAAGGCCAGGAGGTGAATTAAATGTTACTAGCAAGCATGATGCGTTGGGGAGCCAGTCCAGATCCGCAGGGATACTATGATGACCGTTTCTGGTCATCTCGTTCAATGATGTGGGGGTGGGCAAACCAAAACCCGACTTATGGTGGCTGCATGGCATATTAGCTTTTGCGACTTGGATTCTTGTGATCATCGTACTCGTAGCTCTTGCCCGTTGGCTTTGGAAAAAAGGTGATAAGGAGAAAAGGAGGTGAAAACAACATGTTAAATTCAAAAGCATTTGCAAATGCAGTAACTGTCGTCACTTTAGCGGTATATGTACTATGCAGAGTCTTGTCGCTAGTTGCGCCCAAATTTCTCTTTCGAATTGGAGAAAGTTGGTTTCATACTTTTGACCTAAGTGCCACTCAGTCAACGGCCCCAATGAATGCAGGAACTTTTGTATTCGGTGGCACTGCTTTAGCGATTTTGACTTGGGCAACAACTTACGCAGCTATCGAACTTTATAACAAGTTCGCCAAAAAGTAGGAGACCTTGTTTTCTCAGTAAAGTTCGAAAATAAGAGAGCTTGATTTTAAACTAGCTCTAGAAAGAAAAATATATGAAAAGAATTGACCCATTTATTTTGGGAATTGTTGTTTTTACGCTTATTGCCTTGGCAGGTGGGACGTATTTTGCGTTCCAAGCTACCGGTAAACCACTAGAATTGTATTCCGCAAGTGATACTCAGCGTCCTCGACTCGAAGTGTCAGCAAGTCTTATTGATTTAGGGCAGATGAAAGTAGAAGAAATAAAAAATGCAGAGTTTATTTTAAAAAACATTGGAGAAAAAACTCTCCAGATAAATAATATTTCCACTTCTTGTAACTGCACATTTGTCCAGGTGGAAATAGAAGGCAAAAAAAGCCCGCGCTTTTCAATGCACGAAAGTCCAAGTTGGACAGGGGAAATAGAACCGGGCAGAGAAGCTAAGATAATAGTAACCTATGAACCGGCATTAATGCCTGTTAAAGGCAAAGTAGAAAGAAGTGCTTTTATGAAAACAAACGATCCACAAAATCCCGATCTTTCACTTAAAGTCAGTGCAACAGTAGAATAATATGTTACCCTTAGTACTCTTAAACGGATTACTGGATTCTTTTAACCCCTGCGCAATCGGGGTTCTTCTTTTGTATGTTTCTATCATTCTTACACTGGGTGCAAGCCGTCGGCAACTTATCTTTTTTGGAATTTTTTATTTGGTATCAATGTACGTTACTTATTTTTTGATTGGTCTTGGCTTGCTTCAAGCCTTCCATCTCTTCGGGATTCACAACTTTTTCGGTTGGGCAGCAGCTGCAATAGTTTTTACAGTCGGCGCCTTTCAACTAAAGGAATATTTTTTTCCCCGTTTGTACGTTCCCGTATTAACTCCATTTTTTGGGGCTTGCAGGGTTCCCAAGTGGGACAGAAAAATCACAATAATTTCGGCGCTCGTTTTAGGCTTTTTTGTAGGGTTGTGCGAATTCCCCTGCTCCGGCGCAATTTACCTCGCAACTGTTGCCTTGCTTAGCGCAAAAGCAACATTTTTTCAGGGAATCGTTTATCTTCTTGTTTACAACGTGATGTTTATTCTTCCGACTGCGGCAATTTTTGCTGTTTCTACAAGGCCACAAATAGTCAAACTAATTCAAAAGTGGCAAGGTCAAAGTATTACTAAAATAAAGCTTATAATGGGCTTAAGCATGATTGCAATGTCGATCTTGCTTCTCGCTTGGTTAATAACACCGTATATTTAAAGGAGAAATGAGTTTAAAAATGTATTACGAATCCAGTATTGCTTTAAAAACTGTACCAAAAGAAATATTTGCATACATTGATGATCATAAGAGCTTTTCTTCTCATATGGCCAAACCATCCTGGATGATGGGCGGAGGCAGTATGAAAGTCACAATGGATAAAGGAAATGGTCAAAGGATAGGTTCTCATATCCGCTTAAATGGAAAAGCTTTCGGAATTAATTTATTTTTGGACGAGGTTATAACCAAATATACACCGCCGCATATTAAATCCTGGGAAACTGTCGGGACGCCTAAGCTTTTGGTTATCGGAAGTTACAAAATGGGAATTGAGATTAAAGAGGAGGACAATGGATCAAACGTACACGTGTTTATTGATTATCAGCTTCCTAAAACCAATATTTGGCTTGGAATTTTATTTAGTAAATTATACGCAAAATGGTGCGTTCACAAAATGATAAGAGGAGCAAGGGAGCACTTTACAAAGGAGGACTTTTCTTAAATGGCATTAGATAAAATTATAGTAATAATTTCGGGAATTGTTGGAATTATTTTCACCTATTGGTTCTTTTTAATGAAGAACGATAAGGAGGTGACTGTAATGGGCGATTCGATAGATATAACAGTTGAAGGTGGATACCAGCCTGCATTTATTTCAATACCTAAAGGAAAAACTACGAAAATAAACTTTCTTCGCAAAGACCCGTCAAGCTGTCTGGAAGAAGTTGTTCTTGCTGACTTTAAAATTAAAAAATATTTACCGATGAATAAAAAAGTAACAATAGAAATTAACCCTAAGAATACCGGAGAATACATTTTTTCCTGCGCCATGAATATGAATCACGGAAAGATAAAAGTGGTTTGAAATGACAGAAATAAAAAAGACTTACCCGATTAAAGGCATGCACTGTGCTTCCTGCGTAAGGATTATTGAAAGAGCTTTAACAAAAACTCCGGGAATCAGTAGTGCTGTAGTTAATCTGGCTACCGAGCAGGCAACTGTTTCTTATGATTCTGATACCGCAAACGAAAATGATATAGCCTCTGCTGTATCAAATGTTGGATACAAAGTTGTAACACAAAATGAAGTAATTTCTGAAGATGAGGAAAAAATTGAGAAAGAAAAAGAGGTTAAAAAGTTAAGAAATAAAGTAATTATTAGCCTTTTTTTTGGCGGAATAATTTTATGGGGAAGCTTTCCCGGAATTATAAACACAGCGCCAGGTTTGCTGAAGAATTTTTGGTTTCAACTGCTACTTGCAACGCCGGTCCAGTTTTGGGCAGGATGGGAATTTTACCGGGCAACCATTCCGGCATTGAAGCACAGAACGGCTAACATGGACACACTTGTTGCCCTTGGTACTACTGTTGCTTATCTGTATTCCGCTTTTGTAACTTTTTTCCCGAAAGTTGTTATGGATTTGGGGCTTGAAGTAATGCCCTATTTTGATGTTGCCACAATAGTAATAGGCCTTATACTTCTCGGCCGTTTCTTTGAGGCAAGGGCAAAAGGGCAAACATCAGAAGCCATCAAAAAGTTAATAGGTATGCAGGCAAAAACGGCAAGAATTGTAAAAGATGGAAAAGAAGTGGATGTTCCAATTGATGCAGTCGTCATTGGAAATGTAATCAGGGTGAGGCCGGGCGAAAAAATTCCCGTTGACGGCCAAATTATAGAGGGCGAATCATCAGTGGACGAATCGATGATTACCGGCGAAAGCATCCCCGTTGATAAAACAAAAGGAGATACAGTTGTTGGTGCAACTCTCAATAAATCCGGAACTTTTACTTATAAGGCCACTAAGGTGGGACAGGATACAATGCTTGCCCAAATTATTAAACTGGTTCAGGAAGCCCAAGGGTCAAAAGCCCCGATTCAGCGTCTTGCGGATTTAATCTCGTCATACTTTGTCCCTGTGGTAATTATGCTGGCGATTGTCACTTTTGTGGTTTGGTATGTGCTAGGACCAAGTCCTGCCTTGCTTTTTGCATTGCTAAACACAGTGGCCGTCCTTATAATTGCCTGTCCGTGCGCAATGGGCCTGGCAACACCAACCGCTATTATGGTGGGAACCGGCAAAGGCGCGGAAAGTGGAATACTTATTAAAGATGCAGAAAGTTTGGAAATAGCCCACAAGGTAAATACCATAATCTTTGACAAAACAGGAACTTTAACCAAAGGAAAACCGGAAGTAACGGATATCATCCCGGCAGGTAAAGAGGGCAAGACAGAATTATTAAAGCTTGCAGCATCGATAGAAAAAGGGTCGGAGCATTCTTTGGCAGAGGCAATTGTCAAAAAGGCAGAAGATGAAGAAATAAAATTAAAACCGGTAACCAAATTTAAAGCAGTTACGGGTCAGGGAGTCGAAGGAATCGTCGAAACAAAACAAATTGTTTTTGGGAACAGAAAATTGATGGATAGGGAAAATATTTCAGTTGCCCCCTATTTAAAACAGATCGAAAAACTGGAAAGTGAAGGGAAAACGGTAATGATGTTGGGAGTGGACAAAAAGCTGATTGGATTAATCGCTGTTGCCGATACGATAAAAGATTCAGCGCGAGCCGCCGTCAAAGCTTTGCATAACAAAAAAATCGAAGTGGTCATGATAACCGGAGATAACCAGAGGACCGCAAATGCTATTGCTTCAAAATTAGGAATTAAAAGAGTACTTTCCGAAGTTTTGCCGGACCAGAAAGAAGCAGAGGTTAGAAAAATTCAATCGGAGGGAAAAGTCGTCGCCATGGTTGGGGACGGAATCAACGACGCTCCGGCTCTGGCTGCTGCCGATGTCGGAATCGCTATGGGCACCGGAACGGATGTTGCTATAGAAGCTGCGGATATAACCTTGATAAATAAAGATTTGAGGTCTGTTGCAAAAGCAATCGATTTATCCAAAAAAACTATGAGGACCATAAAAATTAACCTTTTTTGGGCATTCGCGTATAATATCTTGTTAATTCCCGTAGCAATGGGTATTCTTTATCCTTTTTTTGGACTGCTGCTTTCCCCTATTTTCGCATCGGTTGCTATGGCCACAAGTTCAATCTCAGTCGTTTCTAATTCACTGCTCTTAAAACGCTTCAAATTTAATAACTAAATATGGATCAAAATATTCCCTTGATCAAAGCAGAAATAAAAATAAGCGGCATGGCAACCGCAAACGAGGAAATTATTGTAACAAAACTTCTGACTCAAGTTGAAGGAATTATTAAAGTCTACGCGCATCATAAAAACGGCAAGGCCGAAATTTATGCGTCGAGGGAAATAAATGTTGATGAGTTGCAGCACGCCCTAAGTGGCTATAACTTTAAAGTTCATTTATGGGGAGACAGAGAAATAACAAATCCCCATACTTACAAAAACCGCGCTTCGGGTAAGGATTTTTTAAAGTTCCTCCCCATCGTTATCTTAGCAGTCGGAGCCTTTCTGGTTTTTAAAAACTTTAACTTTGCGTCTCAGGTCCAAAATGTCGGCAGTACAAACCTTTTGGTGATTTTTCTAACCGGGCTAACTGTAGGAGGTTTAACCTGCCTTGCAGTCCAGGGTGGGCTTTTAGCATCAGTGATTGCCGAAAGGGAAGAGGAAAGCTCGATGGGTAGAGGAACAGCCAAGCATGCAATTTACGCAACCGGCGCTTTTTTGGTTTCCAAATATATTGCATATGTTGCCCTCGGCTTTTTGTTGGGGGCATTTGGAGGGGCATTAAATATCGGCGGTCGTGTCCAAACCGTGATGCAGCTGGTAGCAGGCCTCTATATGATTGCAGTTGCCCTGAATTTACTGAATATTCATCCAATTTTCCGCTATGTAATTATCCAGCCCCCAAGATTTTTAACAAGACTGGTTAGAAACCAGTCAAAATCCAAGGATTTATTTGCTCCCGCACTGCTCGGTGGAATGACAATTTTTATCCCCTGTGGGACAACCATTGCCATGGAAGCTTTGGCAATCAGCAGTGCAAACGCCTTTGTCGGGGCGTCAATTATGGCCGTTTTTGTTTTAGGTACAATGCCCTTATTTTTCGGGATCGGAGTTGTAACTTCCATTATGGGAGAAGCATTTAAAACCAAGTTTTTAAAACTTGCAGCAGTTGCTGTAATTTATTTGGGTGTAAATTCAATAAACGGTTCTTTGGTAGCGCTTAATTCTCCGCTTACTCTGCAGTCTTTAGCAGAAAAATTTCCCTCGGCAATAAGTTTTGGCAAAACAGATAATAAACAAGCTCAAAACACTGACAAAACAACAACTCAAAATGCGGAAATTGATGTAACTTCCTATGGTTACACCCCAGATTATATTAGGGTTAAAAAAGACCAGGAGGTTAAATTGACCCTTAAAAGCAAAGACGCTTACAGCTGTGCGTCAGCATTCAGGATACCTTCACTGGGAATTAGCAAAAACCTCGCGGCAACTGACACCCAAACGATTACTTTTACCCCGACAAAAGTTGGCAAAATTACATTCAATTGTTCTATGGGAATGTATCGGGGTGTAATTGAGGTAGTTTAAAAATGATCATTAAGAAGAAATTAAAAATCGAAGGTATGCACTGCACCTCTTGTGCGATGAGTATTGATATGGATTTGGAGGATCTGGACGGGGTAAAAGAAGCAAAGACCAGCTATGCAAAGCAGGAGACTGAAGTCGAATTTGATGAAGAAAAACTTGGACTCGATCAAATAGTCAAGGCAATTGAAAAGACGGGTTACAAAGCAAATATCCTAATTGATTAAATTGCGGCAGAACCCGGCTCAAAGCGAAGACGCAGTAGTGGTCTGATATTTTTCTCCTCAACTGGTTCAGGAACGTGCTCTTCTTGTTTAACTACAACTTCTCCAAGATTACTCAGGTTATTCAAGCTTAAAGTTACAGGATGTTCCGCAAGCTGTCTCGAAAAATCATCATAGTAACCCTTTGTATATTTAGTTTCTTCCGGGTCATCCTTAAGGCCACGCTCGCGGACATATTCATTATGAAGATTCACAATAAGCTGCGTCGGGAAATCAACCCTGTTTCTTTTAAGAGCATTGGGATCAGGATCATCTTGAGAATAGACTTCTGCAACCCTTTCTATAGAGGAAACACGTACAGGTTCGCCGATAATTAAAGTGGCTTTATGTTCTGTTTTCCCCTTTCGTAAATAGCGAGGAAGTGTTGAGAGTCTCCCCGACCATTGCATGTCGGTTCCCCTGAAAGCGACAGGCACAATATAACTTTTTTCTTCCCACCAGCAGACCGAACCCCATCTGGCAGATTGCATTTCTGTCGAGTGTGTTCCTTGCATAACTGCAATACCTACTTGGCTTTGACTAACCCTTTCCCGGGCTTTGGAATTCATCTTTGATTTTTTCTTGTCACCGCCATACCTGTGTGGATTGACAGACTCTACCCTCAGGTCAAGTCCGTAAGCAATAGCACGAATCGGCAGCCCTAATATTGGATTGTTGGTATATCTGTTGGAAATTACCAAGGTTCCCATAAAATCCTGCAATTCTTCCTCTTTTGCAACGATAGCGGCGTTTGTCGGAAAATCTGCCCTAGAAGGATGATTTGGAAGTATTGTGGCTGTTTCGCCTTGATCAAGTAATGCTTTTAGATTATGAGGTTTTTGCTCACCTGTTAACTTATTAATTCCGGTTAAGTTTTCAATTCCGATGACTTCGTAGTTAAGCGACCTCCTTCGAAGCCAATTTCTGACACTTCTCTGGAGAAAATTGCCTCTTGATTGCGGCTCACCTTCCTTACTCATGCCAGGGAATTTTAAAACATTGCCAAAGCACAATCAAGTTCAATTTCGAGGCCGCAAGCGTTAAACTTATAAAGTGAAGATCCTCTCTTACTTTTTAGTAATCTTACTTCCACCACTAATAATTCTTTCGAACTTTTATTACTTATTCTTTAATTCCGCCAATTGGCAAAAACTTTTCGACAAATCAGGCGTTTATCAATCCTTTTCAAAAGAAGAAGCAGATAAACAAGCAAGTGATATCATCAACTTTTACGAAAATAAAAATGACCTGGACACAAACTTTTATTCACCTCAGGCAATTTTGCACCTTTTGGATGTCAAAAGAGTTTTATTCCTCACAACTATTTACTATCTGATTTTACTTCTTTCTTTTTTATCAGTTTCAGCTGTTTTAGTTTTAAAGAAGCAGGCAAAGTTACTGCTTGAGTCTTGTTTAAAGGCAGGTCTTGTATCCATAATTTTCGTAATTGGCCTTGGGGTCGGTTTATCTAATGCATTTGACTGGTTCTTCATCGTCTTCCATAAAACGGTTTTTACAAACGATCTTTGGATGTTTCCGGCAGGTGATAATTTGATTAAACTTTTCCCGCAGGAATTTTTTGTTAGCTTTGCAAATAGACTAGCTCTTCAAATCGTCTTGTCCTCTGTTCTTATTTCAATTATTGCGTATATAGTGAGAAAGAAACTATATGATTCCGCCTAAGATACCTATCGGTCCATTCACAATCCATCTTTACGGAGTAATAATTGCCGCAAGTATTTACTCCGGGTGGTTGTTAGCCAGAAAAAGGGCATTTCTTTACAAAATTCCTTTAAAATATTTTGACGAGTTGATTTTACTTATACCTCTTGTCCTTGGGTTTTCTCTTGCCCGTGCCTATCATGTAGTTGATTATCTGGGTTACTACTCTCAAAATCCTGTCCAAATAATTAATTTATCAGCCGGAGGACTTGGAATTTTTGGAGGTATACTTGGTATCTTTATTGGATTTGCGATTCTGGCAAGAATTAAAAAAATCAACGCTCTCGCAGTTTTTGATTTAATTTCCCCGTCGGTGCTTTTAGGTCAGGCAATCGGCAGGGTCGGCAACTGGATAAATCAGGAGGGATTTGGTCCACCGACAAACCTTCCGTGGGGTGTTTACATTTCTCCCCAATACCGGCCGCAGCAGCTTCAATTATTCAGTTATTTCCATCCGACATTTTTCTATGAAGCAATTTTAGATCTGATCTTTTTCCTTATTTTATTAAAGCTATCAACCAGATTCAAAAAGCCCGGTCAAACTTTTGCCTTGTATCTAATACTTTATGGTCTTGGACGCATATTTGCCGAGTTTTTCAGAATCGATACCTTCACAATATGGGGAATCAAGCTTGCCTATGTATTTTCTAGTATTTCAATCGCTCTGGGGATCTACTTCTTCTTGAGCCTAAAAGACACAAATTCCAGGGGTTGACTTAATTTAGCACTCATGTTATCTTAACTGCCAACCTTTCGATATTCATAAAAGTTTGTTAAAGGCTGATAGAATATAGAGAAGGCAAAAAATATGGCAATATTTCCGGAACAGCAAAAAGCTAGGCTAAAAAGTGAAATTCCCATAGTTCCCCTCCGTGACACCGTAGTTTTTCCGTCCTCAATGGTACCGATTACAGTCGGTCGCCCTAAAGTAAAACTCGGGCTGGACAGCGCATGGGCTGGTGACCGCATCGCCATATTTGTCGCGCAAAAAAATCCACGGATAGAAAATCCGGCTCCAAATGATATGTATTCCGTAGGAACAGTCGGATTAATCCGACGGCTTTGGAAAGTAGACAACGAATACAACCTCGCGGTAGAAGGCCTTTCGCGCGTTTACCTTAAAGAATTTGTCCAAATAGATCCATACCTTGCGGTAAAGGTGGAAGAAATTCCGGAGTTGACCCAAAAAACGGACGAGACAGAGGCACTCTTCAGAAATATCCTCGCAATGATAAAAAAATACGGGGAATTGGGCGGGGTTTTGACCTTGGAATCTTCAATCCACATTTTTTCAACAGATGACCCTAATCAGCTTGTTAATATAATTGCTGCGTCAATCGAATTAAAAACCGCTGACAAGCAGCAAATTCTGGAAACTATTGACACTAAAACCAGGCTTCAAAGGCTTTCGGATCTTTTAACACGAGAAATTAGGATTCTGGAAATTTCCAGCAAGATTGACACTGAGACCCAGGAAAGGGTTGGAAGAGTAACCAAAGAAGCAATTCTGAGAGAAAAGATGAAATCTATTGAAAAGGAATTAGGAGAAGACGATGAAGGTAAAGAGCTGGCGGATCTAAGAAAAAGCATAAAGCAATCCGGTATGCCTCAGGAAGTAAGAGTAAAAGCGGAAAGAGAATTGTCACGTCTTGCAAAAATGTCCTCGTACAATCCCGAATCGTCATACATAAGGACCTATTTGGAATGGCTTGTAGATTTGCCATGGCAAGTAAAGGACGGCAAGACTGCCGATGTTGATTTTGCCGCAAAGGTTTTGGACGAGGACCATTACGGCCTTCCGAAAGTAAAAGAAAGAATTCTTGAATATTTAGCAGTACACAAACTGGTCGGCAAGATAAAAGGTCCTATTTTGTGTTTTGTTGGGCCTCCGGGGGTTGGCAAAACATCTATTGGTAAATCAATAGCCCGTGCTCTTGGTCGCAAATTTATCCGCGTCTCCCTTGGTGGTATCCACGACGAGGCGGAAATAAGAGGGCACAGAAGGACATATGTAGGGGCGCTTCCGGGTAGAATCATTCAGGGAATAAAGAATGCCGGTACGAAAAACCCGGTATTTATGCTGGACGAAATAGATAAAGTTGGTACCGATTTTAGAGGTGACCCGTCATCGGCGCTTTTGGAAGCATTAGACCCTGAACAGAATAACGCATTTTCCGATCATTATCTGGAAGTTCCATACGATCTTTCGGATGTGATGTTCATTACTACTGCAAATATCCTGGATACAATCCCGCCTGCTCTTCGCGATAGGTTGGAAATAACTACCTTCCCTGGTTACACAGAAGACGAAAAATTCCATATCGCAAAAAAATATTTAGTCCCCAAACAGGTAGAAGCACACGGTCTCACAAAAGATAAAGTCGAATTATCGGATGGCGCTCTTCATGAAATTATCAATAAATACACAAGGGAAGCCGGGGTCAGGGAACTGGAAAGAGAAATAGCGGCTGTGATGAGAAAAGTTGCCAAAAAAATTGCCACCAAAGACAAAGGTAAAAAACTAAAGATTGGCCCAAAACAGCTTCATACATACCTGGGTACCCATAAATATACTAAAGCCATTGCCGAAACCAAGGACGAAGTTGGCATGTCTACAGGTCTTTCCGTAACAGCTGCCGGCGGGGAAATTCTGTTTGTTGAAATCACAATTATGCCGGGCAAAAGCCAATTGATTTTAACAGGACAATTAGGAAATGTTATGAAAGAGTCGGCCCAAGCAGCACTTTCTTACGTCAAGTCAAGGGCAAAGGTTCTCGGCCTGGCAGAAAGCCAGTTTAGTAAATCGGACATCCATATTCATGTCCCGGAAGGGGCAGTTCCCAAAGAGGGTCCGTCAGCCGGTATAGCTATAACAACCGCTTTGGTTTCCGCACTTACTAAAATCCCGATAAGAAAAGAAGTAGGGATGACAGGGGAGGTAACTTTAAGAGGGCGGGTATTGGAAATAGGGGGAGTTAAAGAAAAGGTGCTGGCTGCACACAGGGCCGGGTTGACTACGGTAATCTTGCCTAAGGCAAACGGGAAAGATCTTGATGAAATTCCGAAGAATGTAAAAAAGGACTTGCAATTCATCCTTGCAGAGCATATGGATGAAGTCCTCAAAGTGGCTTTAACAAAAGCACTCCCCAAAGAGAAAGCCGAAAGCTCAAAAGAAAGCAAACGAAAACACCCTATCCCCTTCGTTACTCAGGGCGCATAAGTTGAAAATTTAAATAAAAGCTAGTATTATTCGTGAAAAGAAGCTCTAATTGAGCTTTTTTAAGTTTTAAGTGGATTTTTCAACACTTTATCCCGCTCTTGCCCTGCCCTTTGCTCTTGCTACGTCCGTGGCCGCTATTCTTTATGGAGTGCTTACCTCTTTTAAAATTATCACACTAGATCCCGGTACACAAAAGATGAGGGAGATAGCAGACGCAATTGCCGAAGGAGCTAATGCTTATCTTTCCAGACAATACAGGGTGGTTGCAGTGGTTGCGGCAATCATGTTCGTTGCGCTTTGGTCTCTGCTTTCTTTTTCAATCGCAGTAGGATTTTTAATTGGGGCTATTGCATCCTCTGCTTCAGGTTTTATCGGCATGAATATAGCGGTAAGGGCAAACGTCAGGACTGCGGAGGCTGCAAAACACGGCCTTGCAAAGGCACTTTCTGTCGCTTTTTCCGGCGGGTCGGTTACCGGACTCCTTGTGGTAGGTCTTGGGCTGCTTGCCGTTGCAGGATATTTCGGGGCTTCAGGTGATATTCATGGTCTTGTCGGTTTGGGTTTTGGAGGCTCGCTTATCTCTATCTTTGCAAGACTCGGAGGAGGAATTTTTACAAAAGGTGCTGACGTTGGCGCTGATTTGGTCGGAAAAATCGAAGCGGGCATACCGGAAGATGATCCGCGGAACCCCGCAGTAATTGCAGATGCCGTGGGGGATAACGTCGGCGATTGTGCAGGAATGGCCGCTGATTTATTTGAAACTTATGCCGTGACACTTGTTGCTGCCATGCTGCTTGGTAATATTCTGTTCCCGGATTTTCTTGGAGCAATTCTTTATCCGCTTGCCTTGGGTTCTGTTGCAATAATTGCCACAATAATCGCCAGTTTTTTTGTAAAACTTCCGAGAAACAAAAGCATAATGGGGGCTCTGTATGTCGGTTTGATTGTTGCAGCAGCAATCTCTGCACTCGGGTTTTATCCCGCTACCCTAATAATGATGAACGGAAACGGTCTTTATGATCCGATCAACTTATATCTCGCCGCATTAGTCGGAATTTTCCTGACAATTTTTATGGTTTTAATTACGGAATATTTCACTTCAACCAAATTCAATCCCGTTAAAAGTATTGCTCAGGCATCTCAAACCGGTCACGCAACAAACATTATTGCCGGACTTGTAATTTCAACCAGATCAACTTTTTGGCCGATGCTGTCTATCTGTGCTGCAATCCTGGCATCATATGCACTGGCGGATCTTTATGGCATTGCTATTGCAGCAACTTCCATGCTTTCTTTAACCGGGATAATTGTAGCAATTGATGCATATGGTCCGATAACCGATAACGCCGGCGGTATTGCGGAAATGGCTAACCTTCCAAAAGCCGTGCGGGATGTAACAGATCCCCTGGATGCTGTCGGAAATACCACTAAAGCCATAACTAAAGGTTATGCCATTGCATCTGCTGCCCTGGCAGCACTCGTTTTATTTGCAGCCTATTCTCAGGAAATAATTGCCAGAGGAACACAGATTGAATTCTCTATTTCGGATCCGAAGGTCTTAGTTGGGCTTCTGATAGGTGCGTCTTTGCCTTTTCTTTTTGCTTCATATGCCTTGGAGGCAGTAGGGATCGCAGCAGGAGAAGTAGTACTGGAAGTTAGACGTCAGTTTAAAGAAATTAAAGGGATTTTATCAGGAAAATCAAGGCCGCAGTACGATCGTGCGGTAGATATTGTCACGCAAAAAGCCCTTAAATTAATGATAGTCCCCGCACTTATTCCGGTAGCGGCACCAATAATTGTCGGCCTACTCCTGGGTCCAATAGCTCTTGGTGGTCTTCTGATAGGTTCTATACTTTCCGGAATTTTTGTTGCGCTTTCCATGACAACCGGGGGGGCAGCATGGGATAACGCAAAAAAATATATAGAATCAGGTAATTTTGGCGGCAAAGGGTCTGATGCCCACAAAGCAGCAATAACCGGTGATACGGTTGGGGATCCTTACAAAGACACTGCCGGTCCTGCCATAAACCCAATGATAAAAATAATTAACGTGGTGGCAATCCTTCTAATACCCTTTCTTTTATAATCGCTTAGCAGAAAACCCCTTTTTCTTAAAGTGGGAGTGAATGTTAAATTTGCGATTACATACTTCCGAGTCGTTGTTGACAAGTGAAACATAGGTGTTTTCTCTGCTCCTGAAGGCTTAAAAATAAAACCCAGGACTTTAGTGTCCTAAGAAGTTTATAATCTTACCTGATTATAATTTTAGGGCTGGCGCCAAAAGTTGCCGCAGGGCTCGGGGATTCCGAAATAGGAACTTCAATTATTTCGTACTGTTTACCGGCACTTTCAAATCGATCCGCAAGGCCAGGCTGGATCAAATCAATACTTGTTACTGCCTTTTTAAAACTTTCTATGGCATCAACTAAAGCTATATAGTGGTTGTTATCTTCTTCGGAAATAAAATAAATTTTTGCAAGAAGAATTTCATGATATTTTAGTACATCGGCAGTTATTCCAATAAGAGTTGTGATATCCTGATTTTGAGAACGGGCCCGCGCAAGTTCATCGGTCATTCTTTTTACAATTTTGGAATAAGAATTTAAAGATCTTGTCGCTTTATTAATCTTCGCATCATTGGTAAGAATGTATGCTTCCTTTAACCTTTTTCCCGATATCCTTAAATCATATTCCGCTTTTTTTGCAGAAGAAGGTTTAAAAAAATGAGTGAAAGATTCCTTTACCACAATTAACTTCGAAAGCCTGCTACCCGGTGCAAAACGGAGGGCGCTTGTTCGCTCGAGCGCTTCGTTAACCTGCGGATCAGAAACTTCAGGCATGGATAAATCTTCATGCGCAAAAATTTTTTGAGAAAAAGCAAAAAAAACTAAAACAAAAAAACAACAGACTAAAATAATTCTAAACATTTATTATCTATCAAAAGGGATTGTAGCCCCAAGGTTTCCGCAGTTGAACCAAGTATTTTCTGAACTCAGGTTATTATACTACAGCCTTAATTTAGCCCCAATTCCCGAACCTGCATATCCCCCAAAGCTCAGAGCTTTTTCCCGGTCAGCGAGGGCGAGCGCTCAAGCTCCTGGGGTTGTCGACTCTGTTAAATCTACCCAATAATAATCCCCGGATAATTTCACATCTCGTATAACGTTCGCTACTTTAAAACTATCCAGCTTGTAATCTTGAAAGTGGTTCTATATAAAGAATCTAACATAAAGTCATCTTTTCTAAATGAGTAAGCCTTTTGTGCTTTTAGTTTTCTTAATAACCATACTTGCACTGATTTTTCGAACCTATAATTATAAAGAGAGAATTAGTATAGTTGCCGACAACTCAAGAGATGCACAAGTGGCATCTTATGCAGCCGATAATCTTAAATTCCCGTTAACCGGCAATTTCGCATCGGCAGGCCCCTTTTTCTATGGTCCATGGTGGTATTTATTTTTAGAATCAGTTTCCTTCATTCCTCTGGGGTCGCTTAAATTGTGGTATGTAGCAACAGCATTATCGATGTTGTTTATTGTGCTGATATTTAAAGTCGGACAGGAAATTGAAAACAAATTCCTCGGTTTTATTGCAGCATTTTACGCGGCCATTTCCCCTGCTCAAATACAAAATTCATTTTCGATTTGGAACCCCTCTATTACACCTCTTCTAGTCCTAATCACCCTCTTTTTTGCAATCAGGTCTATAAAAAAGCAGGCTCTGCATAATCTGTTTTTCTTAGGATTTTTCACAAGCTTGGCATTTACAATTCATTTCCAAAATATGCTAATTTTTCCAATTCCCATTGTTACTATCATAATTCTTTGGTTTAAATTTCAAAGTAAAAAAAGATACATATTATGCATATTATTATTAGCTTTAGGAGCATTAATTCCACTCGTTCCTCTTTTATATTTCGATATAACTCACTATTGGTTCGATTCTCGCAATTTCCTGATCTACTTATTAGTCGATCAGTACAAGATTTGGGTTCCAAATAGGTGGTTAACATACTTGGGAATTTATTGGCCACAAACCGTAAGCTATATAGTAGGCGGCAGCGTCTTTATTTCTTATCTAATCATTTCCTTGATTGGGGGATTAACACTCCTAAATATTAAAAACATACACAAAAACCTCCCTTATTTTTTAATTGCAATAACTTTTTTATTCGAGCTTATTTTGTTTCGTTACTATAGAGGCGAAAGATATCTGTATCTTAGTTTGTTCTCGCACTCAAGTATTTTAATCCTGACTGCGTGGGCCACATATAAAGTTATTAGAATAAATAAGCTCATCGGGCTATCTCTTCTAGCTTTAATAGCAATGTTTACAATCAACAGATCTTTCTTAGACATTCACGCAGAAGAGATAACGCTTACAGAGATTCGAACAGCTAAGACAGAGATCTTTAAAACTTTCCCAAACTCATCTTTTAACATTTGGGAGTGTGCCCCCAATGGGGCTAGAGTTAGCCATCCACTCGCTTATTCTATTTACAAAGAGGGAAAAGAGAGTTTAAACGGGGTTAATATTGGGGTATGTGAATCTCAAGAAAAGACCATTGATTGGGCTTTGATTTCTAAAAAAGACCTGCAAAAAAAGTTTGGTGAAAGACCCTTTTATAGTAATCGTGCTACTTCCAAAATTTATGAAGATACAATGGAGTGGTGGCGAGAATCTCCTCCAAAAAAAGGAGAAGGGGATTTGTGGAAATTCATAAAGGAAAACGCTTTCAAAAATTAATATTTTATCGGAATCATCGAATGTAGACTACACTTCCATTCTTACGAACCTGCCAAGAACTCTTTAATCTTCTGACCACAACAGTTCCTATTGTCATCTCTTAGTCTGCATATTCGTGCTTTCAGCAGCCCATCGGTCTTTCTCTTTTGCCTTTCACCTTTCTTGACCCAGGTATACTTTCCCAAAAACTCTAACAGATCAAATTCTTGCATACCTTTAATCCACAGGTGTACTGCTTCGCGGTTAATGCCAAGCCTTGATGCAATGTGGATCTTGGAAATATCTCGCTCGTAAAGTTCCCGGCCAAAGTAATCTTTGTTAAATTCAACACGTCCATATTCTACTGGAAGTGTCGGAAATTAAACTTTAATTAAGCGAATTATTGACAGGAACCGTACTATGGTATACACTGAGTATGTATGTATAACGCTGTAATAAACATAAAAACAGAAGTGGAAACGAAAAGAAGAGCACAACATTTGGCTTCTGAACTAGGCGTCAGTTTGAGTGCTCTGATTAATTCATACCTCAAGCAGCTTGTAAGGACAAAAAAGGTTGAACTGAGTCTCGATGAGACACCGAGTGACTATCTGGTCAAAGTTATTAAAAAGGCCAAGCACAACTTAAAGCAAGGTAAGGCGTCCCCAGTATTTCGTACAGGTGAAGAAGCGGTTAAATGGCTCGAACAGCAGGGTGTATGAATGTTCAACTTGACCCCGATTTCACAAAAAAACTTAAAAAGCAAAACGTATTGATTCGCAAAAACTTCAAGGAGAAAATTATTATTTTCTCCAAAAATCCTAACTATCCAAAGTTTAACAATCATCCATTGAGAGAAAAGTGGAAAGGTTACAGAAGTATAGATATCACAGCTGATTGGCGGGCAATTTACAAAGAAATACAAGTAGGAGGGGAAATTACCGCTCACTTTGTTGCTATAGGCACTCACAAGGATCTGTATCAATAGAATAGAATCAATTAATTCGAACTATTGAATTTGCGCAGGTTAAAAGCCCCAATCGAATTTAAGCTAAAACTCCAGAGGCTAATTTTTCCAGAAGGATTAAAGTTTGATGAAAGCGGCTTTACGAACTCGCGATTATCGCCTGCTTTTAACCTAATCGGGCAATTTGCGCCCTCAAAGTCAAGTGTTGTAGCTCCAACCGGATTCGAACCCATAATTGCTTCCATATAGAAGCAATTACACTGTAAACAAGAGTGGAGCCACAAATTTTGTGCCGCTTACCGGAGTCGAACCGGTGTTCCAGCGTTGAGAACGCTGTGTCCTGGGCCACTAGACGAAAGCGACAGGTGTGGTCTCTGGCTCCAACCAGGTTGAGAACCTGGCGTCCTAGGCCGCAAGACGATGGAGCCGAGTCTATAAGCCCGGCGCCTATCACGTTCGGCGTGATGGGGCCTCAAACGAACCAATAGATTATAGTCGAAGCTTCCATAACTATTCAATAAGGTTCTTACAAGTTTTTTACACTCTAAGAATTTGAAAATATTGACACTTAGCTGTAAAATTAGCATTCCGAAAGTAAACAAATGCAATTTAGTGACAAAAAATTCTTACTAACTAAAGAAGGCCTGGCTCACATAAAAGGAGAATACGAAGAGCTTGTTGAGACAAAAAGGCCGAGGGTGATTGCCCGGATTCAACAAGCGAGAGAATTTGGAGACCTTACCGAAAATTCAGAATACGACGCAGCCAAAGAAGAGCAATCACTTGTAGAGGCCAGGATTTCAGAACTGGAAGGAATACTTGGACGGGCTGAGTTAATATCTTATGCCCATGTATCTAATGATTTTGTGGTTATCGGCTCAACCGTTGTTGTAGAAGTAGATGGCCAAAGAGACGAATTTAAAGTTGTGGGAACAGTCGAGGCGGATCCTGTCAGGAAGAAAATCTCAAGTGAGTCACCCGTCGGTGCGGCCTTACTTGGAGCCAAAGTTGGAGAAATAATAGACGTAGTTACTCCAATAGTCAGAGCCAAATATATAGTCCTCGAGATAAAATAACTCTTTTCAATGGCAATTATAAAATTTAGGCAAAGGAATGCCGATACTTTAACACCTAATGAAAAAGAGATCCTCCCTCTTTTGATTCGCGCCTGTCGTGAGATTGAAAAAGTTTACAATCTCCAGGAAAGCACATCTTTCCCTGGAGCAAACTTTTTTCCGAAAAACGCCACAAAAAAGGAAATTGAGGAGGCAGCTCAGAATAACCACAGAATTTTATCGCCCTTTTCAATTGTAAAAAGAAACGAACAAAACAAATTAACAGCTGTGGATTACCATGTTGAATACGAAAACGAATTAAAGCCGGTTATTAAAAGTATCCAGGAAGCCGAAAAGTTAACTAAAAATGTGAGCTTTAAGAAATATCTTAAAGCAATGGTTCTTGGTCTAAAGACCGGGGCTTACCAGGAAACCGATATTGCATGGCTTGAAGTAACAAACAGCAATATAAACTTTATCCTCGGTCCATATGAAAGATATCTCGATAAGCTTTACTTTGTCAAAAGAGCATATCAAGGCTGCGTTGGGTTTATAAACTTAGAAAATTCCAAGGAGGCAAAAATAATAAGGGATATTATTTATACGACGCTAGGACAAAAATCAAATCGGATAAATCCGCCAAAAATCGTCGACGTGCGGGTTCTAAACTGCTTCATTTTTTCTGGTTTCCTGGGAAAAACATTGTTCTGCGAACAGCATTTGCCTTCCGACTCAGACACCGCTCAGCTATACGGTTCCAGAATCCTATGTTATCAATCAGCGATGGATTATAAATTTAACAACCTTATTTATCCAATCTTCGAAACGCTTTTCGCCAAGAGCTTTAAGGAGTCTTATTCAAAAAAATTACTGAAGAAAGCAAACTATTATTTTGTTATTGTAACGGCAATTGCACAGTACGTTCATAGATATTCAAACTCTCGCTTAAGACTAAAGGAACTTTTTCCCGTTTTCGACGAAGCAAACAGTATTTTCGCGGGTATAAGTCAGGCAAAGCATTTAGTTTTAAAAGGTATTATTAATCAAAAAGAGCTTGAAGCAATAATGATTAATCAAATATGTTGGGCATTTTCGGAATGGATCCAGTTTAAAAAGACAAACGTAAGAGAAGATTATTTAGCAGGAGATGCGCTAAGTTTCAATTTTCTTTTTAAAGTCGGTGCCCTGCAGGAAAAGGATGGTATTTCGTGGCCAAATTTTGCAAAGATGTTCTTTGAAATGGAAAACTTAGCCGGAATCTTTACCAGGTTTTTAGAGGAAGGAACTTATTTGGAAGCTCAGGAATTTTTATCAAAATATTTATCTCTTACACCCTTCAAGGCTTTTGATAAAAGGCTTTCAAAAATCAAGCCTATTTAAATATAGAAGTGTCTAGTATAGAATGCTGATTCTAAGGAACTAGAAAATGACAATAGAAAGAAGTATACCGGTAGGAAATCAGGATCAAGGAGAAAGAAGACGCCGCCCTTACATTCCTCCAAGGGCCGAACGCGGACGTTTTGAAAAAGCTGTCCAGGATTTTGATATTCCCAAAGAAGCACTTATGGACCTATCTGAAGAGGAACGTCGGGTTTTTGCAAAACTAACAACTTTTGTCAGAAGAACGGAGGAACTTTTTGCGCTCCAGGAAGGACCTGATGACCGATCCAAATTTTATCCTCAAGGCGTCAAGGACTATGAAATCAGAAGGGAAGCAGAATCCAATCCGGAACTTCTCTCACCATATACATTAGTGACACTTGGTCCTGACGGTGAACTTACTGCCCTCCCCATGATGGAAGCATACAGAGGAGAAATCGAAAATAAACAACTTAAAAGAATACTTAAAGAGGCCTCAGCCCTTGCAGGAAGAGGGAAAAAGAAAGACGAAGGATTTAGGGCCTACTTAAAAGCCAAGGCAAAATGGTTGGAAACCGGGAAAATTGATGATTTTAAGGCAGCCGACAAAATCTGGCTGGAAAGGGAGAATGAACCCACAATCGGTTTTGTTTTTGGCCTGTATGACAGTTATCAGGACCGTTTCCTTCACATAAAAAACTCTTGGTGGGCATCGGTGGACGTTTTAGACAGGCCACTTACCGATAGTTGTCAACGGTTTCTCGATCAATACCAGGTGGCTTTGGCGGAAAAACATCAATTAGAACTTCCACACCAAAAAGTTCGTGTGGGCCACACTAGGATTTATGCCGGACTGGCACAAAGGATGGGGTGGTCTGCGAACAGCTTGTTTCCGGAATCTGATTTGAGACAAGTCGGATCTCTACATCTTATTTTTGAACCAAAATACCTTGGAAAATTTTATGGTGAAAGACTCCCCGCTTTTAGGGAATTTATAGATCCGAGTAAAATCCAGGGAATCACGGACAGTTTTGCACTAATTGGTGATTTAAGGCTTTACATTGCCCATGAAAGTGGCCACAGCATTATTCCGGCTGATTTGGAAGCGCGTCTCCAAAAGGAAAAAGATTGGATGGAAGAACTATACTGTGAGCTTTTGGCCCTCACAACTTACAGAGACATTCAGGGTGTTAGTAAAAGAGAAAGCGAGGTAGCCATGGCAATGTCATTAATCGATGGATATATGGAATATGTAAAAAGACCCAGAAGTGAAGACTACTTTAATGCTTATGCTGCCATTGCCGGTTATCTATCAAGCAATGAGGTCCTTCGTATAGAAGAAGGAAAATTTACCTGGAACGACACGCAAGAAGTTTTCGAAACCTTAAATACAATGTATACGGAAGTAGAAAAAATCTTCTTTAACGGTAAGGCAAGAGATGCACAAATATTTTTGCAAAATTACTTCAATCCCACAATTTATCGCTACATGATCACCCAGGAATCCACATCTCGTGATCTCAAATCAAGTTAGTACGTCCAATTGCTAACCACGTTTCTTTCCCTTATACTCTAGGCATGCAAGCCCTGGAGAATATTAAGAAAATAAGGCTGGAAAAACTCGAAAAGATTAAAGCACTTGGAGTAAACCCTTATCCTGCAAAAAGCGATAAAAAGGATTCTGTCGAAAAAGCATTAAATTCTATCGGGGAAAAAGTAACAACGGCCGGACGTGTAATGGGAATTAGAGGGCATGGAGGGTCTAGCTTTGCGGATCTTGCTGATCAATCCGGCAAAATCCAGCTCTTTTTCTCAAAAGATAAACTATCAACTACGAACTATGAACTATTAACTTTGTTAGATATCGGGGATTTTATAGAAGTAAGCGGGAAGGTTGATAAAACCAAAGCAGGTGAAGTAACAATATTTGCCGACGCAATTACTCTACTTACAAAATCAATCCGGCCGCTTCCGTCCACGTGGCACGGCTTAAAAGACGTCGAGGAAAGATACAGAAAAAGGTATCTGGATCTAATTTTGAACGAAGAAGTAAAAGAAACATTCATTTTAAGATCGCAAATTATTCAGGCACACAGGGAATTTTTGCATAACAGGGGATACATTGAAATTGAAAGTCCTGTGCTTCAGCCGCTTTACGGAGGAGGGTTGGCCCGTCCTTTTAAGACCTATCACAACGCTTTAGGTATTCCGCTTTATTTACGAATATCTACAGAACTCTATTTAAAAAGATTAATTGTCGGCGGATTTGAAAAGGTTTTTGAAATTGCAAAGATTTTTAGAAACGAGGGTTTGGACAGGAACCACAACCCTGAATTCACGATGCTTGAAACCATGGAAGCATATGCGGATTACAATAAAAATATGGATCTGGTTGAAGAAATGACGGAATTTGTTGTTAAAAAAGTTACCGGCTCAACCAAAGTCAAATATTTAGACCAGACGATTGATTTTCAAAGGCCATGGAAAAGGTTAACAATGACAGAGGCGGTGAAAGTTGTAACTGAGACCGACTTTTCGAAAGTTAAAGATGTTGATGAGGCAAAAAAAATTGCCACAAAACTGGGTGTCAAGATTAAACCACATCAAAATACCCCAGGATTGATTTTAGCTGCGATTTTTGAAGATAAAGTTGAAAAAACTTTAATCCAACCTACAATAGTCTATGATTTTCCGACGGAAACATCCCCGCTTGCAAAAACCGGCAAAGACGAAAAGTATGTAGAAAGGTTTGAGCACTACGTTTGCGCTATGGAAGCATCAAATAATTACAGTGAACTGAACGACCCGGTAGAAATAGCAAAAAGGTTTAAAGATGAGCGCAAAAAAGAAAGACTTGGAGAAGAAGAAGCACATCAAACGGACGAAGACTTTATTGAAGCCTTGGAATACGGAATGCCCCCGACGTCCGGAATCGGGCCTTCTATGGACAGGCTTGTGATGATTTTGACAAATTCTAGGTCGATTAAAGACGTGCTCTTTTTTCCGACCCTCAAACCGCAATCAGTTCCCTAATGACAAAAATTGATGCGCTAAAAATCTTAGATGATTTGGAAAATTCGCCTAACATGAAAAATCATGGTCTTTCTGCCGGTTTTGCAATGTCAGCTCTTTTTAATTACTTTAAAGTCAATGACAAAAGTCCTGAACTTTCAGAAGCAGATTGGGAAATTGTTGGTCTATTGCATGACGCTGATTATGAAATCACGAATAAATCTTTAGAACTTCATACGGAAGAAACCACAAAAAAACTAAAAGAGATTGGTGCCGAAAAGTTAATAATAGATGCTATCCGCGGACACTGCGATAAAGAGCCACGCTCAACTTTAATATCCAAATCCATTTATGCGGCAGATGAGTTAACCGGTTTAGTTATTGCTTGTACCTTGGTTCAACCTGACAAGAAACTTTCGTCAGTTAGTATTGAGTCTGTGCTGAAAAAATTTAAAGATTCGTCTTTTGCCAAAGGAGCAAACCGTGACCAAATCAAAACTTGCGAAGAAGAACTTAAAATTCCCTTGGTAGAATTTACCGCCGTAGTCCTAAAGGCGATGCAGGAAAACGCTATAGAATTAGGATTATAGGAACGAGGATAAGAGTGATGAGTCAGGAAATTAATACATATAAAAATCTTAAATTCTGGCAAACAGCTAAAGAGGTGAGTTTGCTTATTGTGAAACTAGTGAACAAGTTGCCTAACCAAAGAGTATACTGGATAATCTCAGATCAAATGCTCAGGTCAAGCTTTTCGGTTGGAGCAAATATCGCCGAGGGTTTTGGAAAATACAAAGGAAAAGAATATCCTAGATTTTTGCAGATAGGACTTGGTTCAGCCAGAGAGACTGAATACTGGCTGGAACTATTATTGGAAATTAACCCGAAGTTAGAAATAGAAATAACAAAAATCGTTGAATTAAATACACAAACAATAAAAATGCTAATTGCAACTCTTAATACGCTTAAAAGAAGCTCGACTAATCACTAGCTCTTAGTAACTAGTTCTTATGAAGAATCAAACATTAAAAAAAATCCTTAAAGTCTTTTTAACATTGCAGTGGGCCAAGGAATTGCCCCGCCAGGGCTTTATAGCGCTAGGCTTTAAAAGAAACGAAGCCGATTCCGTTGCAGCTCACTCTTGGACAACAGCTATGTTGGTATATCTCTTAGCAACCGAAATGAAAGCAAGAGGCGAAAAAATTGACGTTGACAAAGCTGTAAAAATGGCTCTTTTCCATGACATGGCAGAAACTATTGTCGGCGATGTTGGCACCTTTGTTAAAGGGATGGCAAAAGGGGCCTTTGCTCCGATTGAAGAAGAGGGGCTTAAATGGTTGGTTGCCGATCTTCCCGCCAAAAAAGAAATAATAGAACTCGTTGAAGAATATATGAAAAGAAAAACGCTGGAAGCCAGACTTTGTAAAGTTGCCGATAACCTTGACGCTTTAGCCCAGGCCAAAGGCGTCCCCGCTGCCGCCTCCGCCCTGAAGTATTTTAAGGAGGTCTATCATATTACCAAAATCCCCTGGCACAAAACCGCCGTTGAGATGATAATTAAGGATGAAGTCGAACCAGAGCGTTCCTGGCAAAAGAAATAAAGAAAAATCTATGAACTACGAACTATCAACTAATAACTAATTTATGCTGGACATTAAATTTATTCGCGAAAATTCAAAATTAGTTACCGAAAAATCGAAGCAAAAAGGCTACGAAGTTGACGTAAAAAAACTGCTAAAAGTCGATGAAGAGCGTAGAAAATTAATCGAAGAAGTTGATAAATTAAGAACAAAAAGAAAGGAAGCAGCAGAAAAAAGGGACGAAGAAGCGGGCAGAAAATTAAAAGACGAACTAAAGAAAAAAGAAGATGAACTCGAAAAAGTTCAGGAAGAATACTACAAACTAATAAGAGAAATTCCCAATTTGCCAAAAGCTGACGTAAAAACAGGTAAGGACGAAAGTGAAAATGACATTATTAAAACAGTTGGAGAAAAACCTAAATTTGATTTTGATCCGAAAGATCACTTGGAACTTGGTTTAGATCAGGATTTAATTGACGTAGAAAAAGCATCAAAAGTTTCCGGCAGCCGTTTTGCCTATCTCAAAAACGAAGCAGTAATTCTCGAATTGGCATTGATTCGGTTTGCCCTTGACGTTTTAACTGAAGAAGGTTTTGTGCCTGTTATTCCACCAGCCATTATTAACGAAAAGGCAATGGAAGGACTAGGATACCGTGAATATTTAACCGGAGAAGGCTACAAAGTGGAAGAGCAGTATTTGATTGGAACTGCGGAACATTCAATAGTCCCAATGCACATGGATGAAATAATTGATTTTAAAAACCTTCCTTTAAGGTACGCCGCATTTTCATCAGCATTCAGAAAAGAAGCTGGGTCTTACGGTAAGGATGTACGCGGAATTTTTAGGTTGCATCAATTTGATAAAGTCGAAATGGTTTCGTTTGTAAAAGAACAAGATGAAGACAAGGAACACGAATTTTTACTCTCACTGGAAGAAAAACTATTTCATGATTTGAAGATTCCATATCAGGTGGTCAAGATGTGTACCGGCGATCTTGGTTTTCCAATTGCGAGAAAGTACGACATTGAAGCATGGATTCCATCAGAAGGGCGTTATAGGGAAGTCACATCAGCCTCAACGGCAGGTGATTTTCAAACCCGCCGGCTTAACATTAAATATAAGGAAGCAAACCAAACCAAATTTGCTTACGCCCTTAATGCAACCGCATTTGCAATCGGAAGGACGCTAATTGCGATTATGGAAAACTACCAGCAAAAAGACGGATCAATCAAAGTTCCAAAGGTTCTCCAAAAATACACAAACTTTTCTAAAATTCCCTCACGCTAAACAATTACAAAAAATCGGTTGACAGAAGTGTTTTCATGCAATACTGTAACAGTATAAGCCTCCCTGCTGCTCATGGAGGCTTTTTTGACGGAGAATTCAGGAACAAGGTCTCTCCTTGCCAGAAGCTCCGCAAGGAGAGACCTTGTTAAACGCAATAGTAATGGCACCATTGTGCCGGGCTGATATATAATTAATCACTGTGCAGAGACTGTCTGAGGAAGAGGTTGAGCAATTCAAAAAACGCAACCGCCTACTGAAGCTTTCACCCAAAAAGCACAAAATTGAACATGAATCGGGAAGATCAACGAAAAGCTTGTGGATACAAATTAACCAAAAACAAAACAAGAAAGGGAAGTAATGCTGGGTTTTATCGGTAAGTTTTTAGATTCAAACGAAAAACAAGTTGATAAGTTAAAACCAATAGTAGAAAAAATAAACAGTTTTGAAAATAAACTGGAGAAACTTTCCGACGAAAAACTGAAAGCAAAAACTGCAGAATTCAAACTCCGTTTATCCCGTGGTGAAACACTCGACAATTTGCTTCCGGAGGCTTTTGCGGCCGTGCGCGAAGCAGGCAAAAGGACCCTGAATTTAAGGCATTATGATGTCCAGCTTCTTGCAGGGGTTGTCCTTCATCAGGGGAAAATTGCCGAACAAAGAACCGGTGAGGGAAAGACTTTGACAGCCTCCCTGGCCTTATACCTGAACAGCCTGACTGACAGAGGTGTTCATTTAGCGACGGTAAATGATTACCTGGCCAGAATTGGTCTCGGTTGGATGGGCCCTATTTATTCCGCGCTTGGAATTACTGCAGGTTGTATTATGCAAGACGCGGCGTTTATATACGACCCGAATTTCGAGGACAAAAAACAGACTGATTGGAGGCTCCGGCACCTCAAGACTGTTAATAAAAAAGAAGCATACGCTGCAGACATAACTTATGGAACAAATAATGAATTTGGCTTCGATTACCTTAGGGATAATATGGTTTGGGAGCTTGCCGATATGGCTCAAAGGAGCCATTTTTTCACAATTGTGGATGAGGCAGACTCGATCCTTATAGACGAAGCAAGGACACCGCTTATTATTTCGGCTCCTGCCGCCCAGGCAACAGAGCAGTATGTGCAGTTTGCAAGGCTTGTGAATGAACTATCAGCAGACACCGATTATGTAATTGATGAGAAGTTAAAAACGGCCAACTTAACAGAACACGGCATAGCAAAAGTAGAAAAAAGGCTGCAAGTAGCAAACCTTTATGAGAAAGATTTTGGAGCAATCCACCATATCCAGCAGGCACTTAGGGCAAGAAGTATGTTCCATAAAGACAAAGATTATGTTGTAAAAGAAGGACAAATAATAATAGTTGATGAATTCACCGGCAGACTTATGATTGGAAGACGCTGGTCCGAAGGTTTACATCAGGCGATAGAAGCAAAAGAAGGGGTCTCTATCCAACAGGAATCTCAAACCCTGGCGACAATTTCTTTCCAGAATTATTTCCGGCTATACGAAAAACTGGGCGGAATGACAGGAACAGCTGCAACCGAAGCAGAAGAGTTTTTCAAAATATATAAACTTGAAGTAATCGTAATTCCAACCAATAAACCGATGGCCAGAAAGGATTTTTCTGACATTGTTTACAAAACAGTTAAAGCGAAATTTACCGCAGTTGCAAATGATGTTGGCGAAAAACATAAAGAAGGAAGACCGGTCCTCATTGGTAGTACCTCTATTGAAAAAAACGAAATTCTTTCGAAACTTCTTAAAAGAAAGGGCATAAAACATGAATTATTAAATGCAAAAAACCACCAACGGGAGGCGGAAATTATTGCTCAAGCCGGACAAAAGGGCGCAGTCACCATGGCAACAAACATCGCAGGCAGGGGAGTAGATATTATTCTTGGGGGAACTCCTCCTACAGATAAACTTGGAAGGCCAATAACCAAAAGCAAAGAATACGAAAAGTGGAAAAAATCCCACGATGAAGTAGTCGGGGTCGGAGGTTTATATGTAGTAGGTAGTGAAAGACATGAAGCTCGTAGAATTGACAATCAGTTAAGGGGCCGCGCAGGACGGCAAGGAGACCCGGGTTCCAGTCGCTTCTTCGTTTCACTCGAAGATGACCTTATGAGGATTTTTGGGGGAGACCAGATAGCAAAAATAATGACCGCTTTTAAACTTCCTGAAGACACACCCATCGAACACGGCATGGTTTCAAAAGCAATCGAAAATGCCCAGGTAAAAGTTGAAACACACAATTTTGATATCAGAAAACATTTAGTCGAATACGATGATATCGCAAACAAGCAAAGAGAAATTATTTATGGATCAAGAAAACAAATTCTGGAGGCGGTTGGTAATAAAGAAAAAGCGCAGGAAGCATCAGCGGAAATAAAAAATAAGATAAAAAGGGAAATAGACAATCTTGTAATAGTAAAATCTGCAAACACTATAAATCATTCGGAAATTATTAAGGAATTTTCTACAATAGTCCCGTTTGATGATGCGTCCCTTGAGAAACTGGAAAGTGATACGGCTAAAATCCAGGATCCCCAAAAACTAATAGAATTTATGCAGAATGTTGTTGAGCAAATTTACGACAGCCGGAGCAGACAATTAGGGGAAGCGGTCGCCCGGGATATAGAAAAATTCGTTAGCCTTTCGGTCATTGATACGCTTTGGATAGAACACCTTGATGCACTTGACGATTTAAGGGAAGGTATTGGCCTTCGCGCTGCCGGCCAGAGGGACCCGTTAGTTGAATATAAACAGGAAGCATTTAATCTTTTCGACAAACTTCTGGCATCGATTGATTACCAGATAGTACATAGAATTTTCAAAGTACAGGTAAGACAAGAGCCCTCAATTGAACAAATAGAAAGTCAGGGAATTGAAGTCCACACCCAAACCTCGGCCTTGGACACCGAAACTGCTGTAATAACCGAAACACAATCATCGCAAGAGGTGGACACTGACCCTTCCGGGTTAACAGACGAGGAACTGGACGCGGAGATCGCAAGACTGGAAACTTTAGAAAAAAGTTCTCAGCCTGCCTCGCCGACAGGCGGGTTATCAGCAGGCAGTCCATCGTTATCACCAAAAAACCCTTATTCTTCAACAGGTGATAAACCGGCAAAAACTATTGATAAAATTGGAAGAAACGATCCTTGTCCGTGCGGTGCAATAAATGCGGAAACCGGAAAGGTTTATAAGTTCAAGAAGTGCGGACTGATAAACGCTCCTTATCATAAAGCCTGACCTTTTGTTAAAATCTTGCTTTCTTGAATTCAAGAGAAGCTCTGAATCTTGCGCAAGGTCAAATTTTTTTACAAATTGACATCAGGGAAAAACTCCTATCATACTTAAGGGATGAGGGGTAAAGCGCATTACGGATTAGTTGTACCGGTTTTCCTGGCCTTTCTCTTAATAGTTTTTTCAATGAGTCCCCTTAAAAAACAAACATCAGCCAAGGTTAATTTTCTGGCTTTTAATCTGGGGATAAACCTGAACAATATTGCGACAAACGGTTATTCCGAATGGATAAAAAACCAGCCGGATGATTTCGTATCATACGAAGACGCGACTTTTCTCAACAAAAATATCGATTTTAGAGACTTAGCTTTAAACCCAAACGCACAGGTGCTGGGGGCAAAAGCAAATACGCCGGGGGAAAAATGGATTGAAGTCGACCTTTCCGATCAAAGGCTCAATATGAAAGAGGGCGATGCAACTGTTGGAACGTATTTGGTTTCGACAGGGAAATGGTATCCCACCCCAAAGGGTGAGTGGAAAATTTGGACTAAACTAAGATACACAAGAATGAGGGGCGGATCCAGGGCTTTGGGTACCTTTTATGATCTGCCAAACGTTCCTTATACCATGTATTACGATCGGGGGTATGGAATACATGGTGCATATTGGCACAACAACTTTGGTAAACCAATGAGTCATGGCTGTGTCAACATGAAGCCGGAAGAAGCAGGAATTGTTTTTAACTGGGCAAACGTCGGCACAAGGGTTGTTGTTCACGAATAAGTGACTTTATTTCTTAAATTTTTCATGTAATTATATTGTGATGAACTTCTTCCTCGCAGTTTTAGCCGGTGCCGTACAAGGTTTGACAGAGTTCTTACCGATTTCTTCAACCGGCCACCTGATCATTTTTGAGAAAATATTCTCAATTCCGGCAAACAGTTTCGGTCTCGCATTTGATGCCTCTCTTCATCTGGGAACCCTTCTTGCAGTTGCAATCTTCTTTATAAAAGATTATTTGAAAGTTTTTCATTTCAAAAACAGGTTGTTTCTAAAGCTTGTTCTGGGGACAATACCGGCTGTTGTTCTTGGCCTGCTTTTTGAAAGTGCAATCGAAACTTCTTTTCGCCAGCTCTGGGTTGTAGGCACAAGCCTTATTCTTTTTAGTCTTGTGATAATTGCGGCAGAAAAAACGGCAAAAAGAGAAAAAACTGACGAGAAAGCAACAATATTTGATTCAATCCTGATCGGCTTTGCCCAATCTTTGGCTTTAATCCCCGGTATTTCAAGATCGGGCGCAACAATTTCTGCCGGTCTATTCCGTGGACTTAAGCGTCAGGATTCTGCCCGGTTTGCTTTTATGCTCTCAGGTCCAATAATCGCCGGAGCTGGTCTCAAAAAATTTCTTGAAGCTTTCACAACCCAAAATTTGTCATCAGCGGATTTAAATTTCTTTCTGATTGGCATGATTTCATCTTTTATTTTCGGTTATTTAACAATCAAATACTTCCTCAGGTATCTTTCAACAAAAAGCCTGACGCCCTTTATCGTATATAGGATTGGTCTCGGAACAGTCCTTATAATAAGTGCTTTTCTCTTCGAATAAATCGCCACATTATTTCGGCTTTAAAATGAGTTCTTCAGACTGAAGCCCGCGGTTTTTGCCTGCTCGCAGTAAAAGCCTCCTAAGATATAATTCACCTAGCATGGAATATAAAGAAAAACTGAACGACTTGAAAAAAAGGTTCAGTCTCGTAGAAAAAAACCTGGCACTGGATCAAAAACAAAAAGAATTAAGACTTTTGGAAGCCGAGAGCATGAAAGAAAATTTTTGGCAGGAAAGCTCGCAGGCACAGAAGGTTATGAAAAAAATGTCCGCTCTTGGCGATGAAATTTCATTTCTGGAAGAAACCCGAAAACAAATAACGGATTTAGAAGGGCTTTTGCCGCTTATGGAGTTTGATTTGAAAATGGAGGCGGATTTTGCTAGAGAAGTGAAAATTCTGGAAAATAAAATTGGGGAAGTGGAAACACTTGCCTTTCTTTCCGGCCCGTACGATGAAAATCACGCAATCCTTTCAATCCACGCAGGACAAGGAGGAGTCGAAGCTATGGATTGGGTCGAAATGCTTTCACGTATGTATCAGAAGTATTTACTAAGCAAAAACTGGGATTTTGAAGTTGTCGACGAGGTACCCGGTGAAGAAGCAGGTAAAAAAACCGTTACCATGATTATAAGAAAACCATATTCATATGGCTATTTAAAAGCAGAAGCCGGTGTGCACAGGCTGGTCCGGCAGTCTCCTTTTAATGCCGCAAACCTCAGACAGACATCTTTTGCCCTTGTTGAAATAATGCCGGAAATCGAGGAAACGGGGGATATAGAAGTGAAGCCGGAAGAAATAGAATTTGAGGCATACCGTTCCGGTGGACACGGGGGACAAAACGTTAATAAAGTTTCAACAGCTGTCCGCCTGAAACACATACCAACGGGCATAGTTGTCACTTGTCAGACCCAAAGGTACCAGGCGCAAAACCGAGAAAATGCTATTAAATTATTAAAAGCCAAACTCTGGGCCAGGAAACAATCGGAAGAAGACAAAGAAAGAGAATCAATAAAAGGCGCCCACGTTATGCCGGGATGGGGAAACCAAATCAGGTCTTACGTGCTGCATCCGTACAAAATGGTGAAAGATTTGAGAACCGGATGCGAAACCTCCGATGCTTTCGGGGTACTTGACGGCAATCTTGAACCTTTCATAAAGGAAGAGCTCCCGCTTGCGAACACGTAGGCTTGCCGCATAAAAAGTTCTACTGCTATAATGGCATGAACCCAAATAAAATGGATCAAATTCCGAACCTGGAAAACAAAAGTCCGCAAGCATTAAGGGAAGTTCCAGTAAGAGGTAAATTCTCAAAGTTTTTACCCTTTATCCTAATAATACTTATCGTAGCGGCAGGCACATTCTCGGGGCTTGTGTTATCTTCCAGGGCAAAAGCAGGTATAAACCAGTCGAAGGAAGCAAAGGCCGGAATCGAAGAGGAAGAATTAACAGGACAACAAAAAGAATCTTTTAACCAGACATTTAACACCCAGGCAGAAGGAAAAGTGGAAAAAAATGAAGACTTGGATAAATACGCACAAGGAACCCACAAGCTAATTCGTCCCGGAGGGGAAGACCAAACTGCGTATCTTACATCATCTGTTTTGGACCTTAACGAATACGTTGGCAAAAACGTGGTTGTTTACGGAGAAACTTTTGGCTCTACACAGGTTGGATGGTTAATGGACGTAGGAAAAGTGGAAGTAAAATAATACAAATCTCTGCCTAATGCTAAAATTCGAATCGGTTACGAAAAAATACCCAAACGGACAAATTGCCCTTGAAAGTCTGGACCTTGAATTTCCTGACGGCTCATTTATTTTCATAGTAGGCGCAAGCGGAGCAGGTAAATCGACTTTACTCAAACTTATAACGAGAGAAATCATACCGTCTTCCGGGCGAATTCTTTTTAATGACCAGGATATACTTAGGATTCCAACGTCCAAAATACCGGTCTTAAGAAGAAGGATCGGCACAATTTTTCAGGATTTTAAACTACTTTTAAACCGGACAGTTTTTGAAAATGTTTCACTTCCGCTTGAAGTTTTAGGTGTCAAGGAAGCAGAAATCCAGAAAAAGGTTTCCGAAGTTCTGGAAAAGGTCGGGATTCTTGACAAAGCCGAAAGTTTTCCGGTGCAGCTCTCCGGAGGTGAAATCCAAAGAACCGCAATAGCAAGGGCAATTGTTTCAAATCCGGAAATTTTACTGGCCGACGAACCGACCGGGGATTTGGATCCTCATAATTCCAAGCAGGTTGTTGAAATTCTGGAAAAAATAAACCAGGACGACAAAACAACCGTTATTATGGCTACACACAATATGAGCATTGTTAACCATTTCAAAAAAAGGGTAATTAAATTAAAAGATGGTAAGGTAGAAAAGGACCAAACCGAGGGAAAATATGAAGCAGATTAAGAGAACCCTGAAGCTGTTAAGAAGGAGTCCATATCAGGCACTGGCAGCTGCCCTTGCAATGTCTCTGACCTTTTTCGTAGCTTCAATTTTCGTTGTTTTCATAATTGGTGGGCAAATAATTCTAAATTACATTGAACAAAGGCCCCAAATAATCGCATTTTTTAAAGACGACACAAGCGAAGTCCAAATTAACCAGATCGTAAAAGAACTCGAAAATACCCAGCTTGCCTCAAGTGTAAAGTATGTAAGCAAAGAAGAAGCCCTCGCAATCTACCGGGAAAGAAACAAAGACGACCCGCTGCTTTTGGAATCGGTAACAGCAGATTTCCTGCCCGCATCAATTGATATATCGGTTAAAAGGGCTCAGGATATTTCTCAGGTTGCGCAGCTTGTAAAAAACAGGGAGCAAATCGATAAAGTTATTACTCCGGAAAACTTAGTAGAACAGCTGGTTAAATGGACGAAAACAATCAGAACCGGGGGCCTGATTTTTGTTGCAAGCCTTCTCAGCGTTTCTTTTTTAATTGTTATTATGGTCATTGGTATGCGTATTGCCATAAGACGTGAAGAAATTTCCATAATGAACCTTGTTGGAGCCACCAAATGGTACATTGCCCGCCCGTTTTTCATCGAAGGAGCAATCTATGGAATTCTGGGCGCGAGCATATCTGTCCTTCTCGTTTACACTGTAATTCTTTTTTATTCCCCGAATATCCAGAATTTTTTAGGGCCAATTCAGGTTTTTCCAATTAGCCCGATGTTTTTTCTCTATCTGTGGGCAGGCGAAGCTTTTGTGGCAGCAACGGTTGGGATACTTGGAGCGGGCATTGCACTTTACAGGTATTTAAAAGTTAATTAACAATATGCTTAAAGTCTTGCTGCCCAGGATATTTTTTCTGTCCCTGTTCGCGTCAATCTTCTTAGTCCTGTCGACTTCGGTATTTGCCCAGTCCGCTGCCGAAAGATATCAGGAGATACAAAGGCAAATAGACGAAACGACTGTAAAAATTGCCCAGTTACAAAAAACCGAAAGAGACCTGTCCGAGCAAATTGCCTATTATGACAGTCAGATAAAGCTCACGGAGCTTAGAATTGAAGAAGCGGAAGCTAAAATAAACCAACTGGAGAAGGAAATAGGGGTCCTCGGCTTCAGAATAGGTTACATCAGCGATTCTGTCGGCCGCCTCGAAAAACTTCTTAAACAAAGGATTGTCGCAACTTACCAGCAAAGCTTTGTTTCCAACCTGGAACTCCTGTTCACATCATCGGATTTTTCCGATATGATCTTAAGGCTTCAATATGTCAGGCAAGTACAGGAAAACGATAAAAAACTTTTAACAAGCCTTCAGGAAACACGATCCAGTTACGCAAACCAAAAAGATGATCGCGAAGACAAGCAGACGCAAATAGAGGCGGCAAAAAGCAAGTTGGACACAAGCAAAGTATTGCTCGCCTCCCAAAAGAAAGAAAAGAGTGATTTCTTAAAAGTCACCAAAAACGACGAAACACGTTACCAGGAAGAACTAAAAAGACTCCAGGCAGACGCTGCCTCAATTACCACAGCGTTAGGAAATATCGGATACAAAATTGGGGATGTTTCAAAAGGGCAGGTAATTGCCTCGGTCGGATCAAGCGGTTGCTCAACCGGTCCCCATCTGCATTTCGAAGTTTTCACTAATGCACGGGTTGAAGAGGGCCGAATAATCGGCAATAGGGTCGACCCTAAATCTTACTTAGAAGACGGAAGATACGAACGTCCGGTGCCCAATTATCCCAATAACGTAACAACATGGTACGGTGAGGTTTATTTTCTGGGGACTCACACGGGTATCGATATTGCAAACAGCTTCGGTACTCCGATAAAAGCAATTGAAGGGGGAGAAGCATATTTTACTTCTGCACCTTGCAGCTACCGTATTGCCGGCGGAAGTGCTTTAGGCAAAGGAATTGTTGTCGATCACAAGAACGGAACTGTTACTCTCTACTGGCATATTCCATAAAACCGATAACAAGGTCTCTCCTTGTAACACTTGTAAACAAGGAGAGACCTTGTAGTTGATTGACAACTTCTTAGAACTTAATTACCTTTGATCTAGTGGCAAAAACGATTGTAGTTTTATTAACTCTTATCTTGCTAACTTTGGTAATCTCAAACGCGAATGCTTCATCAGAAGTTTTAATTAACGAGGCAATGGCAAATCCGAATGAGGGAGAAGGGGAATGGATCGAGCTGTATTTTCCTAACGGCCCGGTAGATATTTCCAGTTATTACCTTAAAGATAAGGTTGGTTCCGACAAGAAAGAGTTAAATGATGTCCAAATATGCGGAAATTATGCTGTCTTTATTTACACAGGAAGCGGAGGGTGGCTAAACAATAGTGGTAATGAATCAATTTTTCTTTATGATCAAAATGATGCCATAATTGACTCGAAAGAAAATTGGCAGAACCCTGGAAAAGGCAAGTCCATAGGCAGGACACCGGATGGTGCAGACAACTGGAGCAAAACAGAAAGCTCAACAAAATGCGCCGCAAATTCCGGGGCAAAACCTGCTGAGTCCCAACCGGCAAATCAAAACAACCAAAACCCTTCCCCCACTCCTTCACTTTCAATAAATAATAATTCAGCAAACCCAAAAGCATCGCCCAAGCCAAGTTCAAACATAAACAAGCCTCCCTCTCCAAAAAGTACTACAAGTCCAACAGTCCTGGGCGAGAAAGAAGGCTCTTCTTCCGGCCCCATCTCGCTACAAGTTGATGCCCAACTTTCGCCAACCCCCACACCCCAAACGTCCGAAAAACAACCATCTAAAATAGCAGGGATATCAATAACGGCCGGTGCGGTTCTTATTCTCATCTCTTTTGGGGCCTTCCTGTGGTATAAATGGGAAATTAGAAAACCACAGGAAAAGCAGGAAGGGACTGATTGAAAAAAGCAAAAAAACTATTAATAAACTACTTACCGCCTGTTTTATGGGCAGCCATCATCTTTATTTTTTCTTCCTTTGAACAAACCAAAGTAAGCGATTTTTTCTTTTGGGATTTTATTGCCAAAAAAGGTGCCCATTTTTTTGAATACGCGATCCTTTTTTTCCTGATATCAAGAGCAAGTGGCAAAAATTATGCACTCTCTTTTATACTTACAATACTTTATTCGCTTAGTGATGAATTTCACCAGAGCTTTGTGCCGGGAAGGACGGCAGCAATTTATGATGTTGCAATAGATTTTGCCGGTGCAGCAACATCCGCCTATATAATATGGAAGTTAAAACTACAAAAGCCGCCCAAACAAAAAAAATAGCCTACGACTTGGCAAAAAGCCTCAAGGGAGGGGAAGTTATTGCCATTTATGGAGATTTGGGCGTAGGAAAAACAATTTTTACGCAGGGGCTTGCAAAAGGCTTAGGGATCAAAGGACGGATCCTTTCTCCAACATTTGTTTTCATGAGGACTTACGCTTTCAAAAAGAGCGGGAAAGAAATGACCCTTTATCATATCGATCTCTATAGAGGGCAAGATTGGCAGGACTTTGAAAACTTAGGGCTGGAGGAGGTTTTCTCAGAAGGTTCGGTTGTGGTTTTGGAATGGGCGGAAAAAATCCAAAAAATTCTGCCAAAAAAACGGATCGAAGTTTATATCAGGCAAACCGGTGAAAAAAACCGCAGTATAACGATAAAAATAAAGAAATGAAAAATCAGTTATCAGCGGCAGTTGAAGTTTTAAATAATGGAGGCGTATTAATATTCCCTACCGACACCGTTTATGGTATAGGTTGCAAAGCAGACAAAATCGGGCCAATCGAAAGGATATACAAAATAAAAGGGACGGCAAAAGACCAGCAGTTTCCAAGGCTTGTCTCAAATCTTAACCAGGTGGAAAGTGAAGTTGAGATAAATGATGCTGCCAGGGACTTAATACGCAGATATTGGCCGGGCGCATTAACAATTGTATTTTGCACAAGAGACGGAAAAAGCAAAATTGGTTTTCGTATGCCAAATTCCAATCTAATTATCAATCTGATTAATAAAGTCAAATCTCCGCTTATCGGCACCTCGGCCAATTTCCACGGCTTTCCGGCGCCAAAAAAATACGAAGAAATAGACAAAAAACTTTTGGTGCTTGCCGATTTTACACTAAAGGGCAATTGCAAATTAAAGAAAGAATCAACTGTGGTTGATGTTAGCCAAAATAAACCTATTGTGCTAAGACTTGGCGCAGTCAAAATCAATAATTAATGGTTTTAAAAATTGATACAACAGACAGAAATAAAATAACAGTCGTAATTAAAGAAAATGGAAAAATTCTGGACGAACTAATTAAAGAACAGGAAAAAGGAGCGCAGATGCTCCTTCCCTTAATTGATGAAATTTTAAAAAAGAACAAAAAAACCCTGAAAGACTTAAGCGCTATTGAAGTAAATCCCGGTCCGGGCTCATTTACCGGAACGAGGGTTGGAGTAACGGTTGCAAATTCCCTTGGATTTGCGCTTCAAATCCCCGTTAACGGAAAAAAAGGTAAAATTGTATTACCAAAATACGAAAAGAGCAAATTCGATCTGTAAAGTTAACTTAATCAACTAATGAACCAATTAAGCAATTAACTTAATTAACTATGCATATACTAGTAACAGGCGGCGCAGGATTCATCGGGTCTCATGTTTGCAGATTGCTTCTGGATCAGGGTCATCAGGTAAATATTCTTGATAACCTTAAAACAGGCCATAAAGATTCAATTGATCCAAGGGCCAAACTTTTTGAAGGCGATATTGCTGACGAGAAAAAAGCCTTTCAAGCTCTTTCTGGCATAGATGCGGTTATACACATGGCAGGTTTAATCATCGTTCCGCAATCGGTGGAAGACCCCATAAGGTATGCCGAAAATAATGTTAGCGGTACCGTTTCGCTTTTGGAATCTATGCGCGCAAAAAATGTAAAGAAAATAATATTTTCATCCAGCGCCTGCGTCTATGGGACTCCCGACACTCTCCCCATAAAAGAGGATGCACCGCTTAGGCCCGACAATCCTTATGGTGCAACAAAGGCGGCGGTTGAGTCTTTTCTGCAGGCGTATCATGCCAATTTTAACTTTGACGCGATTGTACTTAGGTATTTCAACCCGTATGGGCCGGGGGAACAACACGTGCCCGAAACCCATGCTATCCCAAATTTTGTAAAAGCCGCAATAGCGAAAAAACCTATCCCGCTTTACTGGAAAGGGCAACAGATAAGAGACTTCATCTATATAAACGATTTGGCCCAGGCCCATATAGACGTACTTGGACTTTCCAAGTACCGGGTATTTAACGTTGGTACGGAAAAAGGTATAAAGGTTAGCGATGTACTGGACAAAATTTTTCAAATTTTAGGCTACAGTGTCCCTATTGAGGATTTAGGAAAGAGGCCGGGCGATGTCCACGAAAATTACGCCTCAAGCGAAAAGCTAAAAAAAGAAGTTGGATGGAAAGCTGAAACCGGCCTGGAAGACGGCCTAAAAAATACAATTGATTTTTTCAGGAAAAAATCAACTTAACAATGGAACTGGAACAAAGACTAAAAAGAATAAGAGAAATACAACAGGATTTTGTTTCCCGCACTTCGGAAGAGTTAGATGGACTGGGAGCGGATCTTGAAGAAGCATTCAAAGATAACTTTCCGACAATTCTTTTAGATAATTCAAAAGACGGCATCATTCATTTTGAAGAAGGACCGGGTATTGTTATCGATCGAAACGAGCGTGATGGCGCAAGCGTTATGGTGCTATCTCCGGATGGGGCAATAAAAGTTGGTGAATTAGTTGTTATAGACAGTCATTTAGGAAAAAGCCGTGGGATAAAGCGTCTGCGCACTCCACACGACCCAATAACTGCCGCCACAAAAGCCGAAAGGATTGTAACAAGAGCCATAGAAGAAAGGGACAAGCTTTCCGGGAAAAAGGTAAGTAACTAAAAGAAGCACATTGATCTTGACAAACAGTCCCCCAAGGTATATAAAAAGAACCTCTTCTGCCTACTGTCCCAACTAAGCTTATGAGCGAAAGCACCGACTTCTCAACTCAATCCGTAACACCGCAACTTGTATCTCAGATAGTCGACGCAATTAGAGGAAAAAAATACGGAAGTGTGGAAATTTACATTCAAAATTCTAAAGTTGTCCAAATAACGGAAAGGACAATAAATAAAATTGTTCATACAACGGATATGAAGCCTAAAAAAACGTCTTATCGCTTAGTTCTTTCTAAGGCAGCAAGCCAGGATTAAGATATGTTCATAAAAACTGCTGTCATAATTTTTACCTTTTTCATTATTCTTGCCGGCAAACAGGGCATGGTTGTTGCCGCTTCTACAATGTTTGTTTCGACAAATTCAAATTTTTCAAACAATGTCAGGGATTTTTCCGCCGGCCAGACAATTTACGTAAAGGTGGAAGCAAATTCTTCCGGGGAGACCAAAAGAGAGCTGAATTTGAGAAGCAACAATTACGATCTTATCAAATCATACAACCTAAATAAGGTAGGCGAATCCTCCTTCTCGCTTAATTTTCCCGCACCAAATACCGAAGGCATGTACTCACTGGAAGCAAAAGTGCAGTCTCCGGGAAAAAATTCCACCAGCGTGAAGACAATTAAAGTCGGAAACTCTAATTCCGAAGTTAACGTGAATATACAAACGGATAACGACTCAACAAATATAAACGAATCGCAAAAAACGGATATAAAACCGGAACCGTCAATCTCACCTCAACCAAGCCCGCCTCCTGCTACAACCGAAGGGAATGAAGTAGAAAGCCAAAGTCTTGCCAAAGGGATATTCACAGCAGCAAAAGCAATAATTTCCTTCCTCTGGCCATTTTAGGCTTTTATTTTATAACTATAGGAGAACATATGTTTGAATTGTTGAAAAATTTTATGTAAAAGAAGAGTAAGGATTAAGTAAAAAGAGAATCCTTCTTCTTGACAAAGATTATTTTTTCAATATAATTACGGCGTATAGTCTTTTAATAAAGGTTTGCTGCCCGCATTCTTATTTGGGCACATGACGAATTCAGTTAAAAGCATAACCTTAAACTCTCCTTGGCACATAGCAGCCAGTGTAATCGATTACAACACAAAAATTGCGGAAAAGATATTGGATGAAACCGTGAAGCCGAGAATAAAAAATCCCTTCAAAAATTTCAAATTTCCCAAAAAACTTCCGGAAATGGATTCAACTAAAATACTCGTAATAATTGGCTGCCTTGTGGTTATTGCAGCCGTTGGTATTTTCGCATTCACCAAATCAAAATCTTCTAAGAATTCAAGTGGAAGTGCTGTCTCTAACGTTTCGGTTCTTGCATCAGCTTCAATAGCAAAAGATGTAAACGTGCCGATAAGGGATAAAAACGGAAAAGAAGTAGGCCAGAACCTTAAGGTGAAATTTACGACCGCTGACAGGGCAAAAAAAATTCTTTTCCAGGGAAGGCCTCTTTCTTCGCGCCAGGGAAAAGCATTTGTTGTTATAAATATCGAAATTGATAATCCGACAAAAGACAGATTAACCGTAAGGGCCGTTGATTTTATAAGGCTGGTCGCAAGTGACGGGAAAAACTTTGCACCGGATATCCAAACAGATGCAATCAAGGTTGAACCATTGTCCTCCAAAAATACCAGGACGATTTTTATAATCGAAGATTCATTGAAAAAAGTTAAGTTTTTAATAGGGGAAATTAACGGCAACAGGGAGACAGTAGAGATAACAATTTAAACTTCTTGACAAGCCCAAATGGCTTTGTTAAGCTAGTTGAAGTTAAAAGAGCCTGCCCCTCTTAAGCTCATTTTTGGGCTCACGAGCTCTCCCTGATATAAGTAAGTAAAACTGAATAAAGGCCGACCGCTAACGGAGGCATGTTTCTTAGACCATTAGTCTATGGAATGTGCCTCCGTTTTCTTTTGCCCTCCGTAGTTTTAACGAAGGAGGGGTTTAAGCGGGAAATCCAATCGAAAGGGGGTGAAATATAAAAATGAATAAGTTTACAACTAAGATCGGAGTAGCCGCTTCAAGCGCTGCATTAATTTTGTCTTCCTTTATCGGACCGGCACTAGCAGGCGTAACAATTGAAGTTTCCGGCAACGGCTCTGACAGCAACAGCACAGTAAACTACACCCAAAACAACACCACAAACGTTACACAAAATAACGATGCTGACATCAGCAACGATATCGATGTTGACGCAGACACAGGCGACAATGATGCAAACGGTAACACCGGAGGAGATGTAACAATCGACACCGGCGATGCCACGTCAAATGTCACTGTAAAAAACACAGCCAATTCAAACCAGGCTGATGTTTCCGGTTGTTGTCCGGGTGATGTTAACGTAACAGTTTCAGGAAACGGTTCCGATTCGGATAATGATGTAACCGTTAACTCGAATAATTCTGTTGACGTTGATCAGGATAATGACGCCGACTTCGAAAACGATGTCGATGTTGATCTTGACACAGGCGACAACGATGCCAACGACAACACTGGCGGCAATGTTTCCGTTGAAACCGGCGACGCTGATTCCAGCGTTAAGGTAACCAACGCGGCAAATGCTAATGGTGCAGTAGTTGGAGGCGCAGGAGATGAAGGTGGAACATTCTCAGTCACAATTACCGGAAACGGTAGCTACAGCGACAACAATGTTTACCTGACTCTGTCTTCTGACGTTGAAATCGATCAGGACAACGACGCCGATATCGAAAACGATGTCGATGTTGATCTTGACACAGGCGACAACGATGCCAACGACAACACTGGTGGCGATGTAACAATTGACACCGGAGATGCCGATTCAGATGTTGAAATTAGCAATGCTGCTAACGTCAACTGGGCAGATATCGATTCCTGTGGATGTGTCGTAGACGGTTCTGTCAAAGTAAGTGGCAACGGAACGGATTCCGATAACGATGTCACTTTAAACCTTGGCAGTGCTCTTGATGTCGATCAGGACAACGACTTTGATTGCGATGAAAAAGATGATTGCAACGATGTCGATGTTGATCTTGACACAGGCAACAACGATGCCAACGACAACGGTAGCTTTGATGGTGATCCGGAAATAACAACCGGTGCTGCATCAAGCGACGTTAATGTCGAAAACGAAGCCAACTCTAACACAGTCGGAAATGTTGAAATTGATGGAGACAGCAATGTTGACATCTCAATCAACTTAGAAGGTTTGTTGGCTCTACTTTTAGGACTTATAAACTAAAAGTTCATCCTTATTTCTTGGAGGCTTTACCCCGGCGGGTTGAGTCTCAACAAAAGCCCAAACGGGTGAACCTCCAGGAAAAAAAGGTACAGGTGTTTAAAAAATATATAGAAAAGCTAATTAATGAAAAATAAACTGAAAAGAATATTGCTTATCACACTGCTGACCGCAAGTCTTGTAGCGACATCGCCGATTGCGGCGCTTGCACAAGAGGCGTCCACTGCTCCCGAAGCATCAAATGCGCCGGAAGCATCTAGCCAACCGGTGGCGAGTCCGTCACCCGAAGCATCAACCGCTCCCGAAGCATCAAATGCGCCGGAAGCATCTCCGGTTGTCCAAAGCTCACCTTCGCCGTTGCCAAGCGACCAATTCACTTCCAACTCAGACGAATACGATGAAGATGATCTTAATGCAGACGGGGATGAATGGATACCAATACCGGGGAAAGATTATTCGGGAAATGTTGGGGACACTACAATTGATACTGGAGATGCAACTACAGGCGGAGTAGTCATAACCGATGCAAATCAAACACAAGTTTCAACAGAAAGTCCATGCAGTGCATGCGGAAGCGGCCAATCATCCAGCGTAACAAACGAAGGAAACGGTGCAAACAGTGATAATTCCGGAGCAATCACTTCGAATAATTCGTCTTCGGTACAAATAGACAACAATGCAAACATCGACAATAACTTGGACTTTTCAGCAGATTCCGGAAATAACACTTCGTCCGGTAACGTAGGCGATACGGATATTACAACCGGAGACGCAAACGTTTCCGGAGTCCTGATCACTTCTGCAAACCAAACGAACCTTGGAGTAGTCCAGTACGATATTACGGAAGACCACATGGGCGATGTTATTCTGGAAGTTCCGGATGGTCTATTCGGCTGCTTAACATGCGCACCGCAAGGCAGTACCGGCGCTTCAAATGTAGGAAACGGATCATGGTCGGATAACGACGCAACAATTGTAAATAACAATACCTCGGACACAAATATTACGAACAACGCGGACATATTAAATAACTTTGACCTGGTCGCAAACACAGGAGACAACGATGCCAATAAAAATGTTGGCGATTCAAACATAGAAACGGGCGATGCAAACGTTGCCGCCAACCTGATAAATCTGGTTAATTCCACAATCGGCGGCGGCGCGGCATTTATCGTAAATATTTTTGGAGACCTTGTCGGTGACATTATTTTCCCGGATTCCCTGCCGGGGATAGGCGGATCAACTCTTAGCGCTTCAAATACCCAAAACGGTTCAAACAGCACAAACAACGCGGACATAACAAACAACAACGAAACAAATGTGAACTTCAATAATTATGCCGATATCGATAACATCCTGAACATAGACGCAACAACAGGAGGAAATTCAACAAGTAATAACACCGGCGGAGATTCGAAAGTTGAAACCGGCGATGTCGATGTCAACGCGGAAGTCTTAACCATCGCAAATACGAATTTCTATGGAAATTCCGACGAACCTCTCTGGCTTATCCTCGTCAATAATATGGGTATGTGGTCAGGGCAAATAATCGGTGCACTAACAGGCCAGAACTATTCGGGCTCTCAGGGATTGGTTTTCACAGTAGATGACAGCGGGGAAATCATAGCAACAAACAGCGGCAACGGTGCTGGCTCCGACAACAATGCGAGTATTACAAACAACAATACAAATAACCTTACAGTCGACAATAGCGCCAAAATAATAAACAACGTAAATATAGACGCCAACACCGGCGGCAATAGTGCAAGCAAAAACACAGGCGGCGAATCAACAATTAAAACCGGCGATGTAAACGTTGCAGCATCCATAATTAATTTTGTGAACACAAACCTTATAGGCAGGACAGTAATGCTGGGTATAATAAATGTCTTCGGTACATGGATAGGGGATGCGGTTCCACCCGGGGCGGAACCAAAGGCAGATAACCAGAGCCAGCAGCAATCAAATAATAACCAAGGGTCCGGTCCTGGCCAAAACTCGGCAATACAAACATCAAGCAACAACCCTGTAAACACCGGAGGTTCCAATCAGGCAGGCACCGCAGGCCTGCTGGCATTTGCGGCCGCCTCACAGTCAAACCAAACGAACCCGTTCTTCGCAGGAGGGACTCAAGGCTCGTCAGGCCCGCCCTCAATTGGCCAAATAGAAGGGTTGAACCTTGAAAATGAAGCAGCACCAATAAGCGGTTTTGCAAACCTTAACGACGGAAACGGCGCATTCCATATAGCCTTTAATCTAAAGCTATTACTTCTTGGCTTCCTGCCTATATTCTTATATGCCCTTTATTCCCTAAAGCGAAACACATCTTCTAAACAGGCAGTTAGTTACTCCCATCAAATAGCCGTAAAAAAAGAGAAATAAAAACCTTTTTTGATCTACTTCTCTTGTAATTTGTTCCAATTGACATAACGGACGCCCGCCACTAAAGTATAGAAGAAATCTCAATCCCCGAAAATGAGACTCTTCGGGCTGCAAAGATAATCAGCCTGCTTCTGTAAGCTCTAAATAAGAAATATGGATTCCTGCCCGTCCTGCCCTTTGTGGCACTCAATTTTGAGTCTTCAAATAAACAACCCCGCTTGTTGCGGGTTTTTTCGTGGAGAAGAAAATATAAATGATTAATTCAAAAATTTTACTAAGTTTTGCTGCAATAGCGGTTGCTGTTGCTCTAGTTGTCGGTGCAACAGTTGCCTTTTTCTCCGACAATGAAACTTCTCAAAATAACACTCTTACGGCAGGCGCAATTGATCTTAAGATTGACAATACCAGCTATCTGAACGGGGTACTTCAGGACGGCACAGAAGGGACTGTCGATACTACCTGGACGCTGAACGATTTAACCGACCAGTTATTTTTTAACTTCGACGATATTAAACCGGGCGACTTGGGCGAAGATACAATTTCCCTTCACAGCCAAAACGACTGCTGGCTTTGCGCCGAAATTACTTTAACGGCAAATGACGATAACACCTGTACCGAACCGGAAAAATTAGACGACCCGGCGTGTGCTGAACCTAATGCAAATCCTATTGATGGGGAACTTGCCCAAAACGTTAATTTTATTTTTTGGGCGGACGATGGGGATAACGTTTTGGAGCAAGGAGAAGAAGTTTTTGAACAGGGAACCGCGCAGGATGTTTTGGATGGCAACACTATAACGCTTGCAGACAGCACCACCAACAATATTGGTGGCACTGACGGCGACCCCATGCCGGGCGGCAATGACCAAAATAATCAACCGCTTATTACCTACATCGGCAAAGCCTGGTGTTTCGGAACGCTGACACCAAACCCACAGCTGCAAGGTGCCGGAAACCCAGCAGTCAATGGAGGCGTTACTTGTGACGGCACCGCACTCAATAATGCGACCCAAACAGACAAACTTTTAGCAGACATTAAATTTACGGCAACCCAGGCCCGCAATAATCCCAACTTTGTCTGCCAGCCAAGCTCATCACCAACACCTACACCAAGCCCGTCACCGTCTCCAACGCCTCCGCCATGCGGCCAGGCAGATGTCATGCTCGTTTTGGACAGGTCCGGCAGTATCAACTCAACGGAGCTTGGACAGCTTAAAACCGCCGCCACAGACTTTGTTAATTCCCTCGGACTCACAACAAGCGGAATCCACGCGGGCCAATCAAGTTTTGCTACCACTGGCTCCCTCGATCAAACATTGACCGATAGTCAAGCGAGCATGAATGCCGCAATAAACGCATTAACATCGAGCGGTTTTACCAACTTAAAGGCGGGAATAGATCTGGCAACAGGAGAATTAACAGGCGGAAACGACAGGCCGGACGTTTCTTCTCCGGACAAAATGATAATTATTACGGACGGCCATCCCAACAGGCCGCTCCCTTCCGGCACCGCAGACGATGTTGCGAAAGCAGCAGCAGACGCAGCAAGAGCGGCAGGAATAGAAGTTTTCGTAGTTGGGGTAGGTGCGGATGTCAATACAGCTTTCCTGCAAAACGAAATTGCAGACGACGCGAGTCACTACTTTTCGGTTGCAGATTACAGTCAATTGCAAACAACATTAGATAACCTTGATCTATGTCAACAATGATAAAGGATGAAGTTAAGCCGCGGGATATTAGGGAAAGAACTTTTGAATTTGCCATAAGGGTAATAGAACTTTGTAGAAAGTTGCCAAGAGACGAAGTTAATAGGATTTTCATTAACCAAGTCATTAGATCAGCAACGTCAATAGGGGCAAACCTAGAAGAGGCACAGGGAGCAAATACTAGACCGGAATTTACGAACTGTACAAACATTGCAAAAAAAGAAGCGAGGGAAACAAATTATTGGCTTCGTCTAATAGCAGAAGCCAATCCTGCTTTTAAAAAGAAAATGGACGAAATTATTATTGAATCCGAATCGATTGTAAAAATCTTAACAGCAAGTGTTAAAAAGCTAAGGAGCAGAAGTGACATTTAATCATTTATATTCTGAATATAACTTAATCCTTCGTAATTTATCCTCGGTATTAAACTTTATCCTTCGTCCTTTATCCTTAATCCTTATAAGAGGGGGGGTGAAATAAATATATGACTTTACCAATAAATGTTAATTCAAAAATCCTTTTATCCGGAGCAGCTATTTTTGCAGCTGTTGCCCTGATAATAGGCGCAACTTTTGCTTTCTTTAGCGACACGGAAACATCCGAAGGAAATACTTTCACAGCCGGCGCACTCGACCTTAAGGTCGACAGCGAAGCTCACTACAACAACATGGTATGTGTTGAAGATGGACTTACATGGCAAGCGGAACCAGGTGCATTCCTAAATGGTGTGCCACCAGACCACTATCCTCAACCTGGAGATCCGTGTGTAGGAACCTGGACGCAGACCGACCTTAGTGAGGAGAACACATTTTTCAGTCTTACAGACGTAAAACCCGGTGACGAAGGGGAAAATACAATCTCGCTTCACGTAACCAATAATGACGCTTGGGGTCGATTCACGGTGACGAATGTTGATAACTTGGACAATTCCTGTACGGAACCAGAAACTGAAGCAGAATCTTTATGTGCAAACGACAATGTTGGAGAACTTGGCCAATCAATAACCTTTGATGGATGGCTTGATCAGGGAAGTGTTGCCGGTTTCCAGTGCAACAACCCGCAAGCAACTCCTACAGTTGGTCCATGCTCGGCAGATCCATTGGAAGGAAACAACATACAGAACGACACTTCATTAGAACAACTTTTCTGGAATGGTGTTTCTGTAGACCAGGCATCTGAAGGTCCGTTTAATTTGTCCGATGTCCTTTCAGCAGCTTATACAGCAGGTAGCTGTACAGACGCGACGGGAGACACGGATTATGGTGTTTGCCATGGGCTCGCCTCCGATGGTCGAATGGTAGGTTCGGCAACGTACTATTTTGGACTTGCTTGGAATATCCCTGACACCGTTGGCAACGAAGCTCAGACTGACTCAATTGAGGCAGACATGGTTTTTGATGTTGAACAGCACAGGAATAATCCTTCGCCGTTCGCACTGTAAGTTAAGTATTTTTCTAACTGGGCGGGGAATAGAGTAAGGATAAGGGATGAAGTATAAAGGATGAAGTTAAATTTATCCTTAGTCCTTAATCCTTCAAACTTACTCCCCCGTTCGGTTTGGCTAAAGGGAGGTAAATATTAAAACAATTATTAAGATTACTAGTCTTGGTATTTCGCTGTCTTTAATTATTGTCGCGATCTTTCTGGCCTATGTTGCCATCCCGATTTTCGGTAACAAGGCACTGATTGTCAGAAGCGGCAGTATGCAGCCGGCTATTAATGTCGGCGATTTAGTTGTGGTTCACACAAAAGGTCAAATCGTAACTCCGACACAAGGAACTCCTCCAAAATACAAAATTGGGGATGTTATTGCCTTTAGCGGGCAAAAAGATGTCAATACAATAATTACCCACAGGATTGCCGGCGTAAAAACGGAAGAAGGAAAAATCCTGTACGAAACAAAAGGCGATGCGAACAATGCAGCGGACAGTAACTTAGTTGCCGAAAATAAAATATTGGGAAAGAACACTTTTAAAATTCCCGCACTTGGAAAAGTTTTTGCGCTGGCCAAAACAAGGACAGGGTTTTTAGCGCTGGTTGTAGCACCGGCTCTACTTGTAATTTTGTTCGAAGCATATAGTATCGTCCGCGAGATTATAAAGATAAGAAGAAAAGACACGGCTCCATCAGCGCAGGCTCACAATATTTGGCCGGAAAACCCTAATAAAATTTTGCTAAAAGTTCTCCTGCTTTTTGTTATCGGCACAATGTTTTTTCAAAGATCTTTTTCTTCTTATGCCGATGTCGAAAACGCAAACGGAAACTTTTTGGAAGCAGCCGCTTCTTTTTCATCTATTGCTTCGCCTAGCCCAAGCCCGTCACCCGCTCCAAGCTCCTCTCCATCGCCCGAACCTAGCCCAAACCCACAGCAAGGACTTAGAATCAATGAATTTGTAGCAAATCCAGGAACTATTTTTAGCACAGAATGGGTTGAAATCTTAAATTCGGGTGGATCAAACATTGATCTTAGCGGATGGTTTTTAGAGGACGCAGTTGGGACCACAAAAAGCTTAACTAGCTTAGGGGTTTTGGCTCCGGGATCTTTTGCGACTTTAGACATACCCGAGGGATATTTGAACAACTCTGGAGCAGAGACTCTTCTCTTAAAAGACCCAGCAGCTAGCATTATTGATTCGGTTTCATACAATGGAGCATCCAATGATCAGTCAAGAGGAAGAACGCTCGACGGAACAGGCGCATTTCAAAATTGCACAACATCAACTAAAGGAGCAAGCAACAATGGCAGCTGTTAAGAAAAAAATTAAAAAAACTCAAATTAAAAAAAGAATTCTCAAAGTTCTATTAATAGTTTTAACTTTAGCGACTGTTTACAGCTTTGCAGCTCCAAAATTTCTGAGTCCCAATACGGTTTACGCAGTCGGTGATTTAAATGTGGAATGGGGAGTTCCGGACGGTGATCCGATTTTTGTTGTTTCCAATATGCTGCCGGGAGATACGGAACAGCGAAGTGTCGATGTCGAAAACAACGGCACTACCGCAAGAGACGTCAGTATCCGTGGGGTCAAGACTTCCGAAATTGGCAACCTTTCTACTGTTCTGGAATTTGTTATAACGGAAGGGGGTACCGATCTTTACGGCGGCACCACCGGTACAAAAACCCTCGATCAGTTTTTTACAGACAGCGGCGGCCCAAACGGATTATTTCTTTCAACTCTTGGTGCAGGTGATTCGACGACCTATACGTTTAAAGCATTTTTCCAGTCCTCTGCCGGCAACGAATTTCAAAATACCCAAGTTATTTTTGATTTAATAATTGGTCTTTCTTTTGATATTCCCGATGAATGTGACCAAATTGATCTTTTGCCTAATCCGCTAATTGGCTCGTCTGCGGCTGATACCCTGAACGGCTCTTCCGGAAACGACCTTATCATGGGCCTTGAAGGAGCGGACAAAATAAACGGCAATGGCGGAGACGATTGCATTATCGGAGGGCCGGGAGCAGAAAATTCGATTCATGGGGGAGACGGCAGTGACGTTATTTTCGGCAACGAAAATGCAGACTCAGTCTACGGGGAAAATGGTGATGATCTGATTGTAGGAGGCGCCGGAGCCGACTATTTGCGCGGCGGAGACGGCAATGACCATATCACAGGAAACGAAAACGCCGATGTTCTCGAAGGAGGCAATGACAATGACTTTTTAGAAGGCGGCGACGGACCGGATTCACTTCGGGGTGATGCCGGTGACGACAATCTTATCGGGGACGGCGGCATGGACGATGCCGACGGCGGAACCGAAACAGATACTTGCGATGCAGAAAGCGTAATTAATTGTGAAATATGATTTTGGATCTGCAAACTACAAAATAAATACGAAAGGAGGTGAAAAAATGAACAAATATATTTACAAATTAGGTACTGCCGCCACTATTGCGGGTTTTCTCGCAACCAGTTTTGCTCCGGCAGTACTTGCCGAAACAACTGTTGATATTTCCGGCAATGGAAGCGGCTCTATCAACAATGTAAACGTTACGAACGTTTGCACGGTAACAGTTCTTCAAAAAAATAAAACCTACGTCAGCGTTAATGCTACATTAAACGCGACTACTGGCGGGAATGAGGCTAACAATAACACCGGTGGAGATGTAACAATCGACACTGGCAATGCCGCGTCTTCGCTCGACGTAACTGTTGGCGGCTCGTCAAACACAGCCGAAATGCCCAACTGCTGTGAATGTGCAAACGGTGCAACCGATGTTACCGTTTCTGACAATGGTAGTGGATCTATTAATAATTCCAATACAACCAACGTCAACACAAAGTCAGCTACCCAGAAGAACAAGTCAAAAACAAGAGTAAAAGCAACTCTTAAATCAAAGACAGGTAAAAACAAGGCTAATAACAATACGAATGGAACGGTCAATGCAACATCGGGGAATGCTAGCTCGACGTTAAACGTGACGGTAGATCCGTCCACCAACAACCTTTAGAGACTCAAGGTTAAAAACAAAAAAGCCCTGCCCATCCGCCTAATGCGGAGCGGGGCTTTTTTAATCGGCTCTCACAAAAATTCCAAAGAACACAGATAAAGTAAAAAGAATTATACAAAAGCTGTTTTGGAGAATATTAAAACTTTTTTGTATTCATCAATAAAATCAACTTTTATATAATTGACTGTGAGTCCCAAGCATTTCAAACACAACAATTTCAATTTCCCCTTCATGATTTGCTGAATAAATTGCTCTCCAATCACCGGTAACATTGATACTTCTGTAACTTGAGAGTTCTCCGCTTAACGAATGATTATTCAGTAAAGGATTAAAAGGATTTTGACCAAAAAGTATAAGTCCATTTCGAAAAGCTAGTTTGATTTTCGTCGGTGCTTTACGGAGGTGCTTGTTAAATTTATGCGAGAAATCAATTCTTATCGGCTTTTTGTTCATCCTTAATCATCGCGTCTACATGACCCACAGCATCCTTTAATCCTTTAAAAGTAAAGACTTTTCCCGTTTTTATCTCTTCTTTCGACTCTCGTAAAGATTCTAATAGATAATCTGTCGGTATTTCTTCAAGCGAACTGAAAATAACTGTTTTATTCCTAACTAATTGTCTAAGGTAACCGTTAATTAATGCACTGAGCGAAAGACCCAAATCTTCTGCAACTTGCTGGGCCTCCTTTTTTACTTGGGGATTAACCTTAACGTTTACAACAGCGGTATTCATGTATACAAAGTATACCTAATGTATAGGTTAATGTCAATAATATGTTCAGTCTCAAATCTATGGGTGGATATATATCGCGACTAATGCAATTGACTCATCTTGCTCCGTGGCCGGGAGAAGATACATTTGGCGCAATATCGCATGCCGTCTCGTTTATCTCCTTCTTCATCCGGAATCTGGTTAAAGACAAGAAATAAACAGCATATTTGTCTCTTTAATGTTGACATATTCATAACGTATATGTTAACGTAATCATAATGTTTAACATATTATCTTCCTCATTTGTCGGTGCACACGAATTTCGCAAGAACCTAACTAAGCTCCTCTCTGATCTTAAAAAAGACAAAGGAGAACTTGTGATTACACAACAAGGTAAACCTGTTGCTATTCTTTCTGATATGGAAACATATTTAGAAATGAAACAAGCTATGAAAGAATTTTCCGATCCTGCTTTTATTGCAGGTCTTATTGAATCAAAACAAGAAATAAAAGCAGGTAAGGGTACCTCAGCAAGTAAAGTCTTTTCCCAAAAGGGTGTTTAGACAATGTATCTGGCAGTACTTTCCTCCAAAGCAAAGAAAGTTTTTTTAAAACTCGATAAGAAACTAGCCAAACAAATTGCTGATGCAGTGAGAAAACTGGAAATCAACCCTAGAACTCACAATGCAATAAAGCTGGATAATGCCCCAGTTGCCCAATATCGTTGTAGAGTTAGAAATCACCGAATTCTATTTGATATTAACGACGAAGAAAAAATCATAGAAATTTTAGATATTAGAAAAAGAGACGAAAAGACTTATAGTTAATTATCAGACCGAAAACAACAATAAATTTGATTTTAGAAAAATAGTACAATCTGCCAGCACAACCAATCTCCCATACATTTTTTGCATCTAAATAGGGCTGAGCTGTCGCATGCCGTCTCGTTTATCTCCTTCTTCATCTGGAATCTGGTTTAAGACAAGAAATAAATTTGCCTTAAAACGGGGGTTTTTAACGGGAATCAGTTGATCTTACAAATACTCCAGAAGTTTTATCCTCGTAAATCTTTTTCCATAATCCTTCTTTTTCTAAATATTGAAGCCTTTTGTATAAATTCTTACTCTTTGCCATCAACACAATGTCATATTTAGAATCGTTAATATCCTTAACGTTTTGTTCCAAATCGTAGTAGGCACTAAAAGCGCTATAGCCAACTTCATCCCGCCACAGGTGCATCCGCCCGTCAATCAAAGGCTTAATTTGAGGCCAGTTCCAGATAATATATCCGCCCCAGTCGTATGTATTTAAAAAGTTGCCTTCTATTTTGTTACTCGTTAAAAATTCCATCGCACCACGAGAACACCCTGTCGAAAGTTCGCAGTATGAATCCCAGGACATATTGTTAATTCGCCTGAAGGGGTTATTTACAAGAAAAAGGATCACGAAAGAAATAATTAAAATAAAGAGTCCGCCCAAACGTTCACCCTTTTTAGAATCCGGTTTAAAAAAGGTAGCCAGATGCGAAAGAAGCGGCATCGAAAGGTAAAAAGCGGGCCATGCAAACCGCCTGACCAAAAAAGAAAAGGTGAAAAATACGCTAAATGTTCCCGTTTCCCCTAAACTCTCCTTGAGTCGTGAATTAAAAATAATAATAAGCAGGGAAAACGAAACCATTATTCCCAAAATTACCTGGCTCATCCAGTATCCGGAGAGCTCTTCAAAAGGAAGCCATTCCGCAACATATTTTAAGAGCGGATTGGCAAAGTGGTGAAGCGATTCAAAGTAAACGCCGAAGCCGAAAGGGTTGAAAGTAACGCTGATAAAAGAAAAAACAAAAGCCAAAATCAAGTAAAGGTTATTTTTTAGAACTTTCCCGATTCGTACCGCTTCTCGTCCGAAAAGCTGGGATGCCAGATAAAAGAAAATCCACATACCCATAAACGCCTCTCCAAGCAAGAACTGGCCGTGAGTATTTGACCAGAGAGCAAATAAGGGGACTGTGAGAAAAATTAATTTTGATCTGCTGCTTTCCCATAATTTAAGTAGATAAAAAACTATTCCCAAAAAAAGTAAACTCAAAAGCTGGCCACGGAATGAAACCTGATTAATAGGCGAAATAAAAAAAACCAGAATAGGGAAGATTAGGCATTTCTGGTAAAAGTCGAGCCTTGATGCTTTTGAAAAAAAGAAAAATGTTAACGTAATTACCCCAGCGCCAAATATAGAAAGGCCTAAAAAGCCAAAATTGTTAAAAGTGAAATATGTAATTAAATCCGTTAACCAGGAGCTGTTTACCCAATGATAATTGGGCATATCCGCAGAAAAAATATTTTCCTTTAAAATTTTGTGATATTTAAAGAAATATTCACCGTACTTTAAATGCCATCCTAAATCACTATCAATTGGATGGTAAAGCGAAGCGAAAAATACCAGCAGATAGGGGAAAGGAGACAAAATTTTTTCCGTTATTTTCATTTTCGACAGACAGTATATCACCGAATCTTAAATAAGAAATAATAGTTTATACTATAATGTAAATATTACAAGTGAAAAATAGGAAAATAGTAATTTGACAACCTATAATATTAAACTATATAATACTATTTCGACTTAACTCCTGCCCAGTCTCGTCGTAGTCCCGAATCTATTGAAGGGCTAAGGCGGACTCTGCCCAATACACATCAACTCGATAGCCTCAACGTAATTTGAGGATATTTCCTGCCCCCCAAAAATTATGGTTAGCATTGTTGTCCCGACCTATAACGAAAAAGATAACCTTAACGAGCTTTTTGCGCGTATGGATGCTCTTTTCGTAAACCAAAAAGCCTATGAAATTGTCGTTGTTGACGATAATTCAACAGATGGCACCTGGGAACTGCTCCAACAACTCGCAAGCACATATCCGTTGAAGTTTTTCAGAAAAATCGGTCGAAAAGGCAAAGCCTTTTCTCTCTATGAAGGTTTTGCGAAGAGCGCTGGTGACACGCTTGTCATGTGTGATGCCGATCTGCAGTACCCGCCCGAAGCCATCCCTCAAATGGTCAAAACCCTCAAAGACGCAGATTTCGTTGTCGCCAACCGCAAAAATTATTACGATTCGGCAGTTCGCAAGTTTCTTAGCCGCACTTTCCGTTTTGCATTTGGCAAATTTCTCTTTCAAATAGACAGCGATATCCAATCCGGCCTTAAAGCGCTCCGGCGTAGGGTTTGGGAAACGGTTAAATTTGTACCTAAATCACCTTGGACTTTTGATCTGGAATTTTTACACCGAGCTCATGAGGCCGGCTTTACCGGGCAAAATTTAGATATTGACTTTAACTCCCGCAAAAACGGTCATTCCAAAATTAGTGTCCTGGGAACTGCTATTGAAATTGGTACTAATGCACTAATTCTTAAAACCAAAAAAATCCATCCACATTCAATTCCGCCTCACGCTCCCGCGACTTCCATGCAGGGAGCCGGAATCGGCTGGAAAAAACGCCAATATATAACCCATACTACTTTGTCTCATGGGCAAAGTGCACTCAAAGTATTTGTCACATGGCAAAAACTCGCGATCACTCTGGTAATTGTAGCTGCAGCTTCATCATTTTATCTTAGGTTACTACCAACAGCCATTACTCTTGTTGCCGCCTTAAGCATCGTTTACTTTGCTGATGTTATCTTCAATCTTTTATTAATCATCAAAAGTCTGCATAATCCCCCGGAAATCAGTATTACAAACGATGAACTATCGCAGGTTAACGATCAACATCTGCCTGTTTATACCATCCTTTGCCCTCTTTATAAGGAAGCAGCAGTCCTGCCGCATTTTCTCTCTGCAATAGACAAATTAGATTGGCCCAAAGATAAACTGGATGTCCTTTTGCTCCTGGAAGAGGACGACATCCATACTCAGGAAGCTGTCCAAAAGCTATCATTACCTGCTTATATTCGGCCTATCATCGTTCCACAGTCTGCGCCTAAGACAAAACCCAAAGCTTGTAACTATGGATTATCACTGGCAAAAGGCGAATATCTCGTTATTTTCGATGCAGAAGATATTCCCGAAGTCGACCAACTTAAAAAGGCATATCTGGCTTTTCAAAAAACAAGTCCAAATGTAATTTGTTTGCAGGCCAAACTCAATTATTACAATCCTCATCAAAACCTCATCACTCGTCTTTTTACCGCCGAGTACTCACTTTGGTTTGATGTCATCTTAACCGGACTGCAATCTATTGGTACAACTATTCCCCTTGGCGGAACCAGTAACCATTTCAAGGCAGAAAGTCTAAAAAAACTTCAAGGTTGGGATCCATTCAATGTAACAGAAGATGCAGACCTAGGCGTTCGCCTTTTTAAGAATGGTTATCAAACGGCCATTTTCAACTCTACCACCTTGGAAGAAGCCAATAGCAGACCCATCAATTGGCTGCACCAACGCTCACGTTGGATCAAAGGATACATGCAAACCTATCTGGTCCATATGCGAAACCCCGCAAGATTTGTAAAAAACCATGGCATTCACGCTTTTATTTTCCAGCTCGTAGTCGGTGGCAAAATCGCCTCTCTTTTTATCAACCCACTCCTTTGGGCGGCAACCATTTCCTATTTTGCTCTCTACCAAATCGTTGGTCCAACCATCGAGACTCTTTATCCCGCGCCTATTTTTTATATTGCCGTTATATCGCTAGTCTTTGGCAATTTTCTCTACCTTTACTACTACATGATCGGTTGTGCCAAAAGAGAACACTGGTCTCTTATCAAATACGTTTTCTTGATACCAGCCTATTGGCTTGCGATTAGTTTTGCAGCCGTAATTGCCGCTTACCAACTGATTGTTAAACCCCATTATTGGGAAAAGACCGTCCACGGATTTCACCTGGCCAAAGCCGAGTCCGACTCGGCCAAAGCTGCCCAAGACCAGATCCGTGCCGAAATCAAAGCCCAAAAGGCCCAGAGTCGTCAGCGAAGATTCGCTTCGGCCTACGCTCTTGCCAGGTCTGGAATAGCCACGGGTGGCGCCTTAATAGCTGCATCTGTCTTTTCCAATTTTGCCAATTTCGCATATAACGCATATCTTGGAAGGCGCATATCTGTTGAAGATTTCGGCCTAATCTCGCTGGTGGGCAGTTTCTTCTATCTTTCAACCATACCGGTTGGTGCACTTGGTAAAACCGTCACCCACAGGGCTGCTTTCTTGCTTGGTAAATACGAGACACCACTCAAAGCATTCTGGTCTCATGTCAGACTGCGCGCTATTGTTGCAGGAACCGCAGCTACTGTCATCTGGCTTGCGGCAACTCCCTTCCTGGCAATTTTGTTTAAATCGCCATCGCTTGTGCCATTCCTTCTTTTTGCCCCGGTTTGGTTTATAGGTATTACTGCCGCCGTTGACAGCGGGTTTTTAAGCGGAAGCTTAAAATTTAAAGTTTTGGCACTTCTCGTCATCATCGAATCTATTGCCAAGTTCATGGCTGCTTTTGCATTTGTTGAAAGTGGCAATTCTCACCTTGTTTATGCTGCCACACCGATTGCTATGGCGATTGCATTTCTAGTTGGCTGGTTTTTCGCAACGCGCATCAAACAAGATAGAAAAATTATCAACTCGCAAGTTCTGGAGTTTCCCGCCCACTTCTTTGTTACATCAATCTTTACTAAATTTTCAACGGTAGCTTTCCTAAGTTTTGATCTCATTTTGGCTAAACTCTTTTTGCCACCGCAGGAAGCCGGTCTCTATGCGCTGCTTTCTTTAACCGGGAAAATGGTCTTTTTCTCAGGCTCCCTTTTCAGTTCATTTATCAATCCTCTAGTCAGCAAAGAAGAAGGTGCCGAGCGTAAAAGTCGCCATGTTTTTTACAAACTATTTTTCGCATCAATGTTCTTGAGTTTCGCTGCGTACTTAGCAGTCGGCTTGTTTGGCGCCTACACTGTTCCTTTGCTGCTCGGGCAAAAAGTTGCTCCTATCCTTTATCTTCTGCCAGTTTACGGCCTTGCTATGTTTTGTTTTAGCATCGCCAATAATCTTGTTACTTATTACCAAGTGCGCCGCAAATATCTTTTGTCCATCGTCTCTCTCTTTTTAGCATTTGCCCAAATACTGGCTATATATTTCTATCACGCTAATTTGCAAGAAATCGCCATTGTAATGACTGCAACAGGCATAATAAGTCTTCTCGTCACAGTTCTTCTATACCTAATCTACGAGCCACTTTCTGCTTTAGGAAGGAACATAATTGACCTTCTTGGTCTTATCACATTTTCGACTCCAAAAGTTGCTGCAGGACCTGCCAATCTTAGAATCCTCATTTTCAACTGGCGCGATACCAAGCACGTTTGGGCAGGCGGAGCGGAGCTTTACATTCACGAAATCGCCAAAGGGTTTGTCAAAGAGGGACACTTGGTAACTGTCTTTTGCGGCAACGACGGCAAAAGCGCAAGAAGAGAAGCGATCGACGGAGTCAATATCGTTCGGCGAGGCGGTTTTTATACTGTCTACCTGTGGGCCGCCCTTTATTACATTTTTAAATTCCGCACTAAATTTGATATTATCATTGATTCCGAAAACGGCATTCCGTTTTTTACGCCACTTTACGCCCGTGTCCCGATAATCGGCCTAATCCACCACATCCATCAAGAAATTCACAGAGAACATCTTTCCTTTCCTCTTTCTCAAATCGCTTTATTCCTGGAAGGTAAACTGATGCCGCGAGTCTACAAAAACATCAAAATGGTCACGATTTCCAAATCTACAAAAGAAGCAATGGAAGTATTAGGCTTCCGGTCTCTAATTGATATCGTTCATCCGGGTGTAAATTTAGAAAATTTTAAACCGGGTCCTAAAACAACCAATCCGTCAATCTTCTATTTAGGAAGACTCAAACCTTACAAATCAATCGATAGGCTCATTACCGCTTTTTCCCAAGTTGCAAAAGATATACCAAACGCGACTTTAAGTATTGCCGGTGAAGGGGAAAGCCGCGTGCAGCTTGAAGAAATGACCCTAAAACTTGGGCTTACCAATGCGGTTAAGTTTTTAGGCAGAGTGAGCGAAAAAGCAAAAGCAGAGATACTTGCCAGATCGTGGGTGGTTGCCCAGCCTTCAAAAATAGAGGGGTGGGGAATTACCGTTATAGAAGCCAATGCTTCTGGAACTCCGGTTATTGCCTCCGATGTTCCAGGTCTTCGCGATTCGGTTAGAAACCCTCATACCGGCCTTTTAGTTACATGGGACAACCAGGAAAAATGGGTAGATGCCATTAGCAAAGTTATTAAAGACGACACCTTCAGAAAGTCGCTGGAAAACGAAGCGCAACTCTGGTCAAAGAATTTCAGTTGGCAAAAAAGTGCGGATAAGTTTTTAGAAATTATCCAAAAGGAAACAATATGAAAAATAATGGTAAATATAAAATAGGCATAATCGGCACAGGCTTCGTGGCCCGCGGACTGATGTATTCGCTCAAATATCACCCACAACTGGAACTGGTTGGGGTGCTGACTCGAAGGGATATAAATAGTCTCAAAGACGTTCCGGCAGAAAAAAAGATTATTACTCACAATCTCAACAAGCTTATAAAAAGCTGCGATTTAATTGTCGAGTGCAGCGGAGACGCAATTCACGGCACAGAAATGGTCGAGGCGATTCTCGTTGCAGGCTTGCCTGTAGTTACTATGAACCCGGAACTACAAATCACAACCGGCACTTATTTAGCCCAAAAAGGAACATTAATTGAGGCGGAAGGTGACCAGCCGGGCACAATTGCCGCATTAGACTATGAAGTTAAAAGCATGGGCTTTAAACCAATAGTTTACGGCAATATTAAAAGATTTTTGAACCTCAATCCCACCCAAGAAGAGATGGAATACTGGTCAAAACGTCAAGGTATCAGCATTGATCAGGTAACTGCCTTTACCGACGGATCCAAAGTCCAAATAGAACAAGTTTTAGTAGCAAATGGCTTGGGAGCAACTATTGCCGGAAGAGCACTGTTAGGAATTCCCTGCAAAGATCTTGAAGACGGCGCCCAAAGGCTTGGCGAAGTCGCCGATGAAATTGGCAAACCAATTAGCGATTATGTTCTTTCTGCTACCTCACCGGCAGGTATATTTATTGTCGCTAAGCACGACAGGGAACAGAAACCTTATCTCGAGTATCTCAAACTCGGTGCAGGCCCGAATTACGTAATTTTGAAACCTTACCACTTGGTGCATTTGGAAATTCCAAAAACGATCTTAAAAGTTTTATCAGGCGATAAATCTTACCAGTTTAATAACGGGCAAAACCCAACAGCGCAGGTAATTGCAATTACAAAAAGAAAAATTGAAGCCGGAGAAACAATTAAGCGGGGTTTGGGAAGTTTTGATATTAGGGGTGAAGCAGTCAAAATTGAAAATTACCCAACCGGCGTACCGATAACCCTACTGCAAGATGCTAAATTCACCAAAGACGTTGAAGAAGGCCAAATGGTCAAATTTACCGATGTAGAACTTCCAAAAACAAGGACTCTGGAAATATGGCAGCAAATTCTTTCGCATGTTTTGCAAAAAACTCAAGCGATAGAACCATCGCGACCTAAACCTATTCAACTTCCTACTATATCAACAAACTGGCGCAGTCCAGGTCAACAAGTCAAAGCCATGCTCAGCGGGAGGCTCTCTAAAAATTAATAGAGGATTAACATGAAAATTTGTTTTTTTGGAACATACGATAAGAACTACACTGCCAACAAAATAGTCTACCAGGGTTTATTGGAAAATCATGTAGACGTATTGGAAGTAAATAGCGAAGTGAAGCTAACCGCTTTAATTAAAAAAGAGGATCTTGGCGCCCTTCCCTTACTGCGAAGGATCTTTAAGAAATACAGGATTTTTACCGAGATAATTAAAAACTGGGACAAATTAAAAAGTGCAGATGCAATTTACGTTGCCTACCCTGGCCATTTTGACGTTCTCTTGGCTTACCCAATCTCAAAAATCTTAAGAAAAAAATTAGTTTTTAATCCTGTAATAAGTTTTTATAGCGGTTTTGCGGATGAACAGGGCATTCTTGAGAAAGATTCATATTTTGGAAAGATAGTAAAATTTTCAGAATCGATGATCTACGAAATGGTTGATTTACTTCTGCCAGATACCCCATTTCAAAAAGAATATTTTAAGAAAACTTTTAATATACCTAGTAAAAAATTAAAAGTCTTTCCTATAGGAGCAGACGATAAGCTATACAAGTACACGCCCTACAAAAACACAGGCAAGAAAGTTAATGTTGTTTATTACGGACTTTATAGTCCGGTTCATGGGGTTGAACATATTATTGAGTGCGCAAATATTTTAAGACATGACAAAGATATTAAATTTACTATGGTTGGACAAGGTAACACCTTTGAGGAAAACTTCAAAAGAGCCAAAGATTTAAAGCTCGCCAACATTGATTTTTTTCACCACATTCCAGAAGAAAGACACATACCGATAATACAAAAAGCCGATATCTTTTTAGGATTTCTTCAAAAACATCCAAGTGTTGAAAGGATCATTCCTAATAAAGTTTATCAAGGATTATCGTTGGGTAAAGTCGTAATTACGGCCGACAGTCCAGTTATCAGAAGCGTTTTTCAACACAAAAAGAATATGATTTTCTGTAAACCAGCAGATCCCAGAGATTTAGCCAATGCAATTAAGTTTCTTAAAAACAATCCACGTATTCGAACTAGTATTGCCCAAAATGCCCATGAAATTTTTGAAGAAAAATTTACACCAAGAGCCATTGGTAAAACGCTTATCGAGTATGTAAAGGAGATTCTATGATCAAGAGCTCCGTCACAATAGGTATACCGGCTTACAATGAAGAGAGAAATATAGCAGCTCTTTTAAGGTCTATTTTTTCTCAAAAACGAAATTCTTACAAGCTGGAATCTATCATAGTTGTTTGTGATGGTTGTACGGATAAAACAGTAGATATTGTTGGAGCGTTTGCAAAGAAAAATAAGCAGATCTTGCGCCCCAACGGGTTAAAGCAGAGCTTTTCTACGAATAGAAAAATAAAATTGATTGTTGGGGATCAAAGACGTGGAAAAGCGATAGCACTCAACAGAATATATGCATTGAATAAAAGCGATTACTTACTAACAATTGACGCAGACATAGTTTTAGAAACAGACAAGGTTATTGATTTGTTAGTTAAAGCAATCCAGAAAGATCCGAGTTTAAATATCGTTGGACCACGCCATGTGCCGGTATATCCACCAACCCTTATGGGCAAATTTGCCTATGTTTCTTATTTAAGCTTTGAGGATGCTTTCTTGAAGTTGGACTCGGGAAACAATTTTTATGCTGTTATGACTGCAAATTTAATTAGAAAAGAATTTTCTAAATCGTTTAAATATCCAAAAGGAACAATTTCAGACCAAAATTACCTCTATGCTATGGCTACAAAAGATAATAGGAAAGGTTTTAAGTTTGTTAGAAATGCACGTGTTCTTTTTAGTCCGGTGAGTACATTTATGGACTGGCGGATTCTTGGTGTGCGTTCAGTTAGCGGTGACAAGGAAGATGCAGTCAAACATTTTGGTGAGGAAATACTTGAATATTACAGTATGCCAAAAAAAATCATGATTCAATCTCTTATCAAATGGTTTCTCAAAAGTCCAGTCTATACGCTCGGTTCAGTTTTGATGAATTTGTACGTCAGAATGTTTCCTTATGAGAAAGTTAAACCTAAAGACGGAAAGTGGGAATTGGCAACTTCATCTAAGCAATTAATAAAACTAACTTAATATGAAAAACAAACAATATTTTAATTTAACTAAATTGTTAACGCTAAGTCTCATAGGAAATAAATTAAATGCACTTTGTCATTCCAAAAATAAAGATCTTCCTCGGAAAATTGGGGATTATATTTTTGAATCCAATTTCCAGAAGTTAGGTACTAAAAATAACTACCTCCTCGGAATTTATAAAAATTCAAAAAATCAAAAAGCTTTTGCCAAAATGTGGTCTGGGAGGTTTAAAGATTTAAACTATTATTCGTTAAAGAACGAAATTCAGGTTTCCCAGACTTTAAACTCTGTAATAAAAAGATCCCGAAAGTTATTACCAAAATCTCTAAAAAAAATGGGGATACCTGCAGTAATTTCTTTTCAGGAAAAAGACGACTGCTTAACATTATTAACTGAGTACGTCGAAGGAAAGCTGGCTACCTCTTTGTCTATTAATAGAAAGATCGACTTTTATTTCAAAACGGTCGAATTTCTCAAATTTCTTGGATCCAGATTGACACCCATGGAAAGGCAATTGATTTCTAAAAGAACTCCACTTAATTTTGCCATGCTTTACCCCTTACTTATCACTAAAGCAATATTGAGTCATCCAAGGGCAACTTTTTACATACTGAAGGGAATACCTATATTTCTGCAAAGCCTCCCCGTCCTCTTCACAGAAAAGCAACTCACCTTAAGTCATCGGGATCTTCATTTTAGAAATATTTTAATTTCCAAAAAAATTAATTATGTTATTGATTTACAATTCTGCGCATTCACCCATCCAATTCATGAAATAACTACTACTCTTAGATACCGTTGGGGAGAAGAAAAAAACTTTTGTACCCGCTTGTTAGAGAAAATTATCAAGAGAAATAGAGCAAATAAACAATTTCAACACTTATTGAGAAGTTTGATTATCAACTCGGCAACTCATGGACTTACAGATAAAGGTTTTTCAAAGGAGAAAATCGATTATTGGATAGATTTCTTAAAATTCGCAATTAAACACGATTTTCAAGTGAGGTAAATAACATGAGAAAAGTAACAATCGGCATCCCAGCTTATAACGAAGAGCAAAATATCAAAATCTTGCTTAAAAGAATTTTTGAACAAAAAATTCGTGGCGCCAAATTAACTCAAGTTGTTGTTATTTCAGATGGGAGCACAGACAGAACTGTAGCAGTTTGTAAAAATATAAAGGACTCAAGACTTAAAATTCTTGATCATAAAAAAAGACTTGGAAAAATGACAAGACTTAATGAATTATTAAAACTAACAAAAGCCGACATTTTAATTCTTCTTGATGCCGATGTTCTTCCAGTCGGAAATCAATTTATTCAGGAGATTATTAATCCGATTATAAGAAATAAAAATATTGGTCTCGTTGGGGCGGATACAGAAAGCATTAGAGGCAGCTCCTTCGTAGAGAAAGTTATTGCTATCAGCCACAATTTTAAAAGAGATATTTATAAGGAAATTGAAAATGGCAACAATATTTACCTCTGTCATGGCAGGGCACGCGCGTTTTCTAAGAAATTTTACTCACAGCTTAAATGGCCCAACAACTTTCCGGAAGATGCATACTCATATCTCACTTGTCTTAAGAATGGTTTTAAATTTGCCTTTGCTCCAAAAGCAAAAGTTTTATTTAAGTCACCAACCACATTGTCTGATCATTTCAAACAGAGTGCACGATTTATCAAAGGGAAGAAAAATTTAGAATCATTCTTTTCTTCTAGTTTGGTTAAGCACCAATACCAAATTCCTAAAAAATTGTTCATCAAATCATTAGTGAAATTTTTAATTAAATCACCCCTATTGATGATCAGTTATATCCTGATCTCAATTTTTGTAAAACTAATTAGTATTAGATATAACGTTCATCAGTCTAAATGGGAAATCTCTTTAACATCAAAAAGACTAACAGCATCCTAAAGACTATGATAAAAAAAGAATTATTTTATATCTTATATAATAAAAATTCTCCGAGGAATAAAAACAAGAATTATGGGCCTCTAGATGCGAGGATATTTCTGAGAGATTTATCATTACCTGTTGCTTATTTCTTAGCAAAAGTAGGTATTAAGCCGCACACAGTCACTACTACATTTTTAATAATCTCAATTGTCGCTAATATTATTTTTATTATTCCGTCAATCTACACACTTATAATTTTAATTATTTTCCATGAAATTGCCCAACTATTGGATTGCGTAGATGGACAACTAGCCCGATATCAAGGAATTTCTTCAAAATTCGGAGAGAGATTGGATAGTCTTGCTCACTCCATGATTTCTGGAACATTTATGTTAGCTTTTGGAATTAGGTTATATTTACAAAATAACGAGGCTATGGTCCTTATTTTGGGGAGCATAGGGGCTTTTGCTAAAGCTTTTGAGCATCAATTTGAAATTGACAGAGATCTAGTGCTAGATACCGTAGGAATAAAAAGGTTTTATTATAAATCGAAAATATTGCAAAATCTAATTTACTTCATTCAAAGTATGATTACTGAAATCAGAATTTTTGCTTTCATGGTGTTGATAATGGAATTAATTTTTCAAGGAATAGTTAATATAAACATTGAGAGTGTAAGCTTTAGCGTGCTCGTTTTATTTAGCTTTTTAGAAAGTGTCTTATATAAAACATTTATCACCTATAAGCAACTAAGATTCGTAGAATTTAAAACTTGGAAAGGCTGGTAAAGTATGAAAAAAATATTTACTTTATCTAGATTTAAAAAAATACTCTCTCTAAGAGAAAACAAAAAAATAGTGTTCTTTAGTGGTGCTTTTGATCTATTCCACTACGGACACTTTAGAGCATTATTAAGCGCAACAACTCTAGGAGATCTTTTAGTTGTGCAGGTGGATGGTGATCGACTAGTAAGAAAAAGAAAAGGATTAGACCGTCCACATATTAGTGAAATTGAAAGAGTCAAAATAATCTCCTCATTCGAGTTTGTTGATTATGTCATTATTTCCAATATTCCTTCAGAAAGTAAACAAACCCTAAATTCTATTAAACCAGATGTATTTGTGCGAGCTATTCTCTCCAATGAAAATGGGTATGATAGAGTACTTCGTGAAAAAAAAATCGTAAAAAGATTACCTTTCATAAAAGTTGTATGGTTGAAACAAACACCAGAAATTTCTACCAGTAAAATAATTAAAATGATGAAAACTAGTACAAGCAGAGACCAAAAAATACAATACGAGCAATTAATCCATAATTAATATGAGATTACAAAATATCATATTCACTATATTTACTCTATTGGCTGCCGTATTACTGATTACTTTGTCTATAAAAGGGCAGTTCGGCTATCCTGTTTACTTTCAAACAGAAAAAGATACAAGGGTAGGGGGGCCTTTTGAATCAACTAACAGTAATTCTCGGTATGCACTAACTGAAGCAATCGTCGAGAAAAGCATCTTTTTCTTCGATGATAAGCTCGCTAAATTTGCTGCGCCCGACATTGTCTATAACAACGGAAAATACTTCTCGATTTTTACTCCGGGTGTCTCATTTGTTGGCATTCCATTTTATATGTTAGGAAAAATTTTCGGTATGCCGCAGCTCTTTACATATTCCATGAACGCAATGTTTGGCTTAATCAACATGTTTTTAGTTATTTGGCTGGCAAGAAAGTTTGGTGCAGGTTTCTATGCCTCCTTAATTAGTGGATTTTTATTCTTATTTGCAACCAACAGTCTTGCTTATGCCCTAACTTTTACACAGCATCAACTAAGCACAACACTAATTCTACTGGCTTTAATAAACGCAATTGGCAAAAGGACGTTTGCCAAAAATATATTGATTGGGCTGATTTTTTCTGCTGGCATCTTAGTCGATATACCTAATGGGCTTATGATGATGCCAATTGTGATCTACGTTTTTGCAAAACACTTCCAAGGCAAGCAGGAGCAAAATAAGTCAACAAACTTTTCATTAAGATTAGTTGTGCTTTCTGGCATCATTACAGGGATTATTCCACTGCTTGTGCTTTTCGGTTGGTATAACTATCAAACAACAGGCTCTTATACTAAAATTGGGCAATTCATCGGAAGAGCAAATTATCCAGCCAATGAATTGGAAGTTCCTACACCTAAAAATCCCAACAGAAAACTGTTTCCTTATGACACGAGGAAACAACTTAATGGCTTCTACATTTTGCTTTTGAGCAATGAACGAGGCTGGTTGATTTATAGCCCGGTAATTCTTATCGGAATAATTGGCCTATATACCGCTTATCGAGATAAACAAAAAAGGAATCTTGCGGTTTTATCAACATCAATTGTCCTTATAACCATTATTTCTTATTCAATGTTCGGTGATCCATGGGGAGGTTGGTCCTTTGGTCCAAGATATCTAATCCCCGCAGCAGCCATCATGTCCTCGGCAATCGGAGTTGCTGTCACAAAATACAAAAATAATATTTTGTTTGTATTAATTTTCATATTATTTGCTGCTTATAGTTTAGCAATCAGTTCCCTAGGTGCTCTAACCACTAATGCCATCCCGCCAAGAGTCGAAGCAGTCAATTTACCTAACCCCATTCCTTATACGTATGAATATAACCTTCAGTTTGCGAGTGATAACTTTTCGAGTTCTCTTTTCTATAATCTCTTTCTCTCGGGAAAGATCTCAGCAAAAACATATTTATTTAGCTTTTACATCATTTCAATTTCGACCCTTTCGGTGATTTTACTCTTTGAATTAATCAATAAGAAAAAGGAGCAGCAATAATGGATACCAGTAAATTAGCCAGTTTAGTCAAATATCTAGAGAAATACATGTCAGTTTTACTTACTATTTTACTTGTAGCAACTTCAGCTCTTGCATTCTTAACATTCTTCGAAAACGGCTTGGGACTTGCCTACAACGATGCTCGTTCTCACTTAAACATCGGCAGGCGAGTTGTCGAAGGTCTAAAGCCGGGTCTTGCCCAACTTGGTTCTGTTTGGCTTCCGCTTCCACACGCCTTGATGATTCCGACAATTTGGAACGATTTTATGTGGCATTCCGGCCTCGCCGGCGCACTAATTTCCATGATTTCTTTCGTGGGCACAGGCCTTGTTATATACCGGTTTCTCAAACAACTTGGTGTCGGGCTTTTAGGAAGATTAGTTAGTGTTTTAGTTTTTGTTGCCAATATCAATATTTTATATTTGCAGTCCACGGCCATGACAGAGCTGCTTTTGATTTTCACCATGACCGCCGGAACCTATGAGCTTGTAATGTGGCACAAAGAAGAAAAGATTTTAAGTCTGGTAAAAGCTGCTTTTTGGATCATGCTGGCAAGTTTAGTTCGCTACGATGGTTGGTTCCTACTATTTTTTGCTGCCATTTTAATTATTTTCCATACCGCAAGAAAAAGAGGCTATAAAGCTGCCGAAGGTACGTTCATTTTCTTTGCGACTCTTGCTGCCTTTGGTGTCTTTTTGTGGTTTCTCTGGAACCAGCTTATTTTTAAAGACGCTCTTTACTTTGTTTTCGGACCCTATTCCGCAAGAGCCCAACAATTACAGCTTGAACAGGCAGGGGTTCTGGCAACAAAAGGCAATATCCTGCTTTCTGTCAAAGTTTATCTTTATGCTCTTATCTACAACACCGGCGCTTTTACTGCAATTTTAGGAGCGTTGGGGATGATTGTTTTTTGGCTAAACAAAAAAATGGACTCAAGCATTCGAGTAGCAAGTACGGCTCTTTTGGCACCATTTATTTTTAATATTATCGCGCTATTCCTGGGCCACTCCGTCCTTTTTATCCAGGGAATTTCCGGTAATACCTGGTTCAACGTTCGCTACGGAGTGATGATGCTTCCTTCCATTGCTATCTTTGTTGGTTATTTGGTGCACAAGTTAGTTCCACTTCGGGCAACAATCATTGGGTTATTTATTTTTGTGACATTCTTTGCTTTTGCTAACGTCGATGCTGTTACTATTGATGACGCACGAGTTGGTTCCAGTCAGAAAAATGTTTCAGAAGTTTCCGGCTGGCTTGGGCAAAATGCCAAAGACGAAAAAGGCTTTGTTCTCATTTCCGCGGCCTCCCATGATGCCATTATTTTTTCATCAGGTTTGCCGATGAAAAAGTTTATCCACGAAGGAACTGGTGCTTACTGGCAAAACGCAACTGCCAGCCCCGACCGTTGGGCACGCTGGATTGTTATGCGCACCAATGACCTTAATGACTCAACCTTTAAACTAACTCAGAAGTCCGGCCAACTGGAAAAATACGATCTGGTCAATAGTTATCCGTTTGCCGATATTTACCAACTTAAGAGTGAGTACCTTGCAAATCTAAATACTGAACCGGTTTTGCCAAAGCAAAAATGAAAAAAATAATACTTGCAATTGCCATTGTTGCTCTTATTATTTTTGTATTAACAAAGACAAAAGGCCAAAAACTTGAACTTTGGCAAACCGGCCAAGAATCCCCAAAAGAGCAAAAAAGGGTATGGGAGATAAAATCTATAGACACAATGAAATATTCCAGGGATCTAGCTGGGGAAAAGTTAAATGATCCGACTTTTGACGCAACTATCGAAGGGCAGGTTAAAACAATTTCTCAAACAGGTGCCACCCATGTTGCCCTAGGAACTCCATATGACGACCGGTTTAGCCCCTTTCTAAGCCGATGGGTGCAAGCAGCCAGAAAATACAATCTAAAAGTCTGGTTTCGCGGTAATTTTTCCGGTTGGGAAGGTTGGTTCGGGTACAAAAAAGACTTAACTCGCGGCGGGCATTTGGCCCTGATGCGCGCATTTATTAATAGAAATGGCGATCTTTTCCAAAACGGAGATCTTTTTACGCCTTGTCCGGAATGCGAAAATGGAGGTGCCGGTGACCCGAGACAGACTGGAGATGTCGAGGGATTCCGCGTCTTTATGATCGAGGAATTTCAGGCAGCAAATGAGCAGTTCAGAACAGTTGGCAAAAATGTCAGAACAGTCAGCTCCATGAACTTTGATGTTGCAAATCTCGTTATTAATGAGCAAACCGCCAATGCCCTTGGCGATCTGATTGTTATCGACCATTATGTCAAAGAGCCTCAAAAGTTAGCAGGCGATATAAGAACCTTAAGCCAAAAAACTCAATCCAGAATTATGCTTGGAGAATTTGGTGCTCCAATTCCGGACATCCACGGCAAGCAAACAGCAGAGCAGCAATCCCAGTGGATAGACGAATCATTAAATTTAATCCAAAGCCAACAAGAAGTCATCGGTATCAACTATTGGGTTGGATTTGGTGGCTCAACCGCTATTTTTAACAATGACTACAGCACTAAACCCGCCGCCAAGGTTTTAGAAAAATATTACCGTCTTCTTGCTCTACCTAACCCATAATACATTTATTTTATCATTTTTGATCCGTCATCCTGAATTTAAGCGCGAAGCGCGCATGGCACTGTATATTTCAGGATCTTTAGATTCTAAAACAGATTCGGAATGACACAAAACAATAGGTTTTCAGCAAACCAAACGGTCATTACTTGACAGCCTTATAATAATATACTATAATGTCTCTCTTCTGCCTGGATATTTTCTTGCCCAAACAAAATGAACGAAAGAAAGTTTAAATTATTTTTTCCCGCTTTGGCAGGTATTCTTCTGTCTATTTTTCTTGTGTCAAGCATAAACATTCCGGCTTTTGCAGAAGACGCATCCCCTTCTGCAAGCCAATCAGCTACACCTAGTCCAAGTGCGTTCCCTTCACCGGCAACAATTTTAGGCTCAATTACCGTTTGCAAAGTAATTATTGATGAAGATGGCAATATAGTCGACGCTTCAGCCAGCCCCGGCACTACTTTTTCAATTTCCGGAACCAGTCCATCAGTAAACTCTGGCGGCTCACCTATTGGCGTAATTGGAACTTCAACTTACACATCTCCACTTACCTTCAACGAAGATATATTTGCAACTTTTTCCGGCAATGATGCCCAGTGCACGACCTATTCTGGCCTTGCTATTGGCGCTTATTACTATGGTATGGAGCTGATAGTCCCCGCAAGCGGCTGGGCAGTACCCAAGTACAATGATCAATTTACCACTCCGGTAGTGTCACTTTCCGATTTTTTCGCATACGATAATAATCTATTCGATGGTAATAACTCAAATGATGATTCCCGAAATCGAAACGCAGATGGCCATATTGTACTTAATGACCAAAGGCCAAACAGAACCCTGATTGTTTTAAATCAGTTTGAAGAAGAAGGTGGTAATACTGGTGGCGCAAGCCCATCACCATTACCAGCATCATCGCCAAGTCCGTCACCGGATGTGAGCCCAACTCCTACATCGTCTCCGACATCGGAAACAAAAACAGAAGAGAAAAAAGACCAGGGCGGTCAGGTCTTTGGAGCGTCCACAACTTCCGGCCCGACAGTTCTGGCAAACACCGGCTCAAACCGAACTTTCCTGATTAATATACTAGGCTTCTCACTGATAACACTTGGAATTTTTACGCTCCTTAGAAGAAAACCTGTTTTAAACTAACCCCTATCGTTTGAGAGGCGCAAGCCGCATATAATATAATTACAAAGCACATGAAAGGCGTAATTTTAGCAGGAGGCCTAGGTACCCGCCTTTATCCTCTGACACACGCAACTAATAAGCATTTACTTCCGGTTTTTGATAAACCGATGATATATTATCCGATCCAGACACTTGTGAGTGCGGGGATCAAAGATATCCTGATTGTAGTCGGCGGGCCGCATGCAGGGGATTTTATAAGGGTTTTGCAAAACGGCAAGGATTTTGGCATTAATCACATAGAATATGCCTATCAAACCAGCGGAGACGGCGGAATAGCCGACGCCCTAAAACTTGCAAAAGATTTTGCGGATAAATCTCCAATTACGGTAATTTTAGGTGACAATTGTACCGATGCCGACATTTCTTCTGAAGTAAAAAACTTTAAAGAAGGCGCTGTCATATTCCTAAAAGAAGTCGAAGACCCAAAACGGTTTGGGATTGCAGAACTGGATTCCCGGGATAATAAGAAAGTAATTGGAATTATTGAAAAACCTAAGGAACCGAAAAGTAATCTGGCAGTAACCGGCGTTTATATTTATGACGGCAATGTTTTTGAATATATAAATCAAATTAAGCCTTCCGAAAGAGGCCAGCTGGAAATTACCGATGTCAACAACATATATATAAGGGAAGGATCTCTGACCTGGGCCAACCTTTCGGGTTTCTGGTCGGATGCCGGAACCTTTGATAGTCTCTATAGAAGCAGTGTTTATTGGGCAAGAAAAGTTCTGGGTCCGGAAAAAGAAAAGGAAATAACCACTTTTTAATGAAACTACCTACAGACTCATGAGTAAAATCCTTGTTGCGGGAGGTGCAGGTTTTAAGAATATGAAATATTCGCAAAACCGGCACAAATATTTATGAAATTATTAATTACTGGTGGTGCCGGTTTTATCGGCTCCAACTTTATCCGCTATTGGCTCAAAAACCATCCCGAAGATCAAATAATAAATATTGACAAGTTAACCTATGCCGGCAATTTGGACAACCTAAAAGACGTAGAATCCAACAATAATTATTCTTTTATCCATGGGGATATTTGTGATTCTGCCCAGGTGGAAAAAGCAATGGAAAATGTTGAAACGGTTGTCCATTTTGCCGCGGAAAGCCATGTCGACAGGTCAATAATGGACCCCTCAGTTTTCGTAAATACGAATATACTGGGAACGCAGGTTCTCCTTGAATCCGCTCTCAAAAATAAAGTGAAAAGATTTCACCATATTAGTACGGATGAAGTTTTTGGCGCACTGGATTTGGATGACCCAAATAAGTTTAACGAAAAAACAAGTTATAAACCCAGAAGCCCTTATTCAGCATCAAAAGCCGCCGCCGACCATTTGGTCCGCGCATACCACATAACCTACAATCTGCCGATTACGATCACTAACTGTGCGGACAATTTTGGCCCTTATCAATATCCCGAAAAACTGATTTCACTTGCGGTTACAAACTTATTAGAAAATCAGAAAGTACCCGTTTACGGTGACGGTTTATATGTCAGGGATTGGCTGTTTGTCGAAGACCATTGTCGAGCGATTGAAGCTGTTTTGGAAAAAGGAAAAATAGGGGAAACTTATTTGATTGGTACTGATGAACCCGAAATTTCAAACCTCGATCTCATTAAAAAAATCCTGCATATTTTAGGCAAGTCGGAGGACAGGATTGAATACGTAAAAGACAGGCCGGGCCATGACCGCAGGTATGCAATAGATGCAGGTAAAATAAAAAAAGAATTAGCCTGGCAGCCAAAATTTGACCTCGAAGAAGCCCTTAAAACTACGGTCAATTGGTACAAAAACAATGAAACCTGGTGGAAAAAATTAAAAAACAGCGATTTTAAAAGTTATTACCAAAAACAATACGCAAAAAGGTGAAATGAAAAATTCATATATAACTGCATCAAATCCTTCGAATTTAATTGAAGAGGTAATAGTCAGAAAACTGGTTATTCACAAAGACGACTCGGGAATACTAGTAGAAACCTTAAGAACCGATTGGGGTGAAGTCTATGCAGATAACCCTTTTGCAATGCAATATATGTCCGTTACTCCTTCCGGCTTGATAAGAGATGAAGATAAATGGCACGTCCATAAAAAACAAATAGACCGTTTTGTTTGCGTATCGGGAAAGATAGTCACTGCGCTTTTCGATCCAAGGGAAGGATCAAAAACAAAAGGAATATTAAACCTCTTTTTAATGGGGCCGGAAAAAGAAGAGGAAATGTATATGCTTCTTATTCCAAAAGACGTTTTTCATGGCTTTGCAGTTGTTTCGAAAGAACAGGCCTCTCTCTTAAATTTCCCCACTCAGCTTTATACCGGAGATGACGAGGGAAGAGTCGAAAATAAAGAATTAAACTGGCGGGAAATCCTCAATGACTTTGGAATCTGACAAAAAACCATCCATTTTAGTAATTGGTGCCAAATCGATGATCGGGTCGCGCTTTTGCGAACTTGGCATGGACCGGGCCCAAATAATTCAGTCAGATCTGAATGGCGAAAATAATGTTGATATTACCAACAGTAACCAGGTTGAGGAATTGTTTGCAGCGCATAAGACAGACTGGGCTGTTTTATTTTCCGCCTATACCGACGTTGATGGGGCCGAACTCCAAAAAGGCGATAGGGAAGGCAGTTGCTTTCGGATAAATGTAAATGGCGCAAAAAACGTAGTTGATGCATGCCAAAAACACGGAACCGGTCTTGTTTTTATTTCAACGGACTTTGTATTTGACGGTAAAAACGGACCGTACAGGGAAGATGATCCACCTGCGAAGGATTTATCAACAGTTTCGTGGTATGGCCGGACAAAATTAGAAGGTGAAAAAATGGTTGGGAGGCTTCCTAAGTTTTTGATCCTGAGAATTTCCTATCCTTTTCGGGCAAACTTTCCTACTAAAACTGATTTTGCAAGAAGTATTCTCGAAAAATACAAAAATTCAAACCTTCACGCAATGTTTTCCGATCAGCAGTTTAGCCCGACGTTTGCCGACGATCTGGCACCGGCAATCTTACTCCTTTTATCAAAAGAGGAAACTGGCACATTTCATATCGCAAGTCCCCAATTGACTAATCCTTATGAATTTGCAAAATTCCTACTCGCAACTTTTAACTTAGATTCGTCTCAGGTCAACGAGGGAAGTCTGGAAGAATTTCTGGAAAAAGGTAATACACCCCGCCCGTTAAATGGTGGTCTTGTTGTCGATAGAATTATTTCTGTTGGTTTTGAACCGACAAACTGGCAACAGGGGATCAAAAAAATTCACGAGCAGATAATTAAAGAAAATTGATTTGAATTTTCCTTTCTGGGAAAATAACCATAAGAAATTCTCATGACAATTACAGTCATCGGCGCCGGATATGTTGGTCTTGTCAGTGCTGCTATATTTTCCGAATTGGGGAATAAAGTTTTCTGTGTGGATGTGGACCGGGAAAAAATTGATTCTTTAAGAACGGGCAAAGCGCCTTTTTTTGAACCACGGCTGGAAGAATTCCTGCAAAGAAATTTAGAACAAAAAAGACTTTATTTTACAACGGCATATAGTGAAGCAGTTCCTAAATCGCAAATTGTTTTAATATGTGTCGGTACACCGTCAAAAGCAGACGGTGAAGCCGACTTAAGCTTCCTCTTTGCAGCACTTAAGGAAACGGCAAAAAATCTGAAAAATTATACGGTTATTGCCATCAAAAGTACAATTCCCGTAGGCTTTGAAGATGACCTTGAAGAAGTTGCGAAAAAACATGCAAGTGCAAAATTTGAATTTGCTTCATGTCCGGAATTTTTAAGGGAAGGAAGCGCAATTGAAGACAGTCTGCATCCGGACCGGATTGTAATTGGAGCTTCTTCCGAAAAAGCCCAAAAAATTCTTCTGGAATTACACGCGCCAATTAGCGGCGAACGGATAATTTGCGATATCAGAAGTGCCCAGATTGTTAAATACGCCTCAAACGCCCTTCTCGCCACAAAAATATCGTTTGCAAATGCAATAGCAAATATCTGCGAAAAGGTAGGGGCAGATGTTGAAAAAGTCTTAACAGGAGTTGGGTCGGACAAAAGGATTGGAAGGGCTTTTCTGTACCCCGGCGTCGGATATGGAGGGTCTTGTCTCCCTAAAGATGTCCTCGCTTTCATAGCAGCTTCCCGTCAATTTGATTATGATTTCGAGCTATTAAGAGCAGTTCATGAAATTAACGAAGGGCAAATCGATAAATTCGTGAGAAAAATATTAACAGCTTTTAAAGTAGACCCAACTAAAACGGCAAGCTTGAGCGGTAAAAAGCTGGCAATACTGGGATTATCATTTAAGCCAAATACGGACGACCTGCGTGAAGCACCATCAATAAAAATAATAAAAAGGTTAATTGAACTTGGAGCCGAAATAACAACTTATGACCCTAAAGCAATGGATGCAGCCAGAAAAATTTTATCAAAAAGTGTGAAATTTGCCCGAGACCCTTACGACGCTGCAAAAAATTCGGATGCCATCCTGTTAATTACGGATTGGGACCAGTTCCGTCAACTCGATTTTGAAAAGCTAAAAAGAATTGTTGCCCGTCCCCTACTAATTGACGGTAGGAATATCTATGATAAGCAGAAACTGGTAAAGTTGGGCTTTGAATATATTGGAGTAGGCAGGTGAAAAGGGCCTTAATTACCGGCGTTGCTGGTTTTGCTGGAAGCCATTTGGCACAGCTTCTAATTTCCAAAAAAATCTCGGTGTTTGGTTTTTACCATCCATTGCATAAATCAACTTCAAATATAGATGAATTCAAAAAAGACATTAATCTGATAGGGTGCGATCTTTCAAGTCAGCCCGAGATAGAAAATCATTTAAGAAAAATAAAGCCTGATTACGTTTTTCATCTCGCAGCATACGCGTCAGCTTCGCTAAGCTTTAAGTCTCCCAAAAAAACTCTCGAAAACAATATCTTCTCACAGCTCAATCTGTTGGAAGCCTTATTAAAAACAAAAATAAATTCAAAAGTTCTGGTAATAGGTTCTTCCGATGAATATGGCAATGTTGATCCTTCAAATTTACCGGTGACGGAAGATGCACCTATTGCCCCAATTTCACCATATGCGCTTTCAAAACTCTTTCAGGATTTAATGGGCTATCAATACTTTCTGGGGCATAAATCCTTTATAGTTCGTGTAAGGCCTTTTAATCATATTGGTCCCCGTCAATCCCAAAACTTTGTTGTTCCGGATTTTATTTCGCAAATAGTTGATTTGGAACAAAAAGGAGGAGGGATTATGAAGGTCGGAAACATAGACGCATGGAGGGACTTCACGGATGTCAGGGATATGGCTGGGGCTTACTTACTGGCGCTGGAGAAAGGTAAACCGGGAGAAGTATACAATATTGGGTCTGGAAAACCTGTTAAAATAAGTGATATTCTGAATAAGTTAATTTCTCTTTCGAAAGTAAAAATCAAGGTCGAACAAGACCAATCTCTCTTAAGACCAGTGGATATAAAAAATATTTATTGCGATAGTTCAAAATTTAGAATGCAGACAAAATGGGTTCCAACAATTCCTATTGAAGTAACCCTATTAGACGCAATAGATTTTGAACGGGAAAAAAGGAGATAAAAGATGTCGCAAAAAAATGCATTAATAACCGGAATAACCGGCCAGGACGGATCGTATCTGGCAGAATTCCTGCTGTCTAAAAATTATAAAGTTTTCGGTTTAACCAGAAGGACATCAACCCCAAATTACGAAAGAATAAAGCACATTCAGGATTCCGTAGAGTTACTTCCGGGTGATTTACTCGACCAGCAATCACTAACAACCGCTATGCAAATATCCCAACCCGATGAAATTTACAATTTGGCAGCCCAAAGTTTTGTTGCCACATCGTGGTCCCAACCGGTTTTAACCGGAGAATTCACCGCCCTCGGCGCAACAAGAATGCTCGAGGCAATGCGCCAGGTTAGTCCAGGGGCAAAATTTTATCAGGCTTCCTCCTCCGAAATGTTCGGCATGGTTCACGAATCACCACAGACGGAAGAAACAAGGTTTCATCCCAGAAGCCCATATGGCGTTGCCAAGGTTTATGGGCATTGGATTACCATAAATTACCGGGAATCTTACAATTTGTTTGCAGCATCAGGAATTCTTTTTAACCACGAATCTCCAAGAAGAGGCCTCGAATTTGTTACAAGAAAAATTTCCCATGGTGTTGCCAAAATATTTTTAAAACAGGCAGACCATATTCTTTTGGGAAATCTTGAAGCAAAAAGAGATTGGGGATTTGCCGGCGACTACGTTGAGGCAATGTGGATGATGCTTCAGCAAAAAAAAGCCGATGATTATGTTATTGCCACCGGAGAAAACCATTCTGTAAAAGAATTTGTAGAAGAGGCATTTAAAACAATCGGGATAACCGATTGGGAAAAGCATGTCAAAATTTCAAAGGATCTAATGCGTCCCGCAGAAGTAGATTTTTTAATAGGGGACTCGAGTAAAGCTAGAAAAGCCTTAGGTTGGAAACCAAAAGTAGATTTCATGAGTTTAGTGAAAATGATGGTCAATGAAGATATTAAACTCTTGAGCAAGAATTCTCGATGAGGCTTGTCGTTCTTCTACCAACCTTCAATGAAAGCGAAAATATTGAAGAAATAATAAAGAGGGTGCTTGTAAGCGGCAGGAAACTTAAAAACACCGACCTTCACGTTTTAATATCCGATAGTCACTCGCCGGACGGCACCGCAGAAATAGTCAAAAAAATTTCAAAGAATAATCCAAGGGTTCACTATCTGGACGTTAAAGTTAGAGGTTTAGGTGTAGGTGTTGTCAAGGGTCACAGATATGCAATCGACAGATTGAGGGCGGATGTTCTTGCCCAAATGGATGCTGATTTGTCTCATGACCCGTCAACTTTGCCCCATATGATAAGCCTTATTACTAGCGGATATTCCCTGATCAACGGATCAAGGATGATAAAGGGAGGGAAAAACCTCTTGGGATGGCACAGAAGAATGTTTACCAGAGGGTCGGCTTTTTACTGCAAAGTAATGTGGGGTGTACCAAATTTAACTGAATTCACGAATTCTTATAGGGTTTTCACAAAGGAGCTGTTTGAAAAAATTGATTTTTCGAAAGTACCTTGGAAAGCAAAAACTTATATTATCCAACCATCATTCCTTTATGCAGCGATTAAAGCCGGCGCAAAAATAAAAGAGGTACCGATTACCTTTGAAGATAGGAAAAAAGGTTATTCCAAAGCTCAGATCGTGTCTTACATCTTAGATGTTATAAAATTCGGGCTTAAAGTCAGGCTCGAAAAATCTAAAACTTTAATAAAATTCTTAATGGTAGGATCAGGTGGTTACCTAGTCAACTCATTTGTTTTAGGACTCCTCAACAGGGGATCTATTTACTCAATAAAAATTTTCTCAAACCCTTTACTCTCCTTCGTTCCCGCTCAAACCGGCCTTAAGCTAAACTTTTTTTCAATTGATAGGCTTTTTGTTGCTTCAGTAATATCCATTGAGACCTCAATTATTTTTAATTTCCTGTTTCATGAAAACTGGACGTTTAAAGATAGATCCCGAAGCGGTCCCGCTTTATTAAGATTTTTTAAATTTAACTTAAGTTCGATTGGAAGCCCTATCGTCCAGCTTGCAAGCATTTTGTTTTTTGTAAAGATATTAAATATGCACGAGCAAATTGGGTTGGCAATTGGAGTAGTCTTTGGGATTATTATAAATTACACCATAAACCTAATATGGATCTGGAAGTCAAAAACCTCCTAAGATGCCCGACTTTCTTAAAAAAAAGGAAAATCTCCTTTTAATATTATTGTTGATAATCGCCGTCTTTTTACGTTTTTACCACATACGGGACTATATTGTATTTCTTGGCGACGAGGGGAGGGATATGATTGTGATGAGAAAAATTTTTTCCCAAAGGGATATTCCTTTTCTCGGCCCGACAGCTTCCGTCGGGGGTTTTTACCTCGGCCCTATTTATTACTGGATGGCCGCACCGTTTTTGCTTATTTCCGTTTTTGATCCGGTAGGTCCGGCATACATGGTAGCAATATTGGGTGTTCTCACCACATTTATTCTTTTTCGTTTTATAAAAGATACAATTGGCTTTTGGCCTGCCTTTTTGACCGGCTTAATTTATGCAGTAGACCCGCTAATACTGAGGTACTCGCGCTCTTCCTGGAACCCAAACCCGCTGCCTCTTTTTGCTCTTTTACTTTTTTACTTTATTTACTTGGCGATTGTAAGAAAAAAACTCCGGTATTTTTTATTTTCCGGAGCATGCTTGGGTATTGCCGTGCAGCTGCATTATTTGGCTATAATCCTTGCCGCGCTTGCCGCGCTTGCCGTTTTATTGAACATAAAAATCAAGGATCTGTTAAAAGCGGTTTCTTTAGCTGCTTTCGGGTTTTTAATCACCTTTTCCCCATTTTTACTTTTTGAACTGCGAAATAATTTTCCAAATTTTCATACTATTTTCCAATTTGTAACAAGGGGTACTACGGTTCGTTACAACGAAACCAATATCATCGCAAACGTATTCAATCTGGGAAATGCTTTTATGGAAGAGTTAACCAGATCCCGTAATAATATCCTTACAAAAATAACCTTCCTAGTCCTAACATTTAGTGGGATTTTTGTCATTGTAAGGCAATATAGGTATTTTGATAAAAAAGTTTTTCTTACAATTAGCTTAATTTGGTTCTTTGGAGGGTTATTATTCCTGAGGCTTTATACGGGTCAAATCCACGATTATTATTATGGGTTTATGTTTCCCGCACCGTTTTTGCTTTTTGCAATTTTCTTATCTATTCTCTGGAATAAAACTTTTTTAAAAATTACGGCTTTAATTCTTACTGCTTTTATTTTTGTCTACTTTGCTTTTAACGGTTACTTTCGGACTCCCCCTAATAGGCAAATAGATCAAACCAAAGATATTGCCAACATTGTCATGCAAAATGCCGCAAATAGCCCTTACAATTTTGCCTTAATTTCGGACAACAACAGCGACCACGCTTATCGTTACTTTTTGGAAACCGGAGGGAAAAAACCAACAGAGCTTGAAGAACTTGTAACAGGGCAGCTTCTTGTAATATGCGAATCAAAAGTATGTGAACCGCTTGGGAACTCAAGCTGGGAAATTGCAGGCTTTGGGAGAGCAGAAATTGAAAGAGTTTGGAATTTAGAAAATTATGGAATTAAGATTTATCGCCTGACTCATTGGCCCGGAACGCCTTCACCCGAAGGAAAGCCTGCACAAAAAGGTGGATGAGAAAGTCAAAAAAAGAAGAGCAAAAGATAAATATTTGGGATATAGCAGCGTATCTTTTTGTACTTATTTTTTTTATAGCCGGAACACTTGTTTCCCTGAACAGATTTTGGCAGTATGAAGTTTACTACTATGATTTTGGGATATTTGACAGAGCAATTTGGCTTGTATCCCGCTTTCAGGCTCCAATAATTGACCATATAACAATTGGCACCAAATGGATATTTGCAGACCATTTTAGTCCAAGCATCTTTTTACTTTCGCCCATATTTTGGTTCACAGCAAAAAGCGAGGCTCTTTTAGTGGCCCAGGCACTTGCTGTCGCCCTAAGTGGCCTTGTAATTTATCTTATTGGAAAAGATATTATAAAGAATAAATTTCAAAGCCTTTCCATTTTAGTTTGCTATTTTCTTTTCGTCGGATTGCAAAATGCTCTTATTACGGATTTTCATGAAATCACGGTTGCAACTCTTTTTGTGACGCTAACTTTTTTAGCTTTTTTGAAAAAAAAGACCTTGGTTTACATCTTGTTATTCGTACTTACTCTTGGTTTCAAGGAAAGCTTTTTTTTAATTGGAATTACCCTCTCCATAACAACTGTTTTAATAAGAAGAGAATGGTTCAAGATCAGTTTAATTACTCTTTTGTTGTCAATAATCTGGGGGCTTGCTTCGATTAAGTTAATTATTCCGCACTTTTCAGGAGGTTTTTACCTTTACGAAACTTACATTAGCAATAATCCACTAGACTTTCTGAAATCATTAGTTGATCAGAACGATAAAATAAGGACCATATTTTATAGTTTTTTTAGTTTCGGTTTTCTTCCTTTAGCTTCCCCATTATTTTGGCCGGTATTTCTTGCAGATTTTCTTACAAGGTTTTATCCGCCATTCCCAACAAGGTGGACTCTTGCATTTCATTACAATGCTGTAATTAGTCCATTTTTAGCAATCTCCTCTTTTTATGCTCTCAAGTATTTCTCAAATTTCAAAATAAACTACTCACATTCTTTCGGCCGTGGTATTTTCTTCCTTCGCTTCGCCAGATTTACTTTCATCCCCGGCATAAATGGCAGGGTTTTCTCGCTCGGAATAAAGAAAATTTTACCGCTAATTTCCGCTCTGCTGATTCTTAATGCACTTTTTTTATACAGATTTCCCCTAAACGGCCCGCTTGGTCTTTCTTATAACAAAGCTTTTTATAAACATACTAATAATTTTTTGTTTTTGGAAGAATTGTTAAGCCGGGTACCCAAAGAAGCAAGTGTTATGACTCACAATAACCTGGCTTCTCATTTTACCCATCAACAGGTTTGGTTATTGAGAAGCAACTATGAAAGTTTTAAGCCGGACTATATTGTAATCGATGCAAGGGAAGGTCAAAGTATAAATGATTTTTTCAATTCACCGCCGCCGGAACAAATACTCCCTATTTTAAAAGAAGATAACAAATACGAATTGGTGTATACTACCATCGATCAATTCATTTTTAAAAGAAAGTAGTTGATAATGGCGAAGCTTTTAAGTGTTATCTCTGCGAAACAGTTTGACAAAAAAACTCTCAATCTAATCTTCAAATCCGCCGACAAAATAAAATCCGGTAAGTATAGAAATAATTTACTTAAAGGAAAGGTAATGGCAACAATTTTCTATGAACCGTCAACAAGGACCAGGTTTTCTTTTGAATCGGCCATGCTAAAACTTGGCGGGCAGGTAATTTCTACCGAAAACGCCTCCCAGTTTTCATCTGTTTCTAAAGGCGAAACCCTGGAAGACACCATTCGGATTGTAGCGTTATATAGCGATGTTATTGTTTTAAGGCATTTTATGTCTGGGGCATCAGAACTTGCAGTAAAATATTCCGATGTTCCCATTATTAATGCAGGAGACGGCGAAGGTGAACATCCAACCCAGGCTTTATACGACCTCTATACGATTCTAACGAGGTTTAAAAACGGAAAATTTACCATCTCCATGGTTGGGGATCTCACCTTTGGAAGGACCATCCATTCACTTTCACGGCTGTTGATACTTTATCCCAAGGCAAAAATGATTTTTGTCTCTCCGCAAGCACTTAAGATTCCCGATTGGCTAAGAGTCGAGTTAAAAAAGAAGAAAGTTGATTTTATAGAAACTGAAGACTTTAAGGAATCAATAAAAAAGTCGGATATCATTTACATGACAAGAATCCAAAAAGAAAGATTTAAAAGCACCAGCCAGTACCAAAAATATTTTGGAAAATATATCTTGGATAAACAGTTGCTAAGTAGTTTAAAGGCAAAAACGTATATTATGCACCCACTGCCCAGGATAAACGAAATTGATCCGGAAATAGATAACGATCCGAGAGCAATATACTTCGAAGAAGCAAAAAACGGACTTTTTATTAGAATGGCAATTTTAAAGCTACTCTTTGACAGAAAGTAAAATAATCTAGCATAATTATTTAAATGGCGAACAGTCCTTATCTTTCTGTTGTAATTCCGGCTTACAACGAAGAACCCAACTTTATTAATGGCTCTTTGGAAGAAGTACCTAAATACCTTGAAAAGCAGGATTATTCTTACGAAATCCTGATTGTGGATGACGGATCCGACGACAAAACAGCAACTCTTGCAGAAGAATTTGCTTCGAAAACAAAAAACGTTAGACTTATTAAAAATCCCCACCAGGGAAAAGCGGAAACGGTTAAGACCGGTGTTGAGGAGGCAAAAGGAGAATATATCCTGTTCACCGATTTTGATCAGGCAACCCCGCTTTCAGAAATAGAAAAACTACTATCATTTTTCCCGGAGCATGACATAGTAATCGGATCCAGACAGCTGCCCGGTGCAAAAAGAGAAAAAGAGCCCTTCCACCGTCATTTAATGGGTCTGGTTTTTAATTTAATTGTTCAAATGATTGCAGTAAGAGGTATTTGGGATACTCAGGCAGGCTTCAAATGTTTTAAGGGCAAAGTAGCAAAGGAACTATTTAAAAAATTAAAGGTGTACGCAAAAGGTACAAAAGTACAGGGAGCCCTGGTTACCGCCTTCGATGTCGAACTTTTGTTTATTGCAAAAAAACACGGCTTCAAAATAAAAGAGGTGCCAATAATTTGGCATCATGTGGCAACATCAAGAGTAGATCCGATTAAAGATTCGCTTAGAATGCTTCGGGATGTTATAAGAATAAGAATTAATGATTTCCGCGGAATATATTCTTAAATTCTCTCCAGAAGGCTTTTTACAGGGTCACTCAAACGAAAAGTAAATGTCCAGCCTTGAAAAGACCTTACTTTTAATAAATTTTGCAATTTACTCACTACTGGCAGTATTTTCATATTCGCAGGTTGACTTAAACTTAACGATAAGCAAAAACCCTCTTGTTTTGAATTTTGTGTCATTTATGCAACAGATTGGTTATTACAACCGCCCTTTATCAAGTATTATTTATATTCTATTCATTATTACTGCCTTTTCTTTTTTTGCTTATAATCTCCTTCTTTTCCATAAATCCAAAATTGGATTAAGATACCTCAAATTCTCACTTGCCTTAAACACTCTTGTTCTTATATTTGCCTATCCCTTTTTGTCCGCAGACATTTTTAATTATCTTTTTGATGCCAAAATAATTCTTAAATACCACGCCAGTCCGTATACTCATAAGCCTTTGGATTTTCCTGCTGACGAGTGGTTAAGGTTTATGCGCTGGACGCACAGGTTTTCACCTTATGGCCCGATTTGGTTACTGGGGTCGCTTGTTCCTTACCTGTTAGGTTTTGGAAAATTCATCCTGACTTTGTTTACTTTTAAAATTTTTATCGCTTTCTTTCATATACTAAATAGCTTCCTAATCTATAAAATTCTACTGACTCTTGATAATAAGAAAGCTCTGTTTGGGACTGCTTTTTACGCACTTAACCCACTGCTTCTGATAGAGGGTGTGGCAAACGGGCACAACGACGTTGTTCAGGCAAGTTTTTTCTTACTTCCGATACTTCTAATAATTTACTCAAAAAGATTGCCGGCATTTTTGACTTTACTCTTAGGGGCAATGATTAAATATCTCTCAGTCATGCTCCTACCATTATTTATTGCCGATGTAATATTCAGGAAAAAGCTAAGAATATTAATTTTGGCAACATTGATAATAATCTTAGTTTTTACGGTTATTTATTCATCATTCGGGATAAAAGTTCCTTTCGTAAATTCCGGTTCAACGCAAGTCCAATTTCAACCATGGTATCTTTTCTGGTCACTACCTCTGATTGCTATATTAAATTACATACCACTTACATTATTGACACTTGCGCTTGCCTTCGGGGCAAGCCTCCGGTACCTGCCTTACCTTTATTATGGTGACTGGTCGCACGCAGGTACTATATTATTTATGGAAATAATTACCCTAACACCTCTTATTTGTCTCGCATTATTCTTATTACTTAAAAAATTAAAACTATTAATAAAAACCGATGAAGTTGCTTAAGGCTATTCATACCAATAAGATGGCCCCCGCTTTTCCTTATGTGTTGGTCTTAGCACTGACATTAATTTCTTTATGGCCTTTTTTTAGAAGCGGTTTTTTTGAAACTCATGATGGAGACTGGATGATTATTCGCTTTTCTGCTTTCCATCAGGCGCTTGTAGACGGGCAATTTCCGGTAAGGTTTGTTGATCGTCTTAATAATAATTATGGATATCCCGTATTAAACTTTTTATATCCATTACCCTTTTATCTTGCCGAAATTCCTAAAATATTAGGGTTCGGATTTGTCCAAAGTATAAAACTTGTATTTGTTGCGTCGACAATAGCTTCATCAACGTTTATGTATTGGGCTCTTTCAAGATTATTTTCAAAAAAAGCAAGTATCGTTGGGGCAGTTTTGTATGTTTGGGTACCCTACAGGTTTTTAGATATATATGTAAGAGGTTCTGTGGGAGAGAGCCTTGCATTTGCTTTTATTCCTCTGGTGCTTGGTTCGATTTTCCTAATCCAAAGAAATAAAAAGTTTTATTACCCTATGCTTTCACTAAGCACAGCCTTTTTAATTCTTTCACACAATGTTATTGCAGTAATGTTTTTACCGATCTTATTTTTAATTTCACTTGTAATCGATCCCTCAAGGATTATAAAAACATTCCTTGCCTTCACAATCGGATTAATTTTATCGGCTTTTTTCTGGCTTCCTGCGCTATATGACATCCAATTTGTAATCCTTTCCAGGATTAAGATTTCTAATGTGGAACAACACTTGGTTTCTTTAAAAAGTTTGGTAATACCTTCTTGGGGATACGGTCCAACACCCTCAAACGGAGATTTTTTTTCACCTCAACTGGGGATGGTAACGATTACTGTTTTATTATTTTCTATAATTTTTATTTTGAAGAAAAAATTAAACGACAAATTATCAAAATTATTAATAGTTATCTCAATTTTTGTTGTATTCATGCTGCATAAAGTTTCCCTGCCTCTATGGACTAATATTCCGCTTATAGATACTATTCAATTTCCCTGGAGAGCACTTTCAATTGTTGTTTTTTCTTCATCCATTTTGGCGTCAATGTTAGTGGAAAAAATTAACAAAAATTTCGTTACAATATTTATTGTAATTTTTGCTATCCTCTTAAGTTCTCCCTATACCCATCCCAAAAATTTTGTTCAGAGGGACGAAGGGTTTTACTCAACAAATGAAGACACAACTACTGTTAGGGATGAATATTTGCCAATTTGGGTTCAGGAAAAGCCAAATCAAAGAGCTTATGAAAAATTAGTAATAATAGGTAAAGGTAACATTGCCTCACAGGAAATTAAAAATGCATCTTATAAAGCAGATATCAACCTTCAGGAAAATTCGACAATAAAAGTAAACACAATATTTTTTCCGGGTTGGCAGGTTTTTGCAAACGGGAAAACCCTGTCAATAAATGTAATAGAAAAAACCGGATTAATCAGTTTTGAATTGCCAAAAGGTGAGCACAAAGTTATAATCGATTACAACAGAACAGGTATTCATTTAGTATCAGAGTTACTATCTTTACTCGCTTTGATAGTCATTTCTGTTCAATTTTATTTATGGCGAAAACAAAACTCCTTGTAACAGGAGGAGCAGGTTTTGCGAGTATTTCACACTCTCAAAACCTGCATAAATATTTATGAAAGTGTTAGTTACCGGCGGTGCCGGTTTTATCGGAAGCGAAATCGTCCGCCAGCTACTTGATGCAGGGCATTTCGTCAGGGTTGCAGACAATCTTTCAAAAAAGGATGCGCAGGTGGATAAAAGGGCGCAGTTTTTAAAACTGGATCTCACCAATCCCCAACAGGCAAACCAAGCCTTTCAAGATATTGAGATTTGTATAAATGCTGCAGCAAAGATAGGGGGGATTGGTTATTTTCACAAATATCCTGCGACAATTCTCTCCGAAAATAATAAAATTTACTCCTGTACTTTTGAATCCGCGGTCAAAAACAAAATAAAAAGGATAGTGTATATTTCGTCTTCTATGGTTTTTGAATCTGCGACAAAATTTCCTTCAAAAGAAGAGGATATCGAAAAAATTCCTCCTCCGGTATCCTCGTACGGGTTTTCCAAATTAAGTGGTGAATGGTATTGTCACTCATTTTGGGATCAATATAAATTACCATTTTCAATATGCAGGCCCTTCAATGCTTACGGTGTTAATGAATTCCCGGAAAGAGAGGTAGGCTATGCTCATGTCATTCCGGATCTTGTTAGAAAAATCTTAAGCGCTCAATACCCATTAGAACTGCTTGGAGATGGCATGCAAACGCGGTGTTTTACACATGTTTCGGATGTTGCATCCGGCACTATAGCTGTGGCTCTTCACCCCAAAGGGGAAAACCGGGACTTTAATGTCGGTTCCGACAAAGAAATTAAAATGATAGACCTGGCAAGGAAAATCTGGGAAATTATGAACGTGGAAAAACCTTTTAAGGTAAAATTTGTAAAAGGCTTTAAATTTGACATTAAAAGAAGAGTCCCCAATGTGCAAAAAATTAAAAAATATATTGGATGGGAACCGCAGATGGAATTTGAAAAAGGATTAAAGGAGGTAATTTCGTGGCTAAAAAATCAACAAACGCAGGGAAAACTAGCAAACTGAATGTCTCTATAATTGGTGTCGGAAGGGTTGGTCTTCCTCTGGCCCTGTTTATTGCCGAAAGCGGACATTCTGTTTATGGAATTGATGCCGATAGTGAAAAAGTAAAACTTATTTCAAAAGGTATAATGCCTTTTTTAGAAGAGGGAGCGTCGGATCTTCTTAAAAAACATATAAATAAATCACTTTTTACCTCAACCGATTCATCCAACATCTCATCCTCAAATGTAATAATTTTGACCCTCGGAACACCGGTTGACGAAAACATGAACCCAAGCCTTGTTCAAATAGATAAGGCTTTCGAATCTTTTTCCCCTTATTTAAAGAAAAATCAAATTTTAATTCTCAGGTCTACCGTTTCTCCGGGAACAACAGACTACGTAAAATCAAAACTTGAAGAACTGGGTTTCAAAGTTGGATCCGACTTCTATCTGGCTTTTTGTCCCGAAAGGATAGCAGAAGGTAAATCGCTCGAAGAACTAAGCGAAATACCGCAAATTGTAGGAGGAGTCGACAGAATAAGCACTAATAAAGCTGCACAATTTTTTGAGACTCTTGGTATTAGCGTAAATAAATCGGATTCTATCTCTGCAGAGCTTGCGAAACTTTTTACAAATATGTACAGATATATTAATTTTGCAATAGCAAATGAATTTATGATTCTTGCCGGCAATTACCACCGCGACATTTATCATATCGTAGATTTGGTAAACAAAAATTATAAAAGGGGAGGAGTAAAAATGCCGGGGCTTACGGCCGGCCCTTGTCTTTTCAAAGACGGATTTTTCCTAATAAACGATGTCCCATTTCCGGACCTGATAGTAAATAGCTGGAAAATAAATGAATCAATCCCGCTTTTTTTGATTAAAAAAATCAGGGAAAGGATAAAGTTAGACGGTAAAAAAGCAGTGGTTTTAGGATTGGCCTTTAAGGCGGAAATCGACGACACCCGCGAGTCTTTGGCTTTTAAAGTAAAAAAAGCCTTAGAGAGGGAGAGAGCCCAGGTTTTTTTGCATGATCCGTATGTACCGGGCTACCAGAATAAACTGGAAGATGTCCTTAAAGGCGCAGACTTAGTCTTTCTTGCAACAAACCATAAGTTTTACAACGAGATGGACATTTCTCAAATGCGGAAATTAGTTTCAAAAGCGTGTGTTGTTTGTGATGTCTGGAATGTTTTTAAAACAAACAAAATTATATTCACAATGAAATCCCTTGAAGCACATTTTTCAAAAAAAGCAGATGATGGTCTTGGGCAAATATTCGAGGGTGATTTGAAAGAAGAATCAAAACCCTCTGACCTTTGACACTCAAGAGTCTCCAAACTTAGAATGATTCCATGAAGCTTTCTATTTCGAATGAAGTGAAGAAACAGAGAGCATTTAAGTTATCTATTGTAATGCCTGTCTACAACGAGGGTGAAGTAATTTCGCAGGCAATTACAAAAGTTGAGTCTTCCGCAAAAACGCCTCACGAACTAATTATTGTTTACGATATGAACGAGGACACCACAATTACTCCTGTAAAGAAACTCCAGGGCAAATATCCGAATATACGTTTAGTTAAAAATATTTTTGGCAAGGGGGCATTAAACGCCCTAAAAACCGGACTTAATAAAGCCCGAGGAGAAGCCGTATGTATAATGATGGCCGATTTAACTGATGACCCCGGAGTTTTAAATAAAATGATAGAAAAATTCGATCAAGGTTTTGATGTTGTGGCCGCATCAAGATATATGAAGGGCGGCCATCAAATCGGTGGTCCCTTAATCAAACAAATTCTGTCCAGAATCGCAGGTATAAGCCTGCATTACCTTGTTGGGCTTCCTACGCACGACGCAACCAATTCATTCAGACTTTATTCACGAAAATTTTTGTCAAAAATTAAAATAGAATCCGATGGTGGGTTTGAACTCAGCCTAGAGCTAACGGTAAAAGCACACTTCATGGGTTACAAAGTAGCAGAAGTTCCAACGACCTGGACTTATCTTGCGAAAGAATCCAGGTTTTATCTTAAAAAATGGCTACCAAAATATCTTAAGTGGTACTTTTGGGCAATTAAGAAGAAGGTTAATTTCTATCCTTCAAAATGAAGAAAATAAATCCTTTCCTCCTGCTCTTAATTATTTTTATTCCGATAATTCTTATTTATTTCCAAAGCCTTAATTATTACTTCTTTCAAGATGACTGGTTTATCCTGAACCGGCTTAACCATGAAGGCTTACTGACTTTTTATGTGCCAAGGACGGACGTTATTTATTACAGGCCTTTGGGAATGCAAACATTCTTTTATATCACAAACTCTCTTTTTGGTCTTAATCCTATTCCATATCATTTAATTACTTTCTCTTTCCACTTAATAAACACTGGGCTAATTTTTTACATCATTTTCAAATTATTCAGAAGTAAGTTATCTGCATCAATGGGGGCTTTTATTTACGGAACAGCCGCCTTTCATTTCATGACCCTTTCATGGCTTTCTTTGTCATGGAACGTTTTTGGGGCCTTTTTCATAATAAGTAGCACAATATCTTATTACAATTCTTTTGGCTCCAGAAAATGCTTTTACCAGACAGCAGCATTTATATTTTTTATTTTGGCATTACTTTGTACTGAATTTGCAGTTATGGTACCGCTCTTCTTAGTTGCTTTTGCCTTTTTCTTCCTAAAAAAGAACCTAAATGAAATTGTAAAAACTAGTCGATTATTAATATCATTAATGGTACTTGCCGTATTGTCCTATTTAATTTTAAGATTTGTCCTTTTCCCTCTTCCGGCAAATGGTGATTATCAGCTCGAATTAAGCCTTAAAACGTTTAAAAATCTGGTTTGGTATATTCTTTGGCTCTTTAATCTTTCAGAGGAATTTAAATATCAATTTATTTTTTCCAAATTAAGCCTCACTCAAACAATCATTAAAGACGGAACTTCATTCTTAGTCCCGACAGTAGTCAGTTTTTTGTTAACAATATCTTCCTTCTGTTTTTTAATTTTTAAATCAAAGATAAATAAAGCTACCTTATTTGCTTCAGTAGTAATTTTTATCATTTTTCTTGCACCGGTGCTTTTCCTGTCAACACACACTTACCCCTATTATTTAACCCTTCCTTCATTAGGACTTGTGCTCATTATCTCGAAAATTGTTCCCAACGTTCTAAACAATAAAGTTGGTCTGCTTTTACTTTCAATTTTTGCCTATTCTTGGTTTTTCTCAGCATTTTTATCGGTTTCTTTTAATAGACAAACTCATTGGGTTCACAAAGAACAATCTCTCGCAGAAGAGGCAATTAAAAAGATAAGCAAAGTCATTTATTCAACACCCCAACCAGACTCAATCATTACTATTTCAACCGGTAACACAATGTTTAAACCCGCACTTTTTGATCAGGAAGCTCTTCAGGTTTTGTTTAATAATAGTTCAATAAGAACTATTTACCATTCGGATCCCACCCTCCCGCCACAAAAAACTGATTATTTAATTGAATTTTAGATGGCAAAATTTAAGGATATTTTAATAATCGTTGCGATTTTAATACTGAGTATAGTTATAAGCATAGATATTTTTAAACCGGGGTTATTTGTCATGCACGATGACCAGCAGGCAACCAGGCTTTTTCTATTTGACGAAGCCATAAGAGGCGGGCAGTTTCCCCCGCGGTGGGTAAACTCTCTCGGTTTTGGTTTTGGATATCCGTTATTTAATTTTTATCCTCCGTTTGTTTACATGTTTGGGGAACTTTTCCATCTCCTGGGATTTGACTTTATTAGTAGCATTAAAATTGTTTTTTTTGTTTCTATAATTGCTTCCGGTTTCGGCATGTATATCTTCTCAAAAGAATTGTTTGGGCGCATTTCGGGTCTGGTTGCTGCCGCTGCCTATTTACTTGTCCCCTATAGAGCCATAGACGTCTACGTTCGGGGAGCTTTAGCGGAATCGTTTGCTTTTGTTTGGCTGCCTCTTATCTTTTGGGCCTTCCTCAGGTTATTCAATACCGGAAAAACAAAGTATTTGCTATTATCATCTGTTTTTCTGTTTTTGCTTATGATTACACATAACCTTATTTTTATCCCCTTTATGCTTATTCTGCCCATTTATCTATTCTTTTTGTTTGTTCAAAATAACTTTAAGAAAACTTTAATATTTAAGTCCGTTCTGGCATTTGTTTTTGCCGCCGGGCTTTCTGCCTTTTTTTGGCTCCCATCGCTTCTGGAAAAAAAATACACCATGGTTGACGAACTACTAATAACCGATTTGGCAAGTTATAAAATCCACTTTGTTTTTACAAAGCAACTTTGGGATTGGGTGTGGGGTTTCGGCGGGTCGGCAAAAGGCTTAGCCGACGGAATTTCTTTCCAGATCGGCAAAATTCACTTACTGGCTTCGCTTGCAGCTGCCACAATTGTTATTTACCAGATAATCATCAATTTAAAAGAGGGCAGACGATATCTTTTTAAACATCTCCTGATTCTCGTTTTTGCTTTTTTGCTTATTTTTTCTGCTTTCATGTCAACAAATTATTCAAAGCTTATATGGGATAAACTAACTTTTCTTTCTTATTTGCAGTTTCCATGGAGGTTTTTGATATTCACGTCATTATTTTCGGCACTTTTAATGGGAGCATTAATTTATTTGTTAAAAGTTAAAATTTTAAAGATATTTTTCGCAGCTACTTTGTTATTTGCACTATTATCAATGAATTATAAAATTTTTAAACCTCAGTACATTAGGGATAATGCCTTAAATTTAACACTGGAAGATTATATAAAATGGGATGTGTCTAAAAGTTCGTTTGAATATGTACCGAAGGGATTTCCCCTAAAAAGGGAAGCCGCGGGCTATAACACGGCAGACATAACAAAATTGGATTTACCTTCAAAAAAAGCAGAAATCTTATTCGGTAATGCACAGATTCATTCAATTAGCTCCACACCTTCTAAGACTTTACTGAAAATAAGTAGCTCTTCTCCTTCGCAGTTAAGATTAAACACTTTTTATTTTCCCGGCTGGAAAGCCTATGTTAACGGAAAAGAAGTACAAATTGATGACCAGAATAAATATAAACTAATAACACTTACTGTCCCGATTGGAGATAGCGATATCCTTGTAAAATTCGAAAATACACATGCAAGACTGGCGGCAAATTATATCAGTATTATTTCTCTTTTGCTCTTAATTCCTTTATCCTTAAAAAAATGGCAAATACTAGGCAAGATTTAGACTTAGACACTATAAAACGTAAAACCGTTTCCGGAATTGTTACATTCACTCTTCGGAGTTTTTTTGTCCAGGCTTTTACTTTTATTGCCACTCTTATCCTGACAATTTTACTGGATCCTTCAATATTCGGAATCTTTTTTGTTGTTTCTGCGATTCTTAATCTTTTCGTTTATTTTTCGGACATCGGGCTTGCTGCTGCCTTAATCCAGAAAAAAGAAGAACCAACGGATAATGATCTAAAAACATCATTTACTATCCAGCAAATTATAGTTTTTACGCTAGTAATAATTGGGTTGGCATCCTCATCCAGAATAGCAGCTTTTTACCATTTGGATTCTTCCGGCCTTGTTCTATTAAGAATACTATTGTTTTCATTGATTCTTTCATCACTTAAAACTATTCCCTCTATTATTCTTGAAAGAAGACTGGATTTTACAAAACTCGTTATACCCCAAGTAGCTGAACATCTTGTGTTTTATTCAATTGCCATCTTTTTTGCACGTAATGGCCTTGGCCTTACCAGTTTTACGTACGCGGTCTTGGCAAGGGGAATAATCGGATTAATCTTAATTTATATTTTATCGCCATGGAAGCCGGGCTTGACTTTAAATAGGCAAAGTGCAAAAAGACTGGTAAGCTTTGGGATTCCTTTTCAATTGAACAGCGTTCTTGCCCTGCTAAAGGACGATTTATTAACGGTTTTTATTGGAAAGATTCTCCCGTACAACCAGGTTGGATATGTCGGTTGGGCACAGAAATTCGCATTTATGCCACTAAGGTTTTTTATGGATAATGTAATAAAAGTAACTTTTCCGGCTTACTCACGCCTCCAACACGATAAAAAAGAGCTAACCCAGGCCGTTGAGAAATCAGTTTTTTTTGTTACATTTTTTGTCTATCCGTCTATTTTTGGTTTGTTGGCAACTGCCCCGTATTTTGTTCAGTTAATACCTAAATATGCAAAATGGGAACCCGCCCTGCCGCTTCTTTACTTCTTCGGGATTAACGCTCTTTTTGCAGCAGTTAATACAACTCTTACAAACACGCTTTTCGCAATTGGCAAACCTAAAATAGTTCTGAATTTGATGGTTATATGGACGGCCCTGACCTGGATTTCGACTTACTTTCTGGTTATAAAGTTTGGTTTTAGCGGGGTAGGTATTGCTTCCGCTTTAGTTGCGGCATCTACATCCGTCATAATCTATTTTGTGAAGAAAAATATTCCACTTTCTATTCTTAAAAACATATCAGGACCCTTGGTTATTTCCGCCTTAATGTTCGCGTTTATGACTATATTTTTAAAGACTTTTCCAAATAATTATTTAACTTTACTCACAACGATCATGCTGGGAATGCTTTTTTACTCCCTTGCATCATTTCTTGTATTCGGGAAAAGCCTTATAGATAAATCGAAATCGGTAATTGGAGCCTTTTTTGGAAAAAGTATTTAACTATTCAATAGTTACTTTTTCCATAACAACCGGTTGAATAGGTTTGTCGTTTTCATCTGTTTCTGAATTTGCGATAGCATCTATAACTTCTAACCCTGAAAGGACGTTTCCAAATATTGTATAACTATGAGGAAGGTTATAGTTCTGGTGCATGATAAAAAATTGGCTGCCGTTAGTATTTGGCCCTGCATTTGCCATAGCCACAACTCCCCTCATGTAACCTCCTTTATACGAAACAGTTTCCGGATCAAGTTCGTCGTCAAAAGCATAACCAGGACCACCCCTGCCGCTTCCCTCCGGGTCTCCCCCCTGGAGCATAAAACCCTTAATCACCCGGTGAAAGATAGTTCCATCGTAAAATTTTTCTTTTACTAGAAAAATAAAATTAGAAGAGGCTATCGGGGAATCACCTAATAATTCAAAAACAATGTCTCCCTTATTTGTGGAGATTCTGGCTTTTTTGCCTTTTATTTCCCCAACAGATAAAACTGGTGGGGGGTTTGAATAACTTTTTTTCATATCTTTACCAGGAATTTTATTCTCTAAATTTATTTCACTGCTTGGAGAAGGGTTCAAGGGCGGACTGGATAAGGACAAATTATCAAAATTAGTCTGGTTTGATCGAAGGGCGAAAACAACAACCAGAATCAATATTAATCCAATACCCGCAAAAACAAGGTTTCTCACTAGCTTCAAGGAGTTTAAAATTTTACAGTCTCTAAGTCAACTTTAAAGATGAAAACTTTCTTGTTATATTAATATCTGCATGCGCGAACAGTTGATTAAGAGGATTGTTACAAAAGAAATATTATTACTTTTTACATTATTTTGCACTTACCTGATTATTAGACTTATTCATTTTATTGACGATCTTAATTTCTCATACGATCAGGCTATATTTGCAAAAAGAACCTTGGAAATCATTAGACTTAGAGAAATCACTCTCCTTGGTCCTGCAACTTCACTGGTTTTAGAAGGAAGGCAAATATTTATGGGCTCGGTGATTTACTACTTTTTTGCATTGCTGTTAATTCCGGTTAGCGCTGATCCTCAAGGTGCATCATTAATATTTATGTTTTTTTCTTCCATTATGTTAATACCGCTATACTTTGGGGTTAAGTTGTTAAGCGGAAAAAATTCTGCTGTTTTTGTTGCAGCCGCATACACGCTTTTTCCACTTTATATAGATCACACAAAGTTCTTATGGAATGCGAATTTTCAGTTAGCACTTAGCGCTTTAACTGTCCTATTCTGGGGATTATTTAATAAAACCAAAAAGGCCGTATTCTTATTTACGCTCTCCTTTTTTATCGGAATTCTTATCCAGTTTCATTACCAGTACGTGTTTGTTTTGCTGGGTTTTATAATATTCTTTGTAATCTCAAATAATTTTTCTAAAAAAAACATTTTGATTTTTTTGGGAGGGCTCACACTCGGGATTGCCCCTCTAATACTGTTTGAAGCAAGAAACCACTTTTACAATCTTTCTACACTTTTTTACTTTAGCAAGAATTTGGATAAACTTTTTGAAGCAAATTCATCTATTCCGATGCATTATTATTTAAGCACGTCACTCCTCTTATTGGTTTTTTCCTCTTTGATTTATAAAAGATTCTTAAAAACAATTCATATTGTGACTTTTATTTTCATTTTTTTAGTAATAGATCTTTTAATTTATTTACCTAAACAGACAAAAGCTTTTGGAATGTCTCCGAACTGGAGTTACAAAGAAGAACAAAAAGTTTATCAAATTATACGAAGCAAAGACTTAAAAGATTACAATATAGCTAATCTCGTATATGATACAAAAGCAAATGTGCAAAAATATCTTCATTACAAAGACAAAGTAGCAATTCAAACAGAGAACTACGATACGAACAGATATCTTTTTATTATTAGCGCAGACGATAATTATCTGAAAAATCCTTCCTATGAAGTCAGCTACTTCAGGCCATCTAAAATTATAAGCAAGTGGAAAATAAATGAAAAATATAATCTTCTTTTAGTAGAAAGAGAAACAACGTGAAAGTTACTATTGTAATTTTGAATTTCAATGGGGCAAATGTAACAAAGGAATGTGTAGAATCACTAAAAAAGGCTTCAGGTAGTTTTGAAATTATTATTGTCGACAACGGATCTACCGACGGTTCGGACAAAATCCTTTCAAAAATAAAAGGTATTACCTTTTTACAAAACAAAGAAAACCTGGGTTACAGTGGCGGGAACAATAGCGGGATAAAAGTTGCTTTAAAAAATGGTGCCGAAGCCGTTCTCGTTTTGAATAACGACACAATTGTGGAAAAAGATTTTCTCATCAATCTACTTCGGGCAACCAAAAAGGCGGATGTAATTTCCCCTAAAATATATTTTGCACCTGGTTTCGAATTCCATAAAGATAGGTATAAGTTGAAAGATTTAGGAAAAGTAATTTGGTTTGCCGGAGGAAAAATTGACTGGAATAATATTATGGGTATTCATCTGGGTGTCGATGAAGTTGACAATGGTCAATTTGAAAAACAAAAAGAAATTGAATTTGCCACAGGAGCCTGTATGCTAATAAAGAGCGAAGTTTTTAAAAAAATAGGCTTATTTGATGAAAAATATTTTTTGTACTTGGAGGATATGGATTTTTCAAGGAGAGTGAAGTTGGCCGGATTTAAAATATACTTTGAGCCAAGTTCCGTCATTTGGCACAAAAACGCCTCAACTTCCGGAGGGTCAGGGTCACTTCTCCAGGACTATTTTATAACCAGGAACCGTTTACTATTTTCTTTCAAATATGCAAAATTTAGGACAAAAATAGCCGTTTTTAGGCAAATTTTCGGTTCATACCGAAATAACACAAAAAGACGTGCATTGATCGATTTTTTAACATTACAATTAGGAAAAGGAAGTTTTTTAAAATGAATATTTCAGCGCTTATTTTGACAAAAAATGAGGAAGAAATGGTGGAAGGTTGCTTAAAACAACTTGAATTTGCCGACGAAATAATTCTTCTTGACCAGGGTTCCACAGACAATACGGTGACCTTGGCAAAAAAATATACAACCAAAATTTATTCTTCGGGTGAAAGCGGATTCGACAAAAATAGAAATACTCTGGCAAAGCTGGCAAAAGGAAAATGGCTGCTCTATCTTGATGCAGACGAAAGAATTGACGACATGTTCGTAAAGGAACTTAAAGAAAGTTTAAAGAAAGAAGAGTTTTCGGCATTCTATGTTCCTAGAAAGAATTATGTTTTAGGGAAAAGAGTAAAGCATGGTGGTTGGTGGCCGGATTATGTTCCAAGAGTTTTTAAAAGAGAGGATTTTTTGAACTGGACCGGAGAGGTCCATGAAACAGCACATACCAGGGGAAGCTTTGGCTATTTCAAATCTCCTATCCTGCACAAGAGCGCAAGAAGCATAAATTTAATGATGGAAAAAAGCATTAAATGGACAAAAATAGAAGCAATGCTGAATTATAAAAACGGGGCAAAACCTGTCACGGTTCTCACGGTTTTAAAATCACTTTTCAGGGAATTTATAATAAAGTATTTTCTAAAAGCAGGTTTCATGGATAGAACAGTAGGCTTAACTGAAGCTATTTATCAATCCTTAAATCAGGCAATTATTCTTACCTATTTATGGGAATTACAAAACGATTCCAAAAAAATTTCATGAATGCAAATTCTAATAGAATGAATGCTAAAACAAATTATTTGGCTTATGATATTTACGAAAGACATAAAAAAGTCGGCTCTCTGATAACAAAAAAAGACAATGTTCTCGATGTCGGTGGTGAATTAAATCATCTCTCCTTATTTTGTAATCCAAAAAAAATAGTTGTTGCCAACATAAACACCGGAGACGTTATAATTAAAGGAAGCAAACTCCCCTTCAAAAATAATTCATTCAGCACAGTATGTGCAATAGACGTTCTCGAACATATACCGTCTGGAAAAAGAAATGGTTTTATAGAGGAATTAATAAGGGTTTCTTCAAAAAATATTATTTTATCTTTTCCGATAGGAACCGAAAAACACATAAATTATGAAAAGAAAATTGAAAAGTGGTTGTCTGAAAAAAGACAAAATATATCATATTTAAAAGAACATATAAAATACGGATTACCAAGGAAGAAAGAGATAGAACATATATTGAAGAATAAAAATTTTGTCTTAAAATATGCAGGGAAACTGTCCATAAACAAGTTATTATTCCAGGTCTTTATGTTTGATCCGAAAATAAAGTATTTGAGGAAAGTTATTTTTTATTTGAAAAACATTTTTTACTTTCTTTCTAACCCTTTTCTTTATTTATTACTTTCAAACGTAAAATATAGTGAAAACGTTGTCAGAGCATATGTGTTAATAAGGAAAAATAAATGAAAATTGGCTTTTACAGTCCATATCTTGACACCTTTGGTGGCGGCGAGAGATACATGTTAACCCTAGCCTCGGCTCTTGCAAATAAAAATATAGTAGATATTTTTTGGGAGGACCATAACATCAAGGCTCCACTTGCTCGTTTTTTAAAAATAGATTTATCCAAAACCAGGTTTGCTCAGAATCCGTTCAGAGAGAAAATTACTACAAGAATTTTATCAACCCTAGGGTACGACTTTATTTTTTTTCTTTCGGACGGGAGCATACCTGCGTCATTTGCTTCCAAGAATATTCTTCATTTCCAGGTTCCTTTTACTGATATTCATCTTAATTTCAAGGATAAACTGAAATTAAAAAGAATTAATTATGTAATAACAAACTCATGCTTTACTAAATTATTCATCGACAAAACCTATGGCGTTAACTCTCAGGTTATTTATCCTCCCGTTGATATAAACGGCATAAAACCAGGCATTAAGGAAAAGATCATTCTTTCGGTTGGCAGGTTTAGTACAGGACAGTTACATCCAAAAAAACAGGAAGTACTCATTGAAGTCTTTAAAGAAATATACAAGAAAAAACCTGATTGGAAATTAATATTAATCGGCCAGGCAAAAAAGGAGGATTTAAAGTATTTAAGAAGCCTGAAAAAATCAACTCGTGGATTTGGTATCAAAATTATGGAAAACTTACCGATTGAAAAATTGAGAAGTCTCTATGCACACACATCTATTTATTGGCATGCTACCGGGTTTGGCGAGGATGAAAACAAGTTTCCGCAAAAAATGGAACACTTTGGAATTTCTACAGTCGAAGCTCAATCCGCGGGGGCAGTTCCGGTTGTCATTGGGAAGGGCGGGCAAAAAGAAATAATTACTGATGGAAAGAATGGTTTTTTATGGCAGACAAAAACCCAGCTTCATGATCTGACTCTCACATTAATAGAAAACAATGACTTAATGAACAAGCTATCTCTTGCTGCTGTTAAAAACAGCAAGAGATTCAGTCAGGAAAAGTTTATCCAGGCGTATGAAAAACTTATATACTAAAATCCGTTGGCCAATAGCCGTTGTTCTGCTAATTGCTTTTTTTTTCATTCCATCCGCAATCAGGGGTAAAATTCCGTTTCCGGCAGATAGCCTTGTCGGCCTTTATCATCCCTGGAGGGATAATTCTTATCAAGGGTATGGAAATCAAAAGTTTCCGGTAAAAAATCCTTTAATTACAGATCCCATTCTCCAAACTTACCCATGGCGTCAAGAAGTTATTTCAAGTATTAAAAATAAGGAAGCACCTTTATGGAATCCATATAGTTTTTCAGGTCAGCCGCTTTTTGCAAATATCCAGTCTGCTACTTTTTCACTTCTGAACATAAATTTTTTCTTTTTGCCGTTCTCATATGCATGGGGCCTAAACATAATCCTTACCTCAATTCTTACTGGGCTTTTTATGTACTTTTTTCTTAAAAGTATGAATCTTTCAAATAGTTCCGGTTTTTTTGGCGCAATAATATTGCCTTTTTCCGGTTTTTTTGTTGCTTGGCTTGAATGGGGAACCGTAAGTAGCACTTTTATGTATATGCCGCTGATTCTGTTGTCAATAAAAAAAATGTTTTCCAAAAACTCTCCGTTTTGGTTTCTCGCTTTAGCAGTGGCGATTTCTCAGCTGATTTTTGCCGGACACGCGCAGACAGGTTTATACGTTTTGATCGTATCAATTTTATTTATAATTTATCTTAGCCTTAAGCAAGGCGGAATTAATAAAAGCCTTTTTCCGTCTTTGGCAATAGCATTGGGGCTTTTAATCACTATTGTTCAACTCATTCCTTCTTACGAATTTACAATTAACTCGGCAAGGGATATAGACCAGGGGTACATTGCAGGAAGAGAGGATTGGTTTTTACCCCTGAAAAATTTAATCCAGTTCATTGTTCCGGATTTTTTTGGAAATCCCGCCACTTATAACTATTGGGGAGTTTGGAATTACGCTGAGTTCATTGGCTTTATAGGAACTATTCCTTTAATGCTGGCGTTTGTTGGTTTTCTTAAAGTTAAAAAAAGCATTTTCTTTTTAATTATTTTAATTTTCTCACTGTTTTTTGCAATAGAAAATCCAATTTCTAAATTACCGTACACTTTAAATCTGCCAATAATTTCGTCCATGCAACCGTCCCGAATTATTGTTTTACTTTGCTTTGCCTTAACATCTCTGGCGGCCATTGGGTTAGAAGCATTCAACAAGGAAAAGGAAAAATATAAGTTTGTAGTATCCGCCGCAATTATACTGTTGATAACTACAGGAACATTGATTTTCTCCTTGTTCTTCAAAAAATATTTTCCAATATTCGAAAATTATGACCCTTCTTATATCGCAACCAGAAACCTAATGTTACCACTCATATTTTCTTTATTATCACTTCTTATATGCTTGCTGATGTTTACAAAAATACCTAGAAAATATTTGCTTATACTTTTACTAGTCTTAACCACAATAGATATTTACAGGTTTGCTTATAAATTTATACCCTTTTCGTCTATTAGTTTAATTTTTCCCGATACTCAAATTACAAATTACCTTAAAGATCAAAAAGAGACTTTCAGAATTATTACAACCGATCGCAGAATTACTACTCCAAATTCATTTGCTTCTTACAAAATAGAATCAACACAGGGTTACGACCCGCTCTATTTAATAGGATATGCAAAGCTTGTTTCTTCTTGGAATGAGGAAAAACCTAAAGAAGCAGATGCTTTTAATAGAATCGTTACTCCGATGAATATTACTTCGCCAATTGCAGATATGCTGGGAGCAAGATTTATACTAACTTTTGATGAGTTATTAGATGATTCGTTTGAAAAAGTGCAGGAAGAAGGCATTACAAAACTTTATAGAAATAATAATGCGCTAAGTCGGGTATTTTTTGTAAATTCAATAAACAAAGTTGAAAATAAAGATCAGGAAATCGCTTTTCTTTTACAAAGAACAAAAAATCTCAAACAGGAAGCTGTCTCAAGCGAATTCGAATTCAAAAGTATTGGATTGAAAGCAGAAGCTACTATAATAGAAACAACCTCGCAAAAATTGAAAATCCGAACAGACGCAAATAAAGAGGCGCCCTTAATTGTTTCTAATATCTACTATCCTGGTTGGCAGGCGTATATTGATAATAAAAAGACACCCATTCTGCGCGCAAATTATATTTTACAGTCGATTATGATTCCAAAAGGGGAACATCAACTAACCCTAATATATAGCCCGAAGTCTTTTTTTAACGGACTTTATATTTCTTTTACAGCAATTATATTGACTTTTACTGCTGCCTTATTAATATGGAAAAAAAAGTTTCAATCATAATTCCCAACTACAATGGAGAAGAGATTCTCCGCAAAAATCTTCCAAGCCTTACAAAGGCTTTTCCCAAAACCGAAATAATTGTAGTTGACGATGCTTCAGTGGATAATTCGGTAGCCATTTTGGAAAAAGAATTCCAAGAAATTGCATTACTAAAACTTAAGAAAAACAAAGGCTTTGCGGAAGCTGTTAATGCGGGAGTAAAGAGGGCAAAAGGAAAATATATTATATTACTAAACTCGGATGTTTCCGTGAAAAAGTCGTTTTTAAATAAAATCCTGCCATATTTCGATGACCCGAAGACATTTGCAGTTGGATTGCTTGATAAAAGCCACGAGAGGGGAAAAGTTGTTGAAAGGGGAAGGGGCGGGGCAAGATTTAGCAGAGGACTTGTGAATCATTTCTGGCTTAAGCCCTCAAAAGGAAAAACGCTATGGGTATCCGGCGGATCTGGAATTTTTGACAGGGAAAAATTCCTCGGTCTTTCCGGGTTTGACCCAATTTATTCACCCTTTTACTGGGAGGATATTGACCTCTCATATCGTGCTTGGAAAAAAGGCCTTATTTGCTATTTCGAACCGGAAGCCCAAGTCGATCACTTTCATGAAGAGGGTGCAATAAAAAAAACCAGAACAAATTTTTACATAAAGACAGTGTCTTTCAAAAACCAGTTTTTATTTACATGGAAAAATATAGACGACGATGTGTTTATTATTCTTCATATACTTTGGCTTCCTTACTATTTTTTAGTTTTTTTGCTAAAAGGAGAATTCTCTTTTTTTGCAGGTTTAATATGGGCAATTTTATGCCTCCCGGGTTTGGTTTTTTCCCATAAAACAGTTGAAGATAACTCGTTAAGCGATCGGGAGGTCTTAAGCGGTATCGAAAAGTAGTGTTCTCTAAAATCCGGGAAAAACCCTCAAATCAAAATCAACCGGCAACATAGCTTTTTTTATTCGGGTAAAACAAAGTCCACATCATCTCTGATAGAATTCTATTAATATGCGTCTTTCGTCTTTCAAAATAGAAAATCTTCCACCACCTCCATCATTTTTCAAAATCTTAGGCCCAAGCTTTATTCTTCTGGGTCTCGGCTTGGGTTCAGGCGAAATAATTTTATGGCCGTATCTTGTCTCTAACTACGGCCTTGGAATTATTTGGGGAGCAGTGCTTGGTATAACTTTTCAGTTTTTTATCAACATGGAAATTGAAAGATATGCGCTGATAAGAGGCGAGAGCGTTTTTGTTGGCTTTACGAGGCTTTATAAATTTTTACCATTCTGGTTTATAGTTTCGACTTTCATCGGTTTCGGCTGGCCGGGAATAATTGCTTCTTCTGCTAAAATTATTTCCCGTATCTTTGGGATCGAAGAGTTTCACCTTGTAGCAATTGTGTTTCTTGTAATAATTGGTTCGATCCTTACTCTCGGTCCAACTTTATACAAAACCGTGGAAAGATTTCAGAAAACAATAATCCTCTTAGGGATTCCAAGTCTTTTACTTATTGTTTTTTTTATTGCTGAAACATCTGATTATCTCGCTCTTTCCAGAGGTGTAGTTGGAATAGGCGAGGGCTTCAATTTTCTTCCGAAAGGAATTCCACTTTTAACCTTTCTTGCCGCATTTGCCTTTTCCGGTGCGGGCGGAAACCTCAATCTTTCTCAATCCTTTTATGTCAAGGAGAAAGGATACGGAATGGGAAAATTTGCGGCAAAAATTCAAAGTCTTATAACGGGTAGTGAAAAAGAGGTTCCTTTGGGCGGAACCACGTTTGAGCCTAGCCGGGAAAATTTAACAAACTTTAACAAATGGTGGAAAATTATGAATTTTGAACACTTCATAGTCTTTTTGCTAACAGGTATATTTTCAATTCTGCTACTATCTCTCCTTGCTTATGCAACAACCTATGGTTTAAGCGGAAATTCTCCAAGCATAGACTTCATTATTAACGAGGCCAATGCAATTGGAAATATACTATTTCCCGCAGCCTCCGTGTTTTTTTTAAGCTTGGTGGGGATAATGCTTTTCGCCACACAATTTGCAGTTCTTGATTCAACCTCCAGAATAATTTCAGAAAATATTATTCTAAGCTCTCCCTCGAAGTTTAGCGCAAGGGCAATTCCGAAAGCCTACTATATTACTTTGTGGTCACAAATTGTTTTTGCAATAGTAATTTTGTCATTAGGCTTCAGAGAACCAAGGGAACTAATAACGCTTAGCGCAGTAATTAATGCTTTCACAATGTTTGTTCATATTGGCCTTACCTACCTTCTTAATGTCAAAACCTTACCGCATTCCCTGGCGCCGTCGGTTATTCGCAAAATAATAATTGTTGCAATCTTTTTATTTTTTGGGTTTTTCTCAACCTACTCGATATATTCAAACTTTTTTGGCTAAGTGTTTTGTGCCAGGAGAATAATAAATAAAATCCCAAGCGTGTGAAGTCCGAAAGAAAGTAGAAAAAATCTCGTGTATCTAAAATTTGCCCCTGCAAGAAGCATTATTCCAAGTTCATCCGGTAAAGGGGACGCAAGTAGCAATGCTGCCAAATAAGGGGTTAGCCCGACTATCAGCCTAGAATGAATTATTTTATGGGCAATTTTCCTCGCATATTTTTTCTCTAAAAACTCTATATCGTCAACGATTTCTTCGCGAAAGATTTTGTAGACAATAGAATTGGCTGCCAGTGATCCAAGCCCTCCTATTATTGCAATGAGGAAAGGGTTATGGGTTGTTTCCGCAAGCAGGACAAAAACGGATGTGGAAATAGCGGCAGTAAAAGTTAAGGAAAACATAAAACCCATCATAAATGCGGCTGGAATAAAATATAGGTTAGAGAAATAGAAAATTATTTTTGGAGAAATAGAAGAGCTTTGAATATACAAGGCAATAATAACAGATAGCAAAATAATCGAGAAATCCCTGATAATTCTTCTTTTCCGGATTTTATATGTACTGTCCATATCTTTATTATATAGTGATACTAACTTTTTGCTAGAATTGCCTAATGAAGAATTCAACCCTGATTAAAATTCCGGGCCTTGTTGATGTACATGTGCACCTGCGTGAGCCGGGTGCAATACAAAAAGAAGATTTTGATACGGGAACCAAAGCAGCGATAGCCGGGGGTTATACACAGATCCTGGATATGCCCAATAATATTCCGTCAACCGATACAGAAAAACAACTTGAAAATAAAATAAAACTTGCAACTAAGCGCATATGGTGCGATCTCGGCTTTAATTTTGCGGGAACAAAGGCCTCGGTTATCTATTTCAACAATATTAAAAACAAAGTGTTTGGCCTAAAGGTCTACATGAATCAAACAACCGGAACTTTGCTTGTTGATAACAAAAATGAAGGGGAACTGATTTTCGCCTCCTGGAAAAGTTCCCTGCCAATCATGGTTCATGCAGAGGGCGACACGGTTAAGGAAGCAATAAGCCTTGCGAAAAAGTATAAGAAAAAATTGCATGTTTGCCATGTTACGGCAGACCAGCTTAAATTTATTAATAAAGCCAAAAAAGACGGAACAGATATAAGTTGTGAAGTATGCCCGCATCATCTGTTTCTTTCAGAAGAAGATGAAAAAAGGCTTGGTCCTTTAGGGATCATGAAACCTCCATTACTTTCTAAAAAGGATAGAGAAAAACTATGGGAAAACATAGATATGATTGATATGATAGCAACAGACCACGCGCCACATACACTTGAAGAAAAATATGATCAAAAGTCTCCCAGATTCGGAGTTCCGGGACTGGAAACAACGCTGCCTCTTATGTTTAAAGCCGTGAATGAAAAAAGAATAACCCTTAAAAGATTTATAGCAATGGCTTGCACAAACCCAAAGGAGCGGTTTTTTCTTCCCGACCAAGAAAATACTTATGTTTTAATAAATCCTGAAAAAAAGTACGTAATTAGCAATAATCATCTTTTTACAAAATGTGCTTGGACGCCGTTTATTGGCTTGCAGGCACAGGGAGAAATAGAAGAAGTAGTTTTAAGAGGAAAAATAGTTTTCAGAAAAGGAAAATTTATAGGTTCACCTTCGGGTAGAATTATAAAGCCTCTAAATTAAGTTTTTGATCCGATCTACTATAAAAGTGAAATAAGTTACAGCCTCCACGTATGATAGCTGGCTTCCTAGATTTTCTTCCAAATGGTTAACTTTAAATAAAATAGGGAATTTGCCTTCTTCACTTGCCCTAAATTGCAGCTTAGCAACTGCCTCCTGGCCCGGATATATATCCTTATTGTTCCATTTAACTTTTTCAACTTTTACTGCAGATGAATTTACCTCAATTTTGATGTTATTTTCGGTGTCCCACATAAAATTCCCGTCATTTTTAAATATAATGGTAATTTCTCTCGGTGAATTTTTTATAACTTTATCCTGAATCGCAACAACAAAATCTGAAAGCCTATTTTGCCTTTCCGGATTTCCCTTAACCTTAGCTAAAGACTGTACCTTATAATAGTAATCAAAAAAAACTTCACCATCCCCGTTTTTTTTAAAAGAAAATGGATAGAAATTAGGTTCAGGGAAACTAAGGATAAACGGAGTAACGCAAACAATATTCGGATCATTCCAGACTCCTGAGAATGCATCTTCATAAAAGCCGGAGATTGTCGTCTCACTAAGGCCATATTTTCCGTCGCTTTTCCTGACCCAGCCAGTTTCTGTAATAAATACCGGCAAAGTTTTGTCCGGTATTAAACTTGAAAGCAAGCCGGTCTCCCATTTATAACCCCGGATCCCTAAGCGCCCCTCTTGCCCGGGGTTTGCAACAAAGCCGGGATTCGGGTAAGAGTGCGAAGCAAGGCCGTCAATTTTCAAAAAAATTCCCGGTACTGCAGCCTCCATTTGCAATAGAAATAATTCGGCATCTAAAGAATCGGCAGAATTATCAAGTGCTAAATCTAAAGGTGCATTAAGGATGAAAAAATTATCTGATTTGGATTTTAAAGCATCGATAGTCTTTTTAAGCTCTTTAGCGTAGCCGGACGGGTCCACCTCGCTGCCCCATTCGCTTGCCCTGTTCACTTCGTTATAGACCTGGATATAACGGTTTTTTACCGGCCATGAAAGTTCGTCAAGAAAACTCGCCCATTCCGCAGCATCCTTCTCGCCGGGTGCTTCCCATACACCCTGCTTATTAAAGGCTGTGGCTATCCTTACAACCGGAATCAGGTGTTTTTTATTCAAATTATTAAAAACTCCCTGCCACCGCAGGGCTTGTCTCTCGTCTTTTCTAATAACTAAAGAAACATAACCCCAGTCCCCACCGTTGCTATTAACCAGAGAAGCGGCAGCTTCGGTATCTGACTCGGGTGACAATATACCGATCCCGAATTTATTATTAGGCAGGCTCCTTGGGTCGGAAACAGCAAGCGCATTGTCGGCAATAAAACTTCCGATAAGTGGAATAATTAAGAAATAGATAAGGCAATATGCTAGAATTTTTCTCATACCTATATTCAATGTGCTTCAAAGAAAGGCTTCTGCTTGGTCTAGGCATTTTACTAATTCCAGGCCATTTACTCCACCACAAGATCAGAAATAAATGAAAAAATATATTTTAGTTCTCATCATTATATTTGCAGCTTTCTTAAGGTTTTATAAGATCGCAGAAGTGCCGCCTTCTCTATATTGGGACGAAGCATCTCTTGGTTACAATGTTTATTCAATTCTAAAAACAGCAAAAGACGAACATGGAAAATTTTTACCTCTTACAAACTTTTCGGCATTCGGAGATTACAAACCCCCCGGATACATTTATGCAACAGTACCTTCGATTGCTGTTTTTGGCCTTTCCGAATTTGCAATCCGTTTCCCTTCTGCTTTTTTCGGAACACTTACGGTCCTATTAACATTTATACTTGCAAAAAAAATATTTAATAATGAGACGATAGCTTATATTTCAAGCTTATTTCTTGCAATATCTCCGTGGCATGTAAATCTATCAAGGGCGGCATTTGAATCGAACATGGCACTTTTCTTCTCAACGCTCGGAATATACTTTTTTATAAAATTCGCTAAGGATTCATCCTATTTCATTTTTTTATCAGCCGCCTCTTTTTTAATCGCTATGTATACATTTACCGGCCAGCGTCTTTTTGTTCCGCTGGTTCTTATACTTCTTGTTTTACAATTCAAAAAGGAAGTTTACAAAAACTTAAAAGTTGTCGCAGTTGCCTCTTTTTTTGCGCTTGTCCTGTTTTGGCCTCTTTTTAAGTTCGCAACTCAAACTATAGAAGGCAGGCTCCGGTTTGATGAGGTATCTATTTTTAAGGACCTTACACCAATCAATCAATCGATAGAGTATCGGAAAAGGGATAATTATTCTTTCGTTTCGAACTTAATTTACAACAGAAGGCTCTTTTATCTTCATGAATACCTGGAAAACTACTTCGATGCCTTTTCTCCCGTTTTTCTATTTACAAAGGGTGATATCAACCCGCGTTTTTCGACCCAACTTATTGGCCAGCTTTATCCCCTGGACCTTTTGTTTGTAATGGCAGGGCTATATTTTCTAATCAGAAAAAGGAATGAGTATGCCTTTCTTATAATCGGTTGGCTCCTAGTCTCTCCACTTGGTCCCGCAACGGCCAAGGAGACCCCTCATGCCCTGAGAATGCTGCATATTCTACCTACTTTCCAGCTAATCGGAGCTTTTGGGCTCTATCATTTTCTTTCATCTGTTAAATCTAAAAAGATATTGATTCCAGTATTAAGCCTAGCGCTTGTTGCTCAACTTTTGTTTTATCTTCATTCATACTACGTTCACTGGCCAAAAACCTATTCTGGAGAGTGGCAGTACGGATACAAAGAGGCCGTGAAAGAGACTCAAAAAAGATATAATGAATTTGATAATATTGTAGTGACTCCAAACCTTGGAAGGCCGTACATTTACTTCCTACTGTACATGAAATTTCCACCCCAAAAATATCATGAATCCGCAAGAAGAATCAGAGACAGGTTTTATTTTTACGACGTAGAAGGCTTCGACAAGTTTTATTTTAACAATCCTTCTCCGTCTTTATTAAAAGGTAATACTTTGTACATTTCACAAGAAGGAAATCTTCCTAAAAATGCAAAAAGCTTTTTTAAAGTTAAAGATCTTTCCGGAGCAACAGTGTTTGAAATGGGGGAGAAAATAAAATGAAAATAAAAAGAGTTTACATAATCTGGTTTTTATTGATAACCACTTATATAGTAACCAGACTTATCAACTTAAGAATCATTCCAATATTTACAGACGAGGCAATTTATACTCATTGGTCCCAGATTGCCCTAAACGATCCCGCTAACCGTTTTATTTCCCTTGAAGACGGAAAGCAGCCACTCTTTATCTGGCTCTCAGCAATATTTCATAAACTGATTAATGATCCGCTAGTTGCCTCGCGTGCAGTCTCGTTTTTTACAGGTCTTGGCTCAACAATAGGAATCTTTCTGTTAGGAAGAGAATTATTTAACAAAAATGTAGGTATTCTTTCAAGTTTCTTGTACATTATTGTCCCGTTCACCTTACTTTACGACCGTCTAGCGCTTTTCGACTCTCTTCTTACTATGCTGGGAATTTATTCCGTACTATTCACAGCAAAGCTTATTAAAAAGCCGGCGCTCGATACCGCATTTCTTACAGGGTTTGCAATTGGCGGAGCAATGATCACTAAATCTTCCGGGAACTTCTTTTTATACTTAATCCCTTTTTCTTTACTTCTCTTCGATTTCAAAAACAAAAATTCAAAAAGCAATTTCATTAAATGGGTATTACTTGCATTTTTAGTTTTTATATTCACAACATTAATATTTAACTCCCTCAGGCTTTCGCCCCTTTTTTATGTAATAGGAAGAAAAAACCTGGAATTTATCAGGCAATTTTCCGAGGTCATAAAAGACCCTTTCCTTTTTTCTTACTCAAACTTAAAAGCGCTAACTGGCTGGATAGCCCTCTATAGCACATGGCCGCTTTTTGCAATTTTTTTATTTGGCGCAGTATCAGGCATAATAAAGAAAAATAGGGCAATATTATTTTTATCGGTATACTTCTTTGCGCCTTTTATTGCAGAAGTTGTGTTTAATAAGGTTCTTTATCCAAGGTTTGCGCTATTCTATTTCCCGTTTTTATTGTTAATTATTGCCTATACAACTATAAACCTGGCAGAAAGATTCAGAATGAATACACGCCATTTCGTTGCTGCAGGCATTATATTATTAATATTACCTGTTTTTACATCAATTAAGCTTCTGACAAAGCCCCAATCTGCTCCAATTCCTGAAGCTGATTCAAATCAACTATTCAATGATTGGCCGTCAGGTTACGGTGTCGAAGAAATAAAGGAAGTTATTAGGAGCGAATCCGCTTCTAAAAAAGTCTACGTGGGGACTCAGGGTACATTTGGACTTTTGCCATTTGCGCTTCAAATATATTTTCAGAACAATTCTAACCTGGAAATAACTGGTTTTTGGCCGGTTGATCAAAAAGATCTTCCGCAACAGGTCATGTCAAAAAGCAAAGAAAACAAAACATATTTTGTCTTCAATGAATATCAGGGTGAAATTACTAACCCTCGGTTAAAACTGGTTTCATCTTACAAAAAAGGTACCGGAAACAGTTTTATGAGGCTTTACGAGGTCTTGCCAGGTGAATAAAAAGTTTTTCCTATCTATCTTGTTATTAGCTTTTATTCTCCGCTTCTATAAGCTGGGCGAAGTTCCAAATAGTCTCAATTGGGACGAGAACAGCAACGCCTACAACGCTTACTCGATACTAAAAACCCAAAAAGACGAATACGGAAATCGATTTCCGTTGTTTAACAAATCTTTTGAAGATTACAAACCTCCTCTTTATATGTATCTTACGGTTCCGGCAGTTGCCATTTTCGGCCTGACGCCGTTTGCTGCAAGGTTTGCTTCCGCGTTTTTTGGTTTTTTAACGATTCCTGCTGTCTATTTCCTGGCAAAATGGTTGTTCAGGGGTAAAACCGGTAAAGAATTAATATCACTTTCTGTAATGTTTTTTTTAACCATTTCTCCTTGGCACATGATGTTTTCGCGGGTTGGCCTGGAAGCAACGATTGGACTTTTCATGGTTGTTGTAGCAATAACCATTTTTCTCTACGGATTAAAAAGGAATTACCTAATCCCTATTTCTGCAATTTTTGCAGGCCTTTCCCTATACTCGTATCACGCCCAAAGAATATTTACACCGCTAATATTCATAGTTATAATTTTCGCTTTTCAAAAAGAATTAACTAAAGTAAAAAAGAAGTTCTTAATTAGTTTTGTCATAATCTCTGTTTCTTTCGCCTTGCCCCTTTTTCTTTTTGTTCCCAAAGAGGCTATCTTTCAAAGACTCAATGTTTCCTCATCAAGTTTCATTAAAGAAAACGTTGCCAGATCTTCCCAGCTGGTTCTTCAGGATCACCAAAGCAGCTTACCATTTATTTCTCAGCTTCATAACAGGAGATTAGTATTACTCGGTTCATACATCCAAAATTACCTGTTAAATTTTGATCCAAATTTTCTATTCATCCGCGGAGACGGTAATTTAAGACATCACTTAAAAAACTTTGGAGTGCTAAATATATTTTTCCTCCCGCTAATTTTGCTTGGGATGTACTTTACTTTCAAAGACTATCCTAAGGTTTTTAAATTTTTGGGAATATGGTTAATTTTAGGTGCTTTACCAGCAAGCCCCGTTACTCCGGCACCTCATGCGATAAGAAGTTTTGCCGGTGTAGTTCCATTAATTACTTTCGCTGCAGTTGGAATCACATATTTTTTTCAAAAGAAATTTATTCTGAGCGAAAAATCCACAGCTATTTATAAAATTTCTTTGATAACCTTGTGCTCATTCATACTGTTTTCAATCTCTCATTTCTTATTTGATTATTTCAGGCATTACCCCGCATACAGCGCATTTGAATGGCAGTATGGATATAGCGATGCGGCAAAATATACTCAGGAATTAAGCAGTAAATTTCAAAGAATATATGTTAGTGAAAACTTAAAACAAGCGTACATTTTTTGGCTTTTCAATTTAGAATATAATCCTGCAAAATATCAAAGTAGCGGATCGGTTAATAATTTCGATAAGTATCATTTTTCTAATTTTCCTCAAACGTCAAGCGACCTTTTTGTAGATTATGCTTCAGCTTTTCCACAGGACTTTGTGCTTTTAAAGACAATTTATTATCCAAACCAAGAGGAAGCAATTAAAATAGGTTTCCGTAAATGAAAAAAGTAAAAATATCAATTGCCTTAGCAACATACAACGAAGAAAAAAATATTGTTGATTGTATTTCTTCTGCTAAATTGATCGCAGATGAAGTAGTCATAGCAGACGGTACTTCGACTGATAGAACGAAAGAGTTGGCAAAACAACTTGGAGCAAGGGTAATAACTACAACCAACAAGATAATGTTCCACATAAACAAAAATCTGGCAATAGACAGTTGCAAAGGGAAATGGGTTTTTCTTATGGATGCAGATGAAAGGATTAGCCCCGAGTTAGCAGGTGAAGTTAAACAGAAGATTGAAAAAAATCCTGTTGAAAACGGATTTTTTGTCAGCAGAAGGAACTGGTTTTTGGGAGGATTTTTGACTAAAGGGGGAGCATATCCGGACCGCGTGATAAGGTTATTTAGAAAAGGAAAGGGACGGCTTCCGGAAAAAGATGTTCATGAACAGGTACGAATAGATGGTAAAGTCGGCTATTTAAAAAATGGGGACTTAATTCACTTTGCAGACCCGGATTTTGAAAGGTATCTCCGCAGGTCTTTGCGCTATACGGATTTAACAGCAAGTCACATTAAGGAAAACAATACTTCAGTTAACATAATAACAGTTATTTTCTTTATGATAGTTAAACCCACAGTAACATTTTTTAATATCTACCTAAGACACAAAGGTTACCAAGACGGCTTCAGGGGGTTTGTTTGGGCGCTATTTTCTGCTGCCCACCATTATTATGCGTTTGCGAAATACTGGCAGGAAAACAATACTAAGTAAAACTGCCACTTGTATTATTTGTAAAAACTTGCTAACAAATAATAAGGTATTAAAAAGGGAAGGAGGAGAAAATATGGCAGCCAAAAAGAAAAAGAAGAAAAAGTAGTAAAAAACAGTCGAATGGCTGCCCACCCTTATTTTTAGGCTTTCTTTTAACCAATAGCTTGCGAATGGGTGGGTTTTTGTAATAAGTTGTAAGCTAAATGAAAGTAGCGTTGGATATTTCCCCATTAACATCAACTCATAGCACAAGAGGTATCGGATCCTACACAAAAAGCCTGCTCAATTCTCTCAAAAAAGAAAAAGGTATAGAACTGATAACTTTTGAGGACTCAAAAGATCCCCCGCAGGCAGACGTAATTCATCATCCGTTTTTTGATTTATTTTTCAATACATTGCCTCTTGGAAAAAAGGGGAAAACGGTAATTACAGTCCATGACGTTATTCCCCTGGTTTTTCCGGCATTTTTCCCTACTGGCCCAAAAGCTCACATTAATCTTTTTTTTCAAAAATTATCGCTTAAAAAAGCAGATGGCATTATATGCGACTCTAAAACCTCGAAAGTAGACATAGAAAATAAGCTTGCAATCCCAAAAGACAGAATTCACGTTGTTTATCTTGCCCAGGACAAAATCTTTAGATCTATAAATAATCAAAAAGAATTATCAATAGTTAAACAGAAATTTTCTCTTCCTGACAAATTTGCACTTTACGTAGGTGACGTAAATTGGAATAAAAACGTAATGAATTTAATCGAAGCCTTAAAATTTACTGAAATTCCATTGGTAATGGTCGGTAAAGCAATAAAAGAAGATATGACTGATCAATCAAGGGAAATTGATGAAAAAATACGAGCCTTAAATTTTCAACAAAGAGTAATAAAAACCGGATATGTAACAAATAAAGAGCTATGCGCCATATACAACTTAGCATCAGTTACGGTTTTGCCCTCTTATTACGAAGGGTTTGGGCTGCCGGTTTTGGAAAGCATGGCTTGTTCGACCCCGGTTGTGTGTTCCAATAATTCTTCTCTATTGGAAATTGGCAAGGATACGGCAATATTTTGCGACCCCGCAGATCCTGTTAATATTGCCCAAAAAATCAACACGGTTCTAAACTTAGAAAGTACTAATTACACATTGCTTAAAAAGAAAAGCCTAATTCATGCAAAAGCATTTACATCCGAAAAGGTTGCCAAAGAAACTATTAAGGTTTACAAATCGGCGTTAGGTATTAGGAATGTAGTAGCTTCATCTAAACAGCTTCTGTAAACAGCTTGTTTTGTGGTAATATTTTCAAAATGAAGTTTTTCCCCTTACTCCTGATAAGCGTTATCTTCAACGTTACGGCAAACATTCTGCTGAAAAAGGGCGTAGTTGCAATCGGAGGTGTGAGTGGAAGCAAAACAAAGATTTTACTGGAACTAACAAAAATAGCAAGTAGCCCGTTTATAATTGTCGGCCTAATATTATACGGTTTCTCGTTTTTGGTTTGGTTAAGGATTTTAAGCACATACGATCTTTCTAAGTCTTACCCTATCTTTGCAACTATAGTTTTTCTATTTACTACTGCGGGCTCAGTCCTCTTTTTGAATGAAAGCATAAACCTACTTAGAATACTTGGAATAGCGATTATGCTGATCGGAATTTTTATCGTTGCTCGCACCTAAGATGTGAAAGCACTAATATTAGTACCCGCTTTTAACGAAGCAACAGTAATATATTCTGTTTTGAACTCTATCCCAAAAAAAATTAATCACTTGGAAAATGTAGAGATTATCGTTGTTGACGACGGGTCGCATGATAATACCAAAAAAGAAGCAAAAAGAGCAGGAATTCAGGTTATTTCCCATATATTAAATAGGGGACTGGGAGCTGCTATAAAAACCGGAATTCAATATGCCAGAGAAAAAAAATATGATATTTTAGTTACCTTCGATGGTGACGGACAGCATGATCCGCTCGACATTCAAAAAATTGTTCAGCCAATTTTAATGCAAAAAGCGGATGTTGTAATAGGTTCACGTTTCATCACAAAAGAGGGAGTACCATTTGACCGCCTTATAATTAATAGCCTTGCAAACGTAGCAACATATCTTTTATTCGGGACTAAATCAACCGATTCCCAGTCCGGCTTAAGGGCTTTATCCAAAAAGGCAATTGCATTAATAGATTTTAAGGCAGACAGGATGGAATTCTCTTCGGAAATATTACTGGAAGCAAAGAAACATAATTTAATAGTCAAAGAAATTCCGATTAAAGCTATTTATACAGAATATTCCAGAGCCAAAGGACAAAAAAATACAAACGCCTTTCCCGTTATGTTTAAATTTTTAGTAAAATTATTCAGGTAAATGTTTACGTCTATTCAAATTGTCTTAATTATTTTTATACTCTTTGCAATTTCCAGGGTATATCTGAGGGCAAAAGAAAGGGTTATTCCGGTAAAAACTGCCGCCTTTTGGGCTTTTATATGGATAACAGCACTTATTGGCATTGCTTTGCCAACTACAACCTCAAAAATTGCGGCATACGTAGGAGTAGGAAGGGGTGTCGATGTAATAGTTTATATTTCACTTGCTCTTCTCTTTTACCTGGTATTTAGAATTTATGTAATGATAGAAGACCTACGACATGAAATTACAAAATTAATAAGTAATATAGGACTCAAAAATACTCAAAAAAAATCCACTTCCAAAAAACCCATAAAATGAAACTTCTATTGGTTTCCGATTTTTTTCCAAATGGAAAAGAATTAAGGTTTTCAGGCGGGGTCGAAGCACGCACATTTTTTGTTGCAAAGAATCTGGCTAAAAATAACCAGGTAACCGTAATTTGTTCCCGTCAGCCAAATACAAAAGAAAAAGAAAAGATGTTCAATTTCACCGTAATGCGAATTGGGTCGAAGATGCAATATAATTCCGGCTCGCCAAACATATGGGAATTCCCAAAAAGAATAATATTTATAATTTCTGCTGTACTAACCGGGATTAAGCTTGATGTAGATATTGTTGACGGAGGTAATTTTTCCGATCATTTTATCGCCAGACAAATAGGCATTATTAAAAAAATTCCTGTTGTTTTCTGGTATCCGGACGTTTTTTTAGGTCAATGGGTACAAACATCCGGGTTTTTGGGCGGCTTAATGGGATTTCTTCTTGAAAAGTTTAATTTAATTGTTTCGGCCCAGGCATTTATCGCAATTTCCCATGTAACAAAAAATAAATTATTAAAGGTTGGAGTAAAAAGTGAAAAGATAAGAGTTATCCCGTGTGGAGTCGACTTCAAAGAATTCCAAAATCATGAAAATAAATCAAAGCCGGATGAAATAATTTCTATTGCAAGGTTAGTTAATTATAAAAATATTCAAGACCTATTAGACGCATTTTCCATTTTGCTAAAAAGAAAATCCAACATTAAGTTAACTATCATTGGAAGTGGTCCGGAAAAGTCCTCACTTAAGGAAAAAGCAAAAAATCTGAAAATTGCACACAAAGTTTCCTTTTTTGAAAACCTACCCAGAGAAGATCTTATAAAAAAACTAAAAAGATCAAAAGTGTTTTGCCTTCCCTCAGCAGTTGAAGGATTTGGTATTTCAGTAATAGAAGCGGCTGCGGCCGGAACGCCGTATGTAATTTCCAATATAAAAGTTTTCGAAGAGATCACTCAAAACGGCAAAGGGGGCATTTTATTTCCACTCGGCGATGCCCATGCCCTTTCCCGGGGAATTGAAAAATTACTGACTAATGAAAGTCTATATCAAACCAAAAAAACCGAAGGAGAAAAGCTCGCAGCAAACTATAACTGGAACAATATTAGTAAACAAACGGAGTTGGCGTACAAAGGAGTTCTGAAAAGTTTTAAAAATGCTTAAAGTAATTATTACAGGTGGAGCAGGTTTCATCGGATCACATGTTACTGATGAATTAGTAAAAAGAAATTATAAATGTTTTGTTGTAGACGATCTTTCGGGCGGCCGGGAAGAAAATATTAATAATAAAACAATATTTATTAAAAAAGATATATGTTCCATGCACATTTCAGCCCTTTTTAAAAAAATTAAACCGGAAATAATTATACATTTGGCGGCTCAAACTAGTATTTCAAGCTCTTATAAAAACCCAAAAAAAGATATAGATACTAACCTGATTGGGACGTTAAATATATTGGAATCTTCAAAAAGTTTTAAACCAAAAATAATATTTGCTTCTTCTGCCGCAGTTTATGATCCGTACAACCAACTTCCAATTGAGGAAGGAAGTAAAAAAAATCCGGTTTCGATTTATGGTACCAACAAGCTGTGCGCCGAAAACTTATTGGAAATTTATAACAAGCAGTATAAAATTCCTTTTACTATTTTAAGATTTTCAAACGTTTATGGTGAAAGGCAAAATTCTACAGCAGAAGGAGGAGTAGTGGCTATATTTTTCAAAAATATCCTTGAACAAAAACCGGTAACTATCTACAACACCGGAAGGCAAACACGTGATTTCATTTATGTTTCCGATATTGTCGCTGCTATATCAAGGATACTGGAAAATGACATAGAAGGTATTTTTAATATTGCTTCAGGAAGGCAAATTTCTATAAACAACCTTTATCAAAAAATAAGTAAAATCTCCAATTTAAAATCTACAATAAACAGAGGGGAAAGAGCATACTTCGAAGTTGAAAAAAGTGCGCTTTCGATAGCAAAAATAAAAAAAGAAAGCGGTTGGGGCCCTAAAGTAAATTTAGACAAAGGATTGCAAAATACATATAACTACTTCGAAAGAGTATATAAAAGAAAATGAAAGTGGCAGTAATAGTTGACACGTGGTTCCCTTTTATCGGAGGCGGACAAAGAAGTGCCTGGGAAATTTCTAAAAGGCTTGCAAAAAAAGGAGTAGTAATCGACCTTATTACCAGAAACAACGGGGAAAATAAACTTCAGTCCGTTAAGAATTTAAGGATTATCAAATTAGGAAAATTTGCAAATCCGGAACACAATTTTTCGCGGATCATTTTTCTTTACAAAGCATTCAGATATACAGTCAGCAATAAATATGATTTAGTCCACGGTCACGCATTTCTATCCGGTTTTCTCCTAATTTTTTTAAAAATCTTTGCTAAAAAATCTGTGATTTATACTGTCCACGGTACTTCCTTAAAGTCTAATTTAAAAAGCCCGTTTAGTAAATTTATCGAATGGCTCTTGTTGGCAAAAACCCCATATGATTACGAGATAACGGTTTCTCGGGATTTTCTAAAATATCCGAACATTAACAAAAAAGTAGTTTATATTCCAAATGGAGTTGATGTCCGCGAATTTGACCAAATTAATATTTCAAAATTTAATAACCCAACACTTATTTTTGCGGGCAGGCTTCACAAGCAAAAAAATATCCCCGCTCTTCTGGATGCCTTTTCTCTTATTATTAAAAAAATTCCCTTAGCCCGTCTATTGATTATCGGTTCGGGTCCCGAGGAAGAAACGATTAAATCAAAGATAAAAGAACTGGACTTAAAAACCAATGTAGGCGTACTAGGTGAAAAAAATAAAGAAGAATTAATTAAGTATTATAAAAAAAGTCATGTATTTGTCTTAACCTCTGTTTACGAAGGCTTTCCTCTTTCGATGCTGGAAGCATGGGCTGCCAAAATCCCCGTTGTTGTACCAAGAACAGGGGAATGCGCTTTTCTGGTTAAGGAAGGCGCCAATGGCTTCTTAATTTCCGATAGCTCCAATATAAATGAAATAGCAAAAGTGTTGGAAAAAGCGCTAAAGTTTACAAGACTCAAGGGCCTTGGAGAAAATGGATATAACCTAGTTTGCAAAAATTATACTTGGGATAAAGCAGCCGAAAAAACCTTAGAAATATATAATAAACTTAACTTAGATATCAAAAACACTTGCAAGTAGTGAGTCTATGGATAAATCTATTCCTTATTCCCCATCGCGCTTAGACTCAACACTATTTTTTAAAAATAGTTTACCCAAATACCTGGACAAAGCTAATAATGTTGCCGACATTGGTTGCGGACGTCTATTCTTTCTCAATTTTCTAAAAAGTACTAAGTTCAGAGGTAAATATTTCGGCATAGATATTAAAACAACACCTGTTCTTTCGCGTACAAAATTTAAAGCAACTACAGTAAACGCTGATTTTTTAAAATATCCCCTTCGGAGAAAATTTGATATTGCTGCCTGCCTGTGGGTACTGGAACACATCAAAAAAGATGATGAAGCTATTCATAAAATTAGCCAAATTCTGAAACCGGATGGCGTGTTAATTTTAGCAGTTCCCAGTATTTGGTCTTGGCCATTTGAATTTGGCAGGCATGGTTATCATTACTATTCTCTTAACAACCTCAAGCGACTTATTTCCCAAAATGGACTTATGATATTAGAGTCACATTCGTGTGCGGGGTCAACGGGCTTCATTTTTATGATTATTTATAATTGGCTACGATATTTTTTACTCGTTCCGGCCTTAATTATTTACAGAATTGCTAAAGTTTTTCATATGACTAATATTTCCTGGCAAGATTTTTCAGTGAAATTGATTTCGAGCACTCTTTACTATTACCACCGGTCAAAAACAGGTGTTCTCATACACAATAAAATAATTGAGTCTATTCTAAAATTAGATGCAAAAATTAAACTTTTTCCTGCTAGTTATATTTTAATCGTACAAAAGAAATGAAAGATCCTCGATTAAGCGTTATTATGTCGGTCCACAACGGTATGCCGTTCTTAAAAGAGGCGGTTGAAAGTATCCTAAGCCAATCTTATAAAAATTTCGAATTTATTATCATCGACGATGCCTCGACAGACAAAACATGGCGTTATTTAAGTATTCTGGGTGACAAAAGAATTAAGCTTGTAAAAAATAAAGAGAATCTTGGATTGGCGGCATCATTAAATATTGGCTTAAAAACTGCAAACGGGAAATACATTGTTCGGATGGACGCAGATGATGTTAGTTTACCAAAAAGATTGCAGGTCCAGCTTAATTTTTTGGAAAAGCACCCAGAAATTGATATTTGTGGTTCATGGGTAAATTTAATTAATCAAAAAGGAAACAGTGTAGGATTCAAGAAACCCGTAACAACTGATAATAATATCAAAAAAGCTTTGAAGTGGTATTCACCCATAATACACCCAACATTTTTCGCAAAAAAGGAGTTCTTCTCCAAGCTTGGAGGATATAACGAAAAATTCGATATGGCAGAAGACTACGAATTATTAATGCGGACACAAAATAAATTCAAAATGGCCAATGTTTCTGAAATTTTATTAAACTGGCGCATATGGAATAATCGCAGATCAAGCAAAAATATGCACGAAATTGATAAAAAAGACCTACTTGTCAAAATAGAAGCTTTTAAAAAAGGTTATTTTGGTCCCCTTTATCTTCTAATTATTATCCGAAAAATTTTAATGACATATCTTGTACCATGGAAATTTAAGGTAAAGGCAGCAAAATTTTTCAATGCACCATGAGAAAATCTATAAAAAAAATAATCACATGGGCTAGAATTAATTTCGACCTGGTCTTAGGAGCATTTTTCTTTTTAACATACCGGTATTACTTTACCTGGCTTCTTTGGAGAAGTCGCGGGGTGCCACCGGAACCTGATGATTCATATTATTATCTTGCCCACGCTGCAAATTTCCCAAGCGCAGTAAATTTTGAAGCGTTTCGCTTGCTTCCATTTTCCCTCTGGATAAACCTGATAAAAATTATAACTGGGACTAGCTTAGAAACATCCTACATGATTAATTTTTATCTTGGTCCGCCTTTAATGTTTTTAACACTGGCTTACTTTTTAATAAAAGTTGAAACTGATAAAAAAGTTCGTTTACTATTATTTACCTTATTAGCTTTATATTCCGGAAGCGGTGCCTATCATGGCTTTTTTTGGGTTGTTCCAAGTTTTTATCAACTAATTTTATTCTTTTTAATGCTCACGTTTATATTCTCAGATAAAAAATTCAAATTATGGCAAATCCTTCCTTTTTCCGCCGCATTCATATTTGTCCATCCAACCAGTATTTTTATTTCAGCTATCTTTTTGATCTATCCGTTGTTTTTATATTTTTTTAAAAAAGAATTGTCTTATGTTGCATTTAAAAATACTATCCCAGTCTTAACGTCATTACTGTTATCATTTATGGCTTATTTATTAATTGGTTTTAGATTTCCGCACGATAATAGCCCAGAATCTTTTCAGACAATTCAAAGCCTTTTAGCAGGTTTTATAAAAGGCAATATAAACTTAATTTCTTTACAGATAATCTGGAAGGAATATTTTTCGATATTTTTTCTTAATCCTGTAACGATTATCGTATATTTCACGATGTTTTACTTCGTGTACAGAATTAAGCAATACAAAATTATTGCAGTTTATCTATCGACATTATTATTAGTTCTATTGTCAACGACCATTCCTTATGGTTCAAGAACCTTAGGTTTTCTTTGGCCAATCACGTTTTTAGTTATTGGCTATTTCCTGGTAGGTATTTGGAAAATGCTTCATTCTATAAGTCCTAAATTTAAACTTGGATATTTGACTATAATTCCATTTGCAGTATTATTCACCCTTGCATCAATTTTTAATGTTATTTCTGTCTCTTCTGTGAACGCAACGAAAAATTATAACTGGAACAGATCATGCCCCTTGAAACTTCAGGATAAAAATATATACTTTACCGCTCAGGAATCTAAAAACGCTTTTTCACTATATGAGGGTGATGAAAAAGCGTTACACTTTTTATCAATTGATAAAGTAAACGATTTTTCAAAAGAAGATAATATGCTCGTCGAAACGAAAAACGAAAAACTACAACCCTCGGCTCTTTCGGGCGTTGAGGATTTATTAGCTTCCATGATAACGCGTCGAGGTGGAGGTACAAATGTTCAATATCCGTCAAACAGCTGGACAGTACCGCCCGCAGACTCGGGCACTTTACTTGCTAACTTAAATAGTAACGACCTAAAAATCAGTCAATATTTAGATTGCGGTCACTTTCAAGTATCAATTATTGAAAAACTATGAAAATTTGTTCACCTCAGCTCGGTCTCAACCCAAATTCCTACTTAGGAGGAGAAGTTTATGACTATGAAATCATCAAGGGACTTTGTAAAAAAGGAATAAAAGTAAATGTGCTTCTACCAAAAAAAAGAGAATACGAGAGGCACTCAAACTTAAAGACAAATTTTCTGCCCATCACCCACATTATTCCCCCGCATATTTTTAATATTTTGGCTCTGCCTTTTATGATAAAACAGTCGAAAATGAATTCGTATGACATTTTAAGGTTACACAACCCATATTTTCTTGGAATAGGGGGTTGGGTTATCAAAAAGATCTACCCGAATAAAAAAATTGTCACTGATATTTTGCTAGCGGAAGAGAGACTAGACCTTAAAATCATTTTAAAAAAAACTATCCATATTTATGATCATATTTTTGTGCTCACAAATTATCTACAACGGTGGCTCGAGAATGAATATGGTTTTGACCATAAAAAGACAACCGTTATCTATGGAGGCGTTAGTAAAGAACTTTATCCTGCGAATAAAGACAGTGACCTGGTTAAGAAATATAACTTAGAATCAAAAACAATCCTGCTTAATATTGGTCTTATGAATGAGCGGAAAAATGTTACCTTCCTTGTAGAACTCTTTTTGAAGTTATCCGTTAAATACAAAGATTTGGTATTGATTCTTTGCGGTAATGGACCGCTTAAGACGCAGCTTAAAAAGTTTGTTAAAAAGAAAGGCTTGGATCATAAGATTTACATTCTGGATTCTGTCTATGGGGTAAATAAAACAAAAATATTTAATCTTGCAGACATTTTCATGTTCCCAACAAGGAATGAGGGGTTCGGTTTAGTTGCTGCTGAAGCCATGGCTTGTGCAAAACCTGTAGTTGCGTCAAATAATACATCTCTACCAGAAGTAATAGATGATGCAATTAATGGTTACTTGGCTAAGACAGATGATTTAAATGATTGGTATCGAATAACAGAGAAGCTTATTGTTGATAAAAAACTTCGTAACCGATTGGGTTTAAATGCAAGAAAAAAGTCAGAAAAAGTATTTTCCTGGGAATCTGTTAATGAGAGGATTAAGGAAGGACTAGCACAAACATTATCATGACAAAAAAACTATTTATAGCCTTCTTAAAAAAAATCGAAATATTATCTGCTATATCTATTCGTATGACAAAAATCATGGGTAAGTCGAAGATACCTACCCACCCCAAACACCTAATAAAATCAAACATTTGGTTTGCCGGACATCTTAATAAAAACGATTTAGTGTTGGATTTAGGCTGCAACAGTGGCCAGATATCCATAAAAATAGCAAAAAAAGTAAAACGAGTAATTGGATTGGAAATAAACGAGATTCTTGTTAAAAGAGCACAGGAAGAAACAAGGCAAAAAGAAATAAAAAATGTTGAATTTCTGCAAAGGGATGCAAATAAAAAATTACCGTTTGAAAATAATTATTTTGATAAAGTAATTTGTTCGGACGTTCTCGAGCATTTACATAAACGCGACTTTGCACTTTCGGAGATTAAAAGGGTGCTTAAATCTCGTGGAATTTTATTTTTAGTTACCGATAACCCTAATACTTCCTGGAAACGGTTGCAGAAATCACAAGGATTGTTTTACTATGCAGACCCCGATCATAAGTACGAGTATCCCCAAAAGGAAATTATTCAAAAGTTAAAAAAACAAGAGTTTAGCATAATTTCTATTGACACTGTTACATATGACACACCTCTTAAGGGGCTCATAGATTTAACAGGCGGAATTTCGCTCGGGTTATACAAAATGCTGGGGAAATGGCGCCAAAACATGACGAAAAAACACCCCGAAGATACAACGGGATACAAAATAATTGCCCAAAAGCTTAAATGAAGGTTATTTTAGTATCCGATTATTTCTACCCGTTTACGCCAGGCGGTGCAGAATGGAGTGTTTATGAGCTTGGGAAATCGCTCAAAAAGAAAGGGATCAATCCAGTAATAGTTACCTTGAATTACGGGGCAGAACCAAGTGAAGTTTACGATGGATTGCAAATTGTAAGAATTCCCTTTTTTAAAAAATTAACCCAAACCAGGCAAGTAGTTAATCCTATTTGGCAGAACAACCCTATCTTTTTTTTGGTATCTTCTTATCAGCTTCTCAAATTAATAAAACAAGAAAAACCTAAAATTATCCATGTTCATGGAAAATTCCTAATACCTGCGGCTCTAATTGCAGGATTTCTTAGTAAAACCCCTGTCATTGTTACTATAAGGGATAAGCAAATGCTATGCCCTCTTGGCAAATGTTTCTTTGAAAAAAACAGAACAAAAGCTTGCAACTTTTTTGAATATTTAATGAAAGATTTTCCCTGGTTTTACAGAAATTATGTTGAAGAAAAAAACGTAGCTAATTTCTTACATTCTTTATTAGGTGCAATATGGTCCAGGCTTGCATCAATGATAATGGCTTATTTTGCAAAAAAGGCTGCTCTCGTGATTGCGATTAGTAATTCTCAAAAGAATTACCTGGAAACGAACGGTTTCAGAAAGATAATTACTATTTACAACACAACCCCTTTTTCAAGAACAAAAAGTAAGACGAGAAAATCAAAAAGGGTTTTGTTTGTCGGCAAACTGTCGCTTGGAAAAGGCGCTTTTCCATTATTGGAATCAGTATCAATTGTTGCCAGAAGAACAAAAGCCTTATTTCTTTTTGCAGGCACTGTTGGTGTTGCAAAAGAAGTTAAATTAAGAATGAAACAGAAGATTTTTAGAAGCAATGTAAAATTTCTTGGACCAGTAGATCATAAGACCTTAACCAATTATTATAAAAACTCTTCAGTTGTGGTGATGCCATCAATATATCCGGAAGCCTTTGGAAGAGTAGCCCTAGAGGCACTGTCCTTGGATGTTCCGGTTGTGGTTTCCGACCGGGGAGGCCTGCCGGAAATCGTTGAAGACCGAATAACTGGCAGGGTTGTTGATGTTGCTCCAGACAGTCTCTCAGAGGCTATTATTAATGTTTTAAATAACGAGAAAGAATATAAACAGAACATTCAAAAGGCATTTAAAAGGCTAAAAAACAAATTTGAGGAAACGCCTGTAAATATGCATATAAAATTATACAATCAGTTGTCTAAATGAACCTAGGAATTTTATTAGGCATTGGTGAAAGTTTAAGCCAAATGGAAAAGTCCGGCCAAAAAGGCCGGTTTATAAACCAATATCTCACAAGATATTCAAAAGACTTTGAAAAAGTTTATTTATTCAGTTATGCTGACGAATCGGACAATTTACCCAAAAATGTAATTCTCGTTCCAAAAAAATCGTCTCTCCACCGTTATTTATACGCGCTTCTAATCCCCTTAATTAATCGTAAGCAGATAAAAGATTGCGATGTTATCCGTGGCTTTGGTTTAACAAGTGCGGTTCCGGCCCTGCTTATTTCCAAGCCTTTTATTCGCAGAAAAACTTCGTTTATTTTTAATTTGCCATATGATTACAGCGGGTTTTTAAAAATAGAGAAGAAATATTATTTAATTCCTCTCTTTAAGGTATTAGAAAAACTTGCTTTCTCGAAGGCAAAAATAGTCTTGGTTGCCACTAAGCAAATGCTCAAAACTCAAAAAAGACTAAAATTTATTTACTTTCCCAACGGAGTTGATTTGACCGTATTTAGGCGAAAAGGCAGCTTAGGTAAGGGTCTCGTATTTATCGGCCGCTTGGAAAAGCAGAAAAACCTTTTCTTTTTAATCGACGCTGTTTCAAAATTACCTGAAAATATGAGATCTGTTACCTTCGTCGGTTCGGGATCTCAGGAGTTTCACCTTAAAAAATATGCCACTAAGAAAAAAGTATCTCTTAAAATACTGCCTCCTATAAAAAATTCACAACTTCCAAAACTACTGAGTAAATTTTCAATTTTTACTTTGCCCTCTCTTGCAGAGGGAAGCCCGAAGGTACTGCTTGAAGCAATGGCGCTCGGACTTGTGCCGGTTGTCACAAATTTTTCAACTGCAAAAGAAGTCATTAAGGACAATTTAAACGGCTTTATTACAAATTATGACGCCAAGACCTATTCACGCAAATTGGAAATGTTAATTAAAGATAGCGATCTTCGCAAAAAGATGTCCAAAAATGCGATTCAGTCGGTTTCCGATAACTTTAATCTGGAAAAATTAATTGCACATGAGATAAAAATTCTAAAAGAGGTAGCCAAATGAATAAGTCTAAAAAGACTGTTTTGTATTTTGGCTCTTATGATCCTGATTATTCAAGAAACAGAATAATAAAAAAGGGACTTGAGGCAAATGGGATCAAGGTTCTGGAAGATAGAGCAAGCGGTTTAATTTTTGCACGATACTTTAAATTGCTTGTTACTTTTCTAATGCTTCAAAAACAATTCAAGACAATTATTATTGGTTTTCCCGGCCACTACGACGTTCCTCTCGCTTATGTTTTGGGAAAAGTTTTTGGAAAAAAAGTTTTTTTAGATATTTTTGCTTCTACTTACGAAACATACGTTTTAGACAGGGCAGTAGTCAAAAAAAAATCTATAAGTGCCAGATTCTTTTTTTTCCTAGATTGGTTAGGAATAAAACTTGCAGATCATGTATTAGTCGATACAAAAAGTCATGGAAAGTTTTATTGGGATATTTACGGGCTGGAGCCAAAAAAACAAATATTGGTTTATGTTGGTTCAGACCCTGATTATTTCTATCCAAAGAAATTAAAAGAACAAACAGATGTTTTGTTTTACGGCAGTTACCAGCCGCTTCAGGGAACAGATGTCATAATAAAAGCGGCAGCCAAGCTTCCAAAGTTCAAATTTAAAATGATAGGGGAGGGCCAGGAAAGAAAATCGGCAGAAGATCTTGTAAAAAACTTAAAACTTAAAAATGTTGAATTTATAAATTGGCTCCCGGTAAGTAAACTATCGGAAGAAATCTCCAAAGCAAAAATATGTTTAGGGATTTTTGGCAGAGGTTCAAAAGCAGACGCAGTTATTCCCAATAAAGTGTACGACGCAATTGCTTCAAAGAAAGTTATTATAACAGCGGATACTCCTGCAGCTAGAGAGATCCTCACAAATGGAATTAATGCCATACTTCTTCCTCCGGATCCGGAATATTTAGCTCGAGCTATTGAACTTATTTTAAGTGATAAGGGCAAAAGATATTCACTTTCGGAAAAAGCATATTCTTTGTATATAAGTAACTACATTCCTAAATTAGTTGTAAAAAGTTTAATAGCTGCAATAGATAAATAAACCAGCATATTTATGAAAAAAGTATTGTTACTACTGCCTGCTAATTCTTCTTTCTCTAACCCGCTAATTTCAGCATTCCAAGACTTAGGGTGGGAAGTTAAAATGTTTGATTACAGAAAAGGTGACATGCCAATTAGGATTTTAAGATTTTTGCCGATTTTTGGGGGCTTTAGCAAGGCTAAAAATAGATTAAACGAGAAGATATTTAATATTAATAACCAATTTCGTCCAGATATCATACTGACGGTTAAAGGGGAATCCCTGGATGAACAGTTAATAAAAAAAATAAAAGGAAAAAATAACAAAATTATTAATTGGTTCCCGGATCCAATGAATTTGTGGGATTTGATGGTAAAAATCGCTCCATACTACGATTTTTTTCTTCATTTTGACCCTTACATTGTGAGAAAGCTAGAAAAAATCGGTTATAGAAATGTTAAATATCTTCCGTTTGCTTCTGATATACAAGAAAAGGTAGATTTTAAAAAAGAATACGACATTTCTTTTGTCGGCACATATTCAAAGTACAGGGAGAAACTACTTTCTGCTTTAACTGAGTTTAATTTGAATATTTGGGGGGATCCAAGATGGTTTAAGTCTTCCTTAAAGCCATTTATTAGGGGTGGAAGGATACATCAAAACAAAATGAAAAGCATTATTAAAAAAAGCAAAATTAATCTTAACATTCACTATAATGCCCCACGAGAAGGAGCAAATCTTAGGACTTTCGAGGTAACCGGCAGCGGGGGATTTTTGTTGAGCGACTACTTAAAAGACTTAGACAAATTATTCAAAATTGGAGACGAAATGACGTGCTATAAAGCAGTAAAGGATCTCCAATCTAAAGCATCCTTTTATTTGAAAAATGAAGAACTAAGAGAAAAGATTGCTCAAAAAGGGTACAAAAGAGCAAAAAATTATCACAACTATAAAAAAAGGACAAAGCAACTTTTAGAACTAATAAATGAATAGCACAAAATTCTTACCAGAAAGAGAAATTGCCTCGATAGTCAAGGCTTATCAGGATTTAAATTCTCTTCTGAAAGATCAAACAACTACTTTGGGTAAAATAAAAAAAATCAAAGTAAGAAGATTTGGTATTCATATTACGAAAGTGACTGGTGAAGGAAACCAAAAAATTATTTTCACCTTACAATCGAGATCAAGCAAGACCTCAGATACTCTCTATATAGACCTTGAAAATAAGAATGTGGAAAAAGCAATGAAACTATCATTGATTGAAATTATGCTCACTAAGAAAAACATATTTTTTACCTTTGATAATTTCAAATCATATTCTCAAGTAAATCTGAGGTTGCTAGAAAAATATTTTAATCAGATACACCCTGAAGCACTTGTACTTGCACCTATATGCTTCGGGAAGGGAATTGACGTAGGGTGCGGATTTCGTAAAACTCACCCCGGCTCTATAGGCATTGATTGGATAGATAAGGGCAAAAAGGGTTTAGCGGGAAACGTAAAAGGGAAAATATCGGAAGCTGATATTGTGGCAAAAGGAAATCATTTGGTAATGTTTAACGATAATTCTTTGGATTATATTGTCTCACGGCATAATCTTGAACATTATAGTAACCCAGAGGAAACTTTAGCCGAATGGATTAGGGTGTTAAAACCTGGAGGGAAATTAGGCATTGTAGTTCCAAGCGGAAATAATCCTGATACCGACGAAGAAACGCATTATTATAGTTTTACCTTGGGAAACTTTAGGAAAATGTTAATCAAAACAAAACAAATCCGCATATTAAAAATAGAAGAATGCATTCCGGGATGGAGTTTTTACTGTATCGCTTCAAAAATTAGCTAAAACCTGCATCCCAGTTATAACGGGTATTTTTCTGTTCCTTGTTTTGTGTTCTTGTAACTAACAAAGACTTGACGTGCTTCCATAGTAACAAAGGGACTAAAAAACCTTTTTTGAAATTTGGGTGTTCCCACAAAAACCAGTTAATGGCAAATCTATAAAAGAATAACCTTGATGCGTGTCTCCTGACTAATTTATAGTTAAGCTTGGCTAATTCGATCTTCCTAGATTCATTTATAGTCCGATCGTGTATATATTGATGATATAACTTTATCCTGCAAAATTTTATAACACCTCCGCTTAAAAAACAGTTTACCAGAAAGGTAAAATCCGCAATAAGATCCGTAGGTATAATTCCTACCTTTGCCAGAGAACTTCGCCTAATAACATAACCCATTGCATTAGTTCCATGTTTAAAAACATCGTCGACACTTCTCCCGTAATTTGTACCGGGCGGGTTATACACAGTCTGCAACTTTTTTGTTGAGACCCTGTATCTAGTTCCACCGCACACAAGAACGTCAATCCCGGGATTCTTATCCATGACATAAACAGCCTTTTCCATTCCGTCAGAATAAATGACATCGTCATCAGTAAGATATTTTATATACTTACCCGAAGAGATTAATATTGCTTTATTTACTGCATGTGCTGGGCTAATATCCGGTTCAGAAATAAATTTATCTGGAAGATTACCAAAACTTTTTATCACCCTTATTGTATTGTCATTAGAGCCACCATCCACTATTATCAATTCATCATTTTCTTTCTTTAACTTTTTAGCCATTTCTAGGACTTTTCTTAAAAACCTCGCACGGTTTTTTGTAACAAGAATGTAAGAAACCCTCTTTTACTGTAACAATCAAAATCAAATTTTTTCACAAGATTTTGGTGATTATAACATCTAGCTTAACGTACTTTCCTCAGTTATAATGCATACAACTGCCCTACTCTTCAATGGCAGATTATAAATATTTCCAGTCAATTATCTCGGAACACGTCAAAGTAGTTTTAGATTTGCCGCTAGAAGAGATCTCCAATTTTGCAGACGATATTATTAAAACATTAGACAAAGGCGGGAAAATCATTTTTTTTGGAAACGGGGGATCCGCAGCGCAGGCTTCACATTGGGCGGAGGAATTTGTCGGCAGATTTGTTAAAAAAAGGAAACCACTTGCAGCTATCGCACTTGGGACGAATTTTTCCAATATTACCGGAATTGCAAACGACTACGGTTTCGAAAAAGTTTTTTCGCGCGAAATTAAAGCCCTTGGTGATAAAAAAGATTTGGCTGTTGCTATCTCTACATCTGGCAACTCTCCAAATGTAATAAAAGGCCTTGAAACGGCCAAAAATCAAAAAATCAAAACCTGGATTCTAACGGGAAACACGAACAATAGAGCAAAAAAAACAGCAGACAAATCACTTTCAATAAATTCCGGCGAAACTGCCAGAATTCAGGAAATCCATGCGCTTGTGATTCATATTGTTCTGGAGTTGGTTGATAAAAAGTACGGTTAATCTAGAATATAATTCACAGCATTTAATAAGTTTTTGACTTTATTAAGGTTACTGAAATTATATCTTTTATCATTAAGTCCATAACCCGTTCCAACACCAATAAATCTTATATTTGCATTCTTTGCGCATTTGGCATCAACCGTGGAATCGCCAATAAAAAAACTTTTTTTAAGATCAATATGAAAGTCCCTAACGGCTTTTCTTATTAAGCCCGTTTTTGGTTTGCGGCAAGTACAATTGATTTTTAATGATTTTATTTCACCCCTAAACCCGACTTCCGGGTGATGTGGACAATAATAAATTCCATTAATTATTGCCCCCTTTTTCCCAAGTTCTGTTTCTAATTTTTTGTGAATAAGGCCAAGATCACTTTCGGACATAAACCCCTTAGCTATCATTGGCTGGTTAGTAATAATAATTGCAAGATAATCAGATTTATTAATTTTCTTTATAGCTTCTACTGAAAAGGGGTACATATTAAAACTGCTAAGCCTTTTTAATTGTTCTACCTCCTCATTTATGACACCATCCCTATCTAAGAAAATTGCCTTTCTTTTATTTATTAAATTTAATCTAGCAATTCTGCCGTTACTATAATCGTGCCGGACCTTGCTTAACCTTTTAATTGTTCCTATATCCTTAATATATTCCGGTGTATTGTAAGCGTAAATTTTTTCCTTTCTTGGCAATATTTTTAATAAAATATCTTTTTCAAGATCACTGAACTCATTTTTATTAATGTAGATAAATATTTTTTGTGAAAGAATAAAAACTCCCGCATTAGCCAGGTTTCTAAAAAATATATTTTCTGGCTGGGTTTTCGTCTTTCTGATCAAAAAAGAAATAACTCTCCGGTTCTCATCCACATCCACAAGATCGCTGTCAAAAGGGTGATCATTAGGATGAACTACTATTGTTGCTATTTTTTGCCCTTTACTTTTATGAAATTTGATAAAACTTTTTAAATCCATATCTAGCATCACATCTCCGGAAAACACCAAAAAATCTTTTTTGATTAGACCACCGAGTTGTTTTAAGGCGCCAGCTGTTCCAAGGGGTTTTTGTTCAATAACATGATTTATTTTTACACCCCATTTATTCCCGTCACCGGCAAAATCCTTAATTTTATCGCCAAAATAACCGGACAATATCCAGATATTCTTAATACCGTTTTGTTTAAGCAAATTTATCTGGTGTTCTATTAGGGGTTTATTGCCAATTTTAATAAGAGGTTTTGGGATGTTTTTGGTTAGCTTTCCAAGTCTTGAACCCTTACCTCCCGCAAGAATCACGGCTTCCATGCTTAATTGTCGTTAGGCATTTTATAAATAATTTGGCTACCAGTATTTTCAAATTTAAAAGGAACATAAAGAAGCTTTCGGAGAGCGTTTTTTACTTGTTTTTGACTGGACGGCTTTGCAAAAAAAAGCATGAATCCTCCGCCTCCAGCCCCCAGCAGCTTTCCACCTGTTGCTCCGGCAGCGGTTGCTGCCCTGTAGATTTCATCAATCTTTCCGTTTGAAATTTTGGAAGTTAATGCCTTTTTTAATTTCCAGGTTTCGGCAAGTAATTTCCCAAATTCTGTAATCGGAGTTTTTTTATTTTTGATAACTTTTTCTGCTTCACCTACGAGATTAAACATTTCTTCAAGTTCCTTCGTTTTCCTTTTTGTTGCCTTTATTTGTGTTTTTGCAATATCCGGTGCATTCCTTACAAATCCCGTAAAAAATAACATAAGATGATTTTGTAAAAGATCTAATCTTCCGTTGTCTGCAAGCAGTGGATGCACTTTAATTAAGTCTTTTCCACCAAAATCAATCCTATTTAACCCTCCATATGCTGCAACAGTTTGGTCTTGCGAACCCACATTCTCCTTAATTAAATTTTGTTCAACAAAAATTGCCCCCTTAGCGAGCTTTACTTTGTTAATATTTTTTCCTTTTAAGGCGAATAGAGCATTTAAAAGTCCCACAGTAAATGCAGAACTGGAACCTAACCCGGAATTCGCGGGAAGATCCGCATTATGTTGTATTTCTACTCCTCTTGAAAATTGAAGAAATTTTAAGCATTCCCGAGCAGATGGATGCATAATTTGGCTAACCTTCTTTGTATGTTCCTGTTTTGTATATCTAATCCTGAAGTTATATTTAAAAAAAGGCGGAAGATATCTGCAAGTTATATAAAGATATTTATTGATCGACGTAGAAATAACGGTACCAGGCCTTTTTTCATACCAAACAGGATAGTCAGTCCCACCCCCAAAAAAAGAGATTCTAAGTGGAGTCCTAGAAATAACCATTAAATTAGACAAGAAGATCTAAAAAATAATTTTTTTACCATTTATCCTTTTATTCTTTAATTTATTTTTAATATTCTTCCATTCTTTTTTATCAATACTGTGAATATGATTGCTCTGGGGATAATTACCCAATTTAACATCATCTACATATTTTTTAAAAACATCTTCGATCAAATCACCAATAGTTTTATCTCCTTTAGATCTGGGAAAATATTGTTTTATATAAATAGGCATCTTTTTAAAACCAAAATAAAGCCCCAGAGGATCATGCCCTATGAGTAATTGTCCATCAACATGATTCCCGGAACCTATGCCATAGACCGGGATACTAAGATTTTGCCTGATTAATCCTGCGACTTCGTCAGTAACCCCTTCGACTAAGACGGAAAATGCGCCGGCCGCTTCCAGATTAATTGCGGTTTCTAATAGCTCTTTAGTACTTTCTAAATTCCGACCCTGGATTCTGTAACCTCCCATTTCATGAATTTTGTGCGGATTTAAGCCTATATGGCCCATAACTAAAATTTCTGCACTTGCAATTGCCTTAACTCTGGACATCAAATTCATGCTCGCTTCACATTTAACTGCCGCACAGCCGGCTTCTTTAATAAATCTGCCGGCATTTTTAACGGCATCTTCATCCGAAGCCTGGTATGCCATAAAAGGCATATCTCCGACCACAAATATATTTTCTGTACCTCTTCTTACGGCAGAAGCGTGGCTTATCATTTCGTCCATAGTTACCGGCAAAGTATTTTTATAGCCAAGTAATGTCATCCCCAACGAATCTCCAACTATAATTACATCCAATCCTGATTTTTCTGCAATTTGGGAAAATGGATAGTCGTAAATCGAAAGCATTGCAACTTTTTCTCCGGCGGCCTTCATCATCTGAAGGGTCAAAATTGTCGTTCTTTCTATGTGTTCTTCTTGCTTAACGTTTAGCATAGGCTTTTCTGTACCACTCAATCGTCTTTGCTAGTCCTGATCCAATAGAAGTTTGCACTTGAAAACCAAGAATTTGTTTTGCCAGTTGAGTATTGAGAATTCTTTTTTTGATCATTGTTGGTTTCAATTTATTGTATTTTACTGTAGCACCCTCAAATTTATCTATTTTTATAAGTTGATTTATAACTTCATTTATTAACAAACCTTTTCCGCTTCCAATATTAATAGGGGTAAATGTATTTATTTTTGCCATGGCAAGCAATATCCCTTCAACAAAGTCTTCAACGTAAATTAGGTCCTTAATCTCCTTGCCATCTCCCCAAACTTCAACCGGTTGATGCCTCTCAACAACCTTCCTGATCAGTGCAGGAATAACATGCGAAGTTTCCCAGGCAAAATCATCATAGGGGCCATATATATTTGCAGGCCTGACAACCACAACTGGCATAGGATTCTTAATTTTTGTTGTGTAAATTTCTGCCAATACTTCACCGAATCTTTTCATCCAGGCAACGGGAAAGTATTTTTCAAAAGGGTCACCCATCCAAGCTTCATTTTCTTTGACGGGATGATTGTAGGGGGGATAAACAGTGTTACTGCTAATGAAAAGGAACTTTTTTATACCTGCTTCGTAGGACGCTTCCATCATAAGTGTGTTCATAACAACATTTGGTGTTACATGAACAAGTGGCGTTTTTTCAATAACAGCCGCTCCGGAAGTATTGGCTGCGCACATAAAAACGTATTGTTGGCCTTTAACTACTTTTTTGCAGTCTTTTGTTTTGGTTAAGTCAGCTTGAATGAACTTTATTGACGTGTCTGTAATTTGAGGTTTATGCTTGTGATAAGTTGCTGTGATTTTTGCATCCAAGTCTTTTAGTTTAAGAATAAGATTTGTTCCTGCAAAACCGGCACCACCGGTTACTAACACCTTTTTGCCTTTGAAGAAGCGGGAAAGCATGGCATTGTTATTCCGAGCGAAAAAACTCCGACTTTCAATTCGGAGTTGATGTAAATCTTGAGCGAGGAAAAGAGATTCACGGCCTTTAGACCGTGAAAATCTATTTTTCTGAAGTTTTTCCTGTTTCATCGCGCTTGGAAAGTATCGGGTTTTTAATTGGCCACCAGATGTTGTATTTTGGATCGTTCCATTTTATCGTAAACTGATTTTTTGGGTTGTAGTACGAAGATTGTTTGTAGTGATAGATATCATAATCCGACAATACCTGATGGCCGTTTCCATAAAGAGGTGGAATGAGTACTTGGAGTCGGTTTTTATCCGAAAGAGTAAACGATTCCCACTTGCCGTAGTCTTTAGATTTTGGATTATTATTGACAATTACCAAGTAAAACTTCCCGAACAAACACTGAACTAGTTTCCATGTCTTTCTATCCCCGTGTATACCTTTTAAAACTCCGCGGGTTCCCGTAGAAATATCATCCTCTACAAATTTTAATTTTCCAGCATCCTTTTCATATACTGTGCCCTTTAACATTTTTCCGATCTCTTTTAAATACAAAGCTTGGTTAAATAGTTCAACATATTCCCCACGGAAATCTTCAAACGGGTCTAGTTTAAAAATCAAGACACCTTCAAGCTTACTCTTGGTTATTTTCATAATTAATTTTTAAAATAATTTTTCCTTTTTAAGTGTTCATTTTTATTTGTTTTAAACCATTCCCAGGTTTCTATTAACCCATCTTTTAGCGAGATTTTCGGTTCCCATTTAATCTGTTTTTTTGCAAGAGAAATATCCATCACCCTTTTTGGAAATCCGGAAGGCTTGCTTGTGTCGAATTTATAATTAAAGTCCATAATACTCTTCAAAGTTTCGACTAATTCCTTAATCGAATAACCCTTACCGCTTCCAAGGTTTACAAAATTTTCTCCAGTTCCCCAGTAAAGTGCCAAAATAATTCCTTCTGCCGCGTCGCGGCTATATAAAAAATCCCTGACAGCAGTTCCGTCGCCCCATATAATAACAGGATCATCACCTCGTGCAATTTTAGAAATAAGAGAGGGGATAACCATAGCGTTTTCCGGGTCAAAATTATCGCCAGGGCCATACACATTACAAGGTCTAACCACTGCAAAATTCTCAAGTCCGTACTGTATTTTATATGCCTGAATTTGTAGTTCTGCTATTCTTTTTGCCCATCCGGGAAACATATCCATAGGTGGAGCCTTAAACTCAAGACTCTGTTCGCTGGATTCTTTAAATATTGTTGTGGGGGAGTAGGCGCCTATGGAGCTGGTATAAACTAACTTTCTTACACTATTCAACCTGCTTGCTTCCAGAATATTTGTATTCATCATTAAAAGCGGAACCAGAAAACTTGCCGGTTTTTTCTTTGTTACTTCAATCGACCCCTTAATTCCCGCAAGATGAAAAACAAAATCTACATCTTTAGTTATTTTTTTGCAAAAATCAAAGGTTGATAAGTCTCCAAATACGTGTCTAGCTTTTTGATTTACCTTAATTTTGTCAAGAGAAACTATTGTTATTTGTGATCCTGCATTAGAAAGTATATCTACAACCTGTCGTCCGATTAACCCCGTACCTCCGGTTACCAATACTTTTTTATTTATGAAAGTTTTTAAAATTTTTTTTTCAATCATCAGGTCTATTCAACTATAAAATACGAAGTTCGGGAGGTATAAGGATAACGTTTAAGCGTTATGTTGTTTAAACCAAAAACTTCTTTTAGTGCAATTGTTTCGCCGGGGGAATCATGATCATTCAGCTCGTCAAAAGCCAGCAGACTCCCCTTCACCAGATGCGGCCTAATTGCTTCTAAACATTTTTTGGTCGGCTCGTATATATCAAAATCAAAGTATGCAAGTGCAATAATAGTTTCAGGGTATTTTTTTAAATATTTTTCAATTTCAATAATAGCATCACCTTTCCAAATCTCATATTTCTTAATGTGAGAAATAGGGTTTAATGCTTCATGGCTTCTCATAATGTTGTTTAAGTAAGCCTCGTAATTATTAGTCACACTGATATTTCCTTTTTTCATTAAGCTTGATGCCCCGTCTTTTTTACTTATGCTCGGAAAACCCGTAAAAGTATCAAAACCTACAATTTTTTTGTGTCTATTGAAGGGTTCGTAAATTCCCCGAAAAGCGTTAAATAAAGCCATATTTTGTCCCCATCTCGTCCCAAAATCAAAAATAATTCCTTGGAGATTTATGACTTTTTTATATATAAAATACATGAAAAGAATTCTTGAAAGATCTTTCGAAGATAAGTATAGACCTAAATTTGAAAGTATTTGATCATCGGGAATTGGAGAATTATTAAGCAGTTTAGTGAGCTTCTTTCGTTCCAAATCTTCATTGCTGTTTATATAGCTCTTTATTCCTGTTTTTAAATTCATTGTTATTGGATATTTTCTCTAATGAAGGCAGGAATGGAACGGTGTTCCCCAAAGGTTATTAACCAAGCCCAATATCTTATTCTCCCGCCTATTAAATCATATTCAGTCCCTTCGTTGCTACGTTTCTTTTTAATAAGCCTTACAGGTTTTAAGAATTTCCCATTTTTTACTTGTTCAGATAATTCTACTGGACTAGGAGTAAATCCAAATTCGTTTTTTATTGCTTCATCTAAGCTTTTATAAACAGGATTGCCTCTTTCTCCCTTATGACTCACAAAAATTTTCTGTGTTGAGATCAATTTTATTTTAAGGGTGAAAGCCTCATTAATTTTTTTTAGGTCGCAAGAAAATATTTCAAATTCTGCAGCATCCACGTTTTCTCTGATGTGATCTTTTGATAATGAGCGAGGGATTGCAAATGTATATCCGCTTCGAATTACCCAGGAAAGTACAATCTGCGCTGGCGTTTTGCCATATTTAGCAGAGAGAGTTTTCAAAAGGCTTAATTGTATTCGGTTAATACTATTAAGCCTTCCTTGATCTAGGGGACTATAAGCAATAAGCGATAAGCCTTTTATCTTGCAATACTCATCAATTCCAGTTTCTTCAATAGTTCTTTCTAATAAGTTGTATTCTACTTGTAGTGAAACTAAATTATCGCCTAACACCCTAAAACATTTTTGCAACTCTTCTTTCGAAAAATTACTAGCACCTATGAATCTGACCTTTCCGCTTTTTTTCAAACGTAATAATGTTTCTAAAGTTTCTTCAAGAGGAACACTCGGATTAGGCCAATGAAACTGATATAAGTCAATGTAGCTTGTTTTAAGTCTTCTTAGACTGTTTTCGCATGATTTTACCAATTTCATACGGGAAGAGTTTTCTGGAGAAAATTTGGTTGCCAAAACGACATTATTCCTTATATTTTTTGTGACTCTTCCGATAACCTCCTCTGCAACGCCATCTCCATAATTTTCAGCTGTATCAATAAGTTTAACTCCGCACGATATTGCATATTTCAATCCGTCTTCAAGGTTTCTCTCTTTTATTTTTTCATTAAAATTAAAACCAGTACCGAAGCCTATTGGAAGAATTTTAATATGCGTCTTACCTAAACTTATGGTCTTCATTTAAGTATTCTAAAAGAAAATGTCTATTGAGCTTATTGATTTTCAACAAATGCTCTCGGCTTCCATATGCAAAAAATTGCTCATCTCTGGAAGCGATCCTTTTAAGCTTAATCTTTAGTTTATTATCGGCAATATATTCAGTAATAATAGTACCTAAACCCCCGGAAAGAGAATTTTCCTCAATGGTAATTATTACTTTAGACTTTTCAATTTTCTTTAAAAATTTAGAAGGCAATGGTTTTATCTGATAAATATCAAAAAGACCAAATTCTTGAGTCAAGTTTTGATTTTCTTCGAACAATCTCAAAAGAACTTGCGACATGTATCCGGTCGAAATGACATTTTTTTTTCTTGCGTTGAAAATTTCTTTAAATCCCCGCTTTGCCTCATTTTCATTTTTATAAATATTATTATGTTTGCCCTTATCCAGTCGAACATAAACAGGAGAAGAGGAAGTATATGCCACTTGTGCAGAGTATTTTGCACTATTTGTATCTATCGGATTCAAAATCGTTATCTCCGGCAAAAGCCTCATGATCCCAATGTCAATAGTCGCATGATGAGTGGGACCGTCAAATGGAAATGAAAAACCCGCTCCTGCACCAATGATCACAACAGGAAGCTTCATACTACAAATTGAAAACTTGATTTGTTCATAACATCTGCTTGTAATATATGAACAAATTCCATACACAAAAACCTTTTTCCCGGATGTTGCCAGACCTGCAGCGACATTCATTAAGTTTTGCTCTGCAACTCCAATATTTATATATTGATTTGAAAAATCTTTTTTTAGTCTTTGCAAGACGAAAGCATCTATATCGTCAGCAATAAAAACTGCATTTTTATCAGAAGCAATAATTTTGTAGATTTCCCCAAAAAATGCGTCTCTTATATCCTTAAGATTATTGTCCATTTTCTAGTTCACCTTTCGCTTTTTTGTACTCTTCGCTTGTTGGAGTTTGGGTATACCATCCAAGCCCGTTTTCCATAAACGAGACACCCTTCCCCTTAATGGTGTTAGCAACTATCATGCTAGGACCTTTTGATCTTCTTGCATTTGTTACTGTTTCCTGAATGTTTTTGAAGTTGTGACCATCCATCTCAAAATAATTCCATCCAAAACTTTCAATTTTAATTTTGAAATTAAGATAAATTGAATTAGAAGTTATTTCATCAGTTACCATAAATCTATTTCTATCAACTATGCATATCAGATTCTCAAGGTGGTTATCTCCTGCAAAAATTATTCCCTCCCATACAGAACCTTCAAATAACTCTGAATCGCCCATAATAACAAACACTCTTTGTTTGTAGCCATTTAATTTAGCACTTAGGGCAATTCCGCAACCTACGCTTACAGCATGCCCTAGAGATCCGGTATTAAAATCTACACTAGGAACAGACATATCCAACTGCCCTCCTAACCCTCCGTCTTTTCCGTAAGTATCAAATGTTTTTTTATTGATTAATCCTATATCTTTATAAATTGAATAAATTGCCAAACAAGCGTGTCCCTTAGAAAGTATGAATCGATCCCTGTCGGATTTATTAACATTAGCTGAATTAATATTCATTAAATTTCCGTAGAATAATGAAACTAAAATGTCGCAAACAGAAAAGGTACTTCCCAAATGCGCCTTACCTGTCAAAAATGATTTTTCCAGGACCTCTAATCTTATTTGTTTTGCTTTTTCTCCGAGCTTATCGTTTGCTTTCATATTTAAATTCTTGGGGAAATAATTTTTTGCTTATCGTCACAGATGACCTCAACAAAAAGGGGCCCTCTTTTTGTAATAATTTTTTTCAACACGCTATCGATTTCTTGATATTTACCGATTTTCTCATAGGGTAAATCAAAAGCCTTTGCAACTTTTCTTAAATTTAATATTTCTGCTCCGGTCGTATCGTCAGATCCAATTCTTCTGCCTTCAAAATAAGTATCTTGCCATCTTCGCATGGAAACATATCCTCCATTGTTGATAACAAAAAGTTTTATATTTAGGTCATAATAGGACATTGTCTTTAATTCCTGAATATTAAGTTCAAGTGATCCATCTCCCGTTACTGCCAAGACAAGCAAGTCTTTCTTTACAATAGCCGCTCCTATAGATAAGGGAATAGTCAGCCCCATTGCGGCAAAAGTTGCAGACGTCAATTCTCGTTGCCCTCTCTCGAATTTAAAAACTTGCCCTCCAACATAATAATTAGAACCGGCATCGGTCACCAAAATTGACTCTTTTGGTGACAGCCCATCCAATTTTGACATAAAGTAATAAAGGTCAATAGGGTTTTTTGCCATTTCATCCTCTATTATTGGATAATCCGCTTTCAATCTCTGGCATTCCTCAAGCCATTGACCCCAGCCTCCATGACTCAGATTTTGAATTTTCTGATCAACCATCTTTAGTACGTCTTTTATGTTCGCTTGTATCGGAAGATTTATTTTCACACCCGGCTTTTTTAATTCGCATTCTTCAATGTCAACGGCAACCACCCTAGCTTTTTTTGAAAATATCTTTAGGTTCTCTCCAGCAAATGGAATGGCAAGTCTTGCTCCAAGAACTAAAATAAAATCTGCACGGCGGGTAATATCAAAACAGAATCTGGTTCCTTTGATACCACCGAGCCCCATATTTAAAGGGTGGGAATAAGGAAGGCTGTCAAGCCCGAGACGTGTAAGTATTACGGGAATTTTTAACTTATCTATCAAGAATTTAAATTCAGCCAGAGAACCTGATTGCCTTACACCATTTCCGGCAATTATTAAGGGCCTCTTTGCTTTTTCTAATTCTTTGATTAATATTTTTACCTTTATATTCAAATTCTTAGGCTTATTGATTTTGACTTTAAATGCCTTCAGCATATTTGGATTAACTCTTGCATATTGAATGTCCTGAGGAATATCAAGCCATACTGGCCCCGGTCTTCCGTTCGTTGCTAAATAATATGCCTTTTCTAAGTGGTAGCGTATTGTTTTTGGATCCGTTATCATCACTGAATACTTCGTTAAAGGTTTTACGATAGGTACAATATTAATTTCTGCAGTCCCAAAACTTCTAAGTCCCTCCACTTTCGATAAATATGTGGTATGTTTTTTTTCAACCTGTCCTGAAATGATAATTACCGGTGCACTGTCAACATATGCTTCTGCGAGCCCTGGCACAGCATTAGTTGAACCGGGTCCTGCCGTTAAACAAACTGCACCTGGTGTCCCCTTTATTCTCGCGTAAGCTTCAGCCATCATAGGAGAAGCTGCTTCATTTCTTGCACAGTAATATGAAATATTTTTATTTGCGGCAATTGCATCGTTAAGATACATTGCCCCAAAACCGGTTAAAACAAAAATATCCTTGATATCTTTTTCGACTAAGAAATTAACGATGTAATCAGCAACTCTGATAGTTGAAACGGAAGTCTTTTTAGAATGGACCTTTGAATTTGTTTTCATAAGTATAAAAAGTTTCCGAAGATAAATCTGATACTCTTAAGTTAAGTTTTTTTTCTGCTTCCCTAATTATTGTTTGGGCATTTACATAAAAAACGTCCTCCAATGGTCTGGTACACGGACATGGAGCATGGGTAAAACCGATTCTGGTAATAGGCGATTTTAGTAAACCGTAACATTTTTCATACACCCTTGTTGCAACTTCGGCACTAAACCCGCAATTTAACCAGTCGTAGTCTGCAATTATTAAATGTTTAGTTTTTCTAACCGAGTTGATAATCAATTGGTCATCAAGCGGGTAAATTGTTCTCGGGTCAATAACTTCCACGCTTACCCCATGCTTTTTTCGCAGTATCGCAGCAGCCTCTTTTGCCTCGACATTCATCCAGCTTGTAGCAACAATCGTTAAATCGGAACCTGTTGTTAACTTTGTGCTTTTGCCAATTTCGATTGGTTCATCATCCTCACCAACTTCATCAACAACATCATAAAGAAAACGGTGTTCTAAAAAGATGGTAGGATTATCATCGCGGATTGCAGAAATCAAAAGTCCTTTCGCGTCAGCAGGAGTAGTCGGCATTACAACTTTAAGACCTGGAATATGCGCAAATAACGAATGAAGACTTTTGCTGTGCTGGTAAGACTGTCCCCAACCCTTGCCAATAACAGCCCTAATTACCAGAGGAACTTTTAATTTTCCTCCGGAACCATAGTGGAAACTGGAGATCATATTAATTATTTGATTCGTTGCCAAAAGCAAAAAATCTACACGGATATGGACATTAATTGGCCGCAACCCGTTAATTGCTGCCCCTAGCCCAAAACCTGCTAGTGCCTCCTCGGCAAGCGGGGTGCTAAAACATCTTTTTTCGCCAAACTCTTCAAGTAATCCCGTGGTAGTTCCGTAAATCCTTTTATGATCAGCAACATCTATTCCATAAACAAAAACAGAATCGTCACGTCTCATCTCAGCAGTAATTGCAGAATTAATAGCATCGCGATAACTTGCTTTTGTGACAGTTTTGTTAGGTTTCATAAAAAACGTTTTCTAAAACTTCAGAGCTTGCCGGAAATGAAGATTTTTTTGCTCTCTGAATACTTTTTTCCAGTTGATTTGCAATCAAATTTTCGATTTTTGTCAGATACCCTTCGCTAATCCCTTTTTTAAGAATGCGTTTCTTTTGTAGTAATATCGGATCTTTCCTGAGCCATTTATTAAATTCTGTCTTACTTCTGTAACCTGCGTCAAAATCCCATCCTACGCCAACGTGTTCTAAATAACGATAATACTTAAGGTAGAGGAAAACGGGCCTCTTGCCTTTTTTGACAAGATTTACAGCTTTTTGAGAAATTTTATAAATTTCTTCAACGTCGGTGCTTTCTGAAGAAATAACTTCGCAATCAAACTGTTTTATGATTTTAGTTATTGATTTATAGCCGTGTCTTTTAGCAGTCTTGGTATGTACTGCATAGCCGTTATCCTCGCAGATAAATACAATTGGAAGTTTCATTAAACAGGCGATATTTAAGCTTTCCCAAAAAACACCCTCATCTACTGCTCCATCCCCGAAAAAAACGGCAACAATTTTTCCGTTTTTTTGATATTTATTTGCATAAGCAGAACCAACAGCAACCGGTATAGTGCTTGCAACTACAGCAGAAGTAGCCATAAGGCCTTTTTCGGGATAAGAAAGATGCATAGAGCCTCCCTTACCCTTAACAATACCTGTTTTTTTCCCATACATTTCCGCAAAAAACCCATCCGAATCCGCAGTTGATGCAAGGTATAGGGCATGGCTTCTATATGTTCCAAATGTTTGCGAATTTACGCCTAATCCCTGACACACGCCCACAACTATTGCTTCTTCTCCCATGGACATGTGCATAGGGGTTTTCATAGCGTCTGTTGGATAATTCTCGATAATAGCTTTTTCTGCACATCTAATTAAATAAAGTTTTTTATAGAGATCCAAACTTAGAGATTTTGTCATTGCAACTTGTAGTAATTTCTCCAGTATTCAAGCAGGTCTTCCAGTGTTTTATCAAAAGAAATTTTTGGTTTCCATCCGGTTTCTCTCGAAAATTTCTTAGTTGACGGAATCTGTAAGGTCACATCCGAAGGTCTCAAACGCAGCGGATCAATTTCTACTTTAATGTGCTTTTTTGTAGAAAGTGATAGTAACTTTTTCAGCATGTCACCAATGCTCATGGTTTTATTTCCACCTATGTTGTAGACTTCACCGAATTTGCAACGGTTAACTAAAAGCCAATAGGCGCGGACAGCGTCGCCTACGTCCATAAATGTTCTCACGCTTTTTAAGTTACCCACTTTTATTACAGGCATCTGGAGACCAACCTCTATTGCAGCAATTTGTTTCGCAAAGCTTGAAGGAGCAAAAACTTCCCCGCGTCTTGGCCCCTCATGTGTGAACATTCTGGTTCTGATTGTCTTAATCTTCCAGGAAAGCCAATACTGCAAACCGAGCATATCCTCGGCTACTTTAGAAACAGCATAAGGAGAAGCAGGTCTTAAAAGATTATTTTCGGTTATTGGCAATTCTGATTTTTGCACTTGTCCATACACCTCCGAAGAACTACAGATATGAATTATCGGATCATAATTCTTTTGCAACTTTTGTTTTTTTACGGCTTCCAAGAGATTTGCAGTACCGATTACATTAGTTTCAAGCGTGGAGATAGGGGAGATAAAACTATAATCAACATATGATTGGGCTGCAAGATGAAAAATTACATCCGGTCGTTTTTCTTCGATAAGCTTTTGCAGCGAAGGTAAATCTGATAGATCACCCCAAGATAACTCAATCTTATTTAGTGAGTTCTGAATATTACTCAAAGGGGATCGCCATCTTATTAAACCGTGTACCTCAACTCCTTTGTGATTTTTTAGAATGTAATCTGCCAGATGACTGCCAACAAAACCCGTAATGCCGGTGATTAATACTTTATTGATCTTCTTCATTAACCGCGCTTGCTTTTGCTAGTTCGCTATTAAAAAATATCTGAGTAAAAATCGTTTGTACGATTCGGCTAAATATTTTCGAGAAAACAGCACCAATTAAACCCCATAATGATAAAAATATCAACAAACTGGTTACTGAAGCAATAACATAAATAATCCCGGACAACAACGCTTTTCCCGCAGCCCTTTTTTTTATAAGATAAAGCCCAAAAAGGTTACTGGGATATAGCATTAAAATTACAACAAAAACCTGAGAGATGTGAACTGCAGATTGATAGGAAGGGTAAAGGATATCAAAAATTGATGGTGCAAGTATAATATACGTAATAACTATAATCGAAATTGGAATTTCCATGAGTAGACTTTTATAAAATAATATTTTTTTTGCTCGACTCTCCTTTATCTCTGTAAGCTTAGGTTGTGCTAAATTCATTGATACTTTTAAAAAATTTTGAAGCTGAAGAGGAATAATTAGTGCGATTGCATAATTTGCATTGTTGTTGAAACCCAGAAAAAGCGGAATAGCAAAACGATCAAAATAATCAACGCCTAAAGTCATAACGTGACTTGCACTTAAGGACATGCCTAACTTGAGTAGAGAATGGTCGACATCATCATTTTTAATTTTTGGTATAGTTAGCAACGTAAAAATTAAATTTGCCAAAGCACTGGACCATGTAGCCGTAAGAGCTACAAGGATAAAATTAGGAAATTTCCAAAGAACAATAGCTGTGGCAAATATTGAAAAAAGCTGAGAAGCCGTCGAATAAATTGACATCTTTTTAAAATCTTTTTTACCATTCAAATATGAAGAGTATAAATTTAATGCGGAATTGAAGGGAAAGGCAATTGCAGCTAAAAATACAGCAAGCGATAAATTCTGATTATCCCTTAAATAAAAATAAATAGAACCCAAGATTAAGAGAGCAACCCCGATTGAAGACCACTTGATGAGAATTTTTGTTGCAAACCTATACGTACCCTCCTTACCCTCTGAAACAGCCTGAACGAGAGCTTGCCCAATTCCCGGTAAAGTTGTTAATCCTAAAAACCCTAAAGCAGCAGTTAAAAAAGCATACTGCCCGTAAACGTCCTTAGGCCAAGTTCTGGCAAAAAGAGAGGAAAGGAAAATTCCACCTAGCGTTGAAGCCACAAGTGAAAAAAATAACCAAAAGCCACCCTTTACAAAGTATGGGAGATCCAATCCTACAAGTACAGAAAGCTTTTTGATTCCTGTCATAATTCCACCTTACCCCTAAAAATGATAAGTGCCTGAATCGCAAAAGGATAAGTTATCAAAAAAGTATTTTTATTGCAGATCCTCGGAATTCATTTCTTGTCATTTTTATAAATATTTATTATCCCGCCGTCTAAAAACTCAAAACCATTCGGAATTTTTATCCAGCCACTTGAATCTGCCCAGTTTAGCACAAATTCATTTGTCCGATTGATATCAATTGGTCCCATGTTTCCGCCGGTTTTCATCACTAAAAAATCGCCTGACTCAACGAGATTTAAAACTTCATCTTTATCGTAATTTATTGGAAAATAGGATACGGTTTTTATCTTAAACGGTAAGGAGCTTAGCGTATTTGAATATGCAAGACTATTGATATTTAAATATTCATCTTCTGAGGCTAGCACAATTGTTTTTTTCCCACCTCCACTTATAGATTCGATAAATTTTAACAGGTCGCTCCCTGACCAGGATAATTTATATTTATAAGGCACTTCAGCGTAATTGCCTATCCTGTTATCAGCAATTAAAAAAGGGCCAACAGATATCTTTTTACTGAAAATGTTTGTACCAAGGCTGTTATTCGTAAAAATTATAACCGGGAATAAAAAAAGGACAAAATAAAACAATCTCTTTAATTTGAAAATTTCAAAATACATTTGGGCAATAAAAATCGCAAAAATCGGTAGTACAGGCAACATTAACCTGTAGTCTTTATTAGGTCCGAAGAAAAAAATAATAAATGGGGGGAAAAAATAGCTAAGTAAAAAAAGATTAAATTTAACCTTAATCCTTCTAATAAATAAAACAATCAACAAAACAATAGCTATCAAAAAGTAATATCCCGAAATTGCATCGTTTATTATCTCCAAGGCGTATCTTCCTGCTACCGCAATTGATGCTGGCGATCCGTAATATATGCTGCCTAATAATTCAGGATTAGCTGCTCTTTTTGCATGCCAGAGAACAGTCAGGATATTTTTAGAGTACCAGGGGCCGGCAATAAGTAATATGGGGATAAGTACTAAACTTATCTGGTTTAGTTTTTTACTTAACGGAAAGTCAGATTTAATTAACTTATAGCTCGCCCAGGCAAAAGGTAAGCCGGTAAAAATAAAAAAAGGGAATTTCATTAAAAAACCAAAACCAAATGTTATTCCAAGTAAAATTACGTATCCGGTATTTGTTAAATATTTACTCTTATAAAGTAGATACAACCATAAAAAGCAAATAGCCGTTAAGCCGAACTCGACTAGAAAATTCCTTGATAAGCCATAAAAAAGTGGCATTGTTGAAGTAATTAGCAAGCTCAAAAAAGCAATGTTTCGACTGTACAATTTTGAAACTAGCAAATAAAAAAAGATTCCAAATAAAATGAAGTAAAATATGTTTACAATTAGCGAAATTTTTACGCTGGATCCAAAGATAATAAATAACGGGATAGGACTCAGTGAAATTAATGGCGCTTTAGTTCCAAGAATGTTTGTCGTTTGAGTCAGGAAGGCAAAAAAGCCTTGCTTATTAAGAGTTTGATATAAATATTCTGAACCTGTTAAATAATGCGCTTCATCCCATGCAGGGGGTTTATTATCTAGTATTATCCATATCGAGGTAAGTAAAATAAAAACAAAAGACCAAATGAATGCTAAAAGGAGTGGCTTATTCTGAGCGAAAAAACTCCAGTTTTCAAGCCGGCGCTTAAGCGAATCTTGAGCGAGGATGAGAAAACCACGGCCGAAAGAATGCGGGAGTCTATTTATCATTTACAAAGCTTAAGCCAATTAGAATTTCCCGAAATAAATAACTCACAAATTTTAAACCTGTAGGAATCGCATAGGAAGTGCTTTTTCCGCCAATCCTGTCACCTTCAATTGTTGGAATTTCTGCGATCCTAGAACGTAATTTTAGCGCTCTTATAGTCATTTGAAATTCAATAGCAAAACCACTTGCATCCAGCTTCAGCTTTTTAAATAAGACTTTTTTAATTGCCCTGTATCCATTTATGGAGTCTGTAACATTTCCTCCCCAGATTAATCTAACCAGAAGTGTAAAGGCCATATTTGCCCACGCCCTAAACTTAAGCAATTTATCATCTTCCTCATTGCGGGACCCCTTCATAAATCTTGAGGCAATGACTAAATCATTACCTTCCCTTAATAGTTCAATAAGCTTAGATATGTCCGCAGGGTTTTCATTACTGTCCAGGCTAAAAAATATTAAAAATCCATACAGAAGTTGTAAACAGTATAAATGCAATCCAGGAAAAAAGAATATACTTGAACAAATTATTTTGTAGCTGTTTATTGTTTTTCATCTCAATTAAATCCTGATAAGTTTAGCAAAATTATGTTGTTTAGATAAGAGTTTTGATAATAACTTGTTTAAGTTTGCTTGATATGTGAGGCTTTGTTAGCTTTGAGATTCACCGTAAAGTAGCTTGTTGCAAATTTTATTGCGAAGTAAATTAAAGAAATTACGAGCGGGAAAAAGAACCTATATCTAAATACAGGTACAATAAAAATAGTTAGATAGGAAGAAAATGCTGAAGCAACAAGAAGAGCGTCAATAATAACCAAGGGCGCACTAGTTCTTTTCGCATCTCTGCTTATCCTGCACATGCCTAACAGTCCCAATGAAAATGTTAATAAATAAAATGGGTTTCTGACTATACTTTGAATGGCTTCATAATGTGCAAACATCACTTGTCTTGTATAAAAAAGGAAAGTTTCTGTAAATGTAAAGTTTGTGCTATTTAGATAATAATTACTTTGAAAATATATTAGGTTGTCCCAGGCTGTCAATTGATTGAATAATTTTATTCCTAGCATAAACAAAGTTGAGACAATAACTGTTGAAATCAATAGCTTATTATTATTGTTTGAAATTGACCCAGGCAATACTTTAGTTCTTATCATGACTGATATGATTATTAAAAAGAGGATTAAAAGTATGCTCTGCTCCCTATTGAATAATGAAATTATCAGCGAGGCTGTGAATAATTTTAAATAAAGAAGCT